>JAESGH010000055.1_pt1 | contig 432344 bp, 339 predicted proteins | sample 9269641 | NCBI WGS metagenome assembly JAESGH01 (sample SAMN14515345, study PRJNA621665) | algae metagenome | isolation source: Phormidium tanganyikae FI6-MK23 and co-occurring heterotrophs from granitic... | place: USA: Fort Irwin, California | collected 1998-05-24 | reverse complement strand
CAGTACAATAACTTTCATCCGCACCAATCGCTGAATGGAAAAACACCAGCAATGACAGTAAATAATTACCAAAAACAAAATCAACAAAGTCTAAATTAGCACCATCCTAAAAAGGGTAAGGCTTCAATAGGGGTTAAATATGTCTTTTACCAAGACTCCTTTTTAAGTAAAATTGAAAAAAGTTACTTTAGGGAAGAACAGAATTTCTTCTTGCAACTTTTTGTTGGTGCAAGTAAGCAAACACGGCTTGAAGGTTATAATTTAAAACGGTCTTATCGGCTTGGGGCAAGTTTCATGGGACCTATGTTTTATGGTTTTGTCCATGAATTGCTAAAACAGGCAGTTAACGAAGGGATTAAACGGCTTTATTTCTTGGCACGTGATGGCTATCTTTTGAAGATTATAGCAGAAGAAATTATAGCCTGTTTTCACTATAATATTGAGATTCACTATTTATATACTTCTAGACAGTCAACTTATTTCGCGTCAATTTTTTGTCTCACAACGGGTAGCTTTCAGTGGATTTTCCAAGAAATGGATAATGTGATTACTTTCAATGTTGTTGCAAAGCGTTTACATTTTAAGGCAAACACACTAATTGATTATTTGGGAGCAGATTTAAAGCAATCCCTTGTCAGTCACGGCTTGGATAATAGACTCACAAGTAATTTGATAAGCCGTTTGCAAAATGAACTTTTGAGTAATTCCAGTCTAAAAGCTAAAGTCGAATTAGAGGCGAGAGCTTACCGTGAGACTGTCATTGGCTATTTTGAACAGGAAGGACTTCTTCAGGATGAACGTATTGGTTTTGTTGATATAGGATGGAAGGGCACGCTTCAAGATGCTATATTCAGGATTTTGAAAAGTAAAAAACCTGATTTTAAACTCACATCTTACTATTTAGCGGTAACCCATTTCAGTGCAAACACCACTCCAGAAAATAGAAAAGTACCTGCCTATATTTTTCCCTCAATTAGACCTGGAATAGGACCTATCCTTGAACTACTTTTGCAATGCGAACATGGAACAACTGTATCTTATCAACGGGATGAAACCGGACGATTCGAGCCAGTTTTAAAAGCCACTTCTGTACATCTCGAAGAGTGGGGATTGGAGAGTTATAAGAAAGGTATCCGGACTTTTTCACGTACGCTTAGCCAATCACTAGCCGCATATCCAGATATTGAAACCACTTATGCAGCGATTACACCCATTCTTATCGAGTTGTTAGAAGATGCCACTCCCGAAGTGGCTGCTACGCTCGGAGATCTCTTATATAGTGGTAATATTGAGGAATCTAATGTTCGTAGATTTGCTCCGCCATTTAATGTTTCACAAGCCTTGAGCTATATTATTTCCAGTAAGAAACAACGAGATTCTTATACTCAATGGCTTGATGCATCTTACTCGCGAAGCCGATTACTCCCAAGAATATTAATTAAGCTTGACCCCCGGCTTAACTTTTCAAATATTATAAGAAAGTATATTAGCAGAGAAGAGTTGATGGAAAAGAAGCAGTATGTAAAACGTTTTGTTCAGTTGCATTTAGGTTTTATCCGCAAATAACATACATATTTTTTTATATTTTTCTGGATTGGGCGGCTATTTTAACGACCCCAATGAGCTAGAGTTCATTTCATAAATACCTTCTGAACAGGATCATGATGCAAGCGAGATAAACGAAATTGGTGTAATGGAGTAGAGAATAGTCTGATCTGGTATGTACTTTTTTGAAGGAGGTCAGCCAGGCAATCAACCGCTCTACCTTCCACCTTCTTTTGTATCGTCGTAAAGGTCTGCCATCCTGTGTGGGCGGTTTACTTCGATTGAAGCGGTGGGGTGCAATCAATTCAATACCCATTTGCGAGAGCTTTTCATCAAGCGGATCACTGTCATAGGCACGATCCCCGATAATTCTTCTGGGTCGTCCCAGCGTGAAAGCTTCATGGAGGGTAGCTTCGACAAGGGTGACTTCATGAGGTGAAGCAGAAGCCGTGTACACACTGAGTGGTAGACCTGCAGCGTCCGCAACCACCATGAGCTTTGTACCCTTGCCCCGCTTGGTCTTTCCCACACCGGCCCCCTTTTTTGGCGACTACAAAAGTGCCGTCGATGAAGCATTCAGAAAGCTCTATGTTCTTACTTTGCTCCAAATGCTGCGCTAGTGTTTCCAGCACCAGACGTAATGCACCTGTTTTCACCCAGTGACTAAACCTTCGGTAGCAAGTGGAACCCGAGGGAAAGCGGTCAGGTAAATCCATCCAGCAAGTACCGGTTCGAAGTACCCACAAAACTCCATTCATAACAGAACGGTCATTATGTACTCAGGGGTGTCCCTTGCCATCTTCTCTGACTACTTGTGGAGGCAGTAGAGGTTCGATGAGAGCCCACTGTTCGTCGGTTAGCTCATCTCTGCGTGCCATACCTAAAATTACCCAATCTCCACCTCATAGGGTATTTATGAAATGAACTCTAGTAACCTCTAGTCCTGCCAAAATGCAACGCGATATAAATAAAATATCGGAACCTTGTTGGAGAGAAACCACGTTAGCAAAAGTTCCATGGGCATAGACCTTCTCTATTTCTGCCCTGGATACAGGTTTGTCTTAGTCTTATGTCTATAAAAAGGGATCAAGTCCATACCAAGTCCATTGTTTAATGCACTTGGTATGGACTTGGATATAGCCGAACGCCCCTTTTCTAATCGGGTTAAAGGGCATGGTGGTGCCTGATGCATAGGTCCAGGTTCTTTGTAATGCTATTTTGTTCCTGTAACTATGTGGCCGTAACATTTCAGATTCTGTACTGCTGAATGCCGCTTATCATGAGACACTTTCTTATTTGGCGTATACTACAACGCTCAGAGGCAATAAGTGAAATGTTGCAGCTTTTTCCAGCACCAGGAGATGTTGCCGGTAATCCGGTGCCGTATTTTCCTGGAGCCACCGGGCATCCTTTGAATCCAGCAGTTTTGTGCTTCCTGTCAATTCTTCCGGAATCACTACATCAATTGCTGCTTCAGAAAGATTGAAGAAGCAGGCCAGTTTCTCTTCACTCTCCAATGCTTTGCGAACCAGCAAGAAGGCATCTTCGCTGATTACTTCTGCCCTGCAGTCATTCTTGCTGAAATTTTTAAGCGGTGTTTTGTTCTGACGCAGCCCCATAAGTGCTTTGTGCCACTGCAGGATAGTTTGATGATCAGGCGCATTCCGTTTTTCCCAATGAACTTTCGACCGCAGAAAGGTTTGCTCATCCTGTGGGTCAGGAATCTCGCCCTCAAAACCATAATCCTTGAACTCTTCCCTCCTGCCTTTCTGTACTGCCCTGATCAGTTCTTCGTCGCTGTGACTGATGAAATAAAAGAAAGGCGTATTATCAGCATATTCTTCACCCATAAACAGCATCGGTACATAGGGCGATAAAAACAGCGCAGCTGCAGCCAGCTTTACCCGTTCAAAGTTAACGAGCATGCATAACCGTTCTCCCCCGGCACGGTTGCCCACCTGGTCGTGATTCAGGTTGAATGCAATAAACCTGTTTCCCGGAATCCCTTTTGAAGAGGCACCATGTTTTCGTTTGCGGAACCTGACCCATTCGCCACTGTGTACAAAACCTTCGTTGTAAGCTTTCACCACCTGCTCCATTGATCCAAAATCATAATAACGATCCTTGTCCTCAGGATTAAGTTTTACATACAATGCATGGTGAAAATCATCCAGCCACTGGCCGTCAAATCCATACCCACCCAGTTCGGGAGACGTAATTACTTTTGGACTGTTCAGATCACTTTCCGCAACGAGGTGCAAGCGTCGTCCTAACTTCTGTTCCAACGCCTTTACTTTTTCGCTGGTGTATTGCCAAAAATGGACAGCACCATTATCAAAAACAGTGTGTACCGCATCACAGCGAAGGCCGTCGATATGGTAGTGTTCAAACCAATACAATGCATTGTTGGAAAAATAATCCCGCACGCCATCACTCCATTCACCATCGTAGTTGATGGCATCGCCCCATGGCGTGCAATAGGTATCGGTAAAATAAGGACCGAACTGCGACAGGTAGGCCCCTTCAGGTCCAATGTGATTGTACACGACGTCCAGCCAAACGGCTATGCCTTTTTGGTGACAGGCATCCACTAATGTTTTTAATCCTTGCGGACCACCATAACTGTTTTGCACGGCATAGGGATAGGCGCCATCGTAGCCCCAGTTGCGGCTGCCGGGAAACTGCGCTACCGGCATCAGTTCAATGGTGTTGATGCCAGCTTCTTTTAGTGCCTCCAGTCGTGGGATAATGGCTTCAAACGTGCCTTCCGGTGTGAAGGTGCCCACGTGCAGTTCGTACAAAACGGCTTCTTCCAGACGAATGCCTTTCCAATCTTTGTCGTGCCAGGCAAACGATCCATGATCTACTGTTTCCGATGGGCCATGCACTCCTTCCGGCTGAAACGGTGATGCAGGGTCCGGAAACTCCCGGCCATCTTCCTGTTGGTAGAAATAACGCAGAGGACCTTTTATGTTTTCAATGGTTACGGTAAAATTTCCCCATTCATCCTTTTCCATTGAAAACAGCCGGTTGAAAGGAGATACGATGTGCAAGCGCATTTCTTTTTTCGCCGGTGCCCACACACTAAACTGCATCGCATTATTTTGCTCTGTTTTCACCGGGCCTGTTTTAGAATTGGTTTTTTTCATCAAGCGCAATGATCACGCCTTCATCACCACTCAATTCCATGCGTTCGTTCACATGTGTCCCTTCTAATTCTGACGACGTTGCCAGTACAATGATACCGGTGATCGTTCGATGAGGAATGGTGATATAACTGGGCCGGTGACTCAGGTTCAGCACAATCAAAAAAGCTTTTTCACCTTCTGCCTGCCGAACATAGGCAAGCGTTTGCTGATCGGCATAAACGGGCTTATAATCACCCCACTTCAGCGAAGGTTCGCTTTGGCGTAATTCGATAAGCCGTCGGTACAGTGCCAAATGCGAAAAGGGATCATTTTTCTGGCTGGCAACGTTCACCCGTTTGCTGGATGTGCTCACACGCAGCCAGGGTGATGCCGTGCTAAATCCTGCAAATTCGCTGTTATCCCACTGCATGGGCGTTCGGGCAGGGTCGCGGCTCAGGTTTTTATCCGGCATGTTCAGGCCCTGGGGATCCTGCACCTCATCGGGTGGAATGGGCACATCCCGCATACCCAATTCTTCACCGTAATAAATGGTTGGTGTACCTTTGAGCGTTAATAACAGCATGGCGGCGACCCTGGATTGCTGCAATCCAACCCGGCTGGTAATCCGCTGCTGATCGTGGTTTCCCAATACCCAATTGGGCCAGGCCTCGTTGGGCAGGGCACCTTCGTATTCATCAATGGCCGAAGCAATGCGTTTCGCCTCCCAGGGCAGCGAGAGCAGCATAAAATTGAACGGCAGGTGTGCACCGTTGTTGTTGATGCCGTAATAAGTAACGAGCTTGTGTATGGGCAGGTAAATCTCGCCTATCATCATACGTTCATCAAACTCATCCAGCACCTTCCGCATTTTATGGACAATATCATGTACTTCGGGCTGATCGGTGGAGTATACCGGCAGCAACTGCTCATAAGTAGCCATGTGCTGCTGGTAATCGGGGTTCACAGGATTATCCCGGAACTGTTCGTCCTTGATCATATGCCACATCACATCTACCCGGAAACCATCCACACCTTTTTCCAGCCAGAAGCGCATTACATCCAGCATAGCTTCCTGCACTTCGGGATTGCGCCAGTTCAGGTCGGGCTGCTCCTTTAAAAAAGCATGGTAATAATATTGACCGGTAGTCTCGTCCCATTCCCATGCGGACCCACCAAAAACCGAAAGCCAGTTATTGGGCGGAGCTCCGTCTTCCAGCGGATCCTTCCAGATATACCAGTCCCTTTTGGGATTATCCTTTGAAGAACGGGATTCCAGAAACCAGGAATGCTGATCGGAGGTATGATTGGGAACAAGGTCAAGTATAATGCGGATGCCTCTTTCGTGCGCCTGTTGCAGCAATGCCTCAAAATCGGCCATACTGCCGAAAAGCGGGTGGATGTCTTTGTAGTCGGAAATATCATATCCGAAATCGGCCATGGGGGATGGATAAATGGGTGAGATCCAGATAGCCGTAACGCCCAGCCACTGCAGGTAATCAAGCCGTTGCATAATACCATTCAGATCGCCAACGCCATCGCCGTCGCTGTCCTGAAAAGAACGGGGATAAACCTGGTAAATGATCCCATATTGCCACCATAGAAATTTTTCCTTGCTCATTTGAAGCGTTTCATTGTTGACAAATGAGACTATAAAAGTTTATACCAAGTAGTGGAACATAGCTGGAGAGACTGGGTGGTGACGTCTACGGAGGAACAGGGTAAGATGGTTTTTTGATTTCAGCATAGCCGGAACAGGTGGAGCACTTACGGGCACAGCACCTGTTTTCCGGTCATGCCTTTTGTTTTCAGGGCACAATTGCTTACAGTCTACTCCGGTGAAAATCAAAGATTGCGTAGACCATTGCGGGTATGGTGATCAGCAGCATCCAGTACCAACTTTTGTCAATGAGATAGGCATTCTTCAGCACAATGGTGTTACAAAGCACCATTGCCATCGCTGCCACACCGCTGCCTGAAACATCGGTTGTATTTCCCGTCATGATATTTAATTATGGGTGAAGAAATGATAAACAACTCCAAGGAGTTGGTTTTGGGAAGGATCACCCTTTTGCATGAAAGTCCTTAAAGCTGGAGAAGTAATAAAGCTTGGGACAGAACGGGATAAATTCCGGAAACGACCAGGTATAACAATCGCTCATGTCAATAATGAGGATCTCAACCGGATGCAAATGAATCGTATTGTTATTTATTCCCGTCACTCTTCCAAATTTAATCTTTTTCGCTGTTTCTTTCAAGTTAATAGTTACTGATTTTCAGCACCAGAAAATATGACAGAAATCAACGTTTTGTGTTTAACCGGAAAGAAAAAAACCTGCTCTAAAAGCAGGTTTACATTGGTTGAAAGTGGTAAAAAACACCTGTTATTTTAACCGGTAGGCTGCAACGGTACGGGCAAAAAATGTAGGCACATACATGATACGCTGCTGCGGATCGTAGCCAATATCGGCAGTATTCTTTTTATCGGCATGGGTTTCCAGCAAGGTGGTTACTTTGCCATCGGCACCAACATAAAACACGTATCCACCCCAGGAGGTCACCAGGTAATCACCGTTTCCAACGGGTTCAATGCCATCGCCGCCCTGCGCCAATTCGGCCAACCTGACCTGGTTTTTTGCAGCGTCAACCTTCATGAAGTTTTTACCCGATGCAACAATCAGATCATTGCCCACGGCTTTCAAGCCGTTTACACCCTGCATATTTTCCAGGTAAAGCAAAGGCTGATCGTTTTCCAATCGCCATACTCTTGCCGTACGTGAATCCGATACATAAACAACACCGTTACCGGTAACGGTAACATCGTTCAAACCTGTGGCTCCTTCAATGGGTACCCGTTTTTCGATCTTTCCATTTGCGATGTTGATCACAACCACGTTATTCAGATCAGCTACGTATAATTTGTTGTTATGGATGGCCATGCCTTTGGGTGCATGCAGCCCGGTAACCCAGGTAGAATCATATCCAGTTCCATCTGCCTTTATGCGGGCAACGCCACCCTTTCCGTCAGCCTCCCAGGGTGCACCATCAATAAGCGTGATGTACAACCACCCGCTTTTTGCATCCGGCAAAACCGATTCCGGTGTGGCAACAATCGGTTCAGTTTCCCAGATTTTTTCCAGCGTTTGTGCCTGGACAAAAAAAACTGGTAGCAGAAGGAAAAGGAAGAATGTCTTTTTCATAGTAAACTATTTAATTACCGAAAATCTGCTATTCTCGCTTTCTCAGCAAATCTAATTTCTCACCCTTCCCGTCATGTGAAGGGCAGAAACACTTTCATAACAAGCACAAAAAAACAGGAGGGTCGCAACCCTCCTGTACTAAACCAAACTGTCCGAAATGCCAGACGAAAATTTATCCTGCCTGTTGTTTAAATATGTGACGGATCAAACTCCTTTTCATGCGGTACACGCAAATTATACGATGCGGTCATTAGTTCTGTGATAGGATCTTCTTTCTTTCCTCTCTTCACTTTGTTGATCAGCTTATCAAAGATGGAATACATCACGGGCACCACCACCAGGGTCAGGAAGAGTGAAGAGATCAAACCACCAATGATAACCCAGGCAAGACCATTCTTCCACTCGGCACCGGCACCGGAGGCAATCGCAATCGGCAACATACCGATCACCATCGCAATTGTCGTCATAAGGATCGGACGCAAACGGGCATGGTTGGCATCGATCAGGGCTTCATAGGTGCTGGCACCTTCAGCCTTCCGCTGGTTGGTAAAGTCTACCAGCATAATGGCGTTCTTGGCTACCAGGCCAATCAGCATGATCATACCAAGGATTGTAAACAGGTTAAGTGAGTTGTTGGTCAACGCCAGTGCCAGCAACGCACCAATAATTGAAAGCGGGATGGAGAACAGTACCACGAAGGGATACACAAAGCTGTTGTACAGGGCCACCATGATCAGGTATACCAGTACAATGGCAGCCAGCAGGGCAATACCCAACGAACCAAAACCTTCGCTCTGGTTTTCCATATCACCACTCCACACATAGCTTACACCGGTCGGACGGGGCAGTTCGTCAAACTTGGCCTGCCATTCCTGTGCTACCGTACCGGTAGGACGACCTACGGTTTGTGCCTGCACGGTTACTGACGTACTCTTATCTCGCCTTTCCAACTGGCTGGGGCCAGAGCTTTCTTTTACAGTAGCGAATTGGGTCAAACGGATCTGCTCACCTTTATCGTTGATGAATAGAAGATTGCTTACATCTTCAATGCTCTGGCGGTTGAAGCTGCCGTAGCGGATGTTGATGTCGTACTCGTATTCACCCTGGCGGAACTTTCCATCGGTATTGCCGCTGAAGGCGGTTTGCATGGTAGCACCAACAGTAGAAAGGTTCAGTCCTAGTGCAGCCATTTTATCACGATCAACCTGTACATTGATTTCCGGGTTACCGGATTCTACGGAAAGCTTCATCTCGGTAGCACCATCAATGGTCCGCAGCTCGTTCATGGCAGCTTTGGCGAAGGTCATCACACTGTCCAGTTCCGGACCGGTTACTACCAGTGCCAGCGGCGCCTGTTCGGCAGAACCGAGGATACTCACCGGAACGGTTTTCACTTTGGCACCCACAAGAATCGGCTCCAGTTCTTTTTTGATCTTCGCCGCATAGATGTTCGAAGCATCTGCGCGGTCTTTTTTATGCACCAACTGTACGTTGATCTCAGACTTGTAAGCGGTAGCCTGCGAGCCACCCATACCTTCACTCGATTGACCCACTGTAGCGATCAATTTCGTCACTTCTTTTTTCTTTTTCAGGTAGTCTTCGGCTCGCTGGGTCATTGCATTGGTCTGTTCGATAGAGGCGTCTTTCGGCATTTCAATCTGCACTAAAAACTCACCACGGTCACTCTTGGCAAAGAACTCCGCACCAATGTAACCGCCACCCAATAGTCCAAATGAAGCGATCAGAAGGCCGAACACCACCGCGAGGGTTGTTTTCTTGTGCGCCAGCGACCATTTCAGAATGCCGGTTACCCAATTAGTAAAGTTGTGCAGCATCTTTTCAAAGCCGATGATGATCTTACCAAAAATGGTTTTGTTCGAGATCTTTTCCAGCTTACCAAAGCGGGACGACAACCAGGGAACAATAGTAAAGGAAGACAGCAGGGACAACAGCGTAGCAATGGAAACCGTTACCGCAAACTGCTTGATGATATCGGCTGCCAAACCTGAACTCAGGGCAATAGGCACAAATACCACCACAATCACCAGCGTGATGGAGGTTACAGTAAAGCCGATTTCTTTGGTGGCATCGTAAGCAGCCCGTACGCGGTTTTTACCCATTTCCATGTGGCGATAAATGTTTTCCAATACCACAATGGCATCATCCACCAGGATACCTACCACCAGCGAAAGCGCCAGCAGCGACATCAGGTTCAGGGTATAGCCCAGCAAGGCCATCCCAATGAACGTGGCAATCAGCGAAGCCGGAATGGCCACCATCACAATCAAGGCGTTCCGCAAGCTGTGAAGAAAGAATAACATCACCACAGCCACGAGCACGATCGCCAAGATCAGGTCAAAGATCACCGCATCGGCTGAAGCCAGGGTGTAAACCGAACTGTCGTTTGCCACTTCAAGATTCAGGTTGCTCGATGCATAGTCTTTTTCCAGCTTTTCGATGGTTGCACGGATCTGCTCACTCACTCCTACCGCGTTGGCATCTGACTGCTTGATCACCTGCACGGCAATGGCGCTCTGCTGGTTCACGCGGGCTATCTTTTCAACGTCTTTCTGCGTGTCCTGCACATCGGCTACATCCATCAGGCGAACCTGTGCACCATTGGTATTTGCAACCACCAGGTTACGGAGTTCATCCACGGTTTTGTATTTACCGGACAAACGGATCAATACATCCTGCTCTCTGGTTTGCACACTACCGGTCGGGAAGTCGAGGTTAGAAGAAAGGATGGCATTCTGAACTTGTAAAAGGGACAAACCATAACCTTCCAAACGATCGGCATCGATGCTTACCTGGATCTCACGTTCCTGACCACCGATAAGGTTGATCTGGGCCACACCTTCTACCCTTGACAGCACCGGCGCAATGCGCTTGTCCATCAGATCGTAGAACGTTGCTTCGTCCATTTTTGCCGAAGCGGCCATGGTCATGATCGGAAGATCATCCAGCGAAAACTTGTTCAGTGATGGGGGATCAATATCTTCCGGCAGGTCTTTCAGGATGGCGTTGATGCGTCGCTGTGCATCATTCAATGCATAGTCAACGTCAGTACCGCTGTTGAGGGTGATAATTACAGACGACACACTTTCATACGAACGGGTGTCGAGTTTTTTAATGTTTTCCATGGAAGACACGGCGTCTTCAATTTTTTTGGAAACCGTGTTTTCCACTTCACTCGGTGAAGCACCGGGATAGATGGTGGTCACTGATACAACCGAGGGGCTGAACTTGGGCAGCAGCTCGTAGTTCAATGACGAGTAACTTAATAATCCCCCCAGGATCAGTACCGTAAACAGTACAATCACCAGCGTGGGACGTTTTATGGATACTTCTGCTAGTTTCATTTCTTTCGTCTTGTTTGTTTGGCAGGACACGCCATGGCGTGTCCCTACATAATCCATTATTTAATCGGGGTGATCTTGCTGCCATCCGCCAGGTTGATCTGACCGCTGGTGATAATGTTTTCACCTTCGGTTAAACCTTGCAGCACTTCTACTTTGTCTCCAATAACACGGCCGGCAATTACATTGCGCAGGCGGGCTGTATTTCCGGCTTCTACCACAAACACCTGGTTGGCACTAACGCTACCCACAAAAGCGGAACGCGGAACCATGATCACCGGTGCTGTGTTGCCAAAGCGGAAGATGGCAGTACCATACATACCGGCTTTCAGCTTGTTACCGGGGTTGCTGGCAATTTCAATTTCCACCGGGAAGTTCAGCGAAGCATCTGCTTTCGGTGCAATGAACGTTACCGTACCACCAAAATTCAGGTCAGGGAAAACGCTTGCTTTCACATCTACCTTATCGCCTACTTTCAGGTTTGCTACCTGGGTTTCGTTCACAGTAATGGCCAGTTTCAGTTTCGATACATTTACCAGTTCAAACAACTGCGTACCCGGACTTACTACAGCACCTGGCTCGATGTAACGCTTATTCACGATACCATTGATGGAGGACCTGATATTGGCATCGCTGATGCGGACTCTTGCCTGCGCCACTCTTGCTTCAGCATTTTGCAGGGCAAGTTTCGCCTGGTCTAATTGCTGCTGCGTAACACCTCCGGTTTGGAAGGCATTCTCGTAACGCTGTTTATCACGCAGGGCATTTTGATAGGCCGCTTGCGCAGATTCCAGGTCAATATTCAGTACATCGGTTTTAATGATAGCCAGGGTTTGGCCTTTGCGCACATAACTTCCTTCATCAACTAAAACGCGGGTAACACGACCGGAATTTTCGGCAGCAAAATTCATCTGCTGCGCCGGCTGAAAATTACCATTGGCACTGAAGTCCAGCGAAAGTGTTTCCTTTCCTACCGGGCTTACCCGTACGGCTACATCACCGCTTGCCATATCAGCTACAACGGCTGTCTTTTCAGCGTTCTTCTTTTTGTTGTTGGCAAGCACCGATCCTATCAGGACCAATACACCGGCTAGAATAGCGACTGTGATGAAAGCACGAATGATTTTCTTCTTTCTCATTTTATATCTGCTTTAGTTGATTAACGATTTTAAGGCTCCCTGGCTCTTGATCAATTGGATCTCCGCAACACGGTAATTGAGCAGGGCTGATGAATAATTGTTGTTGGCTTCAGTAAGCGACGTTTCTGCATTCAGCAGGTCAGTCAGCGAAGCGAGGCCGTTGTTATAGTTGTTCTGTGTATTATTAAACACTTCCTGCGCCAGTTGCACGTTCTTGCGCTGGGCACTCAGGGTAATGATGCTGTTGTTGATCTGTGTTTTTGCATTTTCAAAAGCAAGATCCAGTGCCAGCGATGTGTTGGCAATATCTTCTTCTACTTTTTTGATACTCACTTCTGTTTGCTTCAGCCGCGACTTGGTAGCACCACCATTAAAGATGGGGATACGCAGGTTCAGGCTTACCGATGCAGCATCAAACCAGTTCACCCCTTTTTCCTGGCCTTTGAACAGGGGCACTTTGTTACCAATTCCCTGGTACGAATAGTTGCTCGACAGGGAGAGGCTGGGATAGTATTCCGCTTTAATAGATTCTTTCTGAAAGTTCAGCAGATCCTCCTGTTTGCGCAACAGCCGTACTTCTGTACGATCTTCGGCGCTTATGGTTTCGCTCATGGCAACTGCCTGCGGCTGAATAGAGCGTATTTCCGCTTCGGGTATAGAGATGGGTGTATTGATGGGCATACCCATAAAGAACTTCAACTGATTCTCCAGCAGGGCCACACCGTTCAGGAGCTGCTGCCGCTGGCTTTGCAGGTTGTTGATGTTTACGGCAATGCGGTCCACATCAATCTTTTTAGCCAGACCGTTGTTGTATTGCCCTTCCAGGATGCGCTGTACCCGTTGCGAGTTGCGGATAGTTGAATCCAGTACCGCTACCTGCTGGCGCTGTACCAACACCTGATAGTAGTTGGTGGCCACTTGTTCCAGCACCTGCTCTTCGGTCAGCTGCTGGCTGATCCTGTAAAATTCACGGGCAGCCTTGGCCGCATCCAAACCGGTGAAAACCGATTTATTGAAAAGGTTCTGTGTGAGAGAAACCCCGGCATTGGCATTCCATTTCTGACCAAAGGCAACAAGGATTGTTTCGTTCGGATTGGGGTTAGCCCCAAATATGTTCGGCAGGGCACTTTTTTGCAAAAGCGGGTTATATGTTAACCCACCGGTACCATTGATCTGCGGCAATGCCTGTGAGCGAACTTCATCAATCTGGTATTCGCTGTTTTCCACATCCAGCTTTGCCTTTCTTGCGTTCTGATTAGCTTCCAAAGCGTATGTCAAGGCATCCTTCAGGTTCAATTGCACCGGCTCCTGCGCATTGCCCAAAACCGTGGCAAAAGAAGCCAGCAGCAGCAAAAGCCATTGCTTTGCACCTTTCATTTTGTTAGCAACTTTACTTGTTTTCATTACTGTTCTTTAAATATTTAGTGAGTCGTTTTTTTCCTTTTTCTGTTGTGATACCGTGCAGGTAAAAGATGGTGAGCTCTTTCATTAATTGGCTGACACTTATCTTATGATTCATAAAGCCAGTTGGCTGCAGGGCATTAATAAGCTGGTGTATGCGGAGATCGGCAATAAAAGCAATATTCATCTCCTCGCGGTAAAGGCCTTCTGCCTGTCCTCTCTCCAGGTTTTTTACAATGCCTGGCTGCATAACCTTGTCTCTGTGTTCTTCCAGCTTTCTCCAGGCTTCCGGAAAAAATTTCTCCAGTTCATAAAAGAATCCCGGAGTTACGGAAGCCCAGGTTTCAAAGGGAGCATTGGATTGCCTGAACACTTCATCAATAGCATCTGCGGCATCCGTCTGGCAACTCTGAAAGAGTTGATAATGGCAGTCGATCAAATCTTCTACGATCCTGTTCACCAGTGCACTTTTGTCTTCGAAGCTTTGGTAGATGGTCTTTTTTGAAATGCCAGCCAGTTTTGCCAGGTCATCCATCGATACGCTCCGCAAACCGTAAGAGAAGAAAAGCTCCCTTGCCTTTATCAATATCAGTTCACCCATTTTTCTGCTTTTAATCCCTGGTAAAACAATTTGATCACTTCCTGCTGCTTTGTCATCACTTCCCGGAACGCATCCGCATCCGGTAACGCACCTTTATCTTTCACGCAGCGGGAAAATGCATAGAGCGTTTCCAGCAGCAACTCTCCCGTTTTCCGTGCATCCAACGGTCTTAATTCTCCCGTTCCGACACCATTCTCAAACAGATTTGTCACCAGCGCCAGTTCCGTGTCGGCAAGATGCTGCCGCCAGTTATGCCCGGCTGCCTTCCTGGCGAGTTCCAGGTGATCGGCCTGGATCACCAGCATAAAATATTTTTCGAAAAAAAATCCTTTTACCTCTGTCAGCTTCAGCAGTCCCTCCTCTACGGAGCGGGAACCCTCCATTTCGGTTTTAAGGTGCTGGCCGTATTCAATTGTCAGTTTTTCGATGACCGCATTGACCAGGCTTTGCTTGTCGGAGAAATAGTACGATAACACCTGTTTGGAAACAGATAAGTCGTCGGCCACTTCCGTCAGCGTGGTCTTTGCAATCCCGAAATGTGAAAACCGCCGGAGGGCTGTTTCCACAATCTGATCCTGCTTCACATTGCTTTCCACTTTCATTTTGACTTTTTGACTATCTGACTTTTTTGATTTAAAAGTCAAAAGTACAACAAAAAAAAGGACTACCCTTTTTTAATTGTTAAGCCATTGAAAAAAATGGTAGCGAATTCCAGCTCCTTTTTCAGGATAGCCTGAAACTGTTTTTTGTCGGGGAAAAAGTTGGGACTGTTGTGGAGAAGGGAAGTCCGGAAACCTTCAAGAAAGTCGAAGAACAACTCGGCGGTTTTGCGAACATCAGCTATATGAAAAAGCCCGCCTTTTACACCTTTGTCGATGATCATCGTCAGGCGCTGCAGTTCCCGCTTTTTTAACTGGGCAAAAACTGGCTGCAGTTCGGCTGGAATAGTAGAAGGGCTGAACGTACGGAGGTAAACAAGTATGTTGTGGTATTTGATGATAAACTCGGTGCGGCGCTCCAGGAAATAGGAAATAGCCTTAAAAGGATCGGGTTCCTGCTCCAGCTGTGCATCCAGTGCATCAGCTCCGGCACTGGTGATGGTGGTAAAGACAGCCGCAAATAAATTCAGCTTGTCCGGGAAGTAATAATAAAGCGAGGCCTTGGACAGAGAGAGATCCGTTGCGATCTCCGTCATAGTGGTTTTTGCCACACCAAAATGCGCAAACCGTTTTATCGCCGCGTCTATGATTGCCTCCTGCTTTTGATCCTGTGCCATTCCAAACAAAGAAAAGGAATTTTAGCATTGGTCTTGCCGAACAAGCTGGTTTTACAAATGAGGGCAACGACTCACGTAATCTCAATAACGAACAGCAAACAGCTATGCCAGCTCTCTTTTTCCATTTCTCGGCGTGCAAAATGGTGCATTACCCGGCTCCTTCAAAAAAAAGGGCTGTTGATTTCAACAGCCCTTTTTATACAATTTTTTAAATCTCCGTAATGGGTTTATACTTCGGCACCAGCATCTTCATCACTGTCCAGGCAATGATATAGGCCACCGCACAAAACGAAAACATAATCGTGTAACCGGTTTGGATAGAGCCGATGCTGTCATAATAGTCAAACAAGGCACCACCCACTTTTGAAACCACTACGCCACCAATACCACCGGCCATGCCGCCGATTCCAACAACAGACCCGATGGCCCGTTTGGGAAACATATCCGAAACTGTCGTAAAAATATTGGCACTCCAGGCCTGGTGTGCCGAGGCACCCACACCGATCAGCAATACCGGTACCCAAAAACTTATGTAACCCAGCGGCTGTGCGGCCAGTACCACCAGCGGAATCAGGGCAATCACAAACATAGCTTTCATGCGGGCCTCGTAAACCGGCAGTCCTTTTTTCATAAACTGTACAGGAAACCATCCCCCGCCAATGCTGCCGATCATGGTCATGCTATAGAGTGCTGCCAGGGGCAACATGATCTCTGTTTTTTCCATACCGTATTGTGCTTTGAGGTAAGCCGGTAACCAAAAGAGGAAAAACCACCAAACGCCATCAGTCATGAATTTACCAAACACAAACGCCCAGGTCTGGCGGTAGCCAAGCAGGGCCGCCCAGGACACTTTTTTCTCCTGCGGAACCACACCAGCTGCAGGATCGGGACCTGCCCCCTTCATGGGTTCCTTGCTGACAACTTCATCTTTATCGGTGTTGATATAAGCCAGTTCGGCTGCGGACATGCGCTTTTGCTCTTCGGGCTTATCATATAAGAACAGCCAGAAGGCCAGCCATATAAAACCAACGGCACCCACTACAATAAAGGCTGCCTGCCAGCCCCAGTTCACCTCGATCCAGGGAACCGTAAGCGGCGCCAGGATGGCACCCACATTGGCACCTGAGTTAAAGATGCCGGTGGCAAATGAACGCTCTTTCTTCGGAAAGTATTCTGCCGTGGCTTTGATGGCGGCAGGAAAGTTTCCTGCTTCCCCAATAGCAAGTACAAGACGGCCGATCATGAAACCGACTACAGAAACGGAAAGGGCTGAAATTCCGATCCACCCGAAAAACGTAACCACACCGGATCCCATCGGAATGGCCAGGGCATGCAGGATGGCCCCGATTGACCAGATAATGATAGCCCAGGTAAAACCACTTTTGGTGCCCAGCCTGTCAATGAACCGCCCGGCAAAAAGCATGGAGATGGCGTAAACAAACTGGAACACGGATGTAATGTTGGCGTAATCGGCGTTGGACCAGTTATATCGCTCAGCCAGTGTGGGTTGCAAAAGGCTTAGCACCTGCCGATCAAGGTAGTTGATGGTAGTGGCAAAAAACAGGAGGCCACAAATAGTCCAGCGATATTTGCCTATTTTCTGCAGGCCGCTGCCACCTTCGGAGGCAGCAGGTGTCTGAACACCTTCTTTTACATTTAGCAAGCTCATTTCAATAACTTATTTTTTGATGGATTGTATCAGCTGCAATGAATCTTTTGTCAGCGCAGTGATCCTGGCGTAGTCCTTTGTTTCGAGACTTTGTTTCGTAATCAGTTTGCTTCCCATGCCCACAGCTGCGGCACCGGCGCTGAACCAGCCTCGCAGGTTGGCTTCTTCGGGTTCCACACCACCGGTGATAATAAACTTCAATCCACTGAACAGCTCTTTGATGGCACTGATAAAACCGGGTCCCAACACATTACCGGGAAATATCTTTACCAGCGTTGCGCCAAAGCTTTCGGCTTTGATGATCTCTGTTGGCGTCATACAACCGGGAACATACAACAGGCCGTTTTGGGCAGCCACTTCTGCTGCTGCATCCACCACACCCGGGCTAATAAGATAATCGGCACCGGCATCCACAAACGCTTTTGCCTGCTCGGCATCTTTAATGGTACCAATGCCAAGGTGCATGCCCGTTAATTCCGTATCACAAACACGACGTAACGCTTTGAAATTGTGCAAAGCTGCCTCACCACGATTGGTATATTCTACTGTGCGGATACCGGCTTCATAAAGCGCTTTTAAAACACTGATGCTGACTTCTTCGTCTTTATTGAAATAGAGCGGAAGTACACCTTGTTGAAGGGTCAGTTGCAAAATTTCTGATTTCTTGTCGGCGGTTGTCGAAGTAGACTGACTCATGTCGAACTGGATTTTTAACGTGAAGGTTGATTGAGCAATTCGTTGATTATGGGAATGAAGATACAATTCATCCATTTGCTAACTGTTCTGCACCTGCAGGCAATTCAATTTTTTTACGCAAACGTTACCGACGTCTTATGCAATCGTTGCCGTACATTTTCTTTGCGCAATAGGAGCATTCATCCTTTGCAAAAACTAAATTTGTTCATCCCGAAGATTGCTTGCGCAAGTTTTCGACTCATTACCTCATAAATCAATTCTAAAAAATCATGTCAAAAAAAGTAGTTACGCTGGGTGAAATCATGCTCCGCTTATCCACTCCCGGTTTCGAACGTTTTGTACAAGCCGACAGCTTTGATGTTACCTATGGTGGCGGCGAAGCCAACGTGGCGGTTGCCGTTAGCAACTATGGCCTGAATGGCACATTTGTTACCAAAGTTCCCGATAACGCAATCGGGCAAGCGGCCATCAATCACATTCGACGTTATGGAGTGGACACGCAATACATTGCCCGTGGTGGGAAACGACTTGGTATCTACTTCCTGGAAACAGGTGCTTCCATGCGTGCCTCACAGGTAATCTACGATCGTGCCGGTGCTTCTATCGCCGATGTGGACGCATCTGAATTTGATTTTGATAAGATTTTTGAAGGCGCCGATTGGTTTCATACTACAGGCATCACGCCGGCCCTGAGCGACAAAGCAGCAGCCCTGACAGAAGCTGCACTGAAAGCCGCAAAGGCCAAAGGCATCACTACTTCTATTGACCTGAACTACCGCAAAAAATTGTGGAGCAAGGAAAAAGCAAGAGAAGTGATGACCCGGCTTTGCCAACATGTTGACGTTTGTATCGGTAACGAAGAAGATGCCGACACCACCCTTGGCTTTAAAGCCGGTGAAACAGATGTAACCAAAGGCGAACTGCACCTCGAAGGTTTTAAAGACGTGTTCAAACAAATGAAAGAAAAGTTTGGGTTTAAATACATTGCTTCGTCACTGCGTGAAAGCCACAGTGCTTCCGACAATGGCTGGAGTGCCCTGGTGTATGATGGCAATGAATTCTACCACACCCGCAAATACGAAGTACGCATTGTTGACCGTGTCGGAAGTGGTGACTCTTTCGCCAGCGGTTTGATTTACGGCTTGGTTACCGGCATGTCTATGCCTGATGCCGCTGAATTTGGCGTAGCCGCTTCTGCCCTGAAGCACACCATCCCCGGTGACCTGAACCACGCCACGCTGGACGAAGTGAAAGGCCTGATGAAAGGTGATGCTTCCGGACGGGTTCAACGCTAAGGAACAAACGAAAAAGGAACTATTGAAGAACGAAGTTCCTGCCACAAAACTGAATCCGTCTTTCAATGGAGAGGCGGATTTTTTTATTACCAGCTGCAGTGCTGCTATTTAAGCCCTGTTGCAATTTTTGATTTGTTCATTTTTTATTTTTCCGGTGGAAGAATAAAAATGAATCACTAGTGTACGTTCGTCATTCTATTCAACAAATAGCTATTCCATATCTGGTAGGTATGGAATAGCTCAAAACAACCAATTATGATACTCGACAACATTGAAAACATTGACAAATACGTTTGCCTGCACCCCCGCTTTGCCAAAGCATTTGAATTTGTAAAAAGCCAGAACCTGGAAACACTCGAAGTGGGCAAATTTGAAATTGAAGGCAAAGACATTCACGCATCTGTTTCCGCCAAAGAAGGGGTAAAAGCCGAAGAAGCCAAGTTTGAATGTCACGACCATTATTTCGACATCCAGGTTTGCCCCACCGGCAGCGAAACCATTGGCTGGAGTGCCCGTAAAGATTGTAAAGAAGTAAAGACACCTTACAACCCGGAGAAAGACGTTACTTTTTTTGCCGATAAACCCTCTACGTATTTTCAGTTAAAAGCCGGACAGTTTGCCATCTTTTATCCCGAAGATGTTCATGCGCCAATGATTGGTGAAGGCGAGATAAAAAAGCTGGTGGTGAAGATCAGGATCTGAGTTTAGTTGACAGATAATGGATGACAGATGACGGTTTTGATTATACTACCATTCACTACATATCACAAACAAAAAAGTGCAGAAGTTCATTCTGCACTTTTCTTTTATAGATCCAGCAAGGGTCTTTCTTTACTGTCATCTGTCATCTGCCATCTTCCTTTACAGCGTGACACCGCTTTTGAAAATGGCTATCTCCCGGAAGCCGGCTTTTTCATGTTTTGCTTTTTCACCGCTGGCAATACGGATGATTTTATCAATCAGTTCTTCCAGTCCCTCGTCAAAGGTTTTGTCTTCTGAAAGGGGCCCTGCGTTGTAATCGATCCAGTGCGGCTTCTTCATAGCCAGTTCGGTATTGGTGGCAATTTTCAGCGTAGGAATAAAAGAACCGAACGGCGTACCACGACCAGTGGTGAACAAAACAATATGGCAACCGGAAGCACCCAGCGCAGTTGTAGACACCAGGTCATTACCTGGAGAACTCAGAAGGTTTAATCCTTTTACCTTCAAACGTTCGCCATATTTCAGTACATCCACCACGGCAGCATTTCCGCCTTTTTGCGTACAGCCTAGCGATTTATCTTCCAGTGTTGTAATACCACCCGCCTTGTTTCCTGGCGAAGGATTTTCGTAGATCGGCTGCTTCAGGTCAATGAAGTATTGCTTAAAATCATTGATCAGGTGCACGGTTTTATGAAACACATCTTCCGTTACACAACGGTCCATCAGGATGGTTTCAGCACCGAACATTTCAGGGACCTCCGTTAGGATTGTAGTACCACCCTGGCTGATGAGAAAATCGGAAAAATAGCCCACCAGTGGGTTGGCCGTGATACCCGACAATCCATCGGAACCGCCGCATTTCAAGCCTACTTTCAGTTCGGAGATAGGAACGGGCTCCCGCTTGTCCTGGCGCACCACGTCGTAGATTTCCTTCAGTAAAACGATCGCTTCCTCTACCTCGTTTTGCGCCTTTTGGCTGGCCAGAAATTTTATACGGCTGCGATCGAACTCGCCCAGGCCTTTTTCAAATTCATCAATCTTGTTGTTTTCACAACCCAGACCTAAAACCAGCACACCGCCTGCATTGGGATGCAGGGCAATGTCGGAAAGAATGCGCCTTGTGTTTTCATGGTCATCGCCCAGTTGCGAACAGCCATAGTTATGCTTGAACACTTCAATGCCTTCAACTTCGTCGCCACCATATTCGGCTTTAAACTCACGAATGATTTGTTCGGCAATGCCATTCACACAACCTACGGTTGGTACAATCCAGATTTCGTTGCGAATGCCCACCTCACCGTTCTTGCGGCGATAGCCCTGGAAGGAAAGGTTGCGCTTGGGATGCGTCAGTGGTGTAAACGAGGGGTTGTACACATAATCGAATACTTCACCCAGCTTTGTTTTTACGTTGTGCACATGCACATGCTGCCCTTTTTGAATGGCTTCTGTCGCCTGCCCGATGGGATAACCGTATTTCAGAATATCGTTGCCTGCAGCAATATCCTGCAGCGCTATCTTATGGCCTTTTTCAATATCATCCAGCAACGTAATGCTGTTGCCATCCACTTCAATGACATCGCCCTTACTAAATGGCTTCAGGGCAATGACAACATTATCGCGGGAGTGTATCTTAATTAATTCTTTCATAATTGACAGTGTATTAAACAGTGCACCGGCCAGCTCACAGTGTTGCTTGTGCAGGTACGTGAATTTGTTGAATGGCGTTTGGAATGCCTCCGTTTTCAATATTGATCAAATGCGCAGTAACAGCTTCCATTAATCCTTCCACTTCGTTCAGATTCAGCTTCCAGTTTTTTTCGTAACCCAATACTTTTGTTACTACTTCTTTAATGCCGGCTTCGCTGCCGTCAGCAGCCTGCCATGCGTTCTTTAACAAGTCCATCACCGCTGCATCATCATTCAGCGCAATGGTTTCTTCACCACGCTTTCCCTTGTAAAAAGCAATGGTGGCGGCCAGTGAAAAGGCAAGACGTTGTGGGATTGTTCCCTTTCGTTTTTTATACTCAAGGATGGACGGCAGCACACGGGTTTCAAACTTCGACCAGGAGTTCAGCGCAATGCTCATCAACTGGTGCTTGATATAAGGATTGCGGAAGCGATCGATGACTTCGGCTGCAAACTGCTCCAGTTCTTCTTTTGGAAGATCCAGTGTAGGAATAATTTCTTCAAAGATGGTGTCCTTCAGGTATTGTCCCACTACAGGGTGCTCAACCGATTCCCGTACCGTTTCAAGTCCATAGAGATAAGCAACAGGCACCAGGGTGGTGTGGGCACCATTCAGGATGCGTACTTTACGTGTACGGTAGGGTGTGATATCATTTACATACAAAACATCCAGTCCGATTGAAGGAAAAGGCAGCTCCTTTTGCAGGGCCTCCGGCGCTTCAATCACCCAAAGGTGAAAAGGCTCCCCTTCTACCACCTGTTTGTCTTCATAACCCAGTTCAGCAGTGATTTGCTCCATGCGTTCTCTCGGATAGCCGGGTACAATACGATCCACCAGCGTATTGCTGAATGTGCAGGCAGTTGTTAACCACGTTACAAATCCTTCCTCGTAGCCCCAATTTTTCGACAGTTGAAGCAGGATCTTTTTGAGATTATCAGCATTTTTTTCTATCAGTTCGCAGGGTATGATGTGCACACCTTTTGCCGCATCGCCATTGAAGAAGCCATACCGGTGGTAAAGCCACACGGCCAGTTTTGCCGGAAAAGAAACCGGCGGTGCATCGGTGTGCTGATCGGCCTCATTGTAGGCAATACCTGCCTCTGTTGTATTGGAAACAACATACCGCATATCAGGGTTTTCAGCTGTTTGCAAATACGTCCTAAAATCTTCATAGGGATTGATGCCGCGGCTGATAACATCAACGGTTTCGTGTGTGCTTTCTGCCTTGCCATTTTTTAGTCCGCTCAGGTAGATCGTATATAATCCATCCTGTTCGTTCAGCAGGTTCACCATGCCTCTTTCGATGGGCTGCACAGCCACAACCGAACCGTTGAAGCCCGCTTTTTTATTCAGCTCATGAAACATCCAGTCAACAAAACAGCGCAGAAAGTTTCCTTCGCCAAATTGCAATACCTTTTCAGGATAGGTACGAAAGCCTGCATATGTCTTCTTATTTATTTGCATACGTTTATTTTAGGAACCGGCAGTAGCAATCCCGGTCTTTAAATTTTGATAAATCGTTTCTGTCGTTTGATTCGTTGCATCACCTTTTTCATGCAGTTTGCCAAAGGCAGCTGCAGTGGCAAAATCCACAATTTCCTGTGGCGTGTGCTGCTTATAACATCCGTAAATAATACCAGCCATGTAACAATCGCCGCTGCCGGCTTTGTCAACAACAGTATCGCTGTTATATTCCTGTGAATTGAATTGCTCACCGTTCGTATACAAGCTGGTAGAATAATTGATGCCTCCTTCTTCTCTGTCGAAGCGAAATGTGTTGGCCACCAAGCTGCATTTAGGGAAACGCTCCAATACTTCCTGCGATGTCTGTTCTGCCTGCCGGAGGTATTTTTCCCTGCTTCCATTTACGTGAATATTCTCGTCAATGGTTGTACCCAACATCACATTAGCCGCCCAGATGTTTCCCATAATCACATTGCATTGTTCAGCCAGCTGCGGCATCACCTCAACCGGCTTTTTGCCATACTGCCAAAGCTTTGCCCGGTAGTTAAGATCAACAGAGACAGTAATGCCTTTTTCCGAAGCAACTTTTGCCGCTTCAAGGCAAACATCCGCTACACGTTGATTCAACGCAGGACTAATCGCACTGAAGTTGAGCCAGGAAACATCCTCCAGTACGGCATTCCAGTCAATCTGGCCCGCATTTAATTCCCAGAAAGAGGAATAATCCCTGTCGTAAATAACGTCGTCACTTTTCAGTTCGGCGCCTTGCGGAGAATAATAGGCTCCAATGCGATTACCAGACAAACGGATCTTATCGGCTTTGATGCCTTTGGCTTCGATAAAATCAACAATCTCTTTTGTCAGGTAATGATCAGGCAGCGCTGTCCAATATGCTACCGGCACACCCCAACTTGCCAATGCCCGTGCCGAATTGAGTTCAGCCCCACCGATAAAAACGGGCATGTTGGCGCTCTTTAACCATTCACCGTTTAACCGAGGTGAAAAGCTTAATAACAATTCGCCAAAACAAAGGACCTTGGTCATGCTACATACAATTGCGCCGGCTGTGGCTCTTCTTTCCAGTTGAAATAGTTGCTGGCGTTATGGTAACAGATATCCTGTATGATCTTGCCCGTCCATTCCATGTCCGCCGGCAGTTCGCCATTCTCGATCTCTTCGCCAAACAGATTGCAAAGAATTCTGCGGAAATATTCGTGGCGCGGATAGGAAAGAAAACTGCGGCTATCCGTTAGCATGCCTACAAAACGACTTACCAATCCCATATTGGAGAGTGCATTGAGTTGCTTGATCATGCCGTCTTTCTGATCGAGAAACCACCAGCCGGAACCCCACTGGATTTTTCCGGCAACCGAACCATCGTTGAAATTGCCGATCATGGTTGCCATCAGCTCATTATCGGCAGGATTCAGGTTATACAGAATGGTCTTTGTCAGTTGATCGCTGCTATCCAGCTTATTGAGGAAACGGGATATGGCCCTGCCCTGTGAAAAATCACCAATGCTGTCCCAACCCGTATCAGCGCCCAGTTCCCGCAGCCGGCGGTTGTTGTTGTTGCGCAATGCACCGAGGTGGTATTGCTGCACCCAGCCTTTTTCCCAATCCCACACGGCAAAAATCTCCAGCATGGCCGACTTGAACTTCAGGGCCTCATCCGGTGACAGTTCGCGGCCGGAACGAATTTTATTGAAGGCGGCTTTGATCTCTGCTTCGGTGTAATCCTCGGCATAGATCTGCTCCAGGCCATGATCGGAAACAGAACAGCCCATTGTTGCAAAAAAATCATGACGGGATTTCAGGCAATCGAGGTATTGCTGAAAACTGCTGATGTTGCAGTTGCTGATACTTTCGAGCTTGCCTACATATTCATTGAAAGCGGCAGCACTATCCACATTCATGGCTTTGTCCGGACGGAAGGCCGGAAGTATCCTGATATCAAAATCGTCGTCTTTAATCTTCTGGTGATGCTCCAGCGTATCGATGGGGTCATCCGTGGTACAAACAACCTTTACATTCATTTTGCGCAACAGGTTACGAACGGAATATTCCGGCGTTTGCAGTTTGGCCGTACACTCTTCGTATATCCTTTTTGCCGACTGCCCGTTAAGAATATCATGTACATCAAAATAACGTTGCAGTTCCAGGTGCGTCCAGTGGTACAGGGGATTGCGAAGTGTATACGGCACCGTTTCGGCCCACTTCTGAAACTTTTCGAAATCAGGCTTATCTCCTGTGCAATAACTTTCATCCACACCATTGGTACGCATGGCCCGCCACTTGTAATGATCGCCGTATAACCAGATCTGGGTCAGGTTGTCAAACTGCTTGTCTTCCGCAATCTGGTCGGGTGGCAGGTGACAATGGTAGTCGATGATGGGCATTTGTTTGGCATATCCATGGTACAGTTCCTGGGCCGTTTTGGTATGCAGAATAAAGTTTTCGTCTAAAAATTTTTTCATTTCTGGTTCTGTTTATCGGGAGACACTAAGTTCACTTTTTTATTGCATCTTTTTTCTATCCGTTCAGGCTCTTACGAGGCTGCGCAGTGCAGCTTTCACATCGCCTTCCAGCAGCAGGGACAGTTTTTCCAAAACAGCTTCGCCAAAACCCGGTAATTCACTGAGATCAGAACCCCAAAAAGATTTATCGCGAAGCACTTCCTGTACCAGTGTTACAGTCGTCAGGCCGTTCCAGCGCCTGTAATAAACGGGTGACTCTGCATCCTGCAAGAGGTAGGTCTCACCATTACGTTCACCATAGAATTGATTTTCTCTTCTCACTACAGGTCGGGTAAAACAGAGATAGGCTGCAAAGCCCAGCGCCATTAATTCGGGTACGGTTCCAAATTGTGCGTAGTGGCGGAGCAGTACCGGCACACAGCGGGTTTGCATCTTGGCACTGTAGTTTAACGAAATGCTCAGCCATTGGTGTTGCAGGAAGGGATTCTGGAAACGAGCCAGTACGGTTCTTGTATACTCATGGGCCTTCTGCAGGTCCACCGGGTATGGAATAGATGGCGAGATCTCCTCCAGCATCAGTTCAGCCATGTATCCAGAAAGAGCCGCATCATCCATGCTTTGCCTGACGGTTTCGCATCCGGCCAGATAAGCCAACCCACACGTGAAAGTATGAACGCCGTTGAGCAGCCGCAGCTTCAACTCCCGGTATATTTCAATATCGGGTTCTACAAAAACACCGCTGTCCGCCTGCACAAAGCTGAGGACTTCCCGCACGGAGGCATCGCCTTCAATGGCCCACAGGCGATGGGCCTCGGCCATAATCAGTAAAGGATCAGCATAACCGAAGTTGTTTTCCAGTTCCTGTTGCATAGCGGCATCGGGTTTGCCCGGCACAATGCGGTCCACCAGTGAATTGCAGAACGTGTTGCAGCCTTCCAGCCATTCGATAAAAGCATCATCCAACCCGTTAAGGTGGGCCAGTTCGAATACTATGGCTTCCAGCTTTTTGCCATTGCCGGGGATCATTTCCGTGGGAACGATCACCATACCGCTTTGTTTGCTGCCGCCAAATGCTTTGAAGCGTTCGTACAAGAACGAAAGCAGCTTTCCGGGGAATGATTTGGGTGGATGCAGCCGGATATCATCATTCTCTAACCGGATACCAACTTCAGTGGTATTGGAGAGAATGATCTTCATTTCAGGATTGTGGGCACACTCCAGCACCTGCTGCCATTCGGTTGCTGCCGAAAGCACACGGCTGATAGAGGCATTGATACTGTTCTCTTCTACAAGCTCACCATCCTGCAATCCGCGAACACAAAGCGTATAGAGGCAATCCTGTTTATGAAAGGCGGTGATATCACCTTGCGCTGTTGATTTTACTACCACGATGCGGCCATTGAAAATGCCCTGCCGGTTAGCCTTGTCGATAAAATAATCCGGAAGGCCGCGCAGCAACACACCGGTTCCAAACTGCAGCACCTTTTCCGGTAAGCTAAAGAGGGCAGCATCCGGTATCGCTATATCATTATTGGTTATGTTGCGTATCGTATATCGCGATAAAATCATAAAGCCTTTTCAGCGATTGAAAGGTTATAAAATTTTTTCAGGCTGCCACTTTCTACCAAACACCCAGGCAGCGTTCACCTGTTCTGCCTTGGGCGAACCTTGCGCCCTGTGAAGGTTATCCGCAAACCAGGAATAATCACCACCCTCGCGGCGGCAATTGGCATAATAAATCCTCCGGCCCCACTGCAGCACATTTGTGGTGGGAACAAGGTAAATATCTTCGTCGGCCATGTTTTGGGAGAACGTACAATCCACCAGGTAGAACTGTGCGTCTTTGTGATAGCGGCCCAGCTTAAAACCTTTGTAACCATCAAACGTGCAGTTCTTCAGCACGGTTTTGTAATCGGGATTGGTGGAGCCGTCATGCCAGATGGCGGCAGGACCCGAATGCGCATAAAATGTGCAGTTCTCGGCATAGGCCCACCCCCGCGGGCAATAGAAATCGACACCGCCTTCCATGATGCAATCCTTGAAATAGAACATGCCATCTGCCAGGTTCCAGGGACTTACCGTATCGCCTGCATAAGCACGAAAACGGCAGTTGATAGCTTTCAGCCGGGTCGCATTCATGCTGCGCAAGGCCATTTGGTGACTGTTGCGGGTAATCTGTCTTTTGCCGGTAGAATCATGCGAACAAGCCACCGTTCGCGGTGCCGTTTGTGTAAACCCATAATCGTTAACCACCGTCAGGTTCTTTAGCGTGATGTCGTCACCGTCGATGTTAACAGTTGCCACACCCCAGTCGCTGACGTGATCACAACGCCATTCGTCGCGGGCAATGCTTTGAACAATTTTTGTTGTCTCCCTGTCCTCACCTTCAAAAATGATATTGTGCTTGGCGATAAAAATTTTTTCGTTGTACGTACCCGGTTTGATGCGGATGGTACGCGGCGTGGCACTGCTATCGGGCAGATGATCGATTGCTGCCTGGATGGAGGTATAATCACCTTTGCCATCCTGCGAAACCACCAGGGTTGTTTTTGCGGTCACTAAACCGTTTTTTAGCTGCCATGCGGGATAAGTTTTCTGCAGCAGCTTTTCCGGCCAGGTACCATACCAGGCATAACCGGTGCGGCGTTCTACTTCCACTTCACTCAAGGAAAAACGCTTTTTTCCATCGCGGCCGGCAAACATTGGCTTGCCGGTTTCCAGGTCATAAAACCGTGCCCATACAGAAGAAAAATCATCTTTTACCAAAACACGGTCGCGGCCTTTGGGTTGCGAAGGGTCTTCCACGTCCTGGTATTTATAACCACGAACCCTTGCAGCTTTCAGCCACTCCACCGCATGAACAACAGCCGATTTTACAGCTGGTGATGGATTTTCCACTTTCATAAGGAAGTTCAGGATACCAACCGATTCGCTGCCGCTAAGCGAGGCCAGTTCAAATGCCCTGGCGTTGACGGGCAATAAGGTTTTTTTATCGTGCTGTGCACCCCAAACAGTGGGCTTGCCATTGATAACTACCTGTGTTTTCAGTATGCAGTCAATTCCTTTTGCCACCGCGACCTTTGCTGGCTCTCTCAGTGAAGCATCCACTACATCCAGTCCGGCGCTACCGTAGGCCACATCCCATAAAACATTCAACGCATTGATCATAGCGTTATCGTTGTAGGTGATTTGCCCGCGGTAAGATGAACTGTCGGGATAAAACTGCGGAAAGCCGCCATTGGCCATCTGCATCTGCAGCAAATAGCGGATACCTTTCTCGGCCGCCTGCAGGTAGGTTTTGTTGCCAGACTTCTGGTATGCTTTCACCAGGTAACGAATTTCTTTCGTGGTAGCACCGTTATCGATGGTGGCATCTTTCCGGGAACGGTCGCTTGTCAGGCGAACCAAATCACTTTCCGAAAGTGGTTTATTATAATCAACATTGACGTTATTAAAATGTTTTGGCCAACCGCCTATACTGCGCTGGTACAAAAGCATGTTATCGGCAACAGCATCCTGTGACCAGGCAGCCGCTGTGAGCAAACAGCTCACTATCAGCAACAAAAAGCGGGTTAGCGGCTTTGTCATTTTTTAATTTGTTTGGCTATCCAGGCTACCAGGTCGGTGGCAGCTTCGTAATTATGAAAATCCGAAGGCAGTTTACGGCCATCCGTGTACTCGTTGTACAGCCAGGGATCACCGAGAACAAACACGGTTCCCTTACCATATTTTGCTACTGCCATAATGTTCTTGCCTTCCTTTGTAACGATCGTTTTTGCCGGAGGCTTTACAGACAGTGTAGCCAGTTCTTTTACATATATCTTTTTTGCATTCTGAAAAATATCATTTGCTGCAGACACATCCACGGCACCTTGCTCAAACTGGCTTCCTTCCACTGTATTGAACAGGTCATGATTAAGCGTTACACCAAACCTGGACGCCAGTACATTCATGCTTTTTATATTGTTACGGGCAGAGTCATTACCCAGCAACACCAGCACACCACCAGCGTTAACCCAGGCTGCAACGGCCGTTGCATCTTTGGCTGTAATAAGATTTGGCTTCGCTGTTTCTTTTTCATCATCCGGATCTACAACAATGTACACATCTGCCCCTTTCAGGTTTTGTGCGGTGGGTGCTGCCTTCAAGGTTTTCAGCCTGGCGCCATGGCGTTCGAAAACCTGGCCCAGCGTGTAATAACCATCATTGTCTTTTTCGTCCCAGATGTAGTGCCAGGGCACCATACGACCATTGGCATCTTTGCGCCACTCGTTGTTAAAGTAATTATCCAGAACAACGGTTTTCCCTTTTCCCACGGGCAGGGTCTTCAGCATTTCCATTTCATTGGCGGCCAGGATAAAGGCACCCATACCCTTTGGATCATTCACAATCACCGGCTCGCTCATGTAGTATTCAAAGCTCCCATCGCGGTAAGGCTTGCCACCCAGCCCTGACACACTAACGGTGCCGTGCAGGTTGGTTTGCCCATCTTCTTCTTTGATGAACTGTGTCAGAATGCCATCGTAAGCTTTTCTGGCGTTGGCGAGATAGGTTGCCGGCAGGTAACCTTTCCGTACTCCTTTGGCCAGTGTATATGCAAGCATCGCAGAAGCCGAAGCCTCGGGATAGTTTTTCCCTACGCCAATCATGTTTGGAATATCGTACCACAAACCGGTTTTGCTGTCCTGCACCGTACTTACCGCTTTGGCAAAACGGTTCAGGATACCAATAACCGAATCCCGGCCCGGGTGATTTTCGGGGTAATAGTCCAGTACATCCACCATAGCCATACCAAACCAGCCTAATGCACGACCCCACACATGGGGTGAAAGACCTGTTTGTTTATTGGCCCACTGCTGCTGGCGGCTTTCATCCCAACCATGATACAGCAGCCCGGTTTTCGGATCACGGGCATTTTTTTCAATTAAAACATATTGGCGGGTTATGTCATTAAAAGCTTCATCCATGCCATTGAGCTTTGCATATTCGGCATAGAAGGGCTGCCCCATGTACAGCCCATCCAGCCATACCTGGTTGGGATAAATTTTCTTGTGCCAAAAACTTCCCTGGTTGGTACGCGGATGCGTTTTTACCTGCGAAAACAGGTTCTCCACCGCCTTGCGGTATTTGTCTTTTTTTGTTACCTGGTAAAGCAGCAACAACACCTTGCCGTTGTTCAGGTGATCGATGTTGTATTCATCGGGGCGATACCCTTTGATCGAACCATCTTCCCGTACATAATGGTCCATGCTCTTTTGAATGTAATCGAACCATTTTTTATCACCGGTGGCATACCAGATGCCTTCAATGCCTTTCAGAATCACACCCTGGTCGTAGCTCCATTTGGCAGGGCTGTTGGGCTTCAGTGAGAAAGAATCCGGCCACATTTTAATGGCTGTATTGGCCAGAGCCTGGGCATGGGAATAATTGGCCGTCTTTGCCTGTGCCACTTTTACCGCTTCGGCAGGTGCGCCGAATTCAGTGTTCACAGCCTTACCGGCTTTTTGAAGATCCGTTCCGTTCAATTGAATGTTGGCAGACTTCTGCCCCGTCACATTCAGCAGGAGAGCCGCATTGTTGTACCGGATATTTTCAAGTGTAATGCTTTTGCTGTTGTGGATGTTCATGACCGGGTTCACATCCTGCGGAATAAAGTATGCATTTTTAATAGCGATGTTCGTTCCTTCGGTCATGTCAAGGCCATGCTTCGACTGCATCACCAGGTCTTCCATGTAGATGTTCTGCACGTTCATTTCCGGTAGGCCACGTACAAAGATGGCTTTCTCGGCACCGTTGACCACTACATTCTTTATATAGAAATTCCGGAACTGTGGTGTTTCCTCCGTTACAGGCTTTTCTTCCACCTTTGGTGGTTCACGCCTTTCGCCAGCCAGTGGAACCGGATCCCTGGCGGCATAATACATATCGAACAGGATGGCTTCGCCAATAATGTCCGTCATGTAGGTGTTGTTGATGAAGATATTTTCAACGATACCCCCACGGCCACGGGTGGTTTTAAACCGGAGACCAATATCAGTACCGATGAAGGTATTGTTATCCACATAAAGATTGCGGGCACCGCCACTCATTTCCGAACCAATCACGAAACCGCCATGGGCACTGTAAACGGTGTTGTTGCGAACGATAACATTTTCGGTGGGCATGCCGCGTTTGCGACCGGCTTCGTCCCGTCCCGACTTGATACAAATCCCGTCATCACCCACATCAAAGGTGCTGCCTTCGATGAGTACGTTCTTACAGCTTTCCACGTCAATACCATCGCCGTTCTGTGCATACCAGGGGTTTTTCACTGTAATGTTGCGAACCGTCAGGTCTTCGCACATCAGGGGGTGGAGGCACCAGGCCGGCGAGTTCTGAAAGGTCACGCCTTCCAGCAATACATTTTTACAGGAAGTAAACAACAAAAGGTTGGGACGTAAAAAATCTTTTACTGACTGGTAAAATTCCGGGGTCTTTTTTCCGTCGATAACACCTGGATTCTGCATGGTTGAACCTTTCAACGAGCTTTCTGTAGGATACCAGATGCGTTTCGCTTCATCCAGAACCCCGCCCGAAGCCACCAGCTTTTTCCAGTTGCTTTCGGTAAGCTTTTCCTTTTTTACCATCCGCCAGGCATCGCCGTTACCATCAATGATACCGTAGCCGGTAATGGCAATATTGGTTGCGCCGGTTGCCGAAAGCGGCGACTGATTGCGCATTTGCGGCAAGCCTTCCCAGTTGGCTTCCACCAGTGGGTACTGATTAAAATCATCGGTAAACTGCAGCAGCGCACCTTTTTGCAGGTGCAGGTTTACATTGCTCTGGAGCACTACCGGCCCCGTGAGCCAAAGCCCGGCCGGAATAACAACCACTCCACCCCCACGCTGGTTAGCCGTGGCAATGGCATTGTTGATGCTGGCCGTGTTCAGGGTTACACCATCGGCCTTTGCACCAAATGTTGTAATGAAAAAGGAATCCTTTTTGAACGTAGGTTGTTTCACCGAAAATGGAATTTGCTCCATTTGCCCCTGTGCAAAAAAACCCGTAAACAACGCCAGAAAAATGAGAAAAAGACTATGCTGATTTTTATTCATATCGCAATCATTAGAATTGAGCCGGCAGTGTATTGCTGGTGATTCTGCCTGTTAACCCGCTGTGCAGGTACTAGTTTCATTACAAGTCTAAACAGATATTCAGAGGTAGCAAGCGTATTGAAAGGCTTTTTTTACGCAATCGTTACCGAAAACGTTGCCATAGATGTTGAAACTGTTAAAGAGATGTTGCGACACCGTAAATACAATGTTTCACATGGTTTCTACGCAACTTTGTTATGGATAAAATAAGAAAGCAAATGAGAACGATCAAAGCAGTACACAAAGCCCAATACAGCCCCATTGGCAACCTGGTAACTTACCGGGCCATGCCAACAAATTCTCTCCCGATGAATGCCATTGATCCCTTTATTTTTCTGAACCACCATGGGTGGCAGGAATATCTTCCGAAGAACAGCGGTCTTCCCTTTGGGCCGCATCCGCACCGGGGATTTGAAACAGTTACGTTTATACTCGAGGGTGACCTGACGCACAAAGACAGCAGCGGCGCCAACAGTGTGATCAGGGCCGGTGGCGTGCAGTGGATGACGGCAGGAAAAGGATTGATCCATGCTGAAGTTTCTTCAGAAGAGTTTAAAGCAAAAGGTGGCCCGCTGGAGATTCTGCAATTATGGGTGAACCTGCCGGCAAAGCATAAAATGACAGAACCAAAATACACAGGGCTGCAAAAAGACCAGATACCAGCCGTTGCACTGGACAATGGCAATGTGACCTTGCATCCTGTTTCGGGAAACTGGGAAGATGTTCAAAGCCCGGTGCAACCGCTGACAGATATTCATCTTTCCTGGATAGACTTCAGGGAAGGCGGCAAAACAGCATTCACTGTTCCAGCAGAACAAAACATTTTCTTCTATGTGGTAAAAGGTGAAGTAAGCGTAAACGGAACAGATGTAGGCATGCTGCATATAGCAGCGTTTGCCAATGACGGAGCAGATGTAAACATTAGCGCCAATACCGACGCTGTTATTCTTTTCGGTTATGCGACGCCGTTCAATGAACCCCTGGTGGCGTACGGTCCCTTTGTGATGAATACAAAAGAAGAAATCACGCAGGCCTATGATGATTTTAATAAAGGGAAGTTTGGCAATGCAGAAGAACTGCTATAAGCGCAGCTACAAACGTCATCAGCAGCAAAAAGTTACGTTCTTCGCTAGAACGTATATATCTGCCCTGGTTTCGTGCTGAATGAGTACTCAAAGCGTGGTGGTGGCTGTGTGTTTTGCAGCTTTGCTTGTGCAGACACCAACGGCTCCTTTACAGGCAGCAAATCATAATAAGGATTGGTATTGATCCCCTTTGCTAATTGTAGTGAAGCTACTTTCCGGAATGGCTTACCCAGGCGAATGCGGCACTCACCACCGAGTGCAGAATGGATCGTAAACTTTTTCACCTCGCCATCCTTCCACTCCATATCAACTGTAAAGCCGCCCCTTGCTTTTAAGCCTTTTACCGATCCATTCTGCCACGCATCGGGCAGGGCCGGCAAAAGTTCAATAGCGCCGTCGTGACTCTGCAACAACATTTCGGCAATGCCAGCCGTACAACCAAAATTGCCATCGATCTGGAAAGGTGGATGCGCATCAAACAGGTTGGCGTAGGTGCCACCGTTATCGCCAACTTTTGATTCATTGGCAGCCGGTGTTAGCTGGTCAACAATCAACTTGTAAGCCCTGTTGCCATCCAGTAACCGGGCCCAGAGATTCACCTTCCAACCCATCGACCAGCCGGTCGATTTATCGCCGCGATAAACCAATGATTTTTTTGCCGCTTCGAACAGGGCTGGCTGCCGGTATGGCGAGATCTGTGCTGCAGGGTACAATCCGTACAAATGCGAAACGTGCCGGTGCTTGTCATCGGGACGATCCCAATCTTCCAGCCACTCCTGCAACTGGCTATGCTTCCCTATTTGCATCGGCGGAAGTTTTCCCCTGAGTTGCCTGAGGCTATCGGCAAACGCATGATCCTTTTTCAGGATAGTTGCGGCAGTAATCACATTGGAAAAAACATCAAACACCAACTGGTTATCCATGGTGGCGCCTGCCGTTACAGAAACGCCGCTTTGGTATGCATTTTCAGGCGACATTGAGGGTACCACTACAAGCCACCGGTGATTGGGGTCTTCCTGTAACACATCCGCATAAAACAAAGAAACGCCTTTCAATACATCGTAATAATCAGCAAGAAATTTTTTGTCGCCTGTATACAGATAGTGCTGCCAGATGTGTTGCGTCAACCAGGCGCCACCCATTGGCCAAAGGCCGTAAAACCCTCCATCCACCACACCCGTAATGCGCCAGAGATCCGTATTATGGTGCATGTTCCAGCCCCGGGCGCCATACATTTTTTGAGCACTTTCACGGCCGGTTACAGCAAGTTCTTTTAGCATCTGAAAAAGTGGCTGATGTAACTCCGCCAGGTTGGTTACCTCTGCCGGCCAGTAATTCATTTCCGTGTTGATGTTCACAGTGTATTTGCTGTCCCATGGCGGCGAGAGCAGGTGGTTCCATTTGCCTTGCAGATTGGTGGGTTGACTGCCCGGCTGCGAACCGGAAATGAGCAGGTAGCGGCCAAACTGGAAATACAGGGACACCAGTTGCGGATCGTTGCTGCTTGCAAATTCCGCCAGCCGAACATCAGTTGGCCGATTGGCTGCATCGGAAGTTCCAAGATCAAGTTGTACACGATTGAAATAACGCTGATAAAACTGGCTGTGTGCCGCTTTTGCGGCTGCAAAATTTTTCCGGGTTGCTTTTGCCAGCAGGGCTGAAGCATTCCCGGTTTCGTTACCGGAAAGGTCTTCATACGACCGAACATTGGTGGCAATTGAAACATAAATAATGGCTTCTGTAGCACCCTTTATGACAATAGCAGAATCCAAAACAGTTAGCATTCCATCCCTGACTACCGGTAGCGCCTGTGCCTCAAAGCGGACTTTCCCCTGCTTGTTATCGGCACTGCTGGTGGTCCCGTTCAGCACCAATTTGTTTTGCACCGCCTTCAGCGCATAACGGGCATGCGGTGTGTTCAGCCGTAACGTACAGGCAAGGCTGTTAGGCCGGCTTGCCGTCAGGCGAACCATGATGACATCATCGGTGAAAGAGGCAAACACTTCCCGTTGAAACCGTACACCATCAACGGTATACTGCACAGTGGAAACAGCATTCCCAATATCCAAGTCACGGTAATAATCTGAAGCCTGTTCATGTCCTGGAAAATCGATGAACAGGTTTCCCACCGGCTGGTACTGCATGCCGTAATTCAAACCTTCCGGTGCCCTGCGGGGAAAACTGTTGTTGGCAACCTCCTGTGCTTCTTTGTAGTTCTTTAAATACAACAACTGGCGGATCCGGTGAATGCTGTCAGCCTTGCCTTCGGGTACATTGTTGCCGGGTTCCCCCGCCCATACCGTTTCTTCATTCAACTGCAGTTGTTCGGTTGCCGTTCCGCCAAAAATCATCGCTGCCACGCGGCCATTACCAATGGGCAGCGCCTCGTTCCAATGCCTTGCCGGTTGCTGATACCAAAGTTTGTTTTGCTGCTGTGCCGGTACCGTTGCATAGAGAAAAAGGCCACAGTAAAGCAGGGCTATACTTCTAAACATCAGTTATCGTATGATTTTTTCAATTAAAGGAGAATAAAATCAGGATACCGGTTCCACCCGGAACCAATCCACATCGGCATAGCCCGAATCATTGGTTTGACTTTCCCGTGTACAGAACAGGCCCACTTTAGCGCCTTTCCACCGTCCCGGTTCTGCTGTAAACTCATCTCCGGCATCGGTAAAATTGTTGCCCTCGAAACTGTAGCTGAAACGGCACTTACCCCCTGCCGTTACTTTCACCCGGAAGTAAACCGTTGCATTGGTAGCCTTGCCTAAATTTTTTACCGCTTCTTTTTTCCCTCTGGCTGCATCTTTTGCAGATGCGTATACAATGCTGTTCCCATCCTTGCTGCTTTCAATGGCAATAGCAGCATAACTCAGGCCCATCACGGCTAAACCAGCCCGTTCACCTTCCAGTTTTGTATTGGGTGTAAAGGTTAGTTTCGTGGTGACCATAAATTCTTCTGCCGGGAATTTCTGCTGCAATACATTGGGAGCATCCCAGAGGTTTTTGGCACTGTCAGGCAACTTATCAGAGAATAGCCGTAAGGCTCCTTTTGAAGGATTGGCAAAAGCCCATGTCGCTTTTTGGTTGGCCATCCACTGCCACTGTAGCCCGATGGTATTGCCGTTGAATTCATCGGTTTCCGGCGGTGTTTGCACCGGGTAGGTTTTGCCAACATTCGGCTTTTTATACCGCAACACCGGCTCGCCCTTTCCATCGCCGTCTTTATCTACGCCAATCACCGGCCAGTCGGCTACCCACTTCATTGGTTGCAGGTGCACAATGCGGCCATAGGCTTCTTTGTCCTGAAAATGCAGGAACCAGTCCTCCCCTGTTTGCGTGGTAACCCAGGCACCCTGGTGCGGACCGTTGATGAGTGTAGAGCCCTGGTCCATTACATTTTTTCTTTCATAGGGACCATATACGTTTTTAGAACGCAACACCAATTGCCATCCGGTAGACACACCACCCGCCGGTGCAAAAATGTAGTACCAGCCGTTGCGCTTGTAAAACTTCGGGCCTTCAATGGTAGGATCTGTATCATGCCCATCGTATACAATCACTCCTTCATCAACCGCTTTTGTGCCTTCCTTGTTTAGCTTCTTTAAAGCAAGCACACTTTTGATACCGGCACGGCTGCCTGCATAGGCATAAACAAGATATACCTGTCCGTCGCTATCCCAAAGGGGACAGGGATCAATCAAACCTTTTCCACCAGCAACCAACACCGGCTCACTCCAGGGACCGGCGGCATTCTTTGCTTTGGTGAGATAAATACCAAAATCCGGGTCGGGATAGTAGAGGTAAAACTCGCCGTTGTGGTACCGCAACGCCGGTGCCCACACACCTTCTCCATGCCTGGGGACAGAAAAATGTTCGTACGGCGGCAAACGCTTTAAAGCATGCCCGATCAGGCGCCAGTTTACCAGGTCTTTCGAATGCAAAATCGGCAACCCGGGCACGTCTTCAAATGAAGAGGAGGTCATGTAATAATCATCACCCACCCGGATAGCATCGGGATCGGAATAGTCGGCATGCAGCACCGGATTTTTATAGGTACCATTGCCATTGTCTGCCACCCAAACTTTTGAAACGGTAGCTTTCTGTGCAAAGCCCTGCAGGGCAAAAAATACAGATGCCGCTAAAAAAAATTTCTTCATCTGGTTTCATTTTTCGGGTTCCAGTCGCCTAGAACATTTTCAATAGTGTAATGCTTCACTTCTTCATCCGTCAATTGCTTTGTCCACATATATCTACCGGATGGATTAGCCCCCGGACCAAAAGACTGGTACTCCGCATATCGGGCTGTCTTTTCATTTTCCGGATTGCGCCAGTTGTTCCAGCCTTCGGGTAAAATATGCGCTCCCATGTAACAGTTGATATACGTAACGCTTGCATACGGTCGCCAGGGACGGCCAAGAGAAACCTTGTTTACATTGACGGAATCCGTCGTCAGCACACAGTTGTTGAACACATATCCAAAAGCCTGTTCCTTGGGCGTAGAAGCAGCCGTTACATGCGAATTCTTTTTGCAGTTGATATGGCAGCCCTCGAACCAGGCAGTGGAAGGACCGAAAATAAAATCCGTCGTGCCTTCGATATAACAATTCAAAAAATACTGGCGTGATGCCCTCCTGCCTGCAAATAACACATCCTGGTTTCCTAGGAAACGGCAGTTCTCAAATTTTACACGATCGCCCATGATGTGCATGGCCACTGCTTGTCCTGCCGAATAACCGGCACTGTTGGCGATGCTCAGGTTCTTTGCCGTAAAGTCATTCCCTTCCTGCAGAAACGTATAGGAATTGAAGGTATGCAACGTATCCCCTGCCGGCGAGATCTTTCCCGAATGATCATCATACGTCAGGATGGTTTTGAAGGGGTCTTCACCCAGAAGCGTAATCTTTGTTTTGGTAGAATCCAGGTAAAGTTTTTCCTTATACACCCCGTTTCGGATAAAGATGGTGTACGGCTTTTTGTTGTGTTGAGGAATCGCATCAAAAGCGTCCTGTACACGGCTGAACCGTGCATTACCTTCCCTGGAAACCGTCAATTGTTTTGGCTGAGTGCAGCCAATCGTTAATACAATAACGCAAAGCCAAACAGGCAAGTTTCGTTTTTTCATTTCCTTTTCATTGGTAATACAAATCCCTGTTCATTTAGCAGCGAGACGCCATCCATCAAACAGAAAAACTCACGAAGAATTTACACTGCTATTTATTGTGTTGTTGTTTTTTGAGAAAGCGCAGCACCCGGTGCTTTCACGTGCTGTCCATTGATCGAAACATTCGTAAACTGCAGTCCCTCCACATGATCAATCTGCATCGGTATTTCTACACCATTGATGGTGCAATTCACCATTTTTAGATTTTGCACCGGCGACTCTTTGTAAGCATGAATGTATACGCCGTATTTACCACCATCTTCCACCACCAGGTTCTCCACCCAGATGTTCCGGATGGTGGGCAAAAAATTTCCCGGCTGTTCATAAAACATATTGCAATGCACGGCAGATTCTTTGTACGTACCCACCCTTACATCTTTCATAAATACATTTTCGATAATACCGCCCCGGCTGGAGCTGGTTTTTAACCGTAAGATCCGGTCGAGGTTGGGACTGCTCATAGTACAGTTGATGGCATAAATATTTTTGGCGCCGCCGGATATTTCGCTGCCGATCACCACACCGCCATGACCATCTTTCATCTCGCAACCTTCTATCAGGTGATTCTCAGCTGGTCGGGCAATCCGCCGCCCGTCTTCATCGCGACCCGATTTGATGGCAATGCAATCATCGCCTGTATCGAAATAACAGTTACGGATAGCTACATTTTTACAGGACTCCGGGTCTACGCCATCGGTGTTGGGACCGTGTGCAATGATTTTTACATTTTCTACCGTTACGTTTTCGCACAAGACAGGGTTTACATTCCACATCGGAGAGTTGATCATCTTCACACCGGAGATCAGGATATTGGTGCAATTGTAGGGTTGAATAAAATTAGGACGAAGGAAACTGCTGTCGCCGAATACCCTTGTTCTGGGATCGGTTTGCTGATGATTCAGCTCGTGCAAACGGTTTCGGGCCGCTACCTGTTTGGAAGGCCTGCCCTTGTTCCAGCCCCACCAGTTTTCAAAGCTGGCCTGGCCATCGAGTGTGCCGTTGCCGGTAATGGCGATGTTCTTCTCGCCATAGGCGTAGATCAGTGCCGAATAATTCATCAACTCCATTCCTTCCCACCGGGTAAACACAATGGGATAATCTTTTGGGTCAACACTAAAGCTGATGGTGGTACTGTCGGCTAGGTGCAGGTTTACGTTGGACTTTAAATAAATTGCCCCCGTTAAAAAACGGCCAAAGGGAACCACAACACGACCACCTCCGGCACGGTTACAGGCCTCAATGGCTTTTCTGAACGCTTCCGTGTTGAGTGTTTTACCATCACCCACGGCACCAAAATCGGTTACCAGAAATTCCCTGTTGGCAAACCGGGGCACCGTAATCTTTTTCCGCAGCTCCGCAATCTCTTTCATCGGCCCGTCAGCCGATTGCCAAACAACCGCTTTTTGGGTGGAAGAACAGGAAAAAAACAGGCTTAAACACACCACTGCCACCACAGTCCATAAACCGGATTGCGGCACACGCTTTCCGATCAACTCGCTTTTTCCACTTGTCGTACTAATTACCATTTTCACTTTGATTTTTTACGTTTCTGCAAATTCTATGAAGCTGTTTTGTACAAATACAAACCCTTACAGGAACCGGCTTTTCTTTTGCCGGGAACAGCATTTACTTCAATCCCTTCAACCAGATGTATAGCCGTTCCATCCAGTCATCACCGGTAGTTTTGTTGTACATACCAAAACCATGTCCGCCCCGCGGATAAAGGTGCATTTCTGCGGGCACACCGTTCTTAATGCATGCCTGGTAGTAGCGAATGCTGTTCTCCACCGGTACGCTTTTATCATCACCCGCATGCACCAAAAAAGCCGGAGGCGTTTGGCCGCTTACCTGTGTCTCATTGGAGAAGAAAACCACTTTCTCTGGTGAAGGGTTGGTGCCAATGAGATTATTTCGTGAACCACTGTGTGTGATAACGCTATCGAAGCTGATAACCGGGTAAATGAAAACGGAAAAATCGGGACGGGAGGAGGTGGTATCCTTGTTTGTTGCATCGGCACGAAAGGTAAAATGCGTAGCAGCACTTGCAGCAAGATGGCCACCGGCTGAAAAACCCATAATACCAATTCTGGATGGATCAAGTTTATAGGTCGCAGCCGATGCTCTTACAAAGCGGATGGCCTGTTGGGCATCCTGCAGGGGCGCCAGTGATTTATCCGGTTGAAGGCTGTCATCCGGCAGACGGTATTTCAATACAAAAGCGGTTATGCCTTGTTGTGAGAGCTGCTCCGCCACAAGCGTACCTTCTTTGCTAAAAGATCCATAAGCATAGCCGCCACCCGGACAGATAATTACGGCCTGCCCATTAGGTTTTACGGGTTTATACAACGTCAGTGTAGGAATGGTTACTTTGGCAACACGGGTTACAGTACCACCTGTTTTTGTTGTCACTTCATTCACATTACGATGGAAGGAATTAGGCACCGCACCCTTGTAAAGTGGCAGTTCCGACACGGTTGGCTTGTCTGCCGGGTTGAACTGAAAAGGCTTTACCGCCGTTTGGACATACCAGGCCGGTGATGCCGCTTCAGTCGAATTGTTCTCCCATTTAAAAATCTTTTCCGGCGTATAAGCCGCCGCTTCTTTTGCTGTTAACTGGTGCGACCAGGCAACGCGGTTTTTCGTGGCTGCACCTTCGCCGGTATTTTTATATTCTGCATAAAAAACCGTTTTTTCATTGGCCGGATTGCCCCAGTTGTTCCAGCCTTCCGGAGCAATCGCTTTCGGCAACTGGCAACGGATAAAAGCCGTTTTTGCGGCCGCCCGCCAGGGTCGCCCCAGGTATACTTTGGTTACGCCGGAATCAGCCAATATGGTACAATCCAAAAACACATAACCATACTGTTTACCCGGAGTCGTGCTGGCTGCAGTGATGTAAGAGTTTGCTTTAGCTCGGATGGTGCAGGACTGGAAAACAGCCGTAGACGGACCAAAAATAAAATCAGTTGTTCCTTCAATGTAACAGTTGTAAAACAGTTGCCGGGAGGTTTCCCCGGCAGTAAATATCGTGTCCTGGTTACCAAGGAATTTACAATTGACAAATACCGCTTTGTCGGCATCCACATACAGGGCAAGGGCCTGTCCCACCCTCCCTGCAGAATTAACAAAGGTGATGTTCTGCGCTTTAAAGCGGTTTCCGGAGATCTTTGCTGTGTACGACGTAAAGGTGGTGTGTTTACCCTTACCGGAGTAATCACCGAAGCTGATGATGGTACTGTCTACGCTTTCACCAATAAAGGTCACATCGGTGTTGTTTGCAGGCAGTTCAATCTTTTCGTTGTACACACCATTTTTAATGTAAAGGGTAATGGGTGCCAGCGGGTATACCCGTATGGCGTCTATGGCGTCCTGAATGGTAGTATACTCCCCGCTGCCATCTTTGGCTACCGTAAAATTGTACTTGTATTGTTGCGGGTTAGCCGTTTGTGCTTTCGCACCAGTTGTACAAACTATCCAAAGAAGAAAAGGCAGGTATCGCATCATCGGTTGCTCCGCTTTATTTCAGGAAAACTTTTTTCAGGAAATCGTCAATGTATTTCAGCGTAGGTTCAAACCAGGGATCGTACAGGGGAAACGTATGCGGTGCATCGGCAAAGGTTTTTACATCGGTATAGATGTTATGCTCCTTCAACACCTTCATAAAATCATCACGGCCGGCATGCATGCGATCGACACTGCTGTTGATAAAAAGTGTGGGTGGCGTATGCCTCCCGACATGCGTCAGCGGCGAAGCTTCCGTCCAAAGTTCCGGCGCATCTTTTTTGGCATATCCAAACCAGTACGTCGCTGCCGAAATCCGTTTGCTGTCGTCGCCTTCACCTGACTCGGGGTGCACAAAAGAAAGTGTACCGTCCATGTCTACGACTGCATCTACATCGGAAGACTGTTGATTGTTACAACCTTCACCTTCAAAGGCAGCATTGCCATTTGTTGCTCCCAGGAAGGCGGCCAGTTCGCCACCGGCAGAGAAGCCTAAAACAGCAATTTTAGCGGTGTCAATGTTGTACATTCTTGCATTGGCATGCATCCACCGCAAAGCGGCTTTGAGGTCATGCACCGCTGCAGGATAAAGTGCTTCAGTAGACAACCGGTACTCCGGTGTAAAACAGACATACCCTTTCGTTGCCAGCCGCTGTGCCAGTGGATAGTGATGGGTTCTGTCCCCGGAGCGCCAGCCACCACCATGAATGATCAGCACAGCCGGTCTATTTTTGGATGAACGGGCAGCAGGGAAAAAAGCATCCAGCAAAAGTTTACGATCACCCCTTTGGCAATAAACAAGATTCCTGCGATCTGTTACGCCCTTTAACGCTGCTACTGTCACCGGCTTGATAAAAGGATAATTTTTGCTATTCTTCTTGTAATCACTAAAAACTGAAAAGGAGGTGTCGGGAATGCCTGTCAAACCGGCGGTCAGTTGCGCCGGCTTTTTCTTTCCCCGATTTACGATCCGTTCTGCCAGATCAATGTTCTGCTGTTTTAAACCTGTCAATACCAACTGCGCCATGCGCCTTGCCCCATACGCATTAAAATGTGTATTATCATTCAGCCCTTCGGGGTAAGCGGGGTGCTCTCCCGGCTCCAGTTGCATAAACAGGTGTTTCGCCAACTGCGGCCCCAATTCATTCAGCAGTTCGCGGCTCATTTTATCAAGATCGACTACCGGAACACCATTTCCTTTTCCAACTTCAAAAACAGCAGCGGTGTATTCGGTATGGGTTTCTACCTGTTTGCCATCCTGAAAGCGCATGCGGGTGACTGGTGTGATCAAAACCGGGATGGCCTTCTTTGCTCTTGTTTCGGTAATGAATTTCGCAAGGTTGGCTTTGTAATCCGGTACCGGCGTATAGCGGTCCTTATACCGTTCTTCTTTGGCTTCATCGTTATGACCAAACTGCATCAGCACGTAATCACCCTCCTGCAGGTTATCGGCAATGGGCTGCCAACGATTCTCTGATAAAAAAGTGCGGGTGCTTCTGCCACCGCGGGCATGATTTGCAATGGTAACAGAAGAATCAAAAAAGTATTGGAATGGCATACCCCAGCCCGTGAGTGGTGCCCGTTGGGGCTCGTATTCACACATGGTGGAGTCACCAATCAGGTAAACCTTGATCTTCTTTTTGGGTGGGATGGAAAAGGCAACAGCAAACGCTGCCAGTAACAAGAAAAGTCGCGTCATCCGAAATTATTTTTTCACCGGCGGCTGGTAGATATGTGCCGCCAGCGGAAGTTGTAAGCTTTTGATTTCTGCCAGTACAATCTGCGCCATTTTTCGTGCACCCAATTCGCTGAAATGGGTATCATCTGTTTTCCCTTCGGGATAATTGGGATGCTCTCCCGGCTGCAGGTGATTGAACAACATTTTGGAGCCGTCTACCCCAAAACTTTGAATGAGTTGCTGGCTTTTCAGATCAAGGTCAATGAGGGGAACATTGTTCTTTTTAGCCACATTTCTTACCAAAGCGGCATACACATCGTGCGTTCCTTCAATCTTCCCTGTGGCATTGAATTTTCTCCTGGCGGCTGGCGTCAGCAAAACTGGCGACGCACCCTTTGCCCTGGTATCGGCAATGTAACGGGTAAGATTGGCAGTAAACTGCGCCTCGGTGGTAGCACTTTTTTTCGTTTGTACTTCGTCGTTATGTCCAAACTGAATAAAAACATAATCGCCTTGCTTCAGCTTTTCCATCACCGGTGCCCACAATCCCTCCTCGATAAATGTCCGGGTGCTGCGGCCATTCTTTGCACGGTTGTCAACCACCACTGTCGAATCAAAGAAATGGGCAAAGGGCATACCCCAGCCGGTTTCGGGAAACGCCTTTGTTTCTTTGATGGATATGGTAGAATCTCCGATCAGGTAAACGGTTGTTTTTTCTTTTGAAGACTGGAAAGCCGTTGCCATCAGAAAAATGAAAAAGAGAAACAGGTTTTTTTTCATGTGCAAATACTTTTAAGTACCACCTCAAACAGGAGATGCGAAACACGTAAAAGAAGGTTGTATCATCTCCTTCATATTTCACATTTCACGTTTGTCGTTTCACGCTCTACACCGCATGCCGTTTGGCCATTGGTTTCAGGTCAGTCAATTCCGTAATAGAAACGGTACGTTTTTCCCTGATGCTTTTGCGGGCTGCCACACCAATCAACATCGACATGGCACCTTCTCTTGAACCGGCCAGGATATTGAAGGGATTATCGGTAGGATCTTTAAAAATGCGGTGATGCATGCGCTGGTCGCCGCCACCATGACCGCCGGCGTATTGCGGCACTTCGATGATTTTGTGTTCTCTCTGGAAATTGTTCATCACCATCAGCTCCTTGAACTTGCCGGGAATGGCGTCTTTATCCTGCGACATTTCCACCGCATGACGTGCCGCCTGGTCGGTTGCATCCGGCTGCAGGTAGGGAATATCTTCCCAGCTTTCCAGCCGCCCGTCGAAACCGTTGAAGGCAATGCGCCAGCCTTCGTAGGGAGAATAGGTGGTCAGGCTGTAATTCACCATTACGCCGTTAGCATATTTTATCTGCGCCGACATTTTATCCCAGATATCAATCTCTTCCCGCCATACACAGCCATCACGCAGGTAACCGTCGTGATGCTCATTGGCCACATAGAGCTCTGTCATGCTCTTGCTCTTGGTGATATCAAAATAAAACTTGCAGCTATCCTTGTACTGGCATCCCCGGCATTTGGTGCCCCGGAACGAATTGTTTTTTCCATAATGTTCCAGTTCGCCCTGTGCCGTTACTTCCACCGGCTCCGAATTGAGCCACCAGTTCAGCAGGTCGAAATGGTGCGTGGCCTTGTGCACCCACAAAGAACCACCCTTGGCCGTTACCCCATGCCAGCGGCGGAAATAATCCGCGCCATGGTATACATTCAGCATCCAGTTGAAGTCAACGGAAGTGATCTTACCGATGCTGTTTGCAGCCAGCATTTCCTTAATCTTCATCATGTGCGGACCGTGTCGGTAGTTGAAAGCGACTGTTACTTTCCGCCCTGTTTTTTTCTCTGCATCCAGAATGTTCTGGCACTTTATCTCGTCTGTGGTCATGGGTTTCTCAGAAATAACATCAGCACCCAGCTCCATGGCACGAATGATAAACTTGTCGTGTGTTGAATCCATGGTGGTTACGATAACGATATCCGGCTTTACCGTTTTCATCATCGCTTCAAAATCAGTAAAGGTGGGGCAGGCCACTTTCATTCTTTGTTTTGCCAGGGCAACACGACCGGGATTGCTATCGCAAAGGCCGACAAACTCCACCACATCACTAAAATTCTTCAAAACCGTTTCGCCCCAAAAACCAATTCCCCGGGAACCCGTTCCGATCATGGCGAGTTTTTTCTTTGGGGCTGAAGAAGCAAGAGCCGTTATGGGTGTTTGTGCCAGCATGATGCCTGCTGCTGCCATGGAAGAGTTTTTCAGAAAGTGCCTGCGTTTCATATAGAAAGTTTTAGTTTAATTAGCGTTTACGATACCATTGATGTACACTTCGATGTTGGTATAGTGCTTATGCAATGTATTTTTTACAGCGTCTGAACCGTCCTGCGGATTCAGTTTTTGCTTTTGCTCCCACTCATCGGGCATACCATCGCTATCGCTGTCTTGCGGCGCCGGTAATGATTTCAAGGCAGGCCAGGCCGTTACTGTTTGCTCGTACGGTGTTCCGTGTGGGTATCCGCCCTGTACATCTATAATATTTCCGGTCCGGTTTTGCACATCACGGATGATGCGCTGATCCAGGGTATCCCTGCGGTAACTGGCACCTACCTCCTTCAACACCTGCTCGTATGCTTCTGTTGCCTTTTGCGTAGGCACTGGCACAGCTGCAAACGGTGTTTCTACTTTTGCTTTTTGTTTATCGTCTTCGGTTCCGTTATGCATCACCACACCATTCCAGTTGTTGGCCGTTACAGCAGCAGATGCTTCCGACACATTTCCTGCCAGGTAAAATCTACCGTAATCGAGTTTCGGCAATTTATTGTATGGATTCAATACTCTGTCCTGAACTGTTTTCCTGGTTGCAGGTCCCGGACGGTAATAATTGTTTACCACGTTGTATGTTCCCCCCTCGCCTGCATACACATTGTTGGTGGCCCAGTTGTAGATCACATTGTTCCGGAAGTCGACAAATTCTGAAGGAATATTGCGGGCACCGTCAAACCGTGGTGTACGGGTTACACAGTGTGCAAACAGGTTATGGTGAGCCGAGGTATGTCGTCCGCCCCAGATGCCGCCAAACCCATGCTGCTCAAAATCTTTATCGCCTTCTTCGAAATGATATGAATAATTCAGGGGCTCCGCTATAAGGTTCCATTGCAAAGTGGTGCTGTCGCCACCGTACACCGTAAAGGCTTCATCGGTGCTCCAACCCATCGTGCAGTGGTCAATGATGATATTTTTCCGGCCAATCCCGCCAAAAGCATCATCGCTGCCGCCACCAGCAGCTTGACCTGCATTTTGGTAACGATCACCCATACGGAAACGCAGGTAGCGGATGATAATATTATCACCAGACAACGATACCGGCTGATCGGCTAAACAAATACCGTCACCAGGGGCAGTTTGCCCGGCAATGGTTACATTGCCTTTGATATTCAGTTTTGACTTTAAATGGATTGTTCCCGACACAGCAAATACAATAATGCGGGGATAGTTTTTCTGCACGGCTTTGCGGAAGCTGCCTTCGCCCTCATCATTTAAATTGGTCACAATCACAACCTCGCCTCCTCTGCCGCCGGTGGTGTATTTACCAAAGCCTTCGGCACCGGGGAAGGCGATGGGAAGACCTTCCATACCGGATTCCTGTACTTTTCGTTGCTGCGAACAACTCAGACCAAAAACGGCCAGCCATGCAAAAAAGAGGTAAAATCGAACCATCCCGCTATGTAAAAAGGAAAGGCTGCCATGCAGCCTTTCTATTGTTTGGTAACCTGTTATTGATATCCCGGATTTTGTACTAACCTGCCCTGGTACGAAGCCATCGTTTGCTGATCAAAGGGGAAAAGCTGGCTTTTACCATCGGTAAAGAAGTAGCCGATCGCGTCAATATAATGTACACTTGTGGCGCCTACATTGTAGGTATTATTCGTCCGGGAGATGTCTTCACGCCAGTTCAAACGTGTCCACCCTGTCGGTGCAGTTGTAAACGTATTTGGCTCATACCGTGAATTGAGATATTCGATCTCTTCGCCAACATTTCTCCAGAAGAGGTAACGTGGTACATTGGCATAAGGACCTGTCGCATCAGCTAACTGCCGCAACTTTACTCGCACTTCGCCGGTTTGCGGCCTCATTTTTTCTGCCAGTTTATTCCAGCGAATCAGGTCGTATTTACGGATACCTTCACCACCAAATTCAAGGTAACGCTCATTCATAATAGCCGTAAAAAATTCATCTTTACTGGTTGGCGTAGTGCCAATCTTGTCCGCATTGCCTCTGTATGCTCTTTTTCTAACTTCTTCAAATGCGGCAATGGCTGCAGGAGTTGGACCGTTCAATTCATTTTCCGCTTCGGCAAACATCAGCAGAACATCCGAAAAACGGATCAGCACCCAGTTATAACCCACATTCAATCCGCTGGGCAGCAGCGGCACCCGCCAGTCGCGGCGGTACTTACCGTCTGTCAACTGCGTCAGCACCCTGGGCTGTTTGTTATTGTTAGCGTTTACCTGGTACGTTCCGATGGTTACCGGCAAACGGGTATCGATGGAATCGAATGCATAAAAATATATGGGTAGCATAAACACACCACCACCACCGGGGCCATAACGGGAAGAGGTATTCGTTACCACACCATTGTAATTTCCCTGGCGGCTGTCGGAGTTGCTGTTACCACCACCGGCGCCTACTTCAAACAAAATTTCTCCGAAAGGATCCGGTTGAAAAGATGTTACATTCCGCCATACGTTCTCAAAGTTCGGGTTCAGCGTGTGCTGATCACGGCGTGCAATCAGATCGGCGGTTTCTTGGCGGGCAATTTCATAATATTCCCGGTAATCGGCAGGGCGCTCCATTGTTCCCAGAGACGGTGCACGGCCTCTCAGTGAATAACCCCCGCGATACAAAGCAATGCGTGCACGAAGGGCCTTTGCAGCACCTTTGGTGATTCGCTCGTCCCGTGCCACTTCGGTTCTCCAGGGAAGCAGTTCAACTGCCGTAGCCAGATCATCAATCAACTTATCATACGTTGAGTCCCTGTTTGCTCTTTCGGCATACAGGTCTGTTTTCTGGTAAGAAGGAATCATCGGAGCCGGCACATCACCCCAGTTCCGGATCAGCTCATGATAAAACTGGGCCCGCAATGTCAGCGCTTCACCCAACATGCGGCGCATTTCTCTTTTTTCCTGTTCTGAACCATTTATGTATGCTTCAGATTTCGGAATCTGATCGATTGCCAGGTTGGCTTTTTCAACGCCCAGGTATAGCTGGTTAAAAGGGTTACGCAATTCTGAATTGGACAATTGCAGATCGTATCGTCCAATGCCCCTGCGACCGTTATCCAGGCCACCGCTTACAATGCCCTCATCAGAATCGAAGGGATAATAAAGGCTGATGCGAATGCCATATCCATTATCACCCTGCAGTTCATCATAAACGCCCATCAAAGATTTGAATGTATTATCAACACTGGAAAACGCTTCTCCCACTCCTATTTCACTAATAGGTTGTTGATCTATATATTTCCGACATCCTCCCAACATGGCTAATGCAACCAGGAAGGAGAGTAACATGAATTTATTTTTATTGCGATTCATTGTAGTCAATTTAATCGTTAGAATGTGATATTCGCTCCAAACACCCAGGTTTTAGTTCTAGGATAACCTGCAAAATCTACCCCCGGTGTCAAAGGATCAGAGCGACGGGTATTTACTTCCGGATCAAACCCGGTGTACTTTGTAAACGTCAACAGGTTGTTGACTGTTGCATAAAACCGCACCGAGCTGATTTTTACAGGCTGCAACAATTTTGCAGGCAACGTGTAGCCCAGCGTTACGTTGTTTACCCGCAGGAAACTACCATCTTCCACTGCATAATCAGTCAGGAAGAAGCGGTTCGAATTATTAGGACTCCAGATCGTTGCATTGGCATTCAGCTTAGCCAGTTCTGTCGGATCCGTAACCAGGTTACCTTGTGCATCAATGTTGGTGAAACGGTTACGCATCACCCCCAAAACGTTCAGGTTCGGGAAACTGCCGTCGGTCCACTCGATTTTGTTGGCATTATAAATATCGTTGCCAACGACCCAGTTCATAAATACACTGAAATCAAAATTCTTATAGGCAAACTGGTTGTTCCAGCCACCGATGAAAGAAGGATTGGCATTACCCAGAATTGTACGATCGCCATCGGTTGAGATAATGCCATCTCCATTGATGTCTTTGATCTTCATAGTACCCGGACGCACAGGGCCGCTGATAAAGGTATTATTCGGAACACCCGCTTTCAGTGTATACTGCTGTGTAGTGGCATCATAATTAAAATCTTCGATCTGGTACCAGCCGTCTGTTACAAAACCATACATCAAGCCAATCGGGCTGCCCACTTTAACGAGGTAATCATTGGCACCATCCGAACCCTGCCAGCCGGCACTGCGCTCCAGTTGATCTACAGGTCCCAGGCTTTCTACACGGTTGCGGTTGAAGGAAAGGTTGAAGTTAGACGACCACTGGAAGTCTCTTCCTCTTACCGGTGTAGCATTGATCTGGAACTCCACACCACGGTTGCTGGTGCTTCCGATATTCTGGATCTGCGATGTATAACCGGATGTTGGCGGAATGGCCACAGCCAGTAACAGGTCGTTGCCCTTGTTGTAATATGCATCAACGGTAAAGTTGATCCTGTTGTTCAGGAAAGAAAGGTCCAGGCCTATGTTCTGTGATATGTTCCGTTCCCAACGAAGTGCTGGATTTGCCAGGCCTTCGGGTTCGTATCCAGGCTGAATGGCATGGTTCAACGCATACAGACCGGCGGTGTTGTAAAGTTGCAGGTACAGGAAGTCGTCAATCCGGTTATTTCCCGCAGTACCAAAACCTACACGAAGTTTGGCGTCGTTGATGAACCCAATATTTTCCATAAACTTCTCCCGCGAAAAGCGCCAGGCCACAGTACCGGAAGGGAATACCAGGCTTCCGTTCTCGTAAGCAAATTTGCTTGAGCGGTCGGAACGCAGGGTGAATGAAGTCAGGATCCGGTTATCGAAATTGTAATTCAGGCGGCCAAAAAGCGAGAAGATGCGGCTTGGTGCTGAAATATAACTTGTAGGATTGGGCTGCTGGAAAGTAGAGCCGGCAGGAGGCGAACCCAGTGAAAGGCGGGCAAACGCGTTTTCAGCTGTGATCTCCAGCGGCAGAAATCGAACTTCGGTTGTATTGTTTTCAAACCTTCTTTCATAAATCTCCTGGCCCAGCAACACATCAAAATTGTGTTTGCTTCCTATACGGTTGATGTACTGAAGCGTATTCGAAACGTTGATGGTTTTGCTGGTAAGATCAAACACACGGGCTACAGGCTGATTGTTATAGTTGCGGGCTGTGCCGGTAACTGTTCCCCAGAATAAGTTCTGCCGCTGGTCATTATGATCGTAACCGGCAGTAGAACGGAAAGTAAGATTGCGAAGAAGTTGATAGCTGGCATATCCACTGATATTAAAAACGGTAGACTTTGCCTTGCGGTACTCCTGCTCAATCAGGATGACCGGATTGGAGATACCGGCAGACAGCTGGTAATATTCTTCGTCAAACTGGTTTACCGGTGGTGCAGTAGGCAGGTCCAGCGGACGGAATTGAATAGCATGACGCAAACGGTTAGTGGTACGGGTGCCGCTGTTGGTAGTACCGGCACCATCAATTGTTTGATCGGTAAACCTTACGTTAAAACCTACGCGGAATTTTTCCGTAGCCCTGTGGTCGAGCTTGAAGGTAGCCAGGTTGCGCTTAAAGCCGGACTCCAGCAAAATACCTTGTTCCCTGTTGGTGGTTAAGCTAAGGTTGAAGGTTGTATTCTGAGAGCCGCCGCTCATAGAGACGTTGTGGTTTTGATACCCTGCTTTTCTGCCAAACACCTGTTCCTGCCAATCCAGGAAAGGAACATTGCGGTAGTTCTGCAGTGTATCCCAGGTACTGCCGTAAATGCGCTTAAACGTACCGGTGTCGTTTGCCAGCATGTAACGCTCATATTGCCAGGTCACAAATTCATATGGGTTGAGCACATCCATTTTTTTAAAGATTTCACGGAAACCAACAGACCCGTTATACGATACAACTGTTTTACCGGCACGGCCACCTTTGGTGGTAATAATAACAACGCCGTTCGCTCCACGGGCACCGTAGATGGCTGTCGTTGAGGCATCTTTCAGTACATCCACCGAAGCAATATCCTGTGGAGAAATAAACTGCAATGCGTTTTCCACCTGTACGCCGTCAACAATATAAATTGGTGAATTATCCTGTGTAATGGATCCACCGCCACGAACCCGGATCACTACATCGGCACCAGGTGCACCTTCTGTCGTTGTGACCTGTACACCGGCCAGACGACCCGTCAGTGCTTCGGCTGCGTTGGTGATAGGGATATCTTTTAACTGGCTGGCACCGACAGATGAAACGGAACCAGTCAAGTCACGACGCCTAACGGTTGCATAACCTACTACAACCACATCACTCAACGTGGCACCTGCAGACGTCCTTAGCGTTACATTAATAACAGACTGGTTACCTACTGCCACTTCTTCCGTAGTGTAGCCTACCGAGCTAAAAACAAGGGTTGCATTGGGAGAAACAGAAATAGTGTATTGTCCATCGTTATTGGTGGCCGTACTGTTGGTGGTGCCTTTTACAGTAACGGTTACGCCGCCTAATGGCTGCTGTGTACTGTCAGTTATTACCCGGCCGGTTACCTGCCTGGTTTGGCACCATGCCAATGTCCAGCAAAATGCGAAGAGAAGCGATAAAGCAATTTTACTTTTCATAAACAAGCATTGAATTAATGTTTAGTCGTCGTTTTTATTATAGTCAGTAAACCTTTTCTTTATTAACTCGGCTTCATGGGTAGGGTGTCTTTGTTACCATTTAACTGGTACATTCACACTGTTACATCGAAAAGACTCTATTCCCTGCTCAGACATGGCCGGGACAAGTTCATCTGCGGATACGATCGGCGTTACCGGCCGTACGTTATTCTTATCTTTTTTTGTAAACAGCTTTGCAATCATTGGATGATAATATGGTAAAGCCGGAGAGCAAACAACCTTTTTTCACTGGCTTTCGTAAACAAGTCTAAACAGTTATTCCCTGCTAACAAGCGTATTGAAAGCCTTTTTTTACGCAATCGTTACCGATAACGATTGCAATTGCGGCCCCTCCGCCAAAAATCAATATTTTTAACCCGAATTTTCACGAACAGCAACCCCCGACATTGCGCCCATGAAGTTTGAAAGTGCTACTATCAAAGACATCGCAAAGGCATTGAACCTGTCCACGTCCACCGTGTCCAGGGCCTTACGTGGTAGCTACGAAATCAGCGATGAAACCAAAAAGCAGGTGCTGGAGTATGCTGAAAAGATCAACTACCGCCCCAACCCCATTGCCCTATCCCTGAAGGAAAGACGTACACGAGCCATTGGTGTGGTGGTAAGTGAAATTGCCAATAACTTTTTTTCGCAGGCCATCAATGGAATTGAATCGATTGCCTACAACCGCGGTTACCACGTTATTATTACACAAAGCCATGAATCGAGAGACCGCGAAAAAGTAAACGTGGAGCATATGGCTGCACGAGGTGTGGATGGCTTGCTGGTTTCACTTTCCAGTGAAACAGCCGATCTATCTTACCTGAAAGAACTGCACGAAAAAGGTATGCCTATTGTGTTTTTTGATCGCATCACCGACGAGATTGAAACGCACAAGGTAACCGCCAATAACTACAATGGCGCCTTTGCAGCCACCGAGCACCTGATTGCGCAGGGATATCAAAACATTGCCCATATCACCTCCTCTCCTTTTCTTTCCATTACCAAAGAACGACTGGAAGGCTACAAAGCTGCCCTGCAAAAACACGGGATGCCTTTTGTAGAAAACCTGGTGAAATACTGTCCGCATGGCGGCATGATTGCCAAAGAAGTGGAAGATGCACTGCAGGAACTACACAAAGGAAAGGTTAAGCCCGATGCTTTTTTCACCGCCGGCGACCGCCTGACCATTGTTTGTTTTGGCATTTTAAAACGAACCAAGGAATTGAGCGTCGGGGGCTTTATAGGGTTCTCCAACACACAGGTTGGTGATCTTTTCTCTCCCGCACTCACCACCATCCGGCAGCCGGCATTCGAGATCGGGCAATCGGCCATTGAAATGCTGATCCAGATTATTGAAAGTAAACGGCCCGTGGAGGATTTTCAGCGAAAGGTGCTCGAAACAGAGCTGATCATCCGCGAATCGTCAATGCGTTAACTGCACAACAGTATTTACAATGCAAGAATTTCTGGCCCCTACCGGGCAATTGCATTTACTATATGGCAGCTGTATGCCCGGCAATTACAGAATTTTATACTCGGATGAGATTATTTAACGGGTATAGACAATACAATAGAAGTATCACGCTTTCCAACTTCAAAGTCAAGGCTTGCATTGATAGCACCGGCTTTCTGTTGCAACCGCTCTTTTAGCTCCAGCATTTGTTCCCGGCTTCCATCGGTCTCGTCGCCGGTGCGCAGCACCTTTAACACAATCTTCGACCAGACCAGGTCAATATCAACCAGGATGCTTTTATTAGCTGCGTACTGGGCCAGGTATTGCAACACCGCTTTGCACACGATAAAAAAGTTGTGTCGCACTTTCATGTTCAGCCGCAGGTGCTTTACTTTATCATGCACCATTATATCAATCGTCGTATCAAAACTTGACTCCAACGTACGGGCATATTCGAAAATACGTACCAGTGTTTTTTCCATCGTATCATTCACCGGGTCAATGCTCCAGAGGATCTCGTCCATCGACATCATCATATTGTGGCTTTTACCACTGATCTCGTCAATCAGTTCTTTGGAACGGACAATGTCCTTATCGGCTTTCAACTTGGCAATATGGCTCAGCACATTGATGTTGTTCAGGGTAATGCTGACGTCTTTGTGCAGGTGACTGGCAATATCGGAACGAACATTCTGCAGTGAAACCAGTCGCTTGATGCGTTCGCGGTATAAGATGTAAAGCACAACACTCACCACTGCCACCAGTATGCAAAAAAACCACCATGTCAGCCAGAACGGCGGATGAACCCTGATGTTCAGGTAGGCAACTTCCGGACTTTCTTCGCCGGCCAGGTTTTTAGTTTTGATCCTGAACTGGTATTTACCCGGGGGCAGGTAAGAATAAATGGCCTGGTGGTGATTGTCGCTCCTGATCCACGTTGTATCAAAACCCTGCAACTGGTAATAATAATCAAGCTTGGTAAGCTGGCTATAGTTAAATGCACTGAATTCAATCGCTACGTAGTTATTGTTGTAGGCAAGATCAATCCGCTTCAACCTCAGCAGCGAATCTACTGACAGGGATTTGTTCATAACAGTGAAACCCGTGATCGATGCCTTCCCGGTGGTTTGCTTTCTCTGAACAAAAGAAGGGTCAAATATCACAAAGCTTTCCAGTGTCGTAAAGAGCAGGCTTCCATCCCGCAAACGATGGGCACCGGTTACATTGAACTGGTCGTTTAGCAGGCCGTCCCGCTGATCGTAAACAGTAAACGACTGCTTGGCCAGATCTGTTACACAAAGACCATTCATGGTTCCTATCCATACAAGGCCCTCCCTGTCTTTAGCCAGGCTTTGTACGGTATGGGATGGAAGCCCATCCCGGTTGGTGATATGCGTAACAGCATTTGTATGCAGATTAACCAGGTTCAGCACTCCGCCAGCAACAATCAGCAAGCTGTCGTTATACTGAATGACATCTCTTGGATTGTTGTTCCACAAGCGGAAACCTTCTGCCCCTTCCATCGTAAGCTGTGTAATAACCCGGGATGTACGGGGATTTATTTTCAGCAACCCCTCGCCAACGGTTGCTACCCAAATGTAGCCTTCGCTATCGGTAAACAGTTTCTCAACAACACCTGTTCTTTTGGCCAGGCTAAATCCGGCAGCAAGGTCTTTCGCACCGGCTTTGTAGTCCCATTTCACCAGGTTGCCGCCTTGTGTTCCCAGCCAAAGATTGCCCTCCTGGTCCTCGGTTACCTGGGTAATGGCACGGCGCTCACAGGCCGGTGGTGTTAACAGTTGGGCCCTTTGCTTAGTCGAATCAAAAACCACAAGACTCCCGCCTTGCATGGTGATCCAGATATTGCCAGTTTTGCTGTGCCGGTGCAGGTCCCATACCGATCGCATATCTACCAGTGGCGCCAATGTTGCATGCAGGGGAAGCGGGTGCATATTCCTTTCGTACCGGAACAGGCCCAGATCGCGGTAACCAATCCAAAGTTCACCATTGGCCAGTTGCAGCGCCGTTTGCGCTTTGCCTTCCACTTTAAAGCGGTTGGGAGTTGTCAGGGTATAGTTATGAAAAAGCTGGGCATCGGGATTAAAAAGGTACACGCCGTAATCGGTACATACCCATATGTTTTGCTGCCGGTCTTCGTACATGGAATGCACCTGGTTGAACTTCAGTTCTTTTTCCTTGTTATAGTCCTTCTTTAAAAACTGCAGGTTACCGGGGGCATTGGTATAACCGGCAATAAAGGGCAGTCCATAGATCCATCGCCTGCCGTTTCGCTGCTCCAGTATGGCCCTGATCTGGTGATAACCCAGGCCGTAATCCATCTGCAGGTCAATCTGCTTTTTCCTGCCTGTTTTTGGATCAAACACTTTCAGTACAGGATGGGTGGCCTCTTTTGGCCATTGTTCAAAAAACAGCTGGCGGCTGCCATCAATGTGCAAATAATTCAGGTAGCGTTCCCCCGCTGCCGCTTTCAGCAGCTTGCTCATTTCGGCTGACTGTGAACCAGGAGAGTTTACGTATCGCACCACCAGCCCCGAATCGGTAGACAACAAAAATGCCTGCGACACTTTATCGTGGTAAATATAATTGACGGGGCGACCGCCCGGAAAAGGAAGCAGCGAGGAAGGCACAAATGCATTTGCTTTTTCATCGTATTGAAAAAGCTTAGCCGATTTACGAAAATGCAGGAGAAGCTCGCCACTGGGCGTTTCAAGAAATGTTTTTTCAATGTGCAGTTTTTCGCGGCTTTCTTCGCGAATTGGCACTTCCCGGTAACTGAAGGTTTGCGTATTGAAAATTCCTGCTTTGTTATCCGCCGTCAGCACCCACAGGTTTTTCTTCCTGTCAATATATACCTGCGCCACTTCATCAGCAGGCAGCGTATTGGAGCGACCCGGTGTGCTTTTAAAGGTGATGAATTTATTGCCATCAAACCGTTGCAGGCCATTGTGCGTAGAAAGCCAGATAAATCCCTGCTCATCCTGTACCACGTTGTTTACGATGTTGGAAGCAAGACCGTCTGCCAAACGATAATGGGTGAACACGAACTGCTCCGATTGCTGACCCAAGGCAGCCGTTAGGAAGAAGAACGAAACGAAAAGACCAAAAAGATGTTTCAATGGCATTAGTCTGGTTGTTTCCAAATCTAGAATAATTCGCGGTAATTTCCTCCCTATGAATTTATTTAATTCTTTGATAAGCAAATATTTATTTTTTTAATTATTCCTGGTACACAAACCCGATAGATAGCAGTTTTTCGGCCGAATGACCGCATTTTTTGCAGATGAACTGTAGCCGCAGGAGGGATTAGTGGGTATGATTATTTTAACCGCTGTGCAACGATAAATCATCTACAAATGGCAAAACAAACTTCCCGGCGACCGCATATCATTTGTCACATGCTTGGCTCTGTGGACGGAAAGATCAAACAAAACATCTGGGGTCTGAAAGACCACCACAAATATTTTGAAGAGCCGGCTGCTAAAATCAAAGCCGATGCCTGGCTGGTGGGCCGGGTTACCATGCAGGAGTTTTCCAGCAAAAAACCATTACCGCCATCGAAAGGCCGGATTTCCCTGCCCAAAGAAGACTTTGTGGCCAACCAGCCAGCAAAGCAGTTCGCCGCGGTCATCGACCCATCCGGCAAATGCACCTGGGACACCAACATGGTTTCTACCGAACATGTAATTGAAGTGCTAACGGAGAAAGTTTCCTCCCGCTACCTGGCACACCTCCGGGAGAAGAACGTGTCCTATATTTTTGGCGGAAAGACAGAACTCGATCTGAACCTTGTTGTACGGAAATTATTTGAGCTTTTCGGAATCAAGCGCCTTCGCATCGATGGCGGCGGACACGTAAACGGCTCCTTCTTAAAAGCAGGGTTGATTGATGAATTCAGCCTGGTGCTGGCGCCCATTGCAGATGGCACCACCGGTGCTCTTACGGTATTTGAAGTAGAAGAAGGCTATGGTAAACGCAAAGCCACCCGTTTCAAACTAAAGTCAGTAAAAAAGATTTACGAAGATTTCCTGTGGATACGGTACGAAACAGAAAGAAAGTAAATAATCAAACGAGTGGTGTGCAACCAGAGACCTTTTTCATGTTTCACGTTTGCCGTTTCACTTATTTCACCTTTACATCTTTTTCCCAGCCTGTTTCTTTCAGAGCAGGATCGGCTTCTTTTTTCAGAAAATCAGCTTCGGAAAGCGAAGCAGCTTTCCAATTCAGTATGGCTTCGTCGGGCACTACCTCCACCGGTGTTTTCCAGGACGTGGATGTTTCATTATAAGCAAGATTGGATTGTGAGCAATAACAGGCGATGATAGACCACCGCGGATGCTCAGACAAATTTGCTTCGGACCGGTGCAGCAGGTTAGGATGAAAAAACAGCGCATCACCGGGCTCCAGTTCGCCATAAACCAGTTCCATGGTTTGCAAGGCGTTGTTCACCATCACCATATCGGCACCTACCTGCTCACCGGCAAAGCCATGATTGACACGACCCATTTTATGCGAGCCCCTGATAAACTGCAGGCACCCGTTTTCTTTGGTAGCAGGCGTTAGCGCCACCATCACAGAGATCAGTTGATCAGGAAACATAAACTGGTTCTTGTACCAATAGCCATAATCCTGGTGCCACTCCCAGGCTCCACCTACACGGGGTTCCTTCTGCATAAGCTTCGAGTGAAAATGACAAACCGGAGCATCACTGTCCAATAACTGTCCTACTGCATCCACCATGCGTTTGCTGCGGGTGAGATAGCCAAATACATCGTTACCAGGCGTAAACCAAAGAGAAAGTCGCGTTTTTTTGCCGGATTGGTCGTTCAGGTCCAGTGCATTCTTGCGCATGGCATCATCCTGCAAAGCAGTGCCGTACAAACGGTCGACTTCTTCGGCAGAACAGAAACTTTTCATCAGCAAAAAGCCATCGCGATGATAGGCAGCAATTTGTTCGGGTGAAAGTGTTAAGGACATAATGCATGCAATTTTCTCCTATTAAGGTAGTACGTTCAGCACAACCGGTAAAATGATTCTTGCTTTGAAAGAAAGAATTAAGTCTCCGCTATACCCCTCTCAGATGATAGGCTTTTGGACGGGTGAAAGCCCGCAAACCGGCATGTGACAAGGTTGCACCAAAGCCGGAATGTTTGCGTCCGCTCCACGGAACCGCTGCACTTACCCGGTCGCAGCAATTCCAGTATACCGTGCCGGTGTCCAGTTGCTTCAATATGGCTTCGGCCCGCTCTTTACTCTTGCTGTACACGGCAGCGGTAAGCCCGTATTCTGTATCCTGCATCATGTGTACGGCTTCGTCATCGCTTTCCACTTTCATGATGCCAATGAGGGGACCAAATGATTCTTCCTTCATAATACGCATGGAGTGGTTAACATCCGCCAGCACGGTCGGCTGAAAATAAAAACCCTGCCCTTCCACCTTGTTGCCACCTGTCAATACTGTAGCGCCTTTTTCTTTTGCTTCCGCAACCTGCTGCTCCAGGAAAAGAAGTTGATCCTTCCGGCTCAACGGTCCAATGTATATACCTTCTTCCGTTGGTTGTCCTATGGCAAAACCCTTTACTTCGGCAACAAAGGCATCCAGGTATTGCTGGTAAATACTTTGATGCACATAGATGCGTTCCACCGCACAGCAACTTTGCCCATTGTTGTAAAATGCACCATCGGCCGTTGCGGCAGCTACTGCTTTTATATCGGCCACATCATCGGCCACATACAAGGGGTCCTTTCCTCCTAACTCCAGCTGACAGGGAACCATCTTTGGTGCCACCCGTTCATAAATGTATTGGCCTGTTTTGTACGAACCGGTAAAGAAATAGCCATCCAGCGGCAGATCGAGCAACACCTCTCCCACTTCTCCTGCACCGACGGCAACTTGAAAAACATCATCCGGCACACCAGCCTCTTTCAGCCATTTTTCAATTTGCAGGCCTGTTAGCGTAGCGTATTCAGATGGTTTATATAACACGGCATTCCCTGCCAGCAGCGCCGGCACAAAAACGTTTACGCCTACCAGGTAGGGATAGTTCCATGCGGAAATATTGCAAACAACACCCAGGGGCTCATAAACGATCTTTTCCTGCATGCCATCTTCGTCGGTCATCAGTTCCTCACGCAAATAACTTTCTGCATGACTGGTTAACCAGTGAATTCGTTTACAGGCGCCAGCAATTTCGTTGCGTGACTGCTGCAGGGGTTTTCCCATTTCTGACGTAAGGATAGCAGCAAGTGATTCGCTGTTGTCTTTCAACAGCGACGAGAACCTCTGCAGAATGGTTACCCTCTCTGACAAAGGAACTTCCTGCCAGCGCTTTTGCCCCATTTGCAACTGCTTCAACTTCTGTTGCAAGGTGGATTCGTTATCCTGGTTTACGGCGGCAATCTCTTCCTCTGTAGCGGGGTTAATGATGGTAAGCTTTTTCATGGTTGTATTTTTAACTGCGTTTAAGAATGCAGCTTTACAGTTTCTGGAAAGTGGGCTTTTCTCTTTTGCCTCCATTCGCTCCGGGTGCCATTGCACACAAAGCAAAAAAGCCTTTCCGGATTTATCCTTCCATTCAATTGCTTCAATGGTGCCGTCATTGGCCACAGCGCTGACCATTAGATCTTCACCAATGGCAGCGGTATCAGCAGACTGGTGATGGGCACTGTTAACCACACCTGCTGACTCACCAACAATGGAATGTAAGAGAGAGGTTTTTGCAATACTGATAAGATGTTTTTTGTCGGCACCCCTTTCCCTGCGGTGCTGCTGGTTGCTATCGCCAAGATCCTGTACCAACCGGCCACCCTGCAACACATTTACCAGTTGCAAGCCGCGGCAAATAGCCAGAACTGGCAGTTGGTGTTGCTTTGCATACAAAAAGATCTTTTGTTCAAAGCTGTCGCGTTGTTGCAACAAGGGATCTGTTTTGTTGGGGTAATCTTCTGCACCGCCATACACAGAAGGATGTACATCAACTCCTCCTGTCAACACAAAACCATCACAGGATTGAATAGCCTCCTCATTGTTTTTTATGAACGACAGTTCAACCAGTTCTACCTCATCACCCAGGTCATCCGGCGTGAACCAATCCCAATAGTTTTGAAAGGAGAGCTCTGTATAACTGATTCCAATCTTGTTTTTCATAGACAACGTTATATGTAACGCGTTAAAACCTATCAACAGCTACAACGCCTCCTGGTAAAGATTGTAGAAATCTTCTCTCCTCACCGGCTTGGGATTGTTGGGATGCGCAAAATCGGCAATGGCCAGCTCACTGAGCGGCTCAATATGTTCCGGCTGCACACCAATCTCCCGCAGCTTGTGCGGAATGCCAATGGATGCATTCAGATCGAACAGGTACTGCACCACCGCTTCGCCGGACTGATCCTGCAATCCCAGGGTTTGCGCCAGGCGCCGGAACTTTTCTTCCGAACCTTCAATGTTGAACCGCATGCCATAAGGGATGTTCACTGCATTGGCAAGGCCATGGTGAGTATCCAGCAGTGCGGACAAGGGGTGCGCCAGCGAATGCACCACACCCAGTCCTTTCTGAAACGCAACAGCACCCATCAGCGAAGCAATCAGCATCTTGCTGCGGCTTTCCAGGTCGGGACTGTTGACAGCTTTTTCCAGTGATTGGCTGATCAGGTGAACGCCTTCCAGCGCTATGCCTTCACAAAGCGGGTGCGGCATCTTTGCCAGGAAAGCCTCCATGTTGTGCGTCAGTGCATCCATGCCGGTAGCGGCTGTAATAAAGGGCGGCAGATCCATAGTCAGCAGCGGATCGGCAAATACAATTTTTGCCAACAGCTTTGGTGAAAACAGGATTTTTTTCTGATGCGTTTCATCATCTGCAATGATAGCGCTGCGGCCAACTTCACTGCCCGTACCGGCCGTAGTAGGAATGGTTATAAAATGCGGCACCTCGTTGGTGACCAACACATCACCGCCAATCAAATCATCATACACAAAAAGATCTTCGCGGTGGTTGATGCGGAGGCAAATGGCTCTTGCCACATCAATGGCAACACCGCCGCCAAAGCCTATGATGCAATCACGGTCTGTGCCATCGTACACATCGGTACCCTTGTATACATCCGACTTTACAGGGTTTTTGTGCAGATCAGAAAATACTTGCACGCTGAAATTTTTTGCCTCCAGTTGCTGCACTGCTTTTTTGAAGAATGAAAGTTCCCGCACCACAGGATCAGTAACCAGCAAGGGACGGGTGAAACCGTTTTTAATGAGGTAATCGCCCAGTTCATTGCTGCTGCCGGCACCAAACCGGATTATCGTTGGAAAGTTGTATTGGTAGATTGTATCGAAAGTCATGGTCATTTCTTTGCGGCCAAATAAACAGAACAGTAAAGAATAGATTTAGTATTGAAATTACCGATTCACATTTGACGTTTGACGTTTGACATTTTTACGTCTCAGGTTTTCAAATAATTTCAAAATAACGTTTGTACTCCCAGTCGGTAACCGCTTTCAGGTGTTGCCGCCACTCCCACTCCCGTGTTTGCACAAAGTGCTCCACAAAACTTTCGCCTAAGATTTCTTTTGCAACGGGAGATTCTTTCATCAATGCGGTTGCTTCCTGTAAGGTTCGCGGCAAGCTTCCGTTCGACAGGTCACGGTAACCATTTCCCTTCACCGGTAGCTGTTTCAGTTCCATCTTCTGCCGGATCCCATACAAGCCCGCAGCCAGGCAGCCCGCCATAGCCAGGTAAGGATTCACATCTGCACCAATAACCCTTGTTTCCAGCCGGCAGCTTTTTTTACTGCCCGGAAGTACCCGTAAGGCCACCGTACGGTTATCAACTCCCCAGGTCAGGGTAGTTGGCGCCCAAGCACCTTCCACCAGGCGTTTATAGCTGTTGATGGTAGGAGCAAAAAGCGGCAGCAAGAAAGGAAGACAAAACAATTGACCGGCGAGATAATGCCGCATCACACCACTCATGCCCAGTTCATCTTCGGGGTTATAAAAAAGATTTTCTGTTTTTTCCCTGTTCCATAAACTCTGGTGTACATGTCCGCCGCAGCCCGGAAGGTCTTCCCTGATTTTTGCCATGAACGTAGCCATGATACCATGCTTGTAGGCAATTTCTTTTACAGCGGTCTTAAACAGAACGGCCCTGTCAGCCGCTTCCACCACCGACGCATGTTCAATGGCGGCTTCGTAGGTGCCGGGACCGGTTTCGGTATGCAAACCTTCCAGCGGAACGCCAAAATTTTTCAACTGTGTAAAGAGATCGGAGAAGAATGGATTTTTTAAGGTGCTGCGAAGGATAGAATACCCAAACATTCCTGGAGTCAGGGGCTGCAGATCACGGTAACCTTTGTCGCAAGCCGATTGCGGTGTTTCGGCAAAATTGAACCATTCAAACTCCTGCGAAAAGACCGGCGCATAGCCCATTCCCTCCGCATCAACAGTTACCTTCTTCAATAATTGCCGGGGACAAACAGGAGAAGGTTCGCCATCGGCGTTACAGAAATCACCCAGGAAAAAAGGAACATCTTCTTCCCAGGGAATTTTGCGAAAAGTTGCCAAATCAAGCTTTGCCGGGCAATCGGGATAGCCTGAATGCCAGCCGGTGAAACGGCTGTTGTCGTACGACGCATCGGCTGCATCCCAGCCAAACACCACATCGCAAAAACCCAGACCGTTTTCAGCAACCGATAAAAACTTTTCCGCCGATATGTATTTACCCCGCAGAATGCCATCGATATCGGCAAAGGCAATCTTTACTTTTTGCGAGGGATGCTCTTTTACATAGGTGAGAATATTGTTTGCCGGCATAAAAGATTACTCTATTTGATTGGTAAGGGCAGCACAGCCGCTTTTTTCCGAAAGATCTTAAACAAGATAAAACAGGCAGCCATGAACAAAAAATAGATCAGCGCCAACCATGCATTGAACACCGTCATGGCAAGGAGCGAAACAAGGCCAATGACCAGGGCCACTAGGGGCAATACCGGGTATAGCGGTACCCGGAAAGGTCGCTCCAGCCCGGGCTCTTTTCTGCGCAGGCGCAGCAAAGCAATCATGGAAAATATATATAGCGTAAGTGCACCAAATACAGCGATGGTAATGATCTCAGCCGTTTTGCCGGTAAGCAGTATGAGTACACCCAACAGCATATTTGCCAATAAAGCATTTGCGGGTGTCCGAAACCGTGAATGGACCTTTCCCAGGAAGGCGGGAGCGAATCCAACTCTGCCAAACTCAAAGCTGGAGCGACCCGCCGCCAGCATCAGGCCATGGAAGGAAGCCACCAGACCAAACAATCCAACGGCAATGAGCAAGTGATAAAGCAAACCGCTAGTACCCACCACGCCTGCCATGGCGAGCGGCAGTGGTGAATCGGAAGCTGTACCGGCAGGAGTATACACAATCGCTTGCCATCCTCCCACTCCCACAGCGCTGACAAATGTGAGCACACAAAGCATCACCAGCGTTAGGATAGCAGAACCAAAACCTTTCACAACCGCTTTCTGCGGGTTGATGGTTTCTTCGGCAACATTGGCCACGCCTTCTATACCCAGGAAAAACCAGATGGCAAATGGAATAGATGCAGCCACCCCGGGCCAGCCATTAGGAAAGGCGGCCTGCTGCAGGTTGGCCCACTCAAAATGTGGCAAGGTAATGCCGGCAAACAGGAGTAGTTCGCCTACGGCAAACAGCGTGATGATCAACTCAAATGTAGCGGCTGCTTTTACACCGGTTACATTCAACAGCGTAAAAACAATATAGGCTACAATAGCAGTGGTCAATATGGGCAGTTGCGGGAAGAACAGGTTGAAATAAGCACCGATGGCAAATGCAATGGCAGGTGGCGCAAAAATAAATTCAACATTTTGTGCCATGCCGGTAAGAAAACCAACGTCTTCGCCCATCGCCCTTTTTGCATAATCAAACGCACCGCCGGCTTTGGGAATGGCACAGGCCAGCTCGGTATAGCTGAAGGTAAAGCACACATACAGGAGAATGATGAAAAAAGTAGCGATGGCCATGCCCAGTGTACCGCCCTTTTCAAGACCCAGGTTCCAGCCAAAATACATGCCCGAGATTACATAGCCAACGCCAAGTCCCCATAACATGAGCGGCGTTAAAGTGCGTTTTAATTCCTGGTTTTGTGGCTTTGACAAGGGGAAAGTTTGTATCGTGAATATACATCTTGCCATGCAAACTCCCATGCGGTACTTTCCGTGTACACAAGGGCGCTTTCTTACATACACAACCGCAACTTTTCTAAACGTTACCAAAGATTTATCTTCAGCACCTATCCCCATAACAACAGCAGCAATATGAAAAAGATTCTCGTTTTGTTTTTCGCAATTCCCTTCCTTGCAGCGGCACAAAGCGGCAAGGTGTTCGACAACCTTTCCATCAAAAGCAAGATCCTGAACATGGATCGCAAGTTTGCTATTTACCTGCCCCCTGATTATGAAACCTCCCAGCGCAGCTATCCTGTTCTTTATCTTTTACACGGTGGTGGCGACGACCAGACCGGCTGGGTGCAGTTTGGCGAAGTACAGAACATTACCGACAAAGCCATCAAAGAAGGAACAGCTACCGCCATGATCATTGTAATGCCCGATGCCAATACCGGCCGGCGTGGTTACTTCAACGATGTAAAAGGTGACTGGCGGTACGAAGATTTTTTCTTCCAGGAATTGATGCCACACATTGAAAAAACCTATCGCACCAAGGCTGAAAAACGTTACCGGGCCGTGAGTGGTCTTTCCATGGGTGGCGGCGGATCATTTATGTATGCCCTGCATCGTCCTGATCTTTTTGCGGCCGCCTGTCCCCTGAGTGCGTCCACAGGCCCGCTTACACTAGCGGATGCAAAAACGGCCTTAACCCGCAACAATCCCAATTTGTCTGACACAGCAATCGCTAATTATTACAACCGCCACAGTGCACTTGCGCTGATCAACAACATGCCTGACAGCAGTAAAAAAGCCGTTCGCTGGTACATCGACTGTGGTGATGATGACTTTTTATACGAAGGCAATTCGCTGGTGCACATTGCCATGAAGAAAAAAGAAATCCCGCATGAGTTTCGCATACGGGATGGAGCCCACAACTGGACCTATTGGCGGGAATCACTGCCTGACGTGCTGCGATTTGTTTCGATGAGTTTCCGGCAATGGTGAGTGGACGTTAGCAAGTAGTAAGTTGTAAGTGGCGAGTAGGTAGAAGGCAAAAGCAGAATTGCAGATGATGTCAACTATCTACTTGCTGCTTACTATTTACTACTTGCACACTATTCACTCCTTACTCCCTAATGTCCACTTACCACTCACAGCAGTTGCTTTAGCTTTTCTTCGGCTGCGCCGACTACTCTTGTATCGTTTCTTTTCTCTCCTAGCTCTTTCGCCTTTTCAAACATCTTCCGGGCTTCGAACCTGTTGCCGGCGCTTACCTCGTTTTCACCACTCAACACCCATAAAAAACCTTCTTCGGGAAAATAGGTTCTGCCCAATTCCATCCACTTTGCGCACAGCTTATAATCCCCTGCCTGGCGCATGGCATCGCAAAGGCGTGCAAACACACCGGGATGTGGTTGCAGGGCCAGTTGCCTGAAATATTCCTTTTCATTTTGCACAAACTTTTCAATCCCTACTGCATCCAACAAGTCGTAAAGTTTTACGGTAAACGACTGGCTCACCGGTTGCAACGGTTTGTTTATGGCAACGCTCAAAAAGTTCATAGCTATGGGACGACTATTTTGATAGAGGTTGGTGCAGGAAGTAACAATATAGCCCGTTTCTTTATCTACAAACGCATCAACGGAAAATCCTGCACCGCCACCGTTATGCCCGTACAACCTGGTGCCGGGAATCGGCTGGTTCTGGTACGTTTCCAGTCCAAAAGCATAAAAACGATGCACACTGTCTTTGGGTGCGGCACCATTGGCCGTTTGCATGATTTCCAGTGTTTCCGGTTTCAGTAATTTACCCGTACTCAGGGCCAGCATAAACCGGTACAGGTCTTTTGCCGTGGATATCCAGCCACCAGCCGGTGAGGATTTGGGACCAACCGTTGTAGTCATCGAAACATAGCGCTTGCTGCTGATAACCAGGTAAGGCTGCGCACCTCCTTTTAAGGGCATGATGGTATCATTCAGGTGGCGGGTGCTGCGCATGCCGAGCGGTGAAAAAAACTGTTGCTGGAAATACTGGTCGTATGGCGTTCCGGTTATTTTTTCAATGATCCAACCCAGGATAAAATAACCCGAATTGCTGTAATACATTTCCTTATCCGGCGTTTCAAAAGCCAGCGGAACTTCCCCGATGATTCGCTCCAGTTCCTGCCTGGAATAATCTTTCTTGAATTGCCATGCCGGGTGATCCCAGGGGCTTTGTAGGCCTGATGTATGTTTAAGAAGTTGTTCAACAGTAATTTGATCGCTGTTCCTGATGTTTAGTTCCGGCAGCAGGCTCTTTATTGTTTGGCTTAACTGCAGTTTGCCCTGTTCAACCAATTGCAAAATGGCCGTAGCGGTAAACATTTTGCCAACGGACTCTGTCTTAAATATCGTTTCGGGTGTGTGCCGGATTTTTTCTTCGAAGTTGGCAAGGCCGTAGCCTTTTTCATATAACACACGATCCTTGTTGGCAACGAGGATAACGCCATGATAGCCGGCCTGCTCGTAGGCTTTTGTAAGACTATCAAAGCGGCTTTGCAGCAATGGCTGCTGCGCAAAGGTCACGACGGTAAGCAGCAGTATGGGTAAGAGGGAGAAGGCTTTCATTTTTTTATTTGTTGGATGCTGCCACAAACAAAAAGGTTACAGCCTCCTCTCAGATAATTTTCGCCGACTTCCAGGGAACCTTACAAAGGTCTATGTTGATTGCTCTCTTTTCTGCAACAGCCTAACGGCATCTTCTATTACATGAAAGTTGCCATCCATTTTTCCGCGAAGCGAAACAGGCTTTCCATCTTCAATTGTAAAGTTGAGTGTCTCCGGAAGATTTGCCACACGGCGCTCATCAATAGAAAGACAAGGCTTTAATTGATAATGTCCGTCTACCTGGAAAACATCAAAGGCCACTGTTTGCTGGCTGATGATACCACCGGAACGTTTGTACGGAACTTCAATTTCAACAGTCGTTAGTTTCCTGCTCATAACTCAATTTTTTTATGTAAAAAAAGGATAGACTCCCTACTGTATAGCAAGCCTATCCTTTGTTCAATCGTTCACCTCATGGTTCGAAGAATCATGCCAGTGCAGACCTGATCTATTATATAAAATGTTAAGACGATTTTGAAAGAATATATTCCACATTTCCGTACACAGTTCATGCATTTATTTCTACGGTTGAGTTTAGTAATAAAATTAAGTTGGATATGAAATCCCAATTGGCATTGCGTTTGTCTTATTGGGTACAAAGCCGATGTATCTGAAACCGGCTTACGAAACGGATCATCCTATATAGAATTGTTGATCCGGCCCTATGTCGCAATAAATAAGAGTTTGGTGCAGAGAGAGTTTGTGTGAATGGAAAAGAGGTAGCAGGTGGCTACCTTTTTTTCTTCCTGCAGTTTTTACAGTATAGCAAATAAAGACAGGTTAAACAGCAGGCTATTGTAGGTTGATCCTCCGTCCCTCCTTCGCCGATTGTTTGGCCGCTTCCAAAATTTCCATCACAATCATGTTGTTCGGCAAAGAAGACAGGTCGGTATGGGCCATTTTAATTTCACCCCGAACAACAGCCGCCAGGTAAGTAAAAGGATCATGATAGGGTTTGGGGCGTGACGGTATCTTTTCAGTTCTTTCTTCCGCATCTGCTGAAGGTTTCACCCGCACACCAGCCCGATCGGCAATAACATACCCGTTCTTCCCATACACTTCCATGTCCTTCCGGTTGTAGGGCCAGTTCCACGAAGCCTGGATGATAGCCTGCGCCTTGGGATATGTCAGCACTATGGTGGCTTCGTCATCCACCTTTGGATATATATCGGGTTTTATCTGTTGCGTAACGGCAAACACGGTGGTGGGTCTCTCTCCTTTCATCAGCCATGTGGCCAGGTTAGCGCCATAACATCCAAAATCCGTGATGGCACCGCCTCCATTCATCACCGGGTCGGTGAGCCAATCAAGAAATTCTTTGTTCACGCCTATTTCCTTTGGCCCCTGGTGACCATCGTGCACAACCACTTTCCGGATCGCTCCCAATGAATCTAACAATTCCTCCGCCTTATAATTGCTTCCGTACCACGTTGTCTCGTAGTTGGTAAGCAGTTGGATGTTGTGCTTCTTAGCCAACGCCTCCATTTCCTTTGCATGGGCAAGACTTACGGCCAAAGGTTTTTCCACCATAACAGCAATGCCTTTGGGTGCACAGGCCTGTACGGTGGAAAGATGTTCGCTGATGGGATTGAACGCTGCTACGGCTTCGGGTTTTACTTTTTGTAAAAGCTCCGTCAAAGAAGGATATAAAAGCGAAACAGGAAGGTTGTATTGTCGGAGGTATCGTTCTGCCAGATCGCGGTTCTTTTCTGCAATGCCTACTATGCGAATATCACCATCTTTGGCACGACCCAGCAGCCAGTGTACATGGGTATGTGTCAGGCCATCAATGGCAATTTCGAAGGGTTTGTTTTTTTGCGCAGTTACCATCATCGTCATCATCGACAGACATAGTGCCAAAACAATTTTCATCAAACCAAGGTAAATTTTTTTCGGCGTGCTACGGATAGGAAAATGTAAAACAAGATACCCCACTACTCCGACCGCAGGCTCTTTACCGGATTCATCAACGCAGTTTTAATCGATTGATAACTCAATGTCAGCAGGGAGATGAGCAGTATGGCAATGCCGGCCAGTACAAACACCCATGGACTAATGGAAATATGGTAGGCAAACCCATCGAGCCAATTATTCATAGCCCACCAGGCCAGCGGAAAAGCAATAAGAATTGCCAGTAGCACCAAGCGTATAAAATCTTTTGAAAGCATCAGCATAATGTTGTTGACCGAAGCACCCAATACTTTACGGATGCCGATTTCTTTAGTACGTACTTCTGCATTGAAAGCTGCCAGTCCAAACAATCCCAGGCAGGAAATCAAAATAGCAAGACCTGCAAAGAATCGCGAGAGAACAGATACACGCTGCTCGGCCAGGTACTGAGCCTGGTAGGTTTGGTCCAGGAAACTGTAGTCGAAGACATAACCGGGATTCAGCTTCTTGTAAAAAGCTTGCAGGTTTGCGATGGTTTGTTTTTCTTTTCCCGCTTCCAACCTGGCTACAATCGTAGAGGCGCCCTTTGGCTCATAAAAAAAGAGCATGGGTGCAATGGCTTCATGGAGCGAGGTGAAATGAAAATCTTTTACCACGCCAACAATTGTTTTCTCTTCGCCCCACATGGTTACTTTAGTGCCTATAACGGGTTCCTTCAACCCCATGGCTTTGATGGCAGCTTCGTTGAAGATGATCCGCTCCTTTTCTGCACCAAATTCCGGCGAAAAACTCCTGCCCATTTTCATCTGAATACCCAGTGTTTCCAGCAAGCCGTAATCAACGGCCCGTACAGCGAAATCAACCAGGTCCTTCTCTGTTTTGCCCGGCCATTCAACTCCATAAGTGGAAGCTCCCAGGCTGCTGCCCTGCACGATTCCCTGTTGCACTGCAGATGCAGCCACAATTCCGGGCTGGCGGCGCAACTCCGTAAGAAAAGCATCGGAATTCTGCACAGCGGCGCCTTCCTTGTCAAACGTAATCACGTTGGTTCTGTCGTAACCCAAATGTTTCGACTGCACATAATCCACCTGCTGATACACCACCAATACGGCAACAATCAATACCAGCGAAACCACAAACTGGAAAACCACCAGCCCCTTGCGGGCAAGAAGTTCTCCTATAGAATTTTTCAGCTTTCCCTTCAAAACGGCCACCGGGCTGAAGCCGGAGAGATAAAACGCCGGGTAGCTGCCGGAAAGCAGGCCCGTGATCAGTGTAACACCTGCCAGCAGAATCACCAGTTGCGGCGTTACTGTAACCTCCAGGTTTTTGCCGGTAAGATTGCTGAAAAGCGGCAACAGGGCAGCAACCAGAAAGCAGGCTGTGAGGAGGGATAAAAACGTAATGAAAACAGCTTCGCTCAGGAACTGAAAGATCAAGGCTTTTCGGGTAGAACCCACTACTTTTTTAATGCCAACTTCTTTCAGCCGGCGTGAAGCTCTCGCTGTAGAAAGGTTCATGGAATTGATACAGGCAATAAGGATAATGAAAACAGCCACCAGCGAAAACAACCGCACATATTCGATGCGGCCACCAGCCTGCTGACCGTTCTCGTAACGGCCATAGAGGTAACCGCTGGAGTAAGGCTTTACAAAAAGAGAGAAAATGGTTTCCTTGAAATAAGGTTTGATAAAATCTTTGATCTTGGCATTGAACTTTTCAATGTTGGTCCCGGGCTTCAGCACCAGGTAGGTGGCCGGTCCTTCGTTCCACCATTTTTGGAAATTAGGTGCAAGATCGGTCATCAGCAATTCATAGGTCATGGCAAAATCGAACTGCATGGATGTATTGGCAGGAAGATGATCGAACACACCGGAAACGGAAACCATTCGTTTTGTTCCAAACAACTCCCATTCAACCGGCTTGCCCACAGCATTGGCGGTGGAACCAAACAAGCTTTCTGCCAGCGAAGCGGAAATCACGATGCTGTTTTTATCGGTAAGCACCTGCTGCGGGTTACCATGCAGGAGCGGAAATGAAAACGTGGAGAAAAAAGTTTCGCCGGCAAAGATGCCTGATCCGCGTACCGCTTTTTCACCGCTGCGCATCTGCACATAGATGCCTTCTTTTTTTAGCGACATCACCGGCAGCGCCGTTTGCACTTCGGGAAGATCTTTTGCCATGGCCGCAGCCAGCGGCCCCTGTGTGGCTTCGTGCACGATGATGTTGCCGTTTTCGCTGCTCTTTTCCATAACCTGGAAAAGCTGCTGATCGGTCTGATGAAATTTGTCAAAGGATTGTTCGTCCAGCACCCAGAGATAAATCAAAAAAGCACAGGCAAGGCCGGTGGACAATCCAACCAGGTTGATGATAAAAGAACCGCGGTGACGTTGCAGGTTCCGGAAGGCAATCAGCAGGTGATGTTGCAGCATACAAAGTGCTTTAAAACACTGTTGACACAGAAGCAGTGCCGGAAATTTAACCCATTGATGCTAAAGCCATTCGATGACTACTGACAGAGATAATTGTTCGCTTTTGATACAGGAGACGTCCGCTTTTTATGCACCAGTGCAAAGAAGATCCTATCATTATTTGTCGGTACCAGAAGGAACCTTTTGCGGTGTGGTGGTAGGGCCGTGTACAATAAGCCTTCCGTTCTTCACTTCCATACGATCAATAAAAACAACCCTTTCATCGCCGGTGGCAGCCGTGCGGCCATGGTATACGCAAAACATTTCTTTGCCATCCGGTGACCAGGTAATGCTGTTGTGACCAGTACCGGTTACTTTACCGCCCTTGTGTACATTCTTTTGCAGTACAGGGTTGTTGGCTGCCTTTTTGAAAGGCCCCAACGGTGTTTTTCCGGTGGCATAACCAACGGCATAATGTTCGCCGCCAAAATGATTGGCCGAATACATGATGTAATAAATATTGTCTTTTTTGAAAGTGACAGAACCTTCGGTCCAACGCCGGTTCACCTCTTTTGAAGTGACAGAGCGGCTTTCCCATTCCGCCTGTTTATCTTTCATCGATACGGGTGGACGAAGTAAGAGCACAGGCTTGCCGATCACTCCTGAAAAATCAGGCTTTAGTTGTACTCCGTATACCCAGCTTTCCTCAATTTCATCATACCATCCTTTCTTTTTTGCCCAGGTGGCCACCTCACTTTTTACGGGATGTTTGTAGGCAACACGGGAGTAATAGAGATAAATTTTTCCGTCATTGTCGAAAAAAACATTGGCATCAATGATGGGATAACCGGGATCGAAAATGGGCCTGTCGAAAAGATCAACAAAAGGTCCGGTGGGCTTGTCGGCAACAGCCACACCAATGCGGAAATTTTCCATTTCCTTATCCGGATTTTGCTTCCACTGGGCACTGTAAAAAAGATAATATTTCCCGGCCCGCTCATACACTTCCGGCGCCCAGTATGCACCATCCCAGGCCGTATTCGGATCGCTCCATCCGTTGGGGTTGTTGTGATAATAAACCTGTCCTTCCGGCTTCCAATTAACCAAATCTTTGGATGAATAGGCTGCAAAGCCTTTGTCGGCGCCACCGGTACCATACATGTAGTACATGCCGTTGGTGTAAAGCACATAGGGATCGCCAAACTTTACGGGCAGCGGGTTCTGGTAAGTAGCTTTGACGCTCTTTTCCGTGGTCGCCTGCTGTGCCCAAACAGGAAGTGCTGCCAGTTGTGTTACGAGAAAAAGAAACAGGAACAATCGTTTCATGCGGGATTCGTTTGATTCGGAAAACTAAAGATAGCCCAATGCACCAAACGAAACAGCCAAAAGATGTTGCAAGAAAGGTGCGATCCACACGGTCCGCACCTTTCGGAAGAATTGTTTTTAGTTAAATGCTTTCAATCCGAAAAAATATTTCAGCCTGTCCTCGCAGTTAGTGCCGGAGCAAAGTGAAAGCGGACGATCATTTTCAATTACGTACAAAGCGCTGTCTGCTGTTGTGTTCAACTGCGCCGTACCGCTTTTCAATCGGATGTGTTTTCCATCGCTAGTACTCACTTCAATTTTATAGGGTGCAAACGCTGCTTTCAGGTCCTCTGCTGTTTTCCATTCTACCATCACCATCTCTACCCCTTTCTTTGCCAGGGCTTCTTTCAGCAATTGCAGCTCTGCATTTTTGGCTTCGGTTAGTGGTGAGGCCTCCTTCCATACCTTAAACACCGTGTATTTCTTTTCGGCTTTATACGTGTCAGCAGAAAAGGCAATGTAACTGGCATCTCCTTTTGCTGAGGCCACCACTGCTTTTGGTGCGGTGCCGGCATTCTTCTCCTGTTGCGCAAAACCCTTCAGTAGCAGGCAGGATAAAAGGGCCGTACCCCATATTTTTCTGATCATACTGGTTTTGATTTTACCGAAAGTACGTAGCGCTTCGTAAAACTTTTGACCGCTCATCACAAAGATTCCTTTCTGCTGGCAGGAATGTTCTGCTGCAAACAAGCGGTTACGAAATGAAAAGGCGTTTTATTTAAAAGCTTTTGAAAACTGCAAAAGACGTTTGCTACTGTGCAACAATTGACATACTTTTTGTTTGATTCATTCAACGGGGCATGTGAACGTAGTGAGTCTGCAGTAAGACAATAGAAGCCGCAGTTGTTTCAACACTATTGCAAAGGGTCTAATTTGTTTCAATATGATTGAGGGTAACGATAAGTATGATTATTCACTTCCTGGGCAGACGACAGATCCTCAGCAGCTATCGCAGGTTCAACAGTTCCTGGACTTATCGCCGGATGTGATCTGCTCGATAGACGCGGAGGTCCGGTTCATCCACGTATCGGCTGCAGCCTGCCAGGTATGGGGCTATGCCCCACAGGAATTGACAGGTGTTGCCTTACTCGATCTTATTGTACCAGAAGACAGGGAGCGAATGCAATTGCAGTTGAAAAACCTGATGACTGAGGCATCCGTCAGTCATTTCCAAAACCGTTGTATCCGTAAGGATGGTTCAGCTGTGCCAATTGTATGGTCTGCACGCTGGGACCAACAATCCCAAACCTTGTACTGTGTTGCCAGGAAAGCTTCGGAAAAAGAGGAAGGCGAACGCAAGGCTTTGCATTATGAACAACAGCTCTTCAGGGCATACAAACTAGGGCGCATTGGCTGGTGGGAATGGGATGCTGCGAAAAACACGATCAATGTTTCGGATGAGTTGTACGAAATCTATGGACTTGACAAAAAAGAGCACCCCGTTCTAACAACCGAGTTGTACATGTCATTGGTACACCCCGATGATCTGCAAAAAGTGCATGCAGCGGTTTCGCAGAACCAAATAAAAGCGCAACACCAGTATGAGCACCGCATGATCAAACCTTCCGGCGAAGTAATTTATGTTCTGCATCACGTGGAATCGGTGAAAGATAAGCAAGGAACCCTGCTCCATATGCACGGGGTTACCAAAGACATTACAGATACAAAGCAGGCAGAAATGACGCTGCGGCAATCTGAACAAAAACTCATTACAATCCTGGAGAGCATTGGCGACTGTTTTTTTGCCCTTGATAAAAACTGGGTGGTTACTTACTGGAACCGGAAGGCGGAAGAATTGCTGCACCGGAAACGGGAGGATATTGTTGGTAAAAACATCTGGGAAGAATACAACGATCCCATAACCCTGCGCTTTTATGCCCGTTACCAGAAAGCTATAGATGAAAAAAAAGCTGTTCACTTTGAAGAGTACTACCCAACAGCAGACATGTGGGTAGGCATCAGTGCATATCCTTCCGCGGAAGGCCTGGCGGTTTATTTTAAAGACATAACGGAACAGAAAAAAGACCAGGAGGCTTTAGAGATCGGTAACCAACGGTACGAACTGGCATCGAAAGCTACCAGTGATGTGATCTGGGATATGGACCTGCAAACAAAAACGGTTTATTGGGGCGAAGGCTTTCGCAAGCTGTTTGGCCATGCATTGAAAAACGAAATTTCTGCCACTGAAATCTGGAGTGAACTGATACATCCTGACGATGTTTTTCGGGTGAATGAGAGCTTGCAGCAGGTGATCAACAGCAACAACAACTACTGGACGGCAGAATACCGTTTCCTGAGAGCCGATGGCAGTTATGCCTATATCCTGGACAAAGGTTTTCTTATCCGGAATAAGGATGGCATAGCCTTTCGGATGGTGGGCGCCATGCAGGATATAACCCGGCAAAAAGAATCGGAAACCGCTCTTAAACTATCTGAAGAACGCTTCAGATTGCTTTTTTACCAAAGCCCTACACCCAAATGGATGTTTAACGGCGAATCGCTGCAGATAGTGGAAGTGAACGAAGCGGCATTGCGCCTTTTTGGCTACTCGAAAGAAGAGTTCCTGCAACTAAGCCTGCACGACCTGATATTTGACGACGACCGGCATGAACTGGAAAGCATCACAGATGAAAAGCTATCGCGATACAAAGACATTATCCTGCAACAAAAAAAGAACGGTGAGGTATTCTCACTGGAAATTACCACACATCCCATCAACCTTCCAACCGGGCGCCATTATATCGTGATTGGGGATGATGTAACTGAAAAAATTGCCTTGCAGCAAATGGTGCTGGAGGAAAAATATGCAGCGCAGCAAGAAGTGGCGAAGGCGATCATCAACACGCAGGAAAATGAACGCAGTGAAATTGCCAAAGAGCTGCACGACAACGTAAACCAGTTGCTGACCACGGCAAAGCTTTACATTGAAAACATCAACTATTTCCCAGAGCAGAAAGATGCCTTTGCTCAGAAAGGTATAGCCCTGCTGCAAAAATCCATCGATGAAATCCGGAGCATTTCCAAACAGCTTATTACCCCGGTAATCAATGACATTGGTTTCAAAGCCACACTGGACGAACTACTGAACCACTATTCTTCCATGAACCTCTTCCAGATAGATCTTCACTATAAAGTAGAGGAAGAGCACCTGGAAAAAAGCCTGCAGTTAACCATCTACCGCATCATCCAGGAACAATTAAATAATATTGTTAAATATGCGAAAGCTTCCATTGTACACATCGGGGTGAAGGCAAACATGCACAGCCTGGAAGTGATCATCAGCGATAATGGCATTGGCTTCGACAAACGAATAACAACCAAAGGTCTTGGCTTAAAGAATATGAAAAACCGTGCGGAATTTTATAAAGGCGATTTCCGCATCCGGTCTGCCAAAGGAAGCGGAACGGTTGTACAGGTCACCTTTCCCTTTCATCCGGAAGAAGGAAAATAGCTTGGCGCTTAGGCTGCTAAATAGTTCCTTTACGAAGACCGTAGAATCTCCTAATTATTTACCATTTCAAAATGATCAAACACACCATGACTTCCTTCGGCACCCTTTGCAATAACCCCCGACCGTACGGCCCTGTCCCAGGGTGGAAGATAACCGCCTTCCACTGCATTCATGGTAAGCGGGGTAAATGAACGGCCGTTGTTGCTGTAGGAAAACCGGAATTCTTTACCGTTGCGAACCTGCATGCGCAAATAGGGTTTGGCAGTTTTTGAAAATGTTTTCCTGGCGAGTTCTGTTTCTTTTCCATCCCTTACCTGCACCACCCGGACAACGCCTTTGTCATACAAGGCACTGATGATATTTTTTTCATCGCCGATAGCGGCTACACCGGCAGCAGCGGTTGATTTCTGCCCATGCACTTTTACTGTGGTCGTGTAATTGGCCGACGTGGTCTGGCGACCCAGGAAGTTGCCGGACTCATTGTTTGCAGCCGGCAGATAAAGTTCGCCGTTTTTCACTTCTGCCTTTGGTTGCTGAAACACACTCCACTGCCAACGATTGTTCAGTGGCGACCGGTTAAAACCATCTTCCACTTTTTGGGGCGGCGTAATATGCTGCGGGTTTTCATCCGGGACAAATTCGATCCATCCGTCCGGCGTCAACCGGTATTCGATCAGCAATCCTTCCCTGCCGGTGAAAACAGTCGATTTCGGATCATAAGCATGGTACAGGAAATAATAGCGGCCGTCTTTTTCTACCGCCGTACCATGCCCAGGACAACGCCATTTTTCATTGCTGGTGATGAGGGGGTTTTTGTTGTATTTCTCCCAGGGCCCCAACAGTGTTTTCGAACGGGCCACACCTGTTCCATATGTACAGGCAGCACCACAGCAGCCGGCAGCTGCATAAAACGCATAATAATATTCGCCGTGTTTTGCCATCGCCACTCCTTCCACAAGATTTGCCTCCCAGGGTTCCGTGTTACGAAACAACTCTTTTTTTTCTCCTACCAATGCAGTGCGTTCTTCGTTCAATTCCTGAATCCAGATCGGCGTTGGCTTGCCTACGCTGTTGGCATCTTCTTTCCATACCATGTATAGTTTGCCATTCTCATCCCGCATGGGAAACGCATCAATAGATCCCACTTCCTGGCAGATAATGGGGCCGTGATCTTTGTAAGGACCTTCCGGCTTATCGGCGCTGGCAATGCCTACGCAAAGATTGCCGTCTTTTTTGTGCGCCGAATAATACATGTATACTTTGCCGTTATCATAGCTGATCTCAGGCGCCCAGAAATAATAATCGGCCCACTGGGGTAGTTGGTTGAACACATGTCCCTCCAGGTCCCACTTCACCAGGTCCTTTGATGAAAGAAGGGGATAAATAGGTCCCCAGTTGGAGGTAGTGGCGGAGGCCCAGTACCGGTCGCCGATTTTCACTACAGATGGATCGGGATGATCTCCAGGCATAACGAGGCGCTGGGCAGCAACCCTATGTACAAAGAAGGATAACAAGCATACGAAACAGAGAACGACTGGTATGGAAGGGTGAATAGTACGTTTCATCGTTATTGGGGTTTGCTCACAGAAAACTTGTACACAGACGTTGTTTGATAGGTTTCTCCCGGCGACAACACGATGGAAGGAAAGTTTGGCTGGTTGGGCGCATCGGGAAAATGTTGGGTCTCCAGGCAAAAGGCTGTACGGAATTCGTCTTTACTGCCGCCTTTGAATGTATTCTTTCCCTGCATAAAATTGCCACCATAAAACTGCAGTCCGGGTTCTTCGGTGTACACATCCATCTGGATGCGGGACTGATCACCAATTACGGTGGCTGCCTTTTTCATACCACTGCCGTTGAGTACATAATTGTGATCGTATCCTTTCCCGAAGCGCAGTTGTTCATTGTCCTGGTCCACTCTTTGGCCGATAGGAGTCGGCTGCCTGAAATCAAAGGGCGTTCCGGCAACGGGTTCAATTTTACCAATGGGGATCAATGTTGAATCCACCGGCGTGTAACGATCCGCATTGATCTGCAGAATATGATTATTGATGGTGCCGCTGCCTTCACCATTCAGGTTAAAGAAGGCATGGTTGGTAAGATTAACAACAGTTCTTTTGTCTGTCGTGGCCTTGTAATCACATTTAAAGCCATTGTCGCTGGTTAAAGAATAAGTAACCGTCACGTCAAGGTTTCCCGGAAACCCTTCTTCGCCTTCCGGCGACAGGTAGTGCAGCACAAGCGTGGTATCATTCGGTTGCGTTGCATCCCATACCACTGCCTGGAAACCTTTTTTACCGCCATGCAATGTATTAGGCCCATTATTCTTTGCAAGGGTATATTCTTTGCCATCCAGTGTAAAACGGCCGCCCGCTATGCGGTTTCCTACCCGGCCAATGGTAGCGCCAAAATAAGCTTCACCCGAATTGACAAAATCCATCACGCTGCCGTGGCCTACCACCACATCACGCATTTTGCCATCTTTGTCCGGCACATGTAAACTCACAATACGGCCGCCGTAATTGGTAAATGCCGCCGTCATGCCATTGTTGTTTTTCAATACATACAAATCCGTTTGCTTGCCGTCTATCGTTGTCTGGAATGCTTTCCGGTCGGGCAGTACCGGGGCTGAATTTGCAGCTTTCCCATTGGCTGAGGAATCGTTGTTTGCTGTTGTTTCCGTTCCCTCGTTGTTACACGAAGAAAAGATCAGCAAAGAAGCAGCAAGCCATGAAATGATTTTTTGCATGATAAATGGTTTTGTTGTCGTCAATGATTTCTTTTAAACTAAACGTTATTTGCTTTTTCCTGTTCCCACATTACTTCTATTACCACTTTGGTATCTCCAGATCGTCCTTTGATGGCAGTTTCGGGAAGGGTGCATGTGGCTCCCTTTGGTACCAGAATACCACCGAAGAAATGTCGGACTTCTGCGGGTAATACCGCCAGTCGTGACGCCAGCCAAGATCCTGTATAGTGATGCGCAAATCTTTTTCAAACCGGATCGGGTCCAGTATGTGCCAGCGATACATCCCAAACGCCTGTTGTGAAAGATAAAGGCCATTGGGACGAATCACCTGGTGCAGGCCGGAATAGGGTGTTGTAAATTCCTGGTATTGCTTTGTCCTGGAATTTTCAAAATTGTACGACCCAAGAAAATAATCTTCAGCTCCTGTGCCGTTGATGGTGGGGTATTGCGTATCGCCATCCATGTAAAACTTGATCTCGCCTTCGCCCCACCAGGCATTGTTGTTTACATTCCAGGCCATGTAAGTTCCCACATAGTGTCCCTTACCCTTGATGCCATCAACGAGTGTATGGAGTGAATTCACCGTGGGATTGGAACGACGGAACTGCGCATGAAAATAGCCTTCATCTTCACCAACTTCTGTCAGTGTATAATCCACCTGGTAATAAAGCCGCATGGACTCCCGCTTGTTCAGGTTTTCGATGGTGATCCTTGCTTTTTTTCGGAAAGGCATTTTCCAGAAGCAGTTAAATGCACTGCCGGGATTCACCGTTACCGCCAATGAGCTCAATTGCGCAAATTCATTAAAGGCCATCCCGAAGAAATCACCAACCGGCACTTCCACCGACGGTTCTTTTTCATCATCCCAATAAAAACGAAGAATGGAAAAACGCCAGTTGCCGGTAGGTGTCATCCAGATGTGCTGAATAGCACCGGGACCATCAATTTCGGCAATGGTGATGGTCTCGCCGCCCAGCACTTCAATAAATGGATTCACCTTCCACCCTTTGCCCAGGTCCTGTGCCGCATACCAGGCATTGGCCACGTTGCGTTTGCCGCTGTCCAGTTTAGGATCGGCCATACCGCCACGACCTTTGGTGCCGGTAAAATTTTCAGGGCTGATCGATCTTGTTTTTGCATCAGAAAGGCGGGAAAGTGTTCCCATGTTCATATCCAACCCGTTGAATCCTTTGGTTTGTTGCGCAGGTGCTGCAACAGAAAGAAAAGCAGTGATGATCAGGAAACAAATCAATCGTAGATGCAGGCAAGTCATTCTCATTTCGTATATCCAATTTGATTTAAGTTAATGAATAACCTTTTTTTCTTTCTGTTTTATAACCTTTCTCTTTTCCGAAGGAATAGGGATTGGTTCACCAACTCTTACCGGTTCGCCAAAATAGGGTAAACCATTCCGCCAGGTAAAGCGCTGTGCCCTGGGCGAACGTTGACGTCCGCAACCCTGTCCCGGAGCGTTGTTCGCATGGTAAAGAATCCAGTCTTCCCTTCCGTCAGGTGATTTGAAAAAGGAATTGTGCCCTGGTGCATACACGCCGTTTTCAACGGATGTTTGAAACACGGGCTCTGGGTGCTTCGTCCAGGAAAGAGAGTCCAGCAAATTGCTGTTTGCGTTTGCAGATAACACACCCAGGGAATACCGGTCTGTCCAGCAACCGCTGGCCGAATACACCAGGTGCACCTTTTCGCCATGCCTTAAAAACTGCGGGCCTTCATTCACCGCCACATGCGGCGGATTGGCCGCGTCATTTAAGTCACCGTGTCGCTCCCATGCATAGGTTGGACTGGAAATCCGTACTCTCTCACCTTCTATGGTCCAGGGATTTTTCAGCTTTGCAATATAGATATCCTGTTGGCCATTGGTGTCTCCCTCCCACCCTGACCATACCATGTACCACTGACCTTTGTGCTGGAACACAGAAGCGTCTATCGCCCATTTACCGGATGGGTCGGCAACATTGCCTTTCAGAACCCATTCACCCTGCAAAGGATCTTTCGAACTATTTTCCAGCACCCAAATGCGGTGATCTTCATTACGGCCGCTGTCGGCGGCAAAATAGAGGTACCATTTGTTGTTGATGTGGTGCAGTTCCGGTGCCCAAACCTGTTTTGAATACATTGTGCCTTGCGGTGGCGTAAATACGGTTTTCTGCGGCGCCGTTTTCAGGTCGGCAATGCTTTTTGTTTTCCACAACACCAGGCGGTTGCCAAACGTATGGGTGTAATAGTAATAGCCGTCTTTATAAATGGTCCATGGATCGGCACCGGCAGGCAGCAGCGGGTTGGTAAATGTTTTGGATGACTGCCCCAACAAGTTTACAGACAACAACAGCAACCCAGAAAAAAAGAAATATTGTATGGAAAGGATACGCTGTTTCAATTATTCTCCTGCTGGTTTTTTGATGGGTGTATTGATGGGCAAAGGCTCACCAAAATTAGGGGTACCGTCAGCATTCCAGGTAAACTTTTGCATGCGGGGATTACGGGCATCGCCACAACCTTGTCCTGGTGCATTGTTGGCATGGTAAAGAATCCAGTCTTCGGTACCGTCTTTGGATTTGAAAAACGTGTTATGCCCGGGCCCGTATGTACTGGTGCCCATTTTTTTGGTAAATACCGGCGTTGCAGTTTTCACCCAGTCTGTTGCACTCAGCGGATTGCCGCCTTCTTTCAGTGTCAGCATGCCGAGGGCATAATCATCTGTCCAACAGCCGCTGGCAGAATAAATGAGAAATACACGACCCGCAGCATTTTTTAAAATCTCCGGTGCTTCATTTACATCCGGCGTGCCTACTTTCTCCCAGTCATATGTAGGAGAAGAAATAAGTGTTCTCCCGGTTGCCAGTGTCCATGGATTTTCCATACGGGCAATGTAAAGATTTTGTGTGTTATCGGTAGCTGTTGAATGCCCGCTGTAGATAAAATAGTGATTGCCATTGTGTGTAAACACGGTTCCGTCAATAGCAAAAAAATCAGCCGCTGGATCCCTGATCTGGCCCTTGTCTGTCCACGTTCCGGTGGTTGGATCAGACGAGGCATTTTCCAGGACAAACGATCGTTGGGTGCTCAGGTCAGCAGAGGCGCCGGCGGTGTAATAAGCATACCACTTATTATCAAGAAAATGAATTTCGGGTGCCCATACATTGCGTGAATTAGGACCGGTAGATGGAGCCGTCCAGATCGTTTTTGGCATGGCTTTGTTCAACTCCGTCATTTTCTCCGTTTTCCAGATCGCAATCCGGTCACCCAATGTATGCGTGTAATAGTAGTGATTATCTTTTTGCGCCACCCAGGGGTCAGGGCCTGAAGGCAACAAGGGATTTTGAAAAACAGTGGAAGGGTCTACGGGATTTGGCGCCGGTGCCGGGTTGCCTGATTTTTTACAGCTGCCAAAACCGGCTGCTACAAAAAATAAGAGTACCGGTAATCTGCGCCACCATTCTGTAAAGGCTATTTGCATCATAACGTAGAAGGATAGGTGAAAAGGTGCGGCTACATTGGCGGCCGCACCTTTTCGCAAATATTACCAACCGGGATTTTGCACCAGGTTGGGATTGATATCGAGCTCTGACTGCGGAATGGGCATATACTTATTCCGGCCAATCACAAAATTGTTGAACTCCGGATCGCGGGCCCGCAGGATGGCCAGTTTGGCTGCATCATCAAAATAGCCCCAGCGTGCCAGATCGTTCCAGCGTACCGATTCCCCGGTAAGTTCCGTGATGCGTTCATGCTCCAGTTGCTGCTGGAATTGCGCCTGCGACATACTAGGCCTTACCACGGAAAGCGGCCGCAAGCCTGCACGCTGCCGTACCCGGTCCACATACTGGTAAGCGTCACCAGCTTGCCCCAGGTTGTTCAAGGCCTCGGCATACATCAGCAATACATCTGCATACCGCAAAGCACGGAAATTAATATCGCTGTTAAACGGCTCACCACCATCTACAATATGGTAATCATTCAGGTACTTCCTGTAGTACACCCTGTTTTTGATGGCATCATCATTACAGGCGCCGTTCATATAAGAATTTGCCCAGGAGCCCGCATTGCATCGGGGCTGGCCATTGGCATTTAACCGGAGCGGCACATTATCATATACCAGTGTAAATTCGGGTCCTCTTACATCGGTTGAGTCATACAAAGCGGTTGCTGCCAGGCGCGGATCTCTTTCGCCTGTTGCTGTCCGCTCCTGGTGAAAATGGTTCAACACCCAACGGTGCATGTTGGCATCATTGAAACCATGGCCGGGAGGACCAAAGAACGGAGCACGGCTGGTACCCACGTTCGACATCGGTCCATCTTCACCCGAGTTTTCTGCCCGCTGCTTGAACTGCACTTCAAACACCGATTCAGCATTGTTTTCTGTTGTGTGCAGGAAGTTGTCGCGGTAGTTCGGTACAAGGCTGTAACGGCTGGCGCCGGGTCCTGTCACCAGCCAGGCCAGGGCATCCGCTGCCTGTTGCCATTCCCGTTGCATCAGGTGGGCACGTCCGAGGTAACCGTATGCAGCACCCTTTGTAGCACGGCCGACTTCTTCACCTGAATATGATTCAGGCAAGGCGGCTGCGGCTTCTGTCAGGTCTTTTTCGATCTGTGCCCATACCTGCTCCTGGGGTACCTGTGAGGGTTTGTCGGCAGGGTTGGAGGGCTGCAGGATCAGCGGGATATTTCCCCAGATAGTAACAAGGTGATAGTAGTACACGGCCCGCAGAAATTTTGCTTCACCCAGAATCCTGTTCTTCAGGGTTTCATCCATCTCAATGTTCGGCACATAAGCCAATACCTGGTTGGCCCGGAAAACACCTCTCCAGTGATGCCCCCACGTATCAGCATTCACTTCGAAACTATACTGCGTGATGTTTAAGCCGCCTACACTACGCAATTCATTCCAGGGACTGGTGGAATAGCCATCATCCGACCGTACATCCATGTAAAAAGGCAACCAGCGGGAATACGGTGCACCGTTGCGGTAAAAATTCCCATAAACTGCATTGATGCCTTCAACAGCACGTTCACTCGTGGTCCAGAAGTTGGATTCGTCAATCCGGTTAGGATTTGGAATCTCCAGGTCAAAGTATTTTTTGCAGGCAGATGCGGAAAGCACAACACTGGCTGCAAGGCAATATTTTATAATCGTTTTCATTGTCATCAATTGAAGATTGTAAGATTAGAAACCAAAGGATATTCCTGCTGAAAGAATACGCAAAGCAGGATACTGTCCATTATCCAAACCGCGTTCAAAAATGTTCACACCTGCTATGTCCGGATCGAAACCGGAATAGCCGGTGAAGGTGACCAGGTTTTGTCCACTGATGAAAACACGGGTGTTTCGGAAACCGATGCGACGCAACGCTGTCTGGCCAAACGTATAGGCAATCTCCAGGTTACGCAGGCGCAGGTAGCTTCCGCTCTCCAGCCAGCGGTCGCTTTGGGGCAGTTCGTTGTAGTCTAGTCCCTGGTCTGTTGGCGTGGCATTGCGAATAGCGGCGCGGGGAAATTCGTTGCTCGGGTTTTGTGGCGTCCAGAAATCAATGCCCCTGCGGAAGTTTGTATTCTGACTGAGCGCATCCACTGTATACCGTGCACGGTTGTACAATTGGTTTCCAACCACTGCATACCACTGCATGTTCAGGCTAAACGCCTTGTACCCAAAGTTCAGTTGCAGGCCGGTTTCAAAATCAGCCCAGGGGCTGCCGGCATAATAACGGTCTTCTGCTATATCCAGAACACCATCGTCATTCACATCCACATACCGGATGTCACCGGGTTTGGCCCAGGGCTGCAGCACCTGTCCTGTTTTACCGCGGTGGGCATCCACTTCTGCCTGGCTTTGAAAGATGCCAGCCGTTTTCAGCACATACCACTCGCCTATCGAGCGTCCCAGTTCAGTGCGGGCATCTCCAATTTGAGTATAGGTTGTCGAGGGGTTGCCAAAGGCTACCACTTCGTTGCGGATCGTTGTAAAGTTGAACGTGGCATCCCAGCGGAAATCCCTTCCGGCACGTGGACGATAACCCAGCGCCAGTTCAAAACCTTTGTTCCGGATGCTTGCCGCATTGACCGGGGGATCGCCACCGGCATTACCGGTTGTGAGGCTGATGGGCAGGTTTACCAAAACATCGTCTGTTTCTGCAATGAAATAATCTGCTGTCAGCGTAACGCGGTTATTAAACAGACCGGCATCAAGACCGATGTTGGTTGTTTTCTTCCGTTCCCACCGAAGATCGTTGTTCGCCAAACGGGTGACGATCTGCCCTATCTGCTCTACCTGGCTGGGGCCAAATACCGCTCTTGGGAAGGGATTGATCTGTGCATAATACAACCAAGGCTGAAGGAATTCATCGTTACCCAGAGAGCCATACGAAGCACGGAGCTTCAGTTCGTTAACCGGTGTTACATTCCAGAAAGCTTCCCGTGAAATACGCCAGGCTACCGATGCAGAAGGAAAGTTACCCCACCGGTTATTCTGGCTGAACAGGGAACTACCATCACGGCGGAACGTTAAACTGGTAAGATATCTATCCTTAAAATTATAGTTCACCCGTCCCAGGATACCAATGCGGTTCCAGCGGTTGGTGTAAGGATCCTCGGTAGTAGGACTTCCCACTGTTGTACTGAAGCGGAGAATCGGATGATTGAAGTATTGCAGGCTTAAACCACCTACGGCACTGATCCGGTGCTCACCAAAAGCACGGTCAAAGTTCAAGGTGTGTTCCAGCAATTCCGATTGAAAACGGCCGGTGCTGTTAAAGAAGGCAAGCGTATTGTTATTGGGAGAAGGTGTTCCCTGCCGCACCGTTCCCGGGTAACGGGTACCGTTACCCCGGTCGATTGTTTTCTCCAGGCCAAAATTAAAGCGATACGTTAACCCTTCCAGAATGCGGAAGTCCAGGTAAGCATTGCCGCGGAGTTTGAAATTCTTTTGCTCAAACTGGTCGAGGTATTGCAGGGCCGGTACATTTGCCTGTAATGTGCTGAGATAGGCATCATTCAGGCCAATGCCGTATCCCTCCGGGTTATCGGGACGAACAAAACGGCTGCCCCGAAGCGGCACCACCGGCGGCATGGCAATCACATTTACAAAGGGATTTACACCCACACCACCACCGGCAATTGGGTCTTCTTTTGTCCAGCTAAGCAGCAGGTTTTGCCCAATGGTAAAGCGCCAGAACCGGGTATCGGTATTGATACGAAAACCACTGCGGCTAAACTCGTTGTCGATCACCGGTCCTTTGTTGCGGAAATGGTTTCCACTGATGTAAAAGTTGACGGCATTCTTGATGGAACCTGAAAGTGCCAGCTGGTAATCGCCAATAGCTCCGGTGCGGAAAAACTCTTCCTGCCAGTCGGTATTGAGGTTGGGATCAAAATCAGTTGTCAGTGATGTAGGTGGTGTGAGGTTACCAGCCTGGTAAAGTCGCAGTGCCAGGTCCCGGTATTCGGTTGCGTTCATCATATCGTAACGGTTTGGCACCGACTGAACGCCCTGTTTAATGTTACCGTTGAACTGCAGCGGTCCGGAACGGCCACGCTTTGTAGTAATGATGATCACCCCATTGGCTGCACGGCTTCCGTAAATCGCCGCCGCCGAAGCGTCTTTCAGGATCTGGATAGATTCAATATCCTGCGGGTTGAAATCAGGTGTAGCATCACTGTACATCCCGTCAATAATGTAAAGAGGATTGTTGGCGGCGAATGTACCGGCACCACGGATGTCGATCTTGGCTCCGCCACCTGGTTGTCCTGTATTGCGAACAGTAACACCTGGTGTCAGGCCTTGAATGCTTTCAGCAAGCGTATTGGCCACATTCCGGTTGGCAGCAGCAGGATTGATCACACCAACTGCACCGGTAAGGTCCCTGCGGCGCACCGTTTGGTAGCCAATCACCACTACCTGTTGTAATTCCTGGTTGGCTGCCTGCATTTGAATGTTCAACGGACCAGTGCCCGATACAGCCACTTCCAGCGGTGCATAGCCAACATAGCTGACCACCAGCGTACTGCCGGCCGGTGCATTGATGGTAAACTCACCAGCTGCATTGGTAACAACCGAAGTGGTGGTGCCTTTAACGGAAACGGTAGCCCCGGCCAAAGGCTCACCGGTAGCAGAACGCAAGGTCCCGCTGATTGGTTGCTGCGCCATGATAACCATGCCGAACAGCAACGCGAAAATTGTAAGAAAAGCAGAGTAGAGCAGTCGTCTCTTTTTCATGTTTTGCGGTTTTAATACATAAAATGTTTTCCCATTATTTCACAAGATGTTTCCGGATTAGTTAGCAATATTTTTAGCATTCAGGTTGCATTTTTCCGGCTCGACTGGCGATAGACCAAAACCGGTTCCAGCACTTTTTTTGAAGGGGCGGATTTATAAAAATCATTTTTTTCAACATGGTCGAAAAACAGTCGTGCGGCTTCCTCACCCATGCGGATGGTTTGCTGGTCAACTGTAGAAAGCGACGGCGTGATATAAGCGCCAAAAGCTTCGTTGGCAAAACCAATCAGGGCGACATCGGCCGGGATCTGCACACCTGCCTCTTTCATAGCCTGCATGGCGCCAAGCGCCGTAAAATCCTCTACTGCAAAAACACCGTCGGGTGGTGTTTGTAAGGCCAACAACCGGTGCATGCAGCACCTACCCGATTCGATGCTGATACTCCCTTCGATAATCAGGTCATTTACCAGGGGAACACCTGCATCCTTCAACGCAGCTGTATAGCCTTCCAACCGTTGTTTGAAGATGGCTACATGCTGCGGACCGCTTATATGGGCTATACGTTTACAACCTTGCTCCAGCAGGTGTTGAACGGCTTTATAGGCACCGGCGTAATCATCCACAACAACAGACGGAACACCAAGTGTGTCGTTAGCCCTGTCGAAAAGTACCAGCGGTACACGACGCTTTTTAATTTCAGATAAATGTGAGAAACTGGTTGTTTGCTTGGCGATGGATACCAATACTCCGTCTACCCTCGACCGTAAGAAAGTCTCCACGCCTTCCTGTTCACAAGCCGTTTGCTCGTTCGACTGGTAGATAAGTATGTTGTAATCCTTCTGCCTGGCCACTTTCTCAATGCCGTGTACCACCGAACCAAAGAAGTTGATCTCGGCGCTGGGAATGATCACACCTAAAATCTTGGTGCGGCCAAGCCGTAAGGAAGAAGCGATCTTATTATGACGGTAATTGAGTTTTTTTGCGGCCCTGTTAACAGCCTGCTTGGTGGCTTCACTAATGGAGCCATGGTTGTTCAGTGCACGGGAAACCGTGGATGGCGTTACATGCACTTCTCTCGCAATGTCCTGGATCGTGGTTTTGGGAGCTCGCATAAAGCAGGTTACGCAATCGTTTGCGTAAAATTAGAGAAAAGAATTTATTCTGTAAAAATATTCGTTGATAATCAATGGGTTATTGATGAGCTTGCAGTTGCACTGGCAGGATAATCCGCATTTTCAATCTGTACTCTTCAACCGCTTGAAACATTCGACTTGTACTTAAATTTCAAAACCAATTGATGTAGTTCCGCAGCTATTCTTCCGAATGGAAGAAGTGAACGAAAGTGATATGGGAGGAAGATTATTCAACTCCGTTCATGAGCGATCGCACAGCTGCGGCTATTTCTTTTGCCGGCAGCATGCGATCAACTGATACATGATCAACCGCATATTTCGGCATATAGGAAACTATGGCTTCTCCGGGATCCTGCACCATCACAAACCCTCCGGCACGCTTAATCTTCTGCAGTCCTGCAGTGCCATCCTGGTTGGCGCCGGATAACAACAAAGCCATCAACCTTGGACCGTATGCTTCTGCTGCTGTTTCAAACGTAACATCAATAGCCGGCCGGCTGTAATGGATTTTTTCCGAATAGTCCAGCGAAAAGGTGTGGTCGTTTTCGATCAGCAGGTGGTAATCGGCGGGTGCTATGTAGATGGTTCCGGGTTCAATGGGTTCTTTTTCTTCGGCTTCCTTTACCTGCCAGCTAGTTTTATCCTTCAGCAATTCGGTCAGCATCGATTCGCCGCTTCTACGATGCAGCACCAACACAATAGCCAGGGCTTTTTCCGGCATCAGCGATGGAAAAAACTGGAGAATGGCTTCCAGGCTTCCTGCCGATCCGCCAATTACCAATAAGCGATATGCTAAGGGCTTTTCCGCCATATTTTTTCTTTGCCCAATTGTTTATAGCCAGATGCCACTGCTGAAAACCGCATGGTTTCTTTTGCACCCAGTGCTATAAAACCGAGTGTTTCCAGGCTTTGATCAAAGAGATGCAGCACACGGTCCTGCAAGGTTTTTTCAAAATAAATCATCACGTTGCGACACATGATTAACTGGAACCTGTTGAACGATCCATCGGACACAAGGTTATGCGTGGCAAACACCATTTTCGATGACAGCTCACTGTCAAATTTGGCGTAATCATACCGGGTGGTGTAATACGATGAAAAATCTATTGCACCGCCGGATAGAATATAATTCTCTGAGTACTGCTTCATCCCGCTCAGCGGAAAAATACCAGCCTTGGCTTTTTCCAGTACATCCGGGTTAAGGTCCGTTGCATAGAGCAACGCCTTGTGCAGCAGGTTGGCTTCTTTCAATAAGATGGCCATTGAATACACTTCTTCCCCCGTAGAGCAGCCGGCGTGCCAGATGCGGATAAACGGGTATGTGGCCAACGTTGGTAACACTTCTTTTCGCAACACCTTGTAAAAATCCGGGTCGCGGAACATTTCGGTTACGTTCACAGTAATTTCTTCCACAAATCGTTTCAGGTAAACTTCGTCGTTGCGAACACGGTACCTGAATTCGGCAAACGAAGGAAAACTGTCAAGCGTGTAAAGGCGCCGCATGCGGCGTTTCAAAGAAGCTTTTGCATACTCATTGAAATCGTAACCGTACACCTCTATCAGGTCATTCAACAGTATGTCTACCTCTTCGTCCTTCATATTACACGTTTCCTTCGTACAATGCCAACAGCTGGAGCAACTGATCCACGTCGATGGGTTTCGACAGGTATTCATCGGCACCGGCCTGCAGGCAACGTTCCCTGTCGCCAACCATGGCCTGCGCAGTGACCGCAAAAACAGGAAAGTGACGGAGTTCCTCATCACCTTTCATCAGTTTGAGCGCTTCGTATCCATCCATTTCAGGCATCATCATGTCCAACAACACAACTTTGATGCCTTTGTCCTTTTTCAGAATGGCAATACCCTCTTTTGCCGATGTTGCCGTAATCACATTATATCCTTTTGCACGCAACACGGCTGAAAGAGCAAAAATGTTTCGGCTGTCATCATCAATAAGCAGGATGTTGGTTGTATCCATGTCTAAAATGTTTTATCGTATAACCATACCCGTAACAGCGACAATAACTGGTCAATGTCCACCGGCTTGGAAATATAATCGGAAGCACCTGCCCGGATGCATTTTTCGCGGTCGCCGGTCATGGCTTTGGCCGTGATGGCAATAATGGGCAGGTTGCGGTACTTTGGCTTTTTGCGAATGGCCTGCATGGCCTCGTAACCGTCCATTTCGGGCATCATAATGTCCATTAGCACAGCATTGACTTCGGGGTTCTCTTCCAGCTTTCTCAGGGCTTCCCTCCCATCCATTGCCGCCACTACATCTACGTTGTGTAATTCCAGGGCTTTGGTCAGCGAAAAAATATTCCGCACATCATCATCTGCCACGAGGATCTTTTTCCCCGCCAGCACTTCACTCAAAGCACCTAACCGCTTATAGGCTGACGGTTTTTCCTTTCGGCCGCCTTCTTCCACCAGGTGCAAAAAGAGCGACACTTCATCAAGGATGCGTTGAAATGAATGGGCTGTCTTGATAACAATTGAATCGGCATATTGCCGGATGCGGGACTCTTCTGTTTTGGAAAGGTTTTTCCCCGTAAAAATGATAATCGGCAGGTTCTCCATACCCGGACTTTGCTTTACGGTTTCCAGTGTCTCATAGGCCTGTTTATCAGGTATGCCCATGTCAAGGATCACGCAATCCACCTGCTCGCTTTGCAGGGCCTGAACACTTTCATTGACCGATGCCGATATCTGCGCATTAACATTAAACGTTTCCAGGAAGTAAGCCAGCGCTTTGGCATGCTGCGGGTTTTCTTCCACGATCAGTACTTTCTTGTGGTTTTTCGAAAGTACATGCTCGATCTTCTGAAACACTTCCTGCATTTGCTCAAACGCCATTGGCTTGCTGATAAAATCAACCGCGCCTTTTTTCAGGCTTTCTTTTTTCGCTTCATGCGATGACATGATATGCACCGGGATATGACGGGTAGCCGGGTTGCTTTTTAATTCTTCCATCACCTCCCATCCGTCTTTTACCGGTAACTGGATGTCGAGTAAAATTCCCACAGGCCGGTATTGCTGCGCAAGCATTATGCCTTCATCACCCCGTACAGCCATCAGTGCTTTGTACCCTTTCTGGTGTGCAAAATCTGAGAGGGCTTTGGCAAATCCGGTATCATCTTCAATGATCAGTATGATTTTATCCTGCGGCTGAATACTGCTCCTGTCATCGGGCACCCCTTCCGGTATACGTTCTACACGAAAATCTTTTTCCTGCGGTTTTTCTTCGGGCACTTCGGGCACCCCCGGTACTGCTTCCCTGGTAAAAAGGGCCTCTTTTTGAGCAGCCGCTACCTTCCGCTTGGGAACATATACAGTAAACTCACTGCCTTTACCCGGTTCGCTGGCCAGCTTGATCTCGCCGCCGAGAAGTCGGATCAGTTCGCGGCTGATAGAGAGTCCAAGGCCCGTGCCCCCGTATTTTCTGCGGGTGGAGCCATCAGCCTGCTGAAATGCTTCAAAGATGAGCGATTGTTTATCCTGCGGAATGCCGATACCGGTATCTTTTACCGTGAATGAGAGGAAAGACTGGTTGTCGGGTAACGAATCTACAGTAAGGCTCACACTACCTTCTGCAGTGAACTTAATGGCATTGGAAAGAAGGTTCCGCAATACTTGCTCCAGCCGCAGCTTGTCGGTTTCAATCTGCGAAGGCACATCGGGGGCAATGGCCAATTCAAACTGGATACCCTTTTCACGAGCCATCGGGGCAAAAAGATTCTTCATGTCATTGATGATATCCTGCACCATCACACTTCCATATTCCAGCTCCATTTTTCCCGCTTCAATTTTTGACAGATCCAGGATCTCATCGATCAGGGAAAGCAGCCCCTGGCCGGAACTCTGAATCACTTTTGCGTATTCAACCTGTTCAGTGGTCAGGTTTGCTTCGTTATTCTCTCCCATTAGTCGCGAGAGTAGCAAGATGGAGTTTAGCGGTGTCCGCAGCTCATGCGACATGTTGGCCAAAAACTCCGATTTGTATTTCGTTGTCAGCGCCAGCTCTTCAGCTTTTTGCTGTATCTCCAGGTTACGTTCAACAATCAGGGCATTGCGTTCTTCCAACTGGCGGGTCCTTTCTTCCAGTTCCTGGTTTGCCTGCATCAGTTCTTCCTGCTGAACTTTCAGCTCTTCCTCTGAGGTTTGCAGTTTTTCGGCCTGCGCTTCCAGCTCGGCGTTTATATTTTCCAGCTCGGCATGTTGGGATTGCAACTCCTCGGCCTGTGCCTGCGTTTGTTCAAACAATTGCTGCAATTGCAATTTGCTTTTGGCAGAACGAAGTGTTATGGCAATATCACTTGCCGCTTCCCGAAGGAATTCAACTTTGGCTTCGCTGATCCTGCTGAGTGAAGACAATTCCATCACACCCTCAACAACGTTATCGGCACACAGGGGCATAATCAGCGTATGCCTGGGCTGCAACGCTCCAAGGCCCGAACGGATCTGGAGAAAGGAATCCGGAACATCTTCCAGGAGCAAAGGCGTTTTTGTTTGTGCCGCCTGCCCTATCAGGGTTTCACCAAAAGCCAGTTCTTTGGGCACGGCAGCCAGGTTGCTTACCGCGTAACCACACTCGAAACGCAGATGCGAATCGTTGGCAGCGTAAAACAAGCCGCTTTCGCACTCCAGGTATGGCACCAATACGTTCAGTGCATCCTGGCCTAGTGCCGTTATTTCTTTTTCTCCCCGCAGGCTGTCATTCAGTTGTGTGATGCCCGACTGTGCCCACAGCTTTTCCTCGCTCGATTTTGCATAAGCCTGCAGGTTTGTTTTCATATGCGCAATGGCATTGCCAAGCGCATCTTCTTCGCTCCGGGGTTCCACCACCACGCTAAAATCACCATCACCAATGGCTTTTGCTGCAATGGACAGTTTGCGGTCGTTACGATCAATGGCAAGTATCGATCTTGTCAGTGAGCCAATGGCATCATCCGTTTCGGGTAAAATCTTCAAACCCGTTTTACCCTCTGCAAGATTTTCTGCAGCAGCCTTCAAATTCTGCAGACGCTGGGTGATAAACCGGATGGTATAAACAATAAAGGATAACACCAGAGCCATAACCAGGAGCAGGAGCACAAGACTCCAGACCTGTTGCCGTTTCTCCTTGTTGTAAATTTCATCAGCACCCTGCCGGCCTTCTTCCATCATCGAGTTTTGCAGGTCCTTGTACTGATTGACGGCTTTGGTGGCCACGGTCCAATAATATGAAGCTCTAAAAGCCGTATCCGGCCGCTGGCCATAAAGTACCTCTTCCTCAATCCTTCTTGCCTCTTTTGCATCGACACCATTACGTAATGCATTGTACTGGGTCACACGTTCAGGAGGTGCTTTTAATGTGAATTCGCGGATGTAAGATGTTATAATATCCCGCAGTTGTCTTGAGCTATTCAACAGTAGCGGGTTTTTACCACCGGTTTCCAGGTGCAGGTACAGCTGCGCCACCAACATACCCTTGTAGGTTATTATATCGGAAAGTATCTTTTGTCCGGCCACAGTTTGCATCACCGGCTGCAGGTACAATACATTTCCGGCAGCAACAGAGTTCATGGTATTCAGACGAAAGATGCTGCTGGTAAAAAAGGACATGGTAGCCTCTGCACTGAGTTCTTTGTTATCGATTTGCCTGCGAATGTCTTGTAACTGGTTTAAAAATGTATACGATTCAAACCCTTCATTGATGCTTTCATTGCTTGCGTTTACCGCCTTAATAGCATTATCGGTTTTTAACCGTTCCTGAATCATTTCGTTTTGTTGCGTGCCGTTCAATGCATACAGAAAACTATAGCGCCGCTCTAACTGCAGGATATCAATCAGGTTGTTGATGTCTATGGCCTGCTGAATACGTTTACGATAGCCATCCAGCATGTCGATCTTCTGATTTTTTTCGTTGTAGTACTGTAGTACGACAACCATAAGAAACAATAATGGGATAGCACCCAGCAAAACCAATTTGGCAGGCAGGGTCAATCGTTTGAAAAATCCTTTCATGTATGATGACTTTTATAGACGGATGAATGGTGAGCATGCAGCCGGTTGTCAGCCTGGTGTAACGGCAGGGTAATAAGAAACGTTGTGCCTTCTCCGGGCTGGCTGTTCACGGAAATAGTTCCATTGTGTTTTTCCACGATTTTTTTGGCAATGGTGAGTCCAATGCCTGTGCCTTCGTAAGCCTCCCGTGCATGCAAGCGCTGGAACAGCGTAAAAATCTTGTCCTTGTATTTTTCCTCAAAGCCAATTCCATTATCGGCAATAGCGATACGGCAGGCGGTTTGGCCTTCCTGTTCGGCCCAGATCCGGATCTGCGGCGCTACGCCTGGCTTTGAAAACTTCAGCGCATTGCTGATCAGGTTCTGAAATAACTGCCGCATCAGTGATGGTACTACTTCCAGGAGAGGTATAGGTTGCACCGAAACAACAGCACCCTTTTCTTTGATGCCGAGTTCCAGGTCGAAAAGAATATCGCTGATGATCTCATTGAGGTCTGCTTCTTCAAAGGCCAGTTCTTCTGATAACCGGGCAAACGAAAGCAGGTCAGAAATCAATTGACTCATGCGCTTTGAAGAGCGGATGATCTTGTCCATATAAACGGTCATCTTCTCATCCAGCACACCGCCATCCATAATCAGGCTGCCAAAAAATTGAATCTTGCGAAGCGGTTCTTTCAGATCGTGTGAAGCAACGGACGTGAATTGCTGCAACTCGTCATTACTGATCTCCAGTTCACGGTTGATGGCCAGCAGTTCTTTTGTACGTTCAGCCACTTTTCGTTCCAGGGTTTCATTCAGTAATTTCTGCTCATGTATGGATGTTAGCGTGCCGACCCAGCGGCTGATGCTTTCATTGACGTATACCGGCGTAGCCCGGAGCAGGTGGTGATAGAACTGCCCGTCTTCAAGCTTTTTGATGGATACTTCCATCTCAATGGCAGTTTCGTTCTGAATACTTTGCAGCCATCGGTCGCGGAGCGATGCACTGCCGGGTCCAGTTTCGGGGAAACGGTCTTTTGCACCTGAAAACAGGAACCATTGTTTATTGACAAACTGCAACTCGCCGTCGCGGTTGGCGGTAAAGGCCAGTTGCGGCAGCGACTCCAGTGTGGAATGCAGTTCGTTAACGGTTGCGGTCAGCTCTTTTTCCGCCTCTTTCAACGCACTGTTCTTTTCGTACAGGCGGTAAAAGTTGCGCACCTTCAGCATCAGGATATCCGGGTCCACGGGCTTGGTAAGGTAATCTACCGCACCGGACTCAAAGCCTTTGGTGATAAAGCGCTTGTGTGTATTGACTGCTGAAAGAAAAATGATGGGAATGTCCTTGGTCTTGTTCATCCCGGTGAGAGCTTCGGCTACTTCAAATCCGTCCATCACCGGCATTTGTACATCAAGAATGATCAGTGCATACTCCTGCTTCAGAACTTTCTTCAATGCCTCTTCACCGGACAATGCCGCATCCGTACGAAAGCCGTATTGTTCCAATACAGTTCTCAGCGAAAAAACGTTTTCCTGTCTGTCGTCAACTATAAGGATCATGAATTGCTGTATGGTTTAGGCATTCGCCCGGATTATCGTTTTCGTATGGTTTGATCAAATGGTAAAGGTCCGAAATTAGGCCATTTCAAGGGTCGCAGCAAACGGAAATCATCAGGGCAATTCAATCTCTTACTTTGGTCACACCTTCTGCTTTCTTCCGCAAACTTTTTGATAATTGAAAGCGTCAACGGTTACTCATCTCAGCTTATCCGGAAACGGATCAATCCATAACAGCAGTGACTGTGAAAAATCGCATTACGGTCCGGTTTCAAAGCCAATCCCATGGCTTGCTAGTCTTAATCAAGTTCCGAATTGGCTTTATATTTGCCCCTTCGCAACACACAAACCACTGCTTCTTTTGCCTGCTCCCTAACGATAGCCCGCTACATGAAAAAAGAACTGAATGCCACCAGGTGGTGCAGTCAGGCATTTTCAAATGTGTGTTATGTCAGATATTACTATCGCCATAGAACGAACAAAAAGAGTTTACCGCATCGCGGTCAGTACGCTGTTTTTTTTACAAGGACTTTGTTTTGCCACCTGGGCTTCCCGCATACCCAGCATTCAGCAACAACTGGGCATTTCAGAATCGCTTTTGGGCGTGATCCTGTTTGCCCTGCCGGCAGGTTCGATGATCTCGCTGGCCTTCTCCGGTAAACTGGTAACGAAGTACGGCAGTAAAAAAATTGCAGTGAACGCCCTTTTTCTTTACAGCCTCCTGCTGCCTGCCATTGGCTTTTCTTCCACACCTGCCCTGCTGATTACAAGCTTAATTTTCTTTGGGTTTGCGGGCAACCTGGCCAATATCGCCATCAATACGCAGGCGGTCCATGTGGAGGCCCGGTACGGAAGAAATATCATGGCTTCGTTTCATGGGCTTTGGAGTACAGCGGGTTTTGTGGCAGCAGGCATCGGTACATTTATGATTGGCAAGGGTATTGTTCCGCTGACACATTTTGTGATCATCACCGGCATTATCGCAACCGGTGTGGCCGCCTGTCTCCAGTATCTCATAACCGAAGAAAAAGCACCGGCCAGTTCAGCGCCACTTTTTGTAAAGCCTGACAAAACACTGCTGCGCTTAGGCATATTGGCTTTCTGCTGTATGATCTGCGAAGGCGCTATGTTCGACTGGAGCGGCATTTATTTTCAGAAAGTGGTGGGGGCCGAAAAAAGCTGGATCGGCGCCGGTTATACGGCTTTTATGTGCGCAATGGCCAGCGGCCGGTTTGTAGCCGACTGGGTTTCGAACAAACTAAAGTTTACCCGCACCATTTTTATCAGTGGCCTCCTGATCACCGGCGGTCTGCTGCTGGCGGTGCTCATTCCCAAAGTTTTGCCTTCCATTATCGGCTTCCTGGTTGTGGGCTTCGGGGTATCCTCCGTAATTCCACTTATTTACAGCGAAGCCGGAAAATCAAAAACAACTTCTGCCGGAATGGCCTTAACCGCTGTTTCCAGCATTGGCTTTTTGGGATTCCTGATTGGCCCGCCCTTGATCGGGATTATTGCGGGGGTGTTTAGTCTCCGGATTTCCTTCCTACTGATTGCCCTCATTGGGCTCCTGATTGCGGTTATGATCCGGTATGGCAGGCCTGCAGGCAGTAATAATTAAAGTAAACGACAATGGATGTCGTAAGTAAAATCCGACGAAAGCCTTTACAGTGCTGCATTTCAGCCTGCTCACCAAGGCCTTAACGACGTAATTTTGGCAGAAATTGGCACCTGCTCCTGCACCTAATCGTTGTAGTTTTGTTACAGAAATCAACAAACTATTTATATAGCAAGCAATCGTTAGCGTCCGCTGTTTCTACAGTGGACTTTTTTTGTCCTTTCCTGTAGATGTTTCTTCCGGCCCATTTCGAAAACGATTTCCCTGAATTTTCCTTACAAGGGCCGCAGCCAGATGTTGCGGAACGAGATCGGTTCGCTGGGATCGCCGTGCGACTGTAATAGAATCGGCGCTGCGCCATGTGCTTTGTACGTGGGTTGCCCGATGTATTCGGTACGGCCTTTTAGTTCTACATTATTCTGTACCAGCACGCCGTTTAAAAATGCAGTCACCCGTGCCGGAGAGGCTAAGGAGCCATCGGCCTTAAAACGTGGTGCCGTCCACACGATGTCGTACACTTGCCATTCACCCGGAGGCCTCACCGGATTGGCCAAAGGAACATGTTGCTTGTAAATGCTGCCCACCTGCCCATTGGTGTAGGTAGTGTTGTTGTAATTGTCCAAGATCTGGATCTCGTAGCCGCCACCAAATACCGAGGCCAGGAAAATGCCGCTGTTGCCACGGGCCTGCCCTTTGCCGGTAATGTGCTCGGGTACCCGCCACTCCAGGTGCAACTGGTAATCTGTAAATGCATCTTTGGTGCGAATGTCACCAGCCTGTTTATTCACCTTCAGCACGCCATTTTGAACCGTCCAACCAGAGGCCTTGGTTGTGTCGTTGGCATTGACCCATTTGGCATCGCTGGTGCCGTCAAACAAAACAACGGCATCGGATGGAACGCCACACAAGGGTGAGCCTGGATCAACAATTTTTGGAACGGGTGTGTACACTTCCGTATCCTCGGGCTTTGCTTTTTGCTGGGCATTGGCACACGAAAGCAGAAACGCTGCCGCAGAGAAAAAAATCAACTTTTTATTCATGGGTTATCAATTTTCGGCCTGAAAATAAGAAAGCCTTTTATTAAAGATTTCGTTTTTTTAATTCCTGCACCGCATGATCGGCTGCTCTCGCGGTAAGTGCCATGTAGGTAAGCGACGGGTTCTGACAGGCGCTGGAGGTCATGCAGGCGCCGTCGGTAACAAACACATTTTTGGCATCCCACACCTGGTTCCATTTATTGAGCACCGATGTTTTGGGATCATGCCCCATACGTGCCGTACCCATCTCGTGAATACCATGGCCGATAGCATGCCCATTATCCCAGGTATGAACATCTTTTACACCGGCGGCTTCAAGCATGGCCTTGCCTTCAGTCTTGATGTCTTCCCGCATCTTCAATTCATTTTCTTTCAGCTCGGCATCCATGGCCAAAACAGGCAGGCCCCATTTGTCCTTGCGACTTTTATCCAGCGAGATCATGTTTTCATGATAAGGAAGAATTTCTCCAAAGCCGGTCATGCCAATGCTCCATTCTCCGGGTTCACAGAGGGCATCCTTGTAGTCACCGCCAATATTCATTTCCGCAATTTCACGGGCCCAGCCCTGTCGGCTGGCGCTGCCCTGGTAACCAAAGCCACGGAGATAATCACGCTTGTCGCCAAACAGGTTGGCAAAGCGTACAATATAAAAGCCGTTGGCCCGCTTGCCGTAGTAATACTGATCCATGTAGCCTTCCACTTTTCCGGAGGCACCAATGTTGTAATGATGATCCATTACGTTGTGCCCCAGTTCACCACTGCTGCTGCCCAAACCTTCTGGCCAGATATCCGTAGCCGAATTCATAAGCACCCAGGCAGAATTCAATGCTGAGGCATTAAGGAAAACTACCGAGGATGTGTATTCGTACGTCTTGTTTGTCTCCGCGTCCAGCACCTCGACGCCTCTTGCTTTTTGCGTGTTCTTGTCGTATAGAATTCTGGTAACGATGGAAAATGGCCGCACGGTAAGGTTACCGGTTTTTTGTGCCGCCGGTAACGTTGAAGATTGTGTACTGAAATAAGCTCCGAACGGGCACCCCTCCCAGCACCGGTTGCGAAACTGGCATTGGGTTCTGCCGGCAATCGGCGCGGTTAAGTTTGCCGTCCGCCCGATGATCAAGTGACGCCCCATTTTTTGTTTGATGCGTGCCGCCACGTCTTTCTCTACGCAGTTCAGGTCCATCGGGGGCAGAAAATTACCATCCGGCAATTGAGTCAATCCTTCCTTCGATCCACTGATGCCGGCAAAACCTTCTACGTAGTTATACCAGGGCGCAAGGTCTTTGTAGCGGATCGGCCAGTCGATCGCAATGCCTTCTTTGGCATTGGCTTCAAAGTCAAGATCACTCAGGCGATAGCTTTGACGTCCCCATAAAATGGAGCGGCCACCCATCTGGTAACTGCGCCACCAGGTAAATGGTTTGATTTCCGTATAGGGGCATTCTTCTTCATTCGCCCAAAAACTCAGGTCGGGGTGACCAATAGCCCATCCGCGGTTGACAACCTTGTACTTTTCCTTTTCCTGCGGCGTAGCCGTTCCGCGGTGCGGCATTTCCCAGGAATTTAGCTGCGCCGTCTTATAATCTTTTACATGCTCCAGCGGTCGGCCCCTCTCAAGCATCAGAACTTTCAGCCCCTTTTCCGTGAGTTCCTTGGCAGCCCATCCGCCTGAGATACCGGAGCCGATCACTATTGCATCGTAATGGTTTTGCGGGGCCGCTTTTGTGGCCACATTCAGCGAATCACCTGGCATAAAACTATTTTGTATTTAAATTTTCTGTTTACTTATCCGGTAATGCAAATGCTACATAACTATCGCCGGATTTCGTTTTCAACTTACCGCCACCACAAGCAATCACCACGTACTGCTTTCCGGCCACCTCATATACGGCCGGCGTGGCAAAAGCCGATGCGGGGAGATCTGTCTCCCACAACAACTGCCCGTTTCGTTTATTGAAGGCCCTGAACTTGCCATCCTTGGTGGCGGCAATAAACAACAAACCACCCTTTGTCACAACAGAAGCGCCATAGTTTTCCGTGCCGGTTGGCTCCTTTGCCTGTTTGAACGCGGTATCATGTCCCAATGTTTGCTTCCAGACATAATTGCCACTGGCAATATCCAGGGCATTCAGCGTACCCCAGGGTGGCGCAATGGCCGGGTAGCCTTCTTTGCTTAAAAATTTATTGTAACCGGTAATGGTATAAGGTAGTTGAAACCGTTCATCCCTTTTAGCTGCCGCAAACGCTTTGCTCTTTGCCTCACTCCTGTTGAGCACATAACTGGCAATGGCTTCGCGTTCGTTCTCGTTCAGTTGTTTGAAAGCGGGCATCATCCGGCGGCCCGATTGTACCAGTGCCTGAAATGCAGCCGGGGTGTACTTCTTCTCAACACCGATCAGCGAGGGGTTGTTTCCTGAACCCTGCCGCTCTGGCCCATGACAGGTCATGCAATTCCGCTGATACAACCGTCTGCCGGCCTGCTCATAATTCTCTGTCTTTTCCGGCTGATTGCTGATATCCACCGCCTGCAGCACCCAGGGCATTTCATTGGCGTTGATATAAAGCATTCCCGTCTCCGGGTCAAAGGTGGGTCCGCCCCATTCCGCACCGCCATCCAGTCCCGGAAAAACTACTGTCCCCTGTGGTGAGATCGGCTCGTAAACGTGACCGTTCTTATATGTCGTCAGCCGCTGTTTTACATCCGCAAAAGAGCTGTCAGGCAGGTAAGGATTGATGTCCTTTTCTGTAAACCGCTGCCGCATGAAAGAAGCTGGTGCCACCGGGAAAGGTTGTGTCGGCGAAAGCTTTTCTCCTTTTAGTTCCGAAACAGCGGGCACCGGTCTTTCCTCAATATCAAACAGGGGCCTGCCGGTCTCGCGGTCGAAAACATAGACGTAACCGGTTTTCGTGGTCACCGCTGCCGCATCTATCCACGAACCATTCTTTTTGTATCGAATGAGTGCCGGCGCCGAAGGCACATCCCGGTCCCAGATATCGTGATGAACAAACTGGAAATGCCATTTGCGCTTACCGGTAGCGGCATCCAGAGCCAGCAGGCAATTGGCAAAAAGATTATCGCCGGTGCGGCGGCCGCCATAAAAATCATACGACGCCGAACCGGTGCAGGCAAACAGGGTACCCCGCTCTTTATCCAGACTAAAGCCGCTCCAGCTATTGGCCCCGCCAATGAACCGGTAGGCCGTGGAATCATCCCAAGTGGCATAACCTTCTTCGCCGGGATGAGGAATGGTATGAAAAATCCAGCGGCGCTGGCCTGTGCGTACATCATAAGCCCGGATATGGCCCGGTGCCGCCATAGGGCCTTCATCCACCCTTGAGCCTATGATCAGGAGATCGTTGTAAATAATGGGGGGCGAGGTGGCGGTGATGAACAAGTCGGTCACATCCCTGTCAAGATCATCGTGCAGGTCAAGACGACCAGCGTTCCCAAACGTTTTTAGCACCTGGCCATTGTTGGCATCCACGCAGTAGAGGTGCGAACCGGCTGTATAAAAAATCCGCTTGTCCTCTTTTCCATCTGACCAAAAGGCCACACCACGGGAGTTGTTTAAAATGAAAAACGACCCTTTGTCTCCCATCACACCGGATGTTGTATCGAAGGGGTTGAATCGCCAGATCTCTTTACCGGTGGCTGCGTTGAGGGCAAACAGCGCCATTTGCGGCGTGGTGCCATAGAGCCGCCCGTCCACTACAATCGGATTACACTGGATCTGTGAACTGTGCACCGTATCGGCATCGCCGGTGCGAAACACCCAGGCTACCTGCAGGCCTTTTACATTTGCCGTATCCATCTCTGTCAGGGAAGAATAGTGAATGTTTTCCGGCGAGCCTTTGTAGTGATCCCAGGTGGTATAGTCTTTACCCGACTGGCATCCATAACATATCAGGAAGAGTAAAATAATTCTGAATACGGGTTGCATAAGCAGCAATCGAAATGCATTTCGGGTAAAAGATAAATGGTCGCCCCATCAGGGCATTTTTCATTTCACCGACAATATACATGTTCCCGTTCAAATAAAAACCTTCAAAGCCTTCGTTTCTTAATAAGAAAAAGCCTTGTTCTTTGAACAAAGCTTTCCGGTTAACTTTTCGACGCCTTTCATTCCTTATCAGGCAAATTCCAGTTTAGTTGAAGGAAGCTCTCTCGCCTTCTCCCCAGTAAACAACACCATTACTGCCAGAATGCTCCAGGCAATGGCCGAATACACAGCGGCGATGGTGCCGGTGGTACCGCCCCTTCCAAACAGATTCATGCAAATAATCATCACCGGGAACCAGCAACCAACCAGCAAGGGAACAAAGCGCCGCCAACCCTGCAGCCTGTTTTCTATAACTACTTTAATACCGACCACCAGCATCAGCAGGTTACTCAGGGGCCAAAAAGAGTCTAATACGATAAACAGCAGCGACCTGTCACCGGGCATGACCAACTGGATCCAATTTGAAAAATTGGCCAGCAAAAGAAAAGAAAGCTGCATCCAGAGCAGGATGCGTCCGAACCTGCCCTCCCCTGTTGCTTTCAGCCGTTGCAGGGCGGCGACGCTACACATCCAGGCACTGATGTAGATGGTGCCCCACAAACCATAAAACTGCTGATGGTGCAGAAATGAAAAATAGGGTTGTAAAAATGAGCTTAGTAGGAAAAACGGGGCCCCTGCCAGGGCCAGCGTCCCCAGTGTTCTGTTGTTCATGATTGTAGTATTTGATTAAGGTTTTGTATAGATGCAGGATAAATATCCCTGCTATTGAAAAGAATTGAATTTTGTATAAAAAAAAGATCGAGAAAACCAACTTACCACTCACTACCCCCTCATGCGCCCAGCCACTTTTTAAATTCCGGCGCACGGTCGCGGCTTACAAACAGTTCGTCTTTGATGGCCGGTTTCACAGCCACTTTATAGCGTCCGTTCAGGTGTGCATGCACACCATGGATGGCACTGCGGTGGACCAGGTATTTGCGGCTGGCCCTGAAAAACTGGTCGGGATCGAGTTGCTGTTCCAGGTCTTCCAGCGGCAGGTCCAGGGTATAATAGCGTTCGTCCTTTGCTTTTAAAAATGTTACTCTCCCTTCGCTGTAGAAGTAAGCTGCTTCATCGGCGCTGACAGAGATTAGTCGCTGTCCTTGTTTGACAAGAAACCGTTCGCGGTAGGCCTCCACGACAGGTTTAGCGGCACCCTGCAATTCCTTCACTACTTCTTTGATAAAATCGCTGTTGTGTCGATTGTATTTACCGGAAAGCTTTCTGAACTTTTCAATGCTTTGCTGCAACTCTTCCTGCTGGATCGGCTTGAGCAGGTAATCGATGCTGTTGACCTTGAAAGCCCGCAAGGCAAATTCGTCGTAAGCAGTGGTAAAAATCACCGGACAGGTAATCTCCACTTCATGGAATATCTCGAAACTTTGTCCGTCCACCAGTTCGATATCCATCAGCACCAGGTCGGGCATAGGATGTGTTTGCAGAAAGGCAACACTGTCTTCAATGCTGTCGCAGAGTCCGACAATACGGGCTTCAGGCATTGTTTTGCGTACAAGCTCCTGAATGCGTTCGGCCGCAATGGCTTCGTCTTCTACAATAAATATGTTCATACATCAATGGGTTTGATCAGGGGCACCCGAACGGTAAACTGCTCTTCTTCACTCAGGATCACCACATCGGGTTGGTTGAGTAATTTATATTTGGCGGCGATGTTGGTGAGTCCCATGCCGTTTGATGTCGCTACGCTTCGCTTGGGTTGAAAATTGTTCGCTACTACCAGTTCCTCACCCTCTGCTTTGATGGTAACCAGCAGCGGCTTGCGGGCCGAAACCTGGTTATGCTTCACGGCATTCTCCAGCAACATTTGCAGGGTAAGCGGCGGAATAAAATGCGTCAGGTATTTTTCTTCCACCTCCACCGCCAGGTGAATGCCTTCGCCGAAACGCGTTTGGAGAAGGAAAAAATAGGCCTCTGTAAATGTTAGTTCCTGCGAAAGCTGGATCAGTTCTTTTTCGTTGCTCTGCAAGAGATAACGGTACACTTTCGAAAGTTCTGCAATAAACTTCACCGCTCTCGGCGTATCCTTTTCTACAAGCCCGGTCAGGGTATTCAAACTGTTGAACAGAAAGTGTGGCTTTACCTGGTTTTTGAGCGATTCCAGTTGCATCATCACGTTTACTTTTTTCAGCTGTTCGGCTTCCTGCGTGGCTCTGCGCAGCGCTTCCATAAACACCAGCAACTCGTAAAAGGCCGCCACCAGCATTCCGTGCAGAAAGCGGTCGAAAAGCCCCAAGATCAGGTAAAGCTTTGGCGGTGCGGCTTCGGCACTAAGAATAAAAAAGATCGCGACAGAAGTGCCATAAACAAGCCCGTTCACTACAAAAACCACAATCGCTTCTTTTCCCAGCCGGCGGGCCGACAGTTTGCCCAGCGGATTGCGCCGGTTAAAATACAGCACCACCAGGCGGTTGGTCTCCCAGGTTATCACGCCTGTCAGCAGGGCCCACACAAAGTTGTTCAGCACACTGCCCCAGGTGAGCAACTGCAGGCCCGCCAGGGTGTCGCTCATCTGAAAACCAAACCGCAAGGCGGTGATAACGAGAGCGCCAATGATGCGGATGCGGTAGTTGCTGAAGATGTTCACGCTTTGCTGTTGTTGACACAAAATAAGGGGAAAGCGGTGGCGGGTGCAAGGCTGATGTGACAGAATAGTAGAAAGCGGGAACTGACCCGTAGGAATTTATTCCCCGGTTGCAGGAGAACATGTAAAGGTGATATACGAAGTGCGGACAGGCAAAGAAATCTCCTCCGGTCAATGGTGACCGGAAAGCATTGTGGGAATCATATGTCTCTGCAGCTAATTACAGCAGGAGTTGTAAATCCGAAACGTCTACCATGCGCAAGTAAGGCTCCAAATGCCGGGTATCTTCAAATGAGCGTATCCGGGTACATTCCGACATTTTTTCATCAAAATATATTTCAACATAAAAACCTTCAACCTGGTAAAGTATCACATTCACACCAACGCCTGATCGTCCGAAAAGAAAAACACCATAATGTTTCACCACATTCCTCTGGATATCCTTGGGCAGTGACTTAAACTGCTGGATCGTCATAAGCATTTGTTGTTTAAAGCCAAATCTGCACAAATCCAGTGCCGCAAACCTGTTTCAGAATGGGCGTTGAAGTCTTTCGTTTATCCATGTACAAAACATTACACAAAATGACAATAAAACTCTACAGGAGCAACAGCCACAAACCTGTCCCGCCGTTTAGCCGCCAAATGGCACTCCATTTGGGAAATAAAAACTGGGGATTTTTACGGCAAGCAGGAAGTATGAAGCAAGAGGATTCAACTTTCAAAAAGAAACCCCACTACTAATCTTTAATCATTTCGCAAATCCGTTCAAACCCTATGTCGCTATAAAGTGTGATACGTGGAATTTTGGTGTAATGCGCAAAAGAGCCCTTTCCGGGGCTCTTTCTTTTATAGCTTGTTACAAGGTCATTTCAGGCACTTCACCCTGAATATTAAGCTTCCCCGCTGTTTTTTGTTGAATCTCTTCAACGCTTACTCCCGGTGCACGTTCACGGAGCAGAAATCCTTCAGGGGTGACGTCAATAACGGCCAGGTCTGTCACGATTTTTTTTACACAACCCACACCGGTCAGCGGCAGGGTGCACTGCGGTAATAATTTGCTCTCTCCTTTTGGATTGGTATGCTGCATGGCCACAATGATATTGCGTGCCGATGCCACCAGGTCCATAGCTCCGCCCATGCCTTTTACCATTTTTCCCGGAATCTTCCAGTTGGCGATATCACCCTTTTCCGACACTTCCATAGCGCCTAAAACGGTCAGGTCAATTTTCCCGGCGCGGATCATGCCAAAGCTTTCCGCCGAATCGAAAAAGGCACCACCGGGTACAACCGTTACGGTTTCTTTCCCTGCATTGATCAGGTCAGCATCAATTTCATCTTCAGGCGGGTAAGGGCCCATTCCCATCATGCCGTTCTCACTTTGCAGCATCACGAACATGCTCTCGGGAATATAGTTGGAAACGAGTGTGGGAATACCGATGCCCAGATTTACGTACATGCCGTCCCGTAATTCCTGCGCAATGCGTTTTGCAATTCCGAATTTATCTAAAGCCATGATTCAGTTCAAAGTTTAAGGTTCAACGTTCAAAGTCGTGTATGCTGAATTCACAAGTTCTTATTTGTTTGTGGATAGCCTTACGGTGCGGCGTTCAATCCGCTTTTCATAGTTGGTGCCCTGGAAGATGCGGTGCACATACACACTGGCAACGTGAATCTGATCGGGGTCGAGTTGCCCGGGCTCTACCAGTTCTTCCACTTCGGCGATGGTGATGGTTCCAGCTTTGGCCATCGAGGTTGAAAAATTGCGTGTGGTTTTCCGAAAAACAAGATTGCCGTAATGATCCCCCTTCCAGGCTTTTACAATGGCAAAATCGGCATGCAAGGCATGCTCCATCAGGTACTGCTTGCCGCCAAATTCGCGTACTTCTTTGCCTTCGGCCACTTCTGTTCCATAGCCGGCGGGTGTGTAAAAGGCCGGGATGCCCATGGCCGCCATCTGAATGCGGGTGGCCAAAGTCCCCTGCGGAATCAGGTCCACTTCCAGTTCGCCTGAAAGCAATTGCCGTTCAAACTCGGCATTTTCACCCACGTACGACGAAAGCATTTTTTTGATCTGCCGGTTTTGCAATAACAGGCCAAGGCCAAATTCATCCACCCCGGCATTGTTGGAGATGCAGGTGAGGTTTTTAACGCCCATTTCCTGTAAAGCAGCAATGGAATTTTCGGGTATACCACAAAGGCCAAAGCCTCCAAGCATCAGTGTTGCGCCATCTTGTACATCGTGCAACGCTTCCCTTGCAGAAGAATACAGTTTATTCATATAGCTGGTTTTAATACCGGTGGAATGGCAATCCTGTTTACAGAAATGATGCCTCACCGGAAGACAGGAACAAACATAAGGCAGCAATGCTTTCCTGCCGTATTAAATCTTCCTGACTACCAGAGTCTATCCATAGCCAATTTGCCATTCTACGTTTAAAACCTGATTCATCGTTTCCAACAAAACGGTATCAAATGCCTTTCTATCTGTATTTTTATTGCTTTATTGTATCTAACGATACTTAAACCTGCGACCATTCCCATGCTTATATTCAAGCTTGTTTCTGCGTCCGCTACCCTGAAAGCAACCACTAATGCGTTGACGACATTTAATTATTCCAATGTCATCAGAGCAATGGTCCCGACAAAACCCAACATGAAGTTGGCCCCTGTTTTTAACACGTACATAAAACCCACAAAATGAAGCGGCAACCTTGGATAGAATTTTCTCTCGTCCTTCTGCTTTGTCATGTTATAAAGCGGAAGTCTATCCCTTATGCTTTCTTTTTCATCTTGCTGGCTTTTAGTTGGAGCCAGGTACAAAGCCAGGTAGTCTTCTCTCCCCGCGACCTGAAAAATCTTTCCGTGGAAGAGCTGATGAACCTGGAGGTTACGCTTGTTTCTCGTACGCCGGAAAAATTAGCGGAAACCGCATCCGCCATCCAGGTAATCACCAACGAAGACATTCGCCGCTCCGGGGCTTCGCATCTTGCTGAAGCACTCCGGTTGGCACCCAACCTGCAGGTAGCGCAGTTAAATGCCAGCACATGGCTTATCAGTGCCCGTGGCTTCAACAGCATTTTCTCCAATAAACTGCTGGTAATGATTGATGGCCGCACGGTATACACACCCCTTTACGGAGGTGTGTTGTGGGAACAGCAAAACGTATTGCTGGAAGACATCGACCGCATTGAAGTGGTGAGCGGCCCGGGTGGAACCTTGTGGGGAGCCAATGCGGTAAATGGCGTGATCAATATCGTTACCAAAAGCGCAAAAGCGTCACAAGGATTATATGCATCGTTTGCGGCAGGCAGCTTTCTCAAAAACAAAGCTTCGCTTCGTTATGGCGGTAAGATTGGGGAGAAAGTATGGTTCAGCATTTTTGGTCAGCACTTTAACCGCGATAACACAACGCTTCCCAACGGCACCCATTATACCGATGCCTGGAAGATGACCAGTGGCGGATTTAAAGTTGACTGGGATATTTCGTCCCGCGATGCCTTATCGGTTCAGGGCGGCTATTACGATGGTAAACGCAAAACAGCCGGCACCCCTTCGCCGCTGAACGGTCAAAATGTGATGGCCCGCTGGTCGAGGCAGTATTCAACCCGTTCCAGCCTTGCCCTTGAAGTATATTTCGACCGCTATTACCGCGCCGATGCTCCTACATTTTCATCGGATAAAATGAATACGGTGAACGCTGATTTCCAGCATCGGTTCGGCATCGGCAAGCAGCATACCTTGATTTGGGGTGCAGGTTACCGTTATGTTAAGGATGATGCCGACTTTGAAATCCGCTCCGGCGCTGGTATACTTCCGCGGTATAAGCGCCTCGACCAGTTTGACGCCTTTGTGCAGGATGAGATCGCACTTACCAACAGCTTACGGCTGGTATTGGGAACCAAATTGCTGCACAACGTTTATACCAACTGGGAATGGCAGCCCAATGCCCGCATTGCCTGGCAAAAGACCAAAAGCACCTTATGGGGAGCTGTTTCAAGAGCCGTTCGTACACCCAGCCGATTTGATGTTGACTACTTCCTGCCCCTGACACCGCAGCCTCCAAACCTGCCCAGTGTTGCAGGCGGGCCTAATTTCGTTTCGGAGAAACTAATGGCTTACGAAATTGGTTACCGGGTTCAGCCTACACACAAGTCATCGTTTTCACTCTCTACATTTTACAATGTTTACAGGGATGTTTACAGCGTAGAACCCTTGCCCAATACACTGACATACCAAATTCAAAACGGATCGGAAGGACGGTCCTGGGGTGCCGAACTGCTGGCCAACTACCAGTTACTTTCCAGGTGGCGGTTACGGGGTGGCTATACTTTTTTTGCCAAGGAACTGGAAGCAAAAAAAGGACGCAATTTTAACCCGGCTTACCTGGGCAACGATGCCCGGAACCAGGGAATGCTGCAGTCGATCCTGGACCTGCCTGGCAACCTACAACTGGATGTAGTGGCCCGTTATATCGATCCCCTGGCAAAAACATTTGCCACCGAAAGGGTCCCCTCTTACCTTACGTTTGATGCCCGTTTCGCATATGCAAATAAAGGATGGGAAATTGCTGTAGTTGGTCAGAACCTTGGTCAGGAGAGGCACACCGAGTTTGGAATAATTCCCATTCCCCGCGGCGTCTTCGCCAAAATCAGTGCACGGTTTTGAGAAGGGGCAGCCACCATATCGAACCTTTGAAAAAACCGCTGCAAAAATTTGTTTTGCTGACAGTGTTTCTTTTTGCCGCCCTGCTTTCCAAGGCGCAGACTACTCCATCTGCCGTCAACCAGGTAAAAGCGGTTTTCCTTTACAATTTTACCCAGTTTGTAACCTGGCCTCCTGATGCATTTCCCGCCAGCAACAGTCCCTTTGTGATTGGTGTGTTAGGCAATGATCCTTTTGGGGCCTACCTCGAAAAAGTAGTGGAAGGCGAAACAGTATCGGGTCGGCCTATAGCCATCAGGCGTTATGCACATGCCAATGAAATTAAAAACTGTCATATCCTTTTCGTCAATAAGGAAAATCCCCGCGAAGTACTAAAGGAACTGGCCGGTACGGCCGTACTAACCGTTGGTGACCAGGAAAGCTTTACCCGTTCCGGTGGTATGATTGGTTTTTACCTGGACAAAAACAAGATCCGTTTTCATATCAATCCTAAAATCGCCAAAGCAGCTAATATTACCATTAGTTCAAAGTTGCTGCGACTGGCCAACGTGATCGAAGATTAATCATGAAAACAAAGATGAATTCCATACAAGCAAAACTGATGCGGATGATCCTTATCATCTGCGGATCGGTTTTGTTTGTAGCCTGTGCTTCGTTTTTCATTTATGAATTCATTACCTACCGAAACATTTCACGGAATGAGCTGGCCACACTGGGAAAAGTAACTGCTTTGAACAGCTCCGCAATACTGCTTTTTGACGATAATGAAGAAGCGGAAAAAACCCTGAGTGCTCTGAAAGCCCAGCAACACATTGTGGCCGCAGCGTTGTACAACGATACAGGGAAAATATTGGCTACATACCCTGCCAGCCTCCAGCCCAATCACCTGCCAGCGCAGTTACTGGACAGCGGCTATAGTTTTGAAGGAAGCTATATCGTAGGCTATGAACCGGTAGTAGAAAAAAATAAACGCGTTGGCACCCTTTTTCTCAAATCCGATATGAAAGCGGTGTATAATCGCTTTACAGTGTTCAGCATCACAGTCATTGCTTTCTTTTTATTGGTCTTCCTGCTGACGTATCTCTTTTCACGGCGACTGCAAAGGAGTGTAACGCAGCCCATTCTTCATCTGGCCGGAGTTGCGCAACAAGTATCAGACAGGAAAGATTATTCGGTGCGGGCCGAAAAAAAGAGCAACGATGAAATCGGCATACTCACCGATGCCCTAAACCACATGCTGACGCAGATCGAACGGCAGAATGGAGAGATCAAAGCACTGAATACAACCCTGGAAGAAAAGATTGTGATGCGGACCTGGGAGTTGCAGCAGGCTAACCATGCCCTGACAGAACAAAATGAATTTATTCAAACCATAATTGATGCTTCTGTTGACCTGATTGCTGTATTGGACAAGGACCTCAATTACCTGGTGCTGAACAAACAGGCACTTCATTTTTACAAATTCAGGCGGGAAGATGTTGTAGGCCGGAATTTTTTGGATGTATTTCCTACCTTGAAAGACAAGCCTATCCATATCAACTTGCAAAGAGCCCTGCAGGGAGAACTCCTGCACATGGAAGCCTACCACTCACAGATGAACGACGCCTGGTTTGAGAACTTCTTTATTCCGCTCAAAGACAAAGACGACCAGGTGGACCGGGTATTGATTATTGGGCATGAGATTACAGGTATCATGAAGGCCAATGAAAAACTGCAGCAACTGAATACAGAACTGGAAAAATCAAACCGCGAACTGGAGCAGTTTGCTTACGTGGCATCCCACGACCTGCAGGAACCCTTACGAAAGATCATGACCTTTTCGGACCTGAGTGAACGCAACACACATAACCCTGAAATCCAGAAACGCTACCTGCAAAAAATCTCTTCGGCGGCGGAACGAATGACGGCACTGATTAAAGCGGTGCTTAATTACAGCCGCCTTTCCAATAACAACAACACACCACTTAACAATGTGGACCTGAATGACATTGTTGAGCAGATAAGGACCGACCTGGAGCTGACGATTGAAGAGAAAAGTGCCGTTATTGAAACTGATGTCTTGCCTGTAGTAAAGGGCATTCCACTGCAAATGGGCCAGCTTTTTCTGAACCTGTTTACCAACTCACTAAAGTTTAGTGAAGAGGCACCGCACATAACCATTCGCGTTAGACCGCTGTTACCGGAAGAGGTGGCCAAAAACGAAGTCTTGAAAAAAGACACCGATTATGTGCTGATTATTTTCAGTGATAACGGTATTGGCTTTGAACAGAAATATGCCGACCGGGCTTTCTCCATTTTCCAGCGCCTGCATACGGCTAGCAAATTTGCAGGTACGGGTATTGGACTGGCGTTATGCAAAAAGATCGTGGAAAGCCACGGTGGAAGCATTACTGTCAGCAGCGAACCCGGTAAGGGCACTTCGTTTTTTATCACACTGCCGTACGATAAAAAGCAAAATCCTACCCTCACGCAAACTCACTCGAAAGAAACCGGCGAAACTTTTATCCGGTAGGCACTGTTCCCCTAAAAAGCGGCGCCACCAGGCGGTAACATTTTTTCTTTGCTTCCAGGTCGTACATATGTGACGTGATCATGAGCTCATGGATGCCGGTGGATTGCACAAAAGCATCCAGGTCCCTTTTCACCGTTTCTACGCTACCAACAAAAGAGTACTGCAACATGTGTTGCACAGCAGCCCGTTCCGGCTCACTCCACACACCCTCCATGGTAGGAATGGGTGGCTGCATGGGTTGGCGTTTATTACGAATCATGCCGAGTGCCATTTGGTAAAATGAGGTAGCCAGAACTTCTGCTTCTTCATCCGTATCAGCTGCAATCACATTTACACAGGCCATGCTATAGGGGCTTTGCAAAAAACGCGATGGCTTGAACTGGGAGTGATAAAGCTGCAGTGCATCATACAGGTGCGCAGGCGCAAAATGCGAAGCAAAAGCAAAAGGCAATCCCAGCATGGCCGCTAACTGCGCACTATAGGTACTTGAACCCAGGAGCCACACCGGCACTTCGGAGCCTTCGCCGGGGATGGCTCTTACCCTTGCTTCCGGATCCCTGGGTCCGAGGTAGTTGATCAGTTCCACCACATCGTTTGGAAAAGAATCCACATCACCTTTCAGGCTTCGCCGCAAGGCATATGACGTTACCGGGTCAGTGCCGGGTGCACGGCCCAATCCGAGATCAATACGGCCGGGATACAATTCAGCCAGCGTACCAAATTGCTCCGCTACCATCAGCGGTGCATGGTTGGGAAGCATAATGCCGCCAGAACCAACACGGATGGTGCTTGTACCACCAGCTACATAACCAATCAGGACAGAAGTTGCCGCCGATGCTACGCTTTCCATATTATGATGCTCTGCAAACCAATAACGGGTATAGCCACACGCTTCAGCCTCTTGCGCCAATGCTAAACTTCTTCGAAATGCATCTGCTGCTGTCTCCCCTTGCACAATAGTTGCAAGGTCCAACACGGATACAGGTATTTGTGAGAGTTGATTTGCCATGAATAATTTCCTTCGTACAGCACAGACCACCGGTAATGAAGAAAGAGAATTTATCCTACTTACCCTTGACCACTCACCACTCACTACCTGGGCCGTGCGCTGATTTTCCGTATAGGCCACACAATTGTGCCAAAACAAACAAGCGGAAGATTATGGCAGCAGCTTTCGAAAAAATGGCAGCAATTCCTCCGCCATTCGGCCGTGTTCTGCCACGCTGGGGTGACCAGTACAGCCACTGGCCTGCATAGGCTGAAAAAAATAAAGGGCAAGTGGTTTAGCATTCGTGCGGGCTGCATCCACCGTAGTTTTGACCGCAGTCAAACAGTTTTGGAGCAGCTCTCTTGCAGCACCGTTTACCATAGGACTGCTAAGCAGCGCAAGCTGCGCAGCCGGGTATTTTGCCTGCACCTGCTGCACAAATTGAATATATGCAGTTACAAACCAGGCACTGTCAAAAGGCAGTCGTTCTTTTTTACCATCGCCACGGCTGAAATCGTTTGTCCCGAGGGCTATACTGACTACATCAGGTGACCAGGTGGCAAAATTCCATTTCGCACTACCGGCCGGCTGAAAGTCTCTTTGTTCATATACCTGCGGCATGGTGGGACCATCACTGTTCCAGTTGCGGTACACACCAATGCCACTTACACTGCTGAGCAGAAAATTTGTGTTCAATGCCCTCGCCAGCCGCGGACCATAAGCCATATAGGCATTGTGCTGGTCGTGGTACACGCCGGTACCGCATGGCACTTCCGAAGGATCGGCGGCAGCGCCGCAGGTAATGCTGTTGCCGATGAATTCAATGAGCGGTGCGGTAGGTCGTTGCAGGGCGGATACATTCCTGGCCTCCACACGCTGAATGTATACAGGGCCGGTATGGGCCTCGGTGGCCTTGTATATCCAGACGGTGTGCCTGCCATCGGCAGGTGCTTTGATCACAATCGGTTCACCGCTTTTGGAAGAAATGCGCAACCGCTTTTGATACACGCCATCAATTTCATATTGCAGGTAATTATGTCCTAACCATTCCGGAACGGAAGCAATAATCCGGCATTCGGTTCCCTCGAAACGAAAACCAAAATGCGAAGCGGAACTGATCAGTGCAAGGCCTTTTTCCTCAATCGAGGTTCTGCCAAACGGCCTTAAGGTGGTTGCGGGTAATACCTCTGTGTCGGTATCTGTAGCAACTTTTTGGTTTCCTGCACAACCGATAACAAAAAGGCAACACAGCAAAAAAAGCATTCTGATTCCTGTAAGCATAAACATAGCCGTTATAGTTGTGGAAGTTAAAACAGGTTCAATTAGTTGGGTAAATTGAATTGCAAGTATAACCGTCCCGTACCTGCAATTGAAAATAAGTGTTCAGGGAAATACTACCGCAATACCCAGATATCCCATTATCCTACTCTTCCAATCCTTAGCTTTATTCTTTTATGCAGAACAAAACAATTCAATGGGGCATTATTGGTTGCGGCGATGTAACCGAAGTGAAGAGCGGCCCGGCCTTCAGCAAGGTTCCCAATTCCAAACTGGTTGCTGTTATGCGTCGCAATGCCGAAAAGGGTGCCGACTATGCACGGCGGCATAATGTTGACCGGTGGTACAGCGATGCCGAAAGCCTAATTAACGATCCCCGCGTAAATGCAGTTTACATTGCCACCCCACCACTATATCATAAAGACTATACGCTACAGGCCCTGAAAGCCGGCAAGCCGGTGTACGTAGAAAAACCAATGGCCATAAACGCAATGGAGGCAAGGCAAATGGCGGAGGCAGCAAAGGCAACTGGTGTAAAACTTTGCGTAGCCCACTATCGCCGGCAACAGCCACTGTTTTTAAAAGTGAAATCGCTGATTGCCGAAGGTGCGATTGGAGATCCAAGGATAGTTAATTTACACTGTTTACAACCCCACCAGGACAGCATGATTACCCGAACGGAAGATGCGTGGCGATACAATCCTGCCATTTCGGGCGGCGGTCTTTTTCATGACCTGGCACCACACCAACTCGACCTGATGCTGTACTTTTTTGGTCGGCCTGATAAAGTGGCGGGCTTTTCGATGAATGCTTCCCAGTTGTACAATGCTGCTGACACCACCTGCGGACAGGTTCTGTTTCTAAAAAATTTATTGTTGAGCGGTACCTGGTGTTTTACAGTACCCCAAAAACGCGACAGCTGCGAGATTATTGGTACGGAAGGCTCCCTCCAGTTTTCCATTTTTGACCATCGCCTGCTGGTACTAAAAAAAGGCGACAGCGAAAGGCAGTTCCGGTTCGACCCGCTGCCCCATGTGCAACAACCCATGATACAGGCAGTAGTGGAATATTTTCTTGGCCAAATTGAAAATCCCTGTCCCGCAGAAGATGGCGTTGAGGTGATGCAAATGATCGATGCTATGGCAGAAAGCAACCAGCCGCCCTGCCAATAAGCACCTTCATTTATTATGTTTATTACGAAACTATCAGGAGCGGTTTTCAGAACTCACCACCGGCCTATCACCACATACAATCAGCGGCGAAAACCGTTTTGCATTTTATATTTACAGAAATTCCTTTTTTTCAACTTTATACTTGACGCATGTTTATACATCACGTTTTTTTCTGGCTGAAGGCAGGATTATCAGAAGACGAGCAAAAGCAATTTGAGAAAGGGGTCACCTCTCTCCTTTCCATTGAACATGTAAAAATGGGTGATGTAGGCCGGCCTGCTTCCACCGACCGCCCGGTGATCGAACGTTCGTATTCGTACTCCCTGCTATTGGTGTTTGAAGACCTTGCGGCACACGATGCCTACCAGCCGCACCCGGTGCACAAAGCTTTTGTTGAAAGCTGCTCCCACTTGTGGGAACGGGTGCATATTTATGATTCGGAATCAATTTGATGAAGATGTATGTTCCTGATCGTTTACAACAGGTTTCAAGGGGTGAATAAAGCAAGAAGCAGCTTGATGAAACGGTAAGCAATGAATTATACCGGTAATGCTTCACTGCAAAAACACAGGTTGTAGTAGTTTCATGAAGTGCAAGCTTACTTGTTCTGATAATGGTTGCTAACAAAGAATAATCCAGTACAGACAACAGCCTATACGCAGCCATAAAGAATGAAAGTTTTGTTTCAGCAAGAAATAAGACCGTTGCATTCAAGGTTCCTGCACCATATGAATTTCTCTCCCACAGCAGAAACTCACAGCACCTTAATAAAGCAAAACCAATAGGCAAATGATAATTCAGAAAGCCTTTGCAGAAAGAACAGTTCAATTCGTCAAAGACGACGAAACAGTCGAGGGCTTAGCGGTTGCCGGTTCCTGGCTGACGCATGAAATCGACGAATTTTCTGACCTGGATCTTATCCTTGTAACAAAGGAAAAGATTGGTGGTGACAAGGATAAAATGCTGGTGTATGCAAAACGTTTCGGCAAGCTGCTTTCCGGCTTTACAGGGGAACATGTCGGCGAGCCCAGAGTATTGATCTGTCTTTACGATGATCCGCTTCTTCATGTTGACATAAAGTTTGTAACGCTTGAAGAGTTTCACCAGCGAATTGAAAATCCCGAGATTTTGCTTGACAAAGAAGGTCAGCTTCGAAAAGTGTTAGAACAAACAGAAGCCAAGTTTCCTTATCCCGACTACCAATGGATTGAAGACCGCTTCTGGACCTGGGTGCATTACGCATTGCTGAAAATTGGCCGGGGCGAATTGGTGGAAGCATTTGGTTTTTTAGGGTATCTGCGCTTGGTGGTTTTTGGACCGCTGCTTCATATCAGGAACAAGAATTTGCCAAGAGGCGTTCGAAAGGTAGAAGTACAACTACCGGCAAAAGATTTTGAGCAGCTCAAAGCTACCATTCCAACCTATGCCAAATCTTCACTGCTGGAAAGTTTAGAAAATGCGGTAACGCTTTACCGGCAATTAAGAAATGAACTTTTCACAACAGAGGTTACACGGCAAACAGCTGCAGAGACAAAAGTGATGGAATATTTTGCGCAGCTCAAGCAACGTGCTGACAAAAGGGCTGCAGCCAATTGAGCAATTGCCAGGTAGCAGAATGCCATTACTTGTTTATCTTCTCAATAACATTAGTCAGCAGCGAATGGGTTGGCACGAAGATCACCGTGCCTAACAGATGGGGCATCTTCCTTAAGAAACTTTTAAAAGTCATCAATCATCAAAAGCAATGAAAACCGAAAAAGAAAAAATGCTGGCAGGTGAACTCTATGATGCGTTGGACGCTCAACTTTCGGAAGAAAGGCTAAGGGCAAGGCTCCTGCTAAAGGAGTTGAATGATTCGCGGGAAGACCAGACAACTGAAAGAATGCGCATTCTGAAAGAGTTGATTCCAAATGCAGGTGAAGGATTATGGCTGCAGCCGCCTTTTTATTGCGATTACGGCTATAACATGCAACTTGGCGAAAAGGTTTTTTTCAATTTCAACTGCGTCGTGCTGGATGTGGCGGATGTGGTGATCGGCAGTCGCACCCTTTGCGGCCCCAATGTGCAGATCTATACGGCCACACACCCACTGGATTACCAAGAGCGGGCATCCGGACTGGAATATGCCAAACCTATACGCATTGGTGAAGATGTGTGGATCGGTGGAAGTGCGGTGATTTGTCCCGGTGTTACTATCGGTGATCGCAGTGTGATTGGTGCCGGCAGCGTTGTAACCAAAGATATTCCCGCTGATGTTTTTGCTGCAGGCAATCCTTGCCGTGTTATCCGGCCGTTGAAGTAACCCACGTCCTCTTTTGCCTATTGATGGTTTATTGTTTCATCCGGTAAACCCGAACATAATCAATCTCAAAACGGGCAGGGAAAATAGTATCATCAACGCCCTTTTGTCCGCCCCAGTTACCGCCGATTGCCAGGTTCAGCAGGATGTGAAATCGTTTGTCAAAGGGCCAGGTAGCGGATCCATTCCGTTCGTTGGCAAATGAAAAAACAGGCTCGTTATCAAAATAGCCTTTGATGGAGTCCGGCGTCCAGTCCACGCGGTACAGGTGAAAATCCGTCATGGCTGTAGGAATGTTTTTCTCTCCACTCCTCTGCGTGCCCTTAACGTGGTTGTACGCCTCTGTATGAATGCTGAACAACACACGGGCCGGGTCATAACCCACATGCTCCATAATGTCAATCTCACCCGAAGCCGGCCAGCCGCCATACGCCCAGTCAGTCGGCAGCATCCAGATAGCCGGCCAGGTGCCCCTGCCGGAAGGAAGTTTGGCCTTTACTTCAACTCTTCCGTACAAAAAGTCGCCCTTGTTTTTTGAAACCAGTCTTGCCGATGTGTAATTCCTATTCTCCAACGGTTCTTTCCGGGCTGTGATGGTTAGCTTGCCATCGCTTACGCTGGCATTGTTGATAGACCTTGTATAGTATTGCAACTCATTGTTGCCCCAGCCGTGGCCGCCGGTATCATAAGCCCATTTCGAAGAATCGGGCAGCCCATTGTAATTAAATTCATCCTGCCACACTGGTGTGCTTTCAAAACCATCAGCCATTTGATTGGTTGCAAGAGGCTGCGAGGCACTGCTGCCAACCGTTTGCCGGGAACAGGAAACAAACTGAAAGGCGACAAATAGGAAACAGAAGATGCGCAACATAAATTTCAGGTGGTTTAGAGTTTGGAGTATGCTGTTGGGCGAAGAAACGTGATATCAATCTTAGAAACATTGTTCTGGTACTCGGGCAGGGCCGACATCTTTTTCCATTCGGGATCACTGCCAAAGCTTTTCCAGTGTTCGTCCCGGGAAGCTTTGTTCTCGAACGAGGTCATGTACATCAGGTTGGGCATACGGCAGCCGGTTAACACCTCGCCATAAAAAACCGCGTTAAAACCAAGCCGGTCAAAAAGCTGTACTTCGCCTTCGTTGAACATTTTCACCTTGTTAAGATACAAGGCCTCCGTTGCGGCTTCGTAGCTCCGCAGCTCATACACCCGTTCTTCCCGGGCTCCTTTCAGTGCAGGTGCTTTCACCTGTGGCATGCCGGTGAAGGAATGCAGCAGGATTGTTTCCATGCGGGTAAAGGATGGCCGATTGTGCGCAGCCTTTGTATACGCATTTGCCGTTACCGTATCCTGCACCGTTTTTTCTGTAAGCAAAGAAAGCTGCTCCAGTTTTGATATCCCATTGAAAGGAATCAATACAAACGTTTTTTTATCAGCAGCCGTATCGTTGCTGATGGCATGGAACACGCCAATCTTCCTGAAGCCGTTCTTTTCCAGGGTTGGCAGCAATGATGCCTGCAGGTACTGGTCGATGGTAGATAGCTGGTCTGCAGTCGCCGCATGGTAAATCTTCAGTACCATGTATTCCCGCCCGGCATTTGCAGCAGATTTTTTTTGCGCCTGCAAATCCGTTCCGGGTAAAAGAGCTAAACAGAGAAAGAAGGCAAAGAAAAGAGGTGAAATGGATAGCAGGCCTCTTTTTTCTGCAGCAAACAACAGCAAACGTTTCATACTTTTTTCTTGTAAGGCATTAAATGTAAGGCGTTTTCGGGTAAGCAAAAGATGATTTTCTCCTGGCAGGACAGAAACAGGCTTGCTCCTCCACATCTGCATGTTAACAAAAATCATTCTCCCTGGTGACGGCTCTCATTCTTTTCATTTGGAAAAGGTAACAGCTTAGAAAAAACATTCGCATGCGCCAGGAAACCGCTCAATTCAAAAGCAATGCAAAGGTTGAAGAAATCAAAAGCCACACGCATACTTCTGGCACTGCGGTAACTGCCCAGAGGACAGATTACTTGGCGAATAGAACAGGCTTTGGAAAAGTTCTCTCCTGGTTATTTTACCTTTTGCTATTAACGACAATTGCCGTGTCAGGCGCAGGTGTTTTTTACGAAACTAGTGGAGAACCTTTTGTTGTGACTAATGTATATGGCGACAGTTTTCGGATCTACGGCAATGGCATCTATAAAAACGATTCTTTTTTCAGGGCTCCTATTTTCCGGGGTACTGATTTTACAATTTTGTTTTTGGTTTGTCCCCTGTTGCTTATTGCTCTCTTTTGGTACAGAAAACAAAAATCAATTTCGGCACAATTGCAGGTAATCTCCCTAACCGGTGTGATCACCTATTATGCGGTCAGCGTGGCTTTCGGTGTAATGTATAACAACCTGCACCTGCTCTACACCTTGTTGCTTTCACTTTCAGCATTTTGCCTGGCAGCAGGTATAAAGCAACTTGATGCTGGTGCTGTTGCCAAAAGTGTAAAGATGCCTTGGCCATTCATAGGCATTGCTGTTTTTCTAGCCTTTACGGGCATCGCCCTACTGGTTGCATGGCTGCCGGATATACTGGCAGCTTTAAGCGCAGGAAGGGCACCCTTGCTGATTGAACATTATACAACAGAAATCACCTATGTACTGGATATGGGACTGATTGCACCTGCTTGTTTCCTTTGCCTTTACCTGTTGAAGAAAAAAAGCGGTTGGGGGTATGTGCTTCTCGATCTCCTGCTGACACTGTGCCTGGTGATGGGTGTTATGCTTCCTGTGCAAACGCTTTTTCAATGGCAGGCAGGCATAGCGTTACCCATTGCCGTTCTGCTCACTAAAATGATCAGCTTTTGTTTGCTGGCCGTTTTTGCAGCCTACTTCAAAAGTAGGCTATGGAAAAGCATGCGATCCTAACCCTACCAGACATAATAAAAAGTCATTTCAAAAACTGATGCTTATCAGGTAAGGCCCTTTTGCACAAGGCTAGCTTTGTGATTGTTCATGAAAAAATTCGCCTACATACTTTCGCTGCTGCTGCTGCTTTTCAATGGTGCGGGGGCGGTATATGGTGGCTGGTCATTGATGACAGATCCTTCCGGCTCTGCTATTCAGTTATCACTGACAACGCTAGACCACACACCATTTCCCGACTTTCTGATACCGGGTATTGTGCTGTTTCTATGTTTAGGCCTTTTTAGCCTGGTGGCTATCTTTTCCATGTTGCTTTTGCAGCCACACTACTCTTATTTCATTCTGGCAGAAGGCATCCTGCTCAGCAGCTGGATCATTATCCAATATGCCTGGATGCAGGTTTTTCACCCCTTGCAGGTGACCATGGGCCTCATCGGTTTTCTATTGGTTATCTGCGGGTGGATATTGTACAAAGCAGAAGGCGAAAACATTTGTGTGTAATCTAAATCAATGACCATGATAATCTACCTTCTTGCATGGTTCCCGATGCTTCTGCTTGCGATCTTGAATGGTATCATCCGTGAAGCCCTGCTGATAAAACAAATGAACATTGCAAAAGCACACCAGGTATCTACACTTACACTGCTTTGCTTATTGGGTATGTATATGGTTGTTTTCCTGCGTTGGTCACCGCCCGCATCAGCTATGCAGGCGGTTTTCATCGGATCGGCATGGATGTTTTTAACCCTGTTATTTGAATTTGGATTTGGCCGTTACCGTGGTAATAGCTGGCAATCAATGTTAGCCGAGTACAATCTTTTAGAAGGGAAACTCTGGGTCCTGGTTCCGGCCAGTATCCTTCTGATACCTCTTGCGTATTATTATTTCGCTTCAGCGTGAAAACTCCTTACCGCACCTGCCCATTACCTAACGCAATCCATTTTTCCGTAACCAGCTTTTCCAGGGCAAACGGACCTCTTGCATGCAGTTTTTGTGTAGAGATCCCGATCTCCGCACCAAGCCCAAATTCTTCACCATCTGTAAAGCGGGTAGATGCATTGGCATAAACAACAGCAGCATCCACTCCCTGAATAAACCGGCTGCACTGCTTTTTATTTTCAGAAACAATCGCTTCAGAATGGCGTGTAGAATGTTCCCGGATGTGTGCCATTGCTTCTTCCAGACCCTGAACGACTTTGACGGAACATTGCAGGCTTAGGTATTCGTGCCCAAAACTTTCTGGTGTTGCTTTTTGCAGGTATGGATACCCTTTCAAGAATGCAGAGGCTTTGGGCTCTGCAAAGATTTTGACGCTGTGCTGCGCAAATCCGGGTAACAGCTTTTCGAAAAAATCTTCCGCGATGCTTTTATCCACCAGCACCGTATCCACTGCATTGCACACTGTAGGACGAGAGACTTTTGCATTCACAACAATGTTTACGGCCTTATTGATGTCGGCTTCTTTTTCAACATAAATATGGCAAACGCCGGCACCGGTTTCAATGGTGGGAACAAGACTGTTTTGGCGCACATGTGCTATCAGGCCTGCAGATCCACGGGGAATAATAACGTCGATATATTTTGTTGCGGTAAAGACCTGTTGCAGCACTTCCCGCTCCGATGGCAACAAAGTCACACAGTCTGTCGGAAGACCATTTTCCTTCAGCGCCGTTTTTATGATGGCAACAGCTGCCTTATTGGTTTCCTCCGCATCGCGGCTCCCCTTGAGCAGACAAGCGTTTTTGCTGCGCAGGCAAAGGGCGGCAATGTCGAAGGTTACATTGGGGCGTGATTCGTAGATCACTCCCACTACTCCCAATGGTGCCGTATGCCGCTGCAGCCGAAGGCCGTTTTTCAGCACCTTTTCATCCAGCAGTTGCCCCGCCGGGCAGGGAAGGGATGCAATGATTTTGATGGCATTGGCAATGTTGCGGATCCGCTCCTCATTCAACAGCAGGCGATCTTTTTTGGAATCATCCGGCGCCTGCTTCGCCAGGTCCTTTTTATTGGCCCTTATCAATGCAGGTGATTTTTCCACCAACAACCGGCTAAGGTGCAGCAGGGCCTTTTTAACCTGTGTATCGGCTGCAGCCTGCAGGGAGAAGGAAGCATTATATGTTCGTTTGATCAACTTTTCAACGTTGTTCATAGTAAAGCTGTTTTAAAAGATCACAATGTTATCGGCATGCGCTGCCATTCCATTGTGCTTTCCGCTTTCAATTGCGGAGGAAGAAAGCCGCATTTGTGCCACACCGATGGTTTCACCGCCCGGGTTCACCAGCTCCACTATTTCACCTTCGGAAAAAGACCGGAGTACAGTGACAATGCCGATGGCCAGTAAACTTTTCCGATCAGCTAATGCCTTGCAGGCGCCGTCATCCAATTGCACAGCCCCACTGGTGATAGAGCCGCTGGCCAGCCACTTTTGCCGGTCTTTCAAGGCGGAGCGTCTGGCACTGAAGGTGGTACCTTCTTCTCCCCGCATGGCTTTGCTGAATACATCCTCGGCCTGGAGTCCGCACATAATAACAGTTATGCCTAACCGGGTGGCCAGCTTGGTAAAGGTTAGTTTGGATGCCATACCGCCGGTGCCGTGTTTCGATGTTTCGTTGCGGAGTAAAGACAGCAGGCTTTCATCAACTTTGTTTATCGATGGTATCACCTTTCCTTCGCTGTCGAGGAAGCCTCCGCTGGTTGTGCACAGGATAAGTGTTTGCGCATTAAAGGCAACAGCGATAAGGGTAGCCAATTCATCATTATCGGAAAACTTCAGTTCATGATCACTGACAAAATCATTTTCATTTACAATGGCCAGGATGTTGTTCCGCCAGAGCTCTGTGATTGTTTCTTTGAGTTGCAGGAATTTGCGGCGGTCAGAAAAATGGTACCGCTCCAGCAGCGCCTGTGCCACTTTGATGTTGTACTTTTCAAAAGAACGGCTGTATGCGGCAATCAGGATAGGGTTACCAATGGCGGCAGCCGCTTTCCGTTCGGCCATCTTTCCTTTGTAAAAAGGCAGCGCAGATTTTCCGCTGCTGACAGCCCCACTTGACACCAGCACAACACGAAATGTACTGCTTAGCTGTGCAACCTCTGCAGCAACCTTGGCAACTTTTTCATCGGCAAGGTTTCCGGATGCATTTGCAAGAATAGACGATCCTATTTTAATAACGACAACTGGCTTTTCCATACAATTACCGCCAACAAAATAAAACGATTTGCATGGATGGTTGGGTCAAAATTCAAGGAAAGGGGAAAAAGCGCAGTATGCCATTCTATGAAGCGACAGGATGAACGGCAGGTCTTACACTCCGTAAACTGCTGGTTGAGTAGGTATAATTCGTCAAAGGCAAATTTACCCGGAGAAGCAAAAACAAAAGTAATTATCGGCATAAACAAATCATCATTGATGCCCGCGGGAACAAGGGAATTGCCCCCGCAGGTGTACGGCATCAATGATCCAAACCGCGACCGGTTTTGTGCTGCAATTCATCGATCTTTTTCGAGGCTTCTGCTTTTGTAAGCTCATCCGGCATATTCTCACCAGCCTCCTGTGAAAGTGTTTGTAGGTAAGACCGCTGTGCACCGGTCATTGATTCCTCCCCGGTAGCCCAGTCATCCGGATGCTTGTTTGTATTTGCAAGCCCATCATTTTGCGGAGCTGCTTTGCCTATAGGTTCTCTATTCTGTTTTTTGTCACTCATAACTGTTTTAATTTTCTTGTACCAAGACCATACCAGTTTTGCTAAATTATTTAGCCATCACATAGCTTTCAGCTTCTGTTTTCAATCTGACAAAAGCACTCCCGGCAGTTTCAAATGCACATCACCTTACCACAGCAGGCATACGCTTCACCTGCCTATTTTGCCGTATGGAAGATTTTAACGCCTGATTGATGCAGGAACAACTATGTTTGATTTCTTCTCTGTTTCACCATAGAATTGCAGAGAAAAAAGCACATTTGCCAGTTACTTTTTAATCAGATAATGCAAACCGACCGACATTCTATTTTAAAGATCCTGCTCATCGACGATGATGAGGATGATTATATCGTATTCAAACTGGCCATTTCAGAAGTAGATGATTCCATCCAGCTGCTCTATTGCAACTGTGCCGACAATATTTCCCAAATTCTGGCACAGACCCGGCCGCAGCTTATATTTCTTGATATCAACCTGCCCCGCATCAATGGCATTGAATGCCTGCAGCAGTTGCAGAACGATACCATTGGCAAAACAATCCCGGTGGTAATGTACAGTAGTTCAGAACTGCCAAGGGACCTGCAGCTTTCGTTTGATTCGGGTGCCAGTTTGTACTTCCGCAAACCTACAGATGTTTCAAAGTTGATTTCTTCGCTGAAAGAAATTTTTGCCATGGACTGGAACCAACCCGGCGTCATCCGTGCAAAATACCTTATTGATGGCCGTTATAAAGCCTTCTCTACCGAAGAAAATACATAACGATCCTAATGCTTATTAGCAATCCGGTTTTGCATACCGTAATTCTACGGTAAACTTCCGTTCTTTCACCATTGGCAGAGAACAAATAGCTTTTTACTTTTAGGCTTCAAATCCAAACCAATATCCAATGAACCGCTTTATCCAATCTACAGAAGGAACTGTCCTTTTCCGCATGTCCAATAATGCCGAATATTACAGCGAAGGAATGGGTGTGTTTGAAGTACGATTTCAAAGACAGCGTAGCCGCCGCTTTCCTACCCTGCTGGAAGCATTTCTGTTTTACTACACCGTTGAAGAAGAAGCTGAATTGTGGGACCAGACATACGGCCCTGTTATGATTGAAAGTAAAATAAAGATCTCCCTGAATTAAAGTCAGCGTTTCACCTCTGCGAATAAGCTGTTGAGCCTTCACCAAAAGCCCTGGTCTTGTGCACAAACAGAACAGCATTTGTATGACCAGGAAAACCTTGAAAGGAAAACCGGACTTATCCATAAACGTTATAGCAACCACCATCTCCGCATGCATGGAACAGGGATTGTATGTACGTTGGCATGCAATACCAGCCGATAGAAAATTATGGCATCATCGGTGACCTCAACACCGTAGCACTGGTTAGTCTTACTGGTTCCATTGACTATATGTGCTTTCCTGATTTTGACTCTCCAACTGTATTTGCAGCGCTGCTCGATGCGGAAAAAGGCGGACGGTTTCAGATCGTTCCTGCTTTTGTAGAAATGAAAACAAAGCAGCTTTACCTGCCCGATACCAACGTGCTGCTCACCCGTTTTCTCTCCAGGGAAGGTGTGGGTGAAATCACAGATTTTATGCCGGTGGAGGAGTTATACGACGGGAAGGAACTCATTCGCCGGGTAACCACGGTACGGGGTGAAGTGCATTACAAACTCACCTGCCAGCCCCGGTTCGATTATGCACGCAGCGCACATACAACAATTATCCGCTCCGATTACGAAGTGATCTTTTTCAGCAAGGGAGAAGATCAAACAACATTACGACTCCTGAGCAGCGTTCCCCTCGTGGTAAGGGATAATGATGTGTTTGCTGAATTCAGCTTAAAGGCGAATGAAACCGCAGACTTCCTGCTGGAACATGTTGACAAGCAGCATACGTTTCAAAAAAACTTCAAGCAATTTATTACCAACAGTCTTTTTGAAACGGTGAACTACTGGAAAGAATGGGTAGCACAATCTACCTACAACGGTCGCTGGATGGATATGGTAAACCGTTCGGCGCTTGTTTTAAAACTGCTTACTTCCTGGCGCTTAGGTTCCATGGTAGCTGCACCCACCTTCAGCTTGCCGGAATGTGTGGGTGAAAAACGCAACTGGGACTATCGCTATACCTGGATCCGCGATGCATCATTTACAGTATATGCACTCATTCGCCTGGGATACACCAAAGAAGCCGGCGCTTTTATGAGCTGGGTAGAAAAACAGTGCCGCGACATCAAAGGGCACCAGCGCCTGGGCATCATGTACAGCATTGATGGCGAACGGCAATTACAGGAGGAAATCCTTGATCATCTCGAAGGTTACAAAGGTTCAAAACCCGTGCGCATTGGCAATGATGCCTATCGCCAGTTGCAGCTGGATATTTATGGCGAACTAATGGATTCGGTTTACCTGTATAACAAATACGGAAGTCCCATTTCCTATGATTTCTGGAAAGACCTGGAAAGACAAATCGACTGGCTTTGCCACAACTGGGACCGACCCGACGAAGGCATCTGGGAGGTACGGGGCGGACAACAGAAATTCCTGAACTCACGCCTGATGTGCTGGGTGGCATTTGACAGGGCCATTCGTATTGCCAGGCGGCGCTCTTTTCCCTATCCGGAACTATGGGAAAGGGAACGTGATAAAATTTACAACAGCATCTTCACCGAATTCTGGAACGAAGAGAAAGGTGCCTTCATGCAATACCACGGTTCATCAACGGTAGATGCTTCTTCCCTGCTGATGCCGCTGGTGCGTTTTATAGCGCCAAGAGACCCACGCTGGCTTTCTACGTTAAAACGGATCGAAGACGAACTGGTATCTGACTCACTGGTGTATCGTTACCGTCCTGGTGTAGCAGCGGCCGATGGGCTGGCCAGTCATGAGGGAACGTTCTCCATGTGTACATTCTGGTACGTGGAATGCCTGGCCAGGGCGGGCCAATTGGAAAAAGCACGGTTCTATTTTGAAAAAATGCTGGGGTATGCCAACCACCTGGGGCTGTATTCTGAACAACTGGGTTTCCAGGGTGAACACCTGGGCAACTTCCCGCAAGCGTTTACACACCTCGGCCTGATCAGCGCTGCTTACATTCTTGACAAACAATTAAATGACCGGCGCAACAAAGCTGTCAACAACAATAATGCATAACCTGTTATGCAGGTGTAACGCATCACCAGGCGGTTAAAATCTTGTGTAGCCATATTAAATTTTTTCAAAGCTGATTTTTTTTATTCAGCACGATCCCTTATTTTGTGCATCTATCATACAGTTGTGACACAGGTAAACATCCATAGCATTTCATTCAGCGTAGCCACCACCACGGCTACTATTACCATTACAACAACCACAATCCGCTAACGCGGATTGTAGATACCATATTATCCCCTGGGCCCTTGTGCTACCTCTCTGGTTCAAAACATTTTATTCATCATCTATCTCCAATAAACCATTCTTTCATGCAGGTTTTAAAATTTGGCGGCACCTCCGTTGCAAATGCTGCCAACATCAAAAAAGTAAAAGAAATTGTTCAAGGCAAACAAGGTAAAACTGCTGTAGTGGTTTCTGCCCTCGGCGGGGTAACCGACATGCTGCTGGACTGCGGTCACCTGGCATCCCGCGGCGAAAGCTGTTACAAAACCACCTTGCAAAAGCTAACTGACCGCCACCTGACCACCGTAAAAGAATTGCTTCCCCTTACCAACCAAAGCAGCGTGCTGAGTTTTGTGATGCAACAGTTCAATGAGGTGGAAGACATCTGCAACGGCATCTTTCTCCTTCGCGATTTCACCGACAGAACAAGAGATCGAATTGTTAGTTATGGCGAATTGATCTCCTCGCAGATCATTGCCGCTTTTTTCAATGCGGATGGACTTGAGAGCCAGTGGCTGGATTCGCGGCAACTGATCCGTACCAATTCTGACTTTACCAAAGCCATTGTTGATTTCAACGAAACAGAAGCTGCCTTCCGGCAATATTTTTCAGCATCAACAGCCAGGGTATTTGTTTTACCGGGTTTTATTGCTTCCGATGCGAGCGGCAACACCACCACGCTGGGTCGCGGTGGGTCGGATTACACGGCTGCCATTGCCGGCGCTGCACTGGACGCAGGTGTGGTAGAAATCTGGACCGATGTTTCGGGCATGATGACCGCTGATCCGCGGAATGTACCCAATGCAAAAGTGATCCGCCGTATTTCTTACCACGAAGCCATGGAACTTTCGCATTTTGGGGCCAAGGTCATTTATCCGCCAACCATTCAGCCGCTGATGAAAAAGAACATCCCGGTCTGGATCAAGAACACCTTCCAACCGGAAGACGAAGGCACGTTGATTCAATCCACGCACCGCAATGGCGATATCATTACCGGCATTTCCAGTATCGGCAAACTGGCCTTGCTCCTGCTTGAAGGCAGCGGCATGGTAGGCATCCCGGGCTTTTCCAAACGCTTGTTTGAAGCCCTGGCGACCAACAACATCAATGTCATCCTGATTACGCAGGCATCTTCGGAGCATTCGATTTGTGTTGGCGTGGATGAAGCCCTGGCGGAGAAAGCCAAAATAATTGTTGACCAGGCCTTCAGCTTTGAAATTGAAAAAGAAAAGGTAAATCCCCTGAGCATCGAACGTAATCTTTCCATCGTAGCCCTTGTGGGTGATAAAATGAAAAGTCATCCCGGTATCAGCGGCCGCATGTTCAGCACACTGGGACGTAATGGGGTCAATGTCAGGGCTATCGCACAGGGATCATCCGAACGCAATATCTCCGCAGTCATTGCCATGGAAGACATCAAAAAGGCCATGAACGTGCTGCACGAAGAATTTTTTGAAACTGCCTACAAGCAGCTCAACCTCTTTATTGCAGGCACCGGGAACGTAGGCAGCAAACTCCTGGCGCAGATTGCACAACAACAGGAATACCTTCAGCAGAATTTACGGTTACAGGTAAGAGTGGTAGGCCTTGCCAACAGCCGCAAAATGATCTTTGCTGATGAAGGCATTGACTTGCAGGCCTGGAAAGATCGCATGGCGGAAGGCGAAACATCTGACCTCTCCCGCTTTATCCAAATCATGCAGGAGAAGAATCTGCGCAATGCTGTATTCGTAGATATTACAGCAAATGAATCAGTGGCTATGGCCTATGACAAGGTATTTGAAAAAAGCATCTCTATAGTTGCCTGTAATAAAATAGCCTGTTCATCAACTTATCCTTATTACAAACAATTGAAAGAATCGGCCAGGGATCACAACGTTTCCTTCCTGTTCGAAACGAATGTCGGGGCCAGTTTGCCCATCATCGGTACGCTGAATGATCTTTTGCGAAGCGGTGATCGTGTCACAAGAATCGAAGCGGTACTGAGCGGCACATTGAATTTTGTTTTCAACAACTACAACGGCGAAAGAAGCTTTGCTGAGGTGGTGCGACAAGCACAGGCCGAAGGGTACACCGAGCCGGATCCGCGGCTGGACCTGAGCGGAAAAGATGTAATGCGCAAGATCATGATCCTGGCCAGGGAAGCCGGCGAATCACTGGAGATGGATGCCATTACCAATCATTCTTTTATGCCGGAAAGCTGCATGCAGGGAAGCGTAGAAGATTTTTATGCCGAGATGGAACGGCAGGAAGCACATTTTAAAACGTTGTACGAAGAGGCAAAAGTGGCCGGTAAGAAATTAAAGTTCGTGGCCACATTTGAAGATGGCAAAGCTTCTGTCGGACTGAAACACATCGACCCTGCACACGACTTTTATCACCTGTATGGCAAAGACAACATTGTGACGTTTTTCACCAACCGGTATACCGATCAGCCCATGGTGGTAAAAGGTGCCGGTGCCGGTGCGGAGGTCACAGCATCTGGTGTATTTGCTGATATTATCAGAACCCTTCGGGCTTAATCAACGTAAAAATCAAGATTCAGAGAGCATCCAAACGGAGCATGACAGTTTTGCGTTTTGAATTTTGAGTTTTGGATCAACATACTATAAATGAATGCAGTTAAAATAAAAGCTCCGGCAACAGTGGCCAACCTTGTTTGCGGGTTTGATGTGCTGGGCATGTGCCTGCACAACCCTTACGACGAAATGGAAGTGCGCCTGCTGGACCAGAAAAAAGTCATCATAGAAAGTGCTGACGGTTATCCGCTGCCAAAAGACCCAGCACAGAACACGGCTGGGGCACCCTTGCTGGAAATGCTGAAAGGATTGGATGAAGAAATTGGTTTTGAAGTGCTGATCCACAAACATATCAAACCCGGAAGCGGGCTGGGTTCCAGTGCCGCCAGTGCTGCCGGCGTAGTGGTAGCAGCCAATCACTTATTAGGAAATCGTTACACCAACGAAGAACTGGTACAATATGCCATGTTTGGCGAAAAAGCCGCGTCGGGTGTAAAGCATGCCGACAATGTAGCACCGGCTATCTATGGAGGTATTACACTGATCCGTTGCATTTTCCCGCTCGATATCGTTGCCATTCCTTCTCCCCCGCTTTTTGTTACCGTTGTACATCCGCAGATCGAGGTGAAAACCTCCGATGCCCGCCAGATCCTCCGCAAGGAAGTGCTGCTCAAAGATGCCATCAAACAGTGGGGCAATATTGCGGGCCTGGTTACAGGCTTTATCAAAGGCGACTATGACCTGATCGGCCGATCAATGGAAGACATCATCATTGAACCGGTGCGAAGTATACTGATTCCTGGCTTTGAAAAAGTAAAGCGGGAATGTAAAGAAGCCGGCGCTCTGGGTGGTGGCATTTCAGGTTCAGGCCCTTCGCTTTTTATGCTCAGCAAGGATGAAGCAACGGCCCGAACGGTTGAAGGCATCATGAAAGCAACTTACGATGCATTGGGCCTGGATTATTACACTTATGTCACCACCTTAAATCAACAAGGTTGTACGCTTATCAATCAACAACAACATGAATTATTACAGCACCAGCAATAGATCCCTTCAAGCAAATTTCAGGGAAGCCGCTATCCAGGGACAGGCACCTGATAAAGGTTTGTATTTCCCCGAAGCAATCCCGCAATTGCCGAAAGGTTTTATCGATGCACTGCATACAATGTCGAAAGAAGAAATTGCTTTTACGGTAATGGAGCCCTATGTTGGCGATACCATTTCCGGTACCGACCTTCAGCAGATTGTTTCGGAGACGGTGAACTTTCCTTTTCCCCTTCTTTCCGTCACCGATACTATTTCCACACTCGAATTGTTTCATGGCCCGACACTGGCCTTCAAGGATGTTGGTGCACGGTTTATGAGCCGCTGCCTAGGCCATTTTGTAAAGGAACGGAACAAAGAAATAACTGTTTTAGTGGCCACTTCCGGTGATACCGGAGGCGCTGTGGCAGCCGGCTTTTACGGTGTGGAAGGTGTAAACGTGGTGATTCTTTATCCTTCGGGAAAAGTAAGCCTTACACAGGAAGTACAATTGACTACGCTGGGCAGCAACATCACAGCCATTGAAGTGGACGGCAGCTTTGACGATTGCCAGCAGATGGTGAAAAATGCGTTTATGGATGAAGACCTAAAGAAAGCACTCTTTCTTACTTCCGCCAATTCCATCAACGTAGCCCGCTGGCTTCCGCAGCAACTGTATTATTTTTTTGCACACCAGCAGTGGGAACAAAAAGAAGCGCCGGTAATCAGTGTGCCCTCGGGTAACTTTGGCAATATCTGCGCAGGCTTACTGGCCCATGTATCGGGCCTTCCGGTGCAACATTTTATTGCCGCCTGCAATGCAAACGATACCGTGCCGCAATTTTTGCAGGATGGTGTTTACAAGGCCAAACCTTCCGTGGCGACACTTTCCAACGCCATGGATGTGGGCAATCCAAGCAATTTTGTGCGAATCCTTGAATTGTTTCAACATGAACTACCTGCAATAAAGAATATTCTCACCGCCTACAGCATTTCCGATGAAGAAACAAAACTCACCATCAAGGAAATCTATGAACAAACCGGCTATTTGTTGGACCCGCACGGCGCTGTAGGTTATCTCGCTTTACAACGCTACCTGTCCGAATCAGCGGGTGCAAAAGGTTACTTTTTAGAGACTGCGCACCCCGTCAAATTTTACGATGCCATTGAACCCGTTATTGGTGGAAAGATCGCAATCCCGGAAAGCATTGCAGCCCTGTTACAGAAAGAGAAAAAAACGATTCGCATGAAGCCGGATGACGCGGAACTCAAAGCCCTGCTTTTAGAAAGAACCTATCAGCTTAATGCTTAAGGATATGAAGTAAGGTAAAGAATATTTTTTCTCGCGGAGATAAGGAGGTAAAGAGCAAAGTCTGCTTTTCACTTTAGAAGCGGACAGTTTTTATTGCTTATTGGAACATCTCCCTGCCTCCTTATCACCGTGCGAAAAACCGGAAATGTAAAAAGCCCGCTTAGACAAGCGGGCTTTGTTTTCAAGCTATGGAACAATGAACAAACTATACTTCCTGTTTTTCCATTCCGTTGGAACGTACTCTACTTACTACCTCTACTTCTTCCTGGAAAGATTCTTTTTCGATGATCTCTCCGGTTTTGGTGGTTACTAACAGCGTACCTTGTACGTATTTCTCATCATGCTGACTTGCATCCAGTCCAGCATCCTCTTCTTCACCTGTTACACGCAGGGGTACAATAAAGTTGATGAACTTAAAAATGACAAAGGAAACCGCAAAGCTGTACGCTACAGCAATAAACATTGCTTTTGCCTGCGTAAAGAAGAAATCAAAATTACCCAGTGCCCAGCCATCAGCACCTGCGGCATTCACGGCTTTGGTGGCAAATACACCCGTGAGCAACATACCCACCATGCCACCCAATCCATGACAGGGAAACACATCCAACGTGTCATCCAGTGAAGACCGGGATTTAATATGTACTGCCACATTGGAAACCACTGCAGCAATAAAGCCAATGAATATGCTCTGCGGAATGGCAACAAAACCTGCACCCGGCGTAATGGCAACAAGACCGACCACCGCACCCACGCAAAAGCCAACAACCGATGGCTTTTTGCCCCGCATCACATCAAAGAACATCCACGACAAACCTGCCGATGCCGCAGCTGTATTGGTGGTAGCAAAGGCTGAAACCGCCAGCACATTAGCGCCCAAGGCGGATCCTGCGTTAAAGCCAAACCAGCCAAACCACAGCAAACCGGTACCGATTAAGACATAGGGAATATTGGCCGGCTCATGGGCATGACCGTTAAGGTGTGCCTTCCTGCGTTTTAATACCAGCGCACCCGCAAGGGCAGCACAACCGGCGGAAATGTGCACCACCGTACCACCAGCGAAATCGAGAGCACCCATTTGAAATAAGAAACCCTCCGGGTGCCAGCTCCAGTGAGCCAACGGTGCATATACGAGTAACCCAAATAAAACAGTGAACAAGACATAAGCCTGGAAACGCATCCGCTCCGCAATAGCACCTACCACCAGCCCGGGTGTGATAATGGCAAACATTAACTGGAACATGGAAAACAGCGGCTTAGGAATGCTGGTTGCCAACGACCAGGGTTCACCGGAAGCCACACCTTTAAAGAACAGGTGTGTGGAAGGGTTGCCGATAAAACCGCCTATGCTGTCGCCAAAACAAAGGCTGAAACCAACAACAATCCACAGCACGCCAACGACACCGGCTGCCACCACGCTTTTCATCATAGTGGAAAGCACGTTCTTGCGGTTTACCATTCCGCCATAAAAAAAGGCAAGACCCGGTGTCATTAAAAAAACGAGTGCAGTAGCAACGATGATCCAAGCTGTGTCGGCACTGCTGAATTTTCCATCGTCAAAATTGGGAAGGGCCGGTACAAACATAGCTCCCAGGGAAATAACTGCCAGGACAAGAAAAGGTAAAACGTTTTTCAATTTGAGTTTGTTCATGTTGGAGAATTTTGATGAGTGAATGGGGTTAAAACTGGTATACGGCAGCGAGTAAAAAGTTGGCAGCGGTTTTGGTTGCAGCACCATCGCTTTTGGTAAAGATTCCTTTATTGGCGGCATCAATCCTGAACTCGGGGATCAGCATCAGGTTTCCTGACCGTAACTGGGCGGAAAGCGTCGTAGCCATGATGGAGCCATCGCCGGCAAGGCCGCTGTACTTTAAACCATTGGCATCACTGAAATATTCCTGGCGCAGGGTGAAACCCAGTTTCGCTGAAGGATCATAGTTCGCATAGATGGCACTTCCCCACCAGCTTTTATAACCATCAAACTTGCTGTCACCACTGTAGTGATTTACATTACCCACCGTACCATTAAAAGCCAGGTTGAACTTGTTGCTGATCTTGCTGGTCACGGCAAGGTCATACTGTTGCGATTTAGAGGTATCTAGCCCCTGCCCGCCGGCATAATTCAGAAAAGCTTTAAAAGCATCACCGGCGGAAAAGCTGTACTGCGCCACCAGGAATTTTTTGTTCAGGTAACCGTCCGGCACGTATTTGAAATCAGTCGGATTCACAATTCCAACCATGATCCCGCTTTTGCCGGTTGCAATTTCTGCCTTTACACCTGTGTGAAAGAAAGGGCCATTGGTGAACATATAGGACATGCTGTAATTACGGTTTGCATAGGCGTCCACCAATTCATAACCAATATGTGTGGCCCAACTCCCGGCAGTTAGTTTCAGCCAGCTATTGGCTGAATAGGACAGATAAAGCTGTTTCACAGCTGCGAGAATGCCTTCATCGTTGTACGAAAAATCAAGTGCCCGTTTGCCAAAACCAAGATCAGCTACCATTTCTACCTTGCCGGCCGTGTAGTCGAACTTAACAGAAGCCATTCCCAGTTCAAAGCTGTTGTGCGACGAGGTAAATGAGGTCAGGTTGTTCGTCCTTGTTTTGCCGAAATCATACCTGTAATAAACATCGGCAGAACCACTGATGGCCAGCGAAGAGGCCTGTGTGCTGTCTTGTCCAAACGTGCTGTTAAGTGTGGCCACAGCAATGGCCGCAGAAAGAATTTTTCGTAACATTGTTCTGGTTTTTAATTGAAAAAAGAAAGGTATTGCTCGTCCGGGGCTTGTTCCAGAAGCCGTCGTTCGCAAGCAATACCTTTTGTTTATACGCTGAATTCAGTAACAGTTTGAACCCACGTTACCTTTCTGCACCAGGTTAGCCATAATCACCAGAAACTTTTCACATTCATCGAGCTAATCTTTCCCTAAGTTGAGTAATTCATTTTAGAAAAACAAATCTATTTTAAATAAATGTGAAATTTATTTTAACAGTTAACCGAAAAAAGTCTAATAATTGCATAAAATATTTCAAAATAAACCATCAGAGACTCATTTATTTAGCATTTGAAGCAATATTAGTAAACATATAATTTATTTTAATTTGTTTATACCGAGTTTCTCCCGGCATTGATGATCCCAAAAGAAGACCTTACTACCAGCCTTTCTAATACCTCCCGGTCCGGCCGTTCCTTATTCTCCCGCAACATTGCCAACACGTACTGCTGGATCGTTGTCAATGGCAATACAATCTTTTCCCGCATTTGAATCGATAACTGATCCACGGGGTAAGAAGCCATCAGGTCGTTGTTTTTCGAAAGCTTGGAAACATATTTAATCGTCCGCTCATACTCTTCATAGATGGTCATCCACAACTCCTTAAAAGAAGGATCATCGGCCAGGTAGGCCGTCAGTGGGAAAAAGGATTTTTTCATGGCCATCTCGCAGTTCTCGATGATGGTGCGGAAGTAGAGGGAATCCTGGTATATGGCTGCCACTTCGCCCAGCTTTCCTTCCCTGTCCATCGCTTCCAGTGCCGTGCCTACACCATAAAATCCAGGCACATTTTGTTTGAGTTGACTCCAGGCACCCACAAAAGGAATGGCCCGCAGATCGTTCAGCGACAGGCGGGATGTTTTACCCCGCTTGGCCGGCCGGCTGCTGATATTAGTTTCGCTGTAATAATTTACCGGGCTAACCTCCGATAAATAGGAAAGAAACTGCGGGTGCTCCTTTAACTCCCGATAGCTTTGATAGCTTCGGTCGGCCAGTTCCTGCAAGGTCCGCAAGTGGTGTGGATTAAGCGAAAAAGAGGACTCCGGAAACAGGGTATTGCTGATGCCCGCATGCAACAACTGCTCAATATTAAACTGCGCCGCATCCCGGTTGCCGAAATTGGAGCTTACGGTTTGCCCCTGAATGGTCAGTTGCAATTCTTTCATAGCAATCCGGTTGCCCATCGATGCATAATATTTATGGGTTTTACCACCTCCTCTTGCCGGCGGGCCTCCCCTGCCATCGAAAAACACAACAGAAATACCGTATTCTTCCGAAATGGTGGTCAGTTCAGTTTTGGCTTTGTAGATACTCCAGTTGGCCATAAAATACCCGCCATCTTTTGTACCATCCGAAAAACCCACCATAATTGTTTGCTTGTTGCCCCGCATTTGCAAATGCTGCCGGTAGGCTTCATTGCTGTACAGGGACCGCATAATACCCGATGCCGCCTTGAGGTCGTCGATGGTTTCAAACAAGGGAACAATATCTACCGCCAGCTCTTCCCGTTTCCAGCCACTGATTAGGAACAATCCGTATACCTCCAATACATTCAAGGCACTGTTGCACTGGCTGATGATGTAGCGGCTACAACCTTCCTTTCCATTCAGTTGCTGTATGGTAGCTACGGCTGCAGTGGACTGCAGCGTGTCCTGTACGACACCTTCAAAAGCATCGGCATCCACCTTGTCGTTAATGGAAACAAGAATGCGGCATTTCTCTTCATTGGAAAGCGAAGCATAATCCTGTGGCATGGGTCCGCCCTTTTCCGCAACGGCTTCCAGCACCTTGCCGTGCACACTGCTTTCCTGCCGTATATCTAGCGAAGCGAAATGCAGTCCAAAAACCTGCACTTTGTAAATAAAACGATCAAGCAAGTGCAGGAACAAACTGTTGTGCTGGTAAACCAGGATCTCCCGGATGGAGAATAAAGCCTGCAGGATTTCTTTTTGGGAGAGTTCCGTTACATTTCCCGGTATAAAGATGTTGTTGTAAAGTTTGACCTCCAGGTCGGTGAGTATCGTATCAATGCCTTTGAAGGTAAGCCTCCGCTTTAGGCGCCGTACATCCGCATAATAACATTTGATAATGCTGGAGCGAAGGGCCTCCGCAACTTTAAGGGTAATTTCCGTGGTTACATTCGGGTTGCCATCCCTGTCGCCGCCGGGCCAGAAACCCATTTTTATGATGGGGTTCTTATCCAGGTTAATATGGCGAAACTGCTCCTGTAGTGCGGCAATAATATTTCCAACCGCATTGTAAAATACATTCTCCAGGTACCAAACTAGGCTGATTGCTTCATCGTAAGGCGAAGGCCTTTCTTTTTTGAACAAAGGTGTTTTTCCCAATTGCTGCAGGTAAGAATTAATGAGAGGCGTATTATTTTCCTTTAACGCTTTTGCCAGATCATTGATAATACCGAGTACAGAGCCCGGGTAAAATTGGGTAGGGTGGGCCGTTAGTACCAGCATCACCACAAAGCTGTCCAGCTTTTCCATCAACTCCGCTTCTTTTCCCTGTTGCAGCACTTTGCTCTCCAGGTGTTTGAGCGTACCTACGCCCATAATGTCGTGAATATCCCGGAAAGCGGCATCTTCCAGCGCATCAAACAGCACTACCTGCCGCTCGGCATACTGAATAAAGCGGAATAGGATATCCACTTTTTCGGTATCGTTTTGCGCCGAAGTATATTTTTCAAAGAACCTGTCGATGATCTCCCTTGGACTCCATTTCTTTTTATATCCTTCCTCGCAATGATTCAAAAACAGGGAAAGCATGATGCCTGTTTTTTCAATGCGGTGAAACGGCAGCGAAGTGAACAGGCTGTTGTACAACTGGAACTTCAGCGCAACGGCACTTTTGAAATTTTCTAACTGGCGACTGGAAATTGCATTCATTCGATAAGCATTATAAATGGACAGGAAAGATGAGGTGTGAAGTTAGGCGAAAGCATTGACCTGCACCTTTTCACCTTCTATAGCAGGCAAGCGTCAGCGTTGATCATTCTATGGAAGATCAAATTAGTTTTCCGGCACCAACAGACCATCGGCACAGGGACACATAATTGTGGGCATCCCCGTTTATCTACAAAGGCGCAAACGCTACAAAACCCTTGCCCCTGCTGCGTTTGCAGGGAAATATTTTATGACCGCCAAAAAAATCACGCTGTAAATCCTTTATCCGAACAGGACGGTTAGCGACACATTTTTCGTTATTTTCACTCAGGTTGCTTGCTTTCGCTATGGAGGCTTTTAAACGATTTAAATACAAGCTATGACGGCAAGCAACAATGGACTCTATTCTCCCCTGTTTGAACACGATGCCTGTGGCATTGGTTTCGTTGCCAATATCAAGGGCAACAAATCACACCAGATCATTTCCGATGCGCTGACCATCCTGGAAAACATGGAGCACCGTGGTGCCTGTGGCTGTGAGAATAACTCAGGTGACGGCGCCGGCATTATGCTGCAACTGCCACATGAGTTTTTCTTTGACGAATGTTTGAAACTGGGTGTGCACCTGCCGCCATTTGGCAAATATGGCGTGGGTGTTTTGTTCCTGCCAAAGGACATCCGCCTGCGGGAAGAATGTCGTGACATTCTCAATCGGTGCGCAGAAAAATTAGGCCTCGAGATCTTATTATATAGAAAAGTGCCCGTGAATGGTGATGATGTTGGCCTGACTGCACTTTCGGTTGAACCCGAGATGGAGCACCTGTTTGTGGCCTGCCCCGATAATATCACCAACCCCGAAGAGTTTGAACGCAAGCTTTTCCTCCTGCGCAATTATGCATCGCATACCGTTGCCGATACGGTTAAGAAAGATGCCATTGGCTTTTACATTGCCTCCTTCTCGTACAAGACGATTGTTTACAAAGGGCAGCTTACAAGTTTGCAGGTCCGGAATTATTTTCCTGACCTGAATAACAAACGGGTGGTATCGGCTTTTGGCCTGGTGCATTCCCGTTTTGCCACCAATACCTTCCCTTCATGGAAGCTGGCGCAACCCTTCCGCTTTATTGCACACAATGGTGAGATCAATACGCTGCAGGGCAATTTGAACTGGCTGAAAACAAGCGAAAAAAACTTCACGTCACCCTATTTCACCAAGGAAGAAATTGACCTGCTGACACCGATCGTAACCAGTGGACAGTCGGACAGTGCCTGCCTCGACAACATGGTGGAACTGCTTACCCTTTGCGGCCGTTCGCTGCCCCATGTGATGATGATGTTGATACCGGAAGCCTGGGATGACAATGACTTGATGGACCCGGTGAAACGGGCCTTTTACGAGTTTCATGCTTCGTTTATGGAGCCCTGGGATGGACCGGCTTCCATTTCCTTTACCGATGGAAAAGTAATCGGCGCTACACTTGACCGGAATGGTCTTCGCCCTTCCCGCTATTGTGTGACCACGGATGACCGGGTGATCATGGCCTCCGAAACCGGTGCGCTGCCCATTGACCCTCGTCTTATTAAAGAACAAGGACGTCTGCAGCCCGGAAAAATGTTCGTGGTGGACCTGGAGCAGGGACGGATCATTTCGGATGACGAACTGAAACAAAACATCTGCTCGCAAAAGCCATATGCCGAGTGGCTGAATAAATACAAGATCCGGCTGGAAGAACTGCCCGAGCCAAGGGTGATGTTTACAGATCTGCACCACGAGCAGGTGTTTCAATACCAGAAGGCATTTGGCTATAGCAAAGAAGACCTGGAAGTTATCATCGCTCCTATGGCTATTGATGGCAAAGAGCCCATCGGCTCCATGGGATCCGACGTGCCACTGGCGGTATTAAGTGATCAGCCGCAACACCTTTCTTCTTATTTCAAACAACTGTTTGCGCAGGTAACCAATCCGCCTATCGATCCCATTCGCGAACGCATGGTTATGTCGCTGGCAACTTTTGTGGGCAACAACGGCAACCTCTTGCTGGAAGATCCACTGGCTTGCCACAGCGTAGCCCTGAAGCATCCCGTTCTCACCAACTACGAATTGGAAAAAATCCGCAGCATTGACACCGGAATTTTCCAGGCAAAAACACTGCAGGCTTATTTCCGTGCCGATGGCAAAGCAGGATCATTGAAAAGAGGATTGGAACGCCTTTGCCGCTACGCGGTAGATGCGGTGGAGGATGGTTTTGAAGTGCTCATACTCTCCGACCGGGCTATCGACAGCGAACATGCACCAATACCGTCGTTACTGGCTACGGCCGCCGTGCATCACCACCTGATTCGCAAAGGCCTGCGTGGCCAGGTAGGCATCGTGGTAGAAGCCGGCGACGTATGGGAAGTGCATCATTTTGCCTGCCTTGTAGGTTTTGGTGCTACCGCCATCAATCCTTACTTGGCTTTGCATTCCATCAAAGATTTAAAAAACAGCAGCCTCCTGAAAGGCGTGGCATACGATGAAGAAGGCCTGCGCAAAAACTATATCAAAGCAGTAAACGATGGCCTGTTGAAAGTATTTTCCAAGATGGGCATTTCTACCCTGCAATCCTACCAGGGTGCACAGATTTTCGAGATCATCGGTATCAATAAGGCCGTTGTTGACCAATATTTCTCCGGCGCCATTTCCCGCATCGAAGGAATGGGACTGGATGAAATTGCCAAAGAGGTCCTGGCAAAACACCAATTTGCATTTACCAAAAAAAGTCTTCCGTTTGAACGGCTTCCCGTTGGTGGTATCTATCAATGGAAGCGCAAAGGGGAAGCCCACTTATTTAATCCGCAAACCATTCACCTGCTGCAATATGCTACCAGCCGGAACGATTACCCGACGTTTAAAAAATATTCAAAGCTGGTAAACGAACAGGATCAGAAAGCCTGTACGTTGCGTAGTTTGTTACAATTTAAACGCAACCGGCCATCCATTTCCATTGATGAAGTGGAGCCGGCAGAAAACATTTTAAAACGCTTCGCTACCGGCGCCATGAGTTTCGGTTCCATCTCGCATGAAGCGCATTCCACGCTGGCCGTTGCCATGAACCGTATCGGCGCCAGGAGCAATACCGGCGAAGGCGGTGAGGACGAAATGCGTTATACACCTTTACCCAATGGCGACAGCATGCGATCGGCTATCAAACAGGTGGCATCGGCACGCTTTGGGGTAACGAGTTACTACCTCACCATGGCCGATGAACTGCAGATCAAAATGGCGCAGGGTGCCAAGCCAGGCGAGGGTGGCCAGCTGCCCGGTCATAAAGTGGATGAGTGGATCGGCAAAGTGCGGCATGCCACACCGGGTGTTGGATTGATTTCACCACCACCGCACCACGACATCTATTCGATTGAAGACCTGGCGCAACTGATTTTTGATCTCAAAAATGCCAACCGGCAGGCACGCATCAGCGTGAAGCTGGTTTCGAAAGCCGGTGTGGGCACCATCGCTGCCGGGGTAGTGAAAGCAAAGGCTGATGTAGTACTCATTGCCGGTCATGATGGTGGTACGGGTGCCTCTCCTATTTCTTCCATCAAACATGCCGGACTTCCCTGGGAACTGGGGCTGGCAGAAACGCATCAAACGCTTGTAAAAAACAAACTTCGTAACCGCGTGGTGGTACAAAGCGACGGTCAGTTACGTACCGGCCGCGATATTGCCATTGCTACTTTATTGGGGGCAGAAGAATGGGGCATTGCCACAGCAGCACTAGTGGTGGAAGGTTGTATTATGATGCGCAAGTGTCATGAGAATACCTGCCCTGTTGGTATTGCCACGCAAAACCCTGAATTGCGGGCCCGCTTCAAGGGCGATCCGGATCACGTGGTAAATTATTTTAAAATGGTGGTGCAGGAATTCCGCGAAATCATGGCTGAACTGGGCTTCCGCACGGTGAATGAAATGGTAGGACAGGTTGATTGCCTGGAAGCAAAGCCTGACATCAAACACTGGAAGTACAGCAAACTTGATCTTTCACCTATTTTGTACAAAGAACCCAATTCTCTTTATACGAGTTTGTACAAGCAACAGGAGCAGGACCACGGCATCGACAATGTACTGGACTGGGAACTACTGGAAGCAGCGAAACCAGCACTGGAAAAGGGCGAGAAAGTAACGGGTTCATTTCACATCCTTAATATCGACCGCACCATCGGCACCATTGTTTCCAATGAAATTTCAAAGCAGTTTGGTGCACAGGGTTTGCCCGATGACAGCATTCATTTCAAGTTCACCGGTACAGCCGGTCAGAGTTTTGGCGCCTTTACTACCAGGGGCGTTACACTGGAACTGGAAGGTGATGCCAATGACTACTTTGGCAAGGGCTTATCCGGTGCCCGGTTGATTGCTTATCCATCGGCAGCGGCAAGCTTTGTTCCCGAAGAAAATATCATCATCGGCAACGTGGCTTTTTATGGTGCCACCTCCGGTAATGCGTTCATTCGTGGCAAGGCCGGCGAACGGTTCTGCGTACGAAACTCCGGTGTTAATGCCGTGGTGGAAGGTGTTGGCGATCATGGCTGCGAATACATGACCGGCGGCCGCGTAGTGATCCTCGGCGACACGGGACGAAACTTTGCAGCGGGTATGAGCGGCGGCATTGCCTATGTGTACGATGTGAAAGGCGTTTTTGCCACACTTTGCAACAAGGAAATGGTGGACTTAGATCCGGTTGAAAATGGTGAAGCAACTGAACTGCGCAATATGATTGAAGACCACTTCAACTACACCGGCAGCACTGTTGCAAAATTTGTTCTGGATGATTTTGACAACCAGTTGAAAAACTTCGTCAAGGTCTTCCCGCGGGATTACAAAAAAGTATTGCTGTCAAAAATGGAAACGGTGCAAACGCTATAGGCCACGCCAGTCCATTTCTGGCGGATAGGGATTGTCTTACCGCGGCTAGCCAGCCGTTGATGATCTATCCGAAAAATAGAAACGTATCACAAACCACAAAATTTTTTCATGGGAAAGGTTACTGGTTTTTTAGAATTTACAAGGGAACAACCGACGAAGCGGCCAGTTGCTGAAAGGGTTCATGATTACAATGAATTCGTGCAGCGTTACAGCGAAGAAAAGCTGAACCAGCAGGCGGCCCGTTGCATGAATTGCGGCGTTCCGTTTTGTCACAGCGGTTGCCCGTTGGGAAATATCATCCCGGAATTTAACGATGCCGTATACCGGCAGGACTGGGAAGAGGCATATAGTATTTTATCTTCTACCAATAACTTTCCTGAGTTTACAGGACGCATTTGTCCTGCCCCCTGCGAAAGTGCTTGTGTGCTGGGCATCAACCAGCCACCGGTAGCCATAGAAGAAATCGAAAAACACATCATTGAAATTGCTTTTGACAAAGGATTTGTCAAGCCCTATAAACCGGCTTACCGTACCGGTAAAAAGGTGGCGGTGATTGGATCCGGACCGGCAGGGTTGGCAGCAGCTGCCCAATTGAATTATGCCGGTCATAGCGTAACCGTATTCGAGCGGGCAACAAAACCGGGAGGCTTATTACGGTATGGGATACCCGATTTTAAACTGGAAAAATGGGTGGTGGAGCGGCGCATTGCCATGATGGAAGAAGAAGGTGTGGTTTTTCGCTGCGGCGCCAATGTAGGGGTGAATGTCTCCATCAATGATGTTCTGCGTGAATTTAATGCAGTTGTATTAGCCGGAGGATCCACTGTTCCCCGCAACCTTGATATACCAGGCAGACAGCTCAAGGGCGTACACTTCGCCATGGATTTTTTGACGCAGCAGAACAAACGTGTTGGCAATGAAGCCTTCAATGAAGAAGACATTTTTGCTACAGGCAAGGCCGTTGTGGTCATTGGCGGTGGCGATACCGGCAGCGATTGCGTAGGCACTTCCAACCGGCAGGGTGCTGTATCGGTCACGCAGTTTGAACTGCTACCCCGTCCGCCAAAAGAAAGAACGGAAACAATGCCCTGGCCAACCTACCCCATGCTCGAAAAATTCACCTCCTCGCATGAAGAAGGCGCTGAACGGAATTGGGCCATTGCCACCAAAGAGTTTATAGGTGATGAAGCAGGCAACTTAAAAGCCTTGAAAATTGTTGACCTGGAGTGGAAAACAACACCTGATGGCAGGCCCGCACAGTTTATTGAAAGACCAGGCTCAGAACGGGAGATTCCTTGCCAACTAGCCCTGCTGGCAATGGGTTTTGTGCACCCGCAACATGATGGTTTGATCAATGAGCTGGATGTAGAAAAGGATGAACGCGGCAATGTAAAAGCGCCGGAAGGGGCTTACAAGACGAGTATTCCAAAAATCTTTGCCGCCGGTGATATGCGTCGGGGACAATCCCTGGTGGTATGGGCCATCAGCGAAGGCCGCGAATGCGCCAAAGCGGTGGATGAATACCTGATGGCAAAGCCTTCCGTTTTAGAAAGCAAAGACAAGTCTGCGGTACTGATTGCATAAATGATCGAGATACTGTTTTTTAGTTGTAGATCCCGCTGAAAAGCGGGATTTTTTAAGCTATGTAGTTCGTACCAAGTTTCATTTTCATTACCTGCCCGCATGATAAAGTACCCATGTAAAAATTAGTCTTTAAAATTATAAAAGCAATCATATATATTGTCCTTTCAATCAAACCCTCATTCAACACATATGAAAAAGACGTTCTTCTTAAACCTATTTGCTCTTTGCCTCCTGGCTGTAAATGCATCTGCACAAACGTCCACTCCCGCTGGCGGCAGCCCTGTTTTTGAAATTTCAGACAGCGCCACTTACATAGGGAAATACAAATACGAAGGCTTGCCATTTGAGCACATGACCATCAGCACGAAAGAAGGCAAGCTTTATTTTTCCGGCGGGGAATATTTCGGGTTTCTTATACCCGTAAAGGATAAAAAAGATGTGTTTGATGCAAACGGCGAAGCGCTTTTCACCTTTCGTCGCAACAGCGAAAACAAAGTGGCGGACCTGCAGATTGACTACCAGGGACAAAGCTATATGGGCAAGCGGGAAGGAAAATAGTTTCACTAACCGGTAAGTCTCCATACCGGCAGCACCACTTGTAAACAAATCAACACCATTCATCCTGTTCGTGCTTATGGCACAAGCAGGATGGTTTATTTTAGCCACCCTGCAACAGTGCTTTTTATTTGGGAGAATGCATGTTGCAAAAGATCGCTAATTATTGTTTATGAAAGGTATTTTCACCACACTACCATTCCTGCTGTTTTCCCTTTGTGTCTTTAGCCAGTCAAACAAGAAGACGATACCGCTAACCAGTACCGATGGCTTAATTCCGGTTCATGTTGCGATAGAAGCAGCGACCTACCAGGGGAAAAAATCTCTCAGATTGGTAGATACAGCCAGGGGCATCACCGGTGAAACGAAATATGTACGGCTTAAGGACATTGCTTTTCACAATGGAACAATTGAAGTAGAACTGGCAGGCAAACCCGTTGCGCATGCTTCGGGAACAGCCCGTGGCTTTGTAGGCATTATGTTTCGGATGGATAATGCAAGCAATAACAATTTCGAATGTTTTTACCTGCGCCCTGCCAATGGAAGAGCGGAAGACCAGGTGCGTAGGAATCACTCCGTACAATATGTTTCACACCCGGATTATCCCTGGGAGCGCCTCCGGAAAGAAACACCGGAAAAGTATGAATCTTATGCAGATTTGGAAGTAGGCAAATGGACCAAAGTAAAGATTGTTGTGGAAGACAGTACGGCAAGACTGTATGTGAATGGTGCAGAACAACCCACATTGCTGGTGCTGGACCTGAAACATGGTGCCGCAAGAAAAGGAAGTATTGGCCTGTGGATTGGCCCGGAAACAGAAGCCTATTTCCGCAACCTTGTCGTCACAAAAATAGACTAAAGTATGAGGAGTTAATCATCCCTATGCCGATTGCATATTGCCACTTTTCGATTGTCCCTATCTCCTACACCAGGTAGCCAAACAGGTTATCGTCTTTGTTCAGTTCTGTATAGTTAAAGCGGTATTTCTGCAGGTTCTGCAGCAGCGTATCGTAGTCTTCTCTTGATTTCAGCTCCACACCCACCAGGGCAGGACCGGTTTCTTTGTTGTGCTTTTGCATGTATTCAAAGCGGGTGATATCATCATTCGGACCTAAGACATGGTTCACAAATTCTTTCAGCGCACCGGGACGCTGGGCAAAGCGAATGAGGAAATAATGCTTGAGGCCTTCGTATTGCAGGGAACGTTCCTTGATCTCCTGCATGCGGTCGATGTCGTTGTTGCCACCGCTCACCACACAAACAACCTTTTTACCACGAATCTGATCGGCAAAATCGTCCAGCGCGGCTATCGACAAGGCACCGGCTGGCTCTACGACAATGGCTTCTTCATTATAGAGTTTCAGAATGGTCGTACACACTTTGCCTTCGGGCACCAGGTGCACTTCATCCAATACTTCTTTGCAGATGGAAAATGTAATCTCTCCTACACGTTTTACAGCCGCGCCGTCAACAAAACGTTCAATGTTGTCGAGGGTTACAGGATGCCCTGCAGCCAGTGCGGCTTTCATGGAAGGGGCTCCCTGCGGCTCCAGCCCTACCAGCCTTGTTTTAGGAGAAAACGTTTTAAAATACGAACCCACGCCGGCGCTCAGTCCACCGCCGCCAACGGGCATAAAGAGAAAATCGATGTTGTCCTGTTCTTCCAGGATCTCCACGCCTACGGTGGATTGCCCCTCAATGATACGCAGGTCATCAAAGGGAGGAATAAACGTCAGGCCATTTTGCGCCGTGAATGCTTTGGCCGCAATGGCACAATCATCAAACGTGTCGCCAACCAGTTTGATGTCAATAAAATCTTCACCAAACAACTTGGTTTGCTGCACTTTTTGCTGCGGTGTGATCACAGGCATGAAAACAGTGCCTTTCACCTGTAATTTCTTACACGAAAAAGCAAAGCCCTGTGCATGGTTACCGGCACTGGCACAAACAACACCTTTCGCAACCTGCTCTGGGGGCAAACTGCTCATCAGGTTATAGGCACCACGCAACTTGTACGACCGTACTACCTGCAGGTCTTCCCGTTTCAGGTAGACCTCACAGCCATAGCGCCGCGACAGGTTGTGACTGTAGGCCAGTGGTGTTCTGTTCACCACTGGCTTCAGTCGTTCAACGGCTTTTTGATACCCTAATTCCGGTAATATGGAAGCTGTATTAATCACGGTAAAGCGGTGAGGAAAATTTTACTTTCTGGTGCCTTTTTTCATCCGACAGGAAAGAAGGCTTTTCTTCTGCAGGCTTTTGGTTTTCCGGACGCAGGCTACGTACAGTTTTACCGGCTTGCCATAATTCGCTTTCACGCAGTTCTTTCAGCTCTTCTTCCAGGCCGGCACGGTAGTCGGCCTTAGAGTTGCTTTCAATCGAACGGGCGGCTTCTTTACCTTCCGCAACGCTTTCATACAATTCTTTGAACACCGGCGCGGTGGCATCACGGAACTTTTTCCACCAGTCCAGCGCACCACGTTGTGCAGTGGTAGAGCAATTGGCGTACATCCAGTCCATACCATTTTCTGCTACCAGCGGCATCAAGGATTGCGTGAGTTCTTCTACCGTTTCGTTGAAGGCTTCAGAAGGCGAATGGCCTTTGGAGCGCAGCACATCGTATTGCGCTGCAAAAATGCCCTGGATGGCACCCATCAGGGTTCCGCGTTCGCCGGTCAGGTCAGAGTATACTTCTTTTTTGAAATCAGTTTCAAACAGGTACCCGCTACCGATAGCAATACCGAGGGCCACTACACGATCAAATGCACGGCCGGTAGCATCCTGGTAAATTGCGTAGCTGCTGTTGAGGCCACGGCCCTGCAGGAACATGCGGCGCAGGGATGTACCGGAACCTTTTGGTGCTACCAGGAACACATCCACATCGGGAGGCGGCACAATACCGGTTTGGTCGTTATAGGTAATGCCAAAGCCATGCGAGAAGTAAAGGGCTTTGCCGGGTGTTAAATGTTTTTTCACCGTAGGCCACAGGGCAATCTGGGCTGCATCACTCAACAAATAGCAAATAATGGTACCACGCTCCAGCGCTTCTTCAATTTCAAACAGTGTTTCACCGGGCACAAATCCATCCTGTACCGCTTTATCCCAAGATTTTGAATTCTTGCGTTGTCCTACAATTACGTTGATGCCGTTTTCTTTTTGGTTCAATGCCTGGCCAGGACCCTGCACACCATAACCGATCACTGCCACCACTTCGTTTTGTAAAACCTGTTGTGCTTTGGAAAGCGGGAACTCCTCACGAGTCACTACATTTTCTTCCACACCACCGAAATTTAATTTTGCCATTGTTCTTATTTTTTGTTGATGATGAATATTTTTTTAGCCATGAGCGGTGAGCCTTGAGCTATGAGCAATATGACTCGAGGCTCACAGCTTCTTTCTACATATCGAATACTTCTTCCTGCTTGTTCAGGTATTCGTTCGTTACAAGTTCGAAACCGGGATTGAGCTCTTCAAACTCTTTGAGCTTCTCATGAAAGCCGTTACTTTTTTTGATGATGGCTACACGGGCACTGCGTACAAATTCAATCAGTCCATAGGGCTCCAAAACCTTTATCAGCCGGTCGGTTTCTTCGCGGTGGCCGGTTGTTTCAAACACGGTGTAATCCTTTCTGATCACCACCGCTCTGGCACCAAACTCACGCAGCAGGCGTTCCACTTTTACTTTCTCTGCAATTTCATCAGTTGGCACTTTGTACAACGCCAGTTCCTGCCACACAATCTCGTCTCCAGTGTTGTAATAGGCTTTCAGCACCTCTACCTGCTTTTCAATCTGGCGTACCAGTTTGCGCACAACTTCTTCTGTTTCTGTAATAACGATCGTGAAGCGGTGAATACCGTCGATCTCAGAAGGCGATGTATTCATGCTTTCAATATTGATCTTACGGCGGGAGAAAATAATGGCAATGCGGTTGAGCAGGCCAATGGTATTTTCTGTATAAACCGTTATAGTAAATTCCTGTTTCAGCATGAGGATTTTATTTAAGACGTATTTCACTGACACTGGTTCCGGCTTCTACCATCGGGAACACGTTATTCTCTTTACCTACCATTACTTCCAGCAGGTAAGAGCCTTCATGTGCCAGCATTTCTTCCAGGGCATCTTTCAGTTCTGCTCTTTCGCTTATTCGCTTTCCTGCAATGCGATAGCCTTTCGCTACCTGAACAAAATCAGGACTTTCAATATTCACAAATGAATAGCGTTTGCTGTGAAAAAGTTCCTGCCACTGGCGCACCATACCCAAAAATTCATTGTTCAGGATGAGCAGCTTCACATTGATGCCGGTTTGCATGATGGTACCCAATTCCTGGATGGTCATTTGAAAACCACCGTCACCGATAACAGCAACAACGGTTCTATCCGGCGCACCAAACTTGGCACCGATGGCGGCTGGCAGGGCAAAGCCCATGGTACCCAGTCCACCCGAGGTGATATTGCTTTTTGACTGGTTGAATTTTGCGTAACGACAGGTCACCATCTGGTGCTGCCCTACATCGGTTACCAGCACCGCATCTCCACCGGTGAGTTCATTCAGGTGCTTGATCACCTCGCCCATGGTCATTTGTTCGCTGTCCGGATTGAGCTCAGGAAAAATGCACTGCGCCACTTCCTCGCTTTCCAAATCTTTAAAGCGCTGCAGCCAGACTGCATGGTTTCTGAATTCCACCAGTTCCGTCAGTAAGGGAAGTGTTTCTTTACAATCGCCCCAGACCGGAACAGTCGCTTTTACGTTTTTATCGATTTCAGCCGGATCAATATCCAGGTGGATCACTTTTGCCTGCTTGGCATATTTATCCAGGCGACCTGTTACACGGTCATCGAAACGCATACCAACGGCAACAAGCACATCACAATCATTGGTAAGCACGTTGGGAGCATAGTTGCCATGCATACCGAGCATACCCACATTCAGCGGGTGATCGGAAGGCAGTGCACTCAGTCCCATGATGGTCCAGGCAGTGGGAATGCCTGCTTTTTCAATAAAGGCTCTGAATTCATTTTCGGCTTTGCCCAGGATCACACCCTGGCCAAAAATCACGAATGGTTTTTTGGCTTCGTTGATCAGTTGTGCCGCCTCGGCAATGTATTCTTTACGCACAATAGGTTTGGGCCGGTAGCTGCGAATGAAGTTGCACTTCTCGTAACCGGCATACTCAAACTTTTGCAATTGTGCGTTCTTGGTAATATCAATCAGCACAGGACCGGGACGACCGCTCGCAGCAATAAAAAATGCTTTTGCCAGTACGGCTGGGATTTCGTTGGCATCTGTTACCTGGTAGTTCCATTTGGTGCAAGGCGTGGTCATATTGATGATGTCCGTCTCCTGGAAGGCATCGGTACCCAACAAGTGCGCAAACACTTGTCCCGTGATGCAGACCACTGGCGTACTATCGATGAGGGCATCGGCAAGTCCAGTTACCAGGTTGGTAGCACCGGGACCACTGGTGGCAAACACAACACCGGTTTTGCCCGAAGTACGGGCATATCCCTGTGCAGCATGTATAGCGCCTTGTTCATGACGAACAAGAATATGCTCGAGTGTATCCTGGAAATCGTATAAGGCATCATAAATCGGCATGATAGCGCCACCGGGATAACCAAAGATGGTCTCCACTCCTTCTTCTACAAATGCCCGCATTACAGCTTCTGATCCGCTAATGGTCTCAGTCTTCATCTGTAACGCATCCGTCTGCGGCTGTTTTAACGTGTCTTGCATATTTGAAAAGAATTCCTTTTTCTGCTTTCAGTTTCGGTTGCTTCCACTGGCTACGTCTTTGCTCCAGTTCGGCCTCCGCTACTTTCAGCGTAATCGTATTTGTTGTTGCATCAAGCTCGATGATGTCATCATCCTTCACCAATGCAATAGTACCTCCGTCATAAGCTTCAGGGGTGATGTGTCCCACCACAAAGCCATGGGTTCCGCCGCTGAATCGGCCGTCGGTAATAAGGGCAACAGATTTACCCAGACCGGCGCCGATAATAGCTGAAGTAGGCTTCAGCATTTCAGGCATGCCCGGTCCACCCTTCGGCCCTACATAACGAATCACGACCACATCGCCAGGTTTTACCTTACCGGAACGGATACCCGCAATCAGTTCAAACTCGCCATCAAATACCCGTGCAGGACCTTCAAAGCGGCTGCCTTCCTTGCCACTGATCTTCGCAACGCTGCCACCTTCAGCAAGGTTTCCGTAAAGGATCTGCAAATGGCCCGTTGGTTTGATGGGGTCTGTTATCGGATGAACGATCTTTTGCTTTTCAAAGTCGAGCGAGGGCACATCTGCCAGGTTTTCGGCCAATGTTTTACCGGTCACCGTCAAACAATCACCGTGCAACAGGCCCTGCTCCAACAGGTATTTCATCACAGCAGGAACGCCGCCATACTGGTGCAGATCCTGCATTAAATATTTTCCACTGGGTTTGAAATCAGCCAGCACCGGAACACGATCACTGATGGTTTGAAAATCATCCTGTGTGAGTTCCACATCCACACTTTTGGCCATGGCAATCAGGTGCAGCACCGCATTGGTAGACCCACCCAACACCATGATTACCGTGATGGCATTTTCAAATGCCTCGCGGGTCATAATGTCTTTAGGTTTTATATCGTTTTCCAGCAGGTGTCGAATGGCTTTTCCCGCTGCCAGGCACTCATCTTTTTTCTCCTGGCTTAGTGCCGGATTAGACGAAGAGTAGGGAAGGCTCATGCCCATGGCTTCAATGGCTGCCGCCATGGTATTGGCCGTGTACATACCGCCGCAGGCACCGGCACTGGGGCAGGAAGCCTTTACAATGCAGCGAAAATCGTCTTCGGTGATAGTGCCGGCAATTTTTTGTCCCAACGCTTCAAAGGCAGAAACAATATTCAGGTCCTGTCCGTTGTAATGACCGGGAGCAATGGTGCCGCCGTAGACCATGATGGCAGGACGATTAAGTCGTCCCATGGCAATGATGGAACCTGGCATGTTTTTATCACAACCCGGCAACGCTATCACGGCATCATAAAACTGGGCGCCGCAAACCGCTTCTATAGAGTCGGCAATAATATCACGGCTTACCAGCGAAAAGCGCATGCCTTCGGTACCGTTAGAGATACCGTCGCTGACGCCAATCGTGTTAAAGATCAATCCTACGAGGTCATTGTCCCATACACCCTGCTTTACAATCTTAGCCAAGTCGTTCAGGTGCATGTTGCAGGTATTGCCATCATAACCCATGCTAACCACGCCTACCTGGGCTTTTTTCAGATCTTCGTCTGTCAGGCCAATGCCGTACAGCATGGCCTGTGCAGCTGGCTGGGTTTCATCCTGCGTAATCGTTTTGCTATATTTATTCAGTTGGCTCATGCTACTTTCAGTGCAGTACGGTACTCTTTTTCCAGCACCAGGTTTTTATAAGCTTTCTGAATGGTCGCACCCAGCGTCTGGTTCCAGGGTTTTGTAAAGACAACATCGTCGAGCGACTGAATGCCGATCACTTCTGCAGCGGTTCCGCACATAAAGGCACCGTCTGCACCTTTCACTTCTTCGGGTTTGATCTGCCGCTCGATTACGTCAATACCCAGTTCGCTGCAGATCTCCAAAACCGTCGCACGGGTAATGCCGGGCAGAATGCTACCGAGCTGCGGCGTGTGCAGCACACCGTCTTTTTCAAAGAAGATGTTCGCACCGGGACCTTCCGCGACAAAGCCATTCACATCCAGCAAAAGCGCTTCATCATAACCAAGGTCCTTGGCTTCCTGTGAGGCCATAATGGAGTTGATATAATGACCGGAAACCTTTGCTTCGACTTTGAAGCAGGCCGGTGTAATTCTCCGGTAAGAAGATGTTCCTAAACGCAACAATTTTTCACCCAGGTAAGCGCCCCATTCCCAGGCAGCCAGGAGCAGTTGTGCATCTTTGCCTTTGGTGAGTTGCATATTGGGAGAACAGGTGACCAGCGGACGGATATACGCATCACTGAAGTTGTTGCGCTTCAGTAGTTCGTAGGTCAGCTGGATCAGCTCGTCTGTTTGGTATGTATACGGTATGCCGATGGACTTCGCAGAGAATTCCAGCCGGTCGTAGTGCTCTTTTGCCTTGAAGATACGGGTACCGTTTTCGGTGTTGTAGGAACGAATCCCTTCGAACACTGCATAGCCATAGTGCAATGACTGGTCGTACACATTGCCCTTCGCTTCTGTTGCTTTGATAAATTCGCCGTTGAAGTACACAATCGTGTTTTCGTTGTAATACATACGAGTATCTATTTGATTTTTGGAACGAATCAATTCAAGGCAAGCAATCGTCAGCAATAGCCAACAAACAATCGTAGCGTCTATCAGAACTTCAGATCAGGGTTGACTTACGCAGTTCAACATTGATCTGGTTAATATCGCTGGGCACACGGCCTGCGATATAATCACTTATCAGGTCGCCCACAGTGGACGTGAAATAATAATTGATCGGGTCTATGTCTTTGGTAACAAATTTGGTGTCGAGTGCCCATTTTACAGCATCACGAACCGCTGTTGCTTCTTCAAACAGGTTAAGGTAATCGAGCAGCATGGCGGCAGATAAAATAGAGCCGACCGGGTTGGCAATGTCTTTACCGGCGGCCTGCGGATACGAGCCATGAATAGGCTCGAACATGGCAGTTTTTACACCTACCGATGCAGAAGGCAACATACCCAGCGAACCGCTGATCACACTGGCTTCATCGGATAGAATGTCGCCAAACATGTTCTCAGTCAGCATTACGTCAAACTGCTTTGGGTTGACAATAATCTGCATGGCAGCATTGTCAACAAACATATAATCAACAGCTACATCCGGGAAAGATAACGCCACTTCCTGCACCACTTTGCGCCAAAGGCGGGATGTTTCCAGAACATTGGCTTTATCAACCAGGGTTAATTTCTTTCTTCGTTGTTGTGCGGATTGAAAAGCCAAGCGAGCAATGCGTTCGATCTCGGAACGATTGTAGGTACAAAGATCAGAAGCTTCACTGCCATCTTCTGCCAATTCTTTTTTCCCGAAATAAATACCGCCGGTCAGTTCGCGGTAGATCACAAAATCCACCCCTTCCAGGCGATCTTCCCGCAAGGGGGAAAGATGATGCAAACTGGGATAGGTATTCACCGGACGGATGTTGGCATACAGCTGCAGTGATTTGCGCAGCTTCAGCAAACCCTGCTCGGGACGAACTTTTGCTGTCGGGTCGTTATCGTATTTTGGATGACCGATGGCACCAAAGAGGATCGCATCGCTTTGCATGCACAGTTCCAGTGTTTCATCGGGGAGCGGGTTGCCGGTTTTATCAATAGCATCGGCACCCATCAGGCCATGACTGTATTTGAACTGGTGACCAAAACGTTCACCTACCGCGTTCAATACTTTTATCGACTGCGATGTTACTTCAGGACCGATCCCATCTCCGTTTATGACTGCAATGCGTTTGATCATAGGTTTATTTGGTGTACGATTTTTCAAATGATTCAATCTCTTCTCTCATGCTCAACAGGAAATCAATGTCATCGTAGCCGTTGAGCAAACAAGTCTTTTTGTACTGGTTGATGGCGAAGCTTTCTGTATCGCCTGTACTGTCGATGGTAATCGTTTGTGCGGCCAGATCAATGGTCAGTGTAGTGCCGTTGGATTGTGCAAATATTTTCTGCAGGAATGCATCACTTACCTGAACGGGCAAGATGCCATTGTTCAGGGCATTGTTGCGGAAGATGTCTGCAAAAAAGCTCGACACGACTACTTTAAAGCCGTAATCAGCAATAGACCAGGCAGCATGTTCGCGGGAGGAACCGCAACCGAAATTTTTTCCGGCTACCAGGATCTCTCCTTTGTACTGCGGCTGGTTCAACACAAATTCCGCTTTAGGCTTTGTTTCATCATCAGCTTCATAACGCCAGTCGCGGAACAGGTTCTTACCAAAACCCACCTTTGTCGTTGCTTTTAAAAAGCGGGCTGGAATGATCTGGTCCGTATCAATATTTTCCACAGGCAGTGGAACAAATGTGCTATGTATGGTAGTTATCGCCTGCATTGTTTTTTCTGAAAAATGTTCAATTTTCAATTTTTCTGCTTATTGTATGTTGATTATTGAGCATTGAAAATTTGTTTTAGCTTAAAATTTCTCTTACATCAGTAATCACTCCGGTGATGGCAGCCGCTGCAGCCGTTAATGGACTTGCCAATAACGTTCTGGCACCAACGCCTTGTCTTCCTTCGAAGTTGCGGTTGCTGGTGGAAACGCAGTATTCACCGGCAGGTATCTTGTCTTCGTTCATACCCAGGCAGGCACTGCACCCGGCCTGGCGCATTTCAAATCCGGCTTCTTCAAAAATTTTATCCAAGCCTTCTTCCCTCGCTTGTGCCGCTACCTGCTGCGAACCGGGAACGATCATTACCCGAACGTGTTCGTTCTTTCGTTTGCCTTTTACCAGGCTGGCTACCATGCGCAGGTCCTCAATTCGGGAGTTGGTACAACTGCCAATGAAAACATTCTGCACCGGCATGCCACGCAAAGGCTTTCCTCCTTGCAGCCCCATATAATCCAAAGCCTTGACAATATTCCTCCGCTCGGCTTCGTCGGGAATGCTTTCCGGAGTCGGTACAAGGCCGTTGATGGCGATACCCAAGCCCGGATTGGTACCATAGGTGATCATCGGTTCAATATCGGCTGCGTTGATGTTGATCTCCACATCAAAAGCGGCATCCGCATCGCTGTACAATTCTTTCCACCCGGACAGAGCTCTTTCCCAGGCTTCGCCTTTGGGAGCAAACTGTCGGCCTTGTATATACGCAAATGTTGTTTCATCAGGAGCGATCATGCCGCCTCTTGCGCCCATCTCAATGCTCATGTTACAGATGGTCATACGGGCTTCCATGGACAGCGAACGGATAGCCGAGCCAGCGTATTCCACAAAATAACCCGTAGCGCCGCTGGCAGAGATTTGTGCAATGATGTAAAGAATAATATCTTTTGATACCACACCTCTGGCCAGTTCTCCCTCTACGTTAATGCGCATCAATTTAGGTTTGCTTTGCAAGAGGCATTGCGTGGCCAGCACCATCTCCACTTCGGAGGTACCGATACCAAAGGCAATGGAACCAAAGGCACCATGCGTGGAGGTATGGCTGTCGCCACAAACCATGGTCATGCCGGGTTGGGTAATGCCCAACTCCGGACCTATCACATGCACGATGCCCTGATAAGGATGACCTAATCCATAGAGTTCGATATTGTGGTTTTTGCAATTCTCGATCAGTTTCTCCACCTGCTTTCTTGACAATTCTTCCCGGATAGGCAGGTGTTGGTTGAGCGTGGGTACGTTGTGATCGGCAGTGGCTACAACACGGGCCGGGTTGTAAACCTTCAGACCGCGTTTTTCCAGCCCCGCAAAAGCCTGCGGACTGGTCACTTCATGAATAAAATGTGTATCAATAAACAGCACATCGGGTCCATTGTCAATAGACTTTACAACATGCTTGTCCCATATCTTTTCAAATAATGTTTTTCCCATCTTATGCTACTTCTGCTTGCGGTACGTATTGATTGGCCATCTGTAAAAGATCATCGTCTTTCACTTCTTTTTTCACATCGGCCACTTTCAAAAATTCATTGTATAAAACATCTACATCGTTTCGGGTAAAGGTGAAGCCCAGCTTTTGCAGCCGATAAGCCAGGGCGCTGCGTCCGCTGCGTGCCGTCAGCACAATCTTGCTTTGCTCTGCTCCCACTTCTTCAGGATTGATAATCTCGTAGGTCAGGGCATCCTTCAAGAAGCCATCCTGGTGAATGCCGGATGAATGGGAAAATGCATTGGCACCGACAATGGCTTTGTTGGGCTGAACCGGCATGCGCATGGTATCCGAAACCAGGCGGCTGATCGGGTTCAGGAGTTTCGTATTAACGTTGGTGTGAAGCCCTAAATTCTTGTGCTGTTTAAGGATCATAACCACTTCTTCCAGCGAGGTGTTGCCGGCTCTTTCGCCAAGGCCGTTGATGGTGCACTCGATCTGGCGGGCACCGTTCATCACGCCGGAAATGGAATTGGCGGTTGCCAGTCCAAGGTCATTGTGACAATGACAGGAAATAACAGCTTTGTCTATATTGGAAACGTTGTTTCGCAGGTAAGCAATCTTTTCGCCGTACTGGCTGGGGAGGCAATAACCCGTTGTATCGGGAATATTGACCGTGGTAGCACCCGCGGCAATTACAGCTTCTATTACCTGTGCCAGGTAATCGTTATCGGTACGGCCGGCATCTTCGGCGTAAAACTCCACATCATCGGTAAAGTTGCGGGCCCATTTTACGCATTGCACCGCTCTTTCCAGGATCTCTTCCCGGGTAGCATTGAATTTGCCTTTGATATGGTAATCGGATGTGCCGATGCCGGTGTGGATCCGTGGACGTTTGGCATATTTCAGGGCTTGTGCAGCTACTTCAATGTCTTTTTTCACGGCACGGCTCAGTGCACAGATGGTAACATCGCGAACGGTTTTGGAGATCTGGTTCACCGATTCGTAGTCGCCGGGACTGGAGATCGGGAAACCGGCTTCAATAATGTCAACACCCAGGTTTTCCAGTTCAAGGGCAAGAGCTACCTTTTCACTGGTGTTCAGTTTACAACCCGGGACCTGTTCCCCGTCACGCAATGTTGTATCGAAGATGTAAATTTTTCCGTCGGCCATAAGAATTTTTACAGATAAGGATTGAGATTTTTCACTGTTCACGCAATTCTTCATTAGGTGAACCGTCTTTAAAAGTACCTTAGCAGTACCGGGGAGGGAAAACAAATTGCTCCTTATTTTGCACCCATGAAAGCGGGAAGCACCTGCTGAAACCCTCACCCCTATTGCATTTGGTCTAAAACATTATATGATGCCTAGCCGGTCGGCCGATACACTTTTTCAATTAATCCACTCCCTTCAAAAAGGCGAAAAGCGCAACTTTAAGCTGTACATCAAACGCAATTCTTCCAACGAGGACCTGAAGATCATCCAGTTGTTTGATGCCATTGACAAGATGCAGGAGTATGATGAAGGCACCCTTCTGAAGAAATTACAGTTCACCAAAAAAGAACAATTAGCCAACCGCAAAACCCACCTGTACAAGCAGATCCTGGCCAGCCTGCGCCTGCTGGAAAGCAACAACAACATCGACATACAGCTGCACGAGCAACTGGATTATGCCCGCATTCTTTACAACAAAGGGCTGTACCTGCAAAGCCTGAAAGCGCTGGAAAAAACCAAAGAGACGGCCCGGAGCCGCCACCAGGACAGCTTTTTACTGCAAGCTATTTTCCTGGAAAAAAAGATAGAAGCCCTGCACATTACCCGCAGTTTAAAAGACCGTTCACGACAACTGACCAACGAATCGAAAGCACTGATGGATGAACTGGCGCTGACAAACCAGCTTTCCAACCTGGCGCTGGAACTGTATGGTTGGTTTATCAACTACGGTCATGCCCGCAACGAGACGGATGAAGGCATGCTGACACAGTTTTTCCAGCACAATATTCCAACCGTGCCCGTGAAAGGATTTTACCAGAAACTCTACCTGCACCAAAGCTATTGCTGGTATGCCTTTATCCGTCTCGACTTCCTGATGTACTATCGCCATACGCAAAAATGGGTGGACACGTTTCATGAAGAACCGCAAATGATTCCAGTAGAAACAGGTCATTACATCCGCGGCATGCACAATCTCATTAGCGCCCATTTTGATTTGCGCAATTACGAGAAGTTTGAAAAAACGCTGAAAGCCTTTGAAACATTTGCCGAATCAGACGTGGTGCAAAACAACGAGAATAACACCATCCAGGCGTTTGTGTACCTGTACACGGCCAAGATCAACCGGCACTTCATGATGGGCACCTTTGATGAAGGTGTGCGGCTGGTGCCGGAAATTGCCGAAAAACTAAAAGAATATTCGCTTTACCTGGATAACCACCGGGTACTGGTTTTTTACTACAAGATTGCCTCGCTTTATTTCGGCAGCGGTGACTATGACAATACGGTCAAGTACCTCACCAAGATCATTAACTGGAAAGTAAACCTGCGCAACGACCTGCAGTGCTATGCCCGCCTCCTGCACCTGATTGCGCATTATGAACTGGGCAATTACGAGTTGTTGGAATATCTCACCAAATCGGTCTACCGCTTTATGGCTAAAATGGAAAACCTGAGCCTGGTGGAGGAAGAGATTTTTCTATTCCTGCGAAAATCCTTTAATCTTTCGCCGCGGGAACTGAAGCCGGAATTTGAAAAGCTGCTGGCGAAGCTAAAGCAGATTGAGAGCAATAAGTTTGAAAGCCGTGCCTTTGCTTACCTCGATATCATTTCGTGGCTGGAAAGTAAAGTCAGCGGACAAAGAGTGCAGGATGTGATCAGGGGAAAGTTTCTGCAGCGACAGGGTGGGAAACAACAGAAAACCGGGGAGAATAAATAAACAGAACGGGCACGTCTTTAGCAATGAGAAAGTTCTTCCTCAAACCGGCGTCTGCAAATAGCCGTGTCATTTTGTTATAATTAATAAATTTTTAATATAACTGTTACCCTTAAGTCTTTTTAACAGCATTTCTGATGCCTCCCATAAGGATAATTACTTAGAAAAAGCCATCCTTAACAATTTTTCAATTTTAAGAACAAAAACAGGTATGATTCTTTATCAGAAAGGGTACAAAATTCTACCTTATGGTTCTGTTTTCAACCGTACTCTTTGTTGAAGGAAACCCAGTGGGTTACCAGGTGATGGAAGTAGGAAGGAACCGCTTACGGCTGAATCCTGCTGAAAACCCCAATCGCGAAATTGTTCCGCCTGTTATCCAGGTAAAACAGGAAGCCGGCTTCTGGCAGGTGGAAGGTACCCGCGACCGCGACCTGATTGACCAAGTGCTCGAAGATATCTCCCTGCAACTCCCTACTTCATTGCAAAGCGCTGCACCGTGATGGATGTGTGCATATGCAAGTAAGCGCATATGCAGATGTGCGGATAAAAAAGCAAGTTTCTATTGGTTATTTACCACCATTACCTTTTAAACTTTCGGATAAAAATCAGCAAACGCCAATCCGTATATCTACATATGCGCATATATACATTTCCTTATCAGCTTATTTGTATATCCGCACATCATTATATCCTACCTTTCCGCTTTGCGTACAAACAAAGTTTATGAAGATTTCTTTCTGGTCGGTAGGCAAAACGCATGAAGGATATGTGAAGAGCGGCATTGATGAATTCACCAAACGTCTTTCCAACTATTTCACTGTGCAGTGGAACATTATTCCGGTGCCGAAGGGTGCCGGTTTGCTTTCGGAAATCGATCTGAAAAAGCGGGAAGGCGAAACGATCCTCAGTCTTTTGAAGGAAGATGATTACCTGATTGCGTTGGATGAACGGGGAAAAGAGCTGACTTCAGAAGGGCTGGCAAATTTCATCCAGCAACGGGCGAATGAAAGCACCCGGCATCTGGTGTTCCTGATTGGCGGTGCCTTTGGATTAGATGAAAAAGTGCTGCAAGCGGCCCGGTTAAAATGGTCACTTTCACAGCTTACGTTCCCGCACCACCTGGTGCGATTGATTCTTGCCGAACAAGTTTACCGTGCCTGTACTATTTTGCGCAACGAAAAATATCATCACCGGTAAGAAACAGTAGACCGGGTGAACAAGAAACAGGTGAAAAGAGAGAATACAGAAACAACGGATTACGTGATAAGTAGTCAGCATTAAAACAAGCAATCAACAGCATGGAGTTAAGCATTACCATTATCATTGTTATTGTTACTGCGATTGTATCCATTAGCGGATTTAGCAATCCCAAGGTGATTGATGACCTCATTTTTTACCCGCCGGCAGTTTCACAACGCAACCAATTTTACCGCTTTTTTTCCTGCGGATTCATTCATGCCGATTGGGGTCACCTCATCTTCAACATGCTGGCGCTTTACCTCTTTGGCAAAGGCGTGGAAGATGGTTTTGCCGAACTCATGGGGCCTTCCGGCCGCTATGTGTACCTGTTGATGTATGTATCGGCCCTGCTGATTTCACTGCTGCCAACTTATTTCCGTAACCGTGACAATTACCACTACCGCAGTTTAGGCGCTTCCGGGGCGGTGAGTGCGGTGATTTTTGCGGGCCTGATGCTGGCGCCGGAAACGGAAGTTTTCATCTTCTTTATTCCCATACCAATTCCGGGGTTCATCTTTGCACCGCTTTATTTGATCCTGTCGGCATTTCTCGACCGGAAAGGCGGCAGCAACATTAACCACTCCGCTCACATATGGGGTGCCATTTACGGACTGGCTTTTGTCATTGTTCTCGGACGCCTGATTGACTATAACGTAGTGGAAGCAGGATTTGAACGCATCAAAGCGTATATGCGTTTTAAAGGCTGGATAGACTGAGCTGCAATACCTGCCGGGTATTTTCTGTTACCTTAAACCGGTCGTCAATGCGGTGGCCAACAATCCACACAATCCGCTTGTGACTCTCCACCACCCATACTTTTTCCTTTTGGGTTTGCGAAAGCTTTTGGTCGATGAAAAAACGGGCTAGCTTTTTCTTTTTGCGCATTCCTAACGGGTAAAAATAATCGCCTTTTTTCCACCGGCGCAATACCAATGGAAAAGCCACTTCACCGGCATCAAGCTGCGCTATGTTTGAAGATTTGTCCAGTGAGAATTTTTCCTTTTTCAGAAATGTCAGCAGCAACTCAAAATGGTCAAAACGGGTAGATTCATCTTCCTTTTCCACCACCAGCGTTTGAGCCAAGGTGGTTTTGGGTGCAATAATGAACCAGGCCCTGTGCCGGATAATTCGCCACTGCGCATTGGCGATGTATTTGCCGGATGTTGCATCCGCCAGTTTTATCACTTCCGCCACATATTGCTCACCGAAACCATAGTCTTTGATGATCTCGTAAATCAGTGAAGTGTTTTTGTACTTCATCAGTTTCAGCACCGGGATGTGAAGCTCCTCTCCCCTCACCTCACACACTTTCTTTTTTAAACCTGCCACCAACTCATTGTACAAAGCAGCTGTTTCCTGCATGCGCCGGATATTGTTCAGCAGGTTGTCTTCTACCTGTGGGAAAACTGTCTGCAGCTGCGGGAACAAGCTATTCCTGAAAAAATTACGGGTGTATTTATTCGACGCATTCGAACTGTCCTCCATCCACTGCAGGTTTCGTTCGGCAGCGTAAGCCAGTATCTCCTTTCGCTTCAGGTGTAGCATCGGCCGCAGGCAATGTTTTTCTCTGTTCTCCTCTGGCATTCCGGTCAGTCCTTCGAGCCCTGTACCCCGGAAAAAATTCATCAGCACTGTTTCCAAATTGTCATTAGCATGATGGGCCAGCAACGTGCAGGCAAAACCATGCTCTTTTCTCACCACTTCAAACCAATCATACCGTAATGCCCTTGCCGCTTCCTGGATGGAGATACACTGCTCCTGCGCAATGGCAGCCGTATCAAACTTCTTTACAAAAACCTCTACGCCATAGGTTTCACCCAGGCTTTTCACAAAGGCTTCGTCCCGTTCGCTTTCCGCTCCGCGTAAACCAAAATTGCAGTGCGCAATAGCAAACGAAAGCCCTGCTTCTTTGCTCAATGCACACAGCACCACGCTGTCAACGCCGCCGCTCACTGCCAGCAATACCTGATGGTGATCGCTCAAATTGTATTTGTAAAGACTATCCTGGAAGCGTTGTAAACAATTCATGAAAGAAAAAGCAATTTGTATATAGTGTCACTTGCATCAACGTGGGCTGTGCCTCGGTTACCCCTCAACCGGAGGGACGGGGAGCCCCTCAGTAAACAAGATCCTCGTACGCGGCCTGCAACTCGTTGTAGGCATGGTTGTCGCCGGCCTTTTTAGCTACCTGCATACCTTTTTCGTAAGTAGCAATGGCAGCTTCTTTTTCACCGCTTCTCTCCAAAAGTTTGGCAAGATGATAATAACTGCCCACATACATTTCATCTCTTGCCAGTAAAGCTTCCCATTTCTCCCTTGCGGCAGCGTCGTTGTTCAGTTTTACATACTCCAATGCCAGTGCATGTTGCACAAAACTGTCTGCAGGATTCTGCTCCAGGAAGGCTTTTAACTTTTCAATCCGCTCCATAAAATTTTCCTTCTTTTTCCCTTATGGTTTGCAATTATATTTGCAAACAAATCTTAGTTGCTTATGCAACTAATCAATTCTCACCTTAAATTAGCTATATGAAAATTCTAGTGTGTATAAGCAAAACACCTGATACCACGGCAAAAATAGCCTTCACCGATAACAACACGAAATTCGCTGAAGCAGGTGTGCAATGGATCATCAATCCCTACGACGAATGGTATGCGCTGGTACGTGCCATGGAGTTGAAAGAAGCCGATGCTTCTGCCACTATTCACCTGGTAACGGTTGGCGGCATCGATGCCGAACCCATTATCCGCAAAGCGCTTGCGCTGGGCGGCGATGAGGCCATCCGCATCAACACACAACCCCTGGAAAGCTACCAGGTGGCGACGCAGATTGCCGAAGTGGCCAAAGACTACGACCTTATTTTACTGGGCAAAGAAACCATCGACTACAACGGGGGTGCTGTTGGCGGCATGCTGGCCGAACTCCTTGACCGCCCTTATGTGGCAAATGCCACTAACTTTCAACTCTCCGGTACTACGGCTACGGTTAAACGTGAAATTGAAGGCGGCGAAGAAACGCTTGAATGTACCCTGCCCCTGGTGGTAAGCTGCCAGAAAGGTATGGCCGAAGCCCGCATTCCCAACATGCGTGGCATCATGGCTGCCCGTACCAAGCCATTGAAAGTAGTGGAACCAGCAGCCGTTGAGCCGCTTACCGAATACAAAGAATTCCAGTTGCCGCCAGCTAAGGCCGGCGTAAAGCTGGTTTCTGCCGATAACGTGGACGAACTGGTACGCCTGCTCCACGAAGAAGCTAGAGCGATTTAATGTGCGGATATGCGGATGATTGATGCAAACCTGCACAAATAATTCAAACAGTTCTTTTAATTAACGTTGATTTTTTATGAGACCAGCAGCTGTGCATATGGCATCGCCGGTTGCGTCGCACACTTCAACGTTCAGAACAGCAAGGAACAATTTGAGTCTGGTGGTTTAGAAAACAACTCCCAAACTCCAAACCCCAAACCCCAAACTTTATCATGAGCGTTTTAATCTTTGTCGATCAACTCGACGGACATATAAAAAAAGCTTCCCACGAAGCCCTCACCTATGGTGCTAAAATTGCTGAGCAAACCGGCACCACCGCCGAAGCCGTTGTTCTAGGCAGTGTGAACGAAGACCTGGCCGCACTAGGTCAGCATGGTGTAAAGAAAGTACACCATGTGCAAGCCGATGGCCTTAATCAGTTTGACAGCCAGGTATACACCAAAGTCATCGCACAGGTAGCCGAGCAAACCGGCGCCAAGGTTGTGATCTTCTCGAATAATTCCAGCGGCAAGGCCCTGGCGCCAAGAGTGGCGGTTCGCCTCAAAGCAGGCCTGGTTGCCGGCGCCACCGCACTGCCCGATACGGCAAATGGCTTCGTGGTGCGTAAGAATGTTTTTTCCGGTAAAGCCATCGCCAACGTAGCCATCAAAAGCGATATCAAAGTCATTTCGCTGAACGTAAACGCCTTTACCATTTCGCAAGGCGAAGGCACCGCAGAAGTGGTTCCCTTCAATGCTACGGTGGAGGCACCTAAAATGAAAGTGGTGGACAGCACGAAAACCGCCGGCAAGGTAACCCTTACCGAAGCCGATGTGGTGGTTAGTGCCGGTCGCGGTTTAAAAGGCCCTGAGAACTGGCAAATGGTAGAAGAGCTGGCTGACACTTTGGGTGCGGCTCTTGCCTGCAGCCGCCCGGTTGCCGATGCGCACTGGCGTCCGCACAACGAACACGTAGGCCAAACCGGTGTAGCCATTGCTCCCAATCTCTACATTGCAATTGGTATAAGTGGCGCCATTCAGCACCTCGCTGGCGTCAATCGCAGCAAAACGATCGTTGTGATCAACAAAGACGCTGAAGCGCCTTTCTTTAAAGCTGCCGATTACGGCATTGTTGGCGATGCGTTTGAGATAGTGCCGAAGTTTACCGAGGCCGTAAAAAAACTGAAAGGACAATCCTAACACAACATTTTCGGAAAAGCCAGGTGAAATTTTCATTTGGCTTTTTTCTTTTCCAGCCAGCAGTTATTGGAACTCAAATTGCGTCTGTTTAGCATTTAACGCTTAATTTTGGCCAAATTGGACACGTAGTATAGCTTGTATGAAAAAAATAGAACTGGAAATTGTGGCGCTTTCGCATAGTATTACGCAAACTCATTCTTATGCGGTGGTGCTCGGCGAGGTAAACGGATTAAGAAGACTGCCCATCGTGATTGGTGGTTTTGAAGCGCAAGCCATTGCCGTAGCCCTAGAAAAAATGCAGCCCAGCCGCCCGCTGACACATGACCTGATGAAAAACTTCATGAATGCCTTCAATATTGAATTACATGAAGTGGTGATCTCTGACCTGCAGGAAGGTATTTTCTACTCCAAGCTTATTTGCTCCTCTGATAATGATACCATAGAAATTGACAGCCGCACCTCTGATGCATTGGCTTTGGCCGTTCGGTTTGGCTGCCCGGTATATACCTACGAACATATCCTTGAAAGTGCCGGTATCCTGATGGAAGACACCGGTGCCGCCGGCAAAAAGAAGAGAACCTCTACCGTGACATCATCGGAAGAACACGGTGGCGGTGGCAAAGACGACCTCAAATCCCTTTCGCTGGAAGAACTGAATACCCTCCTCAACGAAGTGCTGGAACAGGAAGACTACATCCGTGCTATCGCCATTCGGGATGAAATCAATGCCAGAAAAAAAGGAAAGTGAGTCTGGAGTTTTGTGTCTGGAGCCTAGGGTTCTTCAGGCGCAAGTCTCAAAGGAATAGTTGGTCATAACCTTAATGAAGTTTGCATTATCACGACAACCCCAAACACCAAACCCCAGACGCCAAATTTGATTCTTTTTCCCAACTGCAAAATCAATCTTGGTCTTCACATTCTTCGCAAGCGAGAAGATGGTTATCACGACCTGCAAACCGTGTTTTATCCCCTGCCGCTGCAGGATGCGCTGGAAGTGGTTCGACACCCCTCTCCCATGACCGATATTGAATTTACTGCTTCGGGCCTGACGGTACAGGGAAACCTTTCCGACAACATCTGCTTTAAAGCATATCATCTCATAAAACAAGACTTTCCGGACCTGCCGCCCATTAAATTGCACCTGCACAAGACCATTCCCATGGGCGCCGGGCTGGGTGGTGGCAGCGCAGATGGAGCGTTTATGCTTTTACTGTTGAATAAAAAATTTAACCTGGGAATAGATGAAAAAGGACTGATCCGTTATGCTTTATTATTGGGCAGCGATTGCCCGTTCTTTATCAAAAACACACCATCTTTTGCTACAGGTCGCGGTGAGATCCTGGAGGATTGCCCCATTGACCTTCCAGAATACCAATTTGTTGTGGTCAATCCCGGCATTCATGTACCTACCGGCTGGGCATTTTCTCAGATCACGCCATCGGCTGATAGACCCTTGCTGAAGGAAATTATTCGGTTACCAGTAGAAAACTGGAAAGAAGGACTAACGAACGATTTTGAAGCTCCCGTGAGCCAGCATCACCCCGAAATTGCCACTATCAAACAAACCCTGTACGAACAAGGTGCTGTTTATGCGTCCATGTCAGGCTCGGGTTCAACTGTTTTTGGCATCTTTCCAAAATCAGGCGAACCGCTCTTTTCATTTCCTGCGCATTATTTTGTGAAATTTATCCCCTCCTCTCTCCTCTAACTGCCAAGGCCGTACTTTTGCCGCCTGATGGAAATTTACAAGGACTTTTCGTTTGACAGTGCTCACTTTCTGCCCCATGTACCCGACGGGCATAAGTGTAAGAACATGCATGGTCATACTTATAAACTGCGTGTTTTTGTAAAAGGTCAACCCGACCCGCACCTGGGCTGGGTCATGGATTTTAAAGAATTAAAGGACATTGTCAATCCAATCATCGACCAGTTGGACCACAAACTGATCAACGACATTGAAGGCCTGCAAAATCCCACGGCCGAAAACATTACGGTTTGGATCTGGAACAAGATCAAACCCCTTCTTTCCAACCTGAGCAAAGTAGAATTATACGAAACGCCGACGACAGGAGTGATTTATAGCGGAGAATAAGGAGACAGAATTCAGGAGTCAGGAATCAGGAGAAATTGATGTAAAGTTCTGCACTTCCTAGCCAGACAATTCTGCCAAAAGACCATTCAGGTCCAGTGCTTCGGTGACCATTTGTAAATTCCCTTTTTCATCAAATGGCCAGTTCTTCTTTGGCCGGTCCCAGTACAATTCAATACCGTTATTATCCGGATCATTCAGGTACAAGGCTTCCGAAACGCCATGATCGGAGGCGCCCGTCAGAGGATAACCGGCTTCCAGCAATCGATTCAATACAGCGGCCAAGTCTTTTCGGGTGGGATACAAGATAGCCGCATGAAACAGCCCCGCGGACCGAACAGGTGCAGGCGGTGTTCCTTTGCTGTACCAGGTATTCAGCCCAATGTGGTGGTGATAGCCGCCGGCCGAAAGAAACACGGCACTTTCGCCATACCATTGTGTTACTTCAAAGCCAAGGATGTCGCGGTAGAACCCGAGAGCCCGGCCAATATCGGATACTTTCAGGTGTACATGGCCGATACAGGTTGCCGGCGGTACTTTGTAATCCATAATCGCTATTTTTGCTGGTATCGATGAATATCCCGGTTACCATATTTCTCTCGCAAAACTTAGACCTGCTCAACCACTAACGACGCGGGTATCCAATTTGCTGGCATAAGTCCGGCACCTTTCACATAACCGTTTTCATTACAATTCAAATCTACTTTGTATGCAATCAACAAAGCTTGCAAATGACACCCAATATTATTTAGAACTTGAAGAAAAGCATGGCGCCCACAATTACCATCCCCTTCCGGTGGTGCTCAACCGCGGCGAAGGTGTTTTCCTTTGGGATGTAGAAGGGAAACGCTACTATGATTTCCTCAGTGGTTATTCAGCGGTCAACCAGGGACATTGCCACCCAACGATCATTGCCGCACTGGTTGAACAGGCGCAAACCTTAACCTTGACCAGCCGCGCCTTTCACAGTGATCTTTTAGGTGAATACGCCCAGTATATTACCAACCTGTTTGGCTACCACAAAGTGTTGCCCATGAATGCCGGCGCCGAAGCCGTTGAAACAGCTATTAAACTTTGCCGTAAATGGGCATATGAGAAGAAAGGACTGGCAGAAAACAGCGCCAAAATCATTGTATGCGAAGGCAATTTTCATGGCCGCACTTCCACCATTATTTCATTCAGCAGCGATCCTGGCGCAAAGAAGAATTATGGCCCGTATATGCCGGGCTTTATTTCGATTCCTTATAATGACCTGGACGCCTTGCAACAGGCACTGCAGGACCCAACTGTTGCCGGATTTTTGGTAGAACCCATCCAGGGTGAAGCCGGCGTGGTAGTGCCGGATGAGGGTTATCTGCGCACTGCCTATCGCTTGTGTAAAGAGGCAGCTGTGCTTTTTATGGCAGATGAAATTCAGACAGGTCTGGCCCGCACCGGCAGAATGCTGGCCTGTGATCATGAAGGTGTCCGTCCTGATGTTCTCATTCTCGGCAAAGCCCTGAGTGGTGGCGTGCTGCCCATCAGTGCCGTACTGGCTGATGATGATATCATGCTGACCATACAACCGGGTGAACACGGATCCACCTTTGGCGGTAATCCCCTGGCCTGTAAAGTGGCTATGGCCTCGCTGCAGGTTTTACAGGATGAAAGCCTCGCACAAAAGGCGGACGAACTGGGCCGTTATTTCAGGGAGAAAATACAAGGAATTGGCTCGCCTTTTATCAGTATCGTGAGGGGAAAAGGCTTGTTGAATGCTATTGTAATTGATCACCCCAACAAAGAAGCTGCCTGGGAATTGTGCCTGCGAATGAAAGAAAACGGATTGCTGGCCAAACCAACGCATGGTGATAAAATTCGCCTTGCACCACCATTGGTAATTTCCCGTGAACAATTGAACGATTGCATCGACATCCTGGAAAAAAGCCTGGATGTGTTGCAGTAAGTATAATTAGACTTGTTGTGTCGGGCCCGCAGCAGCGGGCTTTTTTTTAACCGGTGCCAGCAGCCCTGTAACAAACAGGAGCACTGCGCTGACAAGCAATACATAAAGACCTGTACGGCGAACAGGGCAATCGCCCAATTGGCAAGCCGGCAGGAGCATAAAATTACGAAAGCCCCAAGCCAGGTTAAAAGCGGAGAATACCATCGCGGTTCTTCGCGACCATACACGATTAATGAGGAAGAAAATCACGAATAGCCCGGTCCATACAAAATGAAAATAAGCTGGCTTGCCAAAAGAAGTCCCGGTGGTTTCCACACCGGTGATGGTAATGCCTTTGCTTTCGATGGCCATCCAGGGCATAAAGCAGCTCCAGATAAGGGCGGCAGCAACAACAATGGGAATCAAAAATCGCATGCAGACAGTTCGATAATAAGCGGCAAAAGTACGACGTGCTTATTTTACCAGCACCGAAAAACCCCAGGGAGATAGTACAAGGGGACTATTCGCCGGCAAAGAAACATTTTGTTCCGAAAACGCATCCATAAATTGTCCTTCATGTTTTCCCGGTAAATGAACAACTCTCTCCTCCCCTGAAAAATTCAATAAAACCAAAACAACCCTTGTGGAGGCAATCCTGGCAAACCCCAATACTCTTTGTCCTTCCTCTGCAGCAATAATCTCTACCGGTGCTCCGGTTGCAAGGGCAGGGTGCTGTTTCTTCAGGTCAAAAAGGATTTTGTAAAAGCTGTGCAGGGCACATTCCGCCCCCCATTCAATTACGTCTTTTTCAAAAAACTGCAGCCGCTTGTGATTGGGCAGTTCCTGCCCGCTGTACAGGAGCGGCACACCGGGCCAGGTGCAACTGAATACGGCCAGGACGTTGGCCAGTTCTCCATACTTTTCATACTCGGTACCATTCCAGCTGTTCTCATCGTGGTTAGTGGTGAACCAGGCTTTGCTACCAGGCGCCTGCTGGTATTGTTCCAACACCTGCAGCAGGTCAGAAAAAGAAGCATTGCCCTTGTAAAACTGCTCGGCTTTGTGCATCCACTTCCAGGTATACGCAGCATCATACACCTGCATGTATTCGGGATTATCCAGGGAGTCCAGTTCTCCCAGCCAGAAAAGCGGTTTTATCGCTTCCAGTTGCGGTTTGGCTTCGACCCAAAAATCCAGTTCTACCCAAAATGCCAGGTCGCAGCGAAATCCGTCAATGTCAGTTTCCCGGATCCAGAATGCCATAGCATCAATCATGGCCCGGCGCATATCGCCGTTTTTAAAATCGAGCTCAATGATATCATCCATACCGGAAGCTTTTTTAAAGTCGCCGGTATGCTCATCCCGTTCAAACCATTCAGGATGCTCCCAGGTCCAGCGATGGTCCCATCCTGTATGATTTGCCACCCAGTCGAGGATAACTTTAAAACCCATGTTATGTGCCTTTTGCACCAGGGTTTTAAAATCGTCCAGCGTTCCAAACTCTTCCGCAACTGCAGTATAATCCGAGCAGGCGTAATAGCTTCCCATACTGCCCTTTTTTGCTTTTTGTGCAATGGGTGTGATGGGCATAAACCAAAGGGTTTCCACGCCCATATCTTTCAGCCGCGGCAGGTGTTGCGCAAAAGCATTGATTGTTCCTTCTTCCGTGTACTGCCGCAGGTTTACTTCGTATATGTTGGTATGTTGAATCCAGTCTTGCATAAGTGCTAAAGATAGAGCGATAGGGGTGAAAGTTGAAAACAGGTTAAGGTTTAGATTGAAGTTAAATTGAGTGTGCCTCTACTCATCCTTCATAGCAATAGCTACATCAACACTCCTTTGCTATCAAACCTCAATCTGAACCTTAACCTAAACCTAAATCTCCTCCTCTCCTTCCTACCTTTTCACTCTTAGCTTACTTTTGTGTCCAATGAAAAGCTTCGACGTTCCTGTTGTGTACCGCAGTCCGTTGATCTCCGCCATCAAAAAGGCGCGGAAGGAAGAGGACCGCATGAAGAAAGACTACTCTCCCACCTTACTTGATCTTGGCCCGCTGAAAGTTTACCTAGCCCGCCACTTTGGGTTTTGCTACGGCGTGGAAAATGCTATTGACATTGCCTTTCGTACAGTGGAAGAAAACAGGGACAAGCGCATTTTTCTCCTCAGCGAAATGATCCACAACCCGCAGGTAAATGCAGACCTTCGGGCTAACGGTGTGCAGTTTCTGCAGGACAACTACGGCAAACAGATGATTCCGTTTGAAGCACTCTCCGCAGAGGACATTGTGCTGATCCCGGCATTTGGCACCACGCTGGCAATCGAAGAAAGCCTGCGCAACATTGGCATCCAGGTAGAGAAATACAATACCACCTGTCCCTTTGTAGAAAAAGTCTGGAACCGCAGTGAAGTCATTGCTAAAAAAGAATACACCATCATCATCCATGGCAAGCCCACCCATGAAGAAACCAGGGCTACGTTTTCACATGCAGCCGCTAACGCTCCATCAATGGTGGTAAAGGACATGCAGCAAACCGTAGAACTGGCAAAATATATTTTAGGAGAAAAACCCGCTGAACAGTTTTATACCGAATTCAAAAACCAGTATTCCGCAGGCTTTGATATGAGCAGGCACCTGGAACGGATTGGCGTGGTGAACCAAACCACCATGCTGGCTTCCGATACACAGGCAATAGCCGATTTTTTGCGGGAGACCATGATCAAAAAATACGGCCTGACGGATGACAATGTAAAAGAGCGCTTTGCCGATACCCGTGATACGCTTTGTTATGCCACCAACGACAACCAAACGGCTGTTACCGGCATGCTGTCCACACCAGCCGAACTGGCGATTGTGGTAGGCGGTTATAACTCGTCCAACACGTCGCACCTGGTGGAGTTGTGCGAAGAAAAACTGCCCACTTATTACATCAGCAGTGAGGAAAAAATGCTTTCCGCACAAACTATTTTGCACTATAATTTTCATACGGGCCAGGAGGTGGTAACGGAAGGTTATTTACCCAAAAAAGAACCGGTTTCAGTGTTGATCACCAGTGGTGCTTCCTGTCCCGATGCGATAGTGGAAGCAGTGATCCGCAGACTGACAACATTTTTTCCAGGCAGCAAAAGCGTGGAAGAAATGGTCGCAGCATTTGGAAGCTAGGAATCAGTCGGCATAGCAAGTGTGAGAACGAAGAATTGCACTGTTGAACATGATTGCAGTAGTACGAAAATCATCTTTCCATAAAAAAAGACGCTGTTGGTACAGCGTCTTTCTCTTTCGGGCAACCCATTTTAATGGGCCATATCTTTCACCAGGACTGGTTTTGTATCTGGTGTGTATTCCCTTGTGTACAGCAGGTCGTAGTATTGTTCGGCCATACGGTTGCTGTCGAAACGGAACTGCACATCTCGCATACCATTTTTTACAATCTGGCGCCAAGTTGCCGGATCATCGTAATACAACGGAAGAATTTCTTCATTCAGGATCTTGTACAACTGGTCGAGATCATATTGATCCTGCTCCTGTACATGAACATTTGTATAATCAATCGGCGGCACCACAAAACCATTGTTGCCATGATGAACAAACTCAGGGATCCAGCCATCGTTGGTACTGAAGTTCACCGCACCGTTCATGGCAGCCGTCATACCGCTGGTACCTGAAGCTTCGCGGGGAACGCGGGGATTATTCAGCCAGCAGTCAGCTGCTTGTTTCAGGCGTTTGGAAAGCGCCAGCTCATACCCGATTACTACGGCTACGTTCTTGTACGCCTTGCTCAGGTGAACAAGATGATTGAATTCTGAAATAGCAGGATAATCCACCGGGTAGGGTTTACCGGCCCAGATGATCTGCACGGGATAATTTTTATTGTTCAGCAGGGCTTCAAAACGCTTAATGTCCGACGCAATCAGACCAGCTCTTTTGTATCCCGCAAAGCGACGGGCCCAGACAATGGTAAATACGTTCGGATCGAAGATTTTACCCGTTTGATCGGCAACAATCTCAAAGGCACGTTTTTTCATCCATCTTTTGCGGTCATCAAAGATCACATCATCGTTATCTTCTTTGGCCTTGTACAATTGCTTATCGGCCCAATAGCGCCAGTTTTGCGCATTGGTAATGGCAAGAATGGGGCAAATGCCTTCATACTTTGCCCACATGGTACGAGACACTTCGCCATGCAATTGCGAAACACCATTGGCGATACGGGCAAACCGCAGCGCTGCCAGCGAGTGGTTGAACTGGTCGTCGGTGATGCCGGTCAATTGGCGTACTTCGTCAATTGAGAGTCCGCTGAAGTAACTCATTTTGGCACACAGGTGAATGTCGTGCTTTTCATTACCGGCTTCCTCTGGTGTATGCGTGGTGAACACAAGACGCTTACGCACTTCTTCAATGTTCTTGTTGTATTTCTGGTAGAGATAAAATGCTGCCGAGATGCCGTGTGCTTCGTTCAGGTGGTATACTTCCGGGTTGAAGCCGATCTGGTCGAGTAGTTTGGCGCCGCCGGCACCCAGCAGAATGAACTGGGCCACTTTGGTAGATACGTTTGCATCGTAAAGGCGGTGCGTGATAGTTTGCGAAACATAATCGTTCTCCGGGATGTCTGTTGTCATCAAAAACAGAGGCGCCGAACAGAACGTGGTGGGCGGCAGGTACATCACCTTTACCCAAACCGGGTGGTCGTGAATGGTAAGGGAAAACTTGATGCCGGTGTCTTCCAGGAAGCTATAGATCTTTTCCATCCAGGTCACCTGCAGGGATTGATCCTGGTTGCGGGCCTGGTCGTAATAACCGTATTTCCAGAGAATGCCGATGCCGACAAGATTTTGGCGCAGTTCGTAAGCACTACGCATATGGGATCCGGCCAGGAAGCCAAGACCACCGCTGTAAATTTTCAGGGGTTGATGAATCGCGAACTCCATTGAGAAATAAGCGACACTTTTGGTAAATCGTTTATCAATGGGGTATGGAACACTATAAGATGTAAAACTCATTTTTAAATTTTTCAGTTGCACAAAATAAAGGATTTTAAAATTAGTGTGTAGTTACCACACTATTATGACCGATTCGGCCGGTTGGCATTTTTTGTAGACTCTTTCTGCTTTTCCTCCTTTTTGCGGGTGAACTTGCCGTCGAGCGGACAGTCGAGTCCGCGGTAATTGCCACACCCACGTTCTTCATTTAAGGATACTGTGTTGCCGGAAAAATTCAGCGCCAATATACAGGGATCGCCTCCTTGCCGGTAAACAGCCGTGGAAGAACTGGTCAGGATAAACTCACCTTTAAGTTCTCCTTTACAATCACCATCGCTGTTTTCAGTATGAATATAAACAAGGATTTGGTTTGCATAGCGACCATCGCGGATGGCAACGAGATTCTTTTTGTTTCTATAATAGTCCCCAGCCAGTTTATGTGTTTTTGGAAATGTATCGATGGGGTTGATTAAAACGCCCTGGTCATTGTTCAGCAGATCGGTCATAATAAGCGTAAACCGCTTCTCAGCAGGATCATAAGCGAGCACTTCTTTTCCTTCACCGGTAACAGCACCGCCGCTCCTCTCCGAGACAGCCTTTGTAATGGTAAACGATTTATCAACCGAACTGGTTTGCGAGGTTGCCGATTTATTATCCGGCACCAGGAAAGGCATGGCTGAACTGTAGTTTCCCTCTTTGTCAAAAAGAAGGAGAAAAGCAGCTTTTTTACCGCCTGCAGATCCTTTAACAATGTAATACGCATTGCGGTCCTGCTCCTGGAGCTTTGCCAGCGGCATGTATTTGATCTTTGTGGTTTTTCCAAACGCCAGCTCCTTCAGACTATCAGGCAGAAGGGGGGAAATATAACGTGATGACAAGGTATCCTTTTGTTCGTCCTTCAGCAAAGTGGTGTCAGATAACTGGTAAGGAACAGTTACCGTTTTAAAAGACCGAACGAAAGCAGCGGGCAGATCATTATCTCCGGCCGTGTCCGATTCACTGCTCCGATCATTGTTTCCACTGCATGCCAGCAGCAAGCATCCCAATACAACAAGGCCAATCCGGTACATAGTTGATTCTTTCTGTAAATAAAAGAAAAAAATGTGGAAGAATGGCTTGTCAGATTCAAGGTAAATTTTTAGGTTTACCTAAATTTTAAATTAGGGAACCTTGAATTATACGGTTAGTGAAGAAAATTACATCAAGGCTATCTACCACCTGCAGGAAGAAAGCGGCACTGTCAGTACCAATGCACTGGCCGAAAAGCTTTCTACCAAAGCAGCATCGGTAACCGACATGATGAAAAAGCTTAGCGCCAAAAAGCTTCTGCACTACAAACCCTATTATGGTTTTACGTTAAGTGCAGAAGGGCGAAAAGCAGCCCTTCTCATTATCAGGCGCCACCGCTTGTGGGAGTTTTTCCTATCGCAGAAACTGGGTTTTGAATGGGAGGAAGTACACAGTATCGCAGAAGAACTTGAACATGTCAGCAGCAAAAAGCTTATCGACCGCCTGGATGAATACCTGGGCTTCCCTCCTTTTGATCCGCACGGCGATCCCATTCCCGATCACAAAGGAAAGATCGTAAGTCGTAATCACTTACCCCTCCTGCTGCTGCCTAAAAACAAAACGGGTGTGGTGTGCCACGTTACCAACCAATCGGCTGAAATGCTGGAATTGCTGAAGCATAAGGAGATCGGAATCGGCACACGGCTGGAAGTAAAAAAGCATTTTCCGTTTGACCACTCCCTTGAACTCAAGGCTAAAAAACAAACCATAACCATCAGCGAACAATTGGCCAAAAACATTTTTGTTACGTATGACGAGACTTCAAAGTGATGCCTCCCTCAGCGAGGTGCATCAAAGTGTTGATACAACGAATGCGAAAAAACCACGCTGGCGCCGCATTCTTTCCTTCTTCGGACCTGCCTATCTGGTAAGTGTGGGTTATATGGATCCCGGCAACTGGGCTACCGACCTGCAGGGTGGCAGTAAATTCGGTTACTCGCTTCTCTGGGTTTTGCTTATGAGCAACCTGATGGCCTTGCTGCTGCAAAGTCTTTCGGCCCGGTTGGGAATTGTACGCGGCCGCGACCTGGCGCAGGCTAACAGGGAAACGTACCCGAAAAAGATCAACTTTTTTCTTTACATCCTGGCCGAAATAGCCATTGCCGCCACCGACCTTGCCGAGGTTCTGGGGATGGCCATCGGCATACAACTCCTTACCGGCATACCACTGCTATGGGCGGTGGCCATAACGGTGTTTGATACGTTTTTGCTGCTGCTGTTACAGCGGCTGGGCATGCGCAAAATGGAGGCATTTATCATTGCATTGGTCGTTATTATCGGGCTTTCGTTTCTAACAGAGATCATCTTGGCGAAGCCCGTATTGGGTGAAGTGGTAACCGGCTTTGTTCCTTCCATTCCCAATAATGAAGCCCTTTTTATAGCCATTGGCATAATTGGCGCCACGGTGATGCCGCACAATCTATACCTGCACTCGGCCCTGGTACAAACCCGAAAGATCCAACGCGATGAACAAGGCATCCGCAAGGCCCTGAAATATAATTTTATTGACAGCGCCGTGGCCCTGAATGCCGCCTTTTTTGTCAATGCAGCCATTCTTGTACTGGCAGCCACGGTATTTTACAAAGCGGGCCGTCAGGATGTGGCAGAGATCAGAACGGCGCATGAACTGTTGAACGGTTTACTGGGCACCAACCTGGCACCTACCCTGTTTGCCGTTGCCCTGATTGCTGCGGGGCAAAGCAGCACCATTACCGGAACACTTGCCGGACAGATTGTAATGGAAGGTTACCTGCGTATCCGCATTAACCCCTGGATCCGCAGGTTGCTGACGCGGCTGATTGCTATTATTCCTGCCGTCATTGTCATTGTCATCAATGGCGAAAACAACATTGATGACCTGCTGGTCTTCAGCCAGGTGATCCTGAGCTTGCAACTGGGTTTTGCTGTTATACCACTCATCCATTTTGTAAGCGATAAAAAAACAATGGGCGTATATACCATCAAGCCTTATGTACAATTTCTGGCCTGGCTCATTACTGCGGTGCTGGTTTACCTAAACCTCCGGATGGTATCGGAACAGGCCTTTGAATTTTTTGCTTCCAGCAACAATTCGATGTGGAAAGGCGTGATCATTTTTTCTACACTGCTCTATATTGTGCTGCTGGTTGTTACCATTGTATACCCGATGGTAAAGAAAACAAGGCAGCCTGCTTCTATCAAAGTGCATAAAAAGGAGGTGAGCATAGAAGCGATCGCTTTGCCCAAATACCGCCGGGTGGCCGTGGCGCTTGATTTTAGCGAACGTGATCAGACGGTACTTTCCCATGCCATGGTACAAGCCGAAAGCGGTGCAACCGTGATCCTGATTCATGTGGTGGAAAGTGCATCCGCCAAGATCCTTGGCCAACATAGCGATGATTATGAAACCCGTTCTGACCAGGAAAAACTGGATACTTATGCGGCGCAGTTACGGGAGTATAATTTTGTTGGCGAAACGCATCTTGGCTTTCGGAACCGGAGCAAAGAAATTCCACGGATTGTAAAAGAATCCAGAGCAGACCTGCTCATCATCGGTGCGCATGGACACAAGGGAATGAAAGACTGGTTGTATGGCGAGACGATCGATACGGTTCGCCACCAGTTGCGCATACCGGTGCTGATTGTGTAAAAATTTTAACCAACGTAAAAAAGCCGGCAAACAAATTATTGTTGCCGGCTTTGCATTTTCGTTTTGTTGCAGGTTACTCTTCCATCAGTTCTTCGTTCTCCACAATGTTTTTGAGGCGCAGCGCCAGTGTCACTACTTCAGTAATCTGCTGGCCCTTCTCAAAACAATGTGTGGCACCCATGCCCCTCAATTTGGCTTCCAGGCTACGCATGCCGGTCGAATACATGGCTACCGGAATGTCCCGCAAGCCATCATCCATTTTCATGCGCATCAACACCTCTCCCCCATTCATGCCGGGCATATTGTAGTCCAAAACAACCAGGGATGGGTAAAGGTCTGAATGTGGCAGGTTCTGCAGGTACTTTAAAATATCCTCCCCGCTGTTGAATACTTTAACCTGTTCGGCGTAATTCAGTTCGGTGAAAGCCAGATGCATTATATACCTGTCGTCTGCATCATCTTCTACCAATAAAATGCTGTGGCTCTTACTCATAACGCGATAGTTTCGGCTGGTAAAATACGACATAAACCGAAGAAACCGCAAAGTCCCCTGTATTATCTCTTCTTTTGATAGGAAAAAACCTTCATAAAAAGCCCTTCCTTACAGGTCATCGGTTACAAATTTTTTGCGGGTAAAATATAGGTATGCCGAGATATACAAGATAATAGCAATCACCAAGCTTAACGCGGAGGGTGCATTTTTATAGATCACCTCTTTGCCAAACGGAAAGGGAATCAGCACATCGGATGTCTGCAGGGGCAGAAAATAGGCGTATGGCGCCATGTTAAGCTGAAAGGTAAAGATGGCCGTGATCAGCCATTCGAAAATGAGACCAAACAGAATAAAAACAATTATGGCCAAACCGCTGCGGCGAAATAGAACAGCCAACAACAACGCAAAAAAGATATAGGCGATGGACTGCAGGAAAATATAAGCCAGGTATTCCATTCCTGTTGTGCTGAAAGCACTGTTGGTGATGGAACCAAAGGTTAAACCGGTGGCAAAATTGATCAGTGTGATGACCACAGCCAACAGCAGGATCATTACCATTTTAACGGTAATGAACTGGTGGCGGCTCAGTCCATCAATAATATTCTGCCGGTGGGTTTTGAAATTAAATTCATTTGTCATCAGCATGATCATCAGCATACCGGGGAAATAAAGCAGCCAGCTGCTTGTCCAGCCTACGGTTTGCCAAACTTTTGGAAAGGCAAATGGATTGCCGAAGATTTGCTCCGCACCGGGATTGCGCTCAAAGGTTTGTTGCTGTATATTCCAGAAGATATAGTTAACCAGGAAAATAGAAGCCAGATATAAGATTGTGAATACCCAGAAAGCACGGTAATTCTTTATTTTCAGCCATTCGATTTTCAGAAGATGAAGCATAACAGGTGTATAAAAGTTTGGGTTATTGTTCGCTAATGGTACCGGTAATTTCAAGGAAGGTTTTTTCCAGCGTTTTGCGTTGCGGCAGCAGGCGTTCCAGTACAATGCCATTCTCAAAAAGTGCTTTGTTCAGTTCCCGTGCCGAGAGGCTTTGTTCGCAAAGTATCCGAACATATCCATCCTGCAGGTAGGCATCCTTCACACCGGGAATTGTTTTCACCACTACCAGCAATTGCTCGTTGTTATCCGCACTGATTTCAATAGATGCATAGGCATCTGCATTGCGGGAAAGCACTTCGTGTACCGTGCCCACTGTTTTCAGGTCACCTTTCTGAATGATGGCAACATGGGTACACACTTTTTCTACTTCATCCAGTATGTGGCTGGCCATGATGATGGTTTTCCCCTCAGAAGCCAGTTGCCGGATCAGTTCGCGGATCTCTGCAATTCCCACCGGGTCCAAACCGTTGGTAGGTTCATCAAACACCAGCACATTGGGGTTACCCAGCAGTGCGGAAGCAATGGCCAGGCGCTGTTTCATCCCAAGTGAATAGGTGCTGAACTTACTTTTTCTTCGCTGGTAAAGATTGACCTTTGTCAACACGTCATCAATCTGGTCCAGCCCCCTGCCCTTGATTTCGGCGGCAATGCGAAGGTTTTGCTCGCCGGAGAGATAATGGTAGAAGTTGGGCGTTTCCAGCAAGGTTCCAATCTGTTTGCGCCGATCGGCATCAGGCGTTACGCCGAAAAACTGGAAAGTGCCGGAGGTGGGACGAAGAATATCCATCACAATCCCCAGCAGCGTGGTTTTGCCGCTACCGTTTGGCCCCAGGATGCCAAACACACTTCCTTTGGGCACATCAAAAGAAACATTCTTTAGTGCCTGGATAGAGCCATAAAATTTGGTGATATTCTGAACCGATAGTACAGCAGTCATCAAGGTATATTTTTTGGAAGATAGGTTTTCCTTACCGTTCATGCAACCTTTTTGATGAACGGTAATAGGGAAAGAAGAAGACGAAAAGGAGTGATAAGCAACAAAAAAGGACAGACAGATTCCATTTTTACTGTTCACAAAGAACAACAAATCCCATCTTTGATTGTAGAAAGAATATGGCAACTATTGTAATTACGGGCGGAACCGGCATGATAGGTACGGCATTGTCAAAAGCACTGGCTGATAAAGGACACGATGTGATTATCCTTACACGCAAAGCAAAACCTGCAAAAGGAAATATCCAGTTCAAAGAATGGAATGTAGAAAAAGGGACGATCGATGCATCGGCAATTACTACGGCAGATTATATTGTTCACCTGGCAGGAGCAAACGTGGCAGACGGCCGGTGGACGGAAAAGCGTAAAAAACAAATTATTGACAGCCGGGTGAAAAGTGGTGGACTGCTGGCAAAGGCATTGCATCAGCATCCCAACAGGGTAAGGGCCGTCATCAGTGCTTCCGCACAAGGATGGTATGGTCCCGATCCGCAGATACCCAATCCCCGTCCATTTACAGAAACAGATCCCCCGCATACCGATTTTTTAGGCACCACCTGCAAAGCCTGGGAAGATGCCATCGCACCGGTAGCGCAGTTGGGAAAGCGACTGGTGATCTTTCGCATAGGCATAGTGCTTAGCAATGAAGGAGGTGCTTACGCCGAATTTAAAAAACCTGTTAGGTTTGGCGGAGCTACCATTTTAGGCAGCGGCAACCAGGTAATAAGCTGGATTCATATCAAGGACCTGGTTCGGCTTTTCGTAACAGCCATCGATAACGACAACTGGAAAGGTGTGTACAATGCCGTTACCCCCAACCCGGTTTCCAATAAATCCCTGATCCTGCAGATCGCCAAAGAGAGAGGCAAATTTTATGTGCCTCTCAAAGTGCCATCAATTGCGTTAAAGATTGCGTTGGGCGAAATGAGCATCGAGGTGTTGAAGAGCACTACCGTCAGTTCAAAAAAAGTGCAGGACATGGGGTTTGCGTTTCATTATCCCACAATAGGGAAAGCGGTAGCAGCACTGGAATTTAAAGCATAAAAAAGCGAAGCAGCTGTTTGCACATAAACAACTGCTTCGCTTATCAATTACACTTTTCTGCGATCAGAATGCCTTTTTCACTTCCGGTACCGGCGGTGTTTGCGGTTGCGTATACAGGGTTTGGTTCACCGCTTTGGGATCGCCCTGATACACCCAGTTGAACTTACCAATGTACTTGTTAAAGACCTGGTTGACATCGGCCGGTTTTACGGCCTGCAGGTCTTCTTTCAGGGTAAAGGCTTTTTTCCAGTCACCCTGTAAAACCTCAAAATTGCCTACCAGGTTAGCCAGTGCGCCATTGGTTTCATTGGTAGCATAGAAGTTGGTCGTGTACGTGTTTTTTGTATTCTGTACATCATCTTCCGGGAAGCCTTCTTTTTTGATCTTGTCCACCATGTTACGGACCACTGCAATGTACTTGTCGGGATCTTTGGTGGTCACATACATCATGGAGTAAGGCGTTAAGCCTGTGCTGATGCCGGCTGACGGCGCATAGGATAACCCGTTATTGGTGCGAACTTCCAAAAACGCTTTGTTGTAAAACATACGTGAGGCCAGCAAAGCAGGATAGTATTCTTTTGAATTGGCCTCAGGAGCACCGGAAATGCCCATGATGTAATTGGTCGCCACATCTCTTTGTTGCGGAACAAATGTATTTTCTTTTGGAACATAGGTTTCCCGCTTCAAAACGAAAGGCTTGCCTTGAGGAATCTTCTGAATGAGCGCTGTCATTTTTTTCTGCAGTTCTTCTTTGGCAAGATCACCAACCACCACAAAAAAGATCCGCGAACGGGTAAGTGTCTGATCCAGGTAGGCCTTTGTTGCAGTTGGTGTTAACTTCTCGATGGCTTCCACTGTGCCATTCGGCATCTTGGCGTAATCCATTCCTTTAAAAACAGATTCCATTGCCATTTTCTGCAGGGCAAAATCAGGATTCGACTCCTGCTGGCGCAATTGTGTCAGCGCTTCATTTTTGATGCGGTCAAATTCTTTTGCATCAAACTTAGGCATGGTGACCGCCTCTACATACAAGGGCCAAACGGTTTCAAAATCTCCCTTAATGCAGTTCAACACCACGCGGGATGCATCCTTTCCGGCAAAGCCGTACATCTGTGCATCGACATCGTCCAGTGCATTTTTGAAACTGTTTTTGTCGCGTTTTTGTGTGCCGCATTCGGTAAGGGCACGCAGGGCCAACCGCTCAATGCCAGCCTGGTCGGCTGCATAATTTTGTACGCCGCCTTTGATCACCATGTCTACCTGTACAATCTCATTTCCACTGGGCACCACAATCACCTTAACACCATTCACCAGCATTTCGTAGGGCTTTGCTTGCTGTGCACTTGCACCAAAGCCGATCAGCAGGAAAAAGAAAAGTATATTTTTCATGACCAAAATTTTAATTTTTGAAATAGGTGGAAGGATTGTATTGTTTGTTCATCTCGGCATTGATAATCATGCCGGCCACGTAGGGTTTACCGGTCACGTACCTGTTTACGTAATTCAGAATATCCTGCCGTGTCACCTTATCCATGGCGTCGAAATAATCAGTGAAGTAATTCAATGACGTACTCGTCCAGTTATAGGTAACTGTTTTGGAAAGATTGGAGGGCTTTTCGTTCTCCCTGATCTGCTGACGCTTTAAAGCTTCTTTTGCCCTTTTCAGTTCGGCTTCACTGAAATAGTCTGCCGTTCCCCACTGGCCAATCTGGTTCATAACTTCTTTGTAACAGGCTTCCATTTTGTCGGCAATAGGCGTTACTGAAACAACGATCGGACCTGTGTAGCGGTTGGTCTGATAACCCACATTGGCTGAACTCGCCAATCCTTTTTCCAAAAGACTTTGCGCCCACTTAGATGAATTCAGGGAAAGTATTTTCGAGAAAACATCTGCTGCAATGGTAGCAACTGAATCGTTGCGGGTGTCAGGACCATGCCAAACGAACATCATTTGCGGTGTTTTGGCAATGGAAGACTCTTTGATGAAGTATTCTGTTTTTTGCAGCGGCGGAAATTCAGGCACCGGGTATTTTACGTGCGGGTCCATGTCGGATGGCTGCCAGTCGCCAAAGATCTGTTGGGCCATGGCAAATGCTTTTGCCGGTTCCACATCGCCTGCAATCACCAGTAGCGAGTTGTTGGGTACGTAATATTTTTCTTTGATGACCATCATTTTTGCCGGCGTGGCCGAATTGATGATATCATGATCGCCGATGGGATTTTTGCGGGTAAACAGATCACCCCAAACCCGCTTACCGGTTTCATAATATAACTGGAACCCTGGATCACTTTCGGCCCGTTGAAATTCACCGTCCACCACAGGCCGCTCTTTCTGCATGTCTTCTTCGCGGTAGATGGGATAGCGGATGGCCGCATTCATGAATTTAAGCCCAGCTTCCAAACTGTCGCGGTTAAACGTAAAAAAGTAGTTTACTCTTTCGGTTCCGGTGGTGCCATTCCACAGGGCGCCGAGTTCCTGCGTACGTTTCAGGAATTTTTCCTGGTCGGGATAATCTTTGTTGGCTTTAAAAAACATGTGTTCGAAAAGGTGCGAAAGCCCGCTGTATTCAGGCCCTTCGGTATAGGCACCGTTTTTTACGGCAATTTCAATGGTAGCCAGCGGTACTTTGTGATTTTCTATCACCACTACTTCAAGGCCGTTGGGCAGTTTCTGCCAGTAGTAATCTTTGGGAAGGCGAGGCTGCGCCGTTGCCGCCAGTGCATAACTGGCGCCCAGCAATAGCAAGAATCTTTTCATAAACAGAATGCTTTAAGGATTAGCCTAATATACCACGAAATACCACAGATGCCGCAAGCTGCTGCCGTTATTTTATGGGCGGAGCGATAACATGAAAAAAGGCAAGCCTGCTTATCCTACAACGGGCGGCGGCATAAAATTTTCCGGCCCTGTGGCGGCGTGGTTCCAGTGGTAGATGTTGGTAAACTCACCCACCTTTGCCTTGTAATTGTAATAGTCAAGCCGGTGCAGCCCGATGCCGTCAATGTCTTCCTGTTTTACTTTCCGGTACATCGGGTGCATAGTGCCGCCTTTTTGACCGGCGGGAACGGCAGGATCGTACTGGTATTGGGGATCTACCAAGGTTCCCCGGGGATACATAATGCCCGGTATACCGGCGCCACGAATATCCAGGTGGCGGGGGTGATCGAGCCCTAAGGTATGCCCGTACTCATGGGCTGCGGTAGTGGAGCCTTTGTATAAATTCTCCAGGAGAAAATATCCCGTGTTGCAGCCCAGGCCATCCACAAACGAAATGCTGCCGTGTACAAATTCTTCGATGCGGAAATAATTGTTGCGGGGATCCACATTCTGCAGCACTTCCAGTTCCGGAACGTCGGCCCGCAGTTCAGCGGTAATGCGGAAGCGAACAAGGTATTCATGACCACCCAACACGACACTGCCCTGTGGTTCGTTCCACATCGTTTCAATTTCATCACGAATTTGTTCTGTCAATGCCTGGCTGGCGGCATTGCCATAGCATACCAGGTGCGAAGAAATGGCAATACACTTTCTCCCGCTTTCGATTTCAGCTTCTCCCATACCTGTAAAATAGGTAAGATCGGCTGGCAGAACAAAGTTTTTTCTGCTTTCATGTCGTTTCATCCCTTCTATTTACCGGTTCGTACAATTTCACTTGCCGGCTCCGTAACAATATTTTTTATTTGTAAAAAACCAGAACTTGAAAATTACTGCCTGTCTTCTGCTCCTCTTTGTTTTCGCTTTTTGCAAGCAGGAAAAACCTATCCTGGCACCGGAGAAACCACAAGAAAAGAAAGTTGTTTACGAAATTTTTGCTGCCCGGAATTACACCGGCACACAGGTAGAAAATGTAAAGGCCGAACTGCGCCTGCAGATGCGCATCATCAACTACCAAACGGGTGCACAAAGCCTGGTTTGGGACAGCATTTTGCCCGTACGCCGTATAGCCGACTTCCCGCTTTACGATAACCGATTCATTGTAGAAAAAATGTATCCCGTTTTGAACAGCCACCAAAAGCTGAACGGTTCCTATTCGATCATTTACCGTGATGGTGAAACCATTAGCCAGGCAGGCAGTTCAGACGAGGCTGGCCCCGGCACGGATGCAATCACCCTGCAGGCCGACCTGTAATTGAGTCCCGTTGCTTATTGAAAGTGAAGCGAAAAAAGCTGCTCTTTTTCCTCCCGGCCGCGAAAGCCGGTTTCGCCGATTTCACGGATCACAAAGCCATTGGTATGCTGCAACCCGCCTAAAAAATCATTGGTCATCACGTAGGAAAAACCCAGTTCATTGCATTTGCTCCGGATGCGGGCCGTTGTGTTCAACGTATCGCCACTGAACACCAGTTCTTTTTTGATGATGCCGATATAGCCCGCCGTTACTTCGCCGGCATGGATGCCTGTTTTAAAACGGGGCATGAAGCCATACGTTTGCAGGTAATACTCTTCCCGTCGTTCAATGGCATCCACAGCCTGCTTTACAAAATGCAGGCAACGGAATTTATTCTCCGGCGTGTTCTGCCACGAAATACTAACCTCATCCCCTACATATTGGTAAATGCTGCCGTTGTTCTCAAGAATCGGATCGGTAATATCAGCAAAGAAATCTTTGAGCATGTTGAAATAGCGTTCGTGCCCCAACCGCTCAGCAATGGCGGTGGAATCATTAATGTCGAGAAAAAGAAAGATGCGGTTTTCCTGTCGCGGTTTGTTGTACCGGCCCCGCAGCAGGTTACGAATGCCTCCTGGCCCGTACTTGTCTGATATCTCCAGGATCATGATGGAAAGAAAAGAAAGCACACCGAGATCGATCATGAACACAAGAAAGCTGGGTGTATAGATGATCTTTTCTATGTAAACATCACGAAACGCGGCAAACGTGCCGTTGTACCGAAAAACAAAATAAATCGCCAGGAAAAGTAGGGAAACGGCCAGGAAAAGAAAAAAAGTCAGCGTCATGCGCAGGATGGTAGACAGCCAAAGCGGGAAACGGCGAAATGCATTTTTCAGGTAGAAAGCTTCGGCGCCGGCCACAATAAATCCGATAATGGCAAAAGCAAGCGAAAAATAACTTAAACGCCGTGTACGCAACAGCTCTTTGTCCACCTCTACAATGTTATACAGCATAAGGATACTGAACAAGACCCAGATGATGGCAATAACCGTCACCAGGTAAAGCCGGTAAAGGAAGGCTTTTTTGAATCGCATACGCGGCTGGTTTTAACGCGAAACGTCAAACGTGAAAAGTGAAAAAGATCGTTTTTGGCATTCCGTTCACCCAAGTTACATGAAGTATTTTTTTACTGCAAACAAATAGCAAAAGCGGTTGTGCCACATCCCTGGTTTCTCGTCTCACATTTGACATTTGCCGTCCTTAGTTCCGCACTGGCTTGCCCCCCTTCAACACCGATTGAATGCGTTCCAAAGTTTTGCGTTCGCCGCAAAGTGAAAGAAAAGCTTCCCGTTCCAGGTCGAGCAGGTATTGCTCGCTGACAAGCGTAGCTTCGCTCAGGTCACCCCCGCACATAACATAAGCCAGTTTGCGTGCCACCAATGCATCGTGTTCCGTAGCATAACCTGCTTTCAGCATACCGTTGATCCCGGCAAACATTGAACCCAGGGCACCTCTACCCAAGGCTTTTACGTCTTTGCGCTGAACCGGTGTTACATAACCGCTGTCAAAGATTTCGATCACTGATTTTTTGGCTTCCTGTACACGACGATCCTGGTTCATTACCACTTCATCCAGGCCTTTCCGGTAGATGCCGAGCTGATAAGCTTCGTGTGCCGATGTGGCCACTTTCGCTGTGGCAATGGTGAGAAAACGATTTTTGAGCGTGATGGTTTCCGGTTCGTCTTCATGCATTTCATCGGATGCACGCAGGACAAATTCCTTGGTGCCGCCACCGCCGGGAATAAGGCCCACACCCAGTTCAACCAGCCCGGTATAGGTTTCTGCGGCCGCACACACCTTATCGCTGTGCAGGCTCATTTCGCAGGCACCGCCAAGCGCCAGTCCGTGCGGCGCCACCACCACCGGTACCGAAGAATAACGGCAACGCATCATCGTATTCTGAAACATGCGAATGGCCATATCCAGCTCGTCCCACTCCTGCTCGATAGCAAACATGAAGATCATCCCCACGTTGGCACCGGCACTGAAGTTGCCGCCTTCATTGGCAATTACAAGTCCTTTGTACTCTTTTTCCGCCAGTTCAATGGCTTTGCTGATGGCTGTGAGCACATCACCGCCAATGGAGTTCATTTTGGTATTCCACTGCAATCCGAGTACACCATCACCAATGTCATACAAACGGCTGCTGTTATTCTTCCATACCAGTTTATCCTGGTAGTTGCTCAGGATAATAAATTCATTGCTGCCCGGAATGTCTTTGTATTGTTTTGAAGAAGGGTCATACACCAACGTTCTGCCCCCTTCCACTTTGTAAAATGTTTTGTTGCCACCAGCCAGCATATCTTCTACCCAGGACGCTACGCTGTATCCGGCTTCTTTCATCGCTTTTGCCGTTCGCTCTACGCCCAGTACGTCCCAGCTTTCAAACGCACCAATCTCCCAGCCGAAACCAGCCTTCATCGCATCGTCGATGCGGTAAACTTCATCGCTGATCTCGGGAATGCGATGCGAGATATAGGAGAATAAGCCATAATGAAAATGACGGTAAAATTCACCCGCCTTATCCCCTCCGCCAACCAGCATTTTCAGGCGCTGTTTCAGGTCATCAACCGGTTTGGCTGCATCTACCGAGGCAAACCTTGGTTTCTGCCGTGGTGCATAATCCAACGTTTGCAGGTTGAGGGTAAGGATCTCTTTTTCGCCGCCACTGCCTTTTGTTTTTTTAAAGAACCCCTGGCCGGTTTTGTCTCCGAGCCATTTATTTTCTACTACTTTGTTTAACCATTCCGGAATCCTGAATACGTCGCGTTGTTCATCCTGCGGACAATTTTCTGCCACCCCTTTTGCTACATTCACCAGTGTATCGATACCGACCACATCTGCAGTACGGAACGTGGCTGATTTAGGCCGGCCGATGATAGGACCTGTGAGTGCATCTACTTCATCGATGGTCAGTCCCAGTTTTTCCACCAATTGAAAAATAGCCATGATACCAAACACACCAATGCGGTTGGCAATAAAAGCCGGTGTATCCTTTGCCAGAACTGTGGTTTTGCCAAGATACAGGTCACCATAATGCATCAGGAAGTCGATAACATCTTTGCTCGTTTCGGGAGAAGGAATGACTTCAAGCAGGCGCAGGTAACGTGGCGGGTTGAAAAAGTGCGTACCGCAGAAATGTTTTTTAAAGTCTTCACTCCTGCCTTTTGAAAGCAGGTGAATGGGAATGCCCGATGTATTGGTGGTAATGAGCGTTCCGGGCCTGCGGTACTGCTCTACTTTTTCATACAGCGATTGTTTAATGTCGAGGCGCTCCACCACCACTTCAATCACCCAATCATAACCACCAATCTCTTTCAGATTATCATCAAAATTGCCGGTGCTGATGCGTTTAACAACATCCTTTGTATACATCGGTGAAGGATTGCTTTTGACAGCTGCTGCCAGCGAACTATCAACGATCTTATTGCGTAGTGCCTTGTCTGTACTGTCTTTGGCGTCTGCCGGTACAATGTCCAATAAAAGAACCTGCAAACCAATGCCCGCAAAATGACAGGCAATGCGGGACCCCATAACGCCACTACCTAAAACTGCAACCTTTTTGATGATTCGTTTGCTCATAGAGAAATTAGTTAGTTAAACAACTATATCTGTGAAGATAGGGAAATAATGAGCAACTATGAAAAGGAGAAAATGGGAAAATGTGAGCGAAGATGATATGCGGATATACAGATATGCGGATACGATAATTTGATAATGCAATAATGTCTGTATTGGTTAATACGAACAGACAAGCATTGATCTAAGCAATCGCAAACACCAAATCCCACACCCCAAACTATTCCTTGCCTTCCACTACAATCACAATCTCCCCCTTCACGGTTTTTTGTTTGAAGTGATCGTGCACCTCCTGCAGGGTACCTCGTGCATTTTCTTCGAACATTTTCGTGAGTTCGCGGCTGACACAGCAATTGCGGTCCGCACCGAAATACTGGATAAAGTCTTCCAGCGTTTTTACCAGCCGCATAGGACTTTCATAGAAGATGAGTGTCCGTTCTTCTGTAGCCAGTTGTGTAAGCAAGGTATGGCGGCCTTTTTTTAAGGGGAGAAATCCTTCAAAGGCAAAGCGGTTGGTGGTAAGCCCGCTGTTGACCAGCGCCGGCACAAAGGCCGTGGCACCGGGCAGGCATTCGACTTTAATGTCGTTCTTGATACATTCCCGCACCAGCAGGAAAGCCGGATCGCTGATACCGGGTGTACCGGCATCGGTAACAACAGCCATGGTTTTGCCGGTGAGCAACTGGTCTACCAGGTGCTGCAAAATCTTATGCTCGTTGTGCTGGTGATAAGGCGACAACGGCTTTTGGATCTGGTAATGATTGAGCAGTTTGGAGGTGGTACGGGTGTCTTCGGCAAGAATAACATCTACCCCTTGCAACACTTCAAGGGCCCGCAGGGTAATGTCCTTTAAATTGCCAATGGGTGTGGGAACGAGGTAGAGCATGCTGCTGATTGAATAGTTTGGTGATTTGATGATTTGGTGATGATGAACCATTCATCAGGCATCATCAAGTCAACTACTGCACTTCAATCTCGTAATACTCCATCACTGGATTAGCCAGCAGCTTTTTGCTGGCTTCTTCCGCCAGCCTTTTTGCTTCTTCTTCAGAAGAGGCCTCAATTTGCAGGGAGATGTGTTTGCCTACCCGAACGTCTTCAATGGCGCCTAATCCTAAATTCTTCAGTCCGCCCAAAACAGCTTTGCCCTGAGGGTCTAATAATTCTTTCAATGGCATCACATGCACCTGTACAGAATATTTCATTGGAATGATTTAACGTTTGCGCTGCAAATTTAGGTGAACAAAGCTTTTCCTATGCTGAAAGCTTTTCAATTAACACGGCTTAATCTTCAACACGCATCATCACACTGTCAGATCCAGTGTTTTATCATCGGTGGCTTTTGTTGTTACCGGCGTCTCTTTGGAAAAAGCGGAGAAGATAAGATACAAAACAAAAATGATCGGTATAGCCAGCCAGTGCAGCACGATCAACAGAATCACGGATAAGATGAGCAGGCTGTATTTGATGGTGTTGTTGCCCCAGGAGTAATCCTTGAATTTAAAAGCAATAAAGTTTCGGTTACAAACCATCAGGTAACTCAGTAAAATAATAGTGATATACAAGAGCCATACATTAATCAGGTATTGCGGAATCTGCAGCGAAGTCTGCCAGCTTTCCGGATCAGTATCCGCAAACCAAATGATTAGCGGAAACGACGCCACCACCAGGCCCGCAGCCGGCGAAGGCACACCTTTGAAGCTATCCGACTGGTTGGTACTCACGTTGAATTTGGCCAATCGGTATGCTACTGCGCAGGTAAACAAAAAAGCAGGCAACAGGTAAGCCATCGAAACATCCAGTCCACCCTCTCCCCTTGCATAGCCCAGCCGCAGCAACTGGTACAGGATCATGCCCGGCGCCACACCAAAGCTCACTACATCGCTTAGTGAATCGAGTTGTTTTCCTTTATCGGTAGATGCCTTTAGCAATCGGGCCACAAAGCCATCGAAAAAATCAATGGCCGCAGCAAAAAAAATAAACAGGGCACCCCAGGCCATCTTCTCCGGGAAGAAAGGCTCGTAGGTTCCCATTTGCTCATTAAGAATTACGATGCTTTGTCCTGTCTGCAATATGAACACAATCGCAATACAGCCAAAGAGGAGGTTCAATAACGTGAAAAGATTCGGTATTTGCTTCATCGAAAGCGGAAATTAGTCTATTTGTATGAGGATGTATCTTCTTACAACTGAATATCGGCCACCTTGTTATTTTTCATCACATCTTCAATCTCCTCTACGGTAATGGGGATGCCTTCAAACAAATCAATGTTGCCGTTTTTGGTGATCCATACATTGTTTTCGATGCGAATGCCAATACCCTCCTCCTGGATATAAATACCGGGTTCCACGGTGAACAACATACCTTCTTTGATAGGCTCTGTTCGTGTACCTAGGTCATGAACATCGATGCCCAGGTGGTGTGAAATGCCATGATACAGGTATTTTCGGTAAGCCCTGTTGTCGGGATCCTCGTTCTTAAAATCTTCCTCATTCAGCAGCCCGATCTTCATGAATTGTGCCGTGGCTTCGTCACCAACTTTTTCCGTATAATCAAGAATGGTGATGCCCGGTTTCAGCAGGCTTTTGGCATAGTTGTGCAGGTGCAGGCATGCGTTGTACACTTCCTTTTGCCGCTCTGTAAATTTTCCGTTCACCGGAATGGTGCGGGTAAGATCGGCTGCGTACCCACCGTAAGAAGCACCAAAATCCATCAGGATCAGTTCACCATCTTTACACTCCTCGTTATTGGATACATAGTGCAGTGTACGGGCCCTGTCGCCACTGGCAATGATGCTGCTATAGGCCGGACCATCGGCACGTTGGCTGATGAAAGAATACAGTATCTCCGCTTCTATTTCGTATTCCATCACACCGGGTCGCACAAACTGCATTACCCTGCGAAATGTTTTGTGTGTAATGTCGACAGCTTTTTTCACCACCTCAATCTCATACTCCGTTTTGATCGCCCTGAGCTCTTTCATAAGCTTTGCCGCCCTTTCGTATTGGTGAAGAGGATAACGGGACTTCATTTCATCTACAAAGCGGTAGTCCCTTGTGCGAACAAGGCTGGCCTTCCGATCGTTTTCATTTGTATCCAGGTAGATGGTGTCGGCCAGGTGAATCCATGGCTGCAGAAGGCCGTCCAGGCTGTCGAGCCACACAATGGTTTTGATGCCGCTGATGGCCGTCGCTTCTTCCTTGCGCAGGCGTTTGCCATCCCATTTTTCTTTGAGTTCATTGGGACGAACCAGCACCAGCACTTCCCGGTATTTTGAATCGGGGTTGTCCGGGAAAAGAATCACCATACTGTCTTCCTGGGTAATGCCGCTCAGCCAATACAGGTCGCTGTTTTGTTTGAAGGGATAAAGGGCATCGCCATTGCTGGGCACCTCATCATTGCTTACAAAAATAGCAATGCTGTCGGGCTTCATCTTTTCGGTAAACCGTTTTCTGTTCGTTACAAACAATTCCGGGTTCAGGGGCAAATTTTTCATGCAGGTAATTTTACAACAGCAGCAAAGTAACCGAAATAAAGAAAGCCAGAGAAGTCAAAACTAAAAAGGGAAATGCCTATGCAAAAAGTGCAACCATTTTTCTACGTTTAAACGTTGTTTTTTTGACCGAGTTATTGTGTAAGAAAAACACGCAAACTAGTTCGTCACTTTTTCCTGCCGTACCTTTGTCGCCTAACAAAAACGATTGCTACTATGTCAGTACCTACTATTTCTTTTTCGCCAGGCGATCTGGCGAAGTTGGGATTATTTATTTCCGACTCTATTCATTACCAATCCACACCCGATGAACTTGTACAGGACACAATCCGTATCGGCGAAGGCCGCTTGACCAGCACCGGCGCACTGGCCATCAACACCGGCGAATTCACCGGACGTTCTCCCAAAGACAAGTTTACGGTTAAGGATGAGATCACCGAAAAAACGGTGCACTGGAACAATTTCAATATCCCGATTGAAGAAAAGTATTTTCACCTTGTTCACCAGAAAATGATGGCGCACCTGAGCAGTAAGTCCGAATTATGGATTCGTGATTGTTTTGCCTGTGCCGATCCCCGCTTCCGTCTCCGTATCCGCGTTGTTACCGAAAAACCATGGATCAATCTTTTTGCTTATAACATGTTTCTGCGGCCTACGGAAGATGAACTGGAAGATTTTGTGCCCGACTGGCATGTCATCTCTGCTCCTGATCTGAAACTGGACCCTGAAGAATGCGGCACCCGCCAGCACAACGCAGCGATCATTTCGTTTAAGCATCGCACCATCCTGATTGCAGGTACAGGTTACACAGGAGAAACCAAAAAAGGTATCTTCTCTATTCTCAACTACATTCTGCCACAGGAAAAAGGTGTACTGAGCATGCATTGCAGCGCCAACATGGGAAAGGCCGGCGACACGGCAGTTTTCTTTGGCTTGAGCGGAACAGGCAAAACCACACTGAGTGCAGATCCTGCCCGCAAACTGATTGGCGATGATGAACACGGCTGGACCGATGACAATGTCTTCAACTTTGAAGGCGGTTGTTACGCAAAGCTGATCAACCTTTCGGAAGAAAAAGAACCCGAAATCTTCAGTGCCATTCGTCCCGGCGCCATTGTAGAGAATGTGCAGTTTTATCCCGGTACAAACAAGATCAATTTTGATGATGCTTCTATCACGGAGAACACCCGTGTTTCATACCCACTGCACTTTATTTCCAATGCGCTGGAACCATCCATCGGCAATGTACCGCAGAACATTTTTTTCCTTACTTGTGATGCGTATGGCGTATTGCCGCCCATTGCAAAACTAACCAAGGGACAGGCCATGTACCAGTTCATCTCCGGCTATACGGCAAAGGTGGCCGGAACTGAAGCAGGTGTAACAGAACCCAAGCCTACCTTCAGTGCTTGCTTTGGTGCTCCCTTCCTCCCACTGCACCCGGGTATGTATGCCGAAATGCTGGGCCGCAAAATGCAGGCAGGAAATGTAAATGTTTGGCTGGTAAATACTGGCTGGACGGGAGGACCGTATGGTGAGGGTAACCGCATGAAACTGGCGTATACCCGTGCCATGATCTCCGCAGCCCTGAATGGCGAGCTCGATAATGTAGAAACAGTGAATGACGCCATCTTTGGCGTGGCCATACCGAAGGTAGTGCCGGGTGTACCAACAGAATTGTTGCAGCCCCGCAATACATGGGCTGACAAAGCCGCTTATGATGAAAAGGCCCGTTTCCTGGCTAATCTATTCATCGAGAATTTTAAAAAATACGAGGCCGGTGTATCAGCTGAGATCCTCGCCGCTGCTCCAAAATTGTAATGGTTATAGATGATGAATAAATACGAAGACCTCTGTTTAGAGGTCTTCTTTTTTGGGTGAATGGTGAAAAGAGATTCTTTTACTCACCACTCACCATTCACCACGCATCTTTTATAACCAATCTTTAAGAAGGCAGACGTTAAAAGTTTTTTGATCCTGTCGGCGGCCCCGCTCCAATGCTTATTTTTATCCCTAACGCAAATTCAGACGATACTATGACGACAACCATGAAGGCAGTAATTCTATCCCTATTTCTACTTTCCGCCATGACTCTTTTGGCGCAGCCCGACCGCTGGCAGCAACGCATTAAATACAATATGAACATCGATATGAATGTTCAGACCAACCAGTACAAAGGCAGCCAGACCATCACCTACTGGAACAACTCCCCGGATACGCTGGACCGTGTTTTTTTTCACCTGTACTGGAATGCATTTCAGCCAGGCAGTATGATGGACGAACGCAGCCGCCGGCAGGGAACGGTGATGATCAACCGCGGTAACCGCAGCGCACCCGACTGGGACCAACGTGTACGCGACCGCATTGCAGCCTTGAAACCGGACGAGATCGGCTACCAGAAAGTAAGCTCCATCAGAATGAATGGCCGCGAACAAAAAACAAAATTGCACGAAACGATCTTGGAAGTTAATCTCGACCGACCCATTCTTCCAAAGTCGCAGGTCACCTTCGACATGGCCTGGGATGCGCAGGTACCGTTGCAGGTACGCCGTAGCGGAAGAGACAACCCCTCTACAAACGTCCGTTACACCATGACGCAATGGTATCCCAAGATGGCGGAATACGATTACGAAGGCTGGCATCCCACACCGTATGTAGGCCGTGAATTTTATGGTGTTTGGGGCGACTTTGATGTTACCATCAACATCGACAAATCCTATATTTTGGGTGCCACCGGATACCTGCAGAACGCTGCGCAGGTTGGCTATGGCTACGAAGAAAAAGGGAGCAGGGTACAACGCCCCGCTGGCGACAAACTGGTGTGGAAGTTCAATGCGCCCAATGTGCATGATTTTGCCTGGGCGGCCGACCCGGATTTTGTGCACCTGTCGAAAAAGATCCGTCCCGACCTGACCCTGCATGTGCTGTACGACAAGACCGATAATCGTGTGCCGGACTGGGAGCAGATCATTCCGAAAATGGAAAAGATCATTCCTTTTGTAGAGAAAAAATTCGGCGCCTATCCTTATAAACAATATTCTTGGGTACATGGCGGTGATGGCGGTATGGAATACCCCATGCTGACGATGGTGAGCGGCCCCGGTGACGGTGTGACGGTGCACGAATTTCTGCATAGCTGGTACCAGGGCTTTCTTGGCACCAACGAATCGTTGTACCCCTGGATGGATGAAGGCTTTACCACTTTTGCCGAGAACCTGGCGATTGCACATCTTAGAAACGAGACAGGTTTCCCGCACGAAGGTGATTACAATGGATATTATGCGCTGGTCCGCTCCGGGCTGGAAGAACCCATGACCACGCATGCCGATCATTACAACACCAATTTTGCTTATGGTGTGGCTTCGTACTCAAAAGGAGCCGTTTTCCTTTCGCAGCTGGGATATATTGTCAGTGATTCGATACGGGACAGAATTATGCTGGAATACTACCGCCAGTGGCGTTTTAAACATCCTAACGTTAATGATTTTATCCGCGTGGCGGAGAAGGAAAGCGGGATGGTTCTGGACTGGTACAAACAATACTGGGTAAATACCACCCGCACCATCGATTATGGTATTGACAGCCTGTGGGAAGCCGGTGGCGCTACCAATATCCGTTTGGCAAAAGTAGGTATGATGCCTATGCCAATGGATGTAAAGATCACGTTTAAGGATGGCAGCAGCGAATGGCATTACGTGCCCACCTACCAGATGTTTGGTGAGAAGCCTGCAGAACCAGGTCAAACGGTCCGGAAAGTATATCCATCATGGCGCTGGACCAGCCCTACCTACCATATTGCCACCAACAGGCGGTTGACAGATATTACCTCCGTTGAGATTGATCCTTCGATGCGATTGGCAGATATCAATCCAAGGAATAACAGGATAGAATTGAAGTGGTAAGAGAAAGATAGTTTCCGTGAAAAAAGCAGCTGTTAAACAGCTGCTTTTTTTGTTGCTGATAAGAAAAGTGTCGTGACGAAGGGTTGTGTTTTGCATGTTTTTCAAAACGCCAATAGCAGATCGACCATGGGTTGGGAAATAACAAAAACGCAAGTGCAAGTGCTTGTGATTATAAAGTTTTACACAAAATGAGTATTCTTGCCTCAGCACGAAAACATGCGGATAATAGCGTGTTAGCAGCTACTCTCGAGATGCCACTGCAATTCAATCAAATGATAGTAAGGGACCTAAAACAGGCTATATCCCTTGAAAACTGCATCAACATCTAAATTTAATTCATCTCTTAAGTATCTATACCAGAATTCAGCTACTTCATAAAGTAAGTCGTCGAAAGTCATGAGCATACCTACGTTAGCGAATTTCATCTTTACAACAAGTGTAGGACTATCTAATACTTTTTTATATCCCCAACCGCTTCCAGCTTGTTTTAATTCTGTATCCAAAACGGAAAATGGTCGCTGGTCTATAGAAAAATGTTTTGAGCCATCTGCTAAGTCGCGAAATGTATGCAGAGAGGGACAAGCTTTGTACAGGAATCTTCTAAATTCTTCTTTCTTTTTGTAAGAACTCATGGCTGGTGAGTGAGCATATTCTTTGAATATCCACTCATGTAAGTGCCATCCCGTCCATGCACAATTCATAGCAAATCGGGAAGACAAGGGATTTTTTAAAAAATCTTCTCCTTCATCAAGTAGCTTTTTATATAAATCCAATGACGTTTTAATTTCGTATCCGTAAAGTGACATAAAAACTTTCGTTAGATTCAAAGAGGAAATTACATTAAACTATTGTAGGGGAGCCGCTAACAGAGCGCTTGTATAAGAGTGGCGGATGTGCTAAATTGAACAAGAAAACGTAAATCACTGACAAAGCAAGTGTAAAGCTGCAGTTTTCCAAATGCACCAACTGACAGCAACGCCTTCTACGTTGTGCATCAGAACAGGAACATACATCTAAACTGAAATCTTTATCTTGAGGTATAGTAAATTCCTTTGCTGCTATGATGACCTCTCATTAAAACAATCCTACTAACATGAGTCAGACATTCGAACAATCAAAAACTTCCGGTGCACATTTTCAGCTAAGCAAACTGGTTGGTGAATGGAAAGGAACCACTAAAACCTGGTTCGATCCGGCCAAACTGGAGGATGAATCTCCCATCAACGGAACAATGCGACTCATTTTAGATGGTCGCTTTATTCTGCATGAATACCAAAGCAGTTTTGGAGAAAAGCCAATTACCGGAATGGCCATATATGGTTATAACCTGGATCTACAAAAGTTTCAGTGTGCCTGGATAGATTCCTTTCACAACGGATCTGCTATTATGTTCTCGCAGGGAGACAAAGGGGATACCAACATAAAGGTGTTGGGGAGTTATGCTTTTGTTACGCCTGAAGCAGAGCAACACTGGGGCTGGCGGACACATATAGATATGGTAAGCGATTCGGAATTGGTGATCACGGCATTCAACATTTCACCTGAAGGGCATGAGTCAAAGGCAACGGAAACAATCTATAAGAAAGTACGGTAAATTTTTATAGAATACTGGAAATACCCAACGCCGGTTTGCCAACATATCGGCTATTGAAGCATATTTTTCAATAACTATTTCATCACACATGTAAGTGTAGTTCGACTTTCGTTTTTCAGGCATCCATACCGGCAACTAACCGTTTGACGTTGCATTTCTCTGTAAAAATCTTTCAATGCGAAAACTTACCACGACGTTTTCCCTTTGCATTCTGCTATCCCCATGCTTTGGGCAGGCGCAACGGGGCGTCTCTCTGCAGTTGCAGGCACAATACAACAAAACGCTGTACGATTATACAGCTGGCAACAATCCTTGGAGCCTGGGTTTGGGGCTGCAGGCTTTTCTCCAAAACAGATCGAGGTTCAAACCGACAATGGAACTAACCGGCGATCTTTATTTGGAAGATGACAAAGTTTTCCGGTCAAACCCCGACGGCAGTTTTCCGGAAAACAGTAACAGGGTTGATGGAATGGTTAATTTGTTTGCAGGTTCAACCTTTCATGCAACGCAAGGTCTGTATTTATCATTGTTAGCAGGGCCAAGTTTCATCAGCGGGAAAACCTTATGGGGCATAAAACCTTCGCTTGGGTTTTCCATTTCTGGAAACAAAAAGTGGACAGGCAAGCTTTCATACATCAATGTATTTAGCCGTACCAAAATTGTTGATGAGGATTTCGGTTCACTCAGTTTTGCAATTGGTGTCCGGCTGTTTTAACCAGCACCGATACCGTCTGACGCAACTACTGTACAAACAAGGCTTGTTTCCAAGGTAAAGCCTTAAGTCGATAGAACGGCAGCTATGCAACAGACGAATGGATACAACTTCTTCCTGTATGCGTTCTTTCACTGCAAGTGGACAAAGCCCACTTAGTTTTTCAATATTTTAAACTCTACCCGCCTGTTCAACTGCCGGTTTTCATCGGTATCATTGGGCACAACGGGCTTTGTTTCACCATATCCCTGTGAAATGATCCTGCTCGGGGCAATGCCTTTGGAAAGAATATAGGCCATCACTGAACGGGCCCGGTTGTCACTGAGCTTGAAATTATAGTCATCAGAGCCACGGCTATCCGTATGGGCACTCATTTCAATTTCAACAGCCGGGTTCTCATTCAGCAGCTTCACCACCCTGTCAAGTTCAATAAACGATTCCGGCCGGAGATCCCATTTATCAAAATCAAAAAACACATTGTTCAACCGGAACACCTGTCCTACTTCGATGGGCACCAGGTAAAGGTCTTTATGGATCTCTTTATACCCTGCTTTCACCAATGAATCAAGCTTCAGGTTTTCAGAAATGGCAAAAAACTTATCGGCTGAAGCCCGTATGCTGTAGTTCTTATCATAAGGCAACACCATCTTAAACGATCCATCCAAAGGGCTCGACAAGCCATTGCCGGCAACAGCACCATCGGGCAGGGTTTCGTATACGAGTGAAGCACTATGCGGAAGCCCTGTTTTTTTGTTATACACATTACCGCTCACCAGCACCACGGGTGCCGGCTTTTCTTTTTCCAGCAGTTTTATCCGCACAATATCACTGGCCCCAAGGCTGTTCAGGTGTGTACTCATGTAAGCAAACTCGCCGCCCGCATCCATGGTGAAAAAAGCGTCCCAGTCTTCGGTGTTGATAGGGCTACCCAGGTTTACCGGTTCTGTCCAGTTTTGCCAGGTGTTATCCAGCCGCTTCGTCATCCAGATATCGTTATCACCCAAACCGCCGGGTCGGTCGCTGCTGAAGTAAAGTGTTTCACCATCAGCCGCCAGGTAAGGTGTCATTTCATTGTACTTTTTGAGGTTGATCTTCTTCCCAAGGCTTTTGGGCTCCGACCAGGAATCATCCGGTAACAGAAAACTCACATAGATATCGTTATTGTAACCTCCTTTTTCTTCGCTCATGTACAGCAGCAGGATTTGTCCGTTTTGCGCCATGCTGGCACCATTCTGACGGCCCCGATCATATTTGTTGTAATTCCGTATCCACAAAGCCTGCGGCTTGCTCCACCTGCCATTGGCTTTGCGGTGACTCATGCTAACACCATTGCCGGCATAATCGCCATCCACAAATGCATTCCGGATAAGAATGCGATTGTTGTCCGGTGAGATCCAGAAAACAGCATTGTAGAAATAGGTGTTCAAAGGATATTCCATGTGCATTGCTTCGGACCAGTTGCCTGCGCTGTCACGCTCCGCATACCAGATGTCCTGTGAGTTGCGAATGGAATTATACTTTGTATTGTAGGGATGATTTTCGCAGATAAAAAACAACAGATTGCCATCGGCAGAAATGGTTGGACGAAGTTCCGCCAGTTCCGAATTAATGTTGCGGCCAATGTTCTCAATCTTGATTATGGTTTCAGCACCGATGACATTTTCCTTCTGCGGTACAAGGCTTACACTACTATCAGCAACAGTTTGCGCTGAAACAGTTTGCAGGAAAGCAGACAGCAAAAAACAAGAGAGTACTTTTTTCATAGGGTTGGCTTTGACGGATATTTGAGTACTTCAAAAATATCCATGCAAATACAATCAATAAACCTGACTTTTCAAAATGGCAGCAAGTCCTGCTCTTTGCCAGAAAACGAAATAGAAAAAGCTAATTTAGTTCACCATGCAGAAACGACATTTTCTCATTATACTTCTGGTTTTGCTACACGTTGTGGCCAGTACACAGCAAACACAAACTATGACCTATATACAAGGTGCAATAGTACGTGGCGATTCTGCCCAGAAAGAAGTGGCGCTTGTTTTTACGGCAGATGAATTTGGCGAAGGCCTCCCTACCATTATAAAAACCCTGCGAACGGAAAATGTAAAGGCAGGCTTTTTCTTTACAGGCCGTTTTTACCGCAACCCTTCTTTCCGGGAGCCGATAAAGATGTTACAGCAGGAAGGGCATTACCTGGGCCCGCACTCCGACAAACATCTACTGTATAACGACTGGACAAAACGCGACAGCCTGCTGGTGAGCAGGGACAGCTTTTCGGTTGATCTTGCCAATAATCTTGCTACCATGAAAGCGCTGTCGCTTCCCGTTTTTCCTGCCCACCTTTTTATTCCGCCTTATGAATGGTGGAACGATTCCATTGCATCGTGGACAATGCGTGCAGGCCTGCGACTATTCAGTTTTACCCCTGGTATACGTACCGCTGCCGATTATACCTACCCGGAGATGGGTGCACCGTATAAAAGCAGCGAATGGATACTGAACTGGTTAAAAGACCTGTTGACAAACAGCCCGCAGAAAATATCTGGTGCCATCATTCTCATTCATGCCGGCACCGATCCCAGGCGGAAAGATAAATTGTACGACCGGCTTCCGGAGTTTATTCAACTGCTGAAAAAAAGAGGATACGTCTTCCGCAGGGTTGATGAGCTGATCGAATAATAGCGCTCCTGATTCATTTATCAGTTAACCATAGTCACAGGGCAATGACTTTGTTCATGCATTTGATTGTTTTACTTCCAGCTTCTAAATATTTACAGTACTGCCCCTGGCAACCTGAATGTATCCGTCCATGTGTGTATATCCTTTAAATAAACCACGTATTTTCCAGCTACAAATAGCTCAACCCGCAGTAGGTGTACAGGCATTCTCATGCAGCTGCCAACACCCATTTCTAACTAGCAAAAAGACTTTCATGGAAAAAAACTTTCTGCAAACAGCGCCCCATATCAAATCAATAGCTGTGAAGAAACTAGTTGGCAGGCGAATGACAATGTCGCTGCAGGATAACCGTACGGCTGAACTCTGGCAATACCTGATGCCGCGGAGAAGGGAAATCAAGAATGCTATTGGCACCGAACTTTACTCCCTGCAGGTGTATCCCCCGAATTATTTTAAATCCTTCCAACCCGGCAATGCTTTTGAAAAATGGGGAGCTATTGCGGTCGCCACCTTTGATGTTGTTCCCCCAGGATTGGAAAGCTTTCGGCTACCGGCGGGCGAATACGCCATTTTCCGGTACAAAGGTGCCAGTACAGACAGCAGCATTTATGCCTACATCTTTGGCTCATGGTTACCCGCCTCCAACTATGTGCTGGATAACAGGCCACATTTTGAAGTTCTAGGGGAAAAGTACAAGAACGCAGATCCCAATTCTGAAGAAGAAATATACATTCCCGTTAGGTTGAAAGAAGAACTTTATTGATTCCTGCTTTAGTAAAACAAAAACCCCCGCTGTAAACAGCGGGGGAACAACTAAAAACACAAGCCTATTCTGGGTTCCGCAGTTCAACAGCTACGGAACGGTGGCTTCATTGGAACAACGGTTAATCCGGCTTTTTGCCGTCTAAGAACGTATTGATGGTGCTGATGGTAGCGTTGTTCTTGCCATCAGATTTCACGGTGTAATTGCTGTAAAAATTCTCCACGGACGAACTGCCCTGGTACAATTCCATGTTACGGCGGATATACGCCGGCACATTTTCAAACTCGTTGTTGGGATCGGCAGCATTCAGATTGAACGACAGGTTGCGCAGTTTCTGTAGGCGTTCTGTTGCACGCTGCTTGTCAACGGCCGCGTTCCCGCTTTGGGATTCATCAGCCTGGGGAGTTTGAGATGTTTGTGCCGCCGGCGCATCCGCTGTTGAATAATCGTTGCGTATTACCAGTTGCATATCGGCAGTTTCATCCTGTTCTGTTTTTGTTTGCTGGGTACGAACCGGTTCTTCAGGTTTGGATGCTTGCTGTTTGTTCTCTGCATAAATATTGGATGGCCTTGACAGGTAGCCTCCTGCAGCGGGTGGCTGCGAAGGCGAATTGCCTGCCATGTTTTGACCCTGACCAAGGATATTCTGGCGCAGGGCTTCAAACTTATCTTCAAGCGCTTTTTTCTGGCGCTCGAGTTCTTTCTTCTCCCAGTCCATTTCGTTTTCAGCCTTTTCTTCTTTAAACTTCATCTGCAGACCCTTGGCTGGCGCTTCTTCCTGCTCTTCTTTTGGAGCAGGCTTCTCCTGTCCACCCAGTTCAAAATACTGGATCGGCGCTTCTTCTTTCGGCTCCTCTTCTACCTGCATCTGCGGTGCTTCCACGTAGCTGTCTTCATCCACCAGCGTTGGTGCCAGTGTATCTTCTACCTTGGGTTCAACGGGAGCTTGTTTTTTGGGTTGTTCAGCACCCAGCGTCATCACGATTTTTTCTTCCTGCGGCTGTTGCTTAATGGCCAGTTTTTTCACAAATGGATCTTTATGCTCAAAGCCGGTAGCAATCAGCGTAATACCAATCTGGTCGCCAAGTGTGCTGTCGTAACCGAGACCCAGGATCACATCGGTATTTTCGCCAGCCTGGCTCAGAAGATGCGTTTGAATGATCTCCACTTCATCCATTGTAAACTCATGCTCGCCTTCCGACGAGTTGATGTTGATGAGGATCCATTTGGCACCGCGGATATCGTTATCGTTCAGCAACGGTGAGTTCAGCGCTTCTTCAATGGCACGCTGTGCACGGTCTTCACCGGAGCAGGCTGCGTTACCCAGAATTGCCACACCACCGTTCTTCATGACGGTGCACACATCGGCAAAGTCAACGTTGATCTGGCCGGTGCTGTTGATCACATCGGTGATACATTTTGCAGCCGTTGCCAACACGTTATCGGCCTTTGCAAATGCTTCCCGCATCTTCAGGTTTCCGAACTGGTGACGCAGTTTGTCGTTAGAGATCACCAGCAGTGTATCAACATATTGCTTCAGGTTTTTGATACCTTCCTCGGCCTGCAACTGGCGTTTCTTTCCTTCATAGGTAAACGGCGTTGTAACAATACCAACGGTAAGGATGCCGAGGTCTTTACAGATTTTAGAGATGATAGGAGCACCACCAGTACCGGTGCCACCGCCCATACCGGCAGTAACAAAGGCCATCTTGGTGTTTACTTCCAGCATGCGCTTGATCTCTTCCAGGCTTTCTTCCGTTGCCTGGCGGCCGATCTCGGGATTGGCACCGGCACCCAGTCCTTGCGTCAGGTGGGGTCCGAGCTGCACTTTGTTGGGCACATTGCTTTGTGCAATGGCCTGCGCATCGGTGTTGCAGATAATGAAGTTGACACCTTCAATTTTCTGGCTATACATGTGGTTGACAGCGTTGCTTCCGCCGCCGCCGATACCAATTACTTTTAATATAGAAGACTGTTCTTTGGGCAAATCAAAATGAATCATAAAAACGTTTTTGTGCTGTCGCCTACAGCGGCAGCGGTTGAGAATTTTTTTTGTGGAGGATGGTGTTGTGAATTGTGAGTGATCAGTGATGAGTTCTTTTCCATTACTCACCATTCACAACTCACCACTCACGGCTTAGAAACGGCTGTCTTCTTCTTCTTTAAACATTTCAATTAAACTTGTCTTGAATTTTCCCCAGAAGTTAGAGATGCCTTTGCGGGGTGCTGTTCTTACAACAGTGATGTTCGATCCCGCTTCCACCAATTCTTCGTCATCCTGTAAATTGTCGGCTATTAATCCTTCGGGCACTTCCACTTTCCGGAAGTCAGTTTCAAACTGCTTGCGGTTGTGCTCGAAATCATCATAGCCTTTCAGGATAAGGCCCAAACAGGTTGCATACGTAGGTTTGGCCAGTTCATCGATATGGTTAGGTGCCAGGTGCTCGTTGGGCAAACCAATACGGGCATTAAGTCCTGTAACATATTCGGTTAACTGGATAAGGTGCTTTAATTGCGAACCACCACCGGTGAGGATGATACCACCATTCAGCATTTTGTTATCAAGGCCTACCTGTTTTAGGTGGTAGGTTACAAAATCCAGGATCTCACTCATACGAGCCTGAATAATGTGCGCCAGATTTTTTACGCTGATTTCTTTTGGCGGCATACCACGCAAACCGGGAATGGTAATGTAAGCGTTTGCTTTTGCTTCGTTGGCCAGGGCACTTCCAAACTGCACTTTCATCTGTTCTGCCTGTGTCTTCAACACACCCAGTCCGGTTTTGATGTCGTTGGTGATGTTTTCACCAGCAAACGGAATAACGGCTGTATGTTTTAAAATGCCTTCGTAGAAGATGGCCAGGTCGGTGGTACCTCCGCCGATATCCACAATGGCAACACCGGCTTCCATGTCTTCCTGCGCCATAACGGCTGCAGCAGAAGCCAGTGGTTGTAAAACCAGATCTTTTGTGTCCAGGGCTGATTTTTCCACTGAACGTTTGATGTTTCGGATGGCGTTTTTGTCGCCGGTGATGATGTGGAAGTTGGCTCCCACTTTCACACCGCTGTATCCGATAGGGTCCTGAATGTTCTGGAAATTGTCTACCGTAAATTCCTGCGGAATCACATCGATGATCTGATCGCCGGCGGGAATATAAGTCTTGTACTGATCGGCAATGAGCTGGTCGATCTCTTTTTGCGAGATCTCATTCTCCGTATCCTGGCGTACAATATCGCCGCGGGTCTGAAGGCTCTTGATGTGATGACCTGCAATGCCCACGTACACTTCGTTGATCACCAGGCTCGGGTTTGAAGAGTAACAGGCATCCAAAGCCTGACGGATGGCCTTGATGGTTTCATCAATGTTTAGTACCTGTCCATGTTTTACGCCGTTGGAGTTGGCCCGACCAAAGCCCAAAATCTCCAGCTTGCCGAACTCGTTCTTGCGTCCGGCAATGACGGCAATTTTGGTGGTTCCAATGTCAAGCCCCACAATAATTGGTTGCTCGTTGTTCATGTTGTATGTTGTTTTTAGTTGTTGACGATTTTTCGCCAAGAAAAAAAGGTTAGGAAAAGATCAGAGAAGTTTTACAGTCTACTCTTCCCTCTTTCTAACGCATTGTCTCTTTGTTTTTGGTTACCGGCTGCAGACCTCCTGTCAACACCTGTTGCGTCGCACACTGCATCGTTCGGTAACCCTATTCAGCTTTTAAAGAACACATCATCACTACTTGCTGCCCTGTTGAAGAGGCAGCCACTCTCAATACTCGTTTGATGCTGCGGCTGGCATCACAGCTTTTGGCTTTGTTGCTGCCGCTTTTTTTGCGATGATGGGTTTTCTTTCGGGTTTGGATTCCTGTTTTGCGGTTTTCTTAGGAGTGGATTGCTGAACGGCTGTTTTCTTTACCGTTTGGATTGAGTTCGCAGAACCGGATTTCTCCGTTACTGCTGTTTTCGCTGTTATGGGTTGCGGTGCGATCGTTTCACCGCCGGCAGGTCCCGGTTCAAAATCGCCATTTGACAAGGCTGGTGCCGGTTGGCTTGTTTGCACCAGGTCCGTAGGCTCCTGCTCTGCCATCTTTTTCTCCATCAGTTCCTTGATATTTTTCTGCAACTGAATAGAATCCACCACAGAAGTAGGCCCTCTTCGTACCGCCACTACCTGGTCGTTAAATTGAACATCCAGCGCACTGTATTTGGCAAGTCCTGCCTTGGGTAAAACCTGCCTGTAAAACACCATGAGCTTTGCCAGTTTATCTTCAGTATTGTAACCCGACCCCAGCTTGATTACGTGGCTTCCCAGTACCGGGATCAGCTCAAATTTGCGATCAGGTGTAATGTCGATCTGGCCTACCTGCGCATTCCAGAAGGCATCTTCACTGATCGTACGGACCACCTCTTTTGTTTCCTGCAGCAGCGCACTGTCAGCGGCTTTTAGCTTTTTGGCTGGCGTGAAACCTGTCACCACCGGCAGTTTGGCGCTATAGGTTTCCAACAGGGGCAACTGATGGCCGGTGCTGTCGATGTAAAACGAATTGCCGGTAGTAGTAAACACCCTGGCAAACGGCACTCTTTCGGTTATGGCTACGTGTAAAACATCCTTTGTATCAAAATACAGTTCTGCATCCATGATCCATGGATTCTTTTCCAGTCCCGCTTCCAGCGCTGCCAGGTTGATGTTCCCGCTGTTGCGAGCCATCAGCCGACCGCCGGCCGTTTTCTCTATGTTCTTCAGCACGTCTTCTTTCTCCACATAAATCCGTTCGCCGCCATTGTTTACCGATACCACCACGCCTTTAACAGTGCGTTCCCTGGACTTACTGTTGGCCGATACCAGCAGGAAAATGATTCCCCCGACTGCCGCGATCCAAGCGGTGTAAAATAAGTAACGGTATATGGGTCTTTTAAATCGCAATTTTTATTTGTTTGAGAGGACACGCCATGGCATGTCCCAACAGTATAACCGAATAACTTAATAACCTAATAACTTTTTCACCGGCTCTACCAACGCATCAATATCACCAGCACCGGCCATTACAATCACTTCACCAAACTCTTTGTTCAGGTTCTCTGCATGGCTTTTCATCCATGCCAGCATTTCCTCTTTCGACAGCACCTGTTTATCATTCCGTTCCACACCTTCCAAGATCATCTCGCTGCTGACGCCTTCAATCGGGAGCTCTCTTGCCGGATAAATGGGCAAAAGGATCACCCTGTCGGCAATGGAAAGCACCTCGGCAAATCCATCGGCGAAGTCGCGGGTTCTTGTATACAAATGCGGCTGGAAGATGACAGTCACCACTCGCTGCGGGAACAAGGTCCTGATACTCGAGAGCAAAGCTCTTAACTCCTCGGGATGATGTGCATAATCATCGACCAACACGGGTTGTACAAAGGTGCTTCCGCTGATATTTTTCGGTGGAATGATATATTCAAACCGCCGCTTCACGCCTTTAAAATCTGCCAGGGCCGCTTTAACTTTTTCGCTGTCAATCTCCAGAGCATCCGCTACGGCAACGGCCGCTACAGCATTTTCCACATTGTGCATGCCACCAATGCGCAGGCTGCAATCAGTAATAACCTTGTCTTTCAGGTGTACATCAAAACAATAACCACCTTCTTCTATTTTGATATTGGCCGCAAAAATATCTGCTGCATCGTTTTGCAAACTGTAGGTCCATCTCCGTGACACACCGGTTTCTTTCAATCGGCCTAATCCAAATTTACCAATCAGCAGTCCGCCTTCTTTCACCTTGCTGCCAAACGCCACATAGGTATCCTGCAGCGATCTTTCATCGCCATAGATATCAAGGTGATCGGCATCCATGGCAGTAATGATGGCGATGTCAGGACTCAGTTTCAAAAAGCTCCGGTCGTATTCATCCGCTTCAATTACACTAACGTTGTTCTCGCTGCTCCAGAAGTTGGTGCCATAATTTGTGGCAATCCCACCCAGGAAAGCATTGCAACCATACCCGCTGTGACGGAGCAGGTGCGCTGTCATGGTGGTGATGGTTGTTTTTCCATGCGTGCCACCAATGCAGATATTGAAAGAATGCTGGCTGATGCCCTGCAATACATCGCTGCGCTTTACCACTGGGTAACCATTTGTTTGGTAGTAAACCAACTCCGCATGGTCTTTCGGCACAGCCGGCGTGTACACCACCAGGGCTACTTCCTTCGGAATAGCATCAACATCTTCTGTATAATGTATGGCCATGCCTTCCTGTTCCAGCTCTTTTGTCAGCGCCGTTTGCGTTTTATCATACCCACTTACCTGTACACCTAGCGAATGGAAATAGCGGGCAATGGCACTCATGCCAATACCACCGATACCAACGAAATAAACATGCTTTGAAGCAGCGGTTACAATCTCCTGTATGTTTACAATCCCGTTCATGTAGCAGCTAGTTAACTCCCTGTTGTTTTTAAAATCTCTTCTGCAATTTTTACATCCGCATCACTGACGCCTAAAGCAGCAATGCTATTTTTTAAATCCATTTGTTTTTGTTCATCTTGTGCCAAACCAATAATGGCAGGAACAACTTTTTCTTTTGCCTCGCTATCCTTCACCATCAATGCGGCGCCTTTCTGCACCAGGTTCTGCGCATTTACAGTTTGATGATCTTCGGCCGCATATGGATATGGAACAAAGAGCACCGGCTTTTTCACCAGGCAGAGTTCCGCAATGGCCATTGCACCTGCCCGTGAGATCACGATATTGGCTGCAGCATAGGCCTGTTGCATATTGGTAATAAAGTCCGACACCCAAACGTTGCCTTTGCCTTTCGCCAGCTCTTTCCAGCGTTCTGCATCCGTTTTGCCGGTCTGCCATATCAGTTGTAACCCTGCATTCAACAATTGATCTAATCCGGCGGCAACGGCTTCATTGATAGAACGTGCACCCAAACTGCCGCCTACAACCAATACCGTTTTTTTCCCTGGCTGCAGGTTAAAGAAGCGCAAGGCTTCTTCCCTGTTCACGCTGGCCACATTAACGATGTCAGGCCTCACCGGATTGCCCGTTACCACCATCTTTTCTGCCGGGAAAAACTGGTTCATGCCATTAGTGGCCACGAACACTTTTGTTGCTTTCTTACCCAACAGCATATTAGACTTTCCGGCAAACGAATTGCTCTCGTGGATGAATGACGGAATTCCTTTTGCCTGCGCATATCGCAACACCGGGAATGAAGAATATCCCCCCACACCGATTACAGCGTCGGGCTGAAAGCGACTGAAAATTCCACGCACCTGCAAAAAGCTTTTTACCAGCTTGTATGGTAAAGCAATGTTTTTGATCAAAGAACTGCGGTTGAATCCTGCAATGTCCAATCCTTCTATTTTATAGCCTGCCTGCGGCACTTTTTCCATCTCCATCTTTCCCTTCGCACCCACAAACAGGACCTCAATGGAAGTGTCTTTTTTCTTCAGTGCATTGGCAATGGCAATGGCCGGAAATATATGTCCGCCTGTTCCGCCGCCTGCCATGATGATACGTTTTGCCATGCTGTTGTTCTTCTTTTTCGGAGGGCATGCCGGACACGCCACGGCGTGTCCCTACGCAATTACCGGTTTTTGATTTTTGCTCTCCACTTCTTCCTCAACCTCATCCTCTTCCTCGTCCTCGTCTATTTCGGTGTATTCTTTGTTAGCCTCAGCCGCTTCCACCGCTTTCTTGCCCTCCAGCTGTTCTACGTTGCGGGCAACACTCAGGATAATTCCGATGGATAAACAAGTGAACAGGAAACTGCTACCTCCCATACTAACCAGCGGCAGGGTAACTCCCGTTACCGGGAACAGGTTTACGTTCACCGCCATGTTGGCCATAGCCTGGATCACCAACGTAAAGCTGAGACCCAGCGCCAGGAAAGCTCCAAATGCAAACGGGCACTTCTGAAACAACCGGATGCTCCGGTACAGGAACACCAGGTAAATAAATATGATAAACGCACCGCCAATCAGCCCGTATTCTTCAATCAGCGTAGCATAGATATAATCGTTGTAAGCCTGCGGCAGAAAATTTGGCGCTTCACCGTTGCCGGGACCTTCGCCCAGCAAACCACCACGGGCAATGGCAATCTTGGCCTGGTTAACCTGGTAATGGTCGTCGTCAGCCGCATCTGTTGAACCGTACATAAAGTTTTCTACACGGCCGATCCATGTATTCACCCGAACGGTTAACCGCGAAGAACTTTCTTTCTTCACGGCAGATGTGCCGGCCGCCAGTTCTTCTTCCGCACCACCTGATTTATGCTTGATAACAGCCGCCATGATCAGCAGTGTCACCGGGATCATAGCACAACCGATGGTTAGCAAAATATGTTTGGTACTTACCCGGCCAATAAACATCAACAAGAGGCAACTGGCACCCAGCAGCAGTGCCGTTGACAGGTTGGCCGGCGCAATGAGCATGCAGATGATTCCAACCGGTATAATAACCGGAAGAAACCCTTTCTTAAAATCTTTGATTTTGGCTTGTTTCCGGCTCAGCGTTCGTGCCAGGAACATGAACAAAGCAAGTTTTGCCAGGTCTGAAGTCTGCATGGTGAGATTGATGATAGGCAGACGAATCCAGCGACTTCCTTCGTTCATGGTCACACCAAAAAATAGTGTATACAGCAGCAATGGGATGGACAGCAGAAATAAGATCTTGGCCACCCTTGAATAGAGCGAATAATTGACCCGGTGTGCAAAATAGATGATCACAAAACCAATGGCAATAAAAGCGATCTGCTTGAACAGGTACACTTCGGTATTGCCCTTGTACATTTTATACGCCAATGAACTGGTGGCACTGTATACCACCAACAGCGACATCAGCCCAAGCAGCAACACCAGGGCCCAGATCACCCTGTCGCCCTGCGTTTTTTGCAGCAGTGCCTTCCCATTAAAGTTCTGGGCGATATCGGTGAATTTTATGTCTTGTGATTCGTTCATTGTTTTTCAATTGGTTCTTCAGGAATATCGTTTACTGTTGGCCGTTCACGGTTTATCTTGGATAAAACTGTTACCTAGGAACTGTAAACAGTGAACTATAAGCTTTTCACAGCATCTTTAAACTGCTTGCCCCTGTCTTCATAATTCTTGAACAGGTCGAAAGAAGCACAGGCGGGGCTCAGCAGCACCACGTCGCCTGGAGTTGCCAGGCTGAATGAAGCCTGCACCGCTGCCTCGGCACTTGCGGTATCTACCAGTTTCACCACGCCATCAAACGCTTCATGTATCTTGGAATTGTCCGTACCCATACATACAATTGCTTTCACTTTTTCTCCCACCAGGTCCTTGATGAGCGAATAGTCGTTGCCCTTGTCAACACCACCCAAGACAAGAATCGTAGGTTTCGTCATGCTCTCCAGCGCATACCAGGTTGAGTTTACATTGGTGGCTTTGCTGTCATTCACAAACTCCACTCCTCTCACGGTGGCGACAGGTTCCATGCGGTGTTCGAGGTTCTCGAACGTTTGCACAGCCTCGCGGATCTTGTTTTTCCGGATGTCCATTGTGGCACCGGCAATGCTTGCTGCCATGGTGTTGTATTGGTTATGCTTTCCTTTTAATGCAAAGTCATATACGCTCATGCTTTGCTCTTCCGAACCGCTTTTGATGTGCAATTCATCGTTCTGAATGTAACCGCCTTGAGACACTTTCTGCTTCATACTCATTGGTAATTGAATTGAGTGAATTGGGTTTCGTTCCATGTACCGGGTGATGATTTCATCATCCAGGTTATAAATAAAATAATCGTCTGAGGTCTGGGCCATCGTAATGCGAAATTTGCTTTGGATGTAGTTCTCAAATTTGTAATCATACCGGTCAAGATGATCTTCGGTGATGTTTAACAACACCGCTATATCCGGACGAAACGTTACAATGTCATCCAACTGAAAAGAGCTGATCTCGGCTACATACAGCGGCTTTGGATCTTCTGCCACCTGTTTGGCAAACGAGTAACCGATGTTGCCTACCAGCGCACAATCAAGTCCCGCTTCTTTGCAGATGTGATAAGTCAACGCTGTTGTGGTACTCTTACCGTTGCTGCCGGTAATGGCAATGATCCTGCTCCCGCCTTTGTGCCGGTACGCAAGTTCAATTTCACTGATAATGGGAATGCCTTTCTGGCGAAGCTTTTTCATCCAAACATTCTTTTCCGGAATGCCGGGACTTTTCACCACTTCATCTGCCTGCATCAATGTTTCTTCGTCGATGCTTCCCTCCAGAAATTCGATTCCTGCGCTTTTCAGTTCATTACGATACCCTACTTTCAAAGAACCTTCATCCATCAGCACTACACCATACCCTTCCTTTTTTGCCAGTATGGCCGCTCCAACACCGCTTTCTCCCCCGCCTATAATCACCAGCTTTTGTTTCATAGTTTAAGGGTGGTTTGGTTCTTCATATGTATTTACATTTTCACTCCGTTGCACCAGTTTCTCAATAGGTCCTCTTTATGGTGGTTTTTCGCTTATCGTATTTTTAATGTAACAATAGACAGCACCGCACACAGAATGGTGACGATCCAAAACCTTGTCACAATTTTTGATTCGTGATACCCCAGCTTTTGATAATGGTGATGCAAGGGACTCATTAAAAAAATCCGACGACCCTCACCATATTTTCTCTTCGTGTATTTGAAATAACCAACCTGCATTGTTACACTCAAGGTTTCTACAAAAAACACAGCGCAGATTAGCGGTATCAATAATTCCTTGTGAACGATGAACGCCAGGGCTGCGATGATTCCGCCCAGAGTCAGACTACCCGTATCACCCATAAATACCTGAGCTGGAAACGAGTTGTACCAAAGAAATCCAATGCACCCTCCCACCAGTGCTCCAACGAAAATCGCCAGTTCATCAAGGTTAGGGATATACATAATATTGAGGTATTCTGCCAGCAAAAGGCTGCCACTGGCATAGGCAAAAATGCCAAACGTGGCACTGATGACGGCCGATGTACCCGTTGCCAATCCATCCAACCCATCGGTAATGTTGGCTCCGTTTGATACAGCCGTCACAATAAAGATGGTAACGAGAATGTACAGCACCCAGGTATAGTCACGCAACACGGGAGGCAGCAACTTGGAATAGTTAAACTCGTGATTCTTTACAAACGGAATGGTAGTTACAAATGACTTTGCTTCCACAAATACCCGCTTGCGGCCATTGATAAAAACAACCTTATTGTTACCTACATTGGCAGAATCAGCGTTGGTGATAGCGCTTGATGTAGGCCCTACGTACTCTCTCCAGATCTTTACGTTGGGATTAAAATAAAGCGTTGCTCCCACGACTATACCCAGCATCACCTGACCGAAGATTTTAAACTTGCCTGCCAAACCATCGGCATCACTTTTTTTATACGGAATACCTTTTTGCTGCGCAATGCGCTTGGCCCTGATCTTTAAATAATCATCCAGGAATCCAATGGCGCCCATCCAGACTGTACAGAAGATCATCAGGCGGATATACACTTTTGTCAGATCTGCAAGCAATAGCGTGGGGAGTAAAATGGCAGCAATGATAATGAGTCCACCCATCGTTGGTGTGCCTTTTTTTTGCTGCTCGCCCTGTAATCCAAGGTCGCGTACCGATTCACCCAACTGCTTTTTCTGCAGAAAATTAATCAGCTTCTTCCCGTAAACAGTTGTAATAAACAATGATAACAGGATCGCAATCATCACCCGGAAGGAGATAAACTGAAACAGTGCACTGCCCGGAAACCGGATGCCTTCAGCTTGTAACCATTCAGTGATGTGATATAACATGTTCGTTGTTGTTTTTACTTTTTGCTATCTGTCGTCGGCAATTACCAGATCAAAGCTGATTGCTGCTCACCGACAGCTATTTTCCTAATAATTCAAACATTTCCTGCACCACTTCTTTATCGTCGAAATGATGCTTTACACCATTGATCTCCTGGTATTTTTCGTGGCCTTTGCCAGCTACCAGCACAATATCCTCAGGGCCTGCCATGGAAATGGCCGTCTTGATGGCCTGCTTCCTGTCCGCAATAGAAATGTATTTTCTACGTGCCGAAACCGGAAGCCCTTCTTCCATGTCGGACAGGATCTGCAGCGGGTCCTCCGTACGTGGATTGTCGCTGGTGAAAATGACCTTATCGCTATGCTCACAGGCCACCTCTCCCATTACCGGACGCTTGGTTTTATCCCTGTCGCCCCCACAACCCACAACGGTGATCACCTGCTCGTTGCCTTGCCGTAATTTTTTAATAGTTGCCAGTACATTGATCAGTGCATCCGGTGTGTGTGCATAATCCACAATAGCAATCACTTTCTCTTTTGGGGAAACACTATAATCAAATCTTCCTTCGGCACCGGTTACATTGCTCAGGCACTGCAGCACATCCTGCTTGTTCTCGCCGAGTGAAACGGCTGCACCATACACAGCCAGCAGGTTGTAGGCATTGAACTCACCAATCAGCCGAAAATGCACTTCCTGATCATTGATCGTCATGATCAAACCAGCAAGACTGTTTTCCAGAATTTTTCCTTTGAAATCAGCCATGGTGCGCAGGCTGTACGACAGTTTTTTCGCAGCCGTGTTTTGCAGCATCACCGCGCCGCGTTTATCATCAAGGTTGGTGATGGCAAATGCATTGGCGGAAAGCCCATCAAAGAAACCTTTCTTCGCCTTAATATATTCATCAAAGGTTTTATGATAGTCCAGATGATCGTGGGTAATGTTGCTGAACAACGCCCCGGCAAATTCAAGCCCGGCAATGCGTCGCTGGTGTACCGCATGCGAGCTTACTTCCATGAAAGCATACTCACAACCCTCATCCACCATTTGTTTCAACAGCTCATTCAGACTCACTGCGTCGGGGGTAGTATGTGTAGATGGGATTACCTTACCGGCGATCATATTCTCTACAGTGCTGATCAATCCGCACTGGTAGCCAAGACAGGTAAATAATTTGTATAAAAGCGTTGCAATGGTGGTCTTTCCATTCGTGCCGGTTACTCCCACCAGCTTTAACTTGGCAGATGGTTGCCCGTAAAAATTGTGCGCCAGCACACCGGCCGCTTCCGCACTGTCAGAAGTTTGCACATAGGTCACACCTTCGTGTTGTTGCGCCGGCAGCTCTTCACAAACAACAGCTATAGCACCCTGGCTTATTGCTTTGTCAATAAATCGATGACCATCCGCCGCTACTCCTTTCACAGCAACAAATACACTGCGATGCGAAACCTTGCGGCTGTCGATCTGCACACCACTCACCACCACATCGGTTGTACCCGATACGGCTACCATCTGCACTTTGTATAATATGTCTGCGAGTGTTTTCAACTAGTTCAATAAAATGGTTACAGTTGTATTTTTCTTCAATGGTGTTCCCGGCAATATATCCTGCGCGGCAACTTTGCCCCTGCCCTTTACCGTTACTTTTATATTGCGGCTTTCCAGTTCATGCAGGGCATCACGTAAGGTCATGTAGCGCACATCCGGCATTACATTTTTCGATCCGTAATAAGCCGGCTTTGCCACTGGCTTATGGTTTACCAACTGCACCTGGCTCAACGCTGCGCCTTTGCTCATCGAATCGATATACCGGATATTCAGAGACCGCAATACCTGTTGCATCTCCTCACGGGTGCCCGAAAAAATATAGGACGAGCTATCCGGCATCACATTGACCACACCTGCGTTTCTCTCTTTTCCATATTGTGCATAAATGCTGGCAACAATTTCTTTAAAAACAGGCGCTGCCAACTGACCGCCGTAGTGCATGGCCGCATGCGGCTTTGTTTTGATCACAACAACGCAGGTATATTCAGGTTTATCGGCCGGAAAATATCCTGCAAAGGAAGCCTGGTATACGCCAGCACCATATCCTACTGTTCCGTCGCTTACATGCGCCGTTCCGGTTTTACCGGCAACAGGGATGGGAAAATCCTTGAAGACATTTTTGGCTGTGCCTTCAGTTACCACTGCTTCCATACTCCGTCTTGCTGCTTCAATTACGGAAGGCTTCACCAGTTTCTCATCCAGCACCACCGGAGAAAATTCCTTTTTGGTAATACCATTTGCCTTAACGCTGTTGACGAGATAAGGCCGCATCATTTTGCCATCGTTGGCCACGGCATTATACAGCATCAGCGTTTGCATAGGACTTATCTGGATGGCGTAACCGAAAGCTGCCGTCAGCATCGCATGCAGACCTTCCTTGTTGCGCTTGATCTTTGGAAGACGTGGCGCTGCCTCTCCCAGTAGGTCAATGCCGGTTGGTTTGTCCATGTGAAATTTCTGCAGATAACTTTTGTATACATCAGGTTTCTCAGCAAATGCCTTGTAGGCAATTTTTGCCAGGCCGACGTTGGAGCTATGGGCAAAACACTCCCGAACCGTAAGCATCGGCTTGGGCGAACGCTCCGCATCGTTGATATTCCGCACACCTACATACTGGCGGCCGGCAGAACCAACTTCCACCAGATCGTTTTCTTTGCTGGTGCCATGGTCAAGAACAGCCAGCAGTGTAGCCAGTTTGATGGTAGATCCCGGTTCCGTGGTTTGCAACGCATAGTTCATGGTTTCACTATAGCTGCCATCTTTCAGGCGGCCCAGGTTGGCAATTGCCCTGATCTTTCCTGTTTTGGTTTCCATCAGGATTGCCGTACCCGTTTGCGATTCGCTCTGCACCATCATCTTCATCAGCGCCGTTTCCACAATATCCTGCATGTGAATATCCAGCGTTGTGTAAACGTCTTTTCCATTCTCCGGCTCAATCTCGTAGCCTTCCACCGGAACGGCAGCGCCGCCAGCCATCATCCGCACCAGGCGTTTTCCCTTCTGGCCCACCAGCATACTATCGTAGGTTCTTTCCAGGCCTACGTTCTGTGCATTTTCTCTTGACAGACCAATGGTTCTGCGTGCCAGCAATCCAAACGGATTCAAGCGCTTGCTGCGCTCTTCTACAATCACACCACTCTTGTTTCGGCCCAGGCGCACCAACGGAAACGTTCTGAATTCTTTGTATTCTTCAAACGAGAGGCCTTTGCGAAGCAGGAAATAACGACGCTTCTTATTATACCCCTGCTTTAATTCATTTTTATATGCAGCAACAGATTTATCCTTAAAGAGACCCGCAACAGCAATGGCAAACGAATCCAGGTTTTCCCGGAACCGCTTGCCGGCCTTATCCCGGAGACCTTCGGCGCCAAAATCAATATAGATGTCGTAATACGGAATGGAAGTACTCAGCATCTGGCCATCTTCGGTAAAGATGGTGCCCCGCTCCGCTTCCAGTTCTACGTATTTCTGGTGCATGCTATCGGAAAGGCTACGCCAGTGTTCTCCCTGCACGTTCTGAATATAAAAAGCACGGCCCAGCACAAAGAGGCTGAATACCACAACCCCCAGAAAGCTCAGGTAAGCCCGCCACAATATGTCTTTTTTAATATCCACTATACTATTGCCTAATCGGTATTTGTACTGTCAATTAAGATTGTTGGTTCGGTTGTCAGTTCTTGCAAACCCAGGGGTTTTACAGCTTCAACCAATTCGCTCTGGCGACTGCGCAACAACACATCACCGGTAACGGATTTATATTCACTTTTCAGGTCCTTCAACTCCCGCGTAGCCCTGCTTGTTTTGCGTATCAGCTTATCGGCATGGTGACCATTATATATGTACACCACCGCTAATACCGATAAGAACAGCAAGTAAGGAACCTGCTTTACAATGGCTCCATAATTCAGCCACCGCTTCCATTTGTATTTTCTTTTCTTCGCCTGTTCCATTATTAATAGGATGGTGAGTGGTGAGTGGTCAGTGGTGAGCTGAAATCGTTCTTTACTCACCATTCACTACTTACCATTCACAGTTTCTCCGCCACCCGAAGCTTTGCGCTTCGCGACCGCGGATTTCGTTTCAACTCTTCCTGCGAAGCCTCAATCGGTTTTTTATTTACCGGTTTTAGTAACCGCAGTTTTTCTGTTGTTTGGAAAGGATGCTCCTCTTCCTCTTCGAACGTATTGTTTTTAAAGAACTGTTTCACCAGCCGGTCCTCTATGGAATGAAAGGTGATGATCGCTGCCCTTCCTTCCACCTTCAGCACTTGCGGCAATTGCATCAGCAATTCTTTCAGCGCTCCCATCTCATCGTTTACTTCAATGCGCAGCGCCTGGAAAACCTGAGCGAAATATTTTGCAGGATTACCTTTCACCACTCCGCTTAACGCCGTTTTAAAATCATCAATAGAGTTTAACGGCATCACACCTCTTTTTTCAACAATCGTTTTTGCCAGCGTCCTTGAATTGGTCACCTCACCCCACTGCTCAAACAACTTGTGCAGTTCTGCCTCCGAGTAGGTTTTTACCACATCGGCCGCCGTTTTGTCCTGCCGCTGGTCCATTCGCATGTCCAGCGCTGCATCAAACCGGGTGGAAAATCCGCGGCTGGCCTCATCAAACTGGTGACTGCTTACACCCAGGTCCGCCAGTAACCCATCCACTTCGCTGATGCCGTGCAGGCGCAGAAAGCGGTGCAGGTGCCTGAAATTCTGCGGAACAAAAATGATCCGCTCATCTTCCGGCAGGTTACGTTTCGCATCGGCATCCTGATCAAAGGCCACCAGTTTACCGGCGCTATCCAGTTTTTCCAGGATTGCCCGGGAATGCCCGCCGCCACCGAAAGTGCAGTCGACGTACACACCCGAAGGCCGGATGGCCAGCCCATCGATCACTTCGTTGAGCAAAACAGGAACATGGTAAACCGTTTCAGATGACGTTATTTTCTTGTCTTCCTTCATCTTACTGCGGCTCGCCTCCCATTACTTTTTGCGCCAGCGAACTGAACTCGGATGGTGAATAGTTATCAAAGAACTGCTGGTAAGCCTCTTTGCTCCAGATCTCAATCTTGTCAACGCCGGAAGTCAGCACTACATCCTTTTGCAGCCCTGCGTACTCCCGAAGGTTGGGCGGCAGCAGGATGCGTCCGGCCGAATCGATCTCTACTTCCAGCGCCCCATTCAGAAAATACCTGACAAAACTTCTGACCTCCGGATCGAAGGTGTTCAGGGAGCGGATGCGGTTGAAAACCGGCTCCCAGCTTTGTTTTGGATACAGGCTCAGGCATTTTTCAAAGCCACGGTTGATGACAAAATGCGTATTTTCACCCTCCGGCAGCTGCTTTTTCAAGCCGGCCGGAAGAAGAAAGCGACCTTTTGTGTCAAGTGTAACTTCGTATTCGCCGAGAAAGCCTGTCATTTTCAATGGTTTGGGAAAAGTGGCTTTGATTTGACACAAAATAACACTTTTTACCACTTTCATTTATGAAATTGGTTTGCTTTAGTTTTCCACCTATCTCTGCAATACCGGATAGGGCCATTTCACTATGTTTCACGGCAAAAAATATATTTTTACAATTTTGCCATGTGTATTACATGTGGATAACTGTGGATAACCTTTTAGTAATTCACAGTTACGTTTAAAAATGCCGCAGCAGTTAGCTGTTTCGTTATGAAAAAGGAAGAAATTCTTATTCAGGATTACACGTATAGCCTCCCAGATAACAAGATTGCACATCACCCGTTGCCAAAAAGAGATGATTCAAAACTTTTGGTGTATAAAAGTGGGAGGATTGATGAAGACCGCTTTTATCATCTACCCCTACGGCTTCCTGAAGGCACAACCCTGATTCTGAACAACACAAGGGTAATAGAGGCCCGTATCTTTTTTACAAAGCCTACTGGTGGCGTGATTGAGATCTTTTGCCTGGAACCGGCGGGACAAAGCATGGAAATTTCCCTTCAGCAGCAGGGCGAAGCGGAATGGGCTTGCATGATCGGCGGGGCTTCCAAATGGAAGCCGGGGCAGGTTTTGTCGAAAGAGCTGGAAATTGATGGAAAGGCTGTGATGCTGGAAGCACGGTACAAGGGAAAAGTGGCGGATGCCTTTATTATTCATTTTTCCTGGACACCGGCAAGTCTGCATTTTATCCAAGTGCTACATGCGGCGGGAAATATACCGCTCCCTCCTTATATTAAGCGCAGTGCCGAGCTGCTGGATGCAGAGCGTTACCAAACCATTTTTGCCCAAAAAGAAGGCTCCGTTGCCGCACCGACGGCCTCCCTCCATTTTACGGATGAGGTTTTGAGGAACCTGGCGCAAAAAGGTGTCCACCCAAATTATATTACCTTGAATGTTGGTGCCGGTACATTTAAGCCAGTTAAATCCGCATCAATTGCCGATCACACCATGCATAGCGAAACGTTTTCGGTAAATCGGTCCACTCTGGAAGCGATACTGGAATCGGAAACAGTCGTTGCGGCAGGAACCACATCGCTGCGAACATTGGAAAGCCTTCATTGGATAGGTGTAAAACTGCTCAACGGGGCCAAAATGGCAGACTTTCATCTCTCGCAATGGGAAGCTTACGACCTGGACAATTCGATTTTATACCGGGAAAGTATTGGTGCCCTGCTGCAATGGATGAAAGAAAATAACACCGATACACTGGACTGCCGGACAGCCTTACTGATTGTACCGGGCTATACGTTTAAGATTCCAACCGGCATCATTACCAATTTTCACCAGCCTCAATCGACACTCCTGTTATTAATTGCTGCCTTTATTGGCAAAGACTGGCAAAAGGTTTATCAATATGCCCTGGAAAATGATTTCCGGTTTTTAAGCTATGGCGATAGCAGCTTGCTATGGCGAGTGTAAGATGATGGATAGCAGATGAAAAATAACAGTGTTGATCGTTTCTGCCACATCCGTTATTTACTATCCTTATCTATGCTTCCTGCAACGGTAATTCAACGGTAAACACGCTACCCTTGCCCAAAGTGCTCTCGGGCTTGATATTACCATCATGTGAGTCAACTACAGTCTTTACATAACTCAAACCCAATCCAAAACCTTTTACATTGTGAATATTACCGGTATGGGCACGGTAGAACTTTTCGAAAATGCGCTTAACGGTTTCCCTTGTCATACCAATACCGTTGTCCTCAATACGAAGGACAAACTTTTTGGGGGTGGATGACGTAGACAATACAATATGCGGCGGCACATTTTCTTTTGAATATTTTACGGCATTGTCCAGCAGATTGTTCACGATATTGTTGATGTGTACCTCATCACCTTCGATCAGGTCATTTTCCGCATCTAAGTGAATCTCCATATCGCCACCTTTTTCCTGCAGGCGCAAGACAAAATTGTCGGCCACATCCTCGATGATCTTGTGAATGTGCAGCGGCTTTTTGTTGAGCTGAATCTCCTGCCGGTCCATCAGCGCAGACTTCAGGATAGTCTCTACCTGCCGGTTCATACGCTGGTTTTCTTCTTTGATGATGCTGCTGAAGTAATTGAGCTTTTCCGGATTGCAGATCACTTTTGGATTTTTCAGCGCATCGACCGCCAGCGAGATGGTAGCTATGGGTGTTTTAAACTCATGCGTCATGTTGTTGATGAAATCGTTTTTAATCACATTCAACTTTTTCTGGCGGATCATCGTATACACTGTCAATCCAAAGGCACTAAAGATGACCAGTGTAAAAAGTATCGCAGCAATCATCCGTGGCCTTAGATCCTGGTAAACGATCTTTTTGATTGGTACTACCAGGATGATCACCTCATCCGGACTCAGGTTCTCCCCTGCTGAGCCGCTTGGCGGACTGATATAACCCAGGATGGAATAATAGTTGGTAGTATCGTAATACCATTTTTCAAACTCAGGTGATTTGCGTTCAATCTGACTGTTCACGCCATCGCCAACCAGCACCAGTCCAAATTGGTAAGGAATGCTGCCCATCTTGTGCGCCGTGAGCACCGCATCGATCTTTGCTTTTATATCGTCGGCAGTCAAACGGCTGCCGAGGCTATATGGCTTTTGATTTTCGAGTGTAAACTCATCAAAGCCCGGAAAACTTTTGGTAGTGATATTGTACCCTTTAGCCTGCGAAAGCTCGTACGCCACCCGTTCGGTCAGGTCCTGCAGCTTTTCCCGTACCTGCTCTTCGCGGGCCAGCAGCATGTTGTTGAGCCAGGAAATCTGGATAAAGATGATACCGATTAACGAGATACAAATCAGGAAGATAATTATGGGGAAAATCCGTTTCACTGATGGCAAGATGAGAAAAAAATTGTTCTAAACAAAAATAGCGTTCTACCCTGTCTTATTTTGTGGCATAAGTTTGTTATACATAGGATTTAACACAATAGCCTGATTATGGTAGAACTAGCAGCCGGCGTGTTGTTAATAGCTGACCCGTTTTTAAAAGACCCAAACTTCATGCGAACCGTTGTTTTATTAACGGAACACCGCGAAGATGGAACGATCGGCTTTGTCATCAACCGTCAATTTGAAAACACCCTTGATGAATTGCTCCCCGAAGTGGAAGGGCACCAGTTGCCTGTTTATTACGGCGGGCCTGTGCAAATGAACACCATTCATTTTTTGCACCGTTATCCCGACGAGATTCCAGGTGGCGTGGAAGTGATGAAAGGTGTATACTGGGGTGGAGATTTTGATTCAGTAGTTAAACTGATCAATGCTGGTAATGCCGACCCTGAAAAGATCCGCTTTTTTATCGGTTACTCCGGCTGGAGCCCCGGTCAGCTGGAAAGTGAGATGGCTGAAAAAACATGGCTCACGGTAGAAGCTGCCCGTAAACTGATCTTTCATGCCAATGCGGAAGAAATCTGGAAAGACAGCTTGAAACATTTAGGAGGCGAGTATGAAATGATGATCAACTTTCCGATAGATCCGCAACTGAATTGAGTTTGATTTTCAGTGTCACAGCCCTTCTCCGGCTAATTCTTCTTTTCTTGCTTTGCGAGCCTGCGACGGACGTACCTGTTTAACTTAAAACTAATAAGGGCAGTTTCGAATTCGGTCAGGCTAACCGAATAAATTTTTTGTACCTCTTGCACAAGAACTTTAAACCATTACTTTAGCTGCTTAACAAAAATTTTTATGGAACACTACAACCAAACAACTGACTTGCTTTTAGACCTGGAGCAACCTACAGTTTATGCCGGGTTTTGGGAACGCGTTGGTGCCGTTTTAATTGATGCAATCATTCTTATGGTTCCTCAGTTCATCATCACCTATTTTTTACCGTATGGGCTGAGTAATGTTATAAGTTTATTGATCACCTGGCTTTATTCAGCCTTGATGGAATCAGGCGAAGGCCAAGCCACCATTGGCAAACGTGCACTGGGCCTGAAAGTAACCACCGCAAGCGGCGAACGGATTAGCTTTGGCCAGGCAACGGGTCGTCATTTTGGGAAAATCGTTTCAACAATTATCCTGTTTATCGGTTACCTGATGATGCTGTGGGATGATAGAAAACAAACCCTTCACGATAAAATGGCTGATACACTGGTAGTAAAAGGCTAATATCTTCCTCAAAGATTTTTAAAAACGTTGGCTCAAGAGCCAACGTTTTTTTTATGTCATGACTGGTTAATTTTCTGGGTTGTTCAGCACGGAATAATGCTGTTATTCAAGCACCACCGTCCGGTCCTTTGGATACTTTACTATATAGCGCAGTTTTAGTTTTTTCTCCTGCCCCGGCTGCAGGGCAAAGTTCCAGGTGATAAGACCTGTTTCTTTATCAAGTGTTGCCTCGGGTGCAGAAACATCATCCACGCTGATTTCTTTATTGACAGAAACCGGGTATTGGTCGCGAACCAGAATAGTGGCGGGCACTTTTTTGGTGTTCATCACTGTGATTTCATATTCTTTTGTTTCGGTTTTGTTGCTGCCCAAAAACTTTTTTGCACTGAACTCCTTCAGCAATTTGCGGGAAACCCGAATGCTGTTGTCTTTACCCAGCGAAAGTGAAAGCGTATCGTTGACAGTTGAAAGGTCAAGATAGGTTTTGCCTAAAAACGTGCCCTCGTAATAAAGATTGGTTTCACCGGATTGCAGGTCATACTCCTGCCAGGCTACCACTTTTGCGGTAAGAAAAGCAGAGGGGTCTATCTTGGGAGCAGAATAATATTCATACAGTGCAGGAATCTCGAATTTTTTGATGCCGATGGTGGTTGTTTTGCCATCGGTTTCCAGGGTATATTTTTCATCAATCCGGTAGATGACGGCTGTTGGCTGGTATTGCATCGCAACAGCGACATTTTGTATTTCTTCTGTATTTGCACCGGTAGACGCGGCCCCTCTTACACTTACACCTGCCACCTTTCCTTGAAGTCCATATCCGGTAACCACGACCTCCTGCAGCGCCATACTGTGTTGCTCCAGCGTTACTGTCAGGTATCCTGGAGTCGCTTTGATCTCTTTTGAAACATAACCAACAGCAGAAATAACAACAGTGCTATTGACAGGGAGGTTCTGCAGTTTAAAAAAACCATTCGCATCCGTTACAGTTGCTGTTGTATTGCCCTTTACGGCAACTGTCGCTCCAATCACCGGCGAACCATTTTTATCCACTATTCTTCCACTGATTACACCCGGAATGGTGGCCTTGTTTTTTACCCAGGCAACAGAAGGATCATAAAATCCCAGCATCCAGGGCTGCAGTTCCGATGGTGTGGCATTGTCGCCCGGGTTACCGGTGCTAAGCTGAATGGCAACGTCTTTCCAGGTTTCGCCGCTCCGCTGAAAAACGTTGGCGTTCATTAATACATGAAGAGGTTTAGTAATATCCGCTACCCGCATGTCGTACGTTGGATACCAGCCGGCGTCCTTTACCGTATACGACAATTGAAATTTTATGTTTTGTGTTGTGCGGCTGTCGATCAGTGCTGTAACGGTATAGGCTACACTATCCCGCTTCTTGCCTACTTCTGCAATCTGCAGGTTCAGCTTTTGCAGTTCCCGCTGCTGTGCCGCTATTCGCTTTTCAATCTCCAGCTGCTTCTGCAGGACTTCCGTCATACGGGCACGTTGCAGATCCAGCGCCTGCCGCAGGTCTTCGGGTTTTACGCCTGTTTGTCCGCCGATAGCCTGGTTCTTTTCCAGCATTTCTTCTTCTTTTTTGTACACCTGCAGCAGCCGGCTGTCCATTGCAAGCTTTTCCTGCAGATCCGTTCTTGAGTCCAAAAGTGCTCTTTCATCGGCTTCCAGTTTGCGCTGACTGGAAAAATCCCGAATGGCCTGTACTGACAGCAGTGTAATGTTAGCATCGGCTTTTAATTGCAGGCTTTGTTGTTCCAGCTGGTTGCTTAAGCCGGTAAAAACAACTTCTGTGCGGCCGGGGGTTACTGCAGCACTTGCTGTTCGCAGGATTTGTGCACCCGAAGCAAATACAGTAACACCCGCAATGCTGCTTTCAACAGGAAGGCGTTTTGTTTGTGCAGAACAAAAAACAGAAAAAAGGATGACAGGCAGGAGCAAGATTCTCATAAGAGGTGATTTAGGTTTGATGAATAGGTCTTTCAACAGGACAATACGGACATAAAAAAAGCTGCCCGGAGGACAGCTTTTCAATTCGAAACAATTTTCGGTTATTCAACTTCGGTAGCACCTTCTACCAGAACGGTAACCTTGTTGTTCAGCACTTCTACAAAACCGCCTTGGATCTGGTAGCTGGTGGTGTGCGACTGTTTATCCCGCAGTACTTTAACACGGCCGGCTTTCAGGGCACTGACCAGGGGCGCATGTTTGTCCAGCACTTCAAACGATCCGCTGATACCGGGCATTTGCACACCATATACTTCGCCGCTGAAAAGTTTACGTTCCGGAGTTAATATTTCTAATGTCATAAAAAAAATGTGATAATGTGAAAATGTGATAATGTGATAAATGGCTTTGCTTCAAAACTATGCCCTCTCACAATCTCATTATCACATTATCGACTTAGCTAATTATCGAATTATCCTTGCGCCTGTGCCAGGAGCTTTTTACCTTTTTCAATTGCGTCGTCGATAGTACCTACCAGGTTGAAGGCTGCTTCCGGATACTCGTCTACTTCACCGTCCATGATCATGTTAAAGCCACGGATGGTTTCTTCAATCGGTACCAGTACACCTTTCAGACCGGTAAAGGCCTCGGCCACGTGGAAAGGCTGCGACAGGAAGCGCTGCACTTTACGAGCACGGGATACAGTCAGTTTATCTTCATCGCTCAATTCATCCAGACCAAGGATGGCAATGATATCCTGTAATTCCTTGTAGCGCTGCAAGATCAGCTTTACACGGTTTGCAGTGTTGTAGTGTGCATCACCTACAACAGAAGGCATCAGGATACGCGATGTAGAATCCAGGGGATCCACCGCCGGGTAGATACCCAAATCGGCAATCTTACGCGACAATACCGTTGTGGCATCCAAGTGGGCAAAGGTTGTTGCCGGGGCCGGATCGGTTAAGTCATCCGCCGGTACGTAAACCGCCTGTACAGAGGTAATGGAACCGTTTTTAGTTGAAGTGATACGCTCCTGCATGATACCCATCTCGGTAGCCAGCGTAGGCTGGTAACCAACCGCCGAAGGCATACGACCCAGCAGGGCTGATACCTCGGAACCGGCTTGTGTAAAGCGGAAGATGTTATCTACGAAGAACAGGATATCACGGCCTTTACCGGAACCGTCTCCATCGCGGTAGTATTCGGCAATGGTCAGACCGGAAAGGGCTACACGGGCACGGGCTCCCGGGGGTTCGTTCATTTGACCGAACACGAATGTGGCTTTTGAATCGGCCAGTTCTGTCATATTTACCTTGCTCAGGTCCCAGCCACCTTCTTCCATGCTGTGCTTGAAAGCGTCGCCGTATTTCATGATACCGGCTTCAATCATTTCTCGCATCAGGTCATTTCCTTCGCGGGTACGTTCACCCACACCGGCAAATACTGACAAACCAGAATACGCTTTAGCGATGTTGTTGATCAGTTCCTGGATCAAAACGGTTTTACCTACACCGGCACCACCAAACAGACCGATTTTACCACCTTTTGCGTAGGGTTCAATCAGGTCAATTACCTTGATACCTGTGTAAAGAACTTCGGTAGCTGTTGACAAATTTTCGAAAGACGGCGGCTTGGCGTGAATGGGTCGGCCGTTTATTTTCGGGATCGGTGGCAGACCGTCGATTGGATCACCGGTTACATTGAACAGGCGGCCTTTGATTTCTTCGGTTGCGGGCATTTTGATGGGAGCACCGGTATCTACTACGTCCATTCCACGAAGCAGACCTTCTGTACCGTCCATAGCGATGGTACGTACGCTGTCCTCACCTAAGTGCGTTTGTACTTCCAGTACAAGCGTATCGCCACTGGGGCGTTTTATTTCTAATGCATTAAAGATTTCGGGGAGGCCTCCGTCGAACTGAACGTCCACAACGGCGCCGATGATTTGTTTTACCTTGCCAACTTTTGCCATAAATAGCGTTTAAGAAGAAGATTTTTAAGAAAAATGCCCGGAAATGGCAGTCTTCCATTTTCAGGCTGCAAAAGTAAGGGTGAACAGCCATTCTACCAATCGTAAAATAGCCGCATATATTCTTTCGTCCTTTCTTTTTGCAAACTGTTATTAACTCTGTGAATAAACTGTCGCAAAGTGCACTGCAAAATTGGGAAAAAAGTAGGCGGGGATAGTACAAAGGTTTCCAAAGCATTGATCAGAAACAGAAAATCAGTACCGGATTCCCCAACTTTTCATAAATAAAACTTAATGAAGGTGAATCTTTCCGCAACGCAAACGGCTGAGCAGTAAAGGCATGTCTTTTGTACTTTTCTTTTGCTATGAAACGATTTTTTATCTACCTGACCGTAATAAGCACCCTCTTTACCGCCTGCCAGGACGCTGGTTCTACCGGTAGTAATGGCGATGACGAAACTGACGAAAAGAAAAATGTCAGCAAACGGAATTACTTCATTAACAAAGAGAATTCCTACTCCGATCTGTTTTTGGACAGTACTGCCATGGAAAAATACATTGCCGAAAAGCAGATACCGGATTCCATTTCGCGGCGAATGCGCAGTTTTTACAATACCCGCAACTATCAGTTTGCCTGGTTTAGCTCCGATGGATTAACAGAACAGGCCCGTGCCTTCTGGAACCTGCACGATTATGTAACCACGTACGACCGCGACACATCACTCAAGGATAAAGCCCTGCAGAAAAAAATGGATGTATTGGTGGCAGAAGAAAACCTGTCGGCCAGCGCCTCACCGAGTTATATTGAAACGGAGTTGACGCTTACCCAACATTTTCTTCGCTACATGCTGAACAATTATGAAAAAGGGTATGTAAAGCGGAAGGAAATGGAGCGGTTTATTCCCTATATCAAACGTGATCCACTTGAGGTTGCGGATTCCCTTTTGACAAAAAAACACAAGGACGGCAAATATTTCGAAGATGTGCACGAACCCTATCGCCTGCTGAAAGAAAAGCTGGCTCTTTACCACGGGATCGTAAAAAATGGCGGCTGGCCCGAGATCCCTGCTGTCAAATCATTGAAGAAAGGCGATTCATCGGCTACAGTAACCCTGGTAAAAAGGCGCCTGCAGCTGAGTGGTGATATGGCCGGCAACGACACTTCCCGCATCTTTAACGACACGCTGGAAGTTGCCGTTCGCCGCTTTCAGCAAAGCATGGGCTATACCCCTTCCGGCGTAATAAATGCACAGCTGGTGAAAGATATGAACGTGCCTCCACGGCTACGCCTTGAGCAGATCCTTCTGAACATGGAGCGGATGCGCTGGATGCCGACGGAACCATCAGGGCAACTGATTATGGTGAACATCCCGGAGTTTATCCTGCATGTGTACGAAGGCAAGCAAAAGGCCTTTACGATGAATGTTGTGGTAGGGAAAGAAGGGCACAACACCGTGAGCTTTACCGGCGACTTGAGTACGATTGTATTTAGTCCGTACTGGAATATACCACCCAGCATTGTAAAAAATGAGATACTGCCGGCAATGGAAAGAAATCCCGGCTATCTGGAAAGCCAGAACATGGAGCAAACCGGAACCGAAGGCGGACTTCCCGTGATCAGGCAACGGCCGGGGCCCAAAAATTCACTGGGACGAGTAAAATTCCTGTTCCCGAACAGCTTTAATATTTACTTCCACGATACACCGGCAAAGAGCCTTTTTAACAGGGACAAACGGGCTTACAGTCACGGCTGTATTCGTCTTGCCGAACCGGAGAAAATGGCGCAATACCTCTTGCGCAACAATCCTGAGTGGACGCCGGAAAAAATCAGTGCTGCCATGAGCAGCAACAAGGAACAATACGTTAAGCTATCGGAACCGATACCGGTAATCATTACGTATTACACGGCCTGGGTTGATGAAACAGGACTGCTCAACTTCAGAGAAGACATTTATGAGCATGATAAGGACCTGATTGCAAAAGCATTTTTGTAGTGACGTAATTTATAGGTTGATTGGTTGAACAGTTGAATGAGAGGATCGAAGCATCTGGTCAACCAATCAACCACACTCCCTACATTTGCCGCGTAATGGCAAATACAATGCAACTGACGGAGGTTACCAATGCAAAAACTGCAAAGGAATTTATTGACGTAAATGTTCTGCTGAACAAGAACAATCCAAATTACATACGTCCGCTGGACAAAGACATCCATGATGTTTTTGATGAAAAAAAGAACAAGACCTTTCGATACGGAACGGTAAAACGCTGGTTGTTGCGTGACGCTAACGGAAACCTTATTGGCCGCATTGCCGCTTTTACCAACAAACGGTACAAAAACAAAGGCGATGATGTACCGGTGGGCGGCGTCGGCTTTTTCGATTGTATCAACAACCAGGAAGCCGCCAATCTTCTTTTTAATACGGCCAAAGATTGGCTGGTATCGCAAGGCATGGAAGCCATGGATGGCCCCATCAATTTTGGTGAACGTGATCGTTGGTGGGGATTGGTGGTGGAGGGTTTTCAGCCTCCGCTTTATGGCATGAATTACAATCCGCCTTATTACCAGGCCTTGTTCGAGAACTATGGTTTCCGGGCTTTTTTTCACCAGATCTGCTTTGGCCGTAATCCAAAGGAAAAACTTAGCGGGAAAGCGGTGGACCGTCATGCGATGTATGAAAAAGATCCTCAGTTTTCGGTGCGAAATATCGAAAAGAAAAAGCTGGAAAAATATGCCGAAGACTTTACCACTGTATACAATGCTGCCTGGGCCGGTCACGGAGGCCTAAAGCAAATGAAAAAAGAACAAGTGGTGCAGATGTTCAAAAAAATGGCACCGGTAATGGATGAACGCATTGTCTGGTTTGCCTACAAAAACGAAACACCTATTGCCATTTTTGTCAACCTCCCCGATTTAAACCAGTGGTTTAAGCACCTGAATGGAAAGTTTGACCTATTGCACAAGCTAAAATTTTTGTGGATTAAAAAAACAGTGAAATGCACAAAATTCACTGGCCTGGTGTTCGGTGTAGTACCCGAATTTCATGGGAAAGGCATTGATTCTTTTATGGTGGGAGAAGCATATAAAACGGTAGTCAAAAATCCATACAACGAATACGAAATGCAGTGGATCGGCGATTTCAATCCTAAAATGCTAAATGTAGCGCAGGGTATTGGTGATGTGTATCAAAGTCGCAAGCTCACAACATACCGTTACCTGTTCGACAGAACAAAAGAATTTAAGCGGCACCCTATCCTGTTATAATCACATTTATATGAAAAGTGGCTGTATCATGTTCAATACAGCCACTTTTCATTTTCTGAAAGCCAGAAAATCATTTCTCTTCAACGGGTTCAAACAAAAAGCTGTAAACTTTCACCGACGCATCATCTGCTACCCGCTTCCGAAGGGTGATGGTTTTAAGTTCATCCGTAATCTCAATCTCTCCTGCATACACCTCCTTGCCTTCATTGGTCGGAATCGCAATATCGGTTGGTATCCAGTCCGAGATCTGCTTGGATCGCTGCCACACGCTGAACGGCGCCCCTTTTTCAGTTCTTCCGTAATTCACATATACTTTGTACTGTCCCTTGTCCAACCCGTTCAGCGATACCTGCACAATGGGCACTGCTTCAATATCAATTTTTGCCATCCATGCGTCGGATTTTTTCAGGCCAAATACAATGGCTGGGTCCTGGTAGTCGGCCGTGGCAAACCAGTAGAGCGAAAACACCATGCCCTGCGGTGTAAGTTTATGGCGATATGGCACTTTCGTCACCTTATCATCGATGCGTATTTCCGTATTCTCGAACTGCGGCTTGTCCGCATAAAAGAAAGCGACTGAAGTATAATCTGTTTTCACCATCACTTTGTCTTCCGGCTGGTGTTCGATGGTAAGGCGGAAGGAATCTCTAAAGTTTAATTTATCGGTAAGATAGAAGCGGTAACCACCGGTACGGGAGGTCATCAGGTCGTAGGTCAGTGCTCCATGAAACGGCAGGCTTATGCCTCTGTCCCACTTGTCCGTTACCGCGTAATAACCACCGTTGAAATAATCTTCCGAGCCGGTACCGTGCAGCCGCAAATCACCGTCAATATAGGCACGGTCATCGCCTTCAAAATAATAAGTACTACCCTCTTCCAGCCCTTGCGTTTGCAGAATGGTACCAACGTAATGTCCACGTCCCTTGATGTTAGCAATCAGGTGTTGCTTTGCTTGCGGAATATTGTACTCCCGCCGTGCCTGTGCATAAAATTTTCCTTCCTGCTTTTCATCGCGGCCGTTTTCGGTATAATAAATTGTTCCGGAAAGCAGGATCTCCGAAGGATCGCCGGTGGTTCGGTTATCGTATTTCAATGCAAGCTTTGCCGACCGGTCGAAAGGCATGGGCAGGTAAGAATACAACTTATTATTATCTGACCCCAGTACTACTGATTGCGCTGCCGGTTTGCCAAAGGCAAAGCCAAAGAAATCGTGCAGGGGAAGATCAATTGCATTTTTTGTTTCACCGTCCCAGCGGGCTGTGAGCATGATTTTTCGATAAGCCTGCAAAAGATCACTGCCGGCGCCGAGTTCTATGCCGACAATGCGTCCACCTTTGGCCAGTGTAAAAATGTTGGTTTCTACTCCCGGCCGCAGCGTGAGATTGACCTTTTTGGATTTCACACCTGCCCCATATGCCGCCAATGGTGAGCGTTGCTTGTTCCAGGTGGCTGCAATCTTATCAAAAACATCCCTGTAGTTAGTAAACATGTCGGTAGAGAATGATTGCATCTTTTCCTTTTCGGTAAGATTGCGGTATTGCGTCTGGTGAAAACGGAGGTTTTTTCCGGTGTAGATGATCTTCAGTGATTTTTCGTACGGGATGGGAAGAAAACAATAAAAGCCTCCCAGCTGGCTGCCGGAAAGCGGCGAAAGAAAGGGGGCCACCTTTCCGCTGAACAGATCAATAAAGGGAATGTTGATCCGTGGTGTGGTTTCGCCGTCGAAATAAAACTTAACCGTATCGGCTTCGGGTGTTGGTGTCCAGATGCGGTTAATAACACCGGGGCCTTTCAGGTCTGCCAGTACCAGGCCTTCCGCTTCCTTGCGAACCGCAGAATACTTGCCGGAAAAACCGTCATCGTTGCCACCGGTGCGGTCGTAACTGGATAACTGGTGCATCTCGCCGGTGCGGTAAAGCGGCAGCCTGGAGATATCAGCAAGGTTCAGCAACTCCTGGCGATAATTGTCGGTTTGTGCGGAGAGTTGAAGAAATGAACAGATAAGAAATAGAATAAATAGTTGATGTTTCATGGTCATTGATTCATAGCCTTAGAAAACTGTCACCAGCATGCATTTACAGATTCTTACTTTCATAAAAATCTTTTGCTGGCATTGCAATCAATCTGGCAATTTAGAGATTGTTGGTGAAAGTGTTTATTAGAAGCAGGTTAAGTTGACAATACGAATAAATGTTCAGTATTAGCGAATATTGCAAATGTTCTCCAATGCAACCAATTGGCCCTGCAAGAGGAATGACAACTGAAAGCACGGAGATTCCTCAAAAGGGCTTACCGTGACAGCCGCAGCTTTGTTTTCTGCCGGACTTCTAATCCTTCCTGCGTCAGGATAAATACACAACCCGTCGGAGTTCCATACCTTGTGTGAAGCCGTTGCTGGCTTGCCCAAATCCGGCTGCTTTTCCCTACCTTGCAAGCCAAGTTTACCATGGAAAAATTTATTGTTTCGGCCCGTAAATACCGCCCCCAGACCTTTGATACAGTTGTGGGGCAGGAACATATCACCACTACCCTGAAAAATGCCATCCGCAGCAATCACCTGGCGCATGCCTTCCTGTTCTGCGGTCCCCGGGGCGTGGGTAAAACCACCTGTGCCCGCATCCTGGCCAAAACCATCAACTGCGAGGCTTTGCAGCCCGATGGTGAAGCCTGTAACAGTTGTCACTCCTGCGTGTCGTTCAACAACGGCACCAGCATGAATATACACGAACTGGATGCTGCCTCCAACAACTCGGTGGATGACATCCGGGCCCTGGTAGAGCAGGTTCGTTTTGCACCCCAGGCCGGCAAATACAAAGTGTACATCATCGACGAGGTGCACATGCTCTCGGCTTCGGCTTTCAATGCGTTTTTGAAAACGCTGGAGGAGCCACCCTCTTACGCCATTTTTATTTTGGCCACCACGGAAAAACACAAGATCCTGCCAACGATCCTAAGCCGCTGCCAGATCTTCGACTTCAAACGCATTACGCTGCAGGATACCGTAAACCATCTTGCCGGTATTGCCACAAAAGAAGACATCAAGGCAGAAGAAGCGGCCCTGCAACTGATCTCGCAAAAGAGCGAAGGTTGCATGCGGGATGCACTAAGTATTCTCGACAAGATTGTATCCTTCACCAATGCCGAAGTAACGTACGAGAACACCATCGAACACCTGAACATCCTGGATGCAGATTATTACTTCAAGCTGTTCGAATGCATGCTGGCACAGGACCTGGCCGGCGCCATGCTCCTTTTCGACGATATCAACAAAAAGGGGTTTGAAGGTGATATGGTGCTGAATGGCTTTGCAGAGTTTATGCGAAATCTTCTTATCTGTAAAGACGAAAGAGTAGCCGGGCTTTTGGAAGTGGTGGAAAGCTTCCGGGTTCGTTATGCCGATGCGGCTAAAAAGGTGTCACCGTCTTACATCATCAGTGCACTGAATTTACTCAATGAAGCTGAGATCAACTTTCGTGCAGCCCGTAATAAGCGCCTGCATGTGGAGCTGGCCCTCATTAAACTTTGTTACCTGTCGCAGGCCCTCGAACTCACGGCCACAGCCGGCGGTGTAGATAAAAAAAAACTCGTTGACGGAACAAAGGCCGTAGCCTTCAAAGCAATTCAACCGATTTTGCTGTCGCCGAAACAAACGCCGGCAACAACTGAAGTAGCGGCACCTCCTCCATCACCGACAATACCACAACCACAACAGGAAGCCAGGCTGGTTATTGAAGCACCACTCCCCAAGTCAACTCCAAAACCGGTCGTGGTAGAAGAACAGAAAGAAGCCTACAAGCCTGTTGAAAAGAAACCGGTGAAAAACGGCGGCAAGCTTTCGTCACTGGATGCGCTGCGGCAAAAAGTAGCGGCCGAAAACGGTCAGCAAGTCATTGCCGACAAACCGCTGGAAATGGAGGCACTAAAAGCTGCCTGGAAAAAATTTATTGATTACCTGAAAGAACAAAAACGTCCGGCCTGGCAGAGTTACGAGCTGGCGGAACTAAAAGTAAAAGATGCCGCTTCGTTTGAAGTGATTGTTCACAATAAGATCAACGAAAAATTTATTGAACTGGAACGAAAAGAGGCAGGCGAATTTTTTCAAAAAGAACTCTGCAACCGGGTGCTCCAGTTTTCTATTACGCTGATTGAACCGCCCAAGGACCAGCAGGAAATAGCGGAAGCACCAATGACGCCAAAAGACCAGTACCTGAAACTCATCGAAGAATTTCCGATGGTAAAGGAACTAAAGGACAGGCTACGGTTGGAGTTGGATTATTAGGCACCTGTTCTCCGGCCCCCACCTAACCTCCCCAACGGGGGAGGAACAACCAACACACGGACCCTTGCTCTTGCACGATACGTTCCTAGCCTCTGCCCCATTTTTGGCAGAGGCTTTTTCTTTTTGTTTCAGCTAATGATCCTGTTTTATTCTTCCTCAAAGCCCGAAGGGCTTTCATGTGAATAGCGCCGGGTGAAACCCGGTGAAAGAAGAAGAGAAATGAAACAGAACCCCGCAGGGGTTCAATGTTTAGGATGTTACTAGCGTAACTATGCTGCTTCTGTTGTGATGCTCCGTTCATCGTTTAGTCACTCTATTATGCAGATCGCAAAAAATATTGCTGTGCGAAAAGATAAAATGCAAAGGCACAATCGAACTTAGCCTCCTTTCAGAGGGACAGGTGAGTGAGTTAGGGAGTCTTATCTTTGCCCCCATGGAAATCATCCAGGCCTCTTACCTGATCAGCAGTCCATCCGTAGAAAAGTGCCCGGCACCCGACCGGCCAGAATATGCGTTTATCGGAAGAAGTAACGTGGGCAAGTCTTCGCTCATCAATATGCTTTGCAACAAAAAAGAGGTGGCCAAGGTCTCCTCTTCTCCGGGAAAAACACAAATGATTAACCACTTTACAGTCACGGGTAGTGATAAAAAAGAATGGTACCTGGTAGATCTTCCTGGCTATGGGTTTGCCAAGGTTTCGCAAAGCCAACGGAAGTCCTGGCAGAAGATGATCAAGGAATACATACAGAAACGGGAAAATCTGGTGAACCTGTTTACGTTGGTGGATAGCCGTCATGAGCCGCAGAAAGCAGACATCGATTTTATCAACCAGTTGGGTGAATGGCAGATTCCTTTTGCAATTGTTTTTACCAAAGCCGATAAAACCACGCAGCGGGAAACAGCAAGAAACGTCGAAAAATTCCTGGAGGCTCTGCGGGAATTCTGGGAAGAAGCACCGCCGCATTTTGTCACCTCGGCGGTAAAACATCTTGGCAAAAAACAGATCCTCAAATTTGTGGAGGAACAAAATGAGGTGTTTGCACAGCACAAAAAGGGTCTGGTTTAAACTTGATTTCGATTTATATTGCAGCCGATTTGCATGGATATGAACAGAAACGGTATTGAAAGAAACCTGGTTGTTTTGCTTTTCGTGATGGTATTGGTGGTCTTTTCCTTTGCACAAAGAGACACACAGAAACTTGACCGCCTTTACAAAACAACACACCTCATTCAAAAGAATAAACCCGTACAAACGGTACAAGGTCCTTCTGCCCCTGCAAAGGCAGCACATCATTAGGCCATGCAATTTTTCCTCCGCCTGACTTTATGTTTTTTATTACTCTTTCCGCAACACCTGCCGGCACAAACCACTGATTCACTGGCAAGGGCAATAGATTCCAATGCCAGGTCTATTGACCAGTCAGCAAAGGATATTCAGCGATGGAAAGACAGCCTGGAAAAAGATAGAATTTATCGCAATCTTGAACAGCATGGTCAAAGCCTGGATGATTTTCTGCAGGAAATGCGGGAACAGGAAGAAAAGCGGGAACGGCAGGCAGCCATCCGCATCGGGCTGGGAGTATTGTTCCTCGTGGTGGTGATAGTAGGTTTAGTGCGGCGGCGGCGGAAGTAGGATATTGAAATAGTAGAAAACGGGGATAGCTTTCCTGCACTTTCAATTCTTTTACCAAGAAAGAAAGTCAATCACCCAAGACTCATCACTCCCCCTCAGTTCACCATCTTATTGGCGCAACTGCTGCTGGCAAAAGCCTCAGGCTTGGCCTTGAAAGCAAATCCCATTCCCAGGATATAGCCCATAGCTTCCTTAAGGGCATCGTTGCTCTTGAAGGCCGGATTGGTGTTAATGTCCGCATGCACTTCCATATCTACATCATACAAAGTAAAAAGATTGCATAGTTCATATGCAATCTCTATACTCTTGGCTACTTCCACCAGCATTCGCTCTTTGATGGAATACTGCTGAAGTGTTTTTTCGTTATGGATAAACATGAAGCCTCCATGCCCTTCGCGCAGAAAAACAATGACCGTTGCAAATTCCGTTTCACTGCCTTTCACCTGGCTATCGGTACCGATACAAACTTTTAAGCGATAACCGGCTCCCGTTTCGCGTTTGATGGCGTTTTCTACAGCGTTATAAATGGGTAATCCAATTGGCTCGCCATTAAATTTTCTCCATTTCATACAGAAAAAGGTTTCTTCAAGTTACAAAAAAACCTTTGACGTGCATAACCATTGATGAAGGAAACTGTTAATAACTAAGCCTTTCAGGCAAATGCGGGTGGCCGTTACAGTAACCAGCATCCCCTGTTTCCGGAAGAAATCGGAAGCTTTCCCCTTGAAAAAAGAACGATGACGATTCTATTCCCGACAACAGACACAGGCAAGTGCAGTGTGGAAAAAAAGAAAGACCCTCCTTTCAACCAGGTCCGATTCGCATTCCCGCACTTCTGCAATAAAAAAGGTTTTCCCACTGAAGGGAAAACCTTGGTACCAATAGAGCACGGATTAAAAGGCGATTGTTTACTATTTCTTCATGAACTTTTCAGAGAATTGTTCCTGATTGTTGGTGTAGTGAATGATGTACATACCATTGGTCATAAAGCCAGCGGACAGTGTATTCAGGCCTTGCACCAGGCGACCCTTGGTCACCTGCCGGCCATTCATGTCAAAGATGGTATAATCAAATGTTGCAGGACTGTTTACGGTCATGGTGCTGTTGATCACATTGCCCACCAGGAAAGGTTTGGCGATAGCCTGGCTGCCACGCAGCACAGCTACATTTGAATAGTGTGTACGTCCATTGTCAAACAATACGCGGACACGGTAGTAAAGCGAAGTGGATTTTCCTGGCTGGTAACCATAGCTGCGGGCTGCTGCGGCTACATTGGACAAAAGCTGGAAATCCGTACCGTCGGCAGATGATTCAATGGTTTGTTCCACTACGGCCTCATCGGCAACAATTTCCCAATCCAGTTTGTGACGGTTGTTGGTGGCTGTTGCTTTCAGTTCCAGTTTATGAACCGGCAGCACGATTGCGGAAATTTCGGCTTCAATAGCATATGAGCCAAGCATGGCAAAATTGGGAGCATACTCATTGCCTTTGCTCAATACCTGCAAATAGTAAGTATCGGCAGGCAATGTTGTATCCACAGATGCACGAAGTGAGTTTTCAGGATTATAGATAACTGTTTCACCCTTTGAGTTCACAATCTCCACTTGCAGGTCAACATTTGCACCAATGTATCCCGAGGCCACGCTGAAAGGCAGAGCATTCAGGCGGATCTTGCTTTTTGCCGGCAGGCTAAACTTCACTATGTCAACATCATTCGGCCGCTCAATTACACCACTAACAGAAAACCGGCTGTTCACCAGCGGAGCGGTGGTGGCTTCGGCGCGGGTATCCTTGTGATCATCGGCACGAAACCCAAAACCATTAGCAGTGCGGGTGATAATACCCAGGTCATCCTGCATGTAGGAGCAGCCAAAAGGATTGCTGCCATAGTGCCAAAGCGTTACGTTACGGTAATAACCAACACCCATGATCGGAGCCCAGCCAATTTCACCGGTTCCGGTTCCGGAATTGTATTCAGATGTTTTATTGCAGATATTATCATACGCCGACTGGTGGTTGAGTCCCAGCGTATGGCCAGCCTCGTGAGCGGCTGCTTCTGCAACGTTTTTTACGTTGTAATTCAGCAGTGCGGTAAACACAAAACAAGGTGTGTTATCGCCCCAGGTAAATGAATTGGTGAAGGCCACACCACCGGCACTTCCGTACCAGGAAGAAGACGTTGTTAGCACAACGCGGATCCGCCGTTTTACCGGTGCAGCAGCATAAACAGTAGAATCAGTGGTGACATTAATATTGAACGGACGGTAATCTTCTGCAACACGGTTGAACACTTCAGTCAATTGGGTAGCATTCAGGTTTGAACCGTTACACACAAAAGGGCCATCATAGTTCCAGCTGGTGCCTTCAACAATATGACCATCGAAATCGAGAAATATAACTGCAGATGCAGAAGGATAACTATTTAATTTGGGTACCTGGGCCGACACGTTCGTAGCCAGGAAAAAGATTGTGCAAAGGAGTACGTAAAGATTTTTCATACTAGTCGGATTGGGATGGATGATAATTGGACAGAACAGACGCAACGCGGCTCCGCTTATTCGTTCACAATAGCCGCAACATGTTGTTTACGGATGACATACCCGTTGCCTTCCTTTGTGATCTCCAGTGCATCGCCGGAAGCCCGGTTGAGCATACGACCGAGGTAGGAAACAGAGCCGTCAGTATCCGTAACGCGGGTGAACGTAAAGATGGTACCCTGGCGGGTGAGGCTTTTGATCACAACACTCTGCACCGACTTATCAGCAGGGTTGGATTTGCTAACGATGGTGCCGAAAATGGAAATGTTTTTGGCGATGTTGGCCGATACTTTAGAACCTACCTGCTGCGAGAGCAAGCCTTCCAGTTCAGTAACGTGAAGAGGCGCCTTTTCAGGCAAATCAGCAAAGAGACGTGGTTTGTTGTAATTTGTTTCGTTCAGTGGCACATTGTTCTGTGCAGAAGCCTGGATCGTGCAAACCAGGCAAAAAGCCAGTTGGGCAACAGCTTTTAAAAGTTTCATAGAATTGGATGGTTGGGGGCAGTGATGAGCTACCCGGATTTTCAATTGGTACGCACTGCAATATTTAGAAAAATCTGCAGGCTTTCAAAGCGAGTGAAAACCTTTTTTTGAAAATCGGGCAGAACTACTCCGGTACAATGGGAAAAATTCGAAAGCCCATCGAAAATCTACAAAATGAGTTTGGTAAGAACCCTACGTGAAGCTGCCTTTCAATATTGACCGGTAGCCAGCATTACCAGTGTGCAGGCTACTACCGGCTCTATCCCCTTTTCTCTCGCCATCTTCATCAATTCGGGGTTTTCAGTTCCCGGATTGAAGATGATACGTTTGGGTTTAAGGTCAAGAATGTAATCGTAATATTCCTTTTGATGAGTTGGATTAAGGTATAACGTTACCGTATCCACGTCTTTTTCTACTACCGGTGATTTTGAAATGGCTATTCCAGCCACTTCTGTGTCTTTCCGTCCAACCGCTACTACCGGGTGATCATGTGCCTTCAGCCGGTTCATAGCCAGGTAGCTGTAGCGGGAAGGATTATCGGATGCGCCTAATACCAAAGTTTTCTTCTCTGTTGCCATATCCTATTGATTCTTGGCCTGAATGTACAAAGGCTGTGCCTTAAAAAGGTTTTCCGTGAGTGAGGCGGATGATCGGACTGGCGAGGAATGGTGCCGTTCGGAACAAGTTTACAAAGCCATTGCTAAGCCTGTTACTGCCAAAAAAGGCCTGCAATGCTCTTCCGGTGCGCAAACGAAAGGCAAACTGCTTTTGCCATTCCCTCCAATACCGATCTTCCATGCTGCGTTGCGAAAGGTTGCCGTCCAGATAAGCATTGCCAAGGGTAGCAGCAATCTTAGCTGTATGCAAGGCGATGCTCATGCCGTTGCCACAAAGGGGTGTTATCATGCCTGCCGTGTCTCCCAGCATCAGTATGCCGTTTTCCACTGTAGACTTTTGAGAAAAGCTGATTTGTGAAATGGTAACAGGAAAACCTTGCGTTATTTCACTGCTGGTAAAGAGCTTTCGCAGGTGTAGATTTTTATAGAGGATTTTTTCCTGCATGGCCATGATGCTGTTGTTGCACCGGTGCAGGTTCTCAGCCCGGGTCATGTAGCAAAGACAATAGTTCTCTCCTTCAATTTTTGAAATACCGCAATAACCATTTTCAAAATTGTGCAGCCCGATCACGTTCGCCGGCCATGCTGCCTTTACATGGAACTTCACACCCACATAATTGTTCAACCGCTTGTCCTGTCGCTGCAGAAAAGGTCGCTTCCATTTTACATCCAGGTTGCTCCGTTTACCATAAGCAGCCATGCAAATTTTTGCCTTCACTGTTTGCTGGTTGAAATGAATCGTGAATTCCTCCCCGCTTTCAACTTCATCTACCCGGGTCTTTTCCAACAAGTGCACACCACTGGCCTTTGCTAGCTGTGCCAATGCATGATCAAGTTTGTACCGGCTAATGCCAAATCCACCCTGCGGTAGACGCGTTGTAAACAATCGTCCGTTCGGTGCCGTTAAGTGCAATGTATCGATACGTGGCAGGTTCCACTCCTGCAATGGCAGGCCAAGCGAAAGCAAAAAGTTCCAGCTTTCCATACTGATGTATTCGCCACAAACCTTGTGATAGGGATAGGCTTCTTTTTCAAACAGGATAACGCTGTACCCCTTCTGCCCTAACAGGATGGCACTTGCCAGCCCGGCAAGCCCGCCGCCTACAATAGCTACGTCATATTGCGAAATGTTATGCATGCGAATGACAGGTTATCAACCAGCGAAAAGCCCATCGCCACTGGCAGTGGTAGTGTTCAATCCCCGCTCTAGAAAAGATAGCCTGCCAATCCGCCTTTTTGAATCCCCGCCTTACTGAAAGTGGCGCATCATTCTTAACCAGGTAGCTTCTCGAAAAGCCGGCTGTCAGTAATTTGATAGCATAGTAGGCCAAGGGATGGCGGTGCAGATCATTGATAAAAAAACCGACTTCGCTGTTAGCTTTCATCCACTGCAGTTGCGTGATCAATTCTTCATCTTCGAAATGGTGACAAAAAAGTGATGAGAAAACAATATCCGGTTTTGTATCAAAGGATGCAAGCTTATAATCGGAATGAAGAAAGCGGATGCCATTATTTTTCTGGTGTTGTACTGCATAACCGATGCATTCTTCATTGATGTCTATTCCCAATAGTCTTACAGGAAGTTTGATATATGCTGCCCATTCTTTGATTGCCCGAAGATTGTCTCCTCCCCCACAACCAATTTCTGCGATAAATAGCTCTTTGTTGAAGATTGCTTTGTCTTTGATCAGGGCCACTATCCCATCCAGTGTTATATCATGCCCTCCCAGATGACGATTGATAAAATCCAGTTCCTTCATGTTCTGCCTGATATCCCTGAAAGGAATATCATTTCTATCCAGAAGTTCCTTTTTATATGACCTCTCTTTGAAGGATGGCATGGCATCAATTAACAAAAAAGATTGGCAACCGAAAATGATTCTCTCTAAAGTAAGACACTCTCTCAAATATGCCAATTACCTAATGATCTAAGCATGAGCCGTAAAGGTTTCTACCGTTAGGCCCGGACCAAATGCAGCCCCAAACAATTTCGGAATATCTTTTTGTTGCATCATCCGTTTGAGTACAAATAAAATGGTGGCCGAAGAGAGGTTGCCGGTTTCCCGCAATACATCATGTGATCCCTGGAGTTGCCTATCCGTAAAATCCATTGTTTTTTCAATGGCCTGTAAGAGGCGTTTACCTCCCGGGTGAATGCACCAGTGCGAAATGTCGTTGATGTCTATTCCCTCTTTTGCCAGCGCTCTTGCAACAATGGCTTTGAAATCTTCTTCAATCAGGTCAGGTATGTACCCGCTCAACGTCATTAAAAAACCCGATGATGATAGTTCCCAGGCCATATCGCGTTTTCCCTTTGGATTGATTTCGCTGTAGAAGCTATCGATGATCAGTCCTGTTGCCGCGGCATCATCATGCATCACCAAAGCCGCCGCCGCACCATCGCCAAACAGCAAGGAAGACGCCATGTTATTCATTGTTGCTTCACGCTGGAAGTGAAGCGTGCACAGTTCTGTACAAACGATTAGTACCTGTGCCGCTTTGTCGCTGCGACAAATGGCATCAGCAATCTTCAGCGCATGGATGGCTGCATAGCAGCCCATAAAATTTACCGAAGTCCGAAAAATCGTTTTCTCAAAATCCATGAGCTCCATTACCTGCAGGTCAAGACCAGGAGCACTCATGCCGGTACAGCTAACAGTGACCAGGTGGGTGATGCGGTTTTTCTGGTGTGAATGATGCAGACAATCGCGAATGGCATCTACGGAAAGCAATGGTGCTTGTTTATGAAAAACAGCCATCCGTTGCTCCAGCGTTGGAAAAGGCTCCAGGTTTTCGGAAGGCGAGTAAAACTTCCAGTCAGAAACCGGCCTTGTATAATCAGGCAGTACAGAATAACGCTGATCAATACCTGATTTTGCATAAAGGAACCGGAGTTTGCGGGCTTCAGTTTCGGGCAAAGCATATACCTGCTGCATAAAGGGCAGGATCTCCATTTGTGGATGGCAGTAGGCCGGCAAGGCAGTACCTATTGAAACAATCTTACTCACTTTGTACGTATGATAAGCGTAATAAAAAAGGCTATGGTACAAAGCGTGGAGAGGAGGTTCATCCGCAAACTGTTCCTGAAATCTGCAGCCGTTTCATCCTTCCAAACCCTGTACATCCAATATAGAAAAAACAATACCACGGGCAGTAGGTACAACAAATACAGGTAAAAAAAGTTGAGCCGTTGCTGTTGGCGGAAAAGCAGGTACATACCGGCTGTGGCCAGCAGGAAAAGCGTCATGCTGAACAAAAATGTGCCCCGTTTTCCCAGCAGATAGCTCAGCGTTGTCACACCATCCCTCCGGTCTTCCTCATGCTGGTAGATCTGCGTGAGCGGATACAAAGCCCCAATGAGCAGGCTGGATAACAGCAAAGGAATCAGGGGCGGTTGTTGCGAAGGATCCGTAACGGCATTGTACGTAATATAAAATACAAGTGCCCCCTGGAAAACAAATACAGTAAGGAAACCAACTACAGGATATTTTTTAAGACGAATGCCCCGGTAACTATAGGCCCTTGAAGCAAGGATGTACAGGAGAATACCCACCGCAAATGCTGGTGATAGCAAGAGTGACAATACCACCGCTAAAATGTCCATAATCACTGTTACGATAAACAACTGCCGCGTAGGCTGCAGCGGCGATTGCAATCCGCCGATGGGTGATTCATCCCTGTCCATATAAGAATTATACCCGTTGCTGGCCGGATACACAAGCAAATGCAAAATAAAAAACACCGCCATAGCATGGGTTGTATTGATGCTGGATGCCTGGCTCAGGGCAAACAGGTAAACCGGCAGCAGGAAAAGCGAAAAATGAAACCGCAATAGTTGTATGGTGGATCGGTGGAGCATAAAAGCCGGAAAAGGATGACTCACCTAAATTACGCATCCTCGCCTGAAGTGCCGTCACTCATTCCGCCTGGCCACGATGTATCTTTGCGTTATGTCTTTCAGCTATTCAATTTGGGAGAAAGAAACCTTTTTCTCCCATCAGGATGTGATCATCGTGGGCAGCGGCTTTACAGGATTGTGGTCAGCGCTATTCCTGAAGAAGAGAAAACCACACCTGAAGATCACTATTGTGGAAAGAGGACTGATCCCCACCGGTGCCAGTACCCGCAACGCCGGCTTTGCCTGCTTTGGCAGCCTGAGCGAACTGGTTAGGGATGCGCAAATTATGGGTGTAGACAAGATGCTGGAAGTAGCCGAAATGCGATTCAAAGGTCTTGAACGCATCCAAAAATATTTTAGCCATGAAGCAATCGATTTCAACCTTTGCGGCGGCTACGAGTTGTATGAAGAGGGCAAGGTAACAACAGAAAAACTGGAAGAAAATATTGCTTACCTGAATATGCTGTTAAAACCCATCACCGGTAGCAAAAAAATCTATCGCCTTGCTGATAACAAAATAAGCCAATTTGGGTTTGGCAAAACAGCACACCTGGTTGAGAACAAGTTTGAAGGTTACCTGCATTCCGGCAAACTGCTGCAGGCACTCCTGCAAAAAGTACAGGGTATGGGTGTTACAGTACTGACTAACGTGGAGATCAAACAGATTCAGCCTAACAACGACAGCGTTTCCATTGAAACAAGCAATGGTTTTCCACTTACCGGCGACAAGGTCTTGCTGTGCACCAACGCCTTTACCAAACAGTTGCTGCCCGGTGAAGATATTGTACCCGCAAGAGGACAAGTGATTCTTACCTCTCCTATCCGAACACTTCCGTTCAATGGAACCTTTCATGCCGATGAAGGCTTTTATTATTTCCGCAATCTTGGCAACCGTGTTTTGCTGGGGGGAGCCCGAAACAAAGCGTTTGAAGAAGAAACCACCACTGCCCTTGAAACAACCGACACCATTCAACGAGAACTGGAACGCTATCTTGCCGAAGTCATTCTTTCCAAGTTTCAGAATGAGTATACCATCGAACATCGCTGGTCGGGCATTATGGCCTTTGGCAAGGAAAAAAGTCCGATTGTAAAGCAGATTTCACCTTCTGTTTTTTGTGCCGTACGCATGAGCGGCATGGGTGTTGCCCTGGCGCCGGTAGTTGCACAAAACGTAGCAAAAATGATGGATTAAAGCTTGATGAATTTCTGCAGGAGACCTTCGCCTTTTAAAAAGTAAAGGCCAGGTTTCAACGTAGCAATATTAATTGCCTGCTGGTTGGATTGAATCGTCTCTACCTGCTGCAACTGGCCGTTATGGCTGTAAATGCTGATCTTTTTCCCGATCATAGCACTGTTAACAACAATTGTAACCTTATCGGAAGCAGGGTTGGGATACAAGGTTGATTCCGGTACCGAAGTAGGTGCCTCTTGCAGGTAAGGCTCCCGCAGCCCCTTGCTGGCCAAAAGCGAAGCCCTTGGACCTCCTTCGGCAAATGCAGCCCGCATCCGTTGGCGCTGGCCCAGCGTAAACAGGTTCATACAATCATCGTTGGTGTAGTCCATGTAGTTCATGTACATATCTCCCTGTTCGCCGTTTTCGCATGATGTGCGGAAACCTGTGGGACACCCCTTCGTAAAAAAACCTTGTCGTGGCGTATCATCAACGGCATCGTCACCACACTGGCTGTCGCCCCAGATGTGTTTCAGTCCTAACCAGTGCCCCACTTCATGTACAGTTGTTCTTCCCAGGTGAAAAGGCGCAGCCGTATGAACAGTGCCAAATGCACCGGGATTGATCACAATGCCATCAGTAGCTGAGGCACTTCCCGGAACCGTAGCATAACCGCTGCTGCCAGCTATATTCCCGATCCAGATGTTTAAATACTGTTTGCTATCCCAACCATCCAAGCCTCCTTGTGAAGAAAGCTTGATCTTATCATCAGGCACCCAGCTCAGGCGTGAAGTGTATTTTCGGTTGATACCTGTTGTAGCCCTTCCGCGGGGATCCGATTTAGCCAAGTAAAATTCAATCATAACATCAGCGGCCAGGTGGCGGAATCGTTCCGGCGTATTTACCGTATCCGCATTGCGCATACGAAAATCGCGGTTCAGTGCATCCAGTCCGCTCTGGATCTGCGCATCAGAAATATTTTGCGAAGCCTGGTTATAAAGGACATGCACGACCACTGGGATACGGATGATCTCGTCATCGGCTATACTGCGTAAATGGGATTTATTCTTTTGAAAGGTTTCTGCTTTGCGAATGTTGAGTGATTCTGTAGTACCTGCAGCCTGGCTGACATCCAGGTACGCTGTTGTCATGCAACGTTCCTGTGCCCTGGAGAAGAAGAATATATGTATTAGTACAAAAAGAAATAGCGTCCTCATAGTTGCCGGTTAGCGGAAACCATAGGGAAATGGGATTTAAGGGTGTGTTTTTGTAATGATATCGGAAAATGGCTGCAGGAAATGGATAGTGCGGGGCTTCAGAAAGGATAGTAGAATTGGTGGTAAATATAGAGCGTGGATTTCAGAATAGCAAGCTTTCTTTCCATAGCTCTTAACATTTGCTTTGGCGGCAAAGCTTATTTTTGACGGCATGAAGAAAATTTCCTGGCTGGCTATGTTTTTTACAACACTCGTAATTGCCCGTTGCGCTAATAATGATGCTTCAACAGATACCAACACAGCCGCTCCGCAAACGCCTTCCATCAGCTATACCGTGACAAGCACCTATCCGCACGACACTTCCTATTTTACTGAAGGCTTTGAATTTTACAACGGCGATATCATCGAAAGCACAGGCCTGGAAGGAAAATCAAAACTGGTGCAATATGACCTGAAAACAGGTTCCGTTAAAAAGGGCATCAATCTCGATTCGGCCTCTTTTGGCGAAGGGGTAACAGTTTTTCGGGATACGGTGTACCAGCTTACGTACCGCGAAAGTAAGGTGAATGTTTACCGTGCCAGGGATTTTCAAAAGATAGGCGAACGGCCGTTTACCGGTGAAGGTTGGGGCCTGACCAACGACAGCACGGCGCTGATTGCCAGCAACGGCAGCAATAATCTTTACTACTATGAGCCCGGCACCTTCAGGTTATTGAAAACAGTGCCTGTTTATGAAAACGATGCTCCGGCTGTAAACATCAATGAGCTTGAATATATCAATGGCTTTGTATATGCCAACCAATGGCAGATGAATTATATCCTCAAAATAGATCCTGCTACCGGAACCGTTGTAGCCAAACTGGATCTAACCAGTGTAGTGCAGCAAGAAAAAGTATTGAATCCTAATGCTGCAGAAATCAACGGCATTGCGTATAACAAAGAAACCAACCAGGTTTTTATTACGGGCAAGAACTGGTCGAAGATTTACCAATTACAGTTTGCTTTTTAACCCCATTATGCTTTTTCAATTACATAAATGAGGGAGCTGCAGCGGTCGTTTTGCAGCAATGCGGTGATGTTGGACCGCAGCCCGTTGATGCCGGCGCCAATCCACGAGGTTTTGCCGCGGTGGTATTTACTGCTCAGCAGGGAAATGTAAAAGGAGTCGAACCACATAGGTTTTTTCGCTTTTACCTTTAGCCCATGCATTTGCATCAATACCGCAATGGATTGGGGGGTGAAATGATACAGGTGACGCGGCACATCGTAAGCCGCCCAGTAATTGCGATAGGCAGCAGCATCTGCAGATGTATAATTCGGTACCGCAATAAAGACTTTGCCGTTTGGCGCAAGGAGCTCCTTTATCCGCTCAATATACAGATGCAACTGGTGCACATGTTCCAGCACATGCCAGAGCGTGATGGCATCAAAACGATTGGCCGGAAGTTTGGAAAGTACATTGGGTTGCTGAAGCGATAATCCGAAAAGCTCCTGTGCATTTTTCCTCGCTGTTTGGTCGGGCTCAATACCCGTAACCTCCCAGCCACGTTGCTGCATTTCCGAAAGAAAGGCACCGATGCCTGCTCCAATGTCTAGTATTTTCCCATTTTCCTTTGTATGTGAGATAATCAGAGCCGCCTTCTGCCCAAGGGTATAACGCCGCACCTTTTGATAAAGCTTGTTCAGCAGGCCTTTGCTGGTATTGGTATGCGAAATATAATCTGGTGACTGGTAATAAGGACCGATGCTGTCTTCGTCCGGCACGTCCTGTGTAAAACGAAGGGTGCACTGACGGCATTGCCACAAAACAAAGTCTTCTTTACTCACAGAATGATCTTTCGCGGTAAGCAAAGGATCAATGGCTGCGCTGCGACAAACGGGGCAATGCGTGTAATGAATTCGATTCATAAAGAAGGCAAAAGTAAAATATCAAAATTCAAAAGGGAGCCTTGTTTTGTAAGCCTCCCTTTTGCTGTTTACTTTTGAAGTCGATTTAAATAATCTGGTTTGTAGGAGAAACGATATAACTTGTTGGCGACTGTTTGGAACCGGTAGAATCAACCCTGAACTTTCCCTGGTAAAGCAGAAAAATAATATAAAGGATTGCCAGTCCAAGCAAGACCCAACCAACGATCATCCAGATTGAACGCTCTTTGTCGGCTACCACTTCTACTTCTTCTTTCAGAACGGACATCTGGGTAGAGGTCATGTGCTGGTCACCAACCAGCACATTATGTTCTGCATCAGGACGCAACACTCTCTCTGCACGAACAGGTTGCAATACAGAAGGTGTTACCGCAATGGAATCACCGCCACCACCTATCCATCCAATTCCCTTCCATTCAAAACCATTTCCCTGCAGCTTATTCTGGATGCGCTTGCCCAGGTCAGACAACCTGTCCAGGATCTGAACTTTTTCCTCCTGCAAAGCTGCAGAAAGAAAAGCCAGTTGATGCTCCGGCACAGATTCATCACTCCTAATCTCCGTTTTAAAAGTGGGTGGCGAAATTATCTTATTCGCTACATCCAGTTGCACTGGTTGTTGAATAAGATGGATGGTACCCACCGAAGGGATACTCACCCGCCTGTATTGCAAAAGGTAATTGGTTAACTGTTTGAACACATTATTTGGATTGAGCGAACGAAAATACAACTCCACCCAAAAAGTTGAAGCCATAAACCGGATATTGATTCCAGCGCTGGTACTCTTTGTTCAGCATGTTATTGAACTGCGCCCAGAGTTTCAGGTTGGGAATGATCTTGAATTCCAGTCCGGCACTAAGGTCAAGTGCGCTGGGCAGGTTACCGCGACTACCATCTTTCTGCTGGTAAAGCGGTCCGTCAAACGTGTAAAGATCCGTGGTTACATACAGGTCTTTCAGCACCTGCAAACGCATATTGGTTCTGAACTCGATGGGCAACAGGCCCCAGGCTTTTTCGGCCACTTTTGTTTTGTACTGGTTAAACTGGATGTTAGAGATAAGCGAAAAAGTTTCGCCAATGGTATACCCCAATTCACCACCAAAGTTGAACACTTTCAGCTCCGGTTCATTGATGACCATGAATGATTTTCCACCATGGGAGGTATCGTTGGTGAACAGCGGCTGGTTAGTAATCTTATTGTACCCGATCTTGGCACTGTAGTTCAGGTGATCGCCGGCAGAACCTTTAAAGCCTGCGTAACGTTCATCCACACCCGAATTATATACGGCATCCGGCGCCCATATCCAGGGGTTGATATTAGCCATGTACTGGAACCCCGCATTGCGGTAATAACCTACCCATCCTGCCTGGAAAGAGAACCGCTGATCAGAAGTGGCAATTTCGGCAGTGATATTCGGGAATAGCCGGGACTCTCCCTTGCTCCAGGCGGGGCGGACACCCGCCTGCAGGTTGATGTTGGCGGTACGGTACAACAACGAAGGCGATATGGCAAAAAAGTTATTGTTTACCTCGGGTCTTTTTTCAGGTTTGTAGCTGCTGAGGCTCGCTGTTAACGCAAGGTCCACGGCAAAGGTTTGTCCCAGTGTTTTTTGCACGGGTATGTTCAGGTAAGTATTGCTTTCAGAATTGCTCAAGCCATCATTGAATACATCAACGCGCAGTTCGGGTGCATACGACAAGCCCAGCTCCGTGCGGTTGATATTATGGAATGAAATGCGGCCCCGCCAGGTTTGCAGCTTTACGTTGATCGAATCTTTGGGGAAGGTCAGGCTCTTGTCAAAGCCATATTTATTGTAGTTCTCCTGCAATCCACCCAACCGTGCATTCCACTCGATGTTATTGCTTGATTTCAGGAATGAATTCAGCTCAAAGTTGGTGGTGCTGTAATCCTGGAATTCAATCTTTCCTTTTGAAGACGTGTGGCGCCCATACAAATTTATACCTGCTCTTTCTCCATCACCAACGGAAAGTCCTACTTGTGCAAACGGGGTTTTCAGGTTTCCGAAACCAACCTTCACATAGCTTTCATTGGTCCACTGGCTGCCCGTATCGGCTTGCAGAGCAAGCGGCCGCAAGGTACCGGGTTGAAAGGCAAAGTTCAGGTTCTGGTTCGGGATATTGTATTGCAGCCGCGGCCTGGTGGTATCGGTGGTGGGCGGTGCTGCATTGAAGTTCACTTTTGCAGCCTCTTTCAGTACCGGCTTAAAACTTGACGTAATGCGTACTTTCTTACCGGTTGTATCCTGCGCTGCTGCTCCTATGCCGATCAACAAAAGTGTAAAACTGATGATGGAAAACTTCATATTGATTTGGTGATGTGCTGATTTGATAATGTAATGATCCTGTTTGACGTCTGACGTTTTACGAACCTACCTTGCTTTCTTTTGCTTCTTCTTCCGTCACTCTATTCAGTTTTTCCTGCGCCTCAGCTTTCAGTTCTGCATTCAGGCTGTTTTGCACAATACTCTGGAAGGTGGCTTTGGCGTTGAAATAGTCTTTTTGCTTGAAATAAATATCACCCAGCAGAATGTAGGCTTTCGTTACCCAGTAATCATACGACCCGCTTTTGTTAACCACATCAAAGGCTGCTTTTTCTGCATCTCCCAAGCGGTCGGTCATAAACCAGGTATTGGCAATCTCATAACGGGCCTCGGCACCTACCGCTGCCTTGTTCACGGCAACAACCGCTTTGAAAGCAGTCAATGCTTCATCATAACGGCCGGCAATTTGTGCCGATTTACCAATAGCCATATTGGCGAGTGATTTATCATCCGTGCTGGCGCCTTTTTGCGCAATCAGTTCCTTGGCATTATCCACAGCATCGCTCCATTTTTTCTGCAGGTATTGGCTGCGCAGAAGTCCCCGCATGGCTTCCAGCCTGTTTTCCTGAGAAGCTGTAATTTGCTTGAGCTGTGCATAATACCGTTCGGCTTCCGGATAATTCTTTATTTCAAAAAAGTTCAGTCGAGCTGCCTGCAGAACAGATGGCTCCGCAAATGCATTGGGTGCACGCTGGGCCACTTCAGCATAATTGCTCACCGCGTTTGTCCAGTCTTTGCGGTTGTTGTAAATCTCGGCACGATAGAAATAGGCATTTACCGCTTTGCTGCCGTTAGGAAAACTCTGCAGGTAATTGTTCATGGCATCCAGTGCCGCATTGAGATTGTTGTTATCATACTGAATTTCGGCTGCCGCAAAGGTGAGAGAATCTTCCGCTGAAATGGAGATGGGCTTCCCGGCTTCACGGGCTACGTTGGCATATTCACCCGGCTGTCCTTTTTCAATGTAAATGGTGCGCAGGTTGTCCAAAGCCACATCTGCTTCGGGTGAATTGGGATAGGTATTCACCAATTGACGGTATTGGGCAATAGCCCTGTCGCTGTTGTTCGAGTTATAATACGCAATACCCAGTTTCAGGTGCGCCTGCGGTTTAAGGCTGTTGTTGCCAGAAGCGTTCACTACATTGTTCAGGGCAGGAATGGCTTCACCAAAACGCTCCTGTGCCAGGTAGGTGTTGGCAATCTCCATATTGGCATCATTCACCAGGAAAGAAGAAGGGAACTTGCGAATGAGGTTATTCATCAGGGCTACCTTTTCGTTGGGATTGTTGATGCCGGCGATCATTGCTTTTTGAAACGTAGCATAATCTTCCGCAGGCCAGGAATAGCTGATCACCCTGTCGTACATAGATCTTGCCTGTGTGAAATTGCGGTTCATGTAATAAACATCAGCCGTACGTACATAAGCATCCTGCGTGATCGGATCCGAATTCAGGGCCGCTCCTCTCGACAGCGGTTCAAAAAATGTTTGGGCTACAGGATAATTTTCTTTGCGATAGTAGGTATAACCCAGGTTATACTTTACACTTCTTTCATTGGCTTCGCCATTGGCGGGTGCGCCTGCAGACAGGTAGGCATTGTAATGACGAATGGCATCATCAATGCGGTTATCGCGGTAAGCCAGTTCGCCTTTCCAGAAGTGAATGAATGGCAGTACGGAGGCATTGTTCGGATCCCGAAGTGCCCTGTCCAGCAGCGCTTCTGCATCCTGTACTTGTCCATCGTTGATCAACTCCGTCGCACGGCCATACAGGATACGTGGCAGCAGGCGCCGTACATTCTGTGTCGGGTTCCGGATATTATCCAGCAGTGCCAGGGCATCGCGGTAATTGTTGGTATTGGCCAGCGCACCAATCATCAATTCAGTGGCTTCTCCGCGGTAAGGCGAATCGGGATAATCGTTGAGGAAGGAACGCAGGTTGTTCAGTGCTTCATCCTGGTAACCCAACTCGTAAGAAAGTTTGGCATAATTGAACCGTGCAATCTGTTGCTGGTCCGGGTTGCTGTTGTTGGATGACGAAAACAAAAAGGCGTTACGGGCATTGGCTTTCTGGCCTGTTTTCAGGTAAGAGTCAGCAAGCAAATACATGGCATGCTGGCTCAGCGAATCTTCTTTTCCGCTCAGTTGTTTAAAGCCGTCGATAGCTTTGGGGTAATTGCCACCCTGGTAATAGGAATAGGACAATTCATACAAATCTTCACGGCGCACTTTTTTGGAACGGTTGACATAATCGGCGAGGTAAGGAAGCGCTTTGCTGTATTGCTTTTTCTCAAAATAAGCATGTCCCAGCAACTGCTTTAGTTCCAGATCATAGAACTGCGTTTGTCCTTTGCTCATCCTGCTTTCGGCATAGGCAACCGCTTCATCTTTTTTGCCCTGCACATAATAGATCTGTGCAATGTAGTAAGGAACAATGGGCGCATACTGCGGCTCATTTTCTACCACCCGGAAGGAAGACAAGGCATCGGTATACTGCCTGTCGCGAAAAGCGATAAAGCCGTAATAATAATTAGCGTCAATATAATTCGGGTCGCTGGGCACCTGGCGAATGGCATCCAACAGTGGTTTTGCCTTAGCAAACTGCTGCATGGTGAAATAGGCATAACCCTGGTGAAATTTCATATCGGCCGCCTCCCGGTTATTGAGGTTGGCTACGCTGGCGGCTTCGTACAGGGGAAGGGCATCACTATAGCGCTGCTGGCGGAAATAATATTCGGCCAGTTGAAAACTCATCATCTGTGCCCTTGCATTATTCTTAGTCACTTCAACAAACACCAGGGCATCCTGCTCGGCACGGGTTTCGTTTTGCTTCAGCGCACAGGCAATGGCATAATAATCCACTTCCTGTGCAACAATTGAATTGTTGATCTTGTCGGTTTGCGTGTATGTCTGCTGTAATTCTTTTAAAATGGGATACGCAAGGTTATATTGCTCCTTCTGGTAATATTCCTTTGCTTCATAAAAGCGGTCCTGCGGGCCTTTGTAAAAAACAGTCTGCTGGGCGTAAGAAGAAAAAAGAACAACACAGCCAAATGCAGATAAGCAAAGTTTCTTCATGATATTCAGTTAACCGTTGGTGGATAAACGTCGTAAATATTCAAATTATTTCAGGGCCTGCCAAACTTCATTCCAAACAGAAACCTAAAATTTGAAATGAAGCAAGTTTAACAATTTCAATTTTTTGGAATGTTTTTTCGAATAGCTTTGCGGCGGTTAAAAACATTCTATGAAAAAACTATTCAGCACCAAGGTATCGGAAAGCACATTAAGTGTAGCACTGTTTCTCTTGCGGGTGGGCGCCGGCTCACTGATGATGATTCAGCACGGACTCGGCAAGCTTCAGAATTTTGGTGCCAGGGCCAATACATTTTCCGACCCCTTCAACATTGGTTCCACTACATCCTTGTCGCTGGTGATATTTGCCGAATTCTTTTGCGCAGCATTTATTATCCTGGGTTTGTTTACCCGCCTGGCTGCCATTCCTATTGTGATTGCCATGAGCGTGGCGCTTTTTATTGCCAATAATGGCGACTTTTTCGGGAAAGGCGAATTGCCCGGCCTATTTCTTATCTGTTTCCTGGTTATTCTCCTTACCGGCCCCGGACGCTTTAGCCTCGACCGGTTGATTGGGAAATAAAGACGTGAGTGGTCAGTGGTGAGTGGTGAGTAGGGATACATCTACTTACTACTTAATATACACCATTCACTACTTCAGCACATCCAGCACCTTGTACATCTTCTGGACAAGCGAGGACGCCGGGCCGGTGTAATTGTTGACGATAAAAGAAACAATGTATTGCTTGCCGTCTTTGCTGGTGTGATAACCGCAAAAACCTTTGGCGCCACCAATGGTGCCGCTTTTCAGTTTCATACCATTGTAAAGAGGAAATCCTTCATAAAATCCGCTGAACCAGGGCTGCTTTTTGGCATACTGCAAAACCGCTACCTGTGCATGGGTAGTCACCCGGTTTTGCGGCGAAAGGCCTGAACCGTCCTGCATGTTCAGTTCCGATGCATCAATGCCGATGCCTTTGTCTTTCCAGTAATCGCGGATCACATCACCTCCAATTTCAGATGATGCCGTTTTCCCTTTTTTTATAGCAATGGTTTTCGCCAGGGCTTCTCCGTAAAGATTAATACTGCGACGCAGAAACCAATAGCTGATGCTGTCGAGAGGCGGTGATGTTTCTGTATGGAAATAACGAACCGAAGAAGGAATTTCAATATTGGTCAGTTTATTTACAGGTATTGTACTCCCCTGTACATTAATACCATTTCGTGCCAGTGTATCATGCAATGTGGCAAGAAACTGCATCAGGGCAGAGGGCATGGCCCCGGAAATGGTAAACCTGTTTTCATCCTTGGGTATGGTGCCCCGCACTGTGGCCACATTGTGCCCTATGGGCAAATATATGTAACTGTTATCGCCAGAGCCTTTTGCAGCAGATGTTACTTTTGATTCGAATTGAATGCCGTATAATTGGGGCTTTGTTCCCGTAACGATGACAGCATCGCCAATCCCCGGTCCCGATTTCAAAAAAAGGTCGTATTGATTCTCCCGCCAGTTCAATGCTGCGGCACCGGCACCATAATAATTGCCGATGTCATCCCAGATCCAGCCACCGGGAATCGCCTCACTCTCCCACCCTCTTTCGTCCAGTATACTCTTGGAAAATGCTTTGATACCAGTTTGTTGAAAAGCAGTAAATAAGCGGTTCATCACGGCCGTTTCGGTGGTGGCAGGCCAGCGCCAGCTACCTAACGTTGGATCACCGGAAGGCCTAAAATAAAGACCGCCATCCAACTTGCCTTCCTTCAACGAACCATAATAACCAAACCTGGTTTCATAGCGAAAATCTTTTCCTAAAATTTCGTATGCTGTTGCTGCAGTAATGATCTTTTGCGTGGAAGCCGGTGCCACTCCAATTTGTGCATTCTTTTCAAACAGTACTGAACCGGTTGTGCCATCAATAACATAGATGGAGGAAAGAGCACTTTTCAGTTGCGGGTCTTTTTCAAATGCAGCAAACGCACTGGCTAAACGTGTAGCAACAGTTTGGCCATTGGCTGATACCACAACCAGCATCATGGTAAGGAAACAACATACATTTTTCATCCTGGTGTACATTGTGCTAAAATAATGGCTTTGCAGAATGAACGACGTTAATGCTTCGATAATCACCATCGGCGATGAACTCCTGATAGGACAAACCATAGATACCAACAGCGCATTTATTGCACAGGAATTAAACAAAATGGGTGTATGGGTACGGCGCCGTGTAGCCATTGCCGATGATAGCACTGCGATCAAACATACACTGACAGAAGAAGCCAAAGAAAGCAGGATCATTATTATCACGGGAGGACTGGGTCCTACTGCCGATGATATTACCAAACCAACGCTCTGCGAGTATTTCAACACCAGCCTGGTAGTGGATGAAGGCGCCTTAAAAAACGTAACGGAGATCTTTCAAAAGCTCGGCCGGCCGATGATTGAGCGAAATGCCAAACAGGCGGAAGTCCCTGAAAGCTGCGTGGTACTGCTCAACCTGCGAGGTACCGCTCCAGGTATGTGGTTCGAAAAAGATGGCGTTGTGTATGTGTCACTTCCCGGTGTACCCCACGAGATGAAAGGCCTGATGACACATAGTGTACTTCCCAGATTGAAAGAGCAATTAACCTTGCCCGCTGTGGTACACCGTACATTGCTGACGGCAGGTCAGGGCGAATCGTTTATTGCAGAACGGCTCGTGCAATTTGAAGAAGCACTTCCCTCCCATATCAAGCTGGCTTATCTCCCTGCCTATGGCATGGTGCGGTTGCGACTTACCGGCAAAGGCGAAGATCTTGCCCAGCTAACAAACGAAATAGAAAACGCATTTACGGCCCTGCAGTCGCTGGTGGCGGAATGGATGATTGCAGCAGAAGATGTAACGGTTCCACAAATCATCAGCAAGCTGCTAAAAGAAAAAGGCGCTACGCTATCTACAGCCGAAAGCTGCACGGGCGGCTACATTGCCCACCTGCTTACATCCCTGCCCGGATCATCAGCCATTTTTTTAGGGGCAGTGGTGGCATACGCCAATTCGGTAAAAGAAAATGTACTGGGTGTGGAAGGCAAAACCTTGCAGGACCATGGTGCGGTGAGTGAGCAAACGGTGATTCAAATGGCTGCCGGTGTTTGCAACCGCCTTCAAACGGATTACGCTATTGCCACATCGGGGATTATGGGACCTGATGGGGGGAGCACGGAAAAGCCGGTAGGCACAGTCTGGATAGCTGTTGCCAGCAATGAAGGGAAAACGAGTGCACAGAAATTTCATTTCCGCTTCGACCGGATGCGGAATATTGAACTGGCTGCCAACAATGCCCTGTTGCTCCTGCGCAGGTTTTTGCTGGAACAGGATGTGTAAACAGTGCAGTTACCGTGACTGTGCCTCCACAGCCCAGCCGATGGGGTAAAAATTTGAAATGCCATGCTTTAAAAGGCATATAACCTCCTTTGCTTATTTTTGGCGCTGATTGGAAAACGATTGCCTGCTACTGCAATGAATGTGGCGGAATATTCAGCAGCGAGACAAACGCTGAAGAGTGCGACGCAACAGGAGTTCAATAGTAGCTATGCAGCCGGTAACATAAAATTCCGGTGCCGACTTTGAACATTGAACTTTAAAACTTTGAACTGATTTATGCCTACTGTTGATTTGGTTATGCCTAAGATGGGCGAAAGTATCATGGAAGCCACGATTTTAAAGTGGCACAAGGGTCCTGGCGATACGGTTAAAATGGACGAAACGATACTGGAGATTGCGACCGATAAAGTGGACAGCGAAGTGCCTTCCACTGCCGAAGGCGTGATAGAAGAATTGCTCTACAATGTAAATGATGTGGTGCCCATCGGCACCGTGATCGCCCGCATCAATACAGGTGGACAGGGAAGCCAACCGGCAACAGGGAATGGACAACAGGCTACGGCGCAAGCTTCGCAGCCGGCTCCGGCAGCAGCACAGCCTGAATCAACCGTTCAGCAACCGGCTGCACAACCAACCCCAAACACCCAACCCCAAACCTCAAACCCGAATCGTTTTTACTCACCGCTGGTGCTGAACATTGCGGCACAGGAAGGCGTTAGCATGAACGAACTGGAAAGCATTCCTGGTACCGGTGCCGAAGGACGAGTTTCGAAAAAAGATATCCTGCAATACATCAGCGATAAAAAGTCAGGTAAGGCAACAGCAAGTCAACAACAATCGGCACCACCACAACCACAGGCTGCCCGCCAGGAGATGGTGATACCGATGAACAAGGTGGAAGCAAAAGAAGAGCCTCAAAACAACCAGTTGACAAGCTACAGCGGCAATGTGGAGATCATCGAGATGGACCGTATGCGCAAGCTGATTGCCGACCACATGGTGCGCAGCAAACACACGTCGCCGCATGTGACTTCTTTTACGGAAGCCGACGTGACCAACCTGGTGATGTGGCGTGACAAAATCAAAAAAGATTTTGAAAAACGCGAAGGCACCAAGATTACATTCACGCCCCTCTTCATTGAGGCTATCGTACGCTGCATTAAACGTTTCCCGCTGATCAACAGTTCTGTTGATGGGTCGCGAATTATTGTGAAAAAAGACATCAACATTGGAATGGCAGCTGCACTGCCCAGCGGGAATTTGATTGTGCCGGTTATCCGCAACGCAGATCAACTGAACCTGGTGGGGCTTGCCAAGCAAGTGAACAGTTTGGCCGATAATGCACGCAACAATAAATTGAAACCGGAAGACATTTCTGATGGAACCTTTACAGTAACCAATGTAGGCACATTTGGTAGCCTGATGGGAACACCGATCATCAACCAGCCGCAGGTGGCTATACTGGCTGTTGGTGCTATCAAAAAGCGTCCGGTAGTAATTGAAACGCCGCATGGCGACAGCATTGCCATTCGCCACATGATGTACCTCTCTATGAGCTATGATCACCGCATTGTTGATGGCAGCCTGGGTGCAACCTTCTTAACAGCTGTGGCTAATGAGCTGGAGAACTTTGACAGCAACAGGCAATATTGAGGTGAGTGGTGAGTAAGTCTCATTTATTTTACCTTAATAAAAAACCTCCTGAATAAATCAGGAGGTTTTTTATGTATTTTGTAAGATCAAATTTCTCACCTCTCACCTCTCACTATCTCGGTTCGGTTTCCGGCACTTTTACTTTTTCGAAACTGAATTTGCTGCCCTTCTTTTTAACAATAAAAAGGCTGCCATATTCTGTGTCCGGAAGATCGGTGAGTTCTGAAACACCCATCAATCCATTCACTACATCATCCACGGTATTGGAATGTCCAACTACCAAAACATTTCCATCACTGATCGTTTTTAATTCCTGGATCAACTGGTCGTTCTTTCGGGGATCATAGGTTTTTAGCGTCACACCATACAGGAGCCGCGTGGGCTCTGCCGTTGCTATGGTACGGGCATAGTTGGTAGAATAAATTGTCTTGATGTTTTTGTTTGTCAGAAAAGTCTTAAGGTCTTGTGCCTGTTTTTGTCCTTCGGCAGACAATGGCGGATCGGCCGCCATGGACATGGTAGCACCACCTTCTTTTTCAGCATGACGAACAACATAATATGTTGTGGTTTTGCAGGAAGCAAAAACCAACAAAACAGCGAAACAAAAGAATCGAATCATAATCATAATTGAATTAACAGTTTAAAGATAACCGCGTCTGGCATTTGATTTGGGAATTAATTAAATTAGGAATCTAAAAACGTGGGCTATGAAAAAATTATCCGAAACCTGGTTTGCTGAAGGGTATATTGATTTCGAGTTAAAAAAGTACACGCTGATGGCTTACCTGCAGGCTATCAACCAGTATTTTGATGAGAACAAATTGTACCCGCAGCTGGCCGACCTTATTTTTCATTACAACAACCTCATTGCCTTTCGCGAGAACAAACGCTACCTGCAGGAGCAGTTTCCCAAGAAGCTGACGGGAATTCAAATTGAACAACTGCAGGTGTTGTACGAACAAATGATTGAGGATAATGAGCTGATGCAGGAACTGGAAGACATCATCAACTTTGCTGCCGGCCATATGAAGACTACCATCAGCAGTGGTACGGAGATTTATGAATTTGTGGAAGAAAACCTGTCCATCTCCCCTATTGGTATTCTGCCCCTGGATGTTCAGGAAGGCTACTTTTTTTTAAGTACGGGCAAATCAAAATCAACACGGGTGTACCAGTATCGGCTTTCCATTTTTGATAAACATGATGAACGGTATCGCAGCATGAAAACAGCATTTATCGATACGCTGCAACGAAGCATGGTTTATACGTATGAGAACATGAAGACAGAGTTGATCAAGTCAAGACAGGAGATTCCCAACCCGGCCGTATACTGCATCGAAACAGCATTAAGTTTTCCAGTAGAAGAAACCCTGCTGCCCATTGCCAAACGCTCATTGGTAAAGTACATTTCGGTGTGATGTCGGGTATTGGATAATAGTCATTGGATATTTTATTTTTGTCTTCATCTTATTAGCAGAAACTAAGAGGCCGTTCAGTTTGAACGGCCTCTTTTTAATGTATTTATTTTTCTTTATCAATACCGGCGCTGGCAGCACCACCCGGATCTACTTCAAGTCCCCAGTCTTTGCCCTTCTTCACGGCAGGCACACCTTCCGTGATCCACTTGGCAGGTTTTTCTCCCTTCAATTGCCAGTCGAAGAACTGTTGCAAACGAACCGTAATATCTTTCCTGTTCCTTCTTTCCACCAGGTTATGCGCTTCCCCATTGTAGTTCAGCATCCAAATCGGTTTGCCCAGGCGGCGCATGGCGGTAAAGAACTCAATACCCTGGTACCAGGGAACGGCACCATCGGCATCGTTGGCCATGATCACCACCGGCGTCTTAACTTTTTGCAGGTGAAAGAGCGGCGAGTTTTCAATGTACAGGTCCCGGCGTTCCCAGGGAGTAGCACCAATACGGCTTTGCGTTTTTTCGTACTGGAACTGCCGGTTTAAACCACTCTGCCAACGGATACCACCGTAAGCACTGAACATGTTCACCACCGGTGCGCCGGCCCATGCCGCTTTAAACATGTTGGTGGCCGTTATGAGGTGGGCAATCTGGTAACCACCCCAGCTTTGTCCCTGGATACCGATGTTTTTCGCATCCACCCATGGCATTTTGGCCAGAGATTGTGCACCGCTCACTACATAATTGTAGGCATCCTTACCGGGGTGTCCTTTTGTATAGCTGATATCGGGCACAAAAACAATGTAACCGCGACTGACAAAAAACGGGATGTTGATCACACTGGCCGATGGCGCCGGTGCATAATACCGGTTGAGGTTATCACTTGACTTTTCATAAAAGTAAACCAGCATCGGGTACTTCACTTTCGGATTGAAGTTCTCAGGCTTGTAAACGATACCTGTAGACTCTTTGCCGTTGAAGGTTTTCCATTTGTACAATTCAGCAGTACCCCAGTTATAAGTCTCCTGCTGCGGGTTGAGTGTCGAGAGTTTTACAGCAGGATAGCCGCTCAAATGCCAGCCCTTTACGTTATGATTGGCAGTTGCAGGCGTGAAATAAAGGTCAGGTGATTGTGTAAACGTTTCTTTGGAGTAAAGAAATGCATTGCTGCTGTCGGCCTTCACAAATGTGTTGAATGCATAACCACCAAAGGGGGTTATGAGTGTTGGTTCAGATGATTGCTGAAGATCCAAAACGGCAACGCCTGCGCCCTTGTTCTTTTCATCAAATACACGGAAATACACCGGCTCACCACCTTTGATAAAACGTTCTTCACGGTCAACCCTGGCCATGCGGTAAACATTTTTGGCCGCCCGGCCTTTTGTAACCAGCTTTGGTGCAGCAGAGCCTTTCGGGTCCACCTTCCAAACATCATAACGGTCATAGATATAAACAGCTGAATCGTCCTGGTGCCAACCCATCACACCATGCGGCCCCGGATCGGCAGGTACATCATTGTCCTCGTCATACAGGGGTACATTTATCTTAGACGTTATATTCCGCAATGTTTTCCCATCCCAGGCAAAATAGTGTTTGACCTTGTTATCGTACAAGAGGATATATTTCCCACCGGCAGAGGGAAAGGCATAGCCATCGTGCCCCTTCTTTACCAGAGTGGTTTCTCCCGTAATCGGGTTGATCGCATAAACATCTTTTACGGTATTGCCGGTCCACTGGGCCTGTATACGGCGGCCAGTGTCTGTGAGGCCCACAAAGTAACGGCCATCACCTTCATTGGTAACCATTACATTGGGCAATCCCGGAGAACCCAAAGGAACAATCTCACCTTTTGTAAAATTAAACGTAGCGAGGTAGCTGCGCTTTAATTCGTTCTGCAGATTGTACAATTGTTGCGATTGCAGGTAATCGTCTTTGTAATGCCATACATCCAGTTTGGCCAGCTCAAAATCCACCAGGCTAGTATCTTTTGCCGGCTGAATGGGTGCCACACCAAAAAGCAGGCGGTTTCCGCTTTTGCTAAAGCTGACGGTTCCGTTCTCGCTAACGGTCATGCCCACCTCCATTCCCGGCGTATTCTTATTCAGCAGCAGTTCAGCGCTGTCGCTACCGCTACCGTAGAAATAAATTCCATAGAACTTCTGCAGGGCCCTGGCGGCCGTATCCCGCTCCGCAACAAATGCAAGCCTGTTGCCGTCTTCAGAAAAGGCAAAGTTTTTAAAATCATTCCCCCCTTTCAGGATGGTGTCCAGCACATCACGCTTTGTATCATACAAGGCTACGGCAGCTTTGCTGCTGCTGTCCCGTGGTGCTTTGGTGAAACGCAGCACCAGCTTTTGTCCGCCTTTGCTGAACATAAAATCACTGACATTCTTGAATGTTTTTTGCTTGCCGGTGTAAAGGTTATGCAATACCAGGTCGCTGCCCATACCGCCTTGTGCCGAAGCAGATGGTTCTTCATCAGCGTCCGCGGCATCAGTATTACTACTTTTTGTATTTTTTAATTGCACCACCAGTTGAATCAGCGAGTCGACTTTGGCACGGAGGCTGTCCACTGTTTTCTGTGTAGGAAGGGCGGCGGGACGTACCGTTGCCGGGTCACGCTCTTTATGAAAAGCTACCCAGCCTGCACCTTTCTCCGGCACTTTGTACGAGCGGACTTTCGCCACTTTCAACACTGTTTCTTTACCCAGTTCCAGGATGCCGATGGAGTCCTTGGGCAGATCTTCGGCTTTTTTCTTTTTGATACGGGCTTCCCTGGTTTCGTTGAAATGCGGTTTGATCTTGAATACTACATAGCGGCTGTCGTCGGTGACAACCGCATTGTAGCCGCGTGGTACTCCTATTTTGATAGCAGTATCCTTGGTGGATTGCACAAACAGTGTGGCGTCGCCTTCCTGCCGCGAAACCACGTAAACAGCCCATTTGCCGTTGTTGCTCAGCAGGCGTTCGGAGATGCTTTGCCAGCCATCGTAAACCGAATGATCCAGCGGTTTTTTTTGCGCCAAAAGACACAAGGGAGTAAGCAGAAAAAGAACCAGTAGTTTTTTCATATTATGGTGACTTGTAAAGCCTAAAAGTAAGGAGAATGCCGTTTTAAAGTTCACGGATTCACGAGTTTATACGTCATGAAACAAGTTTGACAGGTTAGGGCCGCCGGATATTATACACTATTTCGCCGGCCGCAGCAAGCGCCACATATGCAGAACAACCGCCAGGGCTATCAGGGCAAAACCCAGATAAAACCATTGACTGAACAGTTTGTTTTCGTGGTAGATAAGAAAGGCCAGGACAATACCGTACAACGGTTCCAGCGTAAGCGTCAGGTTCATGGTGAACGCTGATACTTTTTTCAGTGCCCTGATGTACAGGAAAAAGGTAAGAATCGTACAAAGCCAGCTTAAAACAATGAGCCAAACCCAGTCCCATGGAGTGGGTGTTGTCCATTTTTCAGGAAAGAAAAGCTGAAACACGGGTAGCAGGATTGTTAAGCCCAAAAAGCCACCGGTTAGCTGGTAAAGAGTAATGTTTTCAGGATTGTGCTTGTCAACGATGCTTTTATTGAGCACCGATACCAGTACGGTGAAAAGTGACGACAGAAGACCGATTACAATGCCGGTGGAAAACTGAATATGGGTGTTGTAGATGATCAGGATGCCGGCAATAGCAAACAGACCCAAAAAAATTTCAAAGGCATCGAAACGCTTTTTCAAGATGAGCGGTTCTACCAGCGCAGCAATGAGTGCGGTGGTAGAAAGACAGGTAAGCGCAATGGTAACATTGGCCAGTTTGATGCTGGCATAAAAACACACCCAGTGAAGTGCCAGAATGGTACCTATCAAAGCGATCATGAGGCCACCCTTCCACTCCATTTTGCGGGCTTTCCCCTGCAGGATGTAAAGAATCCATAGTGAAACCATGGTAATGAGTAACCGCCACCACACCAGCATGGTAGAGTCCAGCGTAATCGCTCGTCCCAGCACGCCGGTAAATCCCCACAAGAAAACAGCAGTGTGCAATTGCAGCAGGGCCTTTTTCATGGCGGCGAAGATAAGCATCCCCTGACCTCACAGAGGAGAGACTTAGATCAAACAGTTTTCACTAAGCTTCGCCTTTCCTACTGCAGACATAGCCTGTTTCTCTGTTCTGCCGAATAGCATTCCGGAACGCATAAGTGTGCGACGCAACAGAAGCATCATTGGTATTCAATCGCTGGTAACATAAAGATTTATGTTGAACCCCAGCGGGGTTCCTTTTCATCTCTCTCTTCTTCTTCCGCCGGGTTGCACCCGGCGCTATTCAGATTGAAGCCCTTCGGGCTTGGGTGAGGGAAGAAAGCAGTTATCATTTACTAACACAAAAGAAAAAGCCCCCGCCAGCGAACTGACAGAGGCTAAAAAGGTATCGTGCAAAAGCGAGGGTCTGTGCGGTTGATGGCCTTCCTCTTCCGGGGAAGTTAGGTGGGCCGGGGAGGCTCCTATTTCTTAAAGGCCCATTTCAGCATTTCTTTCCAACTTGGTTTTTTGCCGTACATCAAAATACCGGTGCGGTAAATTTTGCCGGCGAACCAGGTGGTAAAGAGAAAGCCAGCTACCAACAATCCCATGGAAAGCACCAGTTGCCAAACGGGCACGGTTCCCGGCACACCAAATGGTATCCGGGCCATCATGACAATGGGCGAGCTGAAAGGAATGATACTGCCCCAGAAAGCCAGGTCACCCGTAGGATCGGCAATAGCCGTGGTCATAAGGGCAATAGAAAAGATTACGAGCAGGGTTACCGGGAACGAAAGTGACTGCGCTTCCCGCATGTCTTCGTTGACGGCACTGCCAATGGCTGCATACAGCGAGGAGTAAAAAAAGAACCCGCCCAGCATATAAAAGCCAAAGCAAAACAGGATCAGCGGGATATTGATCTTGGAGAAAATATCCTGTACACCTTCCATTACACCCGCAACGGCGGAGCTGCTGCCACCGGATGCTTTGGTGACATTGTACAGCACAACGGCAAAGACGATCCACAACAGGAATTGGGTAAGCGCCACCAGGCTGATACCAATGATCTTACCCAACATCAACTGGAACGGACGTACGGAAGACACCATCACTTCGGCAATGCGATTGGTTTTTTCTTCCAGCACACCCATCATCACCTGCGACCCATAAATCAGGAGAATAAAATAAATCAGGAATGCAGTAATATACCCTACGCCACTGGCCACGCCGGCATTGGCTGTACGGTCCTGCATGTTTTCCGCATCTACAATAATGCGATTCTGTTCCAGTGCAGCCCTGGTTTTTTCATCTATTCCCAACTGCTGGTATTTAACTGTGTTCCAGATGTTATTGAGCTTGCTTTGAACACCGGCTACCGATTGCATACCATGCGTCTTATTGGTGCGCAGAACAACTTTCTGTGATCCTTCGTTCAGGGAGGTAGGCGGAATAACCACATAGCCATCAAAACCCATGGATGTAAAATGGTTCATCACGCTGTCGGGAGAGACAGTAACATATTCGAGGTAGGAAGCACTGTCCTGCAGGTTGCTCTGTGCTACAATGCGCTTGTCGAACATACCCGAAGAGTCGATCAATGCTACCCGCAGCTGCTTTGAAGATTTCTTAGCCATATAGCCCGTACCAAAAATGAGCAACAGGTACAGGAGCGGGAAAAGAATGGTGGAAATAATGAATGTCTTTTTCCTGACACGGGTCAGGTATTCGCGTTGTATAATCAGAAGTGACTTGTTCATGAAATTTTATTAAGCGGTTACGTTTTGAAATTGGCGGGCAGCCGGTGTGCCTTCCACCAATTCGATGAAGATGTCGTTGAGCGAAGGCAGGATCTCATTGTAGGACGTAATGTAAGCTCCCTGCTGCAGTAAAGCGCCTAACACCGTATTGGAGTTATATCCTTCCTCAATTTTGATAACAACGCTTTCTGCTTCTTTTTTGATGATGGAATAAGCAGGGTGATCACTGATCGCCGGCTCGCCATCAAAACCCACGCGGAAGAGTCCTGCCTTGAATTGCTGGCGGGCTTCCCGCACCGTAGCATCCAGAATCTTTTTTCCTTTGTTCACAAGGATAATATGATCGCAGATCTCTTCTACCTGCTCCATGCGGTGCGTACTGAAGATGATGGTAGCACCATTCTTGGCAAGGTTAAAGATTTCATCTTTGATCACATTGCTGTTCACCGGGTCAAGGCCACTGAAGGGTTCGTCCAGTATAATCAGTTTGGGATTGTGTACAACCGTGGTTACAAACTGCAGTTTCTGCCCCATTCCTTTCGAAAGGTCTTCCACCTTCTTGTTCCACCAGCTTTCCATTTCCAGCTTTTCAAACCATTGCTTGTTTAGCCGTAAGGCTTCACTGTGCGAAAGCCCTTTCAACTGCGCCAGGTACATCGCCTGTTCGCCAATCTTCATTTTTTTGTATAAACCCCTCTCCTCCGGCATATAACCAATCCGTTCCACATCTTTCAAAGCGTTGAAAGGTTTGCCATCAAACAGGATCTCGCCGCTGTCGGGATAAAAGATTCCCGTGATCATACGGATAAGGGTGGTTTTACCTGCACCGTTGGGACCCAGCAGGCCGAAGATGCTGCTTGGCGCTACGCCAAACGAAATATCGTCAACAGCCTTTTGTGTGACGAAGTACTTTTTAAGATGACGTGCTTCCAGTAGATTATTCATGCGATGCGTTTTGGCTTTTGAATGTAAAGATTTCCAAGTTTACAGTATTCTGCCAATTTGGGGTGTATTTTTCGGACAAACGGGGTGATTGTCGTGCCCAACGCTTTTTTTCAAAGCCCTTGCTTACAAAACTTAATGGATCATTAAGACAGGCACACGTAATTTTGCACACTTATCTTATTGCGATAACATGAAAACAATTCAACGAGCCTTTCTCTTTTGCCTATTCTTTTCCCTACCCTTTGTATCACTTGCCTGGGGTGTGCTGGGCCACCGTATTGTAGGTGAAATTGCCGACCAGTACCTAACTACAAAGGCCCGTGCCGAGATCAGAAAGATCTTGGGCAATGAATCGATTGCCATATCGTCCAACTGGGCTGATTTTATCAAGTCCGATTCCACCTACAACTATCTCAACTCATGGCACTACATTAACCTCGACTCAGGGATGACCCGGAACGAGATCCAATCCTACCTGAAGAGCGATACGGCAACAGATATTTACACACGGATGAATTTCCTGATAAGCGAACTGAAAAAGAAAAATCTTTCAATGGATAAAAAACGCATGTACCTGCGTCTCCTGATTCACTTTGCAGGCGATGTTCACCAGCCCATGCACATAGGCCGCCGGCAGGACCTGGGCGGAAACCGTGTACGGGTAAACTGGTTTAATACACCTACCAATCTTCATGCGGTTTGGGATGAATCACTGGTCAACTTCCAGCAGTTAAGCTATACAGAATACACCGCAGCCATCAATCATACAACGCTGAAGCAGCGCCAGGCCTGGCAAAAACAACCCATGAGCGAATGGATCATCGAATCGTACAACATTGCGCAAGACCTTTATGCAGAAATCACCCGGCCCGATCAGCGGCTTAGCTATGATTACAACTTCAGGCATATTGCAACGGTAAACGATCGCCTGCTGAAAGGAGGTGTACGGCTGGCAGGGCTCCTGAACAACATATTCGGATAAAAGTTCAATAAGAAAGCAAAGAGTGTTCACACACTCTTTTTTTATGAGAATGCCAACAGCCTCTTAGCCCACCTTTGAAATAAAATTGATCGAATGAGATGTTATAAACGCCGGATGATCCCCGCCATTTTGCTTTTTGTGCTGATCACCTTCAGCAGTTGGGGATTCCTGATGCATCGTACCATTACACAATTGTCAGTGTACCAGTTGCCCCAAAAAATGCAGCCCTTTTTCTACCAGAACATGGATGCACTGGTAAAACAATCTGTTCGCCCGGATGAACGACGCAGCAAAGACTCTACCGAAGCACCCAAACATTTTATAGACCTGGAAGGGTTTGGTGAAGATGCCGCCCACCAGATGCCGCTGGATTGGAAATCAGCGGTAGCCAAATATTCAGAAGACAGCCTGGTGAAATATGGTTATGTACCGTACTGGGTAGTGGTGATGCAGGAGCGGTTGACCAATGCCTTTCGTGCACAAAACAAGGACAGCATTTTGTTTTACGCTACCGACCTGGCACACTATATCCAGGATGCACACGTGCCGCTTCACACCACCATTAATTACGACGGACAGTTAACCGATCAGAAAGGATTGCATTCGCTGTGGGAAAGTATGGTGCCGGAACTTACGCTGGATCAATTCAACCTGAAGGCACGTAAAAAAGCCCGTTACATTAAAAACACTGATGAGAGAATTTGGGAAGTTGTGCGACAATCCTTTTCACTGGTACCCGGTGTGCTTCAAAAAGAGCGGGAAGCCAGCCGCAGCTTTACCGATTCCACCAAGTACCGCTGGCAAAAGCGGAATGGAAGAGATGTTCGATACTACACAATGGACTTTGCATTAGCCTATGCAAAACTGCTGGAGCCCACCGTGAATCAACAAGCGCTAAATGCGGCAGATGCAGTGGCCGACTACTGGTACACGGCCTGGGTTGATGCCGGCAAACCTGCACTTATAAAACTGCTTACAAATGAGTGGAATGAAGCCACAGAAGATAAGCTGGAAAAGGAAGTGAAAGCTTATCGCAAGAATAACCTCCTAAAAGAAGGACTTTTGCTTTCGAAAAAAGAACCCGCCCGTGGTGGCGACTAAAATACAAATGCATCAACACGTAAAAGCCTGCACAAGATTTTGTACAGGCTTTTTTATTTACCGATTGCTTATTACCGATTGCCGATTGAAACGGCAATCGCATCGGCCACCCGCTCTCCATCCATTGCCGCACTCACAATACCTCCTGCATAACCGGCACCTTCGGCACAGGGGTAAAGATTTTTAATCTGCGGGTGCTGCAATGATTCATCCCTGGGGATACGCACCGGGGAAGACGTTCTTGATTCTGTTCCTACCACTACAGCATCATTCGTGAAATAACCACGCATCCGTTTGCCCCATTCTTTGAAAGCTGTTTGTAACGATTGGTGTACAAAAGAAGGCAACACATCTTTTAGCGATGCGGAATGTATACCCGGCAGGTAACTGCAATCCGGCAGTGAAGAAGAAACTTTGTTGTTGGCAAAATCAACCATGCGTTGTGCAGGAGCCACCAGGCTTCCTCCACCGGCATCAAATGCTTTTTTCTCTATGGATTGCTGGAAGTACATGCCTGCCAGAGGACCTTGCTTTTTGAAAGCCTGGACGTTGGCCTCATCCACCGTAACCACAATGCCGCTGTTTGCATACGGATTATTTCTTTTGGAGGGCGACCAGCCGTTGACTACAATTTCACCCTGCGCTGTTGCAGCCGGGGCGATGATACCACCCGGGCACATGCAAAACGAAAACACGCCTTTGCCTCCTACCTGCTCCACCAAACTATACGAAGCCGGTGGCAGGTGCTCGTCTCTGGTGGGACAGTGATACTGAATGCTGTCGATAACAGTTTGCGGGTGTTCTACACGAACACCTAAAGCAAACGGTTTAAAGAAGATTGCAATTTTCTTATTGTACAGCAATTGAAAGATATCCCGTGCAGAATGCCCTGTGGCCAGGATAACAGCATCTGCAAAAAGTTTCTCCTCGCCATTCACCACAACGCCTTTTGCCGTGTCGCCATCCAGTATAAAATCGGTTACTTTTTTCTGGAACAACACCTCTCCGCCACAGGCAATGATTTTTTCGCGAATGGCAGTAATGATATGCGGCAATTTGTTAGTGCCAATGTGCGGGTGTGCTACATAGGTGATCTTTTCATCGGCGCCAAACTGCACCAGGGCACTTAGTATTCGGGCCACATCACCCCGCTTGGTACTGCGGGTGTACAACTTACCATCACTGTAAGTGCCGGCACCGCCTTCACCAAAACAATAATTGCTTTCGTCATTCATCACTCCTTCCTTGTTGATGGCAGCCAGGTCTCTCCGCCGGGCCCGAACATCTTTGCCCCGTTCCAGCACAATAGGTTTGATACCAAGTTCAATTAACCGTAACGCAGCAAACAATCCCGCAGGGCCTGCGCCAATAACGAGCACACTGTTATTGACTGCGTGCACATCTTTCAATTGCAACGGCGGAAGGCTAGCCTGTTGGTAGGGTTCGTCAATAAAGACGTTAACCATCAGTTGTATCCACACCTGCTTGCGGCTGCGTGCATCAATTGACTGCTTGAGGATTTTGTAGCCGGTAAGGCGGGATGGCGAAACAGCACAGGCTTGCGCCAGAACAATAGTAAGTTTATCAACATCGGCCGCCTCAGAAGGCAGCACCTTGACGGTAATTTTTTTTTGCATAGTGTCAGGTATTTATCCTGAAATCGTTAAACACGAATTTAGTTCCGAGTACACGAATTATTCTAATTCGCTCATTGGGATTCGCTGAGTTCCAGCCAGCGCATCTCTTTTTCATCAATAAGCGAATTGATCTCGTTGATGCGTTCAGATATCTGCTGTAATTTGTCAAAAGGCATGTCGGGATTCGACATTTCTACAGTTAAGTCAGAACGTTCTTTTTCAAGCTTCGAAATCTCTTTTTCCAGTGTTTCAAATTCCCGCTGCTCTTTAAAGCTTAATTTTCTTTTACTGGAAGCAGCCGGTTTTTCTTCCACCCTTTGCACAACAGGTGCTTCTTTTTTGATTTCCTCCGGAATGGTTTCCTGAGTTTTTTGCCACTCACGATATTGCGTGTAGTTACCGGGAAAATCACGAATCACGCCATTGCCTTCAAAAACGAAAAGATGGTCAACAAGGCGGTCCATAAAGTAACGGTCGTGACTTACAATCAGCAGGCAGCCCGGAAATTCTAGCAGAAAAGATTCCAGTACGGAAAGTGTTGGCAGATCCAGGTCATTTGTCGGCTCATCCAGGATTAAGAAATTGGGGTTGCGAAAAAGAATGGTCAACAGGTGCAAACGGCGTTTTTCCCCTCCACTCAATCGACTAATGTAGGTGTATTGCTGCTCCGGCGGAAACAGAAAAAGCTCTAAAAATTGCGCAGCACTCATGGAAGAGCCATCTGCCAATGGAAAATTCTCAGCGATGTTTTTTACATATTCAATTACCCGCATATCTTCTTTAACCTGCAGGCCTGTTTGCGAGTAGTTGCCAAAAACAACCGTGTCACCCACATTGATCTTGCCACTATCAGCAGGCTCCAATTCCTGCAGGATATTGATGAAGGTTGATTTACCGGCGCCATTTTTTCCAACAATGCCAAGCCGCTCTCCTTTTTTGAAAGTATAATCAAAGCCCTTCAGGATCGTTTTGTCTCCAAAGCTTTTGTATACTTTTTTCATCTCCACGATCTTGCCACCCAACCGGCTCATTTTGCTTTGTAACTGCACCTGCTGATCAATCAATTGCTGCTTGGCTTTTTTTTCTACCTCATAGAAATTATCCTGGCGGCTTTTTGATTTGGTAGTTCGGGCCTTGGGTTGTTTGCGCATCCATTCCAATTCTTTCCGGTAAAGATTTCTCGCCTTGCTGATGCTGGCGGCTTCCGACTCTTCACGGGCAGCTTTCTTCTCCAGAAAATTTTGATAGTCCCCCTTGTGTACATAGAGGGACTCATCCATCTCCCATATTTCACTGCAGACATTGTCTAAAAAATAACGGTCGTGGGTGACAAGGATAAGCGTAACATTCTCTTTGTTCAGGTAATGTTCCAGCCATTCTACCATCTCCACATCAAGGTGGTTGGTCGGTTCATCCATGATCAGCAACACATGCTTGTGTTCAAAGCCGATATCTATCAGCGTCCTGGCAAGGGCAATGCGTTTCCGCTGACCACCACTAAGCGTCGAAACTGTTTGATGTAGATTATGAACTTTTAATTTGCTGAGTATCTGTTGCACTTTGGCTTCAAAATCCCAGGCGCTAAGGTCATCCATCTTTATCATGGCATTGCTGAACTTCTGGTGGTATTCGGCCGTATCTTCCTGTTCATCCACCAGTTCCTCGTATTCTTTTATCGCAGCCAATACGGGGTGAGCAACATGAAAGATATTATCCAGTGTAGTGGCGGTCTCATCCAGTTTGGGTTCCTGCTCAAAGAAGGCCAGGTCCACATCTTTGTGGATCCAGATTTTGCCTGTTTCAGCAGACTCCTGTCCGGCAATAATTTTTAGCAGTGTAGACTTACCCGAACCGTTGCGGGCTACCAATGCAATTTTATCGCCTTCGGAAATATGAAAGGAAATATTTTGAAACAATGGTTTTACACCATACGATTTACTCAAATTCTCTGCTGACACATAATGCATGGCGCAAAGGTAGTCTGAACAGGGATTGGTGAGATTGATTGGATAGTTAGGATTATCATAGAAATGAAAAAGTCGCTCCTTGCGGAACGACTTTAAAGTTATTCGAAAACCAGTTTTACATCCACATCATCTATTCATCACCCAAACCCGGGTTCAGACTTAATCTCCCCATACTTCATCTTCACCTTTCAACCACTTCTTCACCAGTTCTGTTGTTACAGACTTTGGACGTTCCAGCGGGAAGCCCAATGCACGGTCCCAGCAAAGGCTGGCCAAAACACCCAGAGCACGGCTTACACCAAAGAGTACCGTATAAAATTCATATTCTACCATGCCGTAATGCACCAGCAGTGCACCGCTGTGCGCATCCACGTTTGGCCAGGGGTTTTTGATCTTTCCGAGGGATTGCAGAATCGGGGGAACCGCTTCGTAAATATTCCAAACGGTTTGTACCAGCGGATCATCGGGCATATGCTTTTTGCCGAATTCCATTTGTGCAGTAAAGCGCGGATCGGTTTTACGCAATACCGCATGCCCATATCCCGGCACTACTTTGCCGCTTTCCAATGTTTTCTGTACGTAATCAGCAATCTGCTCTTTTGTCGGCGATTCTGTTTTCAGTTCTTCCCGCATTTCAAAGATCCACTTGATCACTTCCTGGTTGGCCAGGCCGTGCAGTGGTCCGGCAAGTCCGTTCATACCGGCTGCATAACTCAGGTAAGGATCACTCAGCGCAGACCCGACCAGGTGTGTTGTGTGGGCAGAAACGTTACCACCTTCGTGGTCGGCATGAATGGTCATATACAGGCGCATCAGTTCTTTGAAACTTTCGTCCTGGAAACCCATCATGTGCGCAAAGTTGCCGGCCCAATCCAAAAGTCCATCGGGCTGAATATGTTCACCACCCTTGTATTTACGGCGATAGATATACGCCGCCACACGGGGCAGGCGGGCAATAAGATCCATGGTATCGTCAAAGACAGCATCCCAGTAATCTTTTTTGTTCATACCGGCCGCATAGCGCTTGGCAAACTGGCTTTCAGTTTGCAGCGCCATGACAGCAGTTACAAACTGCGTCATCGGATGCGCTGATACGGGCAAAGCTTCAATGGTTGCAAAAACATGGTTTGGAACATGGCTGCGGCGTTGCCAAACATCGGTAACGTGTTGCACATCGGCATCGGAGGGCAATTCGCCAATGAGCATAAGGTAAAAAAGACCTTCGGGCAGAGGTTCGGAACCGCCTTCAGCCTTGGGAAGTTTTTCCCGCAATTCAGGAATTGAGTAACCGCGGAAACGAATGCCTTCCTGGGCATCCAACAGTGATGTTTCAGATACCAGTCCGGTCATGCCCCGCATGCCCTGGTAAATCTGCGACAACTGTACTTCACCAATTTTTTTTGAACCGTGTTCTTTGAGGAGATCTTTGATTTCGGCTGCAAGCGCATCGCCTTTTTCCTTGAACCTGTCTTTGATAATTCCCATTAATTGAAAATTTTATGTTGAGACGTGTTTATTTGAGCGTGGTAAAGTTAAGGAAAGAACTGTTCGGGTTTGGGATTGGCGTTTGTACTCTATACGGATTCATTTTCTTCCACGGGATGTGTAAGTACTGAAAACTTACAAACAACTGCATCAACAAAATGTTTATAGCCAGGATTGGTTCTTTCCTTTTCTAATCTTTCTTTCATCTCCAAAATCGTAGTGCAGACATTATCTTTGCGCAACTTAAATCGGATTATGAGCATTCTTGTAAACAAAGATTCAAAAGTCCTGGTGCAGGGTTTTACCGGCACAGAAGGCACATTTCATGCCTCGCAAATGATTGAGTACGGAACCAACGTGGTCGGCGGTGTTACTCCCGGTAAAGGCGGTACGACACACCTCGACAGGAAGGTCTTCAACACCGTGGCAGAATGTGTAAAAGAAACCGGCGCTAATGTGTCTATCATATTTGTTCCACCGGCATTTGCAGCCGACGCCATCCTGGAAGCAGCCGATGCAGGTGTGGCCCTTGTAGTTTGTATTACCGAAGGAATACCCGTGCAGGATATGGTAAAAGTTAAAGCGGCCCTGCAGGGAAAAGGCACAAGACTGATTGGTCCTAACTGCCCTGGTGTCATTACGGCCGATGAATGCAAGGTGGGTATTATGCCAGGCTTTGTATTTAAAAAAGGTCGCATTGGGATTGTATCAAAATCCGGCACACTGACGTATGAAGCTGCTGACCAGGTAGCCAAAGCCGGTTTGGGAATATCGACGGCTGTTGGTATTGGTGGCGACCCGATCATTGGAACTACCACGAAAGAAGCGGTTGAATTGTTTATGAACGATCCGGATACGGATGCGATAGTTATGATTGGTGAAATTGGCGGTGGCATGGAAGCCGAGGCAGCACGCTGGATTCGTGACAACGGCAATCAAAAACCTGTAGTTGGTTTTATCGCCGGTCAAACGGCGCCTCCCGGTCGTAGAATGGGACATGCCGGTGCTATTGTTGGTGGCGCAGAAGATACAGCCGCTGCAAAAATGCAGATCATGGAAGAATGCGGCATTCATGTGGCACACAGCCCTGCCGATATTGGTAAAACCATGGCAAGTGTGATCAAGTAAACGTTGAGCTATAAACTGTCAGCTCTTTACACTGAAATTTGATGGCAGAAATAGGTGAGGCCCTTCTTAAGCGAAGGGCCTCGTTGCATTCAAAAAGGACGAATTGTGACTGTCGATACGGACTGTCAAAAGCGGTATAGGTTACGTTTTCAGGGATGATAAATAGATGGCCGGCAGGCAGTATTGTTTAAAACCGGATTGATAAAGATTCGTTAAGCAAAGTTCGTATTGATAACAGGTTCAATCTGTAAGGGAATGTGTGGAAGTACAGATTTATTTCTGGAAAAATAATGTTAACCAAAGCTGCTGCATCAGGAAAGCAGCAGCTCACATTCGTGAAAAAGCTTGGAAGGATTGATAGCGGCCGTGCCGACTTCTTCACAAACAAGGCCACCGGCAATGTTTGCCAGTTCGGCCATGAGGTGCACATTCTGCCGGCCTGCATAAACCAAGGCTGCAACAGCAATCACCGTATCACCAGCGCCGGAAACATCGGCAATGTTTCGAATGTGTGAAGGAATGATCGCTGCATTTTCATCCTTCTGGTAGAAGACACCTTTTTCTGATAAGGTGATAAACGAAACCTTGTGATGTAAATGAGCATGTAAGTGTTTGTGGATATTACGAAGATCATCAATCTGCGCATCCACCGAAAAGAGATTCAGCGCTTCACGGACTTCTTTCAGATTCGGCTTGAAAATATCCACGTCTTTATAAGCGAAAAAGTTTTTCCGCTTAGGATCCACAGCCGTGATCACGCCGCTCTTTTTGCACATAGCAATTACCCCGTTGATGACCGTCTCCGTCAATACCCCCTTGTTGTAGTCTTCCAGGATTACCACCTGCGGTTTCTGCTCGTTGAGGAAGGTTTGGAATTGCTGAAGCAGTTTTTGTTCGTCGGTTTGATCCAGATCGTTCGTGATTTCCGCATCGAGCCGCATCATTTGCTGGTTGCGACTGATGATGCGTGTTTTATTTGTTGTAACACGGCTTTTGCTGCCAAAACAATACGTTGTATCGATGCCCTTTTCAGCGTACAATTTCATCAGGCAACCGGCATCATCATCTGCGCCGGTAACGGTAATAACAAATGGCTGCGCTCCCATTGAACGAAGATTCAGGGCAACATTACCGGCTCCCCCTAACCGCTGTTCGCGGTGATGCAATGAAACAATAGGAACCGGAGCTTCGGGTGAGATGCGTTCTACTTCGCCCCAGATGTAGGTATCCAGCATTACATCACCAATCACACCTACTTTCATCGTTTCAAAATCCCGAAACAGTTGCCCGAAGTTTTCCATAGTTGAACGCTATGCTTTTTTGCGGGCCAAAGCAATGAAATAAATCGGAATTCCAAGTAAAACAATTGCTAATCCATACAAAGAATACTTGGGAGAAGCGTAAACCAGGCCAACACAAAATGCAACGGCCAGGATAATATACAGGATGGGCAGTACCGGATAGCCAACAGCTTTATACGGCCGCTCAGCGTCGGGTCGCTGTTTGCGAAGGATAAAGATACCGATCAGGGTGAGTACATAAAATATCACCACCACAAAAGAGATCATGGTCAGCAGGTCGCCGTACGTACCACTCAGGCAAAGTAATGATGCCCAAGCCGCCTGTATCCAAAGTGCATATTCAGGTACGGCGTGTTTGTTCAGTGTGCCTGTTTTTTTGAAAAATAATTTATCGTGCGCCATTGTATAATACACCCTGGCACCGGCAAGAATCAACCCGTTGTTACAGCCAAACGTAGAGATCATAATCAAAACCGCAATCACGTAAGGCCCCATATCCGTGCCCAGGAATTGCTCGGCAGCCACTACAGCCACACGGTCATTTTTAGCACCGGCAATGCCATCGAGCGGCAGCACATAGAGGTACATCAGGTTAGCACAGATGTAAATGATCGTAACAACCAATGTTCCCAGGAAAAGACTCAGCCCGATATTCTTCTGGGGATTTTTCACTTCGCCAGCGATAAAGGTCACATTGTTCCAGGCATCGGAACTGAAAATAGAACCTACCATGGCAGCAGCAATGCCACCCGCCAAAACAGCACCGCCAACACCTGTCCAATTAATGAATCCATCTGTTTCTGTGGCCTGTCTTCCGGCAAAACCAGTTGCCCAGTTTTGATCCCAGAAACTGGTTTGCGTCAGTAAAAAACCAAGGATGATCAATCCAAAAAGTGCCAGCAGTTTGGCTGTGGTAAACGTTGTTTGAATCAGCTTCCCTCCTTTTACACCCTTTGTATTGGTATAAGTCAAAAAGAGAATGGAGAGGATAGCCAGTATCTGGGCAGCATTGATGGAAAACGAATATTGCATGACACCGGATGCATCCACCCCCTTTTCAACTCCCCAGAGAATATTACCCTCGCCAACGGCGGGAATGAGATAGGCTGTAAATCGACTGAATGCAACGGCAACAGCCGCAATAGTAGCCGTTTGAATGACAGCAAAAAAACTCCAGCCATAAAGAAAGCCTGCTAATGGATTGTATGCTTCGCGAAGGTATACATACTGTCCGCCTGCCTTTGGGAACATGGCACTTAGTTCACCATAACTCAGGGCTGCTGAAATGGTCATAAAACCTGTGATCAGCCAAACGGCAATCAACCAGCCCGCACTGCCCACATTACGGGTAATATCGGCACTGACAATAAAAATACCGGATCCGATCATGGAGCCGGCAACGATCATGGTGGCATCGGTTAATCCAAGGGAACGTTTGAATGTTTTATCTTCTGCGATGGCTTCCTCTGGCGTAAGTACATCCTGCTGCATGCAAAGAATTTTTTTGGAAGATAGGTATTCGGATGTGAAACGGCAAACGTGAGAAATCAAACCAGGCTCTGATGGATTTAATCACTTCTTCCTTAAAACAAAAAGGGGAAACCAATTAATGGTTTCCCCTTTTCCATGTGTCGTTTGATGTTGATTATTTCTTTTTGTATTTCGCGTTCAATCCGCTAATCAGGTCTGAGGTAATATTCAGGGCGCTGTCGCGGTAAAAGATAAACCCAGGCTCATACGCTAAAATGTATGCATAGCCTTTGCCGCGGTTGTATTCTTTCAGGTAATCTTCCACTTTCGATTTTACATCCTGCATTTTACGCATGTAAAGATCCTGGTAGCGCTGCTCCATGTTTTGCTTGGTGCTCCTGATTTTATCCTGCAGTTGCAGGATATCACGATTTGCATTTTCCGATTCTACCTGCGACATTGAATTAGCCTGTCCCTGGTAGTGTGTAATGCGATCATTATAGGATTTTTGCAGACGGGTCAGTTCAGAATTAATTTTTTCTTCTTCCTTGCTCAACTCTGATTTTACATCCTTGATCAGAACAAAGTTGTTGTTGACAGAATCCATTTCAAAATAGGCAATCTTAAAATCACCATTCCCAGACGGTGTAGACTGGTTTTGTGAAGATGCAATCTTTGTTTGTGTTGTAGTGTTTTTACCGGAAAAATGCAGGTAAAACAAAACGGCAACAGCAAGCAAAAGAATTACATTCAAAATGAGAGAAACATTCTTCATGAAAGGAAACTTTATCGGACGAAAATAGGGTTAACAGCGCATTTTGAAGTGTTAAAACGAAAACGTGAAATGCAAAACGATAAACTGTTTGCCGCCAAAAATAGCAATGAAAACAAACAAAAAGGAGCAAGATTTCTCTTGCTCCTTCACAATTTGCTTATTGCTTACTGGTAATTACCAGTTGACTTATTCGTCGTCATCGAAGGTCATGGCCTCGCGGGCTGTTTGCAGCAATTCGTATTCTTCCTTGCTACCCACGATCATGTTTTCGAAGTCACGCAGACCGGTACCAGCCGGGATCAGGTGACCTGTGATTACGTTCTCTTTCAGGCCCAGCATTTCATCTGTTTTACCCTGAATGGCAGCAGAAGAAAGTACTTTGGTTGTTTCCTGGAACGATGCGGCCGAGATCCAGCTTTGTACACCCAGTGATGCTTTGGTGATACCCAGCAACGTCGGTTGTGAGGTTGCAGGTTTGGCATCACGGAATTCTACCAGCTTCTTATCGTTACGACGCAGGATCGAATTCTCTTCACGCAGCTCACGCAGCGTTACGATCTGACCGGCTCTCATGCGAGTGCTTTCTCCCGGATCGGTAACAACTTTCTTGTCGAAGATGTGATCATTCTCGTCAATAAACTCGAATTTGTCTGTCAGATCTTCTTCAAGGAACTTGGTGTCACCCGGATCGACGATTGAAACCTTACGCATCATCTGGCGAACAATCACTTCAATGTGCTTGTCGTTAATCTTCACACCTTGTAAGCGATACACTTCCTGGATCTCGTTTACAACATACTGCTGTACGGCAAACGGTCCCTGGATTTGGAGGATATCGCCAGGAGCAATCTGGCCATCAGATAACGCAGAACCGGCTTTTACAAAGTCGCCATCCTGCGCCAGGATCTGGCGGGTCAGCGGAACCAGGTATTTGCGGGTTACACCGTCTTTGGCTTCAACAATGATCTCACGGTTACCACGCTTCACAGCCCCCATGGTTACCACACCATCAATCTCAGATACGATAGCAGGGTTCGATGGGTTACGGGCTTCGAACAACTCGGTTACCCTTGGCAGACCACCGGTGATGTCGCGCAGTTTACCCAACACACGTGGAATCTTCACCAGTACCTGGCCGGCTTTTACCTGGTCGCCTTCATCAATTACGATGTGGCTTCCGGTAGGCATGTTGTACGATTTGCGTTCTTTACCTTCAACAATAATAGAAGGGATCTTTGTTTTATCACGGGTTTCAATCACCACTTTCTCGCGGTGACCGGTTTGTTCGTCGGCCTCTTCACGATAGGTAACACCTTCAATTACGTTTTCAAACTTCAGGGTACCATCGATTTCTGCCATGATAACGTTGTTGAACGGATCCCATGTACAGATCACATCTCCCTTCTTCACCTGCTGACCGTCTTTCACCTGGAGCGTAGCACCGTATGGAATGTTCACCACGTTCAGCAAACGGTCGTTCTTCACATCCATGTTACGGATCTCGCCGGTACGACCGATAACCACCTGTACTTTCTCACCTTCGTTGTTGGTGGTAATTACCGTACGCAGACCATCGAATTGCAGCGTACCATCAAATTTCGCGGCTAGCGTTGATTCAACTGCTGCCGAACCAGCCACACCACCCACGTGGAAGGTACGGAGTGTCAGCTGTGTACCCGGTTCACCGATGGACTGTGCAGCGATGATACCAACAGCATCACCTTTCTGCGCCATGTAACCAGTGGCCAGGTTTTTACCATAACACTTCACACAGGTACCACGCTTGCTTTCGCAGGTCAGTACAGAGCGGATTTCAACGGTTTCAATACCGGCATCTTCGATGCGCTTGGCAATGGCTTCGGTAATTTCTTCACCGGCAGAAACGATAATTTCTTCCGAGAGCGGGTCGTACACATTGTGCAATGATGTACGGCCTTCAATACGGTCTGCCAGCGGCTCGATGATGTCTTCATTATCTTTCAGGGCAGAAGTAGCGATACCACGCAGGGTTCCGCAATCTTCTTCCGTAATTACTACGTCTTGTGCAACGTCAACCAGACGACGGGTCAGGTAACCGGCATCGGCCGTTTTCAGGGCCGTATCGGCCAGACCTTTACGGGCACCGTGGGTAGAGATAAAGTAATCCAATACGTTCAATCCGCCTTTGAAGTTGGAGAGGATTGGGTTTTCGATGATCTCTGAACCGGTAGAACCCGACTTTCTTGGCTTGGCCATCAGACCCCTGATACCTGCCAGCTGCTTGATTTGCTGCTTAGAACCACGGGCACCGGAATCCAACATCATAAACACAGAATTGAATCCTTGCTTATCGGTTGCCAGATCACGGATCAGGGTTTCGGTGATACGTGTATCCACACGAGACCAAATGTCAACGATCTGGTTGTAACGTTCGTTGTTGGTGATCAGACCCATGTTATAGTTCTCCCACACCTCGTCAACTTCACCTTTGGCGTTTTCCACCAGTTCCTGCTTGATTTCAGGAATGATAAGGTCGTTGATGGAGAAGGACAAACCACCTTTGAAGGCCATGCGGAAACCAAGCTGCTTGATATCATCAAGGAACTTCGCAGTTTTAGGAATGTTGGTGATAGAAATGATATCACCAATGATCTCCCGCAGGTTCTTCTTCGTCAACAAGGCATTTACAAAACCAACTTCTTTTGGAACAAACTGGTTGAAAATAACCCGCCCAACGGTTGTATCCAGCAATTTATTGGTGAGAGTACCATCATCGTTACGTACATTGGTTTTCACCTTGATGTGCGCATGCAGATCGATACGGTTTTCATTGTAAGCAATGATCACCTCTTCCTCGCTGTAGAATGCTTTTCCTTCACCACGAACTTTTACTGCATCCGTAGACTTGCGCCCTTTTGAGATGTAGTACAGCCCCAGTACCATGTCCTGCGAAGGCAGGGTGATGGGTGTACCGTTCTGTGGGTTCAGGATGTTGTGAGAGGCCAGCATCAGCAACTGCGCTTCCAGGATTGCCGCACTGCTCAGGGGCACGTGCACGGCCATTTGGTCACCGTCAAAGTCGGCGTTGAACGCAGACGTAACGAGCGGGTGCAGTTGAATCGCTTTACCTTCAACCAATTTCGGCTGGAAGGCCTGGATTGATAAACGGTGCAGCGTTGGGGCACGGTTTAACATCACCGGGTGCCCTTTCAGAATATTTTCAAGGATATCCCAAACAACAGCTTCCTTCTTGTCGACAAGTTTTCTTGCAGACTTCACTGTTTTTACGATACCTCTTTCGATCAATTTGCGAATAATGAATGGCTTGAACAATTCAGCTGCCATGTCTTTCGGTAAACCGCACTCGTAAAGCTTCAACTCAGGACCTACCACGATAACCGAACGACCGGAGTAGTCAACACGTTTACCCAGAAGGTTCTGACGGAAACGGCCTTGCTTACCTTTCAGTACATCCGAAAGAGATTTCAGGGCACGGCCACCTTCTGCTTTTACGGCATTTGATTTACGGCTGTTATCAAACAATGAGTCAACGGCTTCCTGCAACATACGCTTCTCGTTACGCAGGATCACCTCGGGAGCTTTAATCTCCAACAAACGCTTCAGGCGGTTGTTGCGGATGATCACACGACGATAAAGGTCATTCAGGTCAGAAGAGGCAAATCGGCCACCATCCAGCGGAACCAGCGGACGCAGTTCCGGCGGAATCACAGGAATGTATTGCATTACCATCCACTCGGGACGGTTAGAGATTCTTGTTTGCGCATCACGGAACGACTCAACTACAGACAAACGCTTCAGGGCGTCTGCTTTACGCTGTTGAGAAGTTTCTGTAGCAGCAGCATTACGCAGATCAAATGACAAGGTATCCAGATCAATTCTTGCCAGCAGATCATGAACGGCTTCAGCACCCATTTTGGCGATGAATTTGTTCGGATCTTCATCAGGCAGATATTGGTTATCTTTTGGTAATGCATCCAGAATATCGAGGTATTCCTCTTCTGTCAGCAGGTCACCGTAGTTCTGTCCTTTATCGGCACGCAGTCCGGGCTGGATCACTACAAAACGCTCATAATACACAATAGACTCTAATTTCTTAGAGCTCATGCCGAGCAGGTAACCAATTTTATTGGGCAGGGATTTGAAATACCAGATGTGTACTACAGGTACAACAAGCTTGATATGCCCCATGCGTTCGCGACGTACTTTCTTCTCCGTTACTTCCACACCGCAACGGTCGCAAACAATGCCCTTGTAACGAATGCGCTTGTACTTACCGCAGGCACATTCGTAATCTTTTACAGGACCAAAAATCCTTTCGCAGAACAAGCCATCACGTTCAGGCTTATACGTACGATAGTTGATGGTTTCAGGCTTAAGGATTTCACCGAAACTTTTCTCCAGGATAGAGTCCGGCGAAGCCAAACCAATCGTAATCTTGGAAAACGTTGGTCTTGGACGATTGTCTCTTTTATTAAAAGCCATTTTTATTTATTTCTGATTTGAAGATTTGTTGATTGAAGCTGTGAGCTATGAGCCTTGAGCCGTGAGCAGAAGAACCTAAAGGCTCGCAGCTCACAGCTCATGGCTCAAGGCTAATTATTCTTCGAACTTAAGGTCCAGACCCAGGCCTCTTAATTCATGAACCAATACGTTGAAGGATTCAGGAATACCGGCACGGGGAATGTTGTCACCTTTCACAATTGCTTCGTATGTTTTTGCACGGCCGATGATATCATCCGACTTGATGGTTAACAGTTCCTGCAGGATGTTGGATGCACCATATGCTTCCAGGGCCCACACTTCCATTTCACCAAAACGCTGACCACCAAACTGCGCTTTACCACCCAACGGCTGTTGTGTAATTAAGCTGTAAGGTCCGATACTCCTTGCGTGCATCTTGTCATCCACCATGTGGTGCAGTTTGATAACGTAGATAACACCCACGGTTGCTTTCTGGTCGAAGCGGTCACCGGTTTCACCATCGTACAGGTAGGTGTGACCAAACATCGGGATACCAGCCTGCTCGCAGAACTTGGCGATGTCTTCTGTACTTGCACCATCAAAGATTGGCGTAGCGAACTTGGTTCCCAGTTGCATACCAGCCCAACCGAGCACCGTTTCATAGATCTGCCCGAGGTTCATACGGGAAGGTACACCCAGCGGGTTCAGTACAATGTCTACAGGCGTTCCGTCTTCGAGGAACGGCATGTCTTCGGCACGAACAATTTTGGCAACGATACCTTTGTTACCGTGGCGACCGGCCATTTTATCACCCACTTTCAGCTTACGCTTTACAGCCAAGTAAACTTTCGCCAGCTTCAACACACCGGCTGGTAATTCATCACCGATAGAGATGTTGAATTTCTCCCGCTTGTAACGTCCGAGTTCTTCGTTATACTTGATGCTGTAGTTGTGCAGCAGGATGTTGATCTGCTCGTCAATTTTTGCATCACCCGTCCAACCCAGGGGATTTACGTTCTGGTAATCGATGTTGGCTAAGTTCTTTTGTGTGAACTTGGCGCCTTTACCAATCAGTACTTCACCAAAGTTGTTGCTTACACCGGCAGAAGCTTTGTCTCTCAACAAGGTTTGCAGTTTGTCGAGAAGCACTTCCATCAACTCACTTACTTTCTTCTCATGCTCTCTCTCCTGCTTTTCCAGTGCGGCTTTCTCACGAACCTTCGCATTCTTATCTTTCTTGGCACGCTGAAACAGCTTCTTGTTGATCACCACACCTTCCACACCGTTTGGTGCTTTCAGCGAAGCGTCTTTTGCATCACCGGCTTTGTCACCAAAGATGGCACGCAACAGTTTTTCTTCCGGTGTCGGATCAGATTCACCTTTCGGTGTGATCTTACCAATCAGGATATCACCTTCTTTGATTTGTGCACCAATGCGGATGATACCGTTTTCGTCCAGGTCACGAGTCGCTTCTTCTGAAACGTTCGGGATATCCGGCGTCAACTCTTCTTCACCCAGCTTCGTATCACGTACTTCCAGTTCATATTCAGAAATGTGAACAGAAGTAAACATATCTTCTTTTACAACCCTTTCAGAGATTACGATGGCATCCTCGAAGTTGTAACCTTTCCATGGCATGAAGGCCACTTTCAGGTTTTTACCGAGTGCCAGTTCGCCATCTTTTGTAGCATAACCTTCGGTGAGGAAGTCGCCATCTTTTACCCGCTGGCCTTTCTTCACGGCAGGCTTCAGGTTGATAGAAGTTTCCTGGTTGGTTTTGATGAATTTGGTGAGCCTGTAAACTACCAGGTCATCTTCAAAAGAAACCAGTCGCTGCTCATCGTTGCGGTTGTAACGAACATGAATTTCGTTCGCATCCACAAACTCCACCACACCATCACCGTCAGCGTGGATCTGAATACGGGCATCACGGGCAGCTTTGCCTTCCAGACCTGTACCAACGATAGGCACATCGGGACGCAACAGCGGCACCGCCTGACGTTGCATGTTCGAACCCATCAGGGCACGGTTGGCATCGTCGTGCTCGAGGAACGGAATCAGTGAAGCCGACAAACCAACAATCTGGTTTGGCGCTACGTCCATGTATTCCACTTCTGTTTTATCCAGGATCGGGAAGTCACCGGTTTCACGGCTTACGATCCTGTCTTCAGCAAAATTGCCTTTCTCGTCCAATGGTGTGTTGGCCTGGGCAATCTTTGCCGTATCTTCTTCTTCTGCACTCAGGAAGGTCAGTTGCTTCATCTCTACTTTACCGTCTTTTACTTTTCGGTAAGGTGTTTCAATAAAGCCCATCTCGTTGATCTTGGCGTGCACGCAAAGTGTAGAGATCAGACCGATGTTTGGACCTTCCGGTGTTTCGATTGTACACAAACGGCCGTAGTGCGAGTAGTGTACGTCACGTACCTCGAAACCGGCTCTTTCACGGCTCAGACCACCGGGCCCGAGAGCAGAGATACGGCGCTTGTGCGTAATCTCAGAAAGAGGATTGGTTTGATCGAGGAACTGCGACAATTGCGAGGTACCGAAGAAGGAGTTGATCACCGAAGAAAGTGTTCTTGCATTGATCAAATCAACTGGTGTGAACACCTCGTTGTCACGTACGTTCATACGCTCACGGATGGTACGGGCCATACGGGCCAGACCTACACCGAATTGTGCGTACAGTTGCTCACCCACTGTACGAACACGGCGGTTCGACAGGTGATCAATATCATCAATCTCGGCCTTACCATTGGTGAGGCGAACGAGATACTTAATGATCAGGATGATGTCTTCTTTTGTCAAGGTTTTTTGATCTTTCTCTGCATTTAAGCCGAGTTTGCGGTTGATCTTATAACGACCAACTTCACCAAGGTCATAACGCTTGTCAGAGAAGAACAATTTATCAATGATACCTCTTGCCGTTTCGTTATCCGGTGCATCGGCACCACGTAACTGGCGATAGATAACCTGAACCGCTTCGAGCTCAGAGTTAGACGTATCCTTGTTTAATGTGTTGTAGATAATCGCGTAGTCACCACCCACATCTTCTTTCTGAACAAACACCGATTTGATGTCCATTTCAGAAATTGTTTCAATGGCTTCTTCATCCAGCACAGAGTCACGCTCCAGCACTACTTCGTTACGCTCAATAGATACCACCTCACCGGTATCCTCATCCACAAAGTCTTCTACCCAGCTACGGAGTACACGGGCAGCCAGGCGACGGCCAACGTATTTCTCCAGTTCTTTACGGGTTCCCGGAACCTCATCGGCCATACCGAACAGTTCGAGAATGTCTTTATCGGTTTCATAACCGATAGAACGGAGCAGCGTTGTAACCGGAAATTTTTTCTTCCGGTCAATGTATGCATACATCACGTTGTTGATGTCAGTGGCAAATTCCATCCACGCACCTTTGAACGGGATCACCCTTGCCGAGTAGATCTTGGTTCCGTTAGGGTGAATAGACTGGCCAAAGAATACGCCGGGCGAACGGTGCAACTGAGAGACCACCACACGTTCAGCACCGTTGATCACAAAAGTGCCGCGGGGGGTCATATAAGGAATGTTTCCAAGGAATACGTCCTGAACGATTGTTTGGAAGTCGATGTGCTCTTCATCGTTACAGCTCAGGCGAAGCTTGGCTTTCAGGGGAACAGCATACGTAAGACCACGCTCCATACACTCTTCAATGGTGTAACGGGGCGGGTCAATGAAATAATCGAGAAATTCCAGAACGAAAATGTTGCGGGTGTCGGTGATCGGAAAATTTTCCTTGAACACACGGAACAACCCCTCTACATTTCGTTTGTCGGGAGTGGTTTCGAGCTGGAAGAACTCCTTGAAGGATTGAATTTGAACCGCGAGAAGATCAGGGGTTTCGGCAAGATTTCCAATTTTTCCGAAATTGATCCTTTGATTCGTCGTTGTTGTAGACATATATTACAAACCGGTTTTTAATGTTCCAGACGCAACAAAATCTCCCCAGGCCCCTATTTCTTTTCGAAATAAACGCTTGGAAATGAGAAATTTAATTCAGAATTTGCGACGTCAAGATTGTTTTTGGCCAAAACTAAAGGATTGCAAAGCTAAGGATTTCCCGTATATGAGCAAGTTTTTGTGTGCAACAAAGATTACGCCATAAATATTTTTGTATTTTCTTAATAGATGGTAACTTTTTAGCATGTTTCCAAAACAACTGCTGAAGGATTACCTGACCTTCACAAAAAAAGACCGGATCGGCGCAGTACTGATCATCCTGGTCATAGGCGGCAGCCTTTCCCTTCCCCGCTTCCTTGCCCCTTCGCCGCAGCCATTGGTTCTGCACCACGACAGTTCCCTTGTATTGGCAATGGATACGCTGCAACAGCGGCAGGCAAGAAAATCAACTTTTCGCTCCGAAGAAAATAATACTGTCTACCAATATGAACGCTCCGCACCAAAGAGCTTTTCAGAAGGAGAATTGTTCCCTTTTGACCCCAATTCGATCACTGCTGCCGATTGGCAACGGCTGGGGCTAAATGAACGGACCAGTAAGACCATTGTCAATTATGTAAGCAAAGGCGGAAGGTTTTACGATCCCGAGGATCTGTTGAAAATCTGGGGTATGCCGGAAGGCTTTTATGAAAGGGTGAAGGAGTATATACGAATCACTTCTGTTGAAAGGAAAACTTTTCCAAGGTTTGAGAACAGCAAACCTGCCTTTGAGCGGGAAGAAAGAAAGCCGGCTATCATCAACATCAACGAAGCCGATACGGCGGCGTTAATTGCTCTGCCGGGCATCGGCAGCAAACTTTCGGCAAGGATTCTCGCCTTCCGGGAAAAGTTGGGCGGGTTTTATTCGGTAGAACAGGTTGGTGAAACCTATGGCCTGCCGGACAGCACATTTCAAAAAATAAAACACCGGTTACAGGTGAATGAAAGCAGCATCCGGAAGATCAATATCAATACGGCCACGAAAGAGGAACTAAAAGCCCATCCCTATATCCGGTGGAACTTAGCGAATGCAATTGTAGAATACAGGAATCAGCATGGTGAATTTAAAAGTCTGGAGGAGTTGAAGAATATTGTGCTGATTGACGGAACAACATTTCAAAAAATCATCTCCTACCTCAGTCTTCAAATTGCGAAAGAATGAAATAGAAACGCCCCACGAATGCGGGGCGTTTAACTCTATCATGCAAAGTGAACTTAAGCAACTTCAACTTCAGCACCAGCTTCTTTCAGCTTGTTAGCGATGTCTTCAGCGGTAGCTTTATCAACACCTTCTTTTACAGCTTTCGGAGCGCCGTCAACCAGGTCTTTTGCTTCTTTCAGACCCAGACCAGTCAGGTCTTTAACAACCTTAACTACGTTCAGTTTACCGGCACCGGCAGACTTCAGGATTACGTTGAAAGAAGTTTTTTCTTCAGCAGCAGGAGCAGCAGCGCCACCACCAGCAGCAGGACCAGCAACTACAGCAGCAGCTGCAGGCTCAATGCCATACTCATCTTTCAGGATCTTTGCGAGTTCATTTACGTCTTTTACAGACAGGTTTACCAGTTGTTCAGCAAATGCTTTTAAATCAGCCATTTTACATTGTTTTAATAACCGCCTTCATAGCTTTTGGCTCCGGCGGAGGTTTATAAATGTGTCTTCACTTGTACCCGAAGACGTAGGATTCGATTTGATGATTTGGTGATGTGATGATTTGATGATGCTCTTCCATTATCAAATCATCAAATTAACACATTACCAAATTAGCTCCCTCTTTCTTCCAGTGCTTTCACCAGAGCGGCCAGTTTGTTTCCGGCGTTCAGGCCAGAGATAACATTCTTTGCAGGTGATTGCAACAGGCCGATGATTTCACCGATAAGATCTTGCTTGCTCTTCAGAGAACGCAGGGCTTCCAGTTGATTATCGCCGGCAAATACATCGCCATCGATAAAAGCAGCTTTCAGCGTAGGCAGTTCGCCTTTGCTGTCTCTGCGGAAATCAGAGATAATCAGCGCCGGCTCTTTCGGATTTTCCGAGAACAGCAGGGCTGTTACACCGTGAAGTGAATCAAACACGTTGGAAAAACGCTCTTCGTTCAGGCTTTCCAGTGCTTTTTTGATCAGGGTGTTCTTGGCCACTTTCATTTCAACATTCTTGTTGAAGCAAATGCGGCGCAGTTTACCAACCTGGTCAACCGAAAGTGATTCTGTATTGGCTACATAGAAGTTGTTGTACTGAGAGAATTTCTCTTTCAGTGCTTCTATGACTTCATTTTTTTGTTCTTTGGTCATTGTAATAAGTTTTATCCTAAGTCAGGATTAGTGAACAAAAGATTTTGTGTCAATGGTAATACCGGGGCTCATGGTAGAAGCCATGGTCAAACCTTTCAGGTAGGTACCTTTTGCGGTTGAAGGTTTTGCCTTGATCAATGCATTGATCAGTTCCTGTGCATTGCCTGCAATCTTTTCAGGGGCAAACGATACACGGCCGATAGAAGCGTGGATGATACCAGCTTTGTCAACCTTGAAGGCGATCTTACCACCCTTTACCTCGTTAACTGCACCTGCTACATCGTTGGTAACGGTACCTGTTTTCGGGTTCGGCATCAGGTTACGGGGACCCAGGATTTTACCCAGGCGGCCGATCTTCGGCATCACGGCAGGCGTAGCGATGATGACATCTACATCTGTCCAGCCACCTTCAATCTTTTGTACAAATTCATCTAAACCTACATAGTCAGCACCGGCGCCTTTGGCAGCAGCTTCCTGATCAGGGCCGCAAAGCACCAATACTTTTTTAGTTTTACCAGTACCGTGTGGCAGGGTTACCGTACCACGGATAGCCTGGTCAGCTTTTTTGGGATCAACGCCCAAACGGATATGCAAATCAACAGACGCATCGAACTTGGTTGTGTTTACTTCCTTTACCAGTGCCGAAGCATCTTTCAAAGAGTAAGCCTTATTCGCGTCAACTTTTGCGTTGACTGCTTTTCTTTTTTTAGGAATGAATGCCATTTTGAAATTCGTTTAAAGTGTTCGAAATTATTTAGCAGGGCCTCCCTCTACTGTCAAACCCATGCTACGAGCCGTACCAGCTACCATAGAAGCGGCGCTTTCCAGGGTAAAGGCGTTCAGATCGGCCATTTTGTCTTTGGCGATCTCTTCTACCTGCGCCCAGGTTACTTTCCCAACTTTCTGACGGTTAGGCTCTTTTGAACCACTTTGAATTTTAGCGGCTTCTTTCAGCTGAACAGCTGCCGGGGGAGTTTTGATAATAAAGTCGAACGACTTATCGGAGTAAACAGTCAGCAAAACAGGAAGTACTTTTCCCATTTTGTCTTGTGTCCTTGCGTTGAACTGCTTGCAAAATTCCATGATGTTAACACCTTTGGAACCCAACGCCGGACCAATTGGAGGTGCAGGGTTAGCCTGGCCACCCTTGCACTGAAGCTTTACATAGCCAGTGATTTCTTTTGCCATTTTTCTTCTGATTTATTGGTTCAAGCGACTTTTCGGTTATCTACTCAGTCTCCCAAATTCCTCAATATTCCGCCATGCGGAAATCTCTAAAGAACTCTTTGGGGTCGCAAAAGTAGGCGATTTTATTGATATGCATAAAATGTGCAGGCAGAATTTTGTTAAGGAGCGCCCAACTTTCCTCCCCTTCTGCTAAGTTTGCAGCCTTCAAACCTGCCGATGATCAATACTGTAAAACGCCTGCTTTTCAAATTTCTAAAGATTGACGGATACCTGACCGTGGTACAGAAAAGCTATCTGGCTGGGTTAAAGCTGGGCCTTTTGAAAAGTAATCCTTCCTATCAATGGCACTACTTTGTTTCATCACTGGTGAAGGAAGGAGATCACATTGTTGATATCGGCGCTAACCTGGGTTATTTTACCCTGCAGTTTGCCGAAAAAGTAAAAAACAGCGGCCACCTCTATTGTGTTGAACCGGTAGCTCCCTTTCAAAAGCAGTTGAAAAAATTAATTGACGGCAAGCCGAACATCACCCTCCTTCCCTTTGCGTTTGGAGAGGAAAACGACAAGCAGGTAACCCTGGGCATCCCCACCGAATTTCAGCAACTTGGCTACCTGCGACATGGCACTACCACCCTCCTGCACGGCGGCAATCAAGCTGATGGAACCTATTCCTTTGCGGCTACGATGAAGCGCGGCAGCGAGTTGTTTGCCAACCTGCCCAAACTGGATTATATTAAATGCGATATTGAAGGTTACGAAACCGTGGTACTGCCCGAAATGCAATCTGTGCTGCAGAAGTATAAGCCCATAGTGCAACTGGAAACCTGGGGCGATCAGTTACGCACCATGTACCGGTTTTTCAAAAATCTGGGCTACCAAACTTTTTACCTTGAGAACGGAACGCTTTTCCCACTGGAGAATAAGCCAGAATCCCGCTGGGGTGAAAGTGATCTTCTGTTTGTTCCGGCTGAAAAAACTGAAAGTATAAAGCCCTTCCTTTATTCTGCATAAATCATTTGCCGGATGTACTATTTCTCTTTTGAAAAAGTAAGAATTACCGGTACAGGAATGCTTTACCATTCATTGCCCAATCAAAAAAACTGTATAGCGTATTAACTTTTGTTTTCTCCAACTGGTAAGCATAAGAAAATTTAAACGCTGATCCAAGAGCACTCGTATCAAATTTCATCAGTCGTCCGGTTTGCAGGTAATAGTAATATGGCACCTGGTAGGACAATACAGGAGCAACACTTACGGTGTCGTAATTGTAGTGGAAAAAGTTGTTTTTTACAGCAATCGGCATTGAAACCGCAGCACCTTTGAAATACATGGGTGTGCCATGGGTTTGCTTTACCATGGTTTGTACAATTGGCTGATAGTTGTTGAGTCCTTTGTATTGAAGCGGAATAAAAAGAGCAGCGTACATCAGCCGCAATAGAATAATTCCACCTATCAGCAGCCACATTCGTTTCTCCGAACCGAAAAAATAGCGGTAGGTCAATATTCCAAGTGTTCCGCCAAAGAACATAACCAGGATAAAAGATGTTTCTTCTATAAATGGGAGAATGAAGACTGCCAGAGCCACTGCCAAAAAGATAAACCCAAATGGTCGCAGGATCCTGTGAAAAGCACCCGGGTTGACTTCTGTAAAACGATAATAAATGTATGCAAGAACAGTACAGGCAAAAGGAAGAAACATGTATACGTACCGGATCTTTGGCTGTCCTGTGAACCAATAAACCCAAAGGTTAAACAGAATAAACAGGATCGAAAAACGCACGAACGGGTTTTCCCATAACCTGGATTTAATTTTTTTAAACAGCAACAATAAAAGCAGTGACCAGGGCACCAGCATTTTTAAAAACAGCAATGGAAACATAGCTGCTTTTTCCGGGAGCCTGTGATACCTCTCTCCTATGGCTGACTTTAAAAATGCCTCGTTTAGCAGGTTGGTAAGGTAACGATGTGGCGAATTGTACTGACTGTACAGATAGAAATAAACGCACAACACACCCGCAAACAGCGAAACACCGGCCAGGTGCCTCCAGTTCAACAAAAACTTTACTGACCGGGTATGAACACACAGTGCAAGTAACGTAAGCACTTGAAAGAGAATAGAAGGAAAGCCTTTCGTTAGAAAACCAACAGCACAAAGAAAGTAGGAAACAAGAAAAAGAAACAAAAGCTGTTTCTTGTGAAAGAACCAGAAAATACTGATAGCCTGGAGGTAAACTATTAACCCGTAAAATATGTCAATTTCCGCTCCGTTGGCTAAACCGTAAAAATAAACGTCTCCGCATGTAAGAATAAAAACTGATGAAAGAAACGCGATGGTTGACGGTAAATAGCGACGGGCTATCCAGTAATGTATGATCGCCATCAGCAGATAAAAAAGCAAAGAAGGAAGGCGCAGAACAAGTTCTGATGCAGAACCGGTTACCCAAATAAAAACACAAAGGATCCAGTTGAATACCGGTGGTTTGTTGTAATAATCCCAACCTAATAATGTAGGCTGAATATAGTTTCCGGAATGCAGCATTTCGATTGAAATCATTGCCCTGCGGGGTTCTTCCCCGGACAACTCCAGGTAGCCTAAATTCACAACGACAGAAACAACGTAAGCCATAACTGCCAGTGTGATAATCAAACTTTCCCTTTTTGTCGATGCCAGTCTCATAAGATCAATTCGCATCAATAAAAAAGCTGATTCAAATGAATCAGCTTTTTTATTGTAGCATAAAAATATCTTATTTAACTCAACTTTTCTACCTGCATGTAGTTTAACTCTACAGGTGTAGAACGGCCAAATATCTTTACGGTAACTTTTAGCTTCTTCTTTTCGTCATTCACTTCTTCAATGGTTCCGTTAAAATCATTAAATGGTCCTTCAATGATCTTGATGGTTTCACCAACGATAAATGGCTCACTCATGCTTACACCGCCGGCTTCTGCCATTTCATCCATTTTACCCAGCATCTTGTTCACTTCTGCTTTGCGCAGGGCAATTGGATTGTCTTTTCCGAGGAAATGAATAACGTTGGATGTATTCTTGATAATATCTCTCAGGTCGTCGCTCAGTTTGCCTTCGGCAATTTCTATCATCACATAACCCGGATAATAGTTGCGTTCACGCATAACTTTCTTCCCGTTTTGCACTTTGTATACTTTCTCTACCGGAAGAAAGACCTGCTTGACAACATCACTCCAACCTCTTGAAATCTCCTTATCCAGGTATTCCTTTACCTTTTTTTCTTTGCCACTCACCACACGCAGCACATACCACTTGGTCTCCTGCTGTTGTGGCTCTTGTGTATTTTGTGCTGTTGCTTCCATCCTTAGAAAATTTTATAGATAAACTTCAACCCTGATGCGGAGATCAGGTCCATAAAGGCAACAATTGCTGTAATCAGCAATGTAGCGGCCAATACAATCATTGTTGATTGTTGTAGTTGCAACCAGTTTGGCCAGGTCACTTTTTCCCCCAACTCTTTATAAGAATCGCGGAAATAATTTGAAATTTTGTTCATAACGATAATTAGTTAATAAGCTAATCGGCTGATTAGCTTATTGATTAGCACGGGCAGAGAGATTCGAACTCCCATCAACGGTTTTGGAGACCGCTATTCTGCCATTGAACTATGCCCGTTCGAAAGCTAAGAGCTATTAGCAGGGCTAATAGCTCTTAGCAATATTGCTGCAAATATAGGATTATTTGCTTTGCCTTTCGGCCAATAGCTAAAAGCTAAAGGCTAAGGGCTTATTTTAAGATATCAGTAACCTGGCCGGCACCTACTGTACGTCCACCTTCACGGATGGCGAACTTCAGACCTTTCTCCATCGCAATTGGCTGGATCAGGTGTACAGTCAGGTTGGTATTATCACCAGGCATTACCATCTCTGTTCCTTCCGGAAGAATCACTTCACCGGTAACGTCCGTTGTACGGAAGTAGAACTGAGGACGATATTTGTTAAAGAACGGCGTGTGACGGCCACCTTCTTCTTTGCTCAGTACATAAACCTCGCCTTTGAATTCCGTGTGCGGAGTGATAGAACCCGGCTTCACGATAACCATACCGCGACGGATCTGGGTTTTTTCAATACCACGCAGCAGCAGACCAGCGTTGTCACCAGCTTCACCTTCGTCAAGCAGTTTGCGGAACATTTCCACACCGGTACAAGTTGAAGTCAGGGGAGCATCCATCAGACCTACGATCTCAACAGGCTCACCAACTTTGATACGGCCACGCTCAATACGACCAGTGGCAACTGTACCACGACCCGTAATTGAGAATACGTCTTCCACTGACATCAGGAACGGAAGATCAACCGGACGAGGAGGCAGCGGAATATAGCTGTCAACTGCATCCATCAGTTCTTCAACTTTCGTAACCCATTTTGCTTCACCAGCCAGGGCACCTGTAGCAGAACCTTGAATGATTGGAGTATTGTCACCATCGAAACCATAAGAGCTCAACAGGTCGCGGATTTCCATCTCAACCAGTTCCAGCAGCTCAGGGTCATCAACCAGGTCAACTTTGTTCATGAATACCACGATACGGGGTACACCTACCTGGCGGGCCAGCAGGATGTGCTCTTTTGTTTGCGGCATAGGACCATCAGTAGCAGCCACAACCAGGATGGCACCGTCCATTTGCGCAGCACCGGTAATCATGTTCTTCACGTAGTCAGCGTGACCAGGACAGTCAACGTGCGCATAGTGGCGGCTGGCTGTCTGATACTCTACGTGTGCAGTGTTAATGGTGATACCACGTTCTCTTTCTTCTGGAGCACCATCAATTTCGTCGTATTTTTTTGCTTCTGCCAGACCTTTCGTCGAAAGAATAGAGGTAATAGCAGCGGTCAAAGTGGTTTTACCATGGTCAACGTGACCGATGGTACCAACGTTAACGTGGGGTTTATCCCGCTTGAAACTTTCTTTTGCCATCTTATCGGTTTTTAGTTGTGGAGTTTTTAGTTTTTGTTTATCCCTCCGAACCAACTAAATGCTCGAAGGAAGTTTTTTATGTTACCGGCAACCGAGGTTCTATTGAGCTTCTGTTGCGTCGCACACTTGTACGTTTTGTTCGCTATTCAGCGAAGCCGTAAACCGCAAAATGCCAACCGTTACCTGAGACACCCTCATTCACGATTGACCCTTCACCATTCACCTTGTTGAGCCGTTATGGGGAATTGAACCCCAGACCTCTTCCTTACCAAGGAAGTGCTCTACCACTGAGCTACAACGGCGTACCTCAGTTGGCAGCGATCAGTTGGCAATTGGCAATAGCAGTTTATAAAACTGCAAATGCTAACTGCAGACTGCAAACTGAATGGAGCGGAAGACCGGGCTCGAACCGGCCACCTATAGCTTGGAAGGCTATCGCTCTACCAAATGAGCTACTTCCGCTTTTTTGATATGCTGATAGGCAAATATGCAGGTGTGCAAATTTCATATCAGCAGTCTCAAAGATCTTTAACCATCTGCTAATCTGCATATACGCATATTCGCATATTGGTCTTGTGGGCAGGAGTGGATTCGAACCACTGAAGTCGAAAGACAGCGGATTTACAGTCCGCCCCATTTGGCCGCTCTGGAACCTGCCCTACTGAAAAATAGTGTTTCCACCATCATCGCCAGTATTGAGCCACTTGTCGGAATCGAACCAACGACCTACTGATTACAAATCAGTTGCTCTACCAGCTGAGCTAAAGTGGCTTGTGTTTTCTGCCTTTTAAAGAGCTCCCTTGTTTTTCGGGATGGCAAAGGTAATGGAAAATGAATATCAGCAAAATGGAAAAGAAAAAATTTTCACGAGGGGGCAAAAAAAATCCTGCCCGAGGGCAGGATTTTGAAGTTTTTTAAGCGGCAAGTCTTTCTTTTTTCTTTTTGATTTGCTGTACCAGTGCATCAAAAGCTTCTTCAAATGAGGCTTCGAACGATTTGCTGGTGGACTTTACAAAAAAGTCAGCCTTTGGCACATGCACTCTTATTTCAGCAATTTTATCCTTGATCGTGTGTTTTACATTATCCAGGTTAAGAATAACATCCACTTTGATGATCCTGTCATGGTATTGCGTAAGCTTCTGCAATTTTCTGGTGATATAATCAACCAGCTTTCTGTCTGCATCAAAGTGAAGTGCTTGAACATGTACGGTCATAGAATTGGTTTTATCTGTGAAAAAATAAGTCAAAGAACAATTTCCGGTAGGACTATGAAGGTAGTTACTGAAGCTGTGCCTTCCAAGGAAAACAGCCTAAAAATTTTCTGATTTCTGTCATGCGGACTCAGGCTTTTGGATGAGCGTTTTTGTAAATATTCTTTAGCTTTTCGATCGTGTTGTGCGTGTAAACCTGCGTAGCAGCAAGGCTGCTGTGCCCCAGCAATTCTTTTACAGCATTCAGATCTGCCCCATTATTGGTAAGATGGGTTGCAAAGGTATGCCGCAGCACATGCGGACTCCGTTTTTGAATAGTAGTCACCAGGCTCAGATAGTGCTTAACAGAAGTATAGACCGACCGCGGCGAAAGTTCAGTCCCTTTTTCCGTTATAAAAAAGGTTTCGGGGCCATCCGGCATTTCGGTTTGTTTCTTTAGCAGGTATTTCTGTAATTCATTTTTCAGTAATGGGTTCATAGGAATAATTCGTTCTTTATTCCCTTTGCCCAGCACCTTAATGGTATTGTTGGAAAAGTTCACGCCGCTCTCCTTCAACCCAATAGCTTCACTCAAGCGCATGCCAGATTGGTAAAACAGCAACAGCAGCAACCTTTCCGTTTGGCCTTTCCAGGTGTCCGGAAACTCTATATGCTCAAACAACGTTTGCATATCCTTATCGGCTACGAAATTGGGCAAGCGCTTTTCATTTTTCGGTGCCATCACCTTTGCCATGGGGGTTTGCCGTATCGCTCCTGATTTCAGCTGAAACTTGAAAAAGGATTTTAGGGTAGAAATCTTTCGGTTGATACTCTTGGCACTGAGGCCCTCATCTTTCAGCGAGGCCAGCCAGCTCCGTATAATGGTATGCGAAAGCTGAGGAAGGGCCATCTCTCCGTACTGAACCATTACAAAATCGAAAAAAGATACCAAGTCAGTCTGGTACGAAAGGATGGTGTGCCGGGAGTAACGTTTCTCAAATTTGAGATAGTCAATAAAAGGCTGAATAAGAAGGTGATGGTTTTCCATAAAAAAACAATAGCTGCAAAGTAACGAATACCTTGCAGCTATACAATATAGTGGTAGAGGAGAAAGCTTACGCTTCGATCTTTCCGCTTGCTATCTTTTGCTTGTAAACAGCCTTCAACACTTCACCTCTGCGCTTAACAGATGGCTTGGTGAACGACTGTCGCTCACGCAACTGCAACAAGATCTTGGCTTTCTCGAACTTCTTCTTATATTTCTTGAGAGCCTTGTCTATGTTTTCGCAGTCTTTCGAATCGATAATTAGCATGCGTTATACCTCCTTTTACTTTTTTCAGGCTGCAAATATAGCCTTAATTTCTGCTCCAATCCAAAACAAAATGCAAAAACCCCGAATTTTACCCCATGTTTACCGGAATCATTGAAAGTCTGGGCGAGGTAAAGGAGTTCTACGAAACCGGCACCAACAAGACCTTTTGGATTGAGTCGCCCCTCTCCCACACGTTTACCATTGATCAAAGTATTGCTCACGATGGTGTTTGCCTTACCGTAGAAGAAGTTCGGGAAAACAGACACCGGGTAACGGCTGTTATGGAAACCCTGCAAAAAACAGCACTTGATCAATGGAAACCGGGCCGTACGGTTAACCTGGAGCAAAGCCTCCTTCCCTCAAAACGGTTGGATGGTCATTTTGTGCAAGGGCATATAGATACAGTGGGAGTTTGTGAAAAAGTAACCGACCGCAACGGCAGCCATGAGTTTACCTTCAGCTTTCCTAAAAAATTTTCCTCGCTAGTTATTGAGAAAGGCTCTATCAGTGTGAATGGAATAAGTCTGACGGTATTTGATGTAAAGAAAGCTTCGTTCAAAGTGGCAATCATTCCCTACACCTATCAGCACACTAACCTTCAATTTCTGAAACCAGGTGATGCGGTAAACCTTGAGTTTGATTTGATCGGAAAGTATATCCAAAGAAACTATGGCAAACGAGTCTAAAGGCCCGAAAAAACATCATCAACTCTATAAATTTTTTCCATTAGCTGCCATCCCTGGTATATTTCTTTTTCACAACCTGAACTATTTCAGAGAATTGTTATTCTACTCAGAAGTGTACTGGCTTATGGCAGGTTACCTCCTGCTACCGTTTGTATTTTATTTTCTCTTTAGCAGCATTCTGAATAGACCGATTGAGCAATCGATTATTGTTGCAGCTCTGACAGCTCTTTTCTTTTTCTTTTTTGGGGCACTGCAAGATTTCTTTCTCCAGCATTCCATTACAAAAATCATTGGCAAAACGTATATTCTACCATTGTTTTTCTTGATACCTGCTGTATATGTTCTTAAAAGAAGGCCTAATACTACTGCATGGTTACGCAGCCTGCACTTTACGCTTCTATTTTTTTTACTAAGTGAATGCTTTCTTCTTATTTGGAATTTGCCAGATTTTAGCCAAGTACCACTGTTAAACAAATCAGAAACACTTAAACAGGTGAAGGTTGAGAGGCAGGATAAGTTAAATATCCATCACATTGTTTTTGATGGATATACGAACACGGCCACACTAAAGAAGTTATTTAATTTTAAAAATCCACTTGATAGTTTTCTGCTAAAGGAAGGATTTTTTATTGCCGGAAGAACAAAAAGCAACTACAACTTTACTCCTTATTCTCTGGCTGCTACGCTTAACATGCAGTACTTAGAATTAAATAACAAACAATTGGTGAGAGATTTTAAAAACTACCTTTGGGGAGCCAAGGTTTATCAGCAGAATAGTGTCTTCCGCTTTTTTGAAAGTCAACAGTATTCAACTTCTTACTACGCTGTTCTGGATAACAATAAACACCTTGATAAGCTTGGGACGTTCGTACCCAAAACCCCACATTATTCTATGCGATACCAAACGCTGGAAAGAATAGTGATGAATCCATGGTTATGGCATAAAGTAGCCGGCGCATCTAAAGAAATGATTCCTCCTGCTGTAAAAGCAAGTCTGCGCTACTATGTTCAATACAATCAACAGGCATTAAACCACGCTTTGCAACCTGAACCAGCACCACACTTCCGCTTTACACACTTCCTGCTCCCTCACGAACCGTATGTTTTTTCAAAGAGTTCCGTTGATTCCCTGCTGTTGTCAGATCTGATGGATCACAACAAAGGGTATATCAAACAAGTGGAATATGCCAATGGCTTAATAAAAAAACTGATTACAGAACTCAAGAAGAACAGCCGTAATATTATCATTCTGCAAGGTGATCATGGCTTCAGAAATTACGATCATTCCAGACACTCACCTTATACGCAAAATGAAACATTGAACACATTTTATTTCCCCGATCAAAACTACAGGTTTCTTTACGATAGCATCAGCCCCGTAAATACCTACAGGCTTTTATTGAGCCAATATTTCCATCACAACCTCCCGCTTTTGAAAGACTCGGCCATCGTTCCAAGAGAATGATTTTATTTCATGTAATACTAAAGTCAAAGAAACATATTGAAAGTAATAACCACCTTTAGTCTAAATACAAGCAGTATTGTGCCTGCATTTGATATAATGAGATTGCCACGGTTATAATTCATTTAACTTCATTCACGCCATAAAACTGCAACAATGCATTTGAAGCCAAGCTTGAATATACTTTTACTTCTTTTCGTCTTCATTGCTGTTCATCTCGTTCTCTATTTTTCTTTTGGCATCATTAGTACACTGGAAGCCGAGAAATATATTCTCCAGGCAGATAATGTGTTGGAAGGCACTTTCCCTAGCGCCTCCAAATATTATTTTTATCTGCCAATCGTCTATCTGATTGCATTTGCAAAAAAATATGCTCTTGGCTATGGCTTTGTGGTAATTACACAATCACTTTTCTCCCTGGTTGGTTTATTGCTCTTTTTCAAAGGAATTAAAAAAATACTGGAAGCAAGAATAGCAACTTATGCATCGTTAGCACTTTGCCTCTTTCTACCATTCCTCCAATGGAACTTTTATCTTTATTCAGAGTCCATTTTCATAACTCTTAGCATGATTCTTTTTTATGCAATTTGTCAGTTCGAAAAGCAAAACATAAAAAATTTTCTCTTAATCATCGCCATTTTAACAATACTGCTGTTCACAAGACCATTTGGAGCATTGTTTATTCCGCCGCTATTCACCTATTTTCTTTTTTCCCGCTTTCAAAACCAAAGGTTCAAACTTTATACAGTACTTACATTAACGGCATTTATCCTGGTTATGTACCTCTCTATCCAGGCAGTATTCCAGGGTGGAGAAGACATGGATGCAATGAAACCTTTTGTAGAAGAACACATTGTCTGTTTTGTGCCGAAGAAGCCAGAAGGCGCTGCATTGAATCTTAAGTATTACAACAATGGGATCAGGGACATCTTATACTATATCATTCACAACCCAGTTCACTTTGGTAAACTCATGGCGGAGCGGCTATTTTCCTTCTTTAAATTTTCTCGTCCATGGTATTCTCAAAGCCATAACCTGTTTGTTCTCGGTTTTATTCTTCCGGTCTATGTATTTTTCTTTATTGGTATCATTCCCTTTTTGAAAAGAAACCGTAATGTTGGGATATACACAGTTGCCTTACTCATCTTGTATCCTTTGGCCACTACATTTCAGTGCGATGACTGGCATAGCCGATTTACTTTTCCGATACTACCACCCATTTTTGCAATTGCAGCTTTTGGGTTTCACCACTTCCTCAAAAGAATAAAGACAAGGTTTTCGTAATCGTTTTGTCTGTATTCTAATTTCTTCAACGTTTACATCTACTGTGCTGTTGTTTTTCTTTAATCAAATTTTCCAATCCTTTATGTGCGATAAAGGATTGTCCTAACAACCAACAAAATATAATCTGCAAATGCGGCATTTGCAGATTATATTTCCACTGAAAAGAAAAAAAGCTGTCGGTTACCCGACAGCTTTACTAAAATATATGCTTTCTGCCTACCGCATCAAATACATCTTTCCATATCCTTTGTTGAAGTATTTGTCAGTTGCATCACCGGAACTGGTGTATTTATCTAGTGATTTGCCATGTTGGTTGGTAATTACCCTATATAAATAAACACCGTTGCCCAGCTTTTGTCCATACTGATCCGTACCATCCCACTTGAATTCTGTGATATTACGGCCAATATGCAGCGATCCCAATTCTTCCTTCGTTATCTCCCGCACAATCTTTCCGGTAACGGTCAAAATCTGTATCCGGATATTCTGTGGCACTTCGCTACCTGTCAATGTAAAAACAAAGGCTGTAGATGTTGTAAAAGGGTTGGGATAGTTGAGCATATTGGAAATCATTGCTTTATTGATAACCTGAAATCCCACTCTATACGAAATCGATCCTGCCGTGTTATTGCTCATATCCTTCCCGGTAACGATCAGTTCATAATCCCCATCTTCAGCAAAATAAGGCCTAAGACGGATAGCTGCCGTATTGCTTTCGTTAGGAGCACCTGTAGCGGGCATAAACGTGAGCGTATCTGAGTTATAACGATAAGTCCGTGTTGCACCACTTGGAAACCGGACCTGCACCGTTGCCACAGCTGTATCGTTCAACAACATCCATTTCGCTTCATCTTTGATTTTAATCAATATGTCCGGTTTTGCTGAGACAATGTCCCGATTCAATATGTGAACATTGTCAAAGGTTACATCCAATAAAGGATTCAATGTATCGCCCCGAACGTAAAAACTCCGGAACACAAAGTTGTTAAACCGATACTGCTCCAGCGGATTATTTTCCGGATTAACATCAACAAACAAGGAATTAGTTCCAACCAATTGCTTGGTATCAATATTAAACTGCACAATTGCCGTATCGTTTGACGCGACAGGTCTGATTTTTGGAACAGAAATTTGCCGTTGAATATTGTTTCGGTCTGCAACAGTAACTTTCACATTCAAACTGTCCATATAAGAAGCCGGGCTGATATTTTTGAATGCTAACCGGAAATCGACCGGTTCGCCTACATCAAATGTATCCTTCATCTGAAAATAAATATTTGGCGCAACCAAACCTTCCGGTAAAGGATCATACGTTAATCTCCAATACCGAAGTTGGTAAGGTGTGTGATAAGTACTATCCATTGAGTGCATGAACATTTGCATGTAAGGATAATCTTCTGCATTCACAGATGAAATATTAACAACCCGCTGATTTATGTCAATGTCTCTAACCAACGTATCCGTAACGCCATTTCGTTTTACACCAATAAGGTTGATATAGGTTTTATCACTTCCGACAGTTGAATCAGTAGACCTTCCATCCCATCGGAATTCTTTCCACGTTTTTGCTGGACCAAAAACTGGCGATTTTAAAGAACCCGAAGTTCCGGAAGTAAAGTAATCAACAGACAGGCTGATCCTATCATAGATACCTTCCGTAAACGCCCACTTTGGTGTTTCGGCATTCCGCACATCTTTCCGGTAGGTAAAAATGAAAGCACGGGGTTTGTTGTACGAATCCAATTCCGAAAAACCTTGGGTTACCAGGTGATGATAAATTGATCTGTTTTTACCTAATCTAGTAGTATCAGCCTTCCATTGATCAACAAAAGAATTGTTAATCGAATCCGGAACAGAAGTATTTCGAATGACGACGATATAACCGGATGGAATCATTTCCAAAAACTCTACAAGCTTTCTTCGTTTGCTGGAATCAGCTATTTTAAATTGGAAATTCCAAGCTCTATCAGACCCACAAATGTCATCGCTGCCGAATTGTCCCGGACCTGATGCTGCATTATACCATGGCTTGAATGTGTTAGGATCAAATACGTTTACAATGATATTTGGCTGGCCGCAAATACTACGGATATAACTTTCTCCATTTACAGATACAGAAAATGATGCTGCCTGATTTGCTCCAGTGGGGAAAACAGCCGTCTGAATAAAGAGGTTGTTTTTCACTGGAGGATAAGTCCATGTCGAACCCTGATTTAAAGCAAGGTCTTTTGACTCCGACTTTTGGTGCTGAAAATAATGTGACTGATTGAAACCCGGAGCATGGTTACTTAAGTAAACAAAAGAAGATGTATTCCACGATGGATCTCCTGTTCCTGATATGGGTGCTACCCGCCAGTAATAAACTATACTGTCCTTGAACGTCATACCCGGATCAAACTCGATCAACCCCCCGGCAGCTGTTTTATCTAGAACCACTTTAGCGGGTGAGTTGAAGTTTTCAGTCGTATCGATTTCAACACGGTATTGCTTAGGTGTTGAAAATGGATTGGCAGAAGATACTTTGAATTTCACATTTGGTTCTGTTACAATGGCCATGTTAGCAGGGTAAATTGGCCTTGCCTCTTCTTCAAACACTACAAATTCCCGTGAGCCGGTGTTGTTGGTTTCAAACATTTCATCCACTGCATTATCAGCATCCACCATCACAAATATCTTGTTGTTACCCTTGTCGCGGATCGGATCGATGCCTACATTGAACGTCAGTGAATCCATGTAACGGGTGCCCAAAATCGTATCGCGGCGGATTACTTCGGTAATGCCATCGGGAAACTGACGTTTGGTTTCAATCACAATCTTCCTGTTAGTGGCTTTACCCAAATTTCTTACTTGCACTTTAACGCGGAAAGATTGATCAGCTACCGAAACAAAACTGGGTGAAACAGTGATCATATCATCGGTGATAGTGTAATCGGTTTTTGGCTGGTAGTTTAACCGTACAGCCGGGTCACCGTTAAGCACAGACTCCTCCGCATTGGCACGGGCAAAAAAATCTTCTGTTGTGGTGAAAGTGTACACATCATCCATAGTTTTTTTCATGATTTCACCAATAGTTCCCCCATAAAGTGTGCTGGACATATTGGAGTAAGCCCGCGAATTCCAGATATCCAAGTAATGGACAATCCCAAAGTGAGTAGAGGCTAAAAAGTTAATGGAACCTCTTTCCGGTGCCAGCACATATTTATCTGACAGGTAAGAACGGGCAGAAAACCGGCCTTCGTTGTAATCAAAAGTATTTCCGGCATTACATCCAAGCGCAAAGAACATCGGGTACTTGCCAGGATTGTTATAATTTCCCGGATCATCTAAATTAAACTCCAGCGTTGTAGCGGAAGAGTGACCGTAATAGGTGATCAGGCTAACACCATTGTTAATAAGACGGGTTAAGTCGTCGTCATCCAATTGTTCTACATTATTGGTACTTACTTTCCGGAAGGTGGTTACCTTTCCACCCATGAGTGTATCCTGGATTTTGTTGCGGTAGTTTTCCATGTACTGGAACAAAATATCATCGAGGAAACCGTCGCCGGCACCAATAATGTGCAACACCTGTTTCATCCAATCCTTGTCTGCAATGGATGGCGATGGTGTACGCTGTGCGGTTTCATAATCCTTTACTTTTTTCAGGTAGGTTGCCACTTCCGCCGGTGTAATGGCGGTAAGACGACCAACCGGAATCAACGGACGGGAGTTGCTTAAGTCTGCACCCAATAGCATGTCCGAAGCAGGGAAACCAAATGTTGGAACAAGATTCAGCTTTTCCAGATTGGATTTTATGGTAGGATTGCTATTGCTTTCATACGCTTGCTGGTGCATATAGTGCACCCCCCTTCCGATGATAAATACATGCTTCGGCGCCACCGGGTACCGGTTGCGGGCATACATAATAAAGTTGCGAATACCAGCCGGATGCTTTTTAATTCCAAATGCAAACTGATCAACCAACTGATCGTCCAGGTAAATTTTTGCGTTGTAGCTACCCCCATTTGCCGACGCCCGGTAAGCACGGTATTCTTCTACCGGGTTTGTACCATTGGCGCCACTAAATAAAAGCGAGTTAGAGATGATCAGGTAGTCACCTTGCGTGGCGGCCGTATTGTAATTGATAAAATTGCGGGCTTGCATCGACTGAATGCTGGTCACATTGGCGGCAGCCTGACTTACCATCACCAAACTGCGGGGTGTGACAGAAGCCTGTAAAACTACTTTCACCAACGAACCTGAAATCTGCGCCTCGTATCGCTTGCCATTGGTCAGATCATAAAGCACAGGGGCTACATTGCTATGGTTGAAACCGGCAATCTCCAGGTAAGTCCCCTGGCTGGATGAAGGAAGGCTAAATTCAAAATTGGTTGCACCACCAAAATTGAACTGCCGGGGATAGGTAACTTCAATTTTATGCACTACCATTCTATCCGAAGGGCAGCTAGAAGTACCGCAGGGATCTGTAATGTTCTTTATGACAATTGCTGCGTTTCCTGAAGCAATCCGGTTGGCGCTGAAACCGGCTTCTTTTACAGATTCCCGCATCAGAGGCACCAGGTCACCAAGAAGAGAATCGCCGTTGAGTGTTACTGTATAGCGGCGAAAATTATACGCATTCCCCGTAACGGCAATTTTAAGAGTGGCGTCCGGACCTGTTGGTGCAACAAATAGATTATTCAGGTTCTCAGTAAGGGAACCGTCGCGGGGAATATCTGTCGACGTCCACCCTTCTCCCCTGTCATAGGAAGAAGAAAATAGATGATCGGAGCCCACAACATTATAAAGGCCGCGGTTGATTTGGTTGCGATACCACTTTCCGGTTGTGTACATAAAATAAGGCTCTGCCGGCAGTGTATTGCCACTTACATTATTAGCTGTTGGTTGAAGGCGAAGATTCCCCCCTGTTAGATTGACGGTTAGAAAATACGTAGCCGAATCGGTCAGTAAACTCCATTTGTCGTTGTAGTGAAAAGCCGGGTCGCGATACATTTCCCGATCGGCTTTGCCATCATTCATCTGTCCCCAAAACTCAATATAGTCTGCCCCACCCAGGATTCCGGTTTGCCGGGAAGTATACAGCGGCACCTGTACACCGTTGCGCCAAAGTTGAAACTGTTCTACCGATGCATTGCCCAAACCCACAGCAGAAAGCGTAGTGGCAGGTATGCGGTAAACACCGCTGCTGCCAACTTTGAATTTATAATATGTTTTGGCATAGTCGATCCACTCATTATTGAACCGCTGTTGAGCACCGGCCGTAAAGGCCACCAACACCAGTAAGCCAAAAAAGATTTTTCTCATTGCAATGTTATTTTAGTACGGAGGGTTTAGTTTTTTCTTTTATTCTTGTCGTTTACCAGGTCAAGTTGTAAAGAAAATACATGGGTATAAAGCGGATTGGATTGGTTGGCAAGATTGGTGAATGCATAATCGATCCGCACATTTTGCAGGCGGAAACCGGCACCGGCGCTGGGCTGGTAGATCCATACTTTTTTCTGGTTCAGGGTGTCGCCATCGGCTAGGGCCCGCTGAAAATTATTGATGCCGCCACGCAGGTAAAGCACATCATTGATATTGAGTTCAGCCCCCAGCTTTGGATCAATGCTGACCGGGTCTCCGCTCACCAACGTATTGCGTTTGCCATCAAACGTAAAATCCAGGTTGGCTTCAGCCAGAAGACTTAGCTTGTCCGAAAACCGGAAATTGCGTCCTGCACCAAAGATCAGGCGAGGCGCGGTCATTTCTGTTGACTTTACCGGAATATCGTTGTTGGTCAAATAGAGCGCTTCCTTTTCCCGCTCAGTAAAAGAGAATGACCAGGCATTGAAAGTGGTTGTAATATCCCGTGCCGCCACACCCAGGCGCCAGGCGCCGGTGCGAATCTGCAGACCGGCATCAAGCCCAAAACCCCAGGCCTTGGCAAAGCTGCCCACGCTGCGGTGGATCACTTTTGCATTGATACCAAAATTGATGCTTTTGCTTTCTGTTTCTTTGATGTTTTGCGCCAATGAAAGCAAAAACGCATAATCGGCAGAGGAAAAGGATTGAATGTTATTGTAGTTCACCGAACCATCCGGCTCCACCAGGAAAAGGGTGTTCATGATATCATCAACGGCAAAGCGCAGGGCCGAAACGCCAATTGTCCGCTTGTTGTTTGATACCGGCAAAGCAATGCTGGCGTAGTCGTATTTGCCAATGCCGGCAAAATACTCGGCATGCATCACGTTTACGTTCCCGTAATCTTTTACATTGGCCAACCCTGCAGGATTCCAGTATCCGGCCGTACCGTCGTTTACGGAGGCCACCTGGGCACTTCCCATGGCGAGTCCGCGGGCACCGGCACCGATATTCAGAAACTCATTGGAATATTTTCGGAATTGCGCTTGAGCAGAGGAAAAAAAGAGCCCAAGCACGGCAAGGGCAGCAAGGTTGCGCTTCATTACAGTGATTTTCGGATAAGCAATGGAGATTAAACGCTGTTTTCTCATGGATATTGGATAGGTGTACAGTTTTGGCTGCGAGAACAAATATACTCTCTCAAATTCAAATTCATAGTAGCAGCAAGGTTTTCAGGACCGGCAGGCGGAAAATCGCGGCTAATTTGTCCCGTGCTGCCTACATTTGCGAACCCTAACGTTCACCGTTTACCGTCGAGAGATAATCCCAGATAGAACTGTAAATGGCGAACTGCAAACTTTTACAAAAATGAATGTAATAGAAGAACTCCGCTGGCGGGGCCTTGTGCAGGACATAATGCCGGGCACCGAAGAACAACTGAATAAAGAAGTCACCTCAGGATATATCGGCTTTGATCCTACTGCCGATTCACTGCATATTGGAAGCCTTATTCCCATATTGCTATTGGTGCACCTTCAACGGGCGGGACACAAACCGTTTGCACTGGTTGGCGGCGCCACCGGCATGGTAGGTGATCCCAGTTTTAAAAGCAGCGAACGGGTAATGCTGGGTGAAGAAGAATTGCAGAAGAACGTAGAAGGTATTCGAAAGCAATTGATGAAATACCTTGATTTCACCCCCGGGCCTACCGCAGCTGAAATGGTGAATAACTACGACTGGTTTAAAGATTTCAGCTTCCTGGACTTTATCCGCGATGTGGGCAAACACATTACCGTAAACTACATGATGAGCAAGGACAGTGTGCGCAAACGCATTGAAGGCGAATCGGGAATTTCCTTTACCGAGTTTACCTATCAATTGATCCAGGGTTACGATTTTTACTGGCTTTACCAGAACAAAGGCTGTAAACTGCAAATGGGCGGCAGCGACCAGTGGGGCAACATCACCACTGGTACGGAAATCATCCGGCGTAAAGCCGGAGGCGAAGCCTTTGCCTTTACCTGTCCCCTGCTTACCAAGAGTGACGGTGGCAAGTTTGGAAAATCCGAAGGCGGTAACGTATGGCTGGATGCACAGCGCACCACACCGTACCAGTTTTACCAGTTCTGGGTAAATGCGGCTGATGCCGATGCGGAAAAATGGATCAAGATCTTCACCTTTCTTTCCCAGGAAGAAATCACCACCCTTATTGAAGAACACCGGCAGGACGCTGCCAAACGTGTGTTGCAAAAACGCCTGGCAAAAGAGGTAACCATTTTTGTTCACGGCGAAGAAGAATACCGGAATGCGATTGAAACCACGCAAAAATTGTTTGAACAGCAAAACGCTTCGGCCGATTCACTGAGCGCCGAAGACCTGGAAGGCATGCAGGGCATCATAAAAGTACCGTATGCATTGGGCAGTTTGCAAACTGGCGTGAACGTGGTAAACCTGGTTACTGAAACCGGTATTTTTCCAAGCAAAGGGGAAGCACGAAAGTTGATCCAGAATGGAGGCCTCAGCATTAACCGCGAAAAAGTGACGGATGCACAACTGCAGGTTGAAAGCAGTCATCTGCTTCACGGCAAGTACATTCTGCTGCAAAAAGGTAAAAAGAACTATTACCTGATCATTGCTGAATAAAAACAAAATAGCTAAAACAGAAAAGGAGTCCTCTAACCGTGGACTCCTTTTCTGTTTTAAGAGGATGTTCCTGCAAATGCCTTTATTCCCTCTACTAATTTATCTAGTTGACTGGCGGTGGTGTATACGTTGGGGGTGATGCGGACGCCATGAATATTTTCCCATTCAATGGTAGTTGCGTGAATCTTGTGCCGGTTGAAAAGAAAGCTGTCCAACTCACCGGGCTTTTTACCTTCTATCGATACCATCCCAATAGCACAGCCCCAGGCGGGATGCAGGGATGTGTGCAGTTTCACCCCCGGCACATCCTTTACCTTTTCCATCCAGTAATTCTTCAGGTAATGGAGGCGCTTTTGTTTGCGGCTGCTGCCGATCATCTGTTGAAACTCCACAGCCTTGCCAATGGCTTGTTCAATAAAAAACGGACGGGTCCCTAGGTGTTCAAATTTGCGGATGTCATCCTTTAACGGATCATCGGCTGCAAATAAAGGATAGATGTTTTTGATCCTGTCTTTCTTCACATACAGCATCCCGCTGCCGATGGGTGCATACAACCATTTGTGCAGACTGGTGGCATAATAATCGGCGCCCAGGTCGGGAATAGCAAACTGGAGATGCGCAAAACTATGGGCGCCATCTACCAGTACCTCGATACCTCTTTTATGTGCTTCGTCGGCAATTTTTCGCACCGGCAAAATTTGCCCGTTCCAGTTGATGATATGGGTGATGTTCACCACTTTTGTGCGGGGTGAAAAAGCGCTGATATACTGTTTTACGAGGTAGTTTTCATTTTCGGATGGCAGTTCGAGGTTCACCCATACTACTTTGATCTTATCCCGTTTTTCCCTTTGCTTCCACGCATTGACAACATTCGGATAGTCCTGCTTTGATGCCACCACTTCATCCCCCTCTTTCAGCGGTAAACCAAAAATCACGGTTTCCAGTCCTTCTGATGAATTGCGGTTGATGGCAATTTCCTCCGCGCTGCACCCGGCAAGTCCTGCCAGGTTGGTGCGCAGCGTTTCACGACCCTGATCAAGGATGCGCCACATATAATAACTCGGGGCTTCGTTGCTGAAATCATAATAACGCTTCATGGCATCCTGCACCGTCTTCGGGGCCGGCGAAACACCACCGTTGTTCAGGTTGATGATGGCAGCTGAAACCGTAAATGACTGTTGAATAAAGTACCAGAAGTCTTCATCGCTTGCCAGTTCATCCGGGGGAATATTGGCTGCATTCTGCAACGCCTTTTCCAGGTTCCGGCTCCAGGCCGGCTGAAAAATTGTTGAAACAAATGCAAGGGCAGAAGCTGTCCCGGCTTTACGCAGAAAATTCCTTCGGTTGAACGGCATGTAACGCACAATTTGCATAAATGTAGGAAGAACCGCTTAAGAAGAACGGTTAAAAAAATGCCGCTTTCGCGGCATCCTTTACTAATTGTAAAAAGCCTTAGTCGTACTTTACCTGTCGCTTTCGTTCTCTCTGTCAGCTTTTCGCTGATTGGTGGCGGATGATTTTTCCTGGTTGGGAATACTGCGGTCTTCCTGCCCCCTTTGCTGCGGGTAATGGATATCATCGCCTAATGGCGTTGGCTGATCGTCATTGCCTTGCGTACCGATGGTGATCCCTTGACCTTGTTGCTGACTTTCCTGAAGTTTGCTTTTCGACATAAAAAACTATTTTTCAATGAATCAATCGGATAAATGTCTACAAGAATATTGCCATTAGCAGATGGGAACATTGAAAACCGGATGAATGAATCTGCGCTTCAGTTTACCGGCTGGCAGCATTTTCCATAAAAAGATACCGGGCCCTGTTTTGCTCAGGCCGCAATTCTGAAACAACATTAATATGCATTACCGGGACTTCGGCTGAGTGGTTGGCTGCTTTCCACTGCGGAAGACCCTTTCCGTTTGGGTCACCTTTCTTGATGAAATTGGCAAAATATTCCTGCATCGTTCGTGACACCTTGTAATCGTCTTCGGTCCATGCATACACTTTATTGGTAGAGAGGTTTCCCATCGCATATTCAATTTCCGCTGAATGCACCGCGCCTTTTGCCGGCGGCTGGGGCGCACCGCCCCTTTGCACACCACCTGCCAAGCCCGGACTGGCATCACCCATCTCGGGCACCATGGCTGGCCGCGGTCTCTCGTACAGGTAGCGATATACAGGCTTTCCACTTGTTTTACCGTGCAACTCGGCCCAGCGCCAGGTGCTGAAGGAAATAAACCGGTCGCCTGCAAGGTCGGTAGCTACCTGCTCTACCTCTTCGTCATTAGAAGGATTGTAAACTTTCAAGACCTCGTTAGCCTGATCACCATATAATCGTTGAACGGCTTTTTCAAAATTTTCTTTCGTTGGCTTTTCATTGCCCATGATAGCACGGAAATTCATTTCCTCGTTGTTCCATCCTACCAAAAGGGGAACTTTCGCTTGTTCACCGCTGGCAAAAGCCTGTGCCGGATCTTTTGGGAAAAACCAACCATCTATTGTGCGGGGAAAACGAAAAAGTCCAAAACGGGCAGATGCATTCAAAATGGAATCTGCAGCAATGGATCGCAATTCCGCCAGCGAACGGGCTCCCATGCTTTTAGCAAACTCCTCTCCTACCTTTTCACCTTCTGCCAGCGGCACGGCCGGCAAAGCGCCCAGGATAGAACCGCTTTCGCCAATAGCACCAGCAATCAGATTTTTGGCCAAAGGCGATACCATTTGTGCACTTACTGCAATAGAACCGGCTGACTCACCGGCAATGGTTACACGGGCCGGATCTCCACCAAAGGCGGCTATGTTTTCTTTTACCCATTGCAGTGCCGCTGCCTGATCAAGGAGGCCGTAATTACCCGAAGCGTTACGTCCTGATTCTTTCGACAATTCGGGGTGAGACATAAAGCCAAATACACCTACACGGTAGTTCACCGTAAGAGAAACTATGCCTTTGGTGGCCATGCTTTCACCGTCATACCGCGGCTCCGATCCATCACCGGCCACAAATCCTCCACCATAGAAATATACCAGCACCGGCAACAGGTCCTTTCCTTTGGAGGCTGGTGCCCATACATTCAGGTAAAGGCAATTCTCGCTCATGCCATTGGAGCGAAAATTCATATCGCCGAAAATGGGTGTTTGCATGGCCCGCGGGCCAAATCTATCCGCCTTCAACACACCTGTCCAGTTCTTTACTGGCTGAGGCGCTTTCCACCGCAACGCACCTACCGGCGGTGCGGCAAAAGGAATACCTTTAAACGATCGAACGCCGGATTTTTCCAGTACACCTTCCACCAGGCCATTAACAGTTTTAACCTGGAGGCCTGCACCATTTTTATTTTGTGCCAGCAGGGAATATACCCCGAAGAACCCAGCTAAAAAGAGAATGATTGTCTTACCCATAGTTATTGCACATTTGGAAGACACAAATTAGGAAAAGCCAGTAAGATGAAAACAGATTGCTGCTTTCCACTCAGAAAGGAACATAACCAATTCAGCCAGGTCGGATAAGGCAATAATTTACCTCCCTGTTTTTAGTACAAAAACAGAACAGACGTAAACACCAACTTTTTCAATGCAAGCAATTCGGATGAAAAATGCACATCTGCAACAAATAGCCAGGAGATAAAATGACTACCAGTGCACGGCTAAGAAAGCAGAACAACAGGAACCCGGCCTGCTTTACGGACGGCAACCTGCTGCTCTGGAAATATAGTAGAAGAAACGGGCAGCTTACAGTACGATCACACTGTTGCTGGACCCAAATTCGTTTTTCTTTTGTTTATCAGCTTCCGGCTCGTTCAACCACTCTGTTTCATTAACCAAGTATCTGAACTCATGCTCGGATTCTTTAGGGAGAGAAACCTCTGCAGTAAAGGTCCCGTCTTTTTTCTTGTTCATCGTAATGAGGTTTTTCCAGTCGCTGTTCAAACCAACAATGGCCACAGTTTCCACTGCCTCTGCATTTTCAGGTTTCAGGGTGAATTTTACTTTACAGTAATCTTTGGTTTTGAAATATGTTTTTTGGATCATTTTGATGGATAATTTGGTTCTTAATACAAATTAAAGAAAAAGGTAACCCTTAACAAGCGGCCTTTGCCGCAATGTCAGTTGACAACAATTTATAATGGATTGCCATATAAAGCTGCATTATTGCCCTTTTTAAACAGGGAAACACAAGCCGGTGAAAGCAGGAGCGCTTGCTATTCTGGTTAGTTTCCCTGCCAAGATTTCACTCTTAGGAATTTGTTAAACGCAGGGAAAATGGTATAGATGTCATTATACAGATGAGCTTTCTTATCGTTCCATAAACCGGCGAAAACCATCATAAGAAATCACTTTATATGCCAGCAGCAAGATTCCTGCAACTTTTAAAATGGTAGCCAGCAATAACAAGGTTTGCGCCTGGCTCCAATGCCAAGACCTGAAAAGTGTTCCTACATAATCGAGGCAAAAACCGGCGGCAATCAAAAGGATCGTGTGCTTTGCTTTCATGTGCGTCAAAATCGGCCCAAAGATAAATGCTCAAACCAGCGAATCTATTTGCTTTGGCAAATGGCCCCGGTGAAGCAGCTTCTTCCCACGAATAATTAGAAGTCCACCATTATTGTAAGTATAAGCAAAAAGGCAGGAAGACCAGATCTGGTCTTCCTGCCTTTTTTATGGGAACAATTCAATTTTTGTTATTCCTTCACCAATGTGAAATTGTATTTCTTGTTCACCTTGCGGGCTTTGCCGCTGCTCGAAAGCACGGGGTTCAGTTTCGGCGTATCCAGCGCAAGCCTTTCTTTGATCTGCTTTTGCATAAAATCGTTTTCAGGTGAAACAAAAACATCGGTAATGTTCAGCTGCCCATCGGTTTCAATAGCATATGACACCAGCACATAATAACTGCCATCTTTCACTTTTTTGGAGGAAAGCACCTCAGATTTTAGTGTTGTGATGATACCATTCATATAGGCTTTAAGCAAGGCATTGTTGTCTTTTGGATCAACCGCATTTTCTGCCGGCTCTTCGCCTTCTTTTGGAGCTTCCGCCGTTTCGCTGGGAGCTTCGGTGACACTGTTCTGCGAAACAGGATTCGCTGCTACGGGTGGTGTTTCTGTTCTTACAGCGGCGACAGCTGCAGAATCAACGGAAACAGCAGCTGTTGCTTTTGCTATTGAGTCCGCGGACAGCGCTGCCATTGCTTTTGTCACCGAATCAGCCCGTAGCGAGTCAACAACTTTTTGCTCGGCTTCCCGCTTTTCCGCTTCAAGTTTCGCCAGGTCATCCCCCTTACGAACAACGGTTCCCGGCTGGTTTTTCAGCTTACCACCATATAAAGCTTCTTTCAGCGATTGAGCATCGGCAAACAGGGAACTTATCAGGAAGAGGAGAAGAATTCCTTTTTTCATATGCTTTGTGTGTGTTTTTGGAAAGTTAAGAAGTGAATATGTTACCGGGTTCTTAAATCTTACGGTTCGTAAAGAGCAAAAAACAAGCCTGAATTTGTCAACCCATCACTGCAGATTACAACGAAAAAAGCCCCGCTTTGTTGCGGGGCTTTGTATAATTCAACATGAATTGCTTCATGCATGCTGCTCTACTTCATTCCGGAATACGACAACACCGTCAAATACATCTACCAGCACGGGATGAGCTTTATCAATATCACCAGCCAGGATCTTGCGGCTTAAGCCGTTTATGATCTCCTTCTGGATCAGGCGTTTTAGCGGTCGTGCACCAAATTGCGGATCAAAACCGTTTTCGGCCAGGAAATCCAACAGGTACTCAGAGAACTGCAGCTGAATACCGCTCTGGCTTACCAGCTGCTTCAGGTTTTCCAGCTGTATCCGGATAATACCACGGATTTCGCTGCGCAGAAGCGGTTGGAAGAGAATGATCTCATCCACGCGGTTCAAAAACTCGGGACGGATTGTCTCCCGCAGGCGGCTCATCACTTCCACCTTTGTCCGCTCTACAATTTCATCTTTATTCCGTTCTGTTACATCGGCAAAATTCTCCTGGATGATATCACTTCCCAGGTTAGAAGTCATGATGATGATGGTATTCTTGAAGTTCACCACACGGCCTTTGTTATCGGTCAGGCGGCCATCATCCAGCACCTGCAGCATGATATTCCAGACATCAGGATGCGCTTTTTCAATTTCATCGAGCAGCACCACCTGGTATGGCTTGCGGCGAACAGATTCTGTCAACTGGCCACCTTCTTCGTAACCCACGTACCCGGGAGGCGCACCCACCAATCGCGATACAGTATGCTTTTCCTGGTATTCACTCATGTCAATGCGTGTCATCATGTGTTCATCATCGAACAGGTATTCTGCCAGGGCTTTTGCCAGTTCTGTTTTACCCACACCGGTTGTACCGAGGAAAATAAATGAACCAATGGGTTTCTTGGGATCGTTCAATCCGGCACGGCTGCGACGGATGGCATCGGCCACAGCTGTAATGGCCTCATCCTGTCCTACCACTCGGCCATGTAACTCTTCTTCCAGGTGCAGCAATTTTTCGCGTTCGCTTTGCAGCATTTTTGAAACGGGAATACCGGTTGCCTTCGCCACGCTTTCAGCGATATCTTCCGCATCTACCTCTTCTTTCATCAGGCGCTTGCTGTTCTCACTTAATTCAGCCAGACTGCTGGTCAGCGTAACAATAGTTGCTTCCTTTTCTTTGATGCGACCATACCGTATCTCAGCCACTTTTCCGTAATCACCTTCTCTCTCGGCTTGCTCCGCCTGTTGCTTCAGGGCCTCGATATCTGCTTTTGCATTCTGAATCCTATCGACCAGCTCTTTTTCTTCCTGCCATTTTGCCTTTAGCGTATCCCGTTCTACGGCCAGGTTAGCAATCTGCGTATTCAGCTCTTTCAGTTTATCCTCGTCGTTTTCACGCTTGATTGCTTCCCGCTCAATTTCAAGTTGACGGATCTGCCGCTCCAGTTTATCCAGTTCCTCTGGCATGGAGTTCATTTCGAGACGAAGCTTGGCGGCACTTTCATCGATCAGGTCAATGGCCTTATCTGGTAGGAAACGATCGGTTACATACCGCACCGACAATTCCACGGCGGCAATGATCGCTTCGTCTTTGATGCGGACATGGTGGTGCGTTTCGTAACGGTCTTTCAAACCTCGCAAAATAGAAATCGCATCTTCTACCGAAGGCTCGTCGATCAGCACCTTCTGGAAGCGGCGCTCCAGGGCCTTGTCTTTTTCGAAGAATTTCTGGTATTCGTTCAGTGTGGTAGCGCCAATGGCTCGCAGTTCGCCACGGGCCAGGGCCGGCTTCAGAATGTTGGCAGCATCCATGGCACCTTCGCCACCACCGGCACCCACCAGGGTATGAATCTCGTCAATGAAAAGGATGATCTCACCTTCGGAGGTGGATACTTCCTTGACAACGCCTTTTAAACGCTCTTCAAATTCACCCTTGTATTTGGCACCGGCAATGAGTTGTCCCATATCCAGCGCAAAAATGGTTTTCGACTTCAGGTTCTCCGGTACATCGCCGTTTACAATGCGCATGGCCAATCCCTCTGCAATAGCGGTTTTACCCACACCGGGCTCACCTACCAGAATTGGATTGTTTTTGCTACGGCGGGAAAGGATATGAAGGGTACGGCGAATTTCTTCATCGCGGCCAATTACGGGGTCGAGCTTACCCTGACGGGCCAGCTCGTTCAGGTTTTTGGCGTATTTATTCAGTGCGTTGAACTGCGTTTCCTGGGTTTGCGAGGTCACCGTAGATCCTTTGCGCAGATCCTTGATGGCAGCCACTAATCCTTTTTCAGTAAGACCAGCGTCTTTCAGCAGACCTGCTGTACTATCGTTACCCTGCACCAATGCAAACAGGAGGTGTTCGGGAGTAATAAATTCATCCCCAAACTGCTTTAAGGAGGCATTGGCCTTCAGCACGGCATTGTTGGCATCGCGGCTGATGGCCTGTGCAGGTTCGCTCCCGCTGATCCTGGGCAGACGGGCTATTTGCGCATCAAGTTTTGTTTCCAGTTGGGCCACGTTCACACCATTCTTTTTCAACAGGTATTCCACCGGGGAGTCCTGCTGATCGAGCATGGCTTTTAGAATATGTTCTGTTTCTATGTTGCTGTTTTGGTTGTTGAAAGCAATCTGCTGCGATTGCTGAATGACCTCAGCAGCCTTTATAGTAAAGTTGTTTAGGTTCATACAATTAACTTTATTTGGGTTCGTTGTATCAATTATCAAACCACAGTCCATACAAAATTTACCGTAATTATGTCAGCTATTTACAAGAATAACTGCCTCAAAGCCAGTCTGGTAGCCGTTTTCATGCTATTTCTTCAGGATACCTTTGCACAAGGGTCTTTTACAGCACTTGACCAGGCGCTGGAGGAAAATAAAAAGCTGCTGGGTAAAGACCTAAGTGTTGTGGTGGTCAGCCCCGATACTGTTTTATACCAGAAATACATCGGCGATGTACAACCGAAAACACCTTTTCCCATAGGTGCCAGCAGCCAGTGGCTGACTACGGCACTGATTATGCAACTGGTAGACGAAGGCAAGCTGTCGCTGGACGATAAGGTCAGTAAATACCTGCCCATTTTTGACAGCTACAGGAAGGGATACATAACCATTCGTATCTGTCTTTCGCACCAGACCGGAATTGGAAGGGATGGTTTTAAAGTAGCTTCCCTGCTGGAAAAAACCAAGTACAATACATTAGAAGAAGCCATACCCGACATTGCAAAAAAAGATATTCATGCCAATGCGGGTGAGCAATTTCGATTTAGCAATTATGGAATGATCATCGTGGCAAGAATTGCTGAAATAGTTACGAAAAAACGCTTCGAACAAATAGTGCGTACCAAATTATTTGTACCGCTTGGCATGCGGAATACCACATTTGTCACTGATGATGGTTCTGCTCCCAACCCCGCCAACGGTGCCAAATCTACGGCAGCCGATTACGCCAAATTTTTGCAGATGCTGCTCAACGGGGGAAAGGCCGGAAGCAAGCAGGTGCTGAGCGAAGCCGCTGTACAGGAAATGCGCAAGGTGCAGATAAGGACCGAACAGATTACACAAATGCCTAAGACTACGCAAGGCTTTACCTTTTCACTGGGTAGTTGGGCTGTTGACAATAACACAGCACCCGGGAGCCAGGCTAATGTCCTCACCTTACCCAACTTTAACGGCTCCTGGCCGATGATTGATTTTAACCGCAAAGTGGCTATGGTAGTGCTGGCAAAAGAATTCTCCGGCGAGCAACAGCCCGAACTTTATTTGAACCTGAAAACCATTGTGGACAAGCGGTTGCCCTAACGCACAGGCATTTTGTGAGTAGTCAGTGGTGAATGGAAGAGACAGAGGAATCGACTCACCTCTTACCTTTCACCACCAACCATTCACGATTTTCACATCTTGCATACAGCAAAAAGCCCAATTTTGCAGGTTTAGCTTCCTGCAGCGTGTTACCTGAACAACATACCAGTCTTGTGAAAGCCACCGCGGCCCGTTTTGGCTTTGACCATTGTGGAATTGCCAAAGCAAAACCATTGGATGAAGATGCCCGCCGGCTGGAAGCCTGGCTGAATAAAGGATTGCACGGCAAGATGCAGTACATGGAAAATCATTTTGACCTGCGCATCGATCCTTCCAAACTTGTTCCCGGTGCCAGATCAGTGATCACACTCCTGAAGAATTATTACCCGGAGCAAACCGCTCAAACGGAACTGAAGATTTCCAAGTATGCTTACGGAACCGATTATCACACCATCATAAAAGGCCAGTTGCGGGGCATGATGGCCGAACTGCAGGATGTGATCGGTCAATTCAGCGGAAGAGGCTTTGTGGATTCAGCGCCAGTGTTGGAAAGGGCCTGGGCACAGCGCAGTGGTCTTGGCTGGATTGGCAAAAACGGCAACCTGATAACCAAAGGCAGCGGTTCGTTTTACTTTATTGCAACACTCATCACTGACCTGGAACTGCAGCCCGATGACCCTTTTGCACGGGACTATTGCGGCAGTTGCAGGCGCTGCATTGAGGCTTGTCCTACCGAAGCCATTAGCGAAGGAAAAGTAGTCAGCGGGAACAAATGCATTTCCTATTTCACCATTGAACTAAAAGACGAGATTATTCCTGAAGAGTTGAAGGGTAAGTTTGATGGCTGGATGTTCGGCTGCGATGTTTGCCAGGATGTGTGTCCCTGGAACCGATTCAGCCAGCCACACCAGGAAGAAGGCTTCTCTCCCATTCCCGAGATTCTGAATCTTTCTACCCAGGAATGGGAACAGCTAAGCGAAGAGGCTTTCCGAAAAATCTTTAAACACTCCCCGCTTAGCCGTTCCAAGTACAAGGGCATTCAGCGCAACATCAAATTTTTAAAACCGTAAGCCGGTTTGAATACTCAGGCGGCGTAGGTTGTAGTCCAATGTCGTACGCGGTGCATTGGGGTATGGCCAGGGCCAGATACCAATATAATAGCCATCGGAATGCGAAATACTAAAATCTTTCTGTGAAAAGCCCAGTGTAAAAAACAGGGCCGATGTTTTCAGAACGGGCACATGGTAACCCACGCCGGCATCATAGTACAAACCACCGGAGGCAGTGCTTTCGTTCCAGAGTTTATCCTGCTGCCGCAGCCAGGGAAAATGATAGCCACCACTGGCATAAACAAACGGTGATTTGACACCATCGTTGAAAGATTTGCGGAATGAAAGAAAAAGCGGGATAGTCCGGGTGTGGTAATAATCCAGCCCCACACCTACGCCGCCAAACCATGTTTTGTGTTGAAAGCCGTTTACCGTTTGCAGTTGAAAAGCGCTTCCTACCTCGCCTTCCAGCAGCCCTGCCTGCACACTGCTTTTAAAAGAAAATGATTTGGTTTGTGCTGACGCCTGCACACAGAAAAGTAACAGCACCAGTTGAAATATTGATCGCATGTTCATTCGTTTGTTTAGTTTTTTTGTATGGACAGTTTACTGATCTGTGAGATGGTATTGCCGCTGGAATAATCGAACTGGTACAAGCCGTCTTTTGCTACAACAATAGCCCGGCCACCCATGGCAATGACATCAAAGGTTTCCAGGCCTTTTACTTCCTGCACCAGTTTTGGATTAACAGGCGTAGATACGTCATACAACTTCAGTCCTGCCGTACCATCGCAGATAAACAGTTTGTTGCCGTCTTTCGACAGCCCGTGCGGATTCGCCATCTGCACCGTTTTTTTCAGTGATGGCGCAGAAAGATTACTCACATCCAATATATCCAGTTGGTTGATGTTCCCGTTGCAGGTAGTGCCCGTACGCAGTGTAACATAGGCATAGTTGTCATCGGCAATCACAGGGTCGCAGCTGGTTGCATGCGTAAACTGGCTTAGCTGTGTTGGACTGGACGGATTTGACAAACTATAAATAAACATTCCTGTACGGGAGCCAATAAACAACCGGTCTTTGAAGGGGTAAATGGTTTCAATATTCCAGCCCATGTTCTTTGTTGCCGTCAGTTGCGGATCGTTGCCGGTTGCAATACTGATGGCATACAACTCACTGTTGGAAACGGCATACATGTAGTCATTCACAATTGTAAAGCGGGAAGTGCTGCCACCCACACCGGTTTGCGGTGCTGCCGTGGAGAAAAACGTGTTCCGGTCGGCAGAAGCATACATACAATTGGGACAACTGTTCCAACGCCGGTATTCCGAACCGGATACCGTTGTATCTCTTGCTACATAGTCTACTACAACTTTAATAGAATCAGGATCCGTTTGGTTGTTCACCCAATAGCGGTTCTTTTCGCGGATCACGTTGTTCAGAAATTTTACAGGACGAACATTGGTTGGTTCTGAAATATCGAACACCACGATATCGGAATACGAATCGGCATAGAGATACTTGCCTTTTACAGCAAGGTCCATGTTATTGGGAATGGAAATAAATGCGATGTTCTTTGGTGATGCCGGGTTGCTGTTGTCAATAATATGAATGCCTTCATTCACCTCGTTCAGGAAAATATAATTTCCGAAAATATTCAGCTTGCCTGTGTTCTTTAAGGATTGTGCTGGCCCGCCTTTCATGTTTTCCCTTACCTCGGTAAGGGATTTGTAAACGGGCATATATATCGTGTAGGTTTCACGGTAGGTGTCTTTCAAACAACCCTGCAGCACCAATAGCAGTACTACGGAACAAATGGCTGCCACACAAAAGCGAAGTGATTTTTTCATACAGTTTAGTTTGCGTTAGAATGATAGATGTAAACGTTTCCTGTCTGACAACGGCGTTGTTGCTTTCGTTGCACGCAGGGTTAGAAACTAATTGCAGTTTGCAAACCAGCAAAAAACAGCTTTTGATCTGCACTGTTCTTTTGCAGGCCAGAAAAATGATACTGTACCATGGGACCTGCCTGTAAGCGCCACGCTCCTTTGTTGAGGATGGTGTATTGCAGTGAAGCAAATCCGGCAAAAAGATTCTTTTTGGATGCGTCTTTATCGGTATAATAAATGTTGGCCCAGCGGTCAAATTGCAGGGCATTGGAATGCAGTAACCGACCATAAGAAGCGCCAACAGAAAGCGACAGCGGAAGACGTGCGAGGGGCCTGAAGGCAATACTAACAGGTAATTCAAGTATGCCGTACCGGATGGTATAATCCTGCAGGTTGGTATTGCGGTAGTAGCCTGCCAGTGAAACATTGCCACTGGGCGCAAATACAGCCGTATCAATCGCTTTAAATTCTCCCACTTTCGTATGCGTGCTGTAATATGCATACTGCACGCCAACTGCAAGATCCCAGCGTGGGTGAATAGCTTTCGACAACCCGGCACCTACTTGGAATGCGGCGCCTCTTCGTACCGGGTTCGAACTTCCGACAGACCCGTTGTAATAACCGGGATTGGGAGAAGAACTTAAGTCAGCCAACCGCTGGCTGCTACCCAAAATGCCATCCGAAAACTGGCTCCAGCCTCCCTTTACCGTTACTGTTTTTTGCCATTCCTTTTTTGCAGCAGCCACTTTTGTTTTCGCTGCCACCGTATCTGTCCTTTCCAGCGGGAGGACTTCTTTGCTTTCTATCTTTTTAACGACCGAATCTGCCGAGGCAGTTGTATTGGATGCAGGTTGATCGGTTGCCTGTTGTGGTATGGTATCAATACTATCTTCAATTGAAGGGTGGGGAATGGTTTCGACCCGTTTCGGTGCTCTTTCAGTAAGTAGCATACTCCTTATAATATCCTGGTGGAATGACTTGTCTTTCACAGTGTATCCACGTCCATTCAAATCACTGGCTGTATTTTTCAGTTTGCTCTTTGCTACAGAACTTCGGTTGACAGTTTGGCCACTTCTGCCAAGTTCCAAGTCAAGTGATTGCTCAAATGTGGAAATCTTGTTGCTTGCCTGACTGTTTGCTATTGCTGAATTCTTATCGGAAGAAGATGATGCTGGTTTTGTTTCCACCGTTTTTCTGCCGGCCACTTGACCGGATTTGGCCTCAACATTTTTTTCTTCAATTGTCAATCCAGGTGCTGAAGTATTAAACGTAGCATCATTTGCGGTCTCTGCATCCTTGCTTTCCAGCATCCACCAGGCAGCGCCACCCAGCATGACAACAATAAACGGAATCCAAAACGGAAACCGGCGCCGCTTTTCAGGCTTTAGCTCTTTTTCGATGTTTTTCCAAACAGGTTCCGATGGCGTGAGCCGCAGCTCATCCAGTTTTTCCTGAACCCTTTTTTCAAAACTACCTTGCATATGTTCCGTTTTTTACGTCTCTGTTGTGTTGTTCAATCCATTGAATCAGCAAAGCCCTCGCCCTGGCATACTGGCTTCGCGATGTACTTTCCTTCACACCCAGCATCTGCCCGATCTCCACATGGCTGTATCCCTCCACGGCATGAAGGTTGAAAATGGTTTGATACCCGGCCGGCAGCTGGCGGATTTTTTCGGCTAGTTCCTTAGCCTCCAGGTGCACATGCGGCTCGTAAGAAGAAACCGCATGCAGCGGTTCGTCGCCAAAAATCAGGTCTGTTTGATAGCGGCTGTTTTTCTTCAGAAAGTTGATGGCGGTTGTGACCATAATGCGACGCAGCCACCCGCCCAGATTGCCGTCACCTTTAAACTGCTGCATGTTTTTAAAGGCTTTGATAAAGCCTTCCTGCAGTACATCTTCGGCATCGGCCAGCGATTTGGTATAGCGATAGCACACCGCCAGCATTACCGGGGCAAACTGCTCATAGAACTGCTTTTGCGCAGCGCTATTCCCTTTCAGGCATTCCTTAACCAGCCAGTGATCATCCATTTTGTGTACTTGCAAGGTGTTGACAACAACAGAAAGCCGAACGTTGCAGCAGTTTTAGACTTTTTGAAAATATTTCCGCAGGCAACTTTGCAAAACCTACCGCACCATCTGCTCTTTCAGGTTGGCAAGTCCCTTTTCCATCATGGTGCCATAGGTTCTTTCGTAAAAAAGAGAACTGAATTTCTCCCAAGGATACCACGACAGGGTAAAGTCCATATACCATTGCAGGGTTAAGGAGTCTGACTGCGGCGTGCCGTATACTTGCCATCCGCTGACCACCGGCTTGCGCCCTTCCTGTTGCAGTTGAACAACATATGTAGAATCGGTTTGTGAGATGGTTTTGCGGCTCATGGCAGCCATGGCTTTGCTGGAAGCCGAATCCTGGTAAGCCGGATGCCAGGTCTCTTCTTTTCTTAAAAGGGAAAAGATCCGTTCTTTTTCATTTGGCAGGTTGGTTGCCCTTGATAAACGTATCTGCGATGGAAACAATAACGAGATCAGGGTGATCAGGAGAAATAAAAAGCAAAATGAAATCAGTCCGAGTTTTATAATACGCATGAAATATGATTATTTATTGTTACCAACAGCAGAATAACTATAAGGCTGTTGTTGCGTCGCACACTTGTACGTCCGGTAAATCTGCTGGGCTTTTTTGAGCCACCAAGGCATCAAGACACAAAGGGCACAAAGCATTTCTCTGCGCAACCTCCGTTTTCGCTGCGTCGCTGCGGTTTCAAAACCAACCCTCTTCTGAACTGAGTAGAAGAACTATCCTTCGCTACCTTCCAAAGTTTCTCCAAACTCCAAACTCCCTAATCCCACCTAAAAATCTTCGCCGTTGCCGCATACACGAGAATGCCCCAAACGAGGAGTACCAGGATTTGCGGCCAGCAACTCCAGAGCGACAAACCTTCAAAAGCTACATTCCGCAGAGCATCATTAAAAGCCGTTAAGGGCAAAAACTGAATGAAGGGCTGCGCGGCAGAAGGCAAAGCTGTTTTTGGAAAAAATGTTCCGCTTAAAAAATATTGCGGAAACATAAACAGGTTGGCGTACACCGGAATCACATTCTGGTTTTTAGAAACACTGCTGATCAAAAACCCGAAGCCCAGAAAAACCAGCAGTGCCAGGAAGGAAAGGATCATCATGTTTAAAAACGTGACGAAGCCATTGGCCAGGTAAAAGCCATACATAAAATAGCCAAACACGATCAGCACCACCACTGTCAGCAGTTGAAAAAGAACCTTTGAAATGCTTTCGCCCAGGATGATATATCCCCGCCGGATGGGTGTTGCATACATCCGCTTCAGCACCAGCGTTTCCCGAAGCGAATAAAACAGGAAGGCAATTCCAAATACGGCAGAACCGATCAACGAAAATCCAATCATTCCGGGAAGAAAAAAATCAATCATTTTATAACGCCGTCCGGGCACTACAGATTCGGTTACAGTTGCCACAGTGCGCCGGTCGGGGTACATGATGTTATCCAGTTCATGAATGGTATTGCGCAGCACTGTTTGCAGCGTAGCAAACTCCCGCTGACTGGCAGAAGATGTCCGCAGGTGCACGGTAAAAGGTGTTGCGCCACTGTCGGCTTTTTTCACGTCAATGATCGCTGCGATTCTTCCTTTGCGCAGTTCATCCTCCACATCCTTTTCAGCTGGGTCCACAAATCGCAAAAAAGGATCGTGTGCCAGTTGCTGGTATAAAATGGAGGAGGAATCAATGTCTTTTTCAAATGCTACATCTACCGAAGGGGCACTGCCACCACCAGCCAGCGAACCAAAGATCCAGATCAGGACAATGGGAAAAAACAGCGAAAAGAAAATAGACTGCGGACTGCGAAACGTAGCCAGCAAACTGGCTTTCGTCACAGCCAGCATGGCCTTGAGTTGACTGTATTGGGACATTGTGAGTAGTACGTCGGGAGTGGGGAGTCGTGGGAGTCCTCACTCACCACCGACCATTCTCCACTCGCTTTATTTCTTAAAAATAATTTCAAACGGAAGCCTTGCCTGTACAGAGCCGGTCATGGCTTTTATCTTCTTTACCTGTTCAAATACCTTATAATTCTCTTCGCCGATCTGCTCACGGATCATGGCTGCAGGTTCCGGCTTGTTGCGGTTCAGCAACTCTTCCAGCCAGCTTTCTTCTTCAGGATATTCTTTCAATCCAAATTCTGAAAGCTTTGCCATTCGTGCTGCAGCGGCAATGGCATCCTGCAGGTTGCCTAACCTGTCCACAAGGCCGATGCGTAACGCATCGGTTCCGCTCCATACACGACCCTGCGCAATGGATTCAACATACGCTGTATCACGGTTGATACCGGTCGCTACCCGTTGCTTGAATTGTGCATAAACCCGCTCCACCCCTTTTTGTACCAGTTGCCGCTCTTTTTCATTCAGCGGCTTTACAACGGATGGTACATCGGCATACGGCGCTGTATTCACACCATCAAATGTAATCCCCAGTTTGTTGTTGAAAAACCCCTGCATATTGGGTATCACGCCAAACACACCAATGGAGCCAGTTATAGTATTGGGATGCGCAAAAATGCTGTCAGCGCCGCAGGCAATGTAATAACCGCCCGAAGCTGCTACATCACCCATGCTTACCACAACAGGTTTTTTATCTTCTTCACGGGCCATGCGCAGTTCACGCCAGATAATATCAGAAGCCAGTGCGCTGCCACCACCGGAATTCACCCGCAATACAATTGCTTTTACATCTTTATCCAGCCTTGCCTTGCGGATCATGGCGCGGAAATTTTCACCGCCGATCTGTGTGTTATCGCCCACACCATCAACAATATCGCCTTCGGCATAAATCACAGCAATTTTATCACGGCCACCTTTGCGAATATTCACCGCATCGTTATACATATTGATAGAGACCATGTTCAATTTATCGGTGCGACCAATATCCAGTCGCCTTTTGATCTCGGCTCTTACCTCATCATCATACTTTACGCCATCTACCAGTTTAGCGTTAACGGCGTCCTGCGGTGTTTGTATGGCTGCTGTTGATGCCAGTTGGAAAAGTGTAGCCGTATCTACCTTGCGAACGGCTGCCGTTTGCTGCAGGAAATAAGTGTATATATCACCCAGCCAGTCGGCAGTTTGTTCGCGGTTTTCCGGGGTCATTTCGGTGGTGCGGAAGACTTCAGTTGCGCTTTTAAATTTTCCTGCATAAAAAATCTGCGTTTCAATATCCAGTTTCTCCAGCATGCCTTTGATAAAGGGAAGCGTTACATTGAAGCCCTGCCATTCAAAATCGCCAAGCGGGTTGACATACACTTTATCCGCCACGCTTCCTACAAAATAGGCATCTTCTGAAACGGTATTGCCATAGGCAAAAACAAATTTTTTGCTGCTCTTAAAATCCAGGATAGCCGATCGTAATTCGTTTGAAGCCGCATAGCCATTGGCATTACCATCCAGTGATATATACATGCCGGCAATGTTGTCATCCGTTTTGGCATGCTGAATCAGTCGCACCACCTCGTAAAGCGTAGGCTGCGAGCCGCTTTGAAGGGCAGCTAAAAATTCGGGATTATCCCGGTCTGGATAGAGTTTACTCAGGTCTATGCTTAATACGGTATTCGCTTCAATTTCGGGCTGGTCTTTTTTAGCCAGGCTGCCGGCAAATCCCGCCAGCAGAAAAAAAACAATGAGTGAAAAAATGAGCAGGGCCAGGAAGGAAGCAAAAAATATCTTAAAAAAACTTCTCATGCTTTAGAAAATTTCAATCGTCAAAAATAAGAGATATTTGACGCCACAGGTTGTAATAGCGATGAATACAGCATTTTTACTGATCGGCAGCAATATGGGCAACAGGCAAGAAGTTCTCTTACACGCTACGGAAATGATTGTAGAATCCTGCGGACCTATCCTTCAGCAGTCAGCCATATACCAAACCGCACCCTGGGGACTGCAAACGCAGGACGATTTTTTAAACCAGGCTATCCATATCCAAACAAAATTCAATGCCCAAAGACTTCTAAAAGAAGTGTTGAAGATTGAGGAAATGCTGGGCAGGAAACGCACCATAACCTATGGGCCACGGGTCATTGATATCGATATTTTGTTTTTCGATTCGGAAATCATTCAGGAAGAAAACCTGGTCGTTCCGCACCCGCAGATCCAGAATAGGCGCTTTGTATTGGTACCGATGGCAGAAATTGCACCGGGGTTTGTTCACCCCCTTTTCAAAAAAAACATTTTGCAATTATTGAAGGAATGCCCTGACATGCTGGCTGTGCAAAAGTTTCAATAATCATTTGCCGCAACATCTTTTATTTTGCCGGCTCTAAAATGAAATATTCCTTTATTACAATAGAAGGCAATATCGGAGCCGGTAAAACCACCTTATCAAACCTGCTGGCAAAGCATTACGATGCCCGCCTGATATTGGAGCAGTTTGCCGACAATCCGTTCCTACCGAAGTTTTACGAAGATCCAAAGCAGTATGCTTTTCCGCTGGAGCTGTTTTTTATGGCTGAACGTTTTAAGCAATTGAAAGAACTGATCCAGCAAAAAGACCTTTTTCAAACCGTCACCATCTCGGATTATCTTTTTACTAAATGTTTGCTTTTTGCCAAGGTGAATTTACCCGATGATGAATTCAGGCTTTACCAGCGCTTGTTTGAAATCATTCACCAGCAATTACTGCAGCCTGACATTCTCATTTACCTGCATGCGCCGGTCAGCCGCCTCCAGCAAAACATCCGCAAACGTGGGAGGGAATACGAGCAAAGCATCCCGGATGATTACCTGTTCAGCATACAGGAAACGTACACGCATTATATCAAGCAACACAACCTGAAGACTTTGTTTGTAGATGCATCCAATGCCGATTTCCTGGGAAATGAAAAACACCTGCAGGTGATCATAGATGCCCTTGACAAGGATTATGACGTGGGCCAGCATTACCTGACGCTACCCTGATGGAGATAAGAATAACAGAAGATACTGGGGGCTGCATTCATCAATATGCTGTTCATTAACAAGTTTTTGATAAAGAAATTTTCAGAAAAAATTTGGCTGGCTTTTCCCTTGCCTTTATTTTTGCACTCCTTTCGGATTGAGCTATGGTGTAACGGTAGCACTACAGATTTTGGTTCTGTCTGTCTAGGTTCGAATCCTAGTAGCTCAACTGGCCCCGCTTCGGCGGGGTTTTTCTTTTGTTCTCCCCGGTTGCTTAACCTAAAACCTGTACTTCCCCTTTCGAATTTCCCTTCTACCTAGCCTAAATCCCAATCTCAACCTTTACATCCACCCTTTGGCACACAAATTATGCGACTAAAGAGCATAAGGAATGGCTTATGGTTTTAGACGACAAATTGCATTGGTACAAAGACGCTATCATATACGAACTCCACATTAAAGCTTTTTACGACAGCAACGGTGACGGCATTGGCGATTTTGGCGGCCTGCTACAAAAGCTCGACTACCTGCAGGATATAGGCGTAACAGCCATTTGGCTGCTGCCCTTTTACCCCTCCCCGCTGAAGGATGACGGTTACGATATTGCCGATTATTATTCCATTAACCCGCGTTATGGCAATATTGAGGAATTGCGGCAACTGTTGAAAGAAGCCCACAAACGCAACCTGAAAGTAATCACCGAACTGGTTGTTAACCACACCTCCGATCAGCACCCCTGGTTTCAGCGGGCACGGCGGGCTCCCAAGGGCTCACCTGAACGGGATTACTATGTATGGAGCGATGATCCTACCAAATATAAAGATGTCAGGATCATCTTTACGGATTACGAAGCATCCAACTGGACCTGGGATCCGGTTGCCCAGCAGTACTACTGGCACCGCTTTTTCCATCATCAACCCGACCTGAATTACGATAGTCCACTTGTGCAGGAAGAAATTATCAAAGTACTGGACTTTTGGTGCGATATGGGTGTGGATGGTTTCCGACTGGATGCCATCCCTTACCTGTTTGAGCGGGAAGGCACCAATGGTGAGAACCTTCCGGAAACACATGCCTATTTAAAAAGACTGCGTGCCCATATCGATAAACACCATCCCGGTATCTGTTTCCTGGCTGAAGCCAATATGTGGCCAGAGGATTCTGCCTCCTATTTCGGCGATGGCGATGAATGTCATATGAATTACCATTTTCCGGTGATGCCGCGGATGTTCATGGCCCTGCAGCGGGAAGACCGCCATCCCATTACCGACATTTTTGACCAGACACCAGCCATTCCCGATAACTGCCAGTGGGCCATTTTCCTGCGCAACCACGATGAACTGACACTGGAGATGGTTACCGACGAAGAGCGGGACTATATGTATAAAGTGTATGCAAAAGATCCCAAAGCAAGGATCAACCTGGGCATCCGCCACCGCCTCGCCCCCCTTATGGATAATGACCGGCGAAGGATTGAATTGATGAATTCCCTGTTGTTCTCCCTGCCAGGTACACCTGTTATTTATTACGGCGATGAGATTGGCATGGGCGACAACTTTTATCTTGGTGACAGGGACGGTGTTCGCACACCCATGCAGTGGTCACCCGATCGCAATGCCGGGTTTTCCAACACAAACCCTCAGCGGCTGTACCTCCCCGTTATACTGGATCCGCAATACCATTACGAATCAGTGAACGTGGAAACACAGCGGGCCAATACTTCGTCGCTTTTCTGGTTTATGAAGCGCATCATCAACATGCGCAAAAAATACAAAGCCTTCAGTCGCGGAGAGATGAAATTTCTCCCTGTGAACAATCCCAAAATCCTTGCCTTTACCCGGGAATACCAGGATGAGAAGTTGCTGATCATTGTCAATCTTTCAAAACACTCGCAACCGGCAGAAATTGATTTAGCAGAGTACAAAGGCTACATTCCCACAGAAGCATTCAGCAAAAACAACTTTCCTGTGATCAGGGAAGACCAACCTTACTTCTTCACACTAGGCCCATACGATTACCAGTGGTTCGTGCTAAAAAAGTCAGCACAGGAGATAATGGCGGAAAAAAGACTCCCGCATTTGCAGGTTGCACAGTGGGAGGACATTGTTTCCGGGGAAACACTGGAAGTAATGCAAAACCTTTTGCTTCCGGACTATGTTCAAAAAGCGGGCTGGTTTGTAAGTAAAGACAAAACCATTTACAGTACTACAATTTCTACTCATACGGCCCTGCCGATTGACGGCAGGGATGCGCAGCTTATTTTAATAGAAGTAGCTTTTGAAAGCGGCCTACCGGAATATTACCAGCTACCGCTGGTGTTTGTTGGCGAAGATGAGGCCAGGAAAATACAGGAAACGCATGCTGCCGCCATACTGGCACAGCTTACAATCAATGGAGAGTCCGGCCTGTTGTGCGACGGTATATACGTTCCGGGCTTTCAACATGCCCTGATCCATTTTATGGCTGCGCACAAGCGTTTTATGGCAGGAGGCGAAGTATTGTTTGATGCCAAGGATGAATTAAAAGACTATGTCAGCAGCACTCCCGAGATAAAGTCGAGAGTGCACAGAACAACAGAATTGCACACATCTGTTTTATACGATAACAACTATTTTCTCAAGTTCTACCGCAAAGTTGACAAAGGCATTCACCCCGATGTTGAGATCACCCGTTATCTTTCGGAGGACCTGGCTTACCCTAATATTACCCGCTATATTGGCAGCATCGAATGGCACCTGAATCATTCGATATTACAACTGGGGATGCTGGAAACCCTGGTAGAGAACCACGGCGACGGCTACCATTACATGCTGGAACGGGTTAACAATTTCATCGAACGCATCCTGGCAAGAGACAGGGCTTTGCTTGCCTCATATCCAAAACTGGGATCGTTAACAGAGCCAGTTGCTTTTGACAGCCTGCCCGAAGACGTAAAAGAATTCATTGGCGGCAATGCGGCAGAAATGGCAAGACTGATTGGTGAACGCACGGCTGAAGTTCACCTGGCCCTTGCAGGAAATACAAGCCGCGAATTTATGCCCGAAGAGTTTTCGCTGCATTACCAGCGGTCTTTGTTTTCCTCGTTCACCTCCCTTGTCCGGGAAACATGGCAGAACATAGACAGAACCTTACCGCAGCTTCCTGCCGAATTGCAGCAAGACCTCCAGGCATTCCGCGGCAAGCGAGACGAGGTTCTTTCTCTGCTGAAGCGCATTTACAGCAAGAAGTTTGATGTGCACAAAACCCGTATCCACGGCAACTTTGGTTTATCACAAATATTGTTAACCGGTAAGGACATTATCCTGCACGACTTTGGTGGCAACCCTGCTAAAGCGTTCAGTGAACGCAAGCTGAAGCGTTCGCCCCTTCGGGATGCAACTGCCATGATCCGTTCGTTTTATTATGTAGCATACGAAAGCTTTTTTACCACCACACACGTGCAGAGCAGCGAGGTCAATGAATTGTTGCCCTTTGCCGATTTCTGGGCACATTATGTAAGTGGTTTCTTTTTGAGAGCCTACCTGGATAAAGTTGAAGGACACAGGTTTGTACCGGACACCAGAGAAGATTTTGAAGTGTTATTGCAAACCTACCTGCTCGAAAATGCCTTGCAATATCTCAACATTGAATTAATAAAAAATCCTGGTCAGGCTGTGGTCCCGTTGCGCATCCTGCAGACAATCGTACCGTAAAAAGTAAGCCCCCGCCAAACGGCAGGGGCTTTTTTAACAAGCAATCATTAGACAGAGACACGAATATAGGCGTTAAATGGCTTTACTAAAAATTGGTTTTCCACTTTGTTTTCCTCTTTGCAGGTAAAGGTCAAATGCACTGCATACCACCCGAATAAAATAGTGTCCCTGCTCTGTAAGTTTTATCCCCCTCGCATCCCGTTGCACCAGCCCATCAGCGGCCAGGCTATCCAGTACGGGAAACGTATAGGCTTTTAGCAGGGGCAAATGTTCTTCGGCAAACGTAGTAGCGCCTTTGCAACTTATGTCAAGAATGTATTTTTTAAAGGCAATATCTTCTTCGCTCAGCACATAGCCTTTTTTGATGGCAAGGCGGTTGCTGTTCACGGCTGCATAATAGTCGTGCAAGGTTTTTTCGTTTTGGGCAAAAGCATTGCCTGTATCAGAAATACTGGATACGCCAAGCCCAAGCAGCATACCGGTGTTTTGGGTAGTATAACCCATAAAGTTCCGGTGCAGCCTCCCGGCGTTTCTTGCGAGGAAAAGCTCATCATGCGGCAAGGCAAAATGGTCCATGCCAATATCGGCATAGCCCGCCTGCGTAAACAGTTCCTTTCCTTTCAGGTACAACTGGATCTTTGTTTCAGCATCCGGCAGGTCGTTCTCATCAAAGAGCCGTTGTGCTTTGCTGGTCCAGGGTACGTGTGCATAACTGTAAAAAGCAATGCGGTCGGGCTTCAGTTCAATCACCTCGTTGATCGTCCGTTCAATACTTTCCAGCGTTTGCAGCGGAAGACCGTAGATAAGATCGTAATTGACAGAGGTAAACCCAACGGCCCTCGCCTCATCCGTAGCCCGTTTCACATTCACAAGTGGCTGAATACGGTTGATCACCCTTTGCACATTGGGATCATTGTCCTGCACGCCAAAGCTAATGCGGCGGAAACCCAGGCCGTACAGTGTTTTCAGGTGTTCAAAGGTGGTATTGTTAGGATGTCCCTCAATACTGAACTCGTGCCGCGGATGCACAATACTGTTTTTTAAAATCGTAGTCAGCAGGCGCTTGAGGTTCTTTGGAGAAAAGAATGTAGGTGTGCCGCCACCCAGGTGTAATTCGCGAATAACCGGCGTCTGCTTCATAAGCTGACGGTAAAGTCTCCACTCCTTTTCAATGGCCAGCAAGTATTCCTCCTCTACCGAATGATTGGTGGTAATTTTTTTATTGCAGCCACAATAGGTGCAAAGCGATTCGCAAAAAGGAAGGTGTATATAGAGACTAATGCCATTGACATGGTTCTGCTCAGCAAACTTTTGCACAAAGATGCTCTTCCATATCTCTGTATCCAGTTTTTCATTCCAAACCGGAACGGTAGGATAGCTTGTATAACGTGGCAAGGGGAGGTTGTACTTCCGCACCAACAGGGGATTCACTGTTTCATTTGGCATCATACCCCGAAAATAAAATTTCGCGGAAGCGAAAAATATGATGAAGATTAGAAATAGAGGGAACTCTGGTCAGGAGGGATGCTGTCTTTCTGCAGGCAGCCTGAAATCACAACTACCCCTGAGGAAACTCAGCAACAAGAGTAAGATCTTTTGCCACTTCCATTTATGTAAAGAAAAGTGGAAGAAACACTTTCTCCGCTTCTACATTTTAGCCTGCCTGTTTTCCTGATCAATCTGGTTATCGCTTTACCTGCCGGCTTTAGGGGTGGACTTATCGCTGCAGATTCCTTATAACCATGCCCTAGGTGGACTGGGACCCTTACTGGCTGCATTTGTTGTAACCAAAATGGAAAAGGGCCGTAAGGGTGTACACCACCTGCTGAAAAAATGGCAGGCATTCGTCCGCTGGTTTTGCTGGCCCTGGCCTTTGCCAGTCCGTTCCTGCTCTTGCTGGCTGCTGGCGGAATTCAATATGTTTTGCAAGGCCGCTTTTTGTCAGTTGACGCAATGCTTGCGACAAAAGGATTCCGCCAGTTTTAATTCTTTCTCTTTTTCCTGTGTAACCTTTTCTTTTTTGGCTTTGGAGAAGAAACAGGGTGGGCAGGTTATGCTGTACCTGTTTTGCAAAAACAGTTTTTGCCCATTGCAGCAGCTTTTGTCCTTACCGGATTCTGGGCGTTGTGGCACCTGCCGCTGTTTCTTTACCGGCCCGGTTATACCAGCATGGATGTAGCCGGTATCGTGGGCTGGATCTTAAGTCTTCTTATGGGAAGATTTATTTTATCCTGGTTTCAAAATGCAGCCTCCGGCAGCATCCTGATCTGCGCTGTTTTTCATGCTACCATCGATGTTGCTTTTACCTCCGGGGCCACTACGCAGGAGCTTTCAGGTTATATTGGCGTACTCGTTACACTGTGGGGGCTGGCGATGTTGATCCCTTTAAAAATGAAAAAGCTTTCCGCGAAAGGAAAGCTTAAACAAAGTCAGGTAACAACCTTCTCTGCCTAGTACAGCAGGTTCTTTAACTTATCCAAATTGATAATGGAGATCTTGCCGCTTTTTATTTCAATCAGACCTTCGCTTTTGAAATCACTCAGGGTGCGAATAAGTGATTCCGTAGCCGTGCCCACATATTGCGCAATGTCTTCCCTGGAAAATTCTATCAGGTTTTTTTGCCCATCCTTGTTGAATTTTTCATGGATGTCAACCAGGGCCTTGGCCACCCGCTTGCGCAGCGAGCTGTAAGCAAGATTCAACAGGCGTTCTTCTTTTTCCTTTACATTTTGGGTAACAATGCGAATGAATTTGGTGGCGATATTGATATCGCTGTAAATCATGCCCAGGAATTCTTCCCGCGGAATCTGCATAATCTCTGCATCTTCCAGGATGGTGGCGCTGTCGTCGTAATTTTTATCTTCTATTAACGCAGAATAGCCGATAAAATCGCCGGCGCTGAAAAGATCAGTAATGTATTCCTTTCCATCCTCGTGGGTTTTATAGGCTTTTACTTTCCCGCTAACGAGGTAGTAAAGAAACCGGGGCCTCTTTCCTTCCTGGTAAAGTGTTTGTTTTTTATTGAAGCTTTCTATTGCATATTGATCGGAAAGGTGCTTGAGCAGACCGGTGTCCTTTACGTCTTTTACAAACTGCGCCAGGCCCTGTGGAGAGGATGCGTAATTCTGTTGCAGCACTTCGGCCTTTTTCAGCCGTACTTCAATGGCGTTCAGCAGTTCAATATCTTCAAATGGCTTTGTTACATAATCATCGGCGCCCATCTCCATGCCTTTCCGGAAATCGCTGCGTTCAGTTTTGGCTGTTAAAAAAATGAAAGGGATATTTTGCGTATCCGCATTTTTGCGAAGCAAGTGCAGCACACCATATCCATCCAGTTCCGGCATCATAATATCACATACAATGACATCGGGTTTTTCTTTGGTTGCTACTTCTACGCCCCGCTTGCCGTTTTCGGCAGTGAGGGTTTTGTAGCCTGCCAAGTCCAAAATCTCGGCAGTGTTTTCACGTAAATCGTTGTTGTCGTCAATTACCAGGATTGTTTTCGCCATTTTGAATCTCATTTATGGGTATTGTTACAGTAACCGTAGTGCCTTCACCCAATGCACTCTTCAAATTTATAGAACCGCCGATTAATTCGGTGTATCGTTTTACAATATGCAGACCAAGGCCTGTACCCTGAATGTTGATAGCGTTCCTGCCGCGAAAGAACGAACTGAAAAGGTGCTCCTGGTCTTCTTGCGAAATACCAATACCCTTGTCTGTTACACTGATAGTTGCTGTGCCGTCCAGCACCTTACTTTCCACATCAACCGTCGCATTTTCCTCAGAGAACTTCAATGCATTGGAAATAAGATTGATCAGGATATTCTTTAGTAGCTTTTTGTCGCTGTATACATCGTCGGTACCTTGATGATTGTACTTAATTTCCTGGCCATTGCGCACCATTCCCCTTACTTCATCAATCGTATCATGTATAGCCTCCGACAACTGGAAATGGCCTTTTTGTGCGCCAATCTTTCCTTCGTCCAGTTTACCCAGGCTGAGAAAATCTTCCAAAAGATCATTCAGGTGTTTTACGCTTTCCTTGATCCGTTTCACGTGTTTGTCCCGGTTGGGCTGCTGCTCGGTGGTGGTGTATTTGCCAATCAGCGAAGCAGACGAAAGTACAGAGCTTAACGGCGTACGAAACTCATGCGAAGCCATTGAAACAAATCGGCTTTTGATCTCGTTGAGCTGGCGTTCCTTATCTAACGCTTCGCTCAATTCTGCCTGCGATTGCTCCAGCCGCTGCAGCGCTTCCTTTAAAATAATGGTCCGCTCTTCCACTTTTGCTTCCAGCTCTGTGTTCATGCGGCGTATATCATTGGTTACTTTTTCCAGCTGCTTTTGCTGCTCCAGCATGCTTCGTTCAATTTCTTTCCGGTGCGTAATGTCCACCACAAAAGCAATTACATATTGCTTTTCGTTCTGCTGATAGGAACTAAGGCTCACTTCTACCGGGAAACTGCTGCCGTCTTTTTTCTGCCCGAACAAGTCACGGCCTGAACCCATCTCGCGGTTAGAAGGATGCTTATAAAATCCATCCCGCAACTGCACATGGCCAGCACGGTACCGTGTGGGAAGTAATACCTCTACCTTCTGCCCCACCAGTTCTTGTGGCGTGTAACCAAACATATTACAGGCCGATGGATTGACCAGTACAATGGAGGCTGTCTGATCGGCCAGGATAATGCCTTCGGTGGCGTTTTCAAAAAGAGATGTCATGTGCGATTTATCAAACTGCATGCTTCGCAAAAGGCCTTTGATATATAGCACTATCAGTGTGGAGAACAGAATCAGTACAAACAGGAAAATGTATTCAGCCCAGGACGTTTCGGTTCCCCTGCCCAGTTTATTCCAGGCCAGAAAACCAAATACGATGGCGCTGCTGCCAATACCGGCAATAAGGGTTGAGCTGGGCGTAGGAACAAACACCGAAAAAAAGATCACTACCAGCAGACCGCTGAGTGTAATGCTGTAACCGGGCATAAAGAATGCCAGCGCAATGGTTAAAATGAACACCAGCACTGCATACACAGTGGCCCTGCGGCGTGAAAGTTGAGGCATCGTCACAAATGAATCGCTTTGCACAAACTTAAGGCAGATGTCTTATAGTTGCAGCAGGCTCTTTTCCATTTCCAGCACCCTGGGAAAAAGAATGTTATTTTCAAGATGCTTGTGCTGCACCATATCTGCATCAAATTCTTTCATTTTATTGTATAACACCTGGTAATTGGTGCAGGCATCGGGCACAAATGAATAGTTTCCGGTCAGTTCCCGCAAATGCTTTAAATGGATAGCAATCCGGCCATGTTCAACTTTTACCATATCTGCCAAAGGCTTGCTCATGGTACGGACAAACAAATTACCGTACACTTCTTTACGGTTGTATGTATTAATAATTTGCTTTACATAAGGAAAAATGCTTTCCTCTTCCCGGGCGGTGTGCTCTTCTACTTCGGAAGCCAGGTGGTTGAAAGTTTCCTGTACAGCGGCCAGATGCGGAAACTTTTTCAGGTGACCGGGTACATAGCTGTTCATTAAACTTTTCAGGGATGGCAGCACATTCCTGATATAACCATGGTGAACATGTGTAATATAATCGATCAGGAAAGCCAGCGGCCATTGGGCGAAGGCAGTGGAACTTGGCAAGGCAAAATTCCGGGTAGCCTGTTCCAGGTCTTCCTCCAATACTGTTTTGTCTATTTTGTGCAAAGCACACGCTTCCTCCAGCGGCAGGTCTCCGCCGCAACAATAGTTTATGCCATATTTTTTAAATACGTCTGCCGTACGATAATCATTTCGTACAATCTGAGAAACTGTTTTCCTCATGATGCTAACTGGTTTGCCTGTATGATTAAATAAATGGTTGATGGTGGGTGGTAATGCTTTCCAGAAAATCAGCCTTATCACCTTTCAGCAGGTCGCCAATGGTTGTATTGGACAAAAGATGGCGTAACTGCTCCTTCACCACTTCCATCTGACCATGTAACGGGCAGGGGTTGGAATGGTGACAAGCCTGCATGCGCAGCGAACAGTTCTGAAACGTATCTGGTCCGTCTGTGAGGTTAAAAATTTCAATCAGTTGTATGGACTCTGTCTCAGGCGTCAGTGCAAATCCTCCGGTTTTCCCTTTTGAAGAAGATAGCACGCCAGCTTTAGCCAGCTTTTTAAGAATCTTGCCCATAAAATGCCGGGGTACAGCCAGCTTTTCGGCAATTTCTTCCGCCTGTACAAATGGTCTTGTATCATCTACCATTGCGATATACAAAACGCCCCTCACTGCATAACCAAACGATTTGGAAAAGATCATACCTAACCATAATAATGGGCAAACTTACCTGATGCAGTTTTGCAGAAACATGATTTTCATCAGTATGGTTTTTGATTCTGCTTCGCGGACTTTATCTGGCTGCAACAGAACTTGCAGCCGTTTCTATCCCTGACTGAATACAGGGTGCCATGGAACATTTCTTGCCAAAATCCTGATAGCATGCAAAGAAAAAAAAGCTTTTGGATAGGACTCAGCCTGCTGAATTTATGCCTGATTGCCCTGTTTGGGCTTTTGATGCGGAGCAAGATACTATTCCCTATACCTTTTCTGGATTACCGTAACCTGCTCAGTGCCCACTCCCATTTTGCTTTTGGCGGTTGGGCGGGGCTGGCCTTATTGACTTTGTTGATTTACGATGTATTACCTGCTGAAAAAGGAAGGAAGAAGATCTATCAAGCAGTTTTGTGGGGGATCGAAACTTCTTCGCTGGGCATGGCATTCTCCTTTCCGTTCTGGGGATATACGGCCGTATCCATTGGCTTTTCAACCCTGTATATTCTTATTACCTATGTTTTTGGTTGGGTATTCTGGAAAGATATCCTGCGCCAACAAATACACCCGGCAGTTAAACTAACCAGTCTTGGCGCCGTAGCGTCGTTATTATTATCGGCAATTGGTCCCGCTATTCTGTCCTATATTCTTCTTACAAATTCCACCAACTCCTTGCTCTATCGCGATGCGATCTATACCTTTCTGCATTTTCAGTACAACGGCTTTTTTACACTGACCATTTTCGCAACACTCTTCTCTTCCTGGTTAAAAAAAAGGGGCACCCTTCCTCCGGCAGCAAAAAGATTCACCGTTTTCCTGCTGTTATCATTGGTGCCTTCCCTTTGCCTGGCATTGCTCTGGCACAATATGACTATATTTTATGTGTTGGGTGCCTTAGGCTGCTTATGCATCCTGCTGGGTGTTTTTTTCTTTATTCCACTTTGTAGGGAGAGTTCCCGTAATGGTCACTTTTCTCAACCAACTGCCCGGCTGTTATGGACAGCGGCGGCTATTTCTTTTGTGTTGAAAATGATCCTTACTATTGGTACGATCTACCCACCTCTTGGCAATGCGGTTTATGGAGCCAGGCCTGTCATTATTGGTTTTTTACACTTGGTGTTCCTGGGTTTTGTTTCCTTTTTTATTTTAAGTACTGCCATTGAAGATGGCTTTTTTAACCGGCACCGGAAGACAATCGTTTGGCCCTTTTACCTTTTTGGATTTGGTGTACTTTTCAACGAAGCCTTTTTGATGATCCAGGGCCTGGAGATACTGCTGAAAACGAACTCTCCTATTTATTATTGGCTGCTTTGGATAGGTGCCATTCTCTTGTTTTTGGGAGCGCTGGCAATGTCATATGCATTCTACGCTATCCATCGGGCAAACAAAAAAGCCGTAGCATCGGCTACGGCTCCTTCGTAAATCAAACAAACAATCAAAACTAGTTCTTACCGTCATTCTTCCGCATAAACTCCAGTACAGAGCGGGCATCATCGTCGCTCAGGCTCTGGTTAGGCATGCGCACCAAACATTCCTCCAGCATTTTTTGAGCAGCCGCATCTTTTTCAATCATTTCATCTGTATTGGTCACGAAGTTCATGATCCACTCCGGCGTTCTGCGATCAGTAACCTTGGCAAAGCCTGGCCCTACAAGCTTTTCATCTGTCAGTTTATGACAGGAGGCACATTTTACTTCATAAATATTTTTCCCCTTGGCTACCATTCCCTCGTCCAGCGGATGTGTCAGCTCCACGTTCTGAAATTTTCCAATGCCCTTATCACTTCCTGCATTGTTGGTTGCGGTTGAATTATCGGTGGAAGTTGTTGTACCGGTAGTTGAGTCTGTACTGGTGGTGCTATCGCCGCTATTACAAGCCACAAGACCGGCAACAGCCGCTACCATAAAAAAAGAGGCAAAACGCTTTTGATTCATAACTGTCAATTTTAAGTTCAATAATAAGCTGTTAAAAAACATGATAAAATTGTGCCAGTCGCAAAGAAGAAAAAGCTGACGAAAATCACCCCAGTACCTGAAAAAAGACATAAATGTCTTTTTTCAGAATCTTACACTCCTGCAATACGCTTTCCAGCAATCTGGAAGCATCCATAAATTACCGGCTTTGTTGGACTTAATCGCTGTCTGTCTGCGTCTCATTTCCTGTGGTAACATCCGGCACAATCACCGAGTCATTCACCAGCCTTGTGGAGTCTGTTATGGCCTCCGATGGTGGATGTATTACAGATGGATTTTTCAATTCAGCATCGGCTTGATGATTGTTATTCCCGCATGAAGAAACAACTACCAGCATAAATACTAAAACAATAATTGAAGGAGATTTCATACCAATATATTATAGCAGTTGGTTGGCAAAAATTCTGTGCCAGTAATAGATAATGTCCTTCTTGCAAGTAGAAACAAAGGTGTAAACAAAAGTCAGAAACAACGAGGCGAATTGGATCTGCAGCGGATCAGCCTACCTGAGTAATATCATCTTTCGAATTGACAGCCATCACTACAACCGCATCAGCTGCAAAATACTTTTGTCCTTATAAGACATCAATGTCTTAATTGATTCCTACTAACAGATCAACATTCTTAAAACAAATTTTATGTACATCTCCCTCCCAAAACTCATGGCCTCTGTAGCATTCACCGCTGTTACAGCGGGGGCCCTGTTTAGTTGCAAACCCAAAGGAGCTGAAGCAGCTGTCAGCGGTGATGCAGCGGCAAAAGCTTATGTAGCTCCAGGCAAGTACGATGAGTTCTACAATATCGTTTCCGGCGGTTTCAACGGCCAGATTGGTATTTATGGTATTCCTTCGGGCCGCCTGTTCCGTATCGTTCCTGTTTTCTCTGTAAGCCCTGAAAGTGGTTATGGTTACTCCGAAGAAACCAAGCCGATGCTGAACACTTCACATGGCTTTGTGCCCTGGGATGACCTGCACCACATTGCGCTTTCGCAAACCAATGGTGAACACGATGGACGCTGGGCGTTTGCCAATGGTAACAACACGCCCCGCCTTGCTCGTATCGACCTTTCTACGTTCCGTACATCGGAGATCATCGAAATCCCGAACAGTGCAGGTAACCACGCATCGCCTTTTATCACGCAAGGTTCTGAATATGTTGTGGCGGCAACACGTTTTTCCGTTCCGCTGGAACAGAATGCAGACGTTCCCATCAATACATATAAAGAGAACTTCAAAGGTTCTGTCAGCTTTATCTCTGTTGATCAGAAGACTGGTGGCATGAACCTGGCATTCCAGATTCGCACACCGGGAGTAAATTTTGACCTTTCCCGTGCCGGTAAAGGCAAGTCACATGGCTGGTTCTTCTTTAGCTGTTACAACTCCGAAAAAGCCAATACCCTGCTGGAAGTAAATGCTTCTGCAAAGGACAAGGACTTTATCATGGCTGTAAACTGGAAGAAGGCGGAAGAATACCTACGTGCTGGAAAAGCCAAAAAAGAAAGCGTTCGTTATGCACACAACGTATATGATGAAAATTCGCATACGGCAACTTCTACGATCAAGAATGAAGTCCTCGTGTTAGATCCAAAAGACTGTCCTGATATGGTGTACATGATCCCATGTCCTAAATCGCCCCATGGTACCGACGTAGATCCTTCCGGCGAATACATTGTAGGTTCCGGAAAGCTGGCTGCGTTGATCCCAGTGTTTTCTTTCACAAAGTTTCAGCAGGCAATTGCCAACAAAAGCTTTGATGGCGATTACGATGGCATTCCTGTAATTAAATACGAAGCTGCCCTGCATGGCGAAGTGCAGAAGCCGGGTCTCGGACCTTTGCACACCGAATTTGACGCTAACGGTAATGCTTATACATCTTTCTTTGTTTCTTCTGAGATTGTAAAGTGGAACCTGAAAGACCTGAAAGTCCTGGACCGCGTGCCTACGTACTATTCAATTGGTCACCTGTCAGTTCCTGGTGGTCCTACCAGCAAACCTCACGGTAAATACGTGATTGCTTACAACAAAATCACCAAAGACCGTTACCTGCCAACAGGTCCTGAGCTGACACAAAGTGCACAACTGTACTCCATCGAGGGCGACAAGATGAAACTAATTCTTGATTTCCCAACCACCGGTGAACCGCACTATGCAGAAGCCATTCCGGCTAGCCTGCTACGCGACAAACAACGGAAGATCTACAAGATTGAAGAAAATACGCACCCCTATGTAGCCAAAGGCGAAGGCCAGGCCAAGGTGGTTCGCGAAGGCAACAAAGTGCATGTGTACATGACCGCTATTCGTTCGCACCTTACACCAGATAACATTGAAGGTGTTCGGGTGGGCGACGAAGTGTACTTCCACGTAACTAACCTTGAGCAAGACTGGGATGTACCGCATGGTTTTGCTATCAAAGGCGCTAATAATGCCGAGTCCCTGATCATGCCGGGTGAAACACAAACCATCAAGTTTGTTCCGGACAGAGTAGGCATGTATCCTTTCTACTGTACCGACTTCTGTTCAGCACTGCACCAGGAAATGCAGGGATACCTAAGGGTATCGCCAGCCGGCAGCAATGTACCGCTTGCCTACAGCACCGGTACCAACAAACCGGCTTCAACATCAAAAGGTGACACCACCAAAAAAGCCGCAACCAAACCCTAGTTTATCACCAAAGCATCCCCTTGTTCGGACCTAAACTTCCGGACAATGGGATGCTTCAATAAAAGCTGTTTTATGAAAAAAATTTTTGTCTTTGGAATGACCTCTTTGTTATTGTGGGCCTGTAATGCTGCCACGTCTGAAATGACTACCGCAACAGATACAGAAGCCGCTCTGAGTGGTGGACAATCTGCCGTAGTTGACGATGAATCGGCAAAAGATGTTGTAAAGATAGCGGCAGGGTCTCCCGATCACACGACACTTGTTGCTGCAGTTAAAAAAGCAGAGTTGGTGGATGCACTTTCCAATGCAGGACCGTTTACTGTGTTTGCACCGGTTAATGCAGCGTTTGATAAACTGCCTGCAGGTACAGTTGACAATCTGTTGAAACCCGAAAACAAAGAAAAACTCCAGGACATTTTACAATACCACGTTTATGTGGGTAGTCTGAATACAAACCTGATGCAGGATGGCCAAATCCTGAACCAGGTAAATGGAGGCAACATTACCATCAGCAAAGATGCTGAAGGCAAAATAAAAATCAACAACAGTGCTACGATAGTAGCCAGCATACCGGCCTCAAATGGTATTATTCATGTGATTGATGCAGTATTACTACCGCCGGCAAACTAACCTAACCAAACCTATTATCCGGGGCTAAAAAGCTCCGGATAATTTTAAAAACACCCGATAGTATGAAAAAGATGAGCACTATTTCCAGGACATTGATAGCAGTTGCATCGGCAGGCATGATTGCAGTCTTCTTCTTACCCGTATGGGCCATATATCTTGTTGCTCCGCAATATCCCGAAGGACTTGAAATGAATATCTGGCTGACAAAGATCACAGGCCAGGTAGACATCATCAACGGCTTAAACCATTACATCGGCATGAAACATATCAGTGCAGACATGTTTCCCGAATTTGGTTATATGAAATACATTCTTGCCGGTTTTATCGTATATGGATTGCTGGTAGCAATCATCGGCAGCCGTAAGTTTTTACTCTCCCTTCTTGTACTAACGGTTGCCTTGGCCGGTGCTGCCCTCTACGATTTTTACCAGTGGGGATATGATTACGGCCATAACCTTGACCCAAACGCAGCCATTAAAGTACCAGGCTTCAGTTATCAGCCACCCGTCATCGGCCATAAAACCTTACTGAACTTCGATGCCTACTCCTACCCTGACACAGGCGGATGGATCATTACCATCAGCGGTGCCATTTTCTTTCTGGTTTATTTTTATGAATGGTACAAAAGCAGGAAGCAGGTTCAGCAAACACCTTCTTCCCTATCAACCTCTAAAGCGAAAGTTGCTGTAGCTACGTTAGCTGTGGTTCTGATTTCTTCCTGCAATACGCAACCCGAGCCATTTGTTATTGGCAAAGACCTCTGTGAAGATTGTAAAATGACCATTATGGAGCCGCAATTCGGCGCCGAAATCATCACCACGAAAGGAAGAATATTCAAGTTTGACGACCTCCATTGTGTAGTGAACTATATCAACAAAGACAAAATAGCTCAGAACGATATAAAACAAACCGTAGCTGTAGATTATAATAATCCTACCCAGTTTGTAAATGTTTCAGAAGCCTCATTTGTCACCAGTCCGCAATTAAAAAGCCCGATGAACAGCAATACGGCTGCCTTTGCCACCAAAGAAGCGGCTGCGAAAGTGACAAGCCAAACCGGCGGCACCTTGAAAGACTGGAACTCAGTACTGAAACCATAAGAACCTGACAAATCAATGAAGCAACTTCTTACCATACTCTTTATTTTCCTTGCAGTGCAAGCCCTGTCGCGGACGATTACCGTGGGTGCAGGTGAAGTTATCAAAACTGCTCGTGAAGGAATAAACGCTGCAGCTGATGGTGATACGGTAATCCTGAAAAAAGGCATTTACAAAGAAGGCAACCTGCAACTCACAAAATCCATTTTCCTGATTGGTGAAGAAGGTGCCGTACTAGATGGGGAAAATAAATATGAAATTCTGACCATTAGCGGAGAAGGCGTTGTGGTAAAGGGGCTCCGGTTTCAATACTCAGGCTACTCCAGCATGAACGATTACGCTTCCATCAAATTGGTAGATGCATCGTTTGTCCTGCTCGAAAACAACGTTATCGATCAGGCCTATTTTGCCATCCATATTGCCAATTCTACCTATTGCGTAGTGCGGAACAACACCATCTCCGGCCTGACAAAAACAGAGCAAACATCGGGCAATGGCATTCACCTGTGGAAGTGTGAGAACATGCTGGTAAAGGGAAATACAGTGCAAGGTCACCGTGATGGCATTTATTTCGAATTTGTCACGCATTCTACAATTGAGGACAACAACAGCTTCAACAACATTCGTTACGGTCTTCACTTTATGTTCTCCAATAACGACAGCTACATCGGCAACACCTTTACCGGCAACGGTGCCGGCGTGGCCGTGATGTATTCGCACCATGTACTGATGCATAGCAACCGCTTTCAGCAGAATTGGGGACCCAATGCATATGGACTCCTGCTGAAAGAAATTAACGACTCAAAAATTATCAGCAATACGTTTGACAAAAACACAGTTGGCGTGCTGATGGAAACCACCAACCGAATTGAAGTTTCCAGCAATAATTTCAGAAACAATGGTTGGGCGTTGCGCATCCAGGCTAGCTGCGATGACAACCTGGTGCAACAAAACGATTTTGCAGCCAACACATTCGATGTTGCCACCAACGGCAGCTTAACACTAAATCGGTTTGTACATAATTATTGGGACAAATATGACGGATACGATATGAACCGCGATGGCATTGGCGATGTACCCTACCACCCGGTAAGTATGTATTCAATGGTAATAGAACAGAATCCAAATGCGGTGATCCTGATGCGAAGCTTTATGGTGACATTGCTGGACAAGGCTGAAAAAGCCATTCCAAGCCTTACACCGGAAAACCTCGTAGATGAAGCGCCGGTAATGAAAATGATTTCGAGATGATACAAATAGAGAACCTACAAAAGCGCTTTAAAAAGCTGCAGGCCCTGAATAAGATAACGGTGAACTTTCAGAAAGGACAGGTGATTTCCCTGATTGGTCCAAATGGTTCGGGTAAAACAACCTTAATCAAAAGCATTCTGGGGCTTGTAAAACCGGATGCCGGAAAGATCACTTTCAATGGCATACCGGTAGAAAAAGATATTGCTTACCGGCGCAACATTGGTTACATGCCGCAGATTGGTCGCTATCCGGATAACATGACGATTGGCCAGTTATTCAGCATGATGAAAAACCTTCACAGCGATCGAAAAGAACTGGACGAAGAACTGTTTCACAGCTTCAGGCTGAATACAATGCTGGAAAAACCTATGAAAGGATTGTCCGGCGGTACACGGCAAAAGGTCAGTGCAGCCCTGGCATTTATGTTTGACGCAGACGTGTTAATCCTGGATGAGCCAACAGCCGGCCTGGATCCACTTTCGTCGGAAACGTTGAAAGAAAAGATTCTTAAAGAAAAGCAGAAAGGGAAACTCATTCTTATCACTTCGCACATCCTGACCGACCTGGAAGAACTCACAACTGATGTATTGTACCTGCAGGACGGACAGGTAGTGTTTTATAAATCGCTTGAGAATCTTTTTGACCTTACTGGTGAAGACAGGCTGGGAAAGGCCATTGCCTACTTTATGCGATACGGCATCAAACCCAAAGAACTGCACCAATTGAAAATAGCAAAATAACCGTCAAATGTGAGACATCAAACAAATAATCACGTTTGCCGTTTCACCCAAAAACAAGATCATGCTCAAATTATCCAAATACGTTCTTTACGATATACTCCGCAACAAGGTTGTGCTTGCCTATACCGCTTTCTTGTTGCTCGTTTCTTTTTCCCTCTTCCAGATGGAAGAAAATAGCAGCAAAGCCGTACTGAGTTTATTGAATATTGTTCTTATTGTAGTGCCGCTGGTGAGCATGGTATTCTCCACCATTCACTGGTATAATTCTTACGAATTTATTGAACTGATGCTGACGCAGCCCATCAGCCGCCGAAAGGTATTGCTCAGTGAGTTTGCTGGTATCGGTTCCTCTCTGGTGACTGCTTACCTGGTGGGTGTAGGCATACCGGTGTTACTCTACAACTTCGACAGTACAGGACTTGCCCTCCTGTTGGTGGGAAGCCTGCTTACATTGGTGTTCACGGCAATCGCTTTTTTTGCTTCTATCAAATCAAAGGACAAAGCCCGTGGCATTGGTGCTGCCCTCCTGCTGTGGTTTTATTTTGCCCTCATCTTTGATGGCCTTCTCCTGTTGGTGTTGTTTACATTTTCAGATTACCCGCTGGAGAAGATCATTCTTGCACTCTCTTCATTTAACCCCATTGACCTGGGCCGCATTTACCTGATGCTGCAGATGGATGTCAGCGCTTTGATGGGATATACCGGTGCTGTATACAAAGATTTTTTTGGCAGCCAGATGGGACTGTTTTATACACTGGGTATTATGTTGCTGTGGATCATTGCGCCTTTGCTACTGTCCATCCGCACATTCAATAAAAAAGACTTGTAAGGCGGCAACCAACCCGCTTTTACTGAGCATCGCATTTGATACAGAAACAGGAATTCTACTAATCTTAAATTGGCAACAGGCAAGTGCTGTACGCATTGCCTGTTCTGCTTTTCGGCCAAACCTAAAGAATGCTATCTAATCTAAAATGGTATAAAGTTCATTTTGCTTTTGACTCTCCTTTTTACCGGAAGCCTTGTTTTGCGATCGTAAACCAGAGAGCATCAGTGCAACACCCACAGGGAAAAAGACACTACAGGCCAAGATGATTTCCAGATAAGAAGGGATACTGAACAAATAGACCGAACCAATTACCTGTAACACCAACAGGCTTTCTGTACTAAGAAAGGAAAAAAGAAAAAGGGCAATTCCCAGCTGTGTTGATGGATTCCGCTTCAGCACACTTGCAAAAACAAAAAGACTGACGAATCCTAACAGTACCAGGTGCAGGTAAGCAATTACCAGGTTGCGGTATTCGTACGCTAACTGAGCGATCACTGGAAAAGCACTGAAGAATTGCAGCAGGCTTTTTAGAACAAAAGCAGTAAGTGACAACGACAACAGAACCGAATTTTTAAACTTTACCTTAACTGCATCTAGTAAAAGAAAGATAACGGCGCCAAGCTGCAGCAGGGCTGCGGATCCGCCAAGCCAATTGAAAACTACAGAAGGCTGATGCCACAGCACAGAAAGCGCATAAGCTGGTATCAAAGCAGTATTCAAAAGCAGCAATACTTTTCGGCCATGAACAGCCTCACACCTTTTCTCCAGCATCCTGTAAAGAAATGCAAGTACCAGGAACGTAAAAAAACCATTGTACTGGAAGTGCAGGTAAAAATAAATAGCATCAAAATACAGAGGGCTCCCGCTTTTACCCATCGCTATCAGCGGTCCAATTGCAAACGGTCCAATAGAAGATAAACAGGCATAGAACAGCCCCCATTGTACAAAACGGTGCGGCACTGTCTTCGGCAAAGAAGCAAGCGCTTTTCGTATGATAATCGTTAGATAAACCGTTGCCACAATTGCCAACGTGGAAAAAGAAATACTAATGACTTTATAACCCTGGAACGGAAACGCAACCAGCATACCATATGTAGACAGAACAATCAATGCCGCAACATTCCGCCAGTGACGGTATGGGATTCTCTCCTTTATAGCAGGAAAGGCCTTCATTAACAGGGCAAACAGTACCAGCATCACCCAGCCGCTAAAGGCGAAATGCGAATGACCGTGCAAAACATTTTTATATGCAAACGGAAAAGAAGAGAGAAAAGGAAAGGTTCGCAGCAAAACTCCCAGTAAAGCAACCAGCAACAGGTTTACAAACGAAAGCGTCAACAGGCGTTGCTGTAATTGGCTTTTCTTCACATTGTCAACACTGGTGCAAAAGGGCATGCACAAAGGTCCTGCATCCGTTTTCCTTTTCTGCTTTCAGCACTCAAAGGAATAACTGATTTTTATCAGTCTTCAGTTTTGATAACAATTTCTGCTTTGGAACTACCTATTATCAAACAGGATATTCATTGCAAAATGAAAAAGGTCTCGTGCAGAGACCTTCCTTTTTTACATTGCTTCCGGGGCTTCTTCACCGGATCGGTTGAAACGATCCTTTACTTTTCCAAAAGCGTCATCGGCTTTGTCTCGGATGTCGTCAACTGTGTCCAGAAAACCTTCTTCATCAGAGAGATACCATACTACGCCGGCAACGGCGGCGGCAACCAGGGCGCCTACTAGAATTTTATTCATCTTGATTGGTTTGGGTGCGTTTAACAATTTCACAAGGCCAGAACCACAACATTAAATTACGTCATTACGCTATAAAATCTGCCAACATTCCTATTTTAATCTTTCATAGCTGCGACGGTAATCATATTGAAGATCTTCGTGCATGCTCACGATAGCAGCATCGATTTTCTTTATTTGGTTATAATAAATTTTAGCTAATAGCGTGCTGCGTTTCCAGTCCAGCTTTAGTTCCTGGAAGTTGGTGCAGAAGTGCAGCAACACTTCCGTCTCCACCGTCTTATCGCCGGCATAACGGATATAGCGATTGGCTGTACGCAAGGCCTTCCGGATCGTTTTTTTTGCAAAGAACACGCTGCTCGTATTTACGGCTGCAAAGGTCTCGTCCAGTTCTTCTTTTACACTGTTGATATAGTGCGGCAGGTCATCAGATTCGAAAAGCAAAAAGGTAAGTAGTTCCTTGTTCTCCTTTTTGTAACGGGAAAGACGGAGACAAAGATCCATCAGGTCTTTTTTGTCCAGGTCTTTTAACCGCTGCTTGATCTCGTTTGCCGTTGCTGCTTTCATACTGTTTGCTTAATCCAGTGGAATAGGTAACCGGTGCTGACGACTGCCATCTTTTGCGCTGGTTTCAAACAATACCAGATGCCTTATGGAATTGGATCGTTTCTTTGCGGCTGTCACCAGGAAAGAAAAATCACCCCAAGCCGGAGCACCTGCCGCCGTACTTTCAAACCCGCTTGCCAGTTCGTAATGACCATCTTCTACTATCCAGCCGAAACGGGCTTCAAAAATCTGTCCCTGACCGGAAACACGGAAAGTGCTATCATCCACTTTTTCCACGTTTACGTTACGAAAACGTTCATTGCTATAAATTTTACGTCTTGGCAAATTGGCTGTTGTGTCAGCAATTGGCCGCGGAGAAACAGGGCTATCAGCTGTCTTCCTACTTGTCGTATCATCTGTAACAGTATTGGCAGTGCCGGAATCCGGGTTGCCACAGGCTACCAATAACAGTAAGGTTATAGCGGTAACAACTCTCATCGTTCAAAAATAGGCAGCTCCACCGTATGGTGATAAAAATCATGAATAGCATTGAGTAAAGTAACCCTGGCGCCACCATAGAAAAGAGACATTTGTGTCTTAAATGAAACTGTTCCTTGTTCCAATATTGATTCTTCTTATGGCTACCCAGGCTTTCAGCAAATGGGTAATCCTGTTGGAGTTTAACCGGAACAGGGATTTTATTGCGCAGAACCTTTGCGAGAACAAAGCAAGACCACAATTGAAATGCGGCGGAAAATGCCAGTTGACGAAATCGCTGGAAAAAGAAGAAAAGGGATCTTCTTCATCCCAATCTGCCAAGTCAGGTTTTGCTGAAATATTGTTTGTGCCGGCAACACCGGGTGAACAAACCGTCACAGTTGCAGCACTCAATTTCTTTCAATGGCCATCATTTCTTTCCAGCATCCTTGCTGCACCACCACGAGCCATCTTTCATCCCCCGGCTTAGACATAGACTGTTATAATCCGCTATTGCTCCTTTCATTATTTCATTCAACCGAAACATTTATCATGTTATACCTATACAGGTTACTGGCAGTCGTCATGCTGCTATTAGCCGCCTCAACCCTCTCTGCACAGAAAACCGTTAAAGGAAAAATCATTGATGCCATAACCAAAGAACCCATCAGCGGCGCCTCTATTCAATGCTCCGGTGCCGACTGCAGTTGCGGTTGCGCCACATCGGCCACCGGTGAGTTTGAAATGCATTGCCGGAACTGTAAATCACTTACGGTTTCTTATATCGGTTACCAGCCACAGGTTATTTCGGTGGAAGCCGACAACAGCCTGGTATCGCTGATTCCGGCAGCCTCTTTACTGAACGAAGTAGTGATTTCTGCTAACCATCAGCCCGTGCGGCGTGCCGAAGCGCCGGTTGCCATAACGAATATCAGTACAAAGACTATCATGGACGCCAAACCCATTACCGTAGACCAGGTGCTGAACAAAGTAAGCGGCGTTTACATGGTGAACCTGGGCAATGAGCAGCACCAGATGAGCATCCGTCAGCCAATGACAACAAAGGGTTTGTTTTTGTACCTCGAAGATGGAATCCCTGTTCGCACAACCGGTTTGTTTAACCACAATGCACTGCTGGAAATGAATATGGCTGCCGTAAAAAACATTGAGGTTATCAAAGGGCCATCTTCGTCGCTTTATGGCAGCGAAGCTATTGGTGGTGTGGTGAATTTCATCACAGTTTCGCCAACTGCCATTCCGTTATTCAAGCTTTCTGCACAGGCTAACAGCCTTGGTTATACGCGAACTGATTTACAAAGCAGTGTTACCACCGGCAAACTGGGTGTCGCTGTCAATGGCTATTATGCGCAGCGCCGAAATGGATTTACCGAATACAGCGATTTTACAAAAGCTACATTCACCCTGCGCCTGGACTATGCACTCTCCAAAACAACATCACTCACCAACAGCCTGACATGGATGCAGTACCGGAGCGACATGGGTGGCTCTATTGACAGTTCCCGCTTTGCCAACCGATCCTTCACCAGCCAGCAAACTTTCACCTATCGCAATGTAGATGCCCTGCGCTATCGCTCTACACTGAATCATACGTGGAATGAAAGGAGCAAAACATCACTTTCGGTGGTATACCGCGACAATACCATTGCGCAAAATCCGGCGTACAGTATAAAAAATGACTATCGTCGTTTAAGTAATGGCTCATGGACCGGCAACAAAAGCCTTGCACATGGAGAAATCAACAGCAGTTCATTTAACAGCTATGCCGTGGTGGCACAGCATAAGCAGAATCTTGCATGGAAGAATACAGTGATTGTAGGTGGTTTTAGTACAGATTTCAGTCCTTCAGTGTATCGTGCCAGTTACATCCGCATCGGAGTTGATTCGTTGCGCAATAAATATGTGAGCTACACGCAACCTGATAGTGTTCTGACCCATTATCAAAACAATGTAAATAACTACGCAGCCTTTGCCAATGTTGAATTTTCACCTCTTCAGAAACTGCGAATCGTCGCTTCACTGCGCTATGACCTGTTCCGGTACAACTTTGACAACTTCCTGAAGCCATCTTCTTTCAGTGGCTCAGCCGATACGCTCAACACGTTTGGTGCGGTAAGCCCCAAAATCGGCTTTACCTATAACTTCTCCTCCCGCACAGGTGTGTATGCCAACTACAGCCAGGGTTTTGTTCCACCGCAGGTAACGGAAATGTACCGTGGTGTAAAAGTTCCGAATCTCTCACCTGCCATTTTTTACAACTACGAGATTGGGGGTTGGGCAGAGATCATCAAAAACAAACTTGTAGGTGATATCAGTATCTATGAATTAAAGGGCACCAACGAGATTGTGTCTGTCCGCCTGGATGATGGCTCTACCGAAAACCGGAACACCGGCCAGACAGCACACCATGGAATTGAGTTGGGGGTGAACGCCACACCGGTGAAAGACATAACCATTCGTTTTACCGGCGCATACAGTCAGCACCGCTTTACCGAATTTATTGAGAAAGGTGTTAGCTACAGTGGCAAACAAATGAACGGTGCACCGGCCTGGATGCACAATGCGGAAATCTGGTACAAGCCATCGTTTGCAAAGGGGCTGCGTGTGGGTATTGAATGGCAGAAATTGGGCAGTTATTTTATGGATCCTGCCAATACTACGAAGTACGATGGCTTCAATGCCTTTCATCTGCGGACTGGATACCAATGGAAGGCTGCTGAAGTATGGGTGAATGTGATGAATGCTACCAACCGTTATTATGCATTTGCTGCCAGCCGCAGTAACACCGGGTTCAATTACACACCGGCAGAACCACGGAACATCACCATTGGTGTAGCCTATGATTTTGGTAAGCTGTTTAAAAACTAAGCCATGTCCTTGAAAAAATTATTTCGCCGCCATGTATACTCCTGGCACCGTGTTACCAGCCTGCTGGTAGCTGTGCCCATTCTTTTATGGACAGTGAGCGGCTTTCTGCACCCGGTAATGGGACTGCTGAAACCGTATGTCTCTAACAGTTCTTTACCGGCTACAACACTTGACTCCGCTAAATTAACAGTGCCTTTGCAGGATGCCCTGGAACAAAACGGCATCACTACTTTCCGCAATGTTCGCATCGTAAAATTGTACAGGGGTTACTACTACCAGGTGGCACAGGCAGGTATCGACTCGCTTACCTATTTCAACTGTGAAAGCGGACGGACGCTTACAAACGGAGACCAGTTGTATGCAGGTTACCTTGCACAGCGTTACTTGTTTGAAGAAAACAAGCATGCACAAAATAGGGATGATCACCAACACCATACTGACATCAACAGCATGAGCTTTGTTGGCACTGCGGCAATTTCTGCAAGCAAGCCCAAACCTGCAAGATGTAAAATCACCGCTACTACTTTGCTGACTGACTTTAACAAGTATTATAAGAAAAGCAACAAACTTCTGCCGGTGTATGAAGTGGCTTTCGACCGGGAAGATGGCATTCGACTTTACATTGAAACAAGTTCCGACCGGCTCGCCCTGGCTGCAGATCATAATAAACGCTGGTTCACAACTTTTTTTGCTTTCAGCCATAGCTGGAGCTTTCTGGATAGCTGGGGGAAAGGAAAATCGATTGTTTTGGGTTGCTTCTCTGCGCTTTGTTTCCTCTCCTGTTTATTCGGTTTTGCTGTGTACAATGTGCTGAACAAACGGAAAAGTCCGACAGATTCAAACAAACGCTGGCACCGGTGGCTGGGGAATGCATTCTTGGTAACCACGCTTCTTTATGCCTTTAGTGGCGCCTGGCATGCCTTTGCCAAGGTACCGGCAAAACCTTCCGTCAACAAACATGCACGCATTGCTGCATGGCATACAAAACAATTCTCCCAAACCATTGCATTAGAAACTGTGTTTGCAGGAAAAGAAAAGGTTACCGAATTATCCCCGGTAAAAATCAACAACGGCAGCTATTGGCGGGTAAGTTTTCAAAACGGAAAGCAAAAAGGCATCCGGTACCTTTCAATGAACACAGGGAAAGAACTGGAAGGGGCAGATGAAATGTACGCCACCACGTTAGCCTGCCAGTGGAAAGGAAGCGAAACTTCTTCGGTAACACAAACAAAACTCCTGACTTCTTTTACGAATCGTTACAGCATGATGAACAAACGCCTGCCTGTATGGGAAGTGGGTTTTAATGACGGTACCAACTATTATGTTGAAACGGCGACAGCTAGCCTGGCAGCAGTATCCCGGCCCTCTGACGGAGCAGAACGTTTTAGTTTCAGCAACCTGCACATGCATCATTACTGGGAAAGGTGGCTGGGAAAAGAAACCGGCAAAACCGTAAAGAATTTCGTTTTGATTGCTTCAACACTTGGACTTCTGCTACTGGCCCTCACTGGAATTGCCATCTACCTGAACAAAAAAAGAAGCAAACCGCAACAGGGTAAAACAAGAATTCATCAAACCTGATAAAAATCAGTTTTTGTGCCGAAACACATCATATACTGACAATACAGTGACAAATACTTTTACCGCAGCTAACAAAGGCAGCAGCCAAAACAGGCAGCTCGAGCCAACGGCAATGCCGGTGCAAACATGCTGAAGAAACATTCCATATCGCTGATCATCGCCGTCGTTCTCATTACGCCAATTACGGTATTCGCCATTGTGCAGTGGATTGAAAACAAGGGACGTGAACTACCCGTGTATAAAGGCGAAAATCTTACAATTGCTGATTTCAGTCTTAGCAACCAAAACGGCCAAAACGTGACGTTGCAAGACTGGGAAAACAAGATCATAGTAGCAGATTTCTTTTTTACCCATTGCCCGGTTATTTGTCCGAAAATGACCAGCAACATAAAAAAGGTGCAGTCGGCATTTTCCAATAAAGAAAACCTACAGTTCAACTCATTTTCGGTTGACCCGGAGAGGGATTCTATTGCGCAACTGAAAGTCTTTGCAAAGAAGTTCGGCGTAGCCGGTAATTGGAATCTTCTTACAGGCGAAAAAGTCATAATCTACCGTCTGGCCCGGGAAAGTTTTTCCGTAGCGGCCACTGATGGTGATGGCGGCGAACATGATTTTATTCACAGCGACAAACTGGTGCTGCTGGACATCCGCCACCGCATACGTGGTTATTACAGCGGCACTTCCGACAAAGACGTTCTCCAATTAATCAACGACATAAAAAAACTATACAATGAAATGTAGATTCTTATTTTTCGCCCTGATCACTTCACTCCTGCTGCAGGCTGCACCACCCGTGGAAGAAGGTAAAACAATTTTTACATCACGCTGCGCCGGCTGCCACAACATAAACAAACAGGTGTTGGGACCAGCGCTGGCGGGTGTTGACGAGCGGCGGAGCATGGACTGGATCGTTAATTTTGTACAGTCTTCGCAATCATTGATCAAAAGCGGCGATAAAGACGCCGTAGCCCTGTTCAAACAATTCAACAATATTCCCATGCCAGACCATAAAGATCTTTCGGCAGAACAGATCAAAAGCGTGGTTGCCTTTATTCAAACAGAAGCCCAGGCTGCAACAGCAGTAAAGAAAGATGTTAAGCCTAATGACCAAACAGCACCATCCTTTCTCTCGATCGTTGGCAAAAGCCCCAGCCTGATAGCGGTTTTTTCTATTCTTGCATTAATGCTGGCGAGTGTGTTGTTGTTTGCCTACAAAGTAAAGCAGTACCAACGCAATGTAGCAGCTGGAAAATAATAGAAGAATTTTTGCATTCGATTTAGTGTACAAACTGCCCCGGCAACGGGGCTTTTGTTATGCGGTCACCAATGTGTCAGATCGTGGTAAAATATGCTTTGTGAGGGAGGTTCCTTTTAGGCAGATTATTAACCCTCCATGTATGGTATTAACCAACGAATGTTTTGGTTTTACCTACACCTATCCCGTTGTTTAAGCTTTGGAATTCTCCGTCGAAAACTAAGCTAGTTTGTTACGTTTCAACGGAACCTTTTTTCAGCTTTTGCAGGCAGGCCCGCAGGCTTTCCCGCCAGGGTTTCAACGCAATGCCATAAGTAGAAACAATCTTGTTTTTATCCATAACAGAATATGCAGGCCGCCTGGCTGGTGTGGGATATTGTTCTGTAGAAATATACTGAACCGTGCATTTACTGCTTGACAGTTCCCTGATTTCGTCTGCAAATTCAGCCCAGGTAATCACCCCTTCATTGCTGAAATGATAGATACCCGGCAGCCATTTGCTGCTCCTGATAATCTGCAGAATGACATCCGCCAGATCAGCTGCATAGGTAGGAGAACCAAATTGATCAGCCACTACGCCAACACTGTCTCGATCGGCCATCAGGCGGAGCATGGTCTTGACAAAATTCTTTCCGTAAAATGAATACACCCAGGATGTGCGGATAATGATGCTATCCGGATTCTCTTTCTGTGCTTCCTCTTCTCCTTTCAATTTGGATGCACCATAAAAATTTACCGGCGACACAGGAGCATCTTCTTTCAATGGTTCGCGGCTGGTACCATCAAAAACATAATCAGTAGAAACATGAATAAACTTAGCATTGTACTTCCTGGATGCCCCTGCTAACAGTGCAACTGCTGTGGCATTGACTGCCATTGCCTGCTCTTTTCCCGTTTCAGCTTTGTCTACAGCTGTATAAGCTGCACAGTTGATCACGTATTGGGGATGCAGCAACGCAAAGGCTCTTTCCACTTCTTCCCTGTTTTCTATGGACAGTTCTGTCCGGGAGAAAAAGACAAATTTATATTGCGGATTAGCTGGTGCCAGTTCTCTTAACTCGCTTCCCAACTGGCCATTGCTGCCGGTAACAAGAATAACAGGAGGGGTTGTCATTTTGAATGATATTCAAATGTGTTTTTACAATCTGCAAAAGAGGGAAGTGCTGTATCTTTTTCCGAAACGATCTCTCTTCCGCTTTCAATCTGCCAATCGATATGCAATGCCGGATCATCAAAACGAATACCGCCTTCTGATTCTTTGTTGTAAAACTGGTCGCATTTATAAAGAACAATGGCTGTTTCGCTCAGCACTGAAAATCCATGGGCAAAGCCAGCAGGAATGAATAGTTGCTTTTTATTTTCTGCTGATAGTTCAATAGTAAATGATTGCCCAAATGTAGGTGAGCCTTTGCGGATGTCTACAGCTACATCAAGAATAACTCCTTCCAGCACACGAACCAGTTTGGTTTGTGCATAAGGCGGTAACTGGTAGTGCAATCCACGGATCACACCATAAGAAGACCGGGATTGATTGTCCTGCACAAACCGGATATCCACACCTTCTTCTCTGAATATTTTTTCATTATAGGCTTCAAAAAAATAACCTCTGCTGTCTTCAAAAACTTTCGGTTCAAAAACGAGCAGATCCGGAATGTTGGTTTGCTGGAATGGCATATTAAAAGCTCCAATAGTTTCTGTTGGTAATTTTGCCCCTGTAAACACCTTTCAGGTCGGCAATAAGCGCATGTGGTTTTGTAATGCCGGCAAAAAACGCATCAGAGTAGTCGGCATAAGGCTCATGGCAAACGGTAACAATCACGGCATCGTAATCATTAGCAGTTTTATCAGTCAGACCAAAACCGTATTCATGATTTAACTCCTCCGTATCGGCATAGGGATCTACAACATCCACATTCACATAAAACTCCTGCAGTTCTCTTACCACGTCGGCTACTTTGGAGTTACGGATATCGCTTACATTTTCTTTAAAGGTTGCTCCCATCACCAAAACCTTGGCGGCTTTTACATCACTCACGTTGCTGATGATATGACGCACTACTTTTCGTGCCACATAATTCGACATATTATCATTGATATGGCGACCCGCAAGAATTACCCTTGAATTATAACCAAGTTCACTTGCTTTATACGTGAGATAGTAAGGATCAACGCCGATGCAATGACCACCCACCAGGCCGGGACTGAACTTTAAAAAATTCCATTTGGTGCCCGCCGCTTCCAGTACTTCATACGTGTTGATGCCCATTTTATCAAAAATGATGGAGAGCTCGTTCATGAGGGCAATGTTCAGGTCACGCTGTGTGTTTTCGATGATCTTGGCCGCTTCCGCAACTTTGATGGATGAAGCCCGGTGCACACCGGCATCCACCACCAGCTCGTAGGTTTTTGCAATTTCTTCCAATGATTCTGCATCACAACCCGACGCCACTTTTACCACCGTACGGATCGTATGTTTTTTATCACCGGGGTTGATGCGTTCGGGAGAGTAGCCTAGCTTGAAATCAACCACATTTTTCAGTCCTGAAAGCTTTTCAATAATAGGCAAACAATCTTCTTCAGTGCAACCGGGATAAACGGTAGATTCAAACACCACGTAGTCACCTTTCTTGATCACCTTACCAATGGTTTCCGAAGCCTTTTTAACCGGCTTCAGGTCCGGTACATTGTGCTCATCTACCGGGGTGGGAACGGCAACTATGAAAAACTTGGCCTGTCGCAATACGTCAAGGGAAGACGTAAACTCAATATCACATCCTTCAAAGGCTTCCGGCTCCAGTTCATTACTCGGATCGATATTTTGCCGCATAAGCTCTATGCGCTTATCGTTTATATCAAATCCAATGACGGAAATTTTCCTGGCGAATTCAAGGGCAATGGGAAGGCCGACATAGCCTAGGCCAATAACGGCCAGCTTTTCTTTTTTCTCTATTAGTTCCTGGTACATTGGTTTTTTGGAATTGAGGTGCAAATATAGGAAAGTGGCGTTGGGCGCAGTGGTTAATTGCAGGCAGGTTGCTCAGGCATCTCTAAACTTCTAAGCGCTCAAAACCACCGCTTGTGGCGGTGGTTTTGAGATTGCTTCTTGCATTTTCAAATGGCTATTTGCTCACGAATTCTTTTGGTTTTTTGCTCCATTCTTCTTCGGGGAGGGTGCGGAAGTATTCGTAGGTCTTTTTCAATCCTTCGGCTCTTCCTACCGTGGGTTCCCAATCCAGAATGGCTTTTGCTTTGGTAATGTCCGGCTTTCTTTGTTTCGGATCATCGGCCGGCAGGGGCTGATAGGTGATTTTTACATTATTACCTGTGAGTTTGAGCACTTCTTCTGCAAAATCCTTCAGCGAGATCTCATCGGGGTTACCAATGTTTACCGGCATTGCGTAATCGCTCAAAAGCAGGCGGTAAATACCTTCTACCAAGTCATCTACATAACAGAACGAACGGGTCTGCGAACCATCGCCAAAAACGGTAAGGTCTTCGCCACGAAGGGCCTGGCCAATGAATGCCGGCAGGGCACGGCCATCGTTAAGGCGCATGCGGGGGCCATAGGTGTTAAAGATGCGGATAATACGGGTCTCCACACCATGGAAGTTGTGATACGCCATGGTGATAGATTCCAGGTAGCGCTTAGCCTCATCGTACACGCCGCGGGGTCCTACCGGGTTTACGTTGCCCCAGTACTCTTCGGTTTGCGGGTGCACCAGCGGATCGCCGTACACTTCAGAAGTAGACGCCACCAGGATGCGGGCTCCTTTGGCTCTTGCCAAACCCAGGCAATTGTGCGTTCCCATGGCTCCCACTTTCAGTGTTTGTATGGGGATTTTCAGGTAATCGATGGGTGAAGCCGGAGAAGCAAAATGCAGGATGTAATCCAGTTTACCCGGAATATGAATAAACTTCGTCACATCGTGGTGATAGAACTGGAACTCTTTCAGGGGAAAGAGGTGCTCAATATTGCGCAGGTCACCGGTGATGAGGTTATCCATGGCAATGACTTCGTAGCCCTCACGGATAAAACGATCACAAAGGTGGGAACCGAGAAAACCGGCTCCACCTGTTATCAAAACTCTTTTTTTCATTTAAACAAGTTTGGGTTGATTGACCAGCGGACGGCCAATGCTTTCGTAATGGAATCCTTTTTTCTCCATCTGCTCCACATCATAAACATTACGGCCGTCGAAGATCACCGCATCTTTAAGGGCAGTGAGCACTTTGTCAAAATCCGGTGTGCGGAACTCATTCCATTCTGTGGCTACAATCAGGGCATCGGCACCTTCCAGGCACTCGTATTGCCCCTCTGCAAAGGTGATCTGCTCACCAAGGATAGCCTTGACATTGTTCATTGCTTCCGGATCAAATGCACTCACTGTGGCGCCAGCGTCCAGCAATTCGCGAATGATCTCCAGGGCGGGTGCTTCGCGGATATCGTCGGTGTTAGGTTTGAAGGCCAGTCCCCACACGGCAAACTGTTTGCCTGCGAGGTCATTGTTGTAATAGCGCTTGATCTTGTTAACAAGGTGCACTTTCTGCGCTTCATTTACATCGGTAACGGCGTTCAGTATCTTGAACTCATAACCCACTTCGTTGGAAGAGTACATAAGTGCTTTTACATCTTTGGGGAAGCAGGAGCCGCCATAGCCAATACCCGGGAAAAGGAAACGCTTACCGATGCGCTCATCCGAGCCAATGCCTTTGCGCACCATGTCCACATCAGCGCCAACACGCTCACAGATCTGGGCAATCTCGTTCATAAAAGAAATTTTCACTGCCAGAAATGCGTTGGCAGCATACTTGGTCAGCTCTGCTGAACGCTCATCCATAAAGATGATGGGGTTACCCTGGCGCACATACGGTGCATAGAGCTCCGTAAGCAGTTTCTGTGCTCTTTCCGAAGTGGTACCGATTACAATGCGGTCGGGTTTCATAAAATCATCCACCGCTACACCTTCGCGAAGAAATTCGGGGTTAGACACCACGTCAAATTCTCCGTCGTAGCCACGGGCAATAGCTGCATGCACTTTTTCTGCCGTACCCACCGGTACAGTGCTCTTATCAATAATAACTTTATAATCAGTAAGGATCTTGCCGATGTTTTCAGCCACACCCAATACATATTTCAGGTCGGCAGAGCCGTCTTCTCCCGGAGGAGTAGGCAGGGCCAGGAAAATTATATCGCCATGCTCCACGCCTTCTTCCAGCGAGGTGGTAAAGGAAAGGCGCTCTTCTTTTAAGTTTCGTTCGAAGAGCTTTTCCAGCCCTGGCTCATAAATGGGCATAACGCCGGAGCGAAGCTTTTCTACTTTGCGCTGGTCAATATCAACACAGCATACATGGTTCCCGGTTTCGGCCAAACAGGTGCCAGTCACTAAACCTACATACCCTGTTCCGACTACTGTAATTTTCATTTGGTTAGTTTTTTTTATTTTTTACTAAACGCTAAAACATTGGTTGTGACAAAGTGCAGTTGCTCTTCATCCATTTCGGTATGCATAGGAAGAGATATAACCCGTTCAGTAAGCCAGTCGGTTATCGTTAGATTTATCGCAGAAGAGTTATAGTTTTCAAACATCTTTTGCCGATGGGCCGGTACGGGGTAATATATCATGGACGGTATATTACGGGCTGCAAGATAATCATGCAAACCATTCCTGTCAAGACCCTCTAAAATTAAGGTATACTGGTGAAATACGTGCCGGGAATCATCGGCACGGTAAGGAACCGTGATGTGCGGATTGCCGGCAAAGGCCTGGTCGTAGTAATCAGCAACCTTCCGGCGGGCAGCAATATACGTATCGAGGTATTTCAATTTAACCTCCAGTACCGCAGCCTGGATGGTATCCAGCCGGCTGTTGCAACCCACCATATCATGGTAATAGCGCTGGCTCTGGCCATGATTAGCAATCATTTTAAGCTTAGCCGCTAAGGAATCATCATTTGTCATAATAGCCCCACCATCACCGTAGCCACCCAGATTTTTACTGGGGAAAAACGAAGTCGTACCAATGGTACCAATCGATCCTGTCTTTTTTACGGTACCGTCCGAAAAATGGTAGTCGCAGCCAATAGCCTGTGCGTTGTCCTCAATCACGGCCAGGTTGTGTGCGGCTGCAATTTTCATGATGGCTTCCATATTCGCAGCCTGGCCGTAAAGATGGACGGGCACAATGGCTTTTGTTCTGGAAGTGATAGCTTTTTCAATGGCTTCCGGGTCAATGCAAAAAGTTTTGGGATCCACTTCCACAAACACAGGCGTCAGCCGGAGAAGCGCAATGACTTCCGTTGTAGCAATATAAGTAAACGAAGGCGTGATTACTTCATCGCCGGGCTGCAGGTCCAGCGCCATCATAGCAATTTGCAGGGCATCCGTTCCGTTGGCACAAGGAATGACATGTTTTACACCATGATAATTTGCCAGCGCAGCTGTAAAAGACTGCACCTGCGGACCATTGATAAAAGCACTGCTCTCCAGCACATTCAGTACGGCGGTATCAATTTCGGATTTGATCTTTTGATACTGCTGCTTCAGGTCGACCATTTGTAGGGGACGCATTTCCAAAATTTTAATTTACAATCTTTGATGGGGACATTCCGGTTAAGGGTTTGCGGGCTCTTTTATTGCTGCAACGGTGGAAATCCTGCTCATCAGCGGTCGCAAAAATAGGGAAATATCATTAGGCGCTGAGGCTTAGATTTGCCGTTTAATCCAGCGCAGTGCTTTCTTTTTACAACCTGTTTATCCGTCTTTATTCGTTTGCAATCGGGCATGCTGCTGCCTGGAATAAAAAGGCCAAGGCATGGCGGGATGGGCGCAAAGATGTTTTTACGCAGTTACAAAACAGCATTTCGCCATCCGACCAGGTGATCTGGGTTCACTGCTCATCGGCAGGAGAATTTGAACAAGGGAAGCCTGTGATTGAAGCGCTGAAGAAGACTTATCCCGGCAAAAAAATCCTGGTAACCTTTTTTTCACCCTCAGGTTACAACGTTGCCGGCAATTATGCTTTCGCTGATGCCATTAGTTATTTGCCACTTGACACAAGAAAAAATGCAGAACAGTTTTTCAAGATTGCACACCCCGAGCTGGTGATTTTTGTTAAATACGAATTCTGGTATCATCATCTTTCCGTGGCGGCCTTTCATCATGTTCCTATCTTATTGATTAGCGCTACGTTTCGGAAAGAGCAGGTTTTCTTCCGGTCTTACGGTGGCTTTTTCCGGCAGATGCTGCACCTTTTCCGGCACTTGTTTGTGCAGGACCAGGCCTCCATTGATCTGCTTCAGTCCGCTGGTATTATGCATTGCAGCATCAGCGGCGATACACGCTTTGACCGGGTAGCAGCAATTGCTGAAAAAACTTCCGCAATTTCCTACATTGATTCGTTTATCGGAAACAAACAGGTGATTGTGGCCGGCAGTACCTGGGAAGGCGACGATGAAATAGTAGCTGATTATGCTAAAAAAGAACTGCAGCCAAAACTGATTATTGCACCGCACGAAATCACGGCTGCACATATAGATAAGCTCCGGCAGCTTTTTCCCAACCTGCTATTGTATTCGCATGTAAAAGAGGGAAAACTTCCGCCATCAGCGCTGGCAGGCGCACAGGTTTTGATCATTGATTCGGTTGGCCTCCTATCCCGGCTGTACGCTTACGCAACTTTCACTTATGTAGGTGGCGGTTTTACCAAAGATGGCATTCACAATATTCTGGAAGCGGCGGTGTGGGGAAAACCGGTAATCTTCGGCCCCAACTACCGCAAATACCGCGAAGCAACAGAACTGATCCAGGCCGGTGGTGCATACAGTGTTGCTACTGCGGAAGCATTTAAAAGGCTTGCAAATGACCTCCTGTTTAACGAAAGCCATCTGCAAGCCTGTAGTGCAAATGCAAGATCTTATATTGAAAAAAATACCGGTGCTACAGAGAGGATCATGAAAGCAATTCAGGAAAAACGCCTTCTTACCAACTGATAAAAATGTTTTACGGTTTCATTATTCTCATCCCAGCCTAATTTGAGCTTCAGCTCACGGCTCATCCAGTATTCAGCTTCGGTATAAATTCCAAAGTTGTTGATTGTTTTGATGCTGCGTTCGTAAGCAGCGTCATCGCCCCGAAACAATTCCCGCACAAATGCAAAACGATCGTTGATGCCAATTCCTTTGCGCAGATCCTTAATGGGCGATTCTTTCAGCACATGCGCCAGTTCTGCTTTTTCCTGCTTCAGGCGGTCGTTCAACGATTCCTTTTTTTCGGCAATGCGTTCATGTACTTCAGCGGTTTTGTATTGCGACAGTGTGGGCACTTCCACTGTTGTTTCAAACGCACTGTTGAACAGTTGTTGCGCAACATAGGAAGGTTTGGGTTCTTCTACAGGCTTTGGAGCCTCAAATAGGATTTCCTGTACGGGAGGCTTGCGCAAACTGTATTCTCTCTGCTCCTGTGCAGGGGTTGCTATCACTGGAGCCGCTTCTTCCTCTGGCTCTTCTTCAACCATATCCAGGAAGTAAATTTCTTTTTCCTCCACTACAGGAGCCGGCTCATTATATACAGGCACAACGGTTTCCGTAAAAGGCACTGCAACGGGATCTGCAGTAACGGCTGTCACTGCCTGGAAGGGCAAGGTTACAGCAACTTTACGGCTCCCCGGATGTTCACCTTTTTTCTGCAACTGCAGCAATTCCTGTTGCAATAACTGCACGGTGAAAAGCAAGTTTGCCGCAGGCGCACCCTGGGCTTTCTGCTGAGACAATTTATCGATGAGTGTGAAAATTCTTTCCATGATTATGGTACTTTCGCTTTTTTGCCAAAGGATATGATTTGGGTAACGAAAAGTAGCGCCTAAAAGTATTAACTGAATGCAAAAATCGACAGACAAGCCAAAATAATATTTATTCACATGTTTATTGAACCACTGCTGCGGGGAGAAAAGAGGGGCTGGATAGAAGTGATATGCGGTTCCATGTTTTCCGGTAAAACAGAAGAATTAATCCGTCGCCTCAAACGGGCAAAAATTGCTAACCTGAAAGTAGAAATTTTTAAACCCGCCATTGACGTCCGTTATGATGAAATCAAGATTGTATCGCATGATGAAAACGAGATCCACTCTACTCCTATCGATAACTCGCAGAAGATATTATTAATGGCACAAGAAGTAGATGTTGTTGGGATAGACGAGGCGCAGTTCTTCGACAGCGAAATCGCAAATGTCTGTGATGAGCTGGCTTTACGGGGAATCCGCGTTATTGTTGCCGGCCTTGATATGGATTTTATGGCAAAGCCTTTCGGACAAATGCCTTTCCTGATGGCCAAGGCTGATTATGTTACCAAGCTACACGCAATTTGTGTAAAATGTGGCAACATCGCTAATTATTCATACCGCATTATTCCCAACGAAGCACAGATCATGCTGGGTGCCACCAATGCTTACGAACCCCGTTGCCGTGTTTGCTTTACACTAGACGGGGCCATTGAATAACAGAAGATGAAACAAATCCTCACACTTTTCAAGAAAGACCTGCTGCTTGAAATCCGTCAGCAATACGCTTTTTATGGTGTATTGCTATACATCGGTGCAACGATATTTGTTTTGTACATGGCCATTGAAAATCCCGATAACCAAACCTGGATCGGCCTTTTCTGGATCATTCAATTATTTATCAGCATCAACGCGGTGGCCAAAAGTTTTTTGCAGGAAAGTCGAAGCCGCATGTTGTATTATCATTCTATTGTTTCGCCGCAGCATTTTGTATTGGCTAAACTGCTCTTTAACTCCCTGCTCATGCTAGTGATGAGCCTGTTGAGCATGATCGTGTTTTCGCTTTTTCTCTCTTACCCGGTGGAAAAGACGGGGCTTTTTATCGGAATCGTCTTTTTGGGTGGATGGAGCCTGAGCCTTGTGTTCACCTTTCTTGCCGCCATTGCCGCCAAGGCGCAGCAAAATGCAGCCATTATGGCGATCCTGGGTTTCCCCATTATCATTCCGCAATTGTTGGTGCTGATGAAAGTTTCGTCTTCTGTTTTCCCCGCCGGTGAGCCGTTATCGGTAGTGAGTATCCTGATACTGGTTGCGTTTGATGTTATGGTGATCCTGCTTTCGCTGATCCTGTTTCCATTTTTGTGGAAAGACTGATGCCGATTGACGATAAAGAATCGCCATCGGGCAAGGGCATACCCCGGTTTTATCCTTTCAGCGGATCCAGCTTTGTATCAACAACGATCTTGATGTTGTTAGCAATCTTGTTCTTAACCGGTGAAGGAATAGCAATCTTGTAATCAGACAAAAGAATAGTGAAGGTTGAAACTGCTTCTATTTTTCCATCGTCTACTTTGACCGTACCCGGCACTTCTACATCCTTTGTTACATTATGAAGCGAGAGTTTGCCTTTTACAGTAACGGGATAAGAGCCATTCTTGCTGTAATTCACTGATGCATTGTTTGTCACCACACCCCTGAATTCAGCTTTCGGGTATTTATCACTTTCAACATAGTTCTCATTGAAATGCTGCTGCATCAAGGCTTTTTCAAATTCAAAGCTTTTCATTTGCACACTGAACTGCAGCGCACCGGTCTTTGTGTCTAAAACCGCAGTGACAGTTTTATTTTGTGCCTCGATATCTTCCAGTGGTGCCTTGGATACAAATTCGATTCTTCCCGTTTTGGTAAAATAACGATCCTGGGCGGACACCGTCATAACCAGGAGAAGACTTCCGCAAAACAATAAAAGGTGTTTTCTGAACATGTTGTTTTGTTTAAAAGAGAACAGATTATTTGTTTTTTACACCTGCCGACCGCAGTTGAACGGTGGTACCCAAACTTGCCAGGAGATCATCCGGATCGCCACCGCCGCTGGTTGTGTAACCACTACAGATTCCCTGCAATGTTGCCACCTTGCCAACTTTTACTTTTTGATGGTCATCTAAATACCGTCGGTCAAGTCCTATAGACACTACGGAAAGCGAACCGTCTTCACCCAGAACTACAGAACCCGATGTATCTATGCTTTTTACCGGACCAGTCACTGCTACAACTTTATCAAGATAAAGGCGGCGGGCTGCAGCCGTGTCGCTTTCAAATGCAGCAATCAGTTCACCGGCATTCACCGAGACATCCGGGCTTCCCTGGACAATATCCGGCGTAGGTTTAAAGTACAGGTAAGCAGCGATGGCACCTGCAACCAGAATAACAGCAACAACAATGAGAATGATCTTTCGTTTCATAAAACTGCGCTTAACGCTTTTATTTCTGCAACCAAACTTAAAGGTGAAACTGCCCCTAAGTTAATTATTCATTCCAGCACTGCCCGGTACAGGGCAAAGCCTTAACATTTTATAACATTCATTAGTGCTACAAAAAAAATAACAGCGACAATGGCCGCTGTTATTTTTCCGGTTAGCGGAATATTCCTATTTCACATTTGATCCATTTTGCGCTGCCTGGTCCGGGTTTACCAGTATGAGTTTGCCACCCGGTTCTTCTGCTGTCAGGATCATGCCCTGGCTTTCAATGCCACGCATTTTTCGTGGCGCCAGGTTGGCCACAACAATCACCTGTTTGTTCAACAATTCTTCGGGTGTAAAATGCTGTGCAATACCCGACACAATAGTGCGCTTTTCAAAGCCAAGGTCCACTTCCAGCTTCAGGAGTTTATCTGCCTTTTGCACTTTCTCGGCTGTAAGAATGGTACCAATACGCAGGTCCAGCTTGTCAAAATCGTCGTAGACAATTTCGGGTTTAGTGTTGTTAGTCGCCTGGAGTTGTTCGCCTGCTGCAACATTCACTTGCTCATTGCCTGTTGCTTGTTGTCCATTGTTTATTGATTTTTCTTGTTCCATTTTTGACTTTTCTAATCCTGCTTTCAATTTATCAATCTGGTATTGTACTTCCGCATCTTCAATTTTACGGAACAACAATTCCGGTGGACGAAGCGAATACCCTACGCTGAGAAGTTTTAATGAACCGGCATTCTCCCAGTCCAGCATTTTTTCCACCACCTTCATCTGGTGACACATTTTTTTAGCTGTATTGGGTAAGAAAGGATTGATGAAGACAGCCAGGTTAGCACAAAGCTGCAGGCAGATGTGCAGGCAGTTATCAATCTGCACCTGCGCTTCGGCAGTCACCGCACCATTGCTGTCAGTTTGCCTGGCTTTGATCCAGGGTTCTTTTTCCTGCATGTATTTGTTGCCTTTGCGGGCAAGGTCCACTACTTCAAATAAAGCGTCACGGAATTTATATTCTTCCAACAGGTTTTCAATAGTCACCTTGGCAATCCGAATATCACTCATCAGTTCCTTGTCCTTATCATCCGCGGCTTCATTATGATACCGCGGCACCTTGCCGCCGGTCAGCTTGTGCATCAACACGAAGGTTCGGTTTACATAGTTGGCAAATACAGCCACCAGTTCGCCATTCACTGCATCCTGAAAACCTTTCCAGGTAAATTCACTGTCTTTTGTTTCCGGAAGAATGGTCGTCAGATAGTACCGTAAGGCATCAGCCATCTGTGGTCCACCATTTTCCTTTTTAATAAAATCATCTATGTAATCCTGCATGTCCAGTTTCCATGAGCGGCTGGTGCTCATCTTATCCCCTTCCAGGTTCATAAACTCGTTGGCGGGAACGTTCTCCGGTAAAATAAATCCATGCAGTTTCAGCATCACCGGGAAAATAATGCAGTGAAATACAATATTGTCCTTGCCAATAAAATGAACCAGTTTCGTATCCTTATCAAGCCAGTACGGTTCCCAGTCTTTGCCGGTATTTTTCGCCCACTGTTTGGTAGCCGAAATGTAACCGATTGGCGCATCAAACCATACATACAAAACCTTACCCTTTGCGTCTTCCAGCGGAACTTTTACTCCCCAGTCAAGGTCCCGGGTAACGGCCCTGGGTTGCAGGCCCGCATCAATCCAGCTTTTGCACTGTCCCAGCACGTTGGGCTTCCAGTCGTTCTGGTGTTCATTCAGTATCCAGTTGCGCAGGTAAGCCTCGTGTTTATTCAAGGGCAGGTACCAGTGCTTGGTAGCCCGTTTAACTGGGGATCTTCCACTAAGCGTACTCACCGGGTTAATCAGTTCGTCGGGGCTTAACGAGGTACCGCATTTTTCACATTGGTCGCCGAAAGCACCTTCAAAGCCGCAGTTGGGACAGGTACCTTTGATATAACGGTCAGCCAGAAACGTTTGTGCTTCCTCGTCGTAATACTGCTCCGTTTCCTTTATTTCCAATTCGCCTCTTTCGTTGAGGTAAGTAAAAAACTCCTGCGTCGTTTCGTGGTGAATGGGATTGGACGTACGGTCGTAAATGTCAAATGAAATGGAAAGGTCATCAAAATTTTCCTTCATAATGACATGGTACTTGTCAATGATGGCCTGTGGCGTAGTGCCTTCTTTCATCGCCTGTATGGGTATGGCGGTACCGTGTTCATCACTGCCGCAAACAAATACCACATCCCGTTTCTGTGCCCGCAGGTATCGTACATAAATATCCGCCGGAATATAAGCACCGGCCAGGTGACCGATATGTTTCTGCCCGTTTGCATATGGGAGGGCTGATGTAATCAAATATCGCTTGGGTGTCGTCTTCATGTCAATTATTCATTTTATTTAGCCAATCCAGGTCCGAAGGATGGCCGCATCGGTTCTGCAATCATGCCGATCCTTGTAAAATCGTGCTAATCTGAGGTTCAAAAATACCGCAAACAGGCCAACCACTTTTAGATTGAACAGACAAACACTATTTTGTGTTCCAATTTTACAGTATGCAATTCCCACCCTACTTAAAAAAAGGAGATACCATCGGCATTGTGGCACCGGCCGGCTTTATGCCGGTAGAAAAAATGCAGGCCTGTATTGAAACCCTGGACACATGGGGCTATACCGTGGAAATGGGCGCCACCACACACAGCCAGTCGGACAATTATTTTTCAGGAACCGATGAAGAACGCCTTGCCGACCTGCAGGCAATGCTTGATAATAAAAAGATCAAAGCCATTCTTTGTGCCCGCGGCGGTTATGGCGTGAGCCGCATTATTGATCGTCTGAATTTTAAAAAGTTCCGGAAAAAACCCAAGTGGATCATTGGGTTCAGTGATATTACCGTGTTGCATGCACACCTGTACTCCCGGTACAAGATCGCTTCGCTGCATGCTCCTATGGCCGCAGCATTTAACGATGGGGAACAGAACAATCCCTACATTCAATCTCTTTGCAAAGCACTGGAAGGTGATAGAGCAGAATACCGTACTACGGGAGGGCCATTCAACCAGGCAGGTGTAGCGGAAGGGGAATTGGTTGGCGGCAACTTATCGCTGTTGACGCACCTGATTGGTACACCTTCGGATATCAAAACCAAAGGCCGTATTCTGTTCTTGGAAGATGTTGGCGAATACCTGTACAACATTGACCGCATGCTCTTGCAATTTAAACGGGCCGGTAAATTAAAAGACCTGGCAGGACTCATCATCGGTGGTTTTACTGATAACAAGGATACGGAGCGACCATTTGGCAAAGAAGTTCACGAGATCATTCATGAACAGGTAAAAGAATATGATTACCCTATTTGCTTTGGCTTCCCAGTAAGCCACGAAAAAGAAAATTATGCGCTGAAAGTTGGCGGATATTACAAACTAACCGTGGAAGAAGTGGATGTAACGCTGTGTGAAGCGGATAAAACGTAAGCAAAAAAGGCGCCTATTGGTAATAAGCGCCTTTTCTAAGAATTTATTCTTCTTTAAAAACGGGCAAAATACCCCCGCAATCGTCCTGAAAGATCCATCTGTATCTGCCGGTACAATTCTGCCATGATCTCATTTTCGGATGGAACCATCGTGGTTGGCTTTTTGTCCAACTGCGCACGGTCGCTGTCACTTAGCGCCCTTTCATCGCCGGTATAGCTTACAAATTCTGTTTGCCAGCGGTGCTGACCGGTAAAGCGGTCATTCCATACAATTCTTCCATTGACATCCCGGATAGTCATATACAGATCACCCTCCGAAAGAAGTGTACGGCGGGTAGTAGTGATCCTCGCTTTTACAGTGGCGTGTTGCTTTACAACAGAGTCGGGCTTGTAAACAGTTTCTTTTACCACTACCTGCTTGCTGACTTCGCGGCTGGTGCTGTTGTCTACCGGGCGGCCAATCATCAGGCGACCAAGGTTCATTTCCAGCACCTGATCGGGTTCCAGGTCTTTGCTGCGCAGGTCCCACTCAGAATAAAAGCGAACAAAATTATCGTTGATGTTATAAGCCAACGTACGCATTACATCATTTTGAAATTGCTGCAACTGGTAACTGCTGTGATAGCTGTAGCCGCCATAGTTCTGAATGGGCACCACCAATATTTTGGTGATGGCTGCATTGTAGGCATCTTCCCGCTTCTTTTTGATGTCTGCATTGTTCACATAACGGAGCGCCTGTCCGTACGCATTGTATGCATCACGGTAGGCCCGTTTGGTGCCTTCGCCCATGTATTTTTCTGCATTGGCAATATGCACTTCTGCAGCTTTGTTGCGATAGGTTTCCACATACTCAGCGTAGTTCACCGGCCGGATGGCGGTGGTAGCGGAAGGTGATTGCTGGATAGTCTCGTAAATGTCCTGCAATTGGATGTACTCCCTCAAAATCGATTCGTAACGGTTCTCACTTGCACTTGCAGAAAGAGTCCTGATCCTGCTCTCGTGCTGGTTAACGGCAAACGTATAAGCACTTTTTACAAGGTCGCGGGTCTCCGTATCAGACGGATCTTTTTGAAGTTTTTTAATGCCTAATTCAATGGCATCAGCATAGTCGCCCTGGTTATAAGCTTTGCTGGCTGATTTGCAACCGCCAAGAAATAGTGCAGAAGCAAAAAGGAATAGGTAGAATTTAGTCATGGTATAGGCTTTTCATGTTAAATGCAAAACAGCACCCAAATGTTACAAGGGAATTGTTATTTCAGCATTCGTTAACAAGAGTACTAACAATACAAGAATATTGCAAGCCGGCAGTGAATCGAAAGCCAAATCCTTTACCTGAAAATGAAAAGTTGCCGGTTGAACTGCGAAGCAGAAATTCCGGACCGACATCTTTGCGAGGCTATGGTCAGCATAAACTTCCGGTAGGATAAATAAATATTCTATCGACCATAAAAGGAAAAGAAAAAGCCCGGTCACAGACCGGGCTTGAAGTTCAATATTGTTATCGTTTATATTGAGGGCTTCACATTGAGAAGTTCCACTTCAAACACAAGAGTAGCACCGCCAGGAATAGGACCGTTGCCATTCAGGCCGTACGCAAGGTTATAAGGAATATAAAACTTGTACTTGGAGCCCACAGACATGAGTTGCAATCCTTCCGTCCAGCCCTTGATCACCTGGTTAAGCTTGAACTCAACCGGCTGACCTCTTTTGACAGAGTTGTCAAATTCGGTCCCGTTCAGCAGGGTACCTACATAGTTTACCACCACCGTATCAAATGCCTTGGGTTTAGCTCCGCTGCCTTCTTTCAGCACTTCGTATTGGATACCGGAAGCAGTTGTTTTCACGCCAGCCTTCGTTTTGTTTTTTTCCATGAAACGCTTACCATCCTGAATCGTGTTGCGCAGGTCGGGGTTAACAAAGAACATGATGGTCTCGTTGGCTTCTTCTTCAGAAAAAACTGGTGGTTTCCCGGCTTGCACATCGTTAATGGCCTGAGCGATGAGCGCTGTATTCAGGTTTTTGAAACCCTGTTGCTTGTAAAAATTGGCAACACTAAGGCCCAAGGCATACGATGCGGAGTCGGTGATATTTTTCAATGGCCGGGCTGTTGTGGCAGCAGTACGGGCAGGTGTTTTTTTGGCTACGGGCTTTTTTTTCTGCGCCTGTACAGAAAGCGAAAAAAGAAGGAGGGTACCAACAACGATTTTTTTCATGTTCAAATTTTATGGCATCAAAAATAGGCGAAGCAGTTGTGAAGGTTAATTTAATTTCGGCGCATGCTTCAGGCCTCGGCAAGATTGTATAAAAATGCCTATACCGGAATACCCAAACCGGTATGGTGGCTGGCTGTGGTAATGTTTGTGAACCGCAGCGGCACAATGGTGATTCCCTTCCTGACAGTGTACCTTACGCAGAAAGGTTATACCCTTAGCGAGGCTGGGTTGGTAATGGGCGCCTTCGGGCTTGGCTCTATTGTGGGTGGCTACATTGGTGGTAGGCTTACCGATCGCTTTGGCCATTTTTATGTGCAGTTTGGCAGCCTGTTTTTAAATGGGGTATTGTTTATCGTTCTAGGGCAAATGCAAACCCTGGTGCAATACGCGGTTTGCATTTTTCTGTTAAGTTCCCTTGGCGAAGCATTCCGACCTGCCAATGCCGCAGCCATTGCACAATACAGCAACGACGACAACCGCATTCGCTGCTATGCCCTTAACCGTCTCGCCATTAACCTGGGCTGGTCCATTGGGCCTGCCGTGGGTGGTGTGCTGGCCAGTGTTGATTACAATTACTTATTCTGGGCCGATGGCCTGACCTGTATGGCTTCGTCGTTTCTCCTGTTTGCCGGGTTGTCGCCAAAAGCCCATGTCAAAGTAAAAAACCCCAATAGTACAGAGACATTACAGGTTGTCTCTGCCTATCGTGACAAGCCCTTTCTGCTGGGCATGTTTTACCTGTTCCTGATCGGGCTTTCGTTCTTCCAATTGTTCAGCGTAATTCCGGCTTATTATAAAACGGAGCTGCACCTGAACGAAGCCACTATCGGCTGGATTCTGGCCATGAATGGATTGCTCATTGCTGCCATTGAAATGGTGCTGGTATATAAACTGGAGAACCGTCGCAATTCGTTGCTGTATATAACTACCGGCGCTTTACTGATGGGGTTTTCGTTTCTTTTTCTTGAACTGGGACAAACCACCACCATTGCCGTAGTGAGCATGATCATTGTTACGTTCGGTGAAATGTTCCTGTTTCCCTTTATGAACAACTTTTGGGTAAAGCGAAGCACAGAAACCAACCGGGGTGAATATGCGGCGCTTTATACCATGTCGTTTGCGGCGGCAACCGTACTGGCACCTACCCTTGCCACCCAACTGGCTGCCCGGCAGGGCTTTTCAACTTTATGGATCGTTGACTTTATACTTTGTGTTGTTGCAGCAATCGGATTTTATTTTTTGAAAAAAAGTTTAGCATGAAAGAATTCAGCAGGATTATTCAGATACGTTGGTCGGATTTGGATCCCAATTTTCATTTGCGTCATTCCGTATATTACGACTGGGGTGCATTTTGCCGTGTAGAATTTTTAAACGAGTATGGCCTTACTGCCGATGTGATGATGCAGTTACAGTTTGGGCCGATCCTCTTCCGGGAAGAATGTATTTTCAGAAGGGAGATCAAAAGTGGCGATGCAGTAACCATCAACCTGCAGGTTACCAAATCAAGAAAAGACTATTCGCGGTGGAGCATTCGTCACCAGATACTGAAAGGTGAAAACATTTTATGCGCTGAGCTCAATGTGGATGGGGCATGGATGAACCTGGCCCAACGCAAGCTTATGTCGCCGCCGGATAAAGTACACGAAGTATTTGAGCAGATGCCGAAAACAGAAGGATTCGAATGGCAGTAAGAAAGGTGAATGGTGAGTTGGGCAGAGAGACTTTACTCACCTTTCACCACTCACCACTCACGATACGGAATTACTCAATCATTTTTATCTGGTCGGGGTTGCTGGTAGCAAAAGACCGCAGCAGCATGCGGATGGTGCTGTTGTCTTTGTAGGGTGTAATGTATTCGGCAATGGCTTTTTGGGTAATGGTTTCGAAGTTTTTTGGCAGGTATCCCATTCCAAAAAAATTACCTTGTACCACCATAATGCAGGACACTTCATCTTCTGTAAGGCCTTTGTCCAAAACTATATAGGAAGGCCGTGCTGTCAGGGATGCAATGGCCTGCAACACCCGGTCGTTATAAACAACAGGCGCTTCTTTTTTCTCACAGGCGCCGTGGCAGTGTTCCTCGGCAATCCCCACGCATTGATCCGTGCTGGTTTGCATAAAACAAAGCTTGGGGCAAAGCGAAAACTCCTTCATCAGTTTGCGCATCACACCGTGACCATCCACTTTGTAATGAAAGGTGTAGATGGGTGTTGAGTTCTTCCGCTTTTTTTCGATGGCGAGACGCATATAGCCGTTTTGATCCTCATACACAAAAATGCCATAGAGTTCCTCCGGCTTTTTTTGTGCTACGTTGAACTGCGGCCACAGGCGTTTGATCTCTGTACTCTCCAGGATAGCGGCCATCAACTCGGTGGCCGTCTGCTGAAAAGAGATGCCGGACATGTGCCGGACAAAATTTTGCTTTTGCCGGCCGTCGGAGTTATTACTAAAATGAGAGTTTACCCGTTGGCGGATATTTTTGGCCTTGCCTACATAGATTACCTTTCCTTTCTGATCGTGGAAGTAATAGACACCCGGCGTGTTGGGAAGGGCTTCAAAATGTGCTTTAGGCACATTCGGTGGCAGAATGGCTTCTTTCGAAGTCCGGTTCAGGCTCGCCTGGATAGCCCCGGTTGTATCGTTCTCCAGCAGTTTTTTAAACAGGGTAACCGTTGCCTCCGCATCACCGCCAGCCCGGTGACGGTTCTCGATGGAAATTCCCAATGAATGACAAAGATTGCCTAAGCTGTAGGAAGGAAAACCAGGAAAGATTTGTCGCGACAGCCTAACCGTGCAAAGCTTTTTGGCATTGAATGTATAGCCGAAGAAGTCGAGATTGCTTTTGACAAAAGAATAATCAAAGTTGACGTTGTGTGCTACGAAAATGTTTCCCTGGAGAATCGTGAACACCTTTTCGGCAATGTCTTCAAAACGGGGTGCATCGGCCACCATCTCGTTGGTGATGCCGGTAAAGGCCTGGATGTAGCGGGGAATCACCTGCCCTGGATTAACCAGTGATTCAAACGTTTCTATGACGTTTTCACCATCGAATACCTGGATGGAAATTTCGATAATGCCGTTTGCTGAAGCATAACCACCTGTCGTCTCAATATCTACGATCGCATACATCACAGTAAGTTTACAGTTTGCTGTTTGCTGTTTACTGTTCACAGCATCACCGTCAGAAAACATTTTGACAAAAATCCCAACGGTAAACGGTAAACGGTGAACTTTGAACGGTTTAGGGCTGTCGAAGTTCTAATATTTTTAGTAATGAAGCAATCCTTTGACAAATTTTTAATGTTCCGCAACCGGCTGGAAAAGGTGTACAGGCATATTGGCAAGCAGGCAAAGCGGCAGGGCATTACCTGTTTTCGCTTTTATGACCATGATCTTCCCGAGTTTCCCTTCATTATTGAAAATTATGAAGGCCGGCTGTATGTTTCGGAATACAAACGCCGTCATGGCCTCTCCGAAGAAGAACATCATCAGTGGTTAACGGAGTGCCTCAACATCCTGAGCAACGTGACCGGCATTTCCGCAGATCTCATCTTCACAAAGCTTCGCCAGCGGAATGACCACCGTGAAAGCCAGTATCAAAAGTTGGCAGAAGAAAAAAGTGAATTTGTAGTAGAAGAAAATGGGTTGAAATTTATTGTCAACCTGAGCGATTATTTGGATACGGGTATTTTTCTTGACCATCGGCTTACCAGGGACATGGTACGGGAAGAATCCAAAAACAAAAAGGTGTTGAACCTGTTTTGTTATACCGGTTCGTTTTCGGTGTATGCCGCTGCTGGCGGAGCCGCTGAGGTTGTGTCGGTAGATTTATCAAAAACCTACCTGGCCTGGGCCGAAAAGAACATGCAGCTGAATTTTCCAACGTTTGCAAATCACAAGGTTGTTCATGCCGACGTGTTGCAATACTTAAAAACGCTTCCTCCAAATTCCTTTGACCTGATCATTATGGACCCGCCGACATTTAGCAACAGCAAGCGGATGGAAGATGTTTTGGATATTCAGCGGGACCATGTGGTACTGATCAATGATTGCCTGAAGGCATTATCGCCGGGTGGTGTTCTTTATTTCAGTACCAACTTTACCAAATTTGTACTGGATGAAAAAAATATCCAGGCAGCTTCGGTAAAGGAGATAACAAAGGCGACAACGCCGTTCGACTTCACCGGTAAGTTGAAACGGCCCTGCTTTCAGTTTGTAAAAAGTTGAAGCAGAACAAGAAAATGTGTTTAGGACAGAGAATTTCAAGGAAAAATGTTGCTTGATTAATATAAAAAACTATATTCATTCACATTTTTTTAACACACTGAAAACTTAAACACATGAAAAAAACACCCTTCGTTCTGGGACTCGCCTGCCTGGGCATTTTAGCCAGTTGTAAAAAAGATTCAGCACCCGAAGCCCTCTCCAACGAAATCACTCAAGAAGAAAAAGCATTGGTTGCCGCTGCTGGTTTTAACAGCAACTGGGCTGAGAAAACAGCAGATGGCAATTTTTTGATTGAAGGCGACATTCTCCTTTCAAAAGCGCAGCTTGATAAGATGAAAGGTTCCGCACCGACAAACAATTTTATCGTTGCAAAAGAAGAACATTACCGCACTTATGAATTAGTGCATACAGGCAGTACTGTAAGAACTATTACTATAAGCATTGGTTCTGGATTTCCTTCATATTATTCCACTGGATTAGACCAATCAATAGCTAAATACAATAGTTATAACTTAAATATTAGGTTTCAAAGAGTACCAAGCGGAGGTGAAATTCATATCTCTGGGGCAAATCTTGGAAGATCATTTGGAGGTGGTTGTATTTTAGGACAAGCTGCCGGATTCCCAAGTGGAGGCAATCCAGCGCCTGGATTCACTTTAAGCACTAACAAATGTGCAACAAGTTATATTAACAATGCAAATAAGGCTGATGAAGTGATTGCGCATGAAATTGGCCATTGTATTGGATTCAGACATACTGACTATATAAATAGAGCAAGTTGTGGCGGTGGTAGCGGAGAATCAGCTGGTACAATAGGCGCCGTACATATAGATGGAACTCCCGAAACTGTTTCTGGTAGTTATAATTCATGGATGATGGCCTGTACTAACGGAGACCCTAGTTTCAGTTCCTCAGACGGAATAGCATTGACTACTGTTTACAAATAGTATATTTTAATTTAAAATCCCTTCCTTCATCAGGAAGGGATTTTTATTTGTCTTTTTGTTTAGAACTCCACAGGTACTATCAGTTATAAGTGACTATCTAGATCACCAGTATCCAGGTAAGTATGTCTTTACATAATTCTGGCATGAAAAACTTATTTCCCTATTGCTTTATTTTTCTTTTCTTACAAGCAAAGGCTTCTGCACAAATAAATCACTCCAAGACAACAGACAGTCTTTTTGTAAAATTTAAACAGTCCTATATTAGTGACTACAGTAATGCTAGTCGTTTTTACTTAATAAACTGGAGAAACGAAAAGCAGCCGCCATTTCGTGTTATCAGAAATATTACAAACAACCTATACATTGTTGAAATCGTAAGTCAATCGCAATATGATTCACTTTCAATACAAAGTGACTTGGTACAGGCGAATAGTAACTGGAAATTGTCACCAGCTATTGCACTTATGTCAAAATACATTAAAGACAAAACACAAAAATTCATACTGTCAGGACTTGAAATTAATTCCTTGTTAAGTGCCTTACACAAGAAATCAAAAGATTTCGAAATCCTATTAATTGATAGGATTTCTCATTCAGCGGTTATTAAAACTACTTTTGCTTATGTACAGAAAGAATTATTAAGGCTAAATGAATTGATCTTTGTTGACATTGCAGCCGAACCCAGAGTTGAAGCAAACATCATCGGCTACAACAGAACCTTTCACGGCATCAATGCAGTTGACTACCTTCTTCCCAACGCCAATGGCAAAGGCATCATTGCCGGTGTAAAGGAACAGAAGATGAATGAAAATGATATTGACTTGTGGAAACGCGTTTTGTCTTCTCCACTTGCGGCTCCTTCCACTTCTCAACATGCAACGGTGATCGCTTCTATTATCGGTGGCGCAGGTAATAGTTCATATCAAGGCAGAGGCATTGCATGGGGCTGTCAATTCTTTCCCAGCTCATTCTCCAATCTCTTTGCGGATGATGAAGCCGTTTTAACTGCCAACAAGGTAACTGTTCAAAACCACTCCTACGGCACAATCATCCAGCAATATTATGGTGCTGAAGCATTGAGCTATGATCTACTGACATGGAACAATAAATCTTTTATCCCGGTGATTTCAGCAGGCAACCAGGGAGAAGCATCTGCAACAGAAGGACAATATGCCAATATTCCGGGGTTTGCCAACCTTACCGGTAATTTCAAAATGGCAAAGAACATCATTACAGTTGGTGCCATTGACAACAAAGGAACAATCGCTGCGCAAAGTTCGGCCGGCCCGGTCTATGATGGTCGGCTTGCTCCGCACCTGATTGCATTGGGACCGAATGGAACCTCGGATGCTGCAGCTGTTGTTACCGGTACTATTGCCGTTATGCAACAGGTGTATGCGGATAGTAACAGCGGCACCATTCCTCCTGCTTCACTTATTAAAGCCGTATTATTCAACACGGCAGAAGACATTTACAAGCCGGGGATCGACTATAAAACAGGTTATGGACTACTAGACAGCTATGCTGCCGTTACAGCCATTATGCAAAGAAAGTTTGATGGAAGCACCTTATCTGATGGGCAGGAGTGGACAAAATCAATGATTCTGCCAACAGGTATCCATTCTTTTAAAGTAACACTTTCCTGGACTGATAGTGCTGCATCCGTCAACAACAACAGAGCCATCATCAATGATCTTGATCTTGAAGTAGTGGAAATGGCTACGGGATCCACTTACCATCCATGGACACTTAACGCCACGCCAAATAAAGATTCTTTGGAGAAACTGCCTGTTCGCAAACGCGACTCCCTGAATACAGCAGAACAAGTGACGATAACATTGCCTGCTCCCGGCAGTTACCAGATAAAGGTAAAAGGCACGCAACTTGCCAGCTCTGCGCTTCCATTTCATATTGCTTTCAAAACAGACACATTACAAACTTTCTACTTTACCAGCCCCTTGCATGCTTCTGATTTTGAAAGAGGCGGATTTGAACCTGTAACCATCCGTTGGAAAACATTTATGGCTGATACAAGTCAAACAGGCAACTTACACATTAGCTATGATAATGGTACTACGTGGGAGATATTGATGCATTCAGTAAAACTCATCACGGGCCAGTATATATGGCAAGTGAAAGATACCAACTCCATAGCAATGCTAAAGATGGAAACGCCTTTTGGGCAATTCCTCTCAAATCGTTTTGTTATTAATAAACCGACCAGATTGAACCTCGACTTCAACTGCGCAGATTCTTTCCGTTTATCGTGGAATCGACACATGTACGCAGACGCTTACAAAATTTATACACTGACAGAGAACCCTTACTTGGAGCCTGTTCTAACGGTGACAGACACGTTTGCCGTTTTGCAAAAAAATACTTTCCAATCGCGAGTTTACGCAGTAGAACCGCTACTCAACAACGGTATTTCCGCGGCGAGAAGCGGAGCAATTGATCTTGATTTGCAGGGTGTGCAGTGTTTTTACCGCACTATCTATTACAATCTTCTTGACGGGAATCGCATTAACACAAACCTGCAACTAAGTACGACCGCATATGTCGACAGTGTTTTCTTCGAAAATGTTACAATTGCCGGACAGATGTTACAGACATACGGCAGGGTCAAAGTGGTGGAGGGAAATTTGATGTACACATCGTTAATGGAAGATGCTCCGGCAGGAATAACATACATACGCGGGAAAATCAAGCTAAAAAACGGCACTACCCTTTTTACAGAAATAATCCCGGTACTGACCTCCGGCAAAAAAAGCATCTGGTTTTATCCTAATCCAGCCCAGAAAACAATTCCTATCAAATATGTAATTAAACAAGGTGTACCGGCCAGTAGTTCTCTCCAGTTGTTCGACGCAAATGGCAGGTTATTACGAAGCTTTGCCGAATTACCCAATCAGATCGACGCATCCGGATTGCCAGCAGGGCTGATCATTTACAAGTTGTTAGATAGTGAAAACAAGGTTCTGGAAACTGGAAAACTGGTTATATACTAAATGTCAGGAAATAGGTAGAGGGACAAACCCACCAGCTCGCTAACCAGTACTTTATTCATTCGTTATTTGTCTCTTTTGAATTGAGACCTTGGATTAATATCTTTTTATCTTATATTAGTTTTTACCCTAAATTCACAACTCCATCTAAGTATAAAAACACCAAAATGAAGAAACTAACTCTTGCTTTCAGCCTTTTCACATTGGCTGTATTATCTGCTTGTAAAAAAGAAATCAATCCAGAAACAACTGTACAAAACCAATCTGCCACGACCAGCGCCAATCAAACCTCCAGGCAAGGAAAGGAAGCTTATGTAGCCAACGAACTTCTCATCCGCTTCAAGAAAGGAGCGACTCAGAATGGCATTCTGAACGCCATCACCCGTATAAACGGCACCGTGAAAGAACACATCATTACAAAAGCAATGCTTGATACTGACCATGCGGAAGGCCTCTATCTGGTTAACGTTCCTGCGGGCCTGCAAACTGCCCTGGAAAAAATCAAAGGCATGGAAGAAATTGATTATGCAGAGCCAAATTACATTTACAGCATTCCTGAAAAAATATTGGAGGCAGATATCAACGATCCTTTGTATTCCGCACCTGACAATCTCTGGGGCATGATGGGTGAGTTGACTTCTCCCTACAAAAATCTGTACGCAAGTCGTGCAGGGGAAGCCTGGTTAGACCTCAGCAGCACAGGTGGAATTATCACAAGAGGTTCCAGTCCTCAAACCGGCTCAAGAAATGTGTATGTAGCTGTAATCGATCAGGGAGTGGAAGATAACCACATTGAGTTTACAAGACCGGATGGATCAAACCAGATTGCAACAACCTATGGAAAAGATTTTGTCAATAATGATAATGACCCTTCGCCTAATCATTCAATAGAGGACCATGGCACCCATGTGGCCGGAACGATCGGCGCTGTTGGGAACAACAATTTTGGCGTAGCTGGTGTAAACTGGGAAGTGAGTATCATTTCCGTTCGCTTTTTAGACCATAACGGTTACGGAACCGCCGCTAACGCCGTCAAAGCCATTGACTATATCACAGAACTAAAGAAGACAGGCGTGAATGTGATTGCCACTAATAACTCCTGGGGTGGATTGAGCTCAAAAGCGTTACAAGCATCAATTGAAAGGGCTAACCAGGCTGGCATTTTATTCATTGCAGCCGCCGGCAACAATAATTCCGACAACGACCGGAGGGCTGTTTACCCGGCTAATTACCCCAGCGCCAATATTGTATCGGTAGCCTCTATTACACCTGCGGGTCTGAAATCAAACTTCTCCAACTGGGGTGCTAAAACGGTTGATATCGCCGCACCGGGTAGCTATATTTGGTCTACGGTACCGGTAGGCAGTGTCGATGATGCCACTAAAGATGGTAAAAACGACGGCATAGGCTGGATGAGTGGCACTTCAATGGCAACACCGTATGTTACCGGTGCTGCAGCCCTATACAAATCGGTATTCCCTTCAGCAACTGCAGCTGAAATCAAAAATGCCCTGCTCATGAGTGCCCGGCCCACCAAAGCATTTACCGGAAAATGCGTAACGGGCGGAAGACTGGATGTAAAACGGGCCATCAACAATGATTACGCAAGATTGTCTGCTGATTAGAGTTAATCTTCAATAATAAAAAAAGGAGGCTATTGCCTCCTTTTTTTATTGATTCAAAGAATACTTATAACGTCTTCAACACATCATTCATATTTCTTACCGCATCGGCCGACTTACTGAACAAGCCTTGCTCCTCTTCGTTCAGTTTGTAATCAACAATTTTTTCCCAGCCATTCTTGCCAATGGTAACAGGTACGCCTAAACAAATATCATTTTGTCCGTACTCACCATTCAACGCTACGCTGCAGGTAAACAATTTCTTCTCATCGCGAACAATGCTTTCCACCAGTGCAGCGGTAGCAGCACCCGGTGCATACCAGGCAGATGTACCAATCAGTTTGGTCAGTGTGGCACCGCCCACCATTGTATCGGCAACAATCTTTTGCTGTTGTTCTGCACTCAGGAATTCAGTTACGGGAACCGAGTTCCACGTAGCATAACGGATCAAAGGAATCATCGTTGTATCTCCATGACCACCAATTACCACCGCGTTCAAATCGGCTGGTGAACATTGCAAGGCCTGGCTCAGGTAAAATTTAAAACGGGCACTATCCAGTGTCCCCCCCATACCAATGATCTTGTTCTTGTCCACACCCGAAGTGGTCATGGTCAGGTAGGTCATGGTATCCATCGGGTTGCTCACCACAATGATGATGGCATTGGGTGAGTGCTCCAAAATATTTTGCGTTACACCTTTTACGATGTTGGCATTGGTACCAATGAGTTCTTCGCGGGTCATACCTGGTTTGCGGGGCAATCCGGACGTAATCACAACAACATCCGACCCTGCAGTCTTTGCATAATCGTTTGTGCTGCCAACAATCCGTGTATCGAAGTTGAGCAGGGCAGCTGTCTGCATCATGTCAATGGATTTTCCTTCTGCCAAACCTTCTTTAATATCCAGCAACACCAGTTCTTCACACAGCTCTTTACGGGCAATATTATCGGCAGTGGTTGCACCTACAGCACCAGCGCCTACAACGGTAACTTTCATCTTCTGAAAATAATTTATGTGTAAGAAAATATTTTGCGCAGCAAATGTAGGAAAGAAAGCCCGTAAGCAGGATGATATCTCCTGTTGGGTAAAAGCCAGTCAAATTCTAAAAGAGAAAAATGAATACTGCGGAACTACTCTCCTTATTTTTTACCTCCCGAAATTTGCATTTTGATTTTTGGAGCAGCAGTTTCTTTATTTTTCAGCTTTTAACCCAAACACATGAAAAGAATTGTTTTTGCTCTTCTCTTTTTTGTTTTCTCCCAATCCATACATGCGCAGGAATTAAATTATTACCTGCCTGACAGTGTTCAGTACAACCCGGCAATTCCAAAGCCCAAAGATGTGATCTACCACAATGTGGGAGAATATCACATTACACACGACCGGCTTGTAGGCTATATGCAAGCCCTTGCCAAAGCGGCTCCGGACCGCATTAAGTTAGAGCTGATGGGGCTTAGCTACGAAGGCCGTCCACAAGTCTTGCTTATCATCACTTCACCCCGTAACCACCAGAACCTGGAGCAGATCAGGCAACAGCACGTACAACTCACTGATCCTGCACGATCCGCCTCACTGCAAACAGCTGGCATGCCTGCCGTTGTTTACATCGGTCATTCCATTCATGGGAATGAAGCCAGCGGCGCCAACGCATCCCTCCTCAGTGCGTATTACCTGGCTGCGGCGCAGGGAAGACAAATTGATGAACTGCTGAATAACACAGTCATCCTTTTCGATCCGTCGTTTAACCCTGATGGCTTACAACGTTTTTCCACCTGGGTAAACCAGCACCGCAGCAAGAACCTGGTTACTGATCCTGCATCAAGAGAGTTCAGTGAAATTTGGCCTGGCGGCCGTTACAACCATTACTGGTTTGACCTGAACCGCGACTGGCTGCCGGCACAACATGTAGAGAGCCAGAACCGCCTGAAGTGGTTTCATCTCTGGAAGCCCAACATCCTTACCGATCACCACGAGCAGGAAAGCAATGCCACTTTCTTTTTTCAACCCGGCGAACCTTCCCGCGTAAACCCGTTGACACCGGTACAAAACCAGCAACTGACTGAAAAGATTGGTAAATATCATGCGCAGTACCTCGATCGTATCGGCTCTTTGTATTTCACAAAAGAAAATTATGATGATTTTTATTACGGGAAAGGCTCCACTTATCCGGATGTGAACGGTGCTGTAGGCATTTTATTCGAGCAGGGATCGTCCCGCGGACACTCACAACAAACGGCCAATGGCGTACTGACATTTCCGTTTACCATCCGTAACCAATTTACAGCTACCCTGTCCACGTTGGAAGCTGCAAAAGCCCTGCGCAAGGATCTTCTGAACTGGCAGCGTGAATTTTACCGGACAGCCCTCTCCGACGCAGGATTGTATGGTGTGAAGGGTTATGTCTTCGGCACAAGAACCGATAAAGCCAAAACCAACATTTTTGTCAACATGTTGCGCCGCCACGAAATAGAGGTGTACGAACTGGGGAGCAACATGAAAGCCGAAGGCCATGAGTTCCAAAAAGGAACGGCCTATGTAGTGCCTGCATCGCAACCCCAACACCGGCTTATTCGCGGCATTTTTGACAAAACCCTTACCTATAAAGACAGCCTGTTTTACGACATTACCGCCTGGACCATGCCGCTGGCCTTCGGACTTACCTATGCCGAACTGGGTACACAACAGTTCAACACCAATCTATTGGGCAACAAAGTTGCAGCGGAGCTTACTGAAACCGGGTCTGTCATCGGTGGCCAGTCCAACATTGGCTACCTCATGGAGTGGGACGAATATTACACGCCGGCTGTATTGTACGAACTCCAATCGGCCGGCCTGTTTACCAAAGTGGCTTCCAATACCTTTCAGATGACGAGTGAAGGCGCTACCAAAAACTTTGGCTACGGAACCATTCTGATACCAGTTTCCATGCAGCCGCTTAACAACAACAACATTTATGAAAAGGTGAAGGCAACTGCAGAAAAGTATGGCGTTACCCTGCATGCGGTAAAAACAGGAAATGTTTTGGGCGGTAGTGATCTGGGCAGCCGTAATTTTCTGCCGGTAACAAAGCCCAATATCGCCATGTTGGTGGGAACGGGTGTAAATCCGCTGGATGCCGGCGAGATCTGGCACCTGTTGGACCAACGGTTCAATATTCCTTCTACACACCTGGATGTTACCGCATTCAACAGAGTTGACCTGGATAAATACAATACCATTATCATGGTGAGTGGTTCGTACAGCGATTTGAACAAAGAAAAATTGAAAAGCTGGGTACAAGGCGGCGGTACACTCATCCTGACCGAAGAAGCTGTTCAGTGGGCGGCGCAGGCTGGCATCAGTAACGTTACATTCAAACGGGCAAAATCGCCATACGACAGCAGCAACGGACTGCCTTATGCCGACCGCGATGAGATCAGCGGTGCCCAGAACATGCGCGGTGCCATCTTCCGTGCGGAAGCTGACCTCACACACCCCCTTGCCTATGGTTACACGCAACCGCAGGTCAGCCTATTCAAAGCGAACAGGGTATTTATGGAACGAAGCAAAAATCCATTCGCCACACCATTTTATTACAAGGACAAGCCCCTGCAAAGTGGCTGGTTAAGCCGCGAAAACCTTGAGGCTGTTAAAAATTCCGCAGCGGTAGTCGTAAATGCCGTTGGTTCCGGAAGGGTTATTTCTATTGCTGATAATCCCAACCTGCGGGCTTTCTGGCTGGGCGGCTCCAAACTGCTGATGAATGCCATCTTCTTTGGCCGTAACATCGATGCGGCTTCGGCAAGGGCGGAGGAATAAGAGTGATAATATTGAGATATTGGGATAGTAGAATATTGCTTGCGGATATAAATAATCCATCAAACAACCTGTATTAAAATATCGCAATATCTCAATACCCCAATATCAAACACCTCAACAAAAAAGGCAAGCTGTAGTCACAGCTTGCCTTTTTTGTTGAGGTAGTTATCGCTTACCTGGCGCGGTTTTCTTTCACCACTTCAGGCTTTCTGTTTTCTTCATCAATAGCATTGCCCAATTCTTCTTCCACGTTCATCACCCATGGCGGCAGCACATCGGGTGCAATCTTCCATACGCCACCTTCCTGGTACATGGTGAAGAAAATACGGTTTCCTCTTTCGTCCGGTACGTTTACACTATACTGCACATTTGCGCGGTTCGTGCGGTTAAAATTGAACTCACGGTTCCGGTCTCCGGCTTTTATTATCTTAGAAAAATGGATACTCATTGCTGCTTGATTGCTGTAAAAACGATTGTGTTTTCAGGGGGCAATAATCGGTCAAAAATGCTTTGGAACAATGTTAAAACGCCTGATTGTGGATATTATTTTTTTCCGGCATTCACACAATATTTTCCCGTTTCCGGCATTGCTGCTCCTTGTGTTCAAACAACGGGTTGGCCACTATTTCATGCATTTTACGTACCTGCTTTGCTGCGAAGGTAGGCCCCATTCTCTCCTCCGCTTCCTTTGTTGATAAATTTTTTCAACTTGATACAACGGCAAATACCATTCCCGCCGTTCTCCACAGGTGATTCCGCATTGCTTTTTCGGGTGTGTTTGGTGTAAACTTTGTCATTACCTTTCGGGCCTTAATTTGATTTGTATGCAGTTTGGGAATTGGATCGTTACAGAAGAAACAATCGAATGGCAGGGCGAACAAACACAACAGTTTGTAATTCCAAAAGATACGCTGACCGCCCTGCGCTACGACCGGAAAGGCAGCTTTTTTTATGATTGGATTCTTTTAGCTACGGATGAGGAGTGGATTGATCAGGATGACCTTTATGACCTGAATTTTGCTTTTGTGTATGCCGCCGCAAAATGGGGACAGGAATTCAGCTATCAAACCTTTGATGCCACACTGGAAGAACAATACGAGCAATTTGACGAAGAAGAAGACGAAGACTGGGGATAATTGGTGGTGAATAAACCTCTAACGTTTTATCATTATTTGCATAAAAAACCTCCTGATCGTTCAGGAGGTTTTTTATGTTTAAAATTCTATTCTTTACTCACTATGGGAAGATGCCCAGCTCGGCATAAGAGGTGCCCACTTTGTTGATGGCCACCACATAAGCAGCGGTACGCATGTCCGGTATCTGCGGGTTGCGCTTCCACTCTTCTATGATTTCCCTTGTTGCGGTAATCATGGTTTCTTCCAGTCCGCTGTGTACCAGGTCTACTTCTTCGGGACCATGCACAATAAACTGGCGTTCACGGTCACTCACCTTTTTCGAAGTTAGCTCTTCAATCTGGCTGATGATGTGCTGGTTCATATTTTCGGTGAAGCGCTTTTCCATACGGCCGTAGCGTACATGGCTCAGGTTTTTCAACCACTCAAAGTAAGAAACGGTTACACCACCAGCATTCAGGTACATATCCGGAATAACGATGGTGCCCTTTTGTGCAAATACCTCATCGGCTTCCGGTGTCAATGGACCATTCGCACCTTCGCCAATCAACTTTGCTTTTACGCGGGGTGCATTCTGCCCGTTAATCACATTTTCCAGTGCGGCTGGAATCAGGATGTCGCAATCATATTCAAGCGCATCGGTATTCTTGGCGAAGTTTTGCGAGCCGGCAAAATTCAGAATTGAACCGGTGGTTTTGCGGTGTTCAAACACGGCATCTACATCCAGACCATCGTCGTTGCGGATGGCACCTTCGTATTCAGCCAGGGCAATAATTTTAGCACCAGCCTGCTGAAAGAATTTAGCAGCATGGTAGCCCACGTTACCTAACCCTTGCACAATCACACGTTTTCCTTCAATACCAACTGAAAGTCCTACCCTTTCCATGATCTCGGGCATGTTACACACTTCCCGCACACCATAAAAAATACCCAGGCCAGTTGCTTCGCGACGACCGCGAACACCACCTTGCGTTACAGGCTTACCGGTTACGCAGCCCAGGGCATCGATTTCTCCGGGGCGAAGACTCATGTATGTATCTACAATCCACGCCATTTCCCGTTCACCGGTTCCGTAATCAGGAGCCGGCACATCGGTACCAGGACCAATAAAATTTTTCTTTACCAGCTCCGCTGTATAACGACGGGTAATTTTTTCCAGTTCGTAAACCGAATATTTTTTAGGACTGATCTTGATGCCACCTTTACCGCCACCAAACGGTACGTTTACAATGGCGCATTTGTAGGTCATCAGCGAAGCCAGGGCCATTACTTCGTCCTGATTTACTTCTGCAGCAAAGCGGATACCGCCTTTGCAGGGAGTTTTATGGTGAGAATGCTGTACGCGGTATGCTTCAATAACTTCAATGCGTCCGTCGTCCATACGCACCGGGAACCGCATTGAATAGATTGAGTTGCAAGCCTTGATCTGTTCTAAAATACCTGGATCCCATTTGGTGAACTTGGCCGCTTTGTCGAAACTTTTTTCAACTGCGCCAAAGAAACTATAGCCATTTGTAGCCGACATAAAAATGGTTTATTTAAAATTTAAAATTGATTTTTTTCAATGTTGGAAATCTTTTTATCCAACCGGATGAGGTAAAGGAAAAGACCAATGAGAATAGCAAGCACCACGGCTACCACCACGTAGATCTTTCCGTTTTCCCGCATGGCATCTGCCATTTCTATCGAGCTGTCCTGTGCCTGTACCAGCAACGAGAACAGGACGGAAAGACATACCAGTGCAGTTTTTTTTATCATAATGTAACAACAGATTTTTCTTTGATCAATTGAAGCCTCACTTTAATGCTGGTGATCCATACACCCAAAAGCGTCCAGCCAAGGATGGCCGGGTAAAATACCATTCGCATACGGGCATCCGTATCCTTTGGATTCAGCGCCGGATTACCTTCTCCTCCCGGGTGCAGGCTTTCCAGCAAACGGGGAACAATCCAGATAGAAGGAAAAAGAAAAGCAAACGCAAAAATATTGTACACAGCGCTGATACGGGCACGCTTATCCATATCGTTAACGGAGTCGCGCAGCACCAGGTAAGCAAAATAAATGAGCAGGGCAATCGCAGCTCCCACCAGCTTGGGATCTTTGGCAATGGAGCCAAACGAAGCGAAGGTAGAGCTGTTAGGATCGGCCCAGGTAAACGCCGCCCATATCATACCCGTAGCATAGCCCAATATTCCGAACAAGATACCAACGCCAGCATATGCACGGGATAAGATATCATACCGCAGGTTGTTGGTACGCAGGTACCGTACCGCATGCACTACGGAAATGGTAAAAAGGATCATCATGCTGAACCACATGCATACATGGAAATAGAGATTGCGGATGGTCTCTCCCAAAACTTCCAGGCGGGGCACTTCAAACGCCGCCAGATTAAAAACATTAAAGCCAGCAATTACAGTGTAAAAGAGTAGGAAGATGCACAGTATTTTCCACCACCATTTTTTCATTCGTTGGGTGTTTTGTTCGCTGCAATCGTTTAATTCGGGAGCAAAAATAAGGGAAAGAGTGCTTTAGCATCCCAGAATTTAACAAGGGATGAAGACGGGAAAAGAAAGCGTATTTTCCCTCTTTCACTCACTTATGATCGGCAAATGTACAGCGGCAACAATCCTGTATAAAAATGGTGGCCAAATGGCCACCATCAAACAATTGTATAAACAAACAGGAACTACCTTATACCCTAGCGGTAATCATTGTTTCGTTCCGTTTGCTTTTGCGACCCGGATTGGTTGGCTGGTTTCTGTTCAGCCGGTTTGTTGTCTTTGTTGCCAAACAGGCGTTTGAAAAAACCTTTCTTTTCTTCTTGTTCGGGTTTGGCTGGCGGCAAACTACCTGCAGGCTTCCGGCTTGATGTATCTTTTCGAGGTTCACGTGGCAAGGGCCTTTCATTGTCCACAGGACGCTCCGATTCAGGACGCATGTTACCGTACGAAGTAGTGTCCAACGTATAATCATCAGCGTTCATATCCATGTTGTCGCCCTCCGCATCTTCCATGCTGTTAGGAATGATCTCCATGATATCGGCGTTGGTAATTTCATTTTCCAGGTCAGCAGGCTTGATGAATTCCGCATCTTTGTTCAGACCCAGGTTTTTATCTGAAAGCGCTTTTTTGAAGAAGGCTTGCCAAATAGGCCGTGCCGCTGTTCCACCATAACCTTGTGCACTTTCAATGCGAATAAACCTGTCATCACAACCAATCCAAACGCCGGCCAGCAGTTCTGGTGTAAAGCCAATAAACCAGGCATCGGCGTTGTCGTTTGTGGTACCTGTTTTACCACCCATTTCTTTTACTCCCAGGGCTTGTTGTAATCCGGCTGCGGTACCTTTTGTTACAGGACCTTCCATCATTTTTGCCATGCGGTACGACGTAGCTTCGCTTACCACCTGGTTGCGGTTTGCACCGATGTTGGAGCGATAGATCACGTTTCCATTACGATCTTCGATCCGGCTGATAAAGGTTGGCTTGGTAGAAAAACCGCCACCAGGGAAAATGGTATAGCCCCACAGCATTTCGTACAAAGAAAGATCACAGGAACCCAAAGCAATGGAAGGAAAAGCTTCTACGTCGGTGGGGATGTTGATCCGCTTCAGGAAGTTGGCAAACTGTGGTGCTCCCACCTGCTTCATAATATAGGCGGTTGCGCAGTTCCGGCTCCAGGCCAGGGCCGAAGCCATCGACATCGAGCGACCCGTACAAGTCTTCCCGGTTGCCGGCACCAGTTGGTCTTTGCCAAACGACTGTTGCTGGTCAATAACGGTAGTTTCCGGTGTCATTCCCCGTTCTTCCATGGCTTGTGCATATAAGAAGGGTTTGATAGAAGAACCCACCTGGCGTTTTACATTCAGCTGTGCGTGGTCAAGTTTGTATGTTTTGAAATGGATACCACCCACCCATGCCCGCACTTCGCCGCTCACAGGATCCATCACAACAAAGCCGGTTTGCATCATCTGGCGATGATATTTGATAGAATCCATCGGTGTCATGATCGTGTCGCGTTCACGCTTTGTATTCCACGCAAAAATTTTCATGGGCACTTTTTGCGAGAAGCTGGCTTTTATCTCTCTATCGGAAAGACCTTCTTCTTTCAGGGCCTTCCAGCGGTCGCTGGCTTTCATGGCCGCGTCCAGCACATTTTCACGTCCCTGCCACACACTGCCGGTGCGTATGTTACGCTGCCTGTCGAGGGCCTTCTGAAGGATCGGCATTTGCTGCGCCACCGCTTCTTCGGCATAGTCCTGCATACGGGGATTGATGGTGGTGTAGATTTTCAGTCCGTCGCGGTAAACATTGTATTCTTCACCATCCACGGTTCTCACTTCCTTCAACAATTCCTTTACTTCACCACGCAGCACTTCCCGGAAGTAAGGCGCATAACCGGCATTTTCGTCCAGCTTTTTGTAATTCAGGCGAATAGGCATGGCCCTGTATTTATTCGCTTCTGCAGGAGTGATCTTGTTGTTTTTTTCCATTTGCCCGATCACCACGTTTCGACGCTCTTTGGCTTCTTTGGGGTGCCGTTGTGGGTTATAAAGTGTATTGGCTTTTAGCATACCTACCAAAAGAGAAGACTCGTCAACCGAAAGTTGATAAGGCTCTTTCTGGAAAAAGGTTTTTGCTGCGTTTTTGATCCCGTAAATATTATCGCCGAAAGGCACCGCGTTCAGGTACAGTGCCAGGATTTCTTCTTTTGTAAAGTTGCGCTCCAGGCGAATGGCTACAATGTATTCCTTGAATTTTTCAATAACCCGCCATGCTTTGTTTTTTGTTCCCTGTGCCAGCAATGCTTTGGCGAGCTGCTGTGTGATAGTAGAACCGCCACCTTCTTTTCCTAACAGGAAAACGGCACGCATGGTAGACTTAGGGTCAATGCCGGCATGCTCATAAAAACGCTCATCTTCAGTAGCAATGAGGGCATTGATCACGTGGGGCGAAATATCGCGGTAGTTTACATTCGTGCGGTTACCACGTTCGCTGTAATATTTTCCCATTAGTGTGCCATCGGCAGCAAACACTTCAGATGATTGCAGGATGGTAGGGTTTTCCAATTCTTTCAGCGAGGGCAGTTTACCAAATACACCGAGCATGCACATGAGGATAAAAACAAAAAAGGCTCCCATGATGCTCAGAAAGACGGTCCAGAAAATGCGAGGCAATTTTTTCATGTATGATGGATTAAGGTCAATCGTTACTACTGGTCAAAGCTAAGGCTGTTGCCTGTTAAAAGTTCAAAGTTAACAGTTCAAAGCCGGTCACTTTAACGGACCATTTCTTAAAATCCGATCAGAGACAGGCTTTGAACACCAAATTTTAGTTTGTGATCTGCATTAAAACTTTCCCGGCAAATGTTGCTCCAAAAACCTCTTGTATTCTTCTATATTGGTTTTGGTCCGCAATAAAGACAGGTTACGTTCCGTAATAATGCTAAAGGAATATTTATTGGCAGTCAGCCAGGGAATGATCTCCTTTGCTGCGAGCGGTTGGGCAGTGGTTACATAATCGGTGGCCGCTGCTGCTGTGGGCAACCCGCTGATCACCAGCATCCGTGTATCCGCTGACAGGTTTACAATCTGCACGTCCATGGAACGATTCGGATACGCTTCGCGGTTATATAAATGGAAGGCAGTTCGGGCCTCATTCACGAAAATCGGATCCACTTTATCCATGATCACTATGGCAAAATGCGGCTTTCCTTCTTCGTAATGATATGCATTCGGATCAACATAGTTTCGTCTTGCTTCCTCAATTGAATCACGTTGCCGCTTCAGGAAGGCTTCCCGCTGCGCAATGCTGTCTCTCCGGGCCTGTTCCCGAAGGGTCCTCGCCAGGTCGATGGAGTCTTTTTTCCGCTGGGTCTCTAATGCGATGGAATCTTTTCGTCTTTGCGCCTCCTGAGCCAATGCATCTTTTCGTTGTTTTTCTGCCAAAGCAATGGAATCTTTCCGTTGCTGTACTTCCAGCGCTACACGGGCAAGGGAATCCCGTCTTGCTTCATCTGCTCTTTTTTTCACCAGCGCAAGTGAATCCCTGATAACCCTGTCCAGGGAGTCACGCTCCCGTTTTGCCAGGTATTTCTGCAAGGCAAGCGAATCGGAAGCCTGTTTCTTTAAGGCCTGGGCCAGGTCAATGCTGTCCCTCCTCGCCTGCTCCCGTGCCGCTTTGGCCGTTGCAATAGAGTCTCTTCGCAGCTGGTCAGCCAGCGCTTTTTTTGCCAGGGAATCTTTTCGGGCCTGCTCCGCTTCTTTTTTGGCAAGCGCAATTGAATCCCTGCGAATGGTCTCCAGCGAATCACGCATCCGTTTTGCCAGCAAATTGCTGAAGGCTATACTGTCGGCGACCTGCTTTTGCCTTACTTTGGCCAGGGCTGCCGAATCCACAGCCGGTTCGGTGACTGGTTTTTTGACCACCGCTGAATCAATTTTTGGTTTTACTTCCGGCACAGCGACAACCGTATCCTTTTTGGCTACCGGTGGCACAGCGGCAACAACCGGTTCGCTGGAAACGGGTTCTTCATCGGAAGGACGGGTAATCTGCAGGCGTGTTAGCTCGTCCTCTATCTGCTGGCGCCGGGCCAGTACATTGATCAGGTTTTGTGCTTTTTCGGACATACCCTTGTTGTTCTGACGAACAATGGTTTGCAACACGCCTGTTGCCACGCTATCCTGGCGCTGTTTTATATAATAAACAGCCTCAATGTACAGCAGTTGCGGATCCCAGTATTTGGTTCTGTAGGTACTGTCAGCAATGCGTTTTGCCGTTTGCGCTTCCCCGAATTTTCCTTCAATGAAAAGATTATAAACGTTTTCGTAAGCTTTTGTTGCAGCCGGCAGATCTGTGTTTGGTGCCTGCGGATCTATACCCGTAGCGGCAATAGCCGTAAATCGTGAAGAAGGATAATTACTCTCCAGCAAGCGTTTGACCTGGGCAGCCGCGTTGCCATCGCCTAATTTGGAATAGGCATAATGAAGATTAAAAAGCACTTCATCCATTTTATCGGCATTGGGAAAACGCCGGCGCAATTCTTCAAACGTTTGAATGGCAGAAGGATAATCTTCCACTTCATTTAAGTAAGCAAGCCCCAGCCCAAACAAGGCCGTACGGATTGAATCGTTGGAGGTTTGAACGGCCTCGGGACTTAAAGGTAGCCTGCTAAGCAGACCTTCAACCGTAAGATCGGCAGGGGCCAACGGATTGCCGGCTGTGGCAGCGGTTGGATTTACCGGGTCTACCGGCTTATCCGGGTGAGAAAGTATCTGCTGGTTTACGGCTGCAAACCGGCGCCAGTTGTCAACATTCGGACGGTTGCCCCAAACAGATTTGAACTGCGCCGAACCTTTCGTTTTGGCAGCAGTATTATAAAAATACCATTCGCCTTTCGCGTCGTTGTTGAAAAGGTCAACCGGGGGTGTATTACCGGCAAGTGAAGAACCGCCTGAGGTAAGAGTTGCATCCTCTTTCAGCCCCTGCGCCTTGCGCAGTTTTTTTACAAGCGTTTTTATATAATCATTCCTTTGTTCTTCGGGCAATGCGGCAATTCGCTGCAGGCTGTCCTGGCGATACACCACGCCACTGTTCAATACAACTTTTTGCAAGGCCGTTTTTCTTTCCATTACCCGTGAGACATCCACATCGGGTAAACCGGCCACCTGCACACTGTCGTAAAACGACGCTGCCTGCAGGTATTTTTTCTGCTGGTACGACACATCGGCAATCTTCAGAAAAGCTTTATTGCGGGAAGCCTGGTCGCCATTATTCGCCTGCGAACCTTTGATAAGCAGTTCGCTGGCAGCGTCTATATTCCCACGCTGCAGCTCCATCTGTGCCGCCATATAATAAATAATATCACGGTATTCCTCGTATTTATCCCGGCGGGCCATTTTCAACAGTTCCGCCAGGTTTTTGTCAATGGCATCGTCGCCGCCTTCTTTGCTCAGGCGCACCACATTCAGGCGGGCATATACTTCCATCACAGGGTCGGGAGTCATAGTCACCACCTTCTGGTAAAGCGTCGCGGCTTCATCGGGTTTACCCGCTTTTTCCATTAATTGAGCGGCCAGGTAGTGCCATCGGGCCTTTTCCTTGCGGGAATAATCGCCATCTACGGCAGCCAACAGGTGAACGGCCGCACTGTCCCATTGCTGCTGCCGGTAGTACCAGTAAGCTTCCACTTCGTCCAGTCCATTCCGGAGGCGCTCGGGAAACACCGGGTCGCGGCGCAATGTTGAAATCAGGCTTCCGGCAGCAGTCATCTTTTCCATTTCTGTCAGCGTCCTGATCTGCCAGAGAAATGAATTGTTACGGCTGAAGGTATTGCTGTGCAGGAGCTTTTTCTCTTCCCTGGTGGAGATGCTCAGTTCTTTTGCACCATCCGTGTTGGTACCAATATGCTTGTAATAACCATCTTCGAATTTGGGTGCATACGCATAATTGATAAACTGCAGCATCATGGATGCCGAGTCGAACTTTTTCTGCAGGTGAAAAGATGCCGCCCACAACAGGTAAAGCTCATCAATCCATTCGTTACGCAAGTCGTGGTTTACAATCCCGGTGCGGGCTTTGTAAATCACCGAATCCAATTGAATGCTATCGGCAGCAGTGGCCTCCAGTGTGTAAGGATAAAACGTCAGCAGTTCAGCATAATCATCCCTGTGCTGCTCCTGTGCCCGCTCAATGATCTCGTTGAATTTATTGTTGGCGTTAAAAACGTAATTGAACCGCGTTGTGAGGTTTTGCAGAATGCGTTTGGGTGCTTTCAGCTTGCCATCGCCGGTCTTTTCGGCTTTGAGCTTGCGCTCCTGGTAAGGCTGCGGTTTATCAATATCTACCTGAAACCCGGGTTGGGCCAAAGCAGCTAGTGAGAAAAGAAACAGCCCTGCGGTCAAAAAAAGGATATGTCGGATCAGGTTCATTCCGGGCAAACTAAGGACATAAGAACGGAAAATCAAAGGGTTTAGTATGCTTTTGACCTTTTGTCAACAGATTAATCCCCAATCCGTTTCAGCTTCAAGTTTGTTACCGGCGCCACAATCAGCGGGAACTTCTCCACCACTACCGTGCTGGCATCGAGCCCAAAGCCTCGTTCTTCGGAAAGTGAGATCTCTTTGAGCCAGAAATGAAACTTCATTATAAGGCGTTCCAGGAAAGGAAGATCATTATCCTGACTGAGGTATTTTTCCATTACCACAAAGCTGAAATCACCCGTTACCTTCCCTCTTTCCAGGCTTTCGTAGCGGCTGATGATGTTTACTTCCTTGTTGGCCACCAGGTCTTCCACCACTTTGCGGAACAGAAGGTTTATGCGGGGTTCTACCCGGAAACCAAGCCGGAAGTCGATGCGGATGATATCGTTTGGAATGATATGCTCCACCTTGTATTCCATGGTATAAGGTTCATCCAGCGTATCTACGTGCACGAACCAATAAATATCGGCCCGCTTTGGTTTCTTACTAAGGATGGAATAAATAATCTTGTGTTCGATCTCTTTTGGATTATCGGCGCTGGTCAGGTAAACAAGGTGGGTGGCATATTTAGGCACCGAACGGTCGTTGCTGAGCTCCTGTATTTTCGGGATGTAGTGCTCCAGGCGAACAAACTCCACGTAGCGGTTTTTGATCTTGCGAGCCCGGAACCAGACAAACATGACCCCGAACATTACGCCACCGATCAGCAGTGAAATATAACCGCCCTGGGCAAATTTGTGTAGCAAGGCATACAGGAACAGGATCTCCAACAAGGTATAAAAACCCAGGAAAAGCCAGATCAGTGCGGGCTTTACCCGCCGGGAAATAAGGAAATTCGAAAACAGTACCGTCGTCATCAGCATGGTGATGATAATGGCAAGACCATAAGCCGCCTCCATACGGGAGGAAGTACGGAAATACAGCACGATGCCGACACAGCCCAGGAACATCAACAAGTTGAGGCTCGGAATAAACAGTTGGCCTTTTTCTTCCGATGGATAACGGATCTTTAGCTTGGGCCATAAGTTCAGTCGCATGGCTTCACTGATCAGCGTAAACGATCCTGAAATCATGGCCTGGCTGGCAATAATGGCAGCACTCGTGGCAATCACCACCCCTATAATAATAAACCACTCGGGCATCAGGTCGTAAAAAGCATTGATACCTAGCTGGGTTCGTACCTCTTCGGTAACAAAAAGACCATCATGGTGTTTTAAAATAAAGGCTCCCTGACCCAGGTAGTTCAGGATCAGGCAGGTTTTGACAAAAATCCAGGACGTGCGGATATTGCCCCGGCCACAATGCCCCAGGTCGCTGTAAAGTGCTTCTGCACCTGTGGTACAAAGAAAAACAGCGCCTAACAGCAGCAGCGCCTGCGGATAGGTAACCAAAAAACTCACAGCGTAATACGGGCTGAATGCCTTCAGAATCCGGAAATCATCCGATAAGTGAATGATGCCAAGGATGGCCAGCATGGAAAACCAAATAAACATAACCGGCCCAAATAGCCTCCCGATGGAAGCCGTTCCAAACTGCTGCAGGAAAAAGAACATGGCCAGAATAACCAAAACGATATACACAACATACTGGTCAATATTGTTAAAATAAGAAATCTCTCTTAACCCTTCCACTGCAGAGGTAATGGAGATAGGTGGCGTTATGATCCCATCGGCCAAAAGGGCTCCACCCCCTATCATGGCCGGCACCACCAGCCATTTTTTTTGTCGTCTTACCAGAGCATATAAGGCAAATGTGCCCCCTTCCCCCCGGTTATCGGCCCGAAGAATGAGCCAAACATATTTCACCGTGGTTTGCAGCGTAATGGTCCAAATGATACAGGAAAGGCTGCCGATGATCAGGTTTTCATCAATGCGGTGATCCTTGATAATGGCATTGAAAACATAGAGCGGGGAAGTTCCGATATCGCCATAAATAATGCCCAGGGCCACAATTAATCCTGCTGTGGTAACTCTGTTTAGTGGTACTCTCACAATGTGCCTGTTTAATTTGGCAGTGGACAAAGGTATACGGAAAACAGCATGCAGATATACACGAAAAAATAACATTTACACCGCCGGTATACGGAAAATGGATGCAGCCAAAGCATTTTTCTTACCGTCTTTATAACAAAACATCGCCTAATTTTAGTTTTAAAACGATCTCGCCTGTATGTTTAAATCCTTTTTTGCAGTATCCTGTCTGATTTTTTTTACAGCCCTTTCCACCAACGCACAGAAAATCGTGTATTCCGATATCGATGACGATGACAACCGCCGCATGCAGTTTGAAGTGATCGGCAAGGTGCAGGGCAATTTCCTGATTTATAAAAATATCCGTAATAAAAACTACATCTCTGTTTATAACAATGAGATGGAGCAGATTGCCCGGGAGGAAATGGATTTTGCTTCCGACGACCGCATTCTGAACATAGACTTTGTGCCTTACCAGGACTTTACCTACATGATCTACCAGTTTGAGAAAAAACGGGTGGTTTATTGTAATGCCGTGAAGATTGATGGCTCCGGAAAACGGATGTCGGAGGTAGTTACCCTGGATACGGCGCATATTGGCTTTGGCGGCAACAATAAGATCTACAATACCATCAGCAGCGAAGACAAGTCAAAACTGATGGTCTTTAAGATCAATTCCAAAAATCGCGAACGCTATATCCTGACCACGCTCCTGTTCGACAACAATCTTTCCCCTATCCGCCGGTCGCAGATTGTTATTCCCATGGAAGAATACAAGGATGCGCTGGAAGAGTTCCAGATTGACAACGATGGTGATCTGGTTTTTACCAAATTCACTCGCAACAACAACGAAACCATACAGGGATCGCAATTGCTTTACAAAGCGGCCATGAGCGATACGCTGCACAGCATCAACGTACAGCCGGAAAAGATTTTCCTGGATAACCTGCATATAAAAGCCGATAATGCCAACGACCGCTTTTTCGTCACCTCGTTTTATTACAGTAAAAAACGCGGCGATGTGGAAGGCTTTTACTTTTATGTATGGGATAAGGCTACCCGCCAGCCGGTGTTGCAAAACAGTATTGCCCTGAGCGAAGAATTACGCCGGGAGGCCAGAGGCAACAATACGAATGTCAAATCGGCTTTTAACGATTATTTTATCCGCAATATCATTATCCGCAGGGATGGCGGCTTTATCATCAATACCGAATCATATTACACCACCTCGCGGGGCGGACAATGGAACCGTTTTAATTATCTCTACGGCTATCCAATGAGCATGTACGACTATTATAGTGTGTACTCTCCCTATAATTCCTGGTACTGGCGCCGCGGTAATATGTTTAACGGCCGCAGCAATGTTCGGTACAATGCCGATAACATTACGGTGCTGTCGTTTAACAATACCGGCAATCTGGAGTGGAGCAACGTGATTCACAAAGAGCAGTTCGATGATGAATCGGATGACCGTATATCTTATCAAACCATGAATACGGGCGGACAGATCCATTACGTATTTAATATTGATGAAAAGCGGGCTTTGTTGCTGAACGACTTCACCCTTTCACCCGACGGGCAAATCACCCGGAACCCAACATTGAAAAACCTCGACCGTGGTTTTGAGTTTATGCCCAAGTTCGGAAAACAGGTGAGCAGTTACCAAATGATCATCCCTTGTTATTACAGAAACAGCATTTGCTTTGCAAAAGTGGAATTTAATTGATAGCATTGCCGGGTGATTTCCTTGTTCCGACAGAAAACCCCGGGTAATGTCATCGTACTCCTGATATTCGGCTTCCTGCTTAAGGCGCCGCTTTTCCTGTACCCGAAGCCCGTTGTTGTTTCCGAAAACGATGAAGACCTATATCATGGCCTGGCTAGCCTGCTGCAATCGGCAGGCAGCGTTGCCCCCTTGTGGGCATCTGCCGTTGCGTTTGTGCTTCTCTATGCGCAGGCTCTGATGGTCAATTACCTGATGAATGCCTTCCGCATGATGGGCAAACCAACCTACCTGCCCGGAATGGCCTATCTCCTGGTGACGTCGCTGCTACCTGAGTGGAGTTTCCTTTCTTCCCCGTTGGTGGCCAGCACATTGATCATCCTTACATTTATTATCCTTTTTCGCCTGTACAACTTGCAGGAAGCCAGTGGCCGCATTTACAACATGGGCCTGCTGCTGGGTATCAGTTCCTATATCTATTTCCCATCGGCTGCTTTTATGATCTGCTTTTTGCTGGGCATGATGATCCTGAAGCCTTTTAAGCTTAACGAGATTGTCTTGTTTTTTCTTGGCTGTTTAACTCCCTACTATTTTTACGGCGCTTACCTCTTCCTGAACGGCAACCTGAGTTTCGACACATTCGTGCCCCACGTTTCCGTAAAGGTACCCGAGGTAAAAAGTACAGTGTGGCTGGCTATCAGTACACTTTTTCTAACGCTGCCTTTCCTTGTTGGCGGATTTTTTGTACAGGGACAACTGCATAAAATGCTGATTCAGGTCCGGAAAAACTGGAGCATTATCCTGCTTTACCTGATCCTGGCGTTTTTTGTGCCATTCATCAACACCTATACTTCGTTTAATAACTGGATTCTGGTGGCGGTGCCCTTTGCCTGCTTTCATGCCGCCACTTATTTTTATACAGCGAACAAATGGGTTGTCAACGGCTTGTTCTTTTTAACCGTAGGTTATATCTTATACTTGCAGTACGGCACTACACTATGGCATTGAGAAAGGGCTTTGCGCTATTTTGATACAGGGATTGGTTACTGAATCATTTCATGTAGAGACAACTTGCCTCTTGTCGAGAAACTGCGGAAATAACAGTTCCTGATTAACCTGCTCTCACTCTTTTATACCCCAGTTGAAAAAGATATTCCAATAAAAAAGCCTGCACCAGAAAGTACAGGCTTTAAAACTTATTGCTTTTTGCTTAGCGCATGAACAGGAGTTCGCGGTATTTGGGCAGATACCATTCGCGGTCATCCACCATTTGTTCCAGCTTGTCAACATGGTAACGCAGGGCATCAAAATAAGCTTCCTTCACCTCGTTGCAATACGCAATGGCCTTTTCACGGGTATCTTCGATGGCGTTGCATTTTTTACGGGCTTCGATCATTTCCACCGTCAGGCGGCTGGCTTCGTTGATATGCCTCGAAATTTTATTCAAAACGGCAGTACGCTGATCGCAGGCACCTTCGGCCACGCCAACTTCACGCAGACCGCGGATGTTTTCTATCAAGGTATTCTGATATTTAACAGCTGCCGGGAATACATAAGAAGTCATGATTTCAGCCATGATACGGCTTTCAATCTGTACTTTTTTAATGTATTTCTCCAGTTCAATCTCATGCCGGGCTTCCAGCTCAAGGTGGTTATATACCTTATTATTCTCGAAGAGCTTTTTTGCCTTATCAGTTACCATAGCATCCAGTGCCAGCGGTGTTGTTTTCAGGTTGGGTAAGCCGCGTTTTTCAGCTTCTTTCTCCCATTCTTCGCTATAGCCATTGCCTTCAAAAAGAATTTTTTCGCTGGAAACGATATATTCTTTCAGGATGTGCAGAATAGCGATTTCTTTCTTCTCTCCTTTTTCAATTAGGGCATCCACATCTTTTTTAAAATTGCGGAGCGTTTCGGCCATGATGGTATTTAAAACAGTCATGGCATTGCCGCAGTTGGCCGATGATCCCACGGCACGGAACTCGAACTTGTTACCCGTGAAGGCGAACGGCGATGTCCGGTTGCGGTCAGTATTGTCGAGCAACAGTTCAGGAATGCTGCGATGAATATCAATTTTCAGCATGCTCTCATCCTGTTCATCAAACTTATCGCTAACCCTTTCTTTTACATCTTCCAGAACGCGGGACAGGTATTGACCGATAAAGACAGAAATAATAGCCGGAGGCGCTTCGTTGGCACCCAGGCGGAAGTCGTTTGATGCCGAGGCAATTGCAGCTCGCAGCAGGTCGGCGTGATCATGTACCGCTTTGATGGCGTTGACAAAAAAGGTCAGGAACATCAGGTTGGTCTTCGGTGTTTTTCCGGGAGCCAACAGGTTTACACCCGTATCGGTGGCAAGGCTCCAGTTGTTGTGTTTACCGCTACCGTTGATGCCGGCAAATGGTTTTTCATGCAGCAACACACGAAGACGGTGACGGGCTGCCACGCGGTTCATCACATCCATCAGCAAGGTGTTATGATCCACGGCTATGTTTACTTCTTCAAAAATGGGGGCACATTCAAACTGCGCCGGCGCCACTTCGTTGTGGCGGGTACGCAGGGGAATACCCAGGCGATAGCTTTCTTCTTCAAAATCACGCATGAAAGCATAAACTCTTTCGGGAATTGAGCCAAAATAATGGTCTTCGAGCTGCTGGTTTTTGGCTGAATTGTGACCAAATACAGTACGGCCGCACATTACCAGGTCGGGCCGGGCATTGAAAAGGCCTTCGTCCACCACAAAATACTCCTGCTCCCAACCCAGGGTAGGCGTCACTCTTTCTACATTGCGGTCAAAATAATTACATACATCTACGGCCGCTTTGTCAATTGCTTCCAGGGCTTTCAGCAGCGGAGCTTTGTAGTCCAGTGACTCTCCGGTATACGATATAAAGATGGTGGGAATACAAAGCGTTTTGCCATACCCAATATCCATAATAAAAGCCGGCGAAGAAGGATCCCAGGCTGTGTAACCACGGGCTTCGAAAGTTGCCCGCAAACCACCACTGGGAAAGCTGGACGCATCGGGCTCCTGCTGAATCAGGGCATCGCCGTCAAATTGTTCAATGGGAGTGCCATCGCTTTTCAGCGTAAAAAAAGAGTCGTGTTTTTCAGCTGTTGTGCCGGTAAGGGGTTGAAACCAGTGCGTAAAATGGGTAACGCCTTTCGATTCGGACCAGGCACGAATACCGTTGGCAATCTGTGCTGCCATGGAGCGATCGATTTTCTGGCCGGCCCTGACGGACGCAATCAGGCTTTTGTATGCCTCATCGCTCAGGAACTGGCGGGCTACCTGGTGGGTAAAAACGTTTTCGGCAAAAATAGCCGTAATTTTTGCACATCCCGGAGTGGTGGGCTCTGCAGACGTTTGTAGTTTGGACAAAGCTTGAAAACGAAGCGACATAAGATGAGATTTTTTCCAAAGAAAGCTAAAATCTCAAAAAAATTCTGCAAAACTTGTGCACCACAGGAGGATTTGCCATAAAGATGGCCACTATAAATACAAAAGATCAATTTTGCAGGCAAAAAACTAATAAATGGTACATATTTATTTTTCTTGCATGTTTCCATTGAATAAACGACCGATTCGTTGCCAGTCGGCCATTGCTACAATTGGAACCAATAGCAGTGGCAATACAATGCTGCGATAACGAACGATTGCTCCCAGGATATTGACCGTATAACCAATCATGAGCAAAACTGAAAACGAAAAAAAGATACAGAAGAGGAGAAAAGGCGGGGCTCTGAATTTTTCCTTTCGACAGATGATGCAGAGCAGCGCTAGCAAGAGTAAAAAATTGATCTCTGCTGCTGCTGCCAGGGAAAGCAGGTGATGCACATCGGACGGAAAGGGCCGGATGATGCTTAGTGCAATGGCATCAGGGAAGTTTGCCAAAAAACTACCGACAGTTGGTTCCAGTGGCTGCACTTCTACCGCCGAATTGCCCCCAAGTCCCATGAATGCCTGCTGACGAATGACAACGGCTTCAGGAAAATTAAGCCGCGGGTGAATGTATTGCGCTGCAAAAAATAAAACGGCAAAAAATACATACAACCCGGCAAACACGGCCCAGGGCCTGATACTTAATTTACTGGCAAGTATCCATGCAAAAAGAGCGGGCAACAGTGGAATGATCACAAAATTGCGTAAAGCCAACACCATCAACAAACCAGTCAGTATACTGAGCACCCGAAGAAAGTTCAGTTTGTTTTCTTTCAGCGAGAAATAAACCGGGTAAATTACCATCACCAACCCTAAAAATATAAGTCCATCTTTATGCAGACCCGATGTCCAGTACAGAAACGAAGGCACCAGGAAAGTAGCCATAATAATAGCAAGCCGGTTTCCGGGAAACTGATCTCTCATCACCCTGTACAGCCCAAGAGCGCCAAAGAGGGAAAGAAAAGAATAAAAGATGACATTGGTGTAGTAGCTACCGAAGCTCGCAAGGTTGAAGATGGCCATTAATTTGATAAAAGAATTCCCCTTCAAATCGTTCCACCAGGAGTTTTCCACAGCCAGAAACTTCGTATAACCATCCTGGTAAGTATTATGAAAAATGCTACTGAAAAACTGTCCGGGATCGGAAAGAAGAATTTTGTATTCTGCAATGCTTTCATAATGATAAGCCCAGGTATCCACCATTTGCGCCAGTTCGCCGTAATACACACCGATCCAACCATAGAGGATACCGGCCATAACCTTCAGTAAGAATAGAATTACTAATTGCGGCCTGGTAAGCCCAGAAGCGAGAAAAAAACGCGTTTTGGTAACCAGCCAGGCAAAAAGGATCAGATAAGCAGCAAAAACCAGGTGCTCCAAGTAGGATGTTTTAGCCGCACAAAATAGGAAAAACAGTTTGGAGTTTGGGGTTTGCTGTTTGGTGTTGTTGCCAGTCCTTGACTTTACTGTTTACAATCACTCCTCATAGCAAAAGTTGGATTAAATACAAGAATAACCCCAAACTCCCAACACCAAACCTCAAACTCTCTTAGCTTTGCGCCTTTCTACCGCGTATGGAAGTCACAGTAAAAACAGCAAAACAGCTTCGTCTCACAGAAGAGGAGTTTGAACTGATCAAACAGAAACTCGGCCGCACTCCTAATTTTAATGAACTCTGCGCTTTCTCCGGCATGTGGAGTGAGCATTGTAGTTATAAAAATTCCATCAAATGGCTCAAGACCCTTCCCCGGGAAGGAGGCCGCATGCTGGTTGCCGCCGGTGAGGAAAACGCTGGGCTGATGGATATTGGCGAAGGTTACGGTGTGGTGTTCAAAATAGAATCGCACAACCACCCTTCTGCCATTGAACCCTTCCAGGGTGCTGCCACCGGTGTGGGCGGCATTCACCGCGATATTTTTACCATGGGAGCAAGGCCCATCGCTTCTCTCAATTCATTACGTTTTGGAAAATTAGAAGATAAAAAAACACAACACTTGCTGGCCGGTGTTGTGCACGGCATTTCGCATTATGGCAACTGCTTTGGCGTACCTACTGTTGGTGGCGAAGTTTATTTCGAGGAATGCTATCATACCAACCCGTTGGTTAATGCCATGAGCGTTGGCATTGTAAAGGTGGGAAAAACCGTTTCGGCCACGGCTGCCGGAGAAGGCAACCCGGTCATGTACGTGGGTAGTGCTACCGGCAAAGACGGGATTGGCGGCGCCTCCTTTGCGTCGGCTGAAATCACCGAAGAAAGTGCGGAAGAACTTCCAGCCGTGCAGGTGGGCGACCCTTTCCAGGAAAAAAAATTACTGGAAGCTTGTCTTGAAGTCATTGAAACCGGCGCGGTAGTCGGAATGCAGGATATGGGTGCGGCAGGCATTATTTGTTCTACGGCTGAAATGAGTGCCAAAGGCGGCGTGGGCATGCACATTGACCTGGATAAGGTACCCATGCGCCAGCAAAACATGAAAGCCTGGGAATTGTTGTTAAGCGAAAGCCAGGAAAGAATGCTGCTGGTGGTGGAAAAAGGTCGTGAGGATGAAGTGAAAAAAGTGTTTGACAAATGGGACCTGGAAAATGCAGTGGTGGGGCATGTAAAAGAAGATGGTTTGCTAAGCTTTTATATGAATGGCGAATTGGAGGCTGAAATTCCTGCAGAGGAATTAGTCCTTGGCGGCGGTGCCCCGCAATATGAAAGGGAGTACCGCGAACCCTCCTATTTTGCATCGCTGAAAAAATTTGATATTGCTTCTGTTCCGCAGCCGCAGGACCTGAAACAAGTGGCGGAACAATTGGTACAGGTACCCACCATCGCTAACAAACGCTGGATCTTTCGCCAGTACGACAGTATGGTTGGGACTGTGAACGCATCTACCAATGCGCCAACTGATGCCGCCATTGTATTGGTAAAAGAAACCGGCAGAGGCCTTGCCGTAACGGTTGACTGCAACAGCCGTTTTGTACATGCTGATCCGTACAAAGGTGCTATGATAGCCGTAGCCGAAGCGGCCCGCAACATTGTTTGCAGCGGCGGTGTTCCATTAGGCGTTACCAACTGTCTCAATTTTGGCAATCCATACGATCCCGAAGTATATTACCAGTTTGTACATGCTGTAAAAGGTATGGGCGAAGCCTGTCGCAGATTTGATACGCCGGTAACAGGGGGCAATGTCAGCTTCTACAACCAAAACCCTGATGGGCCTGTGTTTCCCACACCAACGATTGGCATGGTAGGCCTCGTAGAGGACCTGGATAAAAAAATGACACTGGACTTTAAGCAAGCCGGCGATGAGATCTTTTTAATTGGTGCTGTAAAGAATGATATAGCTTCCTCGCAGTACCTGAGCAAGATCTGCGGTGTTACCCAGTCTCCGGCCCCCTATTTTGACCTGGAACAGGAATACAGTTTACAACAAATCATTCGCACCCTTATCAGCGAACGCCTGATCCTGAATGCCCACGACGTTACAGAAGGCGGGCTCATAACCACTCTGCTGGAAAGTTCTTTCCCGCGGCGGTTAGGCTTTGCCGTTAACAATCCCGATGCTGCAACCCGCAATGATGCATTCTGGTTTGGGGAAGCACAAAGCCGCGTGGTAATAACCGTTTCCGAAAAACAACGGGACGCTTTCTGGAAAGCTATGGAAGCCCAGGAAGTTCCATTTATTTCACTGGGGAAAGTAACTGGTGGCGAGATAAGTGTTGACGGAGAAGACTGGAACAATATAGATCACTGGAAGAACCTGTATGACACTGCCATTGAAAAGCATTTGTCAAAAGAACTGGATTCAGAAGGTGCACTTTCGATGATCTGATAAAAAGAAAGAAAAGTCTGCCGTGTTTTGAGGCAGACTTTTTTCTAATTATTTATTACATCTTCGGCATCACTACGGCATCAATCACATGTATTACCCCGTTGCCGGATGCTACATCCGGCATGGTTACGGTTGCACCGTTTACCATTACTTTTCCGTCTTTTTTCATCACCATCAGCTCTGCTCCTTACACTGTTTTTATTTTTTGACCATCTTTTAAATCGGCTGCATTGTATGCACCCTGTACAACGTGGTACGTTAGTACATTGGAAAGCTGCTGTTTATTTTCAGGTTTCAACAGGTTATCAACGGTTCCGACAGGTAAATTTTCAAAAGCCGCATTAGTGGGTGCAAACACAGTATAAGGCCCGGCACCACTTAACGTACCGGCAAGATCAGCTGCCTGTACGGCTGCCATCAAAGTTGTATGTTCGGGTAAGGCAGATGCATTTTGCATAATGTTGTTCGATGGCGATAATGTACCGCCACTTGTCATGCCACCCTGGCCAGCGGTCATGGTATCCATTCCGCCTGCCGCATTGGTTGTGCTATTGCTCATGGTAGTGGTATCAGTACCGGCAGTGTCTGCCGTTCCTGAATCGGAGCAGGAAACCATCAAGGCCGATAGTAGCAAAGCCCATCCAAACAATATCGTTTTCTGTTGCTTATAATTCAGTTTTCATACTCAAAACAACAGGTTTAATAAAGTTGCCGCGTATAAAAAATTTTCTCTTTCTACCGTTTTTCCACAGTTTCACAAAGCATTTTTTATACGGCTGAAAATTTGATGTAGGTTTGCATGACCTCCCGGATGTTTTGCTCCTGCTGGTCTGAACGTGCGACCGAAAACGTCAATCGTGAAACGCAGCTTTACAATTCTGCGCTGCACCCTTTTATCAAACAACTGCAAACGGAAAACAGCAAACTGTAAACTTACTTTATGGCTAAATACATTTTTGTTACCGGTGGGGTGACGTCGAGTCTGGGGAAAGGAATCATTGCAGCATCCCTTGCCAAGCTGCTTCAGGCTAGAGGACTGCGGGTAACCATTCAGAAATTTGATCCCTACATCAATGTAGACCCGGGAACACTCAACCCCTATGAACATGGCGAATGCTATGTAACCGAAGATGGTGCCGAAACTGATCTTGATCTTGGTCACTACGAACGCTTTCTGAACATCTTTACTTCGCAAGCCAATAACGTTACCACTGGCCGCATTTACCAGTATGTTATCAATAAAGAAAGAGAAGGCGCTTTCCTTGGAAAAACAGTACAGGTGGTGCCGCACATTACCGACGAAATCAAGCGGCGCATGTTGTTACTTGGCCAGAAAAACGAGTACGATATCGTCATTACTGAATTAGGCGGTACGGTAGGAGACATTGAATCGTTACCTTATATTGAAGCTGTACGCCAGTTGCAGTGGGAGTTGCCCGACGAAGACCTGCTGGTTGTCCATCTCACACTGATCCCCTACCTGAAAGCGGCCAAAGAATTAAAAACGAAACCGACACAACACTCCGTGAAACAGTTAAGCGAAAGCGGTGTGTTTCCCGATGTCATTGTTTGCCGGACGGAAGAACCGCTGAACCAGGATATCAAACGCAAGATTGCCCAGTTTTGCAATGTAAAGCCCGAAGCAGTAATTGAAGCACCGGACGCCAGCACCATTTACGAAGTGCCCTTGCTGATGATGAATGAAAAGCTTGACCAAATTGTTCTGCAAAAGCTGCAGATCAGCGGCAAGCATGAACCCGATCTTTCCCGCTGGAAAGAATTCCTGGACAAACTGAAATATCCCAAAGCGAGAATCACAATTGGCCTGATTGGAAAATATGTAGAGTTACAGGACGCCTATAAATCCATCCTGGAAGCCTTTGTACATGCAGGCGCGGTGAACGAATGCAAAGTGCAGGTAGTGCCCATTCACTCAGAATTTATCACACCGGAAAATGTGGCAGAAAAACTGCAAAACCTGGATGGCCTCCTGGTAGCACCGGGTTTTGGCTACCGCGGCGTAGAAGGAAAAATCACTGCCGTGCAATATGCCCGTGAAACAGGCCTGCCCTTCTTTGGTATTTGCCTAGGTATGCAGATGGCGGTAATTGAATACGGCCGGAATGTTCTGGGAATTAAGAATGCGCAATCCACCGAAATGAATCCAGCGGCTGAAGAACCGGTAGTGGACATGATGGAAGAGCAAAAAAAGATTACGGCCAAAGGTGGCACTATGCGCCTGGGCTCTTATCCCTGCGACGTAAAAGAAGGTACCTTGGCACAACAGATCTATGGTAAACCAAATTTTACCGAACGGCACCGTCACCGTTACGAATTCAACAACAAGTATCTACAGCAATATGAAGATGGCGGCATGACAGCCTCGGGCCGAAATCCCGAAACCGGGCTGGTGGAAATTATGGAAGTAGGCAACCACCCGTTCTTTATCGGCTGCCAGTACCACCCAGAATTAAAAAGTACCGTGGAAGCACCACACCCCCTCTTTGTGCATTTTGTAGCGGCTGCAAAAAAATACAATGAAAAAAAATTCAGCAAAAATCCGCTGTTGCAAAGTGAGATGATATAGAGGTGATATGTCAAACGTGAGGCATGAAATCAACCAAATAAAAACAGGCACATGTGAAGTGCCTGTTTTTATTTTACAGAATCGAATTCAATTTTATGTTTGGCAGTTCTGTCTGGCAGTTCTGGTGACAAAAACTAAAACCCCGGTCGGAACCGGGGCTTTTCAGGCGTAAGACATTAAAATCTTTTTATGGACGGAACGCCTGGCATTTTTCACAGGATTGGATAATTGGTTTTTTGGATACTGGAACGGATTGGTTTTTTCTTAGGATACCGCGATGCTGTAAAAATGGTACCAAATATTCCTTTGGCAAAGGAATGGATAATCAATTCCGGCCCTCTACTGAACCTTTTTAGAACCTGCTAATTAGAATCCCTTATTTTGTCAATTTAATAAAAAATCAAATGCCCCAAATTGAGGAAATCACCATTCGAACCATTCAGCCGCAAGACAACCCTGCACTTGCAACAATCATTCGAAACACACTGGAGGAATTTGGTGCCAATCATCCCGGCACCGTTTACTACGATCCAACAACCGATGCGCTGTACGAACTATTCAGCAGCACAAGCGGATCGGTGTATTATGTAGCAGAAAAAGAAGGTAAGATAGTAGGCGGCGGCGGCATTTTCCCATCAAAGGGATTACCGCAGGATACCTGTGAACTTGTGAAGATGTACCTGCTGCCGGAGGTCCGTGGCATTGGGCTCGGTAAAAAAATTATCTCGGAATGTATCCGGTTTGCAAAAGATACAGGCTATCAAAACATTTATATTGAAACCATGCCCGAACTGGGCCAGGCGATGAAAACTTATGAAAAATTCGGTTTTCGTTACCTGGACGGCCCAATGGGTGAAACCGGGCATTTTGGCTGTGATTTATGGATGTTGCTTCGCCTGAAAGACTGAATCAATCATCGAAAACTGAAAAGCCCTTCTTTATTGGAGAAGGGCTTTTCTATTGCTATTCATTCTTTATGCTTTTTCTTTTTTATAAAAGTCAAACAGCTTTTGCACAGGGGTTTGAAAGCAAGCCGGTTTGCCTGAATAACGATAACTTGTTCTAACGTGCAACGGCATTAATGACGCTCCGGGTTCTGTAGGATTATAGATGAAAAAGTTGCTTCCTTTTCGATAGGCAAAAAACAGAAGAAACTCTTCTGGCACAAATGTGTTTGCAGGAGAGCACAGGAGAACAGGATATTTTCCCTCATCAACCGGCGCTAAGCCATTTTATGACACAGATCACTACGAAAGTGGAAAGGCCCAGTGTACTGGAAAATCCCAGTAATAAAACCGCAAGTACTTTCTTTGTCATAATTGCCGGTGCAACCACCTGGGAATGATTCATCTTGTTTTTATTTAGGATGAGTGGAAAACAGGATCAGCGCATTTGTCAAACTCTCCATTCACAATACTAACAATAAACAAATGTAATAAAACAGTAAAAACCGCTTTCAGGAAATGAAACCGGCTATCTCAATTCAAGCACCATGAGCATCGCAATTCCTTTCTACATTGAACAATGGGTGCAAAGCGAAAGGGCATCTTCCCTCTAAGCATCCGGTTCCTTGCTTCGAAATGCAGTTTACTTTCTCACCTTCCGGTTCATTTTGGAAGCGACTTCAATATAATAAACAGGAAATTCGTTTTTAGCGTGGATGGTTTCGGAGCAAGCTTCTGTAAGCAGGGAACGTTTGGTATAAATGTATTCCAGGTTACCGACTTCCTGTGCATTCAGTTGCACAGACGCGATAACATCACCTGCAATGGCTAATTTTAAATACATAGGATGTTGGTTGGTTTTCTGCTGAACAATTGGTTTACTACACGAGGCGGGCAGGATTAAAAAAGAAAAGAAGAAGTTGACTGATACTGAATTTTACAGTTGGTTTTTTTAGGTTCTGGATTTTCTACAAAAACTTACTGGACGGTTTTCTTTTTGGAAATGGATATTGTTGGTTTTTCGCTGCTATTGGATTTTATTGATCATGTGATCAATCAACTTCTGACACAAAACTAACTCCACCCAACTTCAGTAACAAGGGCAGAACTTCTCTTTTTCCCGCTCTCAGTATTTGCGATACAGAGCCGTATATACACGAATATGCCCGCTCGTAGAAATACGTTAAAAAAACAATTTGGGAAGCCAGTGATTGATCCATGCCTGCTGATTAGTTGACCAAGATGGACGCTTTACAGTAGCAAAAGGTCAGGTTTCCGTTACCGGAAACAGCATTTTGAATGATGTGCCAACCCCCGGTTGGCTTTCAGCCCAAATAAAGCCCTGGTGATTTTCCATTACTTTTTTGGCAATGGATAATCCAACACCAGTGCCTTTGTATTCGGCATTGCCGTGAAGCCGTGTAAACACGTTGAAGATCCGTTCAGCATCTACCTGTTCAAACCCGATACCGTTGTCTTTTACTTCGAGTAAATGGTATTGCTGGCGGGCAGCATCTGCTGTCATATGCAAACTCGTATCACTCCCATAAACCAGTTTGGCCGTTATAGTGATTTGGGGCAGCACGTCGGGCTTGCTGTATTTCAGTGCATTACCAATCAGGTTTTGAAACAGTTGCTGCAACTGCCGCTTGTGACCATAGATGGTGGGCAATGCTCCAATGGTAATCTCCGCCTTTTTCTCATCAATCTCCACTTCCAGGTCCTCCAGCACATTCTGCACTTTTGTGTTCAGGTCCACAATCTCCCGGTGCGACACGCCTTTACTAACATGTGAATAGGTAAGCAAATCTTCAATGAGTAGCCCCATTCGTTTCGCAGCATTTTCTACCCTGCTGAACAGGTGTTGTTGTTCGGGTGTTAATTTTTCAGCCAATTCCTGCTTCAACCGATCTGCAAAAAGATGAATCTTCCGGATCGGCTCTTTCATATCGTGTGAAGCGGCATAGGCAAATTCTTCCAGGTTGGCATTGGTGCGCTTCAACTCCTGGTTCAGGTTTTCCAGTTCAATTGTTCGTTCGCTCACTCTTTTTTGCAGTTCTGTTTCATTTTCCTTCTGCCGTTGCTGCCACAAAATTTGTGCTGTCACATCCTGGATCATTCCTACAAGCAGGTAAGGCTTTCCATCCTGCATAAAATAGGTACGACCAAATGAATGCAGGTAACGCATGACCCCGCTCTCCGGGTGTACAACACGGTAAACAACGTCATGCTGGCTTTTTTCTTCACTGCGGTAAGATTCCTCAAGGGCATGCAACAATTGGCTGCGGTCTTCGGGGTGAATGTAACTGGCAAATACATCCAGGCTTACCCCCTGTTCAGAAAAACCAAACCACTCCATGATACGTGGCGAATAAGCAGCCTGATTTCGTGCAATATCCAGGCGAAACGTTCCCAGATTGGCCACCTCAATGGCAAGTTGCAGTTCCTCGCTGCTTTCTTCAATTTTACGGCGGGCTGTAACCTGCTCGGTTACGTCCAACGATACTGCCATCAGTCCATTTACTTTTCCGTCCACATCCTTGAGCGGTTCATACACAAAATTGAGATAGCGGGTAACGGTTTCACCATCGCGTACAAACTGAATACGGTGCTCGTTTGCAGAAATTCTTTTACCGGTTTTATAAACATAATGCAGTAAGGCCTCAAAACCCTGGCTGCGCAATTCAGGCATGCTTTCAAAAACCGGTTTATTCAGGATATCTTCTTTCTTTTTACCAAGAATCTCCAGCATGCTGGGGTTGATGATTTCCATCACATATTTTGGCCCCCTTACTACATTCATGGCTACCGGTGCCTGCTCCACCAACAGGCGAAAGTTCTGTTCGCTTTCCTCTACCCGTTTACGGGCTAGAACCTGATCTGTTACTTCGGAAGCTACGCAAATGATTCCCGACACGGAACCATCCCCTTCCCTGAAGGGCTCATAAACGAAATTTATATATACTGTTTCAACGCCGGACTTTCGCGGTAATTGGACAGGTCTTTCACTGGCTGTAACACTTTTACCCGTTGTAAACACCTGCTGCAGCAATTCTTCCAGACCCTGGTTTCTCACTTCTGGCAAACCTTCAAAAATGGGCAGGGACAATAGTTCACCCGCACCCCTGCCCCAGAGCTCGAACATGCGGTTGTTAGCGATCTCCACAACATAAGAAGGGCCGCGCAAAATGCACATTGCAACAGGTGATTGCAGAATAGTCGCCCGTAGGTTGCGTTCACTTTCCTGGATGCGCCGGGCTGCCTGCAGTTTCCCGGTGGTTTCAATACAGGCGCAAAACAACCCCTCAACGACACCTGATTCATCCCATAGCGGGCTGTACGAAAAAGTAAAGTACGTTTCTTCTATAAAGCCATGCCTGTTCATGTACAGTGGCTGATCCTCTGACCACGTAGCCTTTCCTTTGAAAACACTTTCCACTAGAGGTTCCAGGTCATGCCATATCTCTGCCCAGCCTTCACGACCGGATGTACCCAGCAGGTCTGGATGTTTTTCACCGGCAATGGGTCGGTAAGCATCGTTGTAGATAGTGATAAGGTCCTCGCCCCACCAAACAAACATGGGAAATTGAGAATTGAGAAGAATACTAACGGCAGTTTGCAGGCTCTTTGGCCAGGTGTCGGGAGGTCCCAGCGGTGATTTGCTCCAATCTTTTTGCTGTATCAGTTCGCCCATGGCACCACCGCCGTTTAAAAAGGCAAGTGGCTTTGCCGTATTCATTAACATGCTGCTTTATGGATCAGGGTTATTTTCCAAAAATACCGAATTTACACTTTGACATCTTATTAAAAAAAGATGAGAAAGACAGTTGAAACGATGAGCAGCGAACCAGAAAAACAGCAGTGCAACAATGCTTAGCAGAGTTATGAGAGGATAATGGGCTCCGCAAACAATATTTATTTGCCTGCAGCAGGAAAGCAACCGAAGGGAAATTGATTTGTAAGAATTAAAAAATAGATGACATGATTCTCAGGCCTATCTATTTATTGATATGAGATAAATGAGTTATTGGAAATTATTCTCAGGAAGTTGAATTGTATTTACATAAACGTCCAGTCTTGACAGGTCGTCAAAGGCTTCAACCACATAGATGTAGCAGTATTTTTTATGATGAAACACTTCTATATAAAAACCATTTAGCTGGTAAAGCATCACCGTATAATTTCCACCCTCCCGCTGACCAATGCAAACAGCAGTTTTTAAAAGGTTGATCCTGCTTTCGTAATCCAACTGGTTGAAGTCATGTATTGTCATGGTGGTATATTTAAAAAATAAACAGGTTTGTCTGAGGCCGAGCCTGACCAATAATTATACCAATTACGAGTATGGATGCCTGTTCCTGAAAATATAATCGACTGATGAAAGGATACAAATCCAGATAAAGTCTTTGCAGGGTAGAAGAAAATCCTTGTAGGGTTTGCGTGCCTTTCAGCAGACGCTGCTATGGACTGCATCCGTTGAAAGAAAGCCGTAAATGAACCGACGATAAAGGTAGCGAACGGTCGACTCCTTTGCCAATTATTATTTATTTTATTAAATCTGTTTAAGCAATTGACTGATAAGGAAATAAATCATTAAGCAAAGTTTATGCAATACAATTATGCAGTGATGACATCCGGTTACGTCATGTGTATACACAAACTTCGGAGTCCACAAAAAGCACCAGTAAACCGCTTATAGTTTCTGCTGATAAGGATGCACCCAAGGCTCCCGGTACGGTCGCTGTAATAAGCGTGTTGCTTCGGGATCGTTTACCACAACTTTCCGCTGCGGATCATATTCCATCGGCCGCCCTGTTTGCATAGACAAATTTGCCAGGATACAGCTAGCCGATGAGATATGCCCTTCTTCAATATCCGCCACAGGGCGGTGGCCGTTTTCAATACTGGACAAGAAATTAAGCATGTGCAATCTTGTGGCGGGTGCCGTGTGCAGTTCAATACGGGGTTCCTTTACATCTTCGGGATATTTTTCCTTTTCGTATACAACATCTTTGTGAACCGGTGGTTCTTTGCCACCGGGAATAAAATCATATTTGTAAACGTCAGCTTTCAGCGTTCCTTTATCACCGTAAATAAAAAAAGCCCAGGGATAATCCGGATCCGAAGGCCGGCCCCAGGTACGGTGCTGCCATACACAATTCAAATCTTCGTATTCAAACGTTGCCCATTGCGTATCGCTGATATTGGATTTGCCTCCTTTATCGACATAAATTCCACCATTGGATTGAATGCGCTTTGGCCAGCCCAGCCCCAGCATCCAACGCACCGCATCAAACATATGAATGCCCATATCACCTACAATGCCGTTGCTGTACTCCATGAAAGTTCGCCACCAGCCGCCATGGGGCAGCTTATCAAACGGCCGCAAGGGTGCAGGTCCGGTCCACATGTCGTAATCGAAAAAATCTGGCACTGCTGTCGTGGGCGGATTACCATTTTGCCGCATATGATAATAACAACACATCTCCACATGTGAAATTTTACCAAGCAGCCCTGCATCAACGATGTTCTTTTTTGCTTCTACAAGATGTGGCGTGCTTCGGCGTTGGGTGCCCACCTGCACCACTCGGTTGTGTGCACGGGCTGCGGCCACCATTGCTTCTCCTTCCAGCACATCTACCGAAACAGGCTTTTGTACGTACACATGTGCGCCGGATTTGATGGCATCAATTGCTGAAAGTGCATGCCAATGATCGGGTGTTCCAATGAGTACAATGTCTAATTCGTTTTCGGATAGCAATGACCGGTAGTTAGAATAAAGTTTAGGGCTGGCAGTTGATCTGGTACGTTGCCCGACCATCTTCACAGCTTCCTCCAGCATACGCCGGTCAGGGTCGCAAAGCGCCACCACATTTACAGGTGCGACTTGCATCAACCGGAAGAGGTCACTTTTACCATACCAACCGGTACCAATCAAAGCTACCCGCCAGGTACGGGACGATGGCGCCACATTCATACCATAAGCCTGCATGGCAGCCAGGGCCATTGCGGCAGATGTGCCTTTCAGAAAAGTACGCCGGTTAATGTAAAAGGGAAATTGCTGCATTGAAAATAAGATGTTTTAACGGGTGAAAGCGCTCCGCGTTGAACCGCTCCATTTTACAATTTCACGGACTGTCCGCTTGATGCCGATTTATAAATGGCCTCTACAATGCGAATGTCGCGGAGGCCTTCTTCGCCGGGAACCAACAGCGGTTTGTTTTGCATGATTGCCAGTGCATCATCGTCCATTTGTTTGGCCTGCTGCCAGGGCACATTATAGGGATAATGGATCTCTCCAAGCGGACTACTGCCCCTGACACCCGCATAACTTTGATAAGGCTGCATCCTGATTTCCCCTTTCTGGCAAACGATGTTCAAATAATTTATATTCTCCCCAAAACTGGTTTTGATGTCGGCGATAATATTGCCGGGAAACTGCAATGTGGCTACGGTTGTCTCATCCAGGCCGTTTTGGTAAATCTCCGGCCGGGTAGTAGATGTTTTTGCCGACAACACCGATACAGGCTCCATGCCTGTACCCAGCCTTGCACCCTGGATCGAATACACACCCATATCGTACAGGGCACCGCCACCCATTTCCTTTCTTTGTTTCCAGTGATTGGTGCGGCTCTCCCGGTAACCGGCACCGCAACTTAGTTGCAAAACATTTCCCAACTGCTTTTCAGTTACCATTTTTCGATAAGCCTGCGTGTTGGGTTCGTGCTGAAGACGATATCCGATGGCCAGTGTTCGTTTATTATTGCGGCAGGCATCGATCATTTCACGGCACTCCTTTTCGGTTATTGCCATTGGCTTTTCGCACCATACATGCTTGCCTGCATTGGCAGCCCTGACCACAAACGCATAGTGCATAGAGGGAGGCAGTACCACGTACACCACATCAATGTCCGGGTTGTTGGCAATCTGGTCGAAAGTGCTGTAAGTATAAATGCTCTTATCCGGTATGTTATATTTTGCTTTCCATGCCTCCGCCTTTGCTGGTGTACCGGTTACTATACCAGCGAGGTAACAATGTTTGGTTTGTTGCAAAGCCGGCGCCAGCAGATCGGTACTGTAATAACCAAGTCCTACCAGTGCCACACCCAGTTTATCTTTTTTTCGCTGGCAGGCAGAAAGCAAAACATTGGGAGAAAAAAGAAGCGTTGCACCGGTAGCCGCTAACAATTTCACAGCCTTGCGCCGCGAGGGATCATATTCATTTTTGTTCTTTGAATGGCCGGAAAACCTGTTGGCAAATAGCGTCTCTTTCATTGCAATGGTTTTAGGTTAACCAAGGAATGAAAGTTACTCACTATTTACCAAAACAAGAGCTACTGTAAGGATCTGGAAGCAGCAAAACCAAATCCTTTACGTTGCCTCAACACCGAAGAAACAACCTATACCTCTAAACCGCAGCATTTATGAATTTACTTTTTGCAAAATGCCTGTCAAGGTCAATGGTTGTGATTTTGATGTTTTTGTACTGTGCGTTGCTTTTAAACTCATGAAGGATCTCTAACACATCATCATCAATATTTACCGAACGGGAAGCGTCGATCACAACTTCTGAATTGGGTGCCACATGATCCAACGTCAGCATGATGCTGGCTTTATTCAGGAAAGTCACTTCTTCGGAAAGTGTAAGATTGATATTCTCGCCTTCATGATGGCTTTTACGATCGATAAAGAATGGGGTTTTATAATTGTCGCGAAGAATCAGGAAAATAGCCACACCACCACCAATCATAATTCCGGTGATCAGGTTGGTGAACAGCACTGCAAGGATGGTAGCGACAAAGGGAATAAAATGCCGTTTACCCAACCGGTACATCTGCCTGAAAAGCGTAAAGGAAGTAAGGCGATACCCTACCACAAACAAAACTGCCGAAAGCGCAGGCAAGGGAATCATGTTCAGCACCCGCGGAATAGTGACCACGCAAATCAACATAATGGTGCCGTGCATGATAGTAGACAGCTTGGTGCGGCCACCCGCTGTTACATTGGCCGATGTACGTACGATAACGGCTGTTACCGGTAAGCCGCCAATAGAAGAAGAAATGATGTTACCGATACCCTGCGCCTTCAGTTCCCGGTTAGTAGAGGTTTTGCGTTTATAAGGATCCAGTTTATCACCGGCCTCGGTACTCAGCAGCGACTCCAGGCTGGCTATAAATGCAATGCTCAGCGCTACCTGGTACAATAGCGGATTGGTTAAAGCAGAAAAATCAGGAAATGTAAAAAAGGAAAGGAATTCCGTAAAGCTTCCCGCCACCGGGAGTTGCACCAGGCTTTTTCCGGAAAGCACCATCTCCGGAAAATAGCGGGCATACAGTTGGTTGATAAAGATGCTTACGATCACAGCAATGAGGGCTGATGGCACCAGTTTGAAAAAACTATACTTTTTTAGCGAGGGCTGATCCCAAATAAAAATGATTACCAGGGAAACCAATGTAATGATGGTAGCGCCGGTGCTGATGTTGCTGACGATATACGAAAAAGCACCCACGATATTTTCGTAAAGGCCATGTTCCATGCGGCCGAACAGCCGATCGCCTGTATAACCAAAAGCATGTGGCACCTGGTTAATGATCAGGATAAGACCGATGGAAGCAAGAATGCCTTTGATCATGCTGGAAGGAAAGAAATAAGCAATGGTACCGGCACGGATATAACCTAAAATAATTTGGATCACACCGGCAACAATAGCCGCCGTTAACACAGCTTCGTATGATCCCAACGTTGTTATGGCTGTAAGGAATACAAGTGCCACACTTGCTGCCGGTCCGCTTACATTAATTTGTGCGCCACTTAAAAACCCAACAACAATTCCACCAATGATACCAGCTATGATGCCTGCAAATAAGGGTGCGCCGGAAGCCAGTGAAATGCCCAGGCAAAGCGGAAGGGCAATAAGAAAAACCACTACACCGGCAGAAATATCGGTTTTGGCGTGGGAGAAGATTCCTTTTTTATACGTAGGTGTTGTTGTTGCGTCAGCAGGAGTCATATAAATAATTATCAGCGTTTAAAAACCAACTTTTGATATTGCATCCAAAGCCTTTGCAAGAGGCTAATACAATCAGTGCGTCGGCCGGATATTGTTTTTTCGGGCTGCAAATGTAGCGATAATGACGTTTTGGCCTTCGGCAATGTTGCTCTTTATTGAAGCCAGTAACAGAGATGCCTATTTTTAATCAGGTATGCTTTTTTGTTTTGAAGGTGAACTGCATCCTGCTCTCGTATGACGTTGGTCACTTTTCCGGTAAAACCGGCCCGTTATATTTGAACCGATTATTACAAGCCTTTTCTCACCGGGTAAAGTGCTGCAGGTAAAAAACCTGAATTGCCTGTTCAAAGATTTCACGCAGGGACGATTTCCATTAGGAGCACTTTTGCCAGAATGGCTCTTAAAAGAATTGTTCACTCCCGCCAGCAGTCTTTGCGCAGCCAGTTGAAAGAAGCAACTGTATTATACAATGCGTTTCTTACCTGCACCCGCACCACCTGTTATTTATTGAACGTATGAACATCCCTGTGCACCACAAGTTCCATATTCCCGTTATGGGTCTTGCTTTTACCATCGATTCGCCCATAAAAGTGGCCCGGTTCGGTATTTCTTCTGTGATCTCAATTGTGGAAGATAAGTTGATCGAGTCCATGCGGAAGCACTATTATACCACCATCAACGAACCCTATTTGCCCATCTCCACCAAAGAAGATGATTACAGGGCAAAGCGAATAACTGACTACCTGAACCTGGTTCAGCGCATCGTGCAACAACAAGTGGAAACGCTCCGCAAAGAACCCTTTGAGCCTGGCTACGAGATCGTAAAATATTTTGAAATGCTGCCGGAAGAAAACCGGCTGAAGGCTCGATACAGGATTATGCTTGCTTCTTCCGACCGTGTTGAAAAAGAAAGCATTGCTGCCTATTTGCGGGAGCAGATTGTTCCCGGGAGTATTGATGTGAACATTATGACAAAGATCGACCGTGATCATTTTACGAAAAACGGCGAAGCGGTTGATCACGGCTCAGAAGCTGTGGCCGCATTGCGAGGTTATGCCAACAGTGAACTAAGTCCTTCAGCCGTTGTCTTTTCAGCAGGCATGAATCCCCGCCTGTACAATTACCTGGAAGGGATCAACGCATTCAATATGGATGAGAACGGGTATTTTAAGAAGAAAGTTATAGTCAAAGTAAGCGACTACCGTTCGGCTTTAATTCAGGGCAAATACCTGGCGAAAAAAGGAATCTGGGTGAGTGAATTCCGGGTAGAGTCGGGATTAAACTGCGGCGGACATGCCTTCGCTACAGATGGTTTCCTGCTTGGTCCCATTATGGAGGAATTCAAACAAAAAAAAGACGAGCTGGCAAGTACAGTTTTTGAAATCTATAAAGCTGCATTGCACCGCAAACATGCAATGGCACCTCTTTATCCTCCCGAGATCCGGTTATCTGTGCAGGGTGGCATCGGCACCGGGGAAGAAGCATCATTTTTGCATGCGCACTACGATGTTAACAGCACTGGCTGGGGCACCCCATTCCTGCTGGTACCCGAAGCCACTACGGTGGATGAAGAAACCATTGCGCTGTTGTGCAAGGCAAAAAAAGAAGACGTTGTATTAAGTCACAGTTCGCCTTTAGGAGTGCGGTTTCATTACCTGAAAGGAACAACGTCGGAAAAAGAAAAACTGCAACGCATCAAAGCGGGCAAACCGGGAAGTCCCTGCACCGAAAAACACCTTTCTTTTAATACAGAATTCACGGAAAAACCTATTTGCACGGCATCCTACCAATACCAGAAATTAAAATTAGCGCAACTACAATCTATGGACATTCCGCAGCCGGAATACCAAAAACAACAATCGCTTATTTTGGAAAAAGAATGCCTGTGCGTAGGATTAAGTAATTCCGCATCCATTAATTATAATACTCCCCTTGTAAAAAACCTGCAGACCGTTACCATCTGTCCTGGACCCAATATTGCACATTTTGAAAAGACAGTTTCCCTGCAGACAATGGTCGATCATATCTATGGTCGTACAAACATTATCAGTAGCCCAAACAGGCCACACATGTTCATTGCCGAAATTCATCTTTACATCAATTACCTGCGGGAAGAAATAGGCAAAGAAGAGGCGCCTGATGAAAAAAGCAGGAAGTATATTGCCAATTTTTGCCAGAACCTGCTGAGCGGCATTTCCTATTACCGAAACCTGGACGCAGTTGCTATCAGCAACCGTTCTTTATTTGATTTTCACTTAGATGAGGCGGAAGAACAGGTACAGGCGCTGCAAAAATCTTTTGAATAAATGCAGTATGATGTAAGCCCTTCATTTAGCGAACAACAAAATTTATTTTCCGGCTTATTGATGCCGGATGAATGACTTTGTGCTCTTCATGGTTTCTGCCATGTCACGAATCTTTTTCTGCCTGAACATTTCAACCAGTTGCTGCTTGATGCCTTTGTATTGTGCATGCAGCGGGCAAGGCTTTTTATCGTTACAAAGGTGCAATCCCATCACGCAAGCTGTCAGCCGCTCATCCTCAGCAAATGCCACCAGCACATTCCACACCGGTTGATTTTTTAGATCGTCTGTAAGATAAAAGCCGCCATTAGGCCCTTTAAGGGAACGGATGACCTCTTCCCTGTTCAGTTGTTGCAGGATTTTGGCCACAAAAGGTTTTGGCGCATCGATGCCTTCGGCAATAGCCTCAACCCCCAATTTTTTATCCATGCTGCTTTTTTGTGCAAGGTAAACAGTGGCTCGTATGGCGTATTCGCATGCTTTTGAAAACATCGGGTGAAAATTAAACCGGAAACTCCTGATTGCAACTGCAAAATAACAGAAGCAGACGTGAAAGCAAAGAAAGAGAAGCGACTCCGACATGCACCTTACAAACAAACAAAAATGACACCTGTCAAAAACCACAAAGACCACATGACGAAAATCAGCCACACAACAGAAGACAAAATTATCTTTTATTTTATTTTTGGGCATCCGCCAGGGAGCGGCAAAACAAAAATCCATATTCTAAAACCACCTGCTTATTACCATTCCATCGACTATGATACAAAACGCTTTACTGGAGAAATTTGCGCAGTTCACTACTGCTGACGAACTGAAAAAAGCCGGACTATACCCCTACTTTCGTCCTATTGAAGAAAACCACGATACGGAAGTGGTCATTGGCGGAAAACGAATGCTGATGTTCGGCTCTAACAGCTACATGGGACTGACCAATCATCCCAAAGTGAAAGAAGCTGCAAAGAAAGCGATTGACCGCTATGGCAGCAGTTGTTCAGGCTCACGGTTTCTTAATGGTACATCAACGCTACATCTCCAACTGGAGGAGCGCCTTGCCCATTTTGTAGGAAAAGAAGCAGCCCTGCTGTTCACAACCGGCTTTCAAACCAACCTGGGTACAGTATCATCCCTGATGGGCCGGCATGGCGTAATCATCCTCGACGAATTGGATCATGCCTCCATCATTGAAGGCAGTCGACTCTCTTTTTCCCGTGTGCATAAATATGCCCACAACGACATGTCTGACCTGGAAAATATACTGAAGGCATTCCCGTATGAAAAACCAAAAATGATTGTTGTGGATGGCATTTTTAGTATGGAAGGCGACATTTGCAATCTTCCCCAGATTACAGCACTTGCGGAAACATATGGTGCGCTGGTGATGGTGGATGATGCACATTCTTTTGGTGTACTGGGTAGAGAAGGCCGCGGCACGGCTGACCATTTTGGCCTTACCGACAAAGTAGACATTATCATGAGCACCTTTAGCAAATCGCTGGCTTCGGTTGGCGGTTTTGTGGCCGGCTCACGCCAGATGATTGACTACCTGATGCATCATTCCCGGCCCCTGATCTTCAGTGCCAGCATTCCGCCTTCCGCAGCTGCTGCAGCACTGGCAGCCTTGGAAATTATGCAGGAGGAACCCGAAAGATTAGAGACGTTATGGGAGAATACCGCTTACGTATCAAAAGCAATTCGAGAGATAGGTTTCGATACCAGCACTTCCGAAACACCCATCATTCCTATCTACATCCGCGACAACTGCCTTACGTTCCAGTTTACCCAACGATTGTTTGAAGAGGGCATTTTTGTTAATCCTGTAGTATCACCTGCTGTGCGAAGCGATTCCTCCATGGTTCGGATGTCCATTATGGCCACACACAGTCGGTGGCAGTTGGATGAAGCTATTGGTGCCATTGAAAGAGTGGCCAGCGAGCTGCAGGTTTTTGCACTGAAACAGTAAACATCAGTACGTATGAGCATCACTGTGAAGGAAGTAACTGACAGAAAAGGGTTGCAGGCTTTTATACGGTTCCCCTATCGCTTGTACAAACAGCACCCCTGTTTTATTCCACCCCTTCAGCTGGATGAAGAAGGTACGTTGCGCAAGGATAAAAACCCCGCTTTCGATTATTGTGATGCCCGGTACTGGCTGGCTTACAAAGATGGCAAAGTAGTGGGTAGAATTGCCGGCATTGTTAACCAGGCTTATATTCAAAAATGGAAGCGCCGCTATATACGATTTGGCTGGATTGATTTTGAAGATGATGAAAGAATCGCCAAAGCACTGATCAAAAAAGTGGAGGAATGGGGCAAGAGCCTGTACATGCAGGCTGTACACGGGCCACTGGGTTTTACAGATCTTGATCATGAAGGTGTTCTGGTAGAAGGATTCGACCACCCGGGTACAATTGCTGCATTGTACAACCACGCATATTATCCGGATCTGCTGGAAAAAGCAGGCTATCGGAAAGATACCGATTGGCTGGAGTATAAGATCACGATTCCCACCGTGATGGACGAACGGCTTGAAAAGCTCGCCATTACCGTGCAGCGCAGGCAAAAGCTGCAGGCGGTGAGGCTGCACAAAACAAAAGACGTGTTACCCTATGTGCCGGCCATCTTTGACCTGCTTAATACAGCCTATGCCGATTTGTACGGCGTAGTACCTCTTACGCAAAAGCAGATACAGTATTACACAAAGCAATACTTCTCTTTTATCCACCCCGATTTTATTTCATTGATAACTGATAACGAAGGCAAACTTGCTGCGTTTTCCATTACCATGCCTTCCTTATCGAAAGCATTGCAGAAAGCAAACGGAAAATTATTTCCGCTGGGCTTCTGGCACTTGCTGAAAGCGCTGAAGAAAAACAATAAAGCCGACCTGCTGTTGATCGCAGTGCGCATGGATCTTCAGGGCAAAGGGGTGAATGCAGTGCTCATGTATGAAACGTTGAAATCTTATTTAAAAAACGGGATAACCATTGCCGAAGCCGGCCATCAACTGGAAGACAACAAACAGGTGCAAGCCATGTGGGACTATTTTGATGCCGGCGTGCACAAACGGCGGCGGTGTTACATAAAATATTTAGACAAGGAGTGAATGCCATGAAAAAGAAACTTTTGATAACTGGTGCCAGTGGTTTTATTGGCAGTTACCTTGTAGAAGAAGCCCTGGAGCAAGGATTTGAAGTTTATGCCGGGATCCGAAAAACCAGCAGCCGCAAGTTTCTGCAACACCCGGATATCCGGATTATCGAATTTGATTTTTCCTCACCATCGCAGCTTCGCCAGCAGCTCAAACAGTTCACAAAAGAGAAAGGTGGTTTTGATTTTATCATTCACAATGCCGGCATTACGCAAGCAAATTCTCGGGAAGAATTTCATACAGTAAATTTTTATTACACCCAATATTTGGTAGAAGCTGTAAAAGCATCGGGCATGCCCTTGGAGAAGTTTATTTTGATTAGTTCGCTTGCCACCTACGGCCCTGGCACAAATGACTTTAAACCCATTCATGTTAATGACGAGTGCCGCCCGATTTCAGATTATGGTCTCAGTAAACTGAAAGCAGCGCAGCACCTGGCGGATTCTGGCCTGCCCTATGTGTCGGTACATCCCACAGGTGTATACGGGCCGCGGGACAGAGGCTTTTTCCAGTTCATTAAACTGGTAAATCGCGGCTTCGAACCATATGTGGGTAAACACCGGCAAAGCCTTTCGCTTATCTATGTAAAAGATCTTGCCCGGGCTGTGGTTTCGCTACTTCGTTCAGCGGCTGTTAACCGTTCCTTCCTGCTTTCGGATGGCGAGGTCTACGACAAGGAGCAGATCGGCATTGAAGCCAAAAAATCGCTGCAGAAAAAAACAATAAAACTGGTATTACCATTAAAAGCTGTGCAGGTTGGCGTAAGTTGCCTAGATGTTGTGAGCCGCGTAGTCTTTCATCGTCTTCCCTTTTTGAACCGCCAAAAGCTCGACGAGATCAGCAGTCCCAATTGGCTGTGCAGCAGTGAAGATATCTGGCAAAGCATCAACGGTAAACCTCAGTACAACCTTGCCAGCGGCATTGCCGAAACCATCACTTGGTATAAAGAAAACAAGTGGCTGTAGAACCTACTAATTTTTGTATTTGAATTTTATAGAATGATTAGGACTATGGTATAGATGCAAAATTCAACCTCTTTAAAAGCAAAAACCTGTCAAAATATGACAGGTTTTTTATTGTGGAGGACAACGGAGTCGAACCGATGACCTCTTGCATGCCATGCAAGCGCTCTAGCCAGCTGAGCTAGTCCCCCATTGCTGAAGCGGCAGCAAAAATAAGGGTTGCACCAATACAATGGTATAAAAATTTTATAGCCATTTGTAAATTTTCAATTTTATGCAGAAGGGAAAAGAACCCAAGGAAGTACGACCTCCACAGGAACAGGAACTGCCGGGAATAGAACAGAAGATGACACCGAAACCGGTAACTGAGCGACCGGAAAAAGACAAAAAACTGGAAGGCAAAAAAGCCCTGATCACAGGTGGAGACAGCGGTATTGGCGGGGCTACAGCCCGGTTATTTGCACAGGAAGGCGCCGATGTAGCCATTGTGTACCTGAACGAACACCCTGATGCGGAAGCGGTGAAAAAAGACGTTGAAGCCCATGGGCGAAAATGCATTCTTCTGCCAGGAAATATACGTGATGAAGAATTTTGCAAAAAAGCGGTGGAGGAAACTGTCAGCCAGTTGGGCGGACTGGACATTCTGGTGAACAATGCCGCAACTCAAACGGAACAAAAATCCATTGAGGATATCAGCACGGAACAACTGCTGTCCACTTTCGAAACCAACTTCTTCTCCATGTTCTGGTTTACCAAATATGCCCTGAAACATCTGAAAGAAGGCTCTTCCATTATCAATACAACCTCAGTAACAGCTTATCGCGGCAGCCCTTCCCTGCTCGACTATTCCGCTACCAAAGGAGCCATTGTAACCTTTACAAGGAGCTTGAGCTCGCAGCTAAAAGATAAAAAGATAAGGGTGAATGCCGTAGCGCCGGGCCCTATCTGGACACCACTGATTGCAGCTTCTTTTGATGAAGAAAAGGTGAAAGAGTTCGGCTCGGATGTGCCCATGGGACGTGCCGGCGAGCCTGCCGAAGTCGCCACCAGTTACCTTTTCTTGGCATCCGAAGATGGCTCTTACTTCAGTGGCCAGGTGCTTCATCCCAACGGCGGGGAAATTGTAAACGGATGAATTTTTCAATAGGCAAAGAGCAATGGGCAATCGGCAGAAAGTTATAACAGGTTGTTTTTGCTAAAAAGGTTAAGAGGCGGTCTTTTTGCGCTTCCACACAGGTGGTGAAAAGAGCCTGCCTGTTGCTTATTGCCTATTGTCAATTTCTTTCCGGCACCCTTTTCCCAAATTCTTCTTAAAACCCTTGAAACTCCTGTTTAGAAGACGGGCTCACCCGCCGCTTCCCCCAAAACTGGCTGCCAACTGCTATCTTTGCGGCCTTTAAATAAGGATAGAATGAATTTTGACCGCAATACCGTCATTGGTTTTATTGTTCTGGCCATCTTGTTTTTTGGCTATTTCTATTATAACAACCAAGAACAAGGAGTTTACCTCGCTGAGAAGAAAAAGCAGGATGAACTGAAGCGAGTGCAGGACAGCACCAAAAGAGCACAGGACTCAATTACCAACTACAGGGCCAATCCTGTTCCATCCACTGCTGCTCCCGTAGTACGGACTGCCGCCGACAGCGCCGGCTTCCAGCTTGCATTAAACGGCAACGAAACCACAACACCGGTATCTACCAATCTTCTGAGTGTTGTTTTCACAAACAAAGGCGGTCAAATCAAAGCAGTAGAACTGAAAAAATTCAACAGCCCGGATAGCAGTCCTGTAAGAATGGCGGCCACTGATTTTGACAAGATCACGTACAATATTTCTGCCGGCCCCAATCGCTCCGCTGCAATCGACCAGGTATATTTTACATTGACAGAGAAAAAAGAAACCCCCGACAGCACCATTGTAAGCTATAGCACACAGTCTTCCGAGGGTCAGGAAATTGTGCACCGTTTTGTGTTAAAGCCCAATAATTATATGATTGACTTCACCATTTTGATCAATGGTGTACAACAGGTGTTGGGTGCCAATGTGCTGAATCTTACCTGGCAGAACAGTGCTGTACAGCAACAAAAAGACCTGGAATATGAAAGAGGTCAATCAAAAGTAGGCTATCGTTACGATGGCGATTTTGATGACCATATTGCAGCCGGCGGCGGCAGCAAGGAGTTTGATGGCCAGGTAAACTGGGTGGCAGTCAAACAACAGTTTTTCAATGCTACACTGTTGGCAAAGCAAGGCTTCAGCAGTGGCAACATTATCTGGTCGGCACCAACAGACAGCAGCCAGATGGTAGTGAAAGCAACAGCTAATATGCAGGTGCCGGTGCAGGGTACAGGCTCGGCCAGCATTCCCCTGGCGCTTTATTTCGGACCCAATGATTATTCCACACTGAAGCAGTACGACAATGACATGGAAGACATGGTGGATCTTGGAAGCGGCATTTTTGCCTTTGTGAAATACATCAACCGCTTTATTGTGTTGCCGGCCTTCAACTTCTTCGACCAGTTCACAAACAACTATGGTATTGTGATCCTGATGCTGACGCTGTTGATTCGACTAGTAATTTCACCATTGACCTACAGCAGTTACCTGAGTGCGGCAAAAATGAAAGTATTGCGTCCGGAGATTGAGCAGTTAAAAGTGAAAACCGGCGGCGATCAGCAAGCCATGAGCATGGAACAGATGAAGCTGTTTCGCGAAGCGGGTGTAAACCCTTTAGGCGGTTGCGTACCTGCCCTACTGCAGATTCCGATCTTTTTTGCCCTGTATAGCTTCTTTAACTCGAATGTAGCCTTGCGCGGACAAGGGTTTTTATGGGCGGAAGATTTATCACAGTACGATTCGATTCTTCAGCTGCCATTCACTATTCCGCTTTATGGTGATCATGTGAGCTTGTTTACCATTACAGCAGTGGTAACATCGTTCCTCATTTCACTATACGCCATGGCCTCTACTCCCGACCAAGGCAATCCTGTGCTGAAGTATATGCCCTATTTCTTCCCGATCATCCTGTTGTTTGTATTCAACAAACTACCGTCGGGTTTGACCTGGTATTATACAGTTTCTAACATCATTACACTGGTGCTGCAGTTCATTATCCAGAACTATATCATCAACCATGATAAAATCCTTGCGAAGATTGAGGAAAACCGTAAAAAGCCAAAGACCAAATCAAAATGGCAGGAGCGGTTGGAACAAATGCAGGAACAACAAAAGCAAATCCAGCAACAACAGCAACGGAAGCGATAAAAGTAAACCTGTAAAAATAGGTTTCGCTAAAGGATAAAGGCGGAATACAAAAAGACCGGTTAAATGACCGGTCTTTTTGTTTGAAAGAGAGTATTACATAAAGTGTGTCAGTTGGGGTTTTCGTAACTTCAAAACAGACACAGTTTTATGGAAAAGCAAACCTTTGACTTTGAAGCTTTCAAGAAGGAAGCGACAAGTCGGTTAAAAAAGG